>Ga0207870_100059_pt1 | contig 126231 bp, 106 predicted proteins | sample CeladaPassage60B_FD_187477 | JGI IMG/M metagenome (GOLD analysis project Ga0207870, IMG submission 187477) | Cellulose-adapted microbial communities from the Joint BioEnergy Institute, USA - Passage3 60B (SPAdes) (version 2) | ecosystem: Engineered > Bioreactor > Continuous culture >... | reverse complement strand
CCCCCGTCGACGAAGCCCGTCAACCACCAGCGGCAAAAGCGCGTTTTTCTCCGCATCAGGCAAGCGCTGCAAGCCGCTCGTCGATGCGTCGCATCCGCCCCTCCAGCAATGCCGCCTGGAGCCAGAGGCATTCCGCGTGTCCTTCCTTTCTTTGGCCCACTTTTCCTGGCGATGATTGCCGCCTTCCTGATCGCAACGTTGCTTGGCGGCCGGAATCCCCTCCTGGATCGCAACTTCCTGATCGTCTTCAACGGCGTGCTCCTGCTGGTGCTGGCCATGACGGTCTTGCTGATCCTGCTGCGCGAGCGCCAGAGCGGCGTCGAACTGCAGGGCTACCTCAATGTGGCGCTGGTGGCGCTGACGCTGCTGATCGACGCCATCGCGCTGGCGGCGATTTTCTTTCGACTGACCACTTTTGGCCTTACACCCAACCGCATTGTGGTGCTGGGAGCCAACCTGTTGATTTTTGTCCATCTGGCCTGGATCGGCCGAGACTATATGCGCCTGCTTCGCGGAAAGGCGGACTACACCCGACTGGAACGCACAATCGGCCGTTATCTACCGGTCTATGCACTCTGGGCGGTGTTTGTCGTCTTTGTGCTGCCGCCGCTGTTTGGCTTCGGATGATCGGCAGCCTGCAGCGTCCGATCCCGGAGCGGTCTGCGCTACAAACGCAAAGCGTTTAGGTCTTTCACAACTGCCTCCTGTATCTCGCCGGTCCGTCAGCCCCTGGGTCCCCCACCCCTGTAGCAGAAGGCGTCTTTTGAGCCAGTTCCCCCTCCGTCAACCCTCGCACAATCTCGGAGCCAGCACAAGCAGGGGTTTGTCAGCTGATACAGGGGGCGCATATAGCAAGCGCCTGTAAGCGGACTATAGCGAGGGGCGCATCTGGACAGCGATTTCGCCCAGGCGAGATGAGCGAGCGCGCAGGATGGCGACCAAGATTCTGGCGGCCTAACACATAACGAGTTAACCGTTCCATAGGAATGTCATAGCTGGCCATGGGCACCCCGACACATCTGCTCGCCACCTTGTGTAACATTCAGCGCAACAAAAGTACTTTTTTCTTACACAAGGTCGAGTTGGCACGCTACTGCTGTCGACGCTGCAGGCCGCACCTTCTACACCGCATACAACGCCCTCCAGGTAGGCCGCTCGACCCCGGAGTTCTCTTCGGTTAGACGACGCATTAAAACAAGCCCTCCCGGAGCCGTGGTGTTGCTTTACTTCAGTCAATCCAGTTTGCGCTCACCGGCCTGCCAGCTTCCACGCCGAACGGGGACCCGCATGGCATCGGCCTCCTCAAGCAGATCAAACAAACGATTGCGCATCTGCTGCACCAGTGACTGATAGGCCGGTACAAATATCAGGTTGTGCTGCTCCAGAGGGTCCAGCTCCAGGTCATAGAGCTCCTGAATATCCCAGATACCATGATAAAAGATGTACTTGAAACGATCGCCCCGAAGCGCAAAGGTTGTGGGTGTATGAGGGAAAGCATACTCCCAGTAATATTCATACAGAAATTCTCGATCTTCTTCATTCGCTTGAGGGTCGGTGAGCAATCCAAGAAACGAGCGACCATCCATTGGAATCGTGGTCGAGACGCCCGTCAGTTCCAGAATGGTAGGCGCTATATCGATGTTGCGAACCAGCGCGTCAATCTTTGTGCCCGGAGCAATGTACCCGGGTGCCCAGACCAGCATCGGAATCCTGATGGATTCTTCATAGGCGTTTCGCTTGTCAATAAGACCATGCTCTCCGAGAAGAAATCCGTTGTCACTCATGTAAATAACCAGGGTGTTTTCTGCCAGTCCTGACTGCTCCAGAAAATCCAGTACCCTGCTGATGCTTTCGTCCAAGGCGAGCAGCGTTTCAGCGTAGCGTCGGTAGAACGTATCGAAGTCAAACTGCCCGTGATAGGCATAATCCACCCCGTGCCAACTCTTACGTTGCGCCTGCACCCAGTGTGGCTTGTTTCTGTAGTTTGACTCCGTATTAGCCATGGTGGGCGGATAAGGGATGGCCACCCCGGCATATCGGCCAGCATAGCGCTCCGCCGGTTCGAATTCTGCATGGACGGCCTTGTGTGACAGATAAAGAAAGAACGGTGCGCCATCGGCGGTACGTTCGCGCAGCCACTCAATCGCATAGTCAGTCAGCAAATCCGTGATATATCCCTCGCGCCTCACCCGGAGGCCATTGACGTTAAGCGTCGGATTGTAGTAGACGCCCTGTCCGCGAAAGCTCACCCAGTAGTCAAACCCCGGCCTCGGATGGTCATCTGCCTCACCCATGTGCCACTTACCGATAAACGCTGTGCGATAGCCCGCCGCCTGCAGATCCTGTGGAAAAAAACGAACGTCTGGGGGCACGGGTGTGGTGTTGTCCACCACGCCATGCCGATGTGCATACTGTCCCGTAAGAATCGAAGCCCTGCTTGGCGAGCAGAGCGATGTAGTCACAAAGGCATTTCGCAGGTGTGCCCCCTCGCGAGCCATGCGATCCATGCCGGGCGTTTCGAGAAAGTCTGGCGCCTGGTCCATAAAGCTCATAAAATCGTAACGGTGGTCGTCGCTCAGGATGAGCACGACATTCTGGGGACGCCTCTCACGAAACTGCGCGAAGGTCTCCCACGAAGTCGTAAGGGTCAACAGTAAAATCAATAACCAGCGCATGACTGTACCTCGGTTTATCTGAAGTTTGAATCACGTGCACAGCGAAATCCTACGTGAAAGAAAGAAGACTCTGGCGTAGCGTGGCTTCGTGCCGATACCCTGTAGCCATGACAGAAAGCAGCATGACATAGAAACGACCCTCCCCGCTGCACTTTCTCGGAACCGGGCCCGGGCGTAAAAGGGAGATGGCGCTCCGTGTAGGAACGATACCAGTCCGCGGTCCATTCCCATACGTTGCCCACCATATCCATAAGGCCGAGCGAGGTTGTCCCAAACGCTCCCACCGGAGAGGTAAGACGATAGCCGTCCGGATCGTCACCATCGGGAGTCGGGCTCCGCCAGATGTTGGCCCCGAGGCGTCCATCTACATCCAGATGATCCCCCCACGGATAAGGGCCGCGATGTTTTCCCGCACCACGTGCCGCATACTCCCACTCCACCTCGGAGGGCAGCCGCTTTCCCGCCCAGGCGCAATAGGCGCTGGCATCGTACCAGGACACATGCGTTACCGGATGCGTATCCTCGGCGGGAGGACCATCGGGTCCCAGCGGATGATGCCAGACCGCGCCCGTCTTAAGCATCCACCGATCCGTTAGAGGATCATAGACGGCCGAATTTCCAAAGCGTTCGGCATCGGTTCTATAGCCGGTCGCCTCCACGAACTGTCGAAATTGCGCCACCGTGACCGGATGAACATCCAGCAAAAAGCCCGAAACGGTTGCTTCGAAAACAGGTCGCTCATCCTCAAAGCCCCGTTCAGACCCGATCCGCGCCACGCCTCCGGGAATCCAGACCATCCCTTCGGGAATCTCTTCCGGCGCCTCGGTTCGAGCAGGCGTTGCCTTCGACCCGCATCCGGCCAGCAACAGCAAGCATAGCAATCCCAAACATGTCACCGACGGCTTCCATTGCTCCGCTTGAGGCGGCCATCCTGTCCTCAATGCGTCTCCGCAAAGCCCTTTGCGACTCATTGCATTCTTTCGTCTGTTATGACGTTGCGCCTTTGCCACCTTTCAGAAGCACGTGATGCTCTCCACCATCCTGCAGGAGGGGAACGTAGGCGTACCCATCCTTTGAAACGACGGGCTTCCCGTCGAGCCATGCGCCCGTCTCCTTTTCATCGCGCCGTGCTTCAATCAGGTACAGTGTCTCAGTCTTCGGTTCGCGGTAGCGTATCTGGTAGCCCGGCCAGGAGGCAGGCCAACTCAAACGAAGTCTTAGCCACTGACCGGATTCCAGACCAAAGCCAATGATCGATTCAAGCAACACCCGGTACATCCAGCCGGCCGATCCCGTATACCAGGTCCATCCACCTCTACCAACGTGGGGCTGCACTCCGTAGATGTCTGCGGCCACCACGTACGGCTCGACGCCGTATCGTTCGACTTCGTCCGAAGAGCGAGTACGAGCCACCGGACTGATCCAGCAGAGCATCTCGGCGGCCAGATCAAGTTGACCGCTTTCTGCCAGCGCTTTGATGAACCACAGGGCAGCATGGGTGTACTGGGCGCCGTTTTCGCGAACGCCGGGCACGTAACCCTGAATGTAGCCGGGATGCGGACGCATGCCATCAAACGGCGGTGTCAGCAGACGAATCAGCCGCGCCTCCGGGTCTACCAGGTACTGCAGCGCAGCCTCAATGGCCTTCCGAGCGCGATCCGCACACCCCACCCCTGAAAGCACAGACCAGGCCTGCACGAGAACATCCACCCGACACGCCTCGCCGTCGCGGGCTCCCAGCGGCGTTCCGTCGTCAAAGTAGGCTCTGCGATACCATGCCCCGTCCCATCCTGCAGCTTCCAGGGCCTTCTGAAGCTTCAGAAAATGCGCACGGTACCGAGACGCCCGTTCCTGAAGGCCCAGCCGCTTGCACAATGGGATGAATCCGGCCAGAATGTCGCAGAGAAAAAATCCCAGCCACACACTCTCTCCTTTTCCACCGATACCCACGCGGCTCAGGCCATCGTTCCAGTCGCCACATCCGATGAGAGGCAAACCGTGAGGACCGGTCTCCAGCGAACGATCAATGGCCCTTAGACAATGCTCAAGGAACGTACTCGTTGCCCCCGCTTCGGGCCGGATCAGGCGCTCCACTTCTCCCTCTTCTAACGCAGGTCCCTCCAGAAATGGAACCTTCTCTTCCAGAATACGCTCGTCGCCGGTCAGGCGCAGGTAGTGCAACGTGAGGTAGGGCAGCCACAATCGGTCATCGGAGAAACGGGTGCGCGGCCCGACCCCCTCCGGATGCCACCAGTGCAGCACGTCCCCCTCGACAAACTGATGGGCCGCATGCAGCAGTAGCTGTTGTCGTGTCCGCTCCGGCCAGACGTAAACCAGCGCTGCAGCGTCCTGAAGTTGATCGCGAAAGCCATACGCTCCGCCTGGCTGATAGTAGGCCGAACGCCCCCAGAGTCGACAGCTAATGGTCTGGTACAGAAGCCATCCGTTCGCCATCAAATCCAGTTCGGGATGCGGCGTTTGCACCTGCAGCCGACCGCAGAGCTTTTGCCAGAAGGCCTGCATCTCCTCCAAGGCCTGGTCTGCCCGCCCCTTCTGCTGGAAGTCGCGAATGAATACCGCTGCCTCTTCATCAGAATCAGCTTCTCCCAGCAGAATCAGGCACTCGGTCTCTTCCCCCGGTTCCAGCGTCATGTTCGCCTGAATTGCCGCACACGGATCACAGCCAGTACCGACATGTTCCTCCAGCCATTTGCCTCGAACCACGGCCTCGGGAGCCTCAAGCGAACCATACCTCCCGATAAAGTTCTCTCCATCCGTCGTCGCCGTCACGCGATTGGCTTTTGGCGCCACAAGTGCTGCGAAAGCCACTCGGTGTGTGTAGGGCAAACCACGCGACGGATTCTCCGCCAGCATAGCACAAAGATCCGGCCGCCAACGTGTTCTGATTGCACTTCGATCGATGGGCAGCTCCCCCAGAACCCACCGGGCAAAGTAGAAGAGGCTGAGCCTCCGACGTGTCTTCTGAGCGTTCCTGAGCCGAAGTTGAATAATCTTCAGTGGTAAATCCCGGGGAACGAAACAGCAGGTCTCCTGCAAGAGGCCCTGACTTCCATGCCAGAACCGCGTGTAACCCATTCCGTGTGAGACCTCGTAGGGCGCTGGCGCCGGTGCGGGTCCGGGCAGAGGAGACCAGTAGGTGCGCGCATCTTCATCGCGCAGGTAGAGCGCCTCGCCACAGGTATCCGCCACGGGATCGCCGTAGTAAGGCGTCAACCGGTTGGTCCGACTGTTGCCCACCCATGTGTACCCGCCTCCACGTTCCGTGACGACAAAACCCGCCTTCTCGCTCGCCACCACATTCGCCCAGGGCCTTGGCGGAAGACGGAGCCTTCCGGTGGACTCCGGTTTCAGTCGGATTACGTAGGCGGTACCCTCTTCCGAAAACCCGCCCCAGCCATTAAAATGGGATAGCGGCACCTCCGGAAGCGGCAGCACATCAGACGCCGAAGCTCGACGGTATGGCGCAGTATCATGATTGCCGCCGAATGAACGGCCTGGCGGAACAGCAATTTGTAGACATTGAGATTTTCTGTGCTGCGCGCAAAAGAGCTTTTCGAAGTGTCTCCCAAGAGAGGGAACCTCTTTCCTCTTCTCTGAGCAGCCCGTGACGAACCAGAGACACACCTCCGAGCCGGCTCCCAGCCAGATCGAGGTCCGCAGGCTCAAGATGGGATCCAGCACGCTGCCAACCGAACCGTTGAGAGACGTATCGCGCTCTATTAAAGCCCGGGGAGACCGCAACGTGCATCCTCGTCCCACGAATTGCAGCCGGTCTGTCTCCCAGGTTACCTGCTCGCCGCCCAGCAGGTATTGATAGAGATAGCGGGCTTCCTCCTCAGGTACAGAAGGCCGCCGCCATGCAATCAGCCCGGCAGGAGGCAGCACATCTGTCTGAAGAAACAGCTTGGAAAAAACCGGGTGTGCCAGATCGATGTGGGGCGGGGCCAGCGCGACCTCGGCATAGCTCGTGACCTCCAGGTAGCGCCTACGCCCGCTTCGATTAACAAGACGAAGCTGACGGATCTCCGCCTCAAAGTCCTCCGCGAGCCAGACCTGGAGGTGTAAGGCCACCCCTTCGTCTTCCCGGAACAGATGCCAGACACCACCTTCCTCCAGGATGGCATAACGATCGGGAAGGCGCATGGTGGGACGCAATCCGACCGACCAGAAGCGCCCGGTCTCCAGATCACGGACATACAGAAAGTGACCGGTGTCCAGGACGGCCCGATCCGGATGCCATCTGGTAAGGAGAATATTGCCACGACTAAGCCCCCCGCCCCCGTCCTCTTGGAGCCAGCTGACCATCGCTCCCCGCCGCAGAACCCACCGGCGCCAACCGTTCCCGGACGCTTCCTCAAATTGCTGAACCACTTCCGTTACGCGCGTCTGCATGAGCCCTCCTACGTTCCGCTCAGGCCACCTCTCAGAAGAACCGGTATGTAGTAGCGCTGCAGGACAAGAAAGAGCAGCAATACCGGCATCGTAGTTACAACCGAGCCGGCCATAACCAGCTCGACGTCCTGCACCCGCTCTCCTATCAGATTGGCCAGTGCCACCGGCAGCGTATAATGCGTCTGACGCGTCAGAATAACCAGCGGCCAGAGGAAATCATTCCAGGCGCTCATGAACGTCAGCAGCCCCAGCGTAACCAGCATAGGGCGGCTGAGCGGCAGAGCAATACGCCAGAAGATCTGCCATTCAGAGGCCCCATCCATCCGGGCAGCCTCGACCAGGCTGATCGGAAACGTCCGCATAAACTGGTACATTAGAAAAATTCCCAGGGCACTGGCCAGATTGGGCAGAATGACTCCGGCAAACGTTCCGACCAGCCCCACCGCCCGCATCATCAGAAAAAGGGGCAGTATCGTGATCTGAACGGGGATCAGCAGCACCGCCAGCACAAGCCGGAGCAATCGCTCTTGCCCTCTAAAACGTAGCATGGCAAAAGCATAACCGGCCAGTGCATTGAGCAGTAGCGAGCCTAACGTAATGCTTCCGGCCACGAGCAGGCTGTTGCCCAGGTAGCGCAGCATGTGGAAACGCTTAAACAACGCGAGGTAGTGCTCGAGCGTCGGTCGATGTGGAACAAGAGGAACCGGGTAGGTGGTGGCCGCTCCGGCGGGCATCAGCGAAACGGACACCATCCAGAACAGCGGTAATGCCGTCAGCAGGGCCAGCGGCACCAGCCATAAATAGCCAGGTAGACTCGATCCTGAAACGCGCACGCGCATAAGCGTTCAGCGTTGAGACTCCCGCTGCAAACGCAACAGCACCACGGAAAGCAGCAGCATCAGTACAAACAGCACAAAAGCCAGTGCGGCGGCATATCCCAGACGCCACCAGCGGAATCCCTGCTCGTAAAGCAGCAGCACCATGGTGAGCGTCGCGTCCAGCGGCCCACCCCCTGTCATCACGTAGGGCTCGGCAAACACCTGAAAGTATCCGTTGGCCGTGATCAAGCCCGTGAGCAGTATGACAGGACGCAGCGCGGGCAGCGTTACATGACGAAACTGTTGCCAACATCCGGCGCCGTCGATGCGGGCCGCGTCATACAACTCTTCGGGCACAGCCTGCAATGCGGCCATAAAAATCAGCAGGCTGTAGCCGTAATTCTTCCAGACGGCCATCAAGACGAGCGATGGCAGCGCCCATCGGGGGTCGCCCAGCCAGTCCACAGGCTCCAGTCCCAGCAGCTGCAGCCCCTGATTCAGCAGACCATAGCGCGCATGGTATATGTAGCGCCACACAATAGCCACGGCCACAAGCGTCGTAACGACAGGAGCGAAATAAACGGTTCGCAGCAGCGCCCTGAAGCGCACAAACCGCTGATTCAACCAGAGCGCCGTTCCGAGTGACAGTCCAAGCGTCAGTATTCCTCCCAGTCCTACAAAGTAAAGCGTGTTTCTAAGCGCCAGCCAGAAGCGTCCGTCCTGTAACAGCAGCTGGTAGTTATGCAGGCCAACGATCCTGAGCGTGTCGGGCGCCGCGAACGTGTACAGGTCAAAATCGGTGAGGCTGAGCAGAAAAGCGGCACCTGCCGGGATTAACTGAAACATCAGAATAACCGATAGAGCTGGCCCCAGAAACCACCCAGCCGCACGCAACTCTATGCTCAGGCCTCCACCTTTCATGACGAACACGATTGAGCCAGCGGAAAGCGCAACTTCAGTAGTGGGCGGCCGGGCGGTATTTTCCGGCCGAAATCCGGCGACGACGCTTATCCAGAAGAAGATCCACTTCGCGATCTAACATGGTAAGCGCCTCTTCCGGGCTCAGCAGACCGCGCTTGGCCGCCTCGGCGTAGTATTGAATGCGCGCGGCAATCGCTTCCCATTCCGGGATGGCCGGCAACGGACGAATGCGCGCCAGCTGCTCTCGAAACCCGTCGATCTGTCGATCGTCGCGCAGGGGTGGCAATTGCCAGACCGAACGACGAACGGGGAGATCTCCAGTCAATTCGTAAAAGCGCAGCTGCACATCGGGCCTCGTCAGAAAACGCACCAGCTTCCGGGCAGCTTCAGGGTGCCGGGTCCCCCGAAAGATCACAAGACTAGCACCCCCTGCCAGCGACACCCCCGGTCCATCGGGACCGGGCAGCGGTGCCGTGGCCCAGCGGTTCTGAAGCGAGTCCGGCAGTCGATCCCTGAGTTCGCCGACGCTCCAGGGTCCGCTGATAAACAGCGCCAGCTGCCCTCGTGCGAATTCCTGATACACGCTGCCAAGCTGCGTGGTGCCCGAAAGAGGCACCAGGCGAGCGTCAAAAAGGTCCAGATAGAACCGAAAGGCCCGCCGAAAACGCTCGTCCCTGAAGTTTCCGTACGCTCCCCGGACACCCAGTAGTGGCGCGTCGTTCTGCATGCCGAAAATGACGAGTGAAGACCAATCGGGCAGGAGCCAGAGGGCGTAGCGCGCCCCGGCAGGCGGATCAACCAGCCGTTGCATCAGTCGCGACCACTCCATCCAGGTCGTGGGCATCCGCTCATAGCCAGCCCGACGTAGCAAATCGGTTCGGTAGAAGATCACCCGCGTGTCCACATACCAGGGCAGGCCGCAAAGACACCCATCAATGCGGTTGGCCATCCAGACCCCTTCGAAAAAATCCGTCGTATCCAGATCGGCTTCCCGAATCCACGTGCTGAGATCCTCCAGCACGTGCAGCTCAGCAAACTGGGCAAGCCAACTGTTGCCCATCTGAGCCACATCGGGCAGCTGACCCCCCACATACGCCGTCAGCAGGCGCTCGTAGGCCGCCGACCAGGGGATCTGCTGCAGGTCCACCCGGAGATCGGGATGTTCCAGCTCAAAGGCCTCAATCAGCAAGCGCACCTGCTCCCCCTCCCGGCCAAATACCCAGAAGACCAGTCTCTCCCTGCCATCCTCCCGGCCGCATCCACCAAGGATCAGCCAGCCGAGCAACACCAGCAGCCACCATCTCAGCCGGATGAGATCTATGAACCGATCGCGCACGACTTTCTACCGCGCCCTGACGCGTGGGTTATGGCTGTCGTTCATGGATCACCCGGGGAATTTCGGGCATCTCTTTTCTGTCCAGCCACCCGCCGGAAAATCCCGCCCTTTTCAATCCCCGGACGATGTAGGGGCTTTGGCGCATCAGACGCCACAGAAGCTCACTGCGCAGGTTCTCGGCCATCAGCAGGATGGGCCCCTGGTCAATGCCCAGGTAATCCGTGTCGAACCATCCCAGGCCAGGCACGACCCGTCCATGGCGTAACCGCGCTTCCGTCAGCTGGAAAGTAGGGTTAAAAGCGTCCAGAAAGCCATACTGTCCCCACAATCCTTCGCCGTAGCGTTCCTTCATTGTCTTGAGCGCGCGTAACGAAAGCTCAGGCGTGAAGGGCAGCGATCCGCCCGCCGCCGTGGGAGCGATGGTCCCGTCGTCCATGATGTAGACCAGGCTGGCTCCTCGAGCCGCGTAGCTACGAAAGCGGCGTTGCACCCCCTGAATCACAACGGTGGTATCCATCGGACCGTCACATGCGGTCAGCCCCCACACGTCTGGACCATAGCCGCGCCAGCCATCCGGATTCTCTATGGCATAGGCGCGCTGGGCAAGTGTGGCCCGCCGGCTGTTCTCGAAATAATCGATGCCCTTCGCACGCATGTAGGCATCCTGGATTCCCCGAAAATCAATCCATACATGACTGTACTGATGTGTGAATAGCGGGCTGTATTGCACAAACGTCTGGCCGTAGAAGGTCCCCCATTGATAGGTGCTCGTCCACGCCTCCCAGGCCTCAGGATCGACGGGAAACGTGGGCGAACCGAGTGCCAGCACGTACAGAATCATGGCCTCGCTGTAGCCCGTGTAGTCATGCGTGTGATAGCCCCGTTCGGGATGCCACCCCATCGCGATCAGGGGAGGCCGGGGCTGCATCCAGTCCCACTCCACCCGCTGATAAAGGGAATCCGCATAGGCACGGATGGCCCGCTCCATCGGATCGTCGCCATCAAAGTATGCCTGCGCCGAGAGCACTCCGGCCATCAGCAGCGCCGTATCGATGCTCGACAGTTCCACCTGCTGGAACCGATGGCCAGAATCCATCTCCAGAAAGTGATAAAAAAAGCCCTTGTACCCCGCCACACGCGTCCGGTCCCGCCCCTGAGGCGCCTCCCAGAGAAAGCGCAGGGTTCGGTAGACCCGCTCTGCTCCCTGCTCCCGGGAAATATATCCGCGCTCAATACCGACAAGGTAGGCGCTGAGCCCGAATCCCACGGCCGCCACACTCGAAAACGTCCGTGTAGGCCACCGATCCGGGATCAAGGCGGTTTCGGGATGGGCGGTCTCCCAGAAGAAGGCAAACGTGCGCGCCTGCAACGAGTCAAGAAAGGGATCACTGGAAACGTCGCCGTGCTCTTGCATGCACCCTCCCGATATGAAGCCCACGAGCACGACGACAATCCATCCAGAACGGCGCAATTTCTGAATCATGCTTTCTGTCAGTTTGTTTTTCCAGAGGCCACCACCTCGAACCGTGCCTGCAGCCCTTCGGCCGACGAGGGACCCACCCACAGCGTGAACCAGCCCGGCTCCACCACCCAGCCTCCTTCCAAACCCCAGAACCGAAGCGCACGCACCGGCAACCGAAACCGCACCGCCTTCGTCTCGCCCGGCGCCAGCTCCACCCGCGTAAATCCCTTCAACTCCTTCACCGGACGCGTCACCGACGCCACATCATCCCGCACGTAGAGCTGCACCACCTCCTCCCCCCGACGCCGACCCGTATTCGTCACCCACACCACCACCTCCAGCGTGTCGTCCAAACCCAGCCGCCTCCGGCTCAACCGCAGACTGTCGTACGCAAACGTCGTATAGGTCAGCCCGTACCCAAACGGATACAGCGGCGTCCAAGGCACGTCCACGTACTTCGACGTGTACTTCTCCTCGGCCCGCGGCGGCCGTCCCGTCGGCTTGTGGTTGTAGTAGAGCGGCTCCTGACCCGTCGCCCGCGGAAACGACACCGGAAGCCGTCCCCCCGGACTCGCCTTCCCGAACAGCACATCCGCCACCGCATGCCCCATCTCCGTCCCCAGAAACCACGCCTCCACGATCGCCGGTGCCGAAGCGGCCAGCTCCGGAATCGCCAGCGGCCGTCCGTTCATCAACACCACCACGACCGGCCGACCCAGCGCCAGCAGGCGCCGCGCCAGCTCCAGCTGCACCCCCGGAAGCTCCACCGACGCCCGACTGGCCGCCTCCCCGCTCAACTCCCGGTGCTCACCCAGTACCAGAATCACCACCTCCGCCCAGCGTGCCACCGCCTCCGCCTCCGCAAAACCGCTCGTGTCCGTACTCAACGCCGCCGCCACCATCTCCTGAAAACTCCCCGGAGGCACCTCCGCATAACCCGGCGCGTAGCGCACCGTCGCCCCGGGGAGCGCCGCCCGGATCCCCTCCAGAATCGTCACGGCCTCCTCCGGACGCCCCGCCGCCGCCCACGGCCCCAGCACACTCGCCGAATCGTTGGCCAGCGCCCCGATGACCGCCACCCGCTGCAACGTGTCGGCCAGCGGCAACAGCTCCCCCTCGTTCTTCAACAGCACGATCGCCTTACGCGCCACCTCCCGCGCCAGCCGCCGGTGCTCCGGCGACAGCAACACCTGCTCGCGGCTGACGTCCCGACAGTAGCGGTAGGGATCCTCGAACAACCCCAGCCGATACTTCACGCGCAGCACGCGCCGCACCGCCTCGTCCACCACCGCCTCCGGAAGCCGTCCGGCGCGCACCTCCTCGGCCAGCTTCCGCACATAAATCCCGCTGACCATGTCCATGTCCACCCCCGCCAGCAGCGCCTTGCGCCCCGCCTCGGCACTGTCGGCCGCAATTCCATGGAAAAGCAGCTCCCAGACCGAGGTGTAATCACTCACCACCAGCCCTTCGAAGCCCCATTCGTTGCGGAGCACGTCGGTCAACAGCCAGCGGTTGGCCGTGGCCGGCACGCCCCCGATCTCGTTGAAGGCCGACATGATCGAAAGCGCCCCGGCCCGAACCGCCGCTTCGAACGGCGGCAGATACACCTCCCGAAGCGTCCGCTCCGAAACATCCACCGTGTTGTAGTCGCGTCCGGCCTCGGCCGCCCCGTAGGCCGCAAAGTGCTTCGCCGTGGCCAGGATCGTCGTCGGATCCCGGAGATCACGCCCCTGGAAACCCCGCACGCGCGCCGCCGCCATCACCACGCCCAGATACGGATCCTCACCGCTACCCTCGACGATCCGGCCCCAGCGGGCATCCCGTGCAATGTCGACCATCGGCGCAAACGTCCAGTTGAGCCCCACCGCCGACGCCTCCACGGCCGCCACACGCGCCGCCTGCTCGACCAGCGCCGGGTCGAACGTGGCCGCCTCGGCCAGCGGCACCGGAAAGATCGTCCGAAAGCCATGGATCACGTCCAGCGCAAACAGCAGCGGAATGCCCAGCCGGCTTTCCTCGACGGCCTGACGCTGCATGGCGCAGACGGCCTCGGCCCCGAAGAAATTCATCACGGCGCCCACGCGGCCGCGACGTATGGCGTCGGGCTCGCCTTCGCGCACGACCGGGCCAGTTTCGGCCATGCCGCCGTTGTAGAGCGTGAGCTGGCCGAGCTTTTCCTCGAGCGTCATGCGGGCCAGCAACGCTTCGATGAGCGAGTCCTCGCGAGCCCGGTCCACCGGCTGTGCCACAGCGCCGGTCGAAACGATAAGCAGATAGAGCAGCGCTATTGTCAGACGTTTCCGAACCATAGGCTATTGAGAATCAGGATTTCAGGTGGAGAACGAAACACTCGACGTCTGAGGCTCCGGAGCGCATCCGAATCAGCAGAGGCCCGGAAGGCCACCTGGAAGTGTCCAGCAGAAGGGAGCCAGAATCTTCGAGACCGAAGGTCAAACGATGTACCTCTCGCCCCAGCACATCGTAGACCACAATGGAGACGCGCCTTCCTGGCACATGGCCGTGCTCTATCCGTAGCCGATGGGTAAACGGATTGGGGAAGCAGCGCAACTTTTCCTTATCGAAGACAGGGGCCGGTAATACGGAAGACGCAACCGGTTGAAATCCTGCTCGCTCCAGACCACGTACCACGGCCTCGTGCGTCATCATTCGTTGCCAGATGGCCCCTGTACGAAGGTTTTCGATCATGAGCACAATCGGCCCCTGATCAATGCCGATGTAGTCCGAATCGAACCAGTCCAACTGCACGTTGTAAGCGTCGCGAAACCCATACGGCCCCCAGAGCCGGTTGCGGTAGCGCCGGTACATGGTGCGAAGTGCCCACACCGATGCCTCTGGCGCGAAGGCGATGGATCCTCCAGGCGCAGTGGGTGCCAGTGTGCCGTCATCGTTCATCGGCGGCGGGGCCCCGCGCGCCATGTAACCGCCCGGAACGTCAGACGCGGTCAGTCCCCATTCGTCGGCGCCGTAGTTGGGATAGCGATTGGGATTGGCCATGTGGTAGGCGCGCTGGGCAAGCGTGGCCCGTCGGCTGTTCTCGAAATAATCAATGCCCTTCGCACGCATGTAGGCGTCCTGAATGCCTCGAAAGTCAATCCAGACGTGACTGTATTGATGGCCAAAAAGCGGAGGAAATTCTACAAAGCTATACCCGTAATGAGTAGCCCATCGATAGGTGCTTGTCCAAACCTCCCAGGCTTCAGAAGGAAGCGGATGCGTCGGCGAACCCAATGCCAGCAGGTACATGATCATGGCCTCGTTGTAGCCGGTCCAGTCGTAGGGTAGGAATCCTTCCTCCGGTTTCCATCCGAGTGCCAGGGCGGGAGCGCGAGGAGCAAACCAGTCCCATCGAACCCTGCCGTAAATCGAATCAACCAGCGCCCGAATCCGCACTTCATCTTCATGTGCCCCATCAAAGTACTGGCGCACGTGTAGAATGCCCGCCAGCAGCAGCGCCGTGTCTATCGTGGAAAGCTCCGACTGCCATGCCCTTCTACCCGTTTGAAGGTCCAGAAAGTGGTAGAAAAAACCCTGATAGCCCGTGGCGTCTGGAGCCGCACTCTGGGGCGCCTTCCAGAAAAACTCCAGCGTTTTCAACACGCGCGCGCGTCCTTCCTCGCGGGTGATCCATCCCCGATCGATGCCCACCGTCAGGGCGGACAGACCGAAACCAACGGCCGCAATGCTGGCCGGGCTGTCCTCTCTGCTCCGATCGCGAATGAGCCCGTTGAAGGGGTTGGCCTCCTTCCAGAAGTAGAGAAAGGATCGATACTGCAGCAGTCTGAGAAAGGCGTCCTCCAGTCCAGGCCACGGCGTGGCCTGCACCGGTTCGCTGTCGGAACTCACCCGCCCCTGCGCGTCAACGCTGCGTACGATATAGGTGTAATGCTGTCCGTTGACGACGTCCAGATCGGCGAAGTCCTCGGGGGGCACCACCTCGGCCCGCAGTACAAACGGTCCGTTGTCGCCCTCGCGACGGTATACCCGGTATTTCACGGCTCCTTCGACGGGCTCCCAGTAGAGCACCACGCTCGAGTCCCCGGCCTCTGCACGCAGACCGGCGGGAGGCTCAGGCACCGATGTGGAGAGACCGTCGTCCACCACATGCACCTCGTCAAACCAGAGTTCTCGAAGGCCCCGGGTGTCCGCGTCTCCCGCACGCAGAGCAAACCCCGCCACGCGCTCCATCTCAAAGTCACCTACCGGGCCAAAGTCGCTCCAGGCAATGCGGAAAGCCTGCCAGGTTGTACTATCCGCATCGAGGCCATCGTTGTCCACGGCGAGCAGGTAACGGTCTTCCGGGCCCGGAGGACGGGTCGCCGTGCGCGTCACCTCGACATGCCAGGTCGGACGAAGCCGGCCCGTTTCGGGCTCGGGCGTCAGCACCTCAACGTATTCCCCCGTCGTATCCAGCGTTTGATTGCCGTTGATCTCATAATAACGGAAGGCAAGAGCTTCACCATCTGCCGTACGCACGGTAAAACGTGCGGGGCGAGCCGGCAATCCGATCGCCGCCTGCGAGGTGTCCAGAACTGCGTCGTCGAAAATGAGCAGCAGATCCTCGGGATATCCCGGACGCGGCAACTCGGCGGGCAGTGTTTCCAGGTACCTGACGGAAAGTCTGACATCCGTCGTGCTGCCCTCCAGCCAGCCGCTGCGTGCGCTATTCCACCCCACCCCGGTGCCCGCCCGCAGTGGAATGGACGCGGTCTCTCGACCGTCTTCATCGACAAGCGAGACTGCCGGGAGCCAGACGCCCGGAAGGGATTCAGGAGCATTCAGCCACAACACCAGCGTATCTGCTCCGGAAAGGTTGTATGGAGCTTCAAGGCCGTACACAATCAATTCCCAATGCCCGTCCGTGGTGTGGCGATAGATGAGGCGACCCGCTACTACACCTGAGCGTGCTCGGTTCGTCAGAGGCAACGCCCGATTTTCAGGGCCAGCCAGTACCAGAGAATCGCCGCCCTTGAAGTGCCCCTGAACTTGCGCATAATATGAGGGGTCGGGACTCTCGTCGAAAAGGACCCAGGTGGTGCGCCCCTGGGCCAGTACCTGACCGGCAAGCCCCATCGCCACTAGGACGCTCATGTAATACAATCGGAGCATCTCGTTGCCCCCGTTCAGAAAGCGACGCCGGCGCTCAGGCGGTGCACGGAACCCAGGTGACGATGACTGGCCCACGCGTAATCGAAGTGAAAGCGCACGGGAGCCAGATCCTGCTGAAGGCCCACACCCAGGGTGAGGCCGAATTCCGAATCCCGCTCGAACAGATTTTGATAGCCGGCCCGAAGCGCCAGCATGTCCAGAATCTGCCACTCAGCCCCCAGACTGAGACTTTCCGTGTTAAAGCTGGGCTGAAGCGCATCCGCCATCAGCAGCAAACGCTGTCCCGCGCCCAGTTGGAGTGGGAAGCCCATACCCACCCGAAAAAGAATGGGCAGCTGGTAGCTCTCCGTATGAAGCGCGGCGGGCAGGCTGCTGTTATCGCCGTAGCGATTGGGATCCAGGTCGTAGCGCACGCGCAGATCCCGACCGTCGTAGCGTCCCCTCGTGCCAAAGTTCGACAGACTGGCCCCCAGATATGCCTGAAACGGAAGCTCATAGAGCACGCCCACATCCAGTGCGAATGCAGAGAGGCTGCTGTGCCAGATCGTTTCGCGCAGCAGCTTGGCCTGAATCCCCGCACTAAATCGATCGGTCAGGCGGCGGCTGAAGCCCAGCCCGAACACCAGATACTGAACCGTATAGCGCTCGCCCGTACCAAGCGGCTGCTCCACCGTGCGCACGTCCATCTCTCCGGAATGCATGGTCGTCACGGAAAGCGACAGGGCGTTGGCGCCCAGCCTCAGAGAGGCCGTGGTATAGGTGTAGGTCAGGTCTGCCAGCCAGCGGCTGTAGGTCATGGCCACCGCCGAGTGTTCGAGGTAGGCCGGAATGGCCGGGTTGAAGTAGAGCCCCATCGCGTCCGCATAGGCCGTCACGCCCGCATTGCCCATACCGGCCGCACGAGCGCTGGGCTCAATCAGAAGCACCTGCCCGACCGTTGTGGCCACCTTGGTCTGGGCATATCCTCCACCCGCAAACCATCCCAGCAGCCCGATCATCAGCAAAAGTCTACCTGGTCTTTTCATGACGCCAATCGATAAAATCCGCCGGGCTATTTGATAACCGCAAACTTGCCGATGTACTCGCCCACGCCCGGGGCCTCCACGTGAAAGATGTAGAGCCCGGGGGCGATTTCCAGGTTGTCCTTCGTACGTAGATTCCAGGGCACCATCCCGGTGCTGGAGCCATCGTGGTAGAGCGTCTGCACCAGCTCACCCCGAACGGTGTAGATGCGGATGGTGGCACCCGCCGGGATGTTGCGAAACTCAATGCGCCGCTCTCCCCGACCGCTTACGGCAAAGCGCTCGGGCTCGAACGAGGCGGCGGCCACGTACGGATTGGGCACGACGTAGGGCTCCTGCGTTCGCAGCTGGTCGCGCGCCCGCGCCTCGTCGACGTAAGCGCCCCGCGTGGTGAACTCAAAGACGTCGTCGGCCGTCAGAGGCAAGCGCACAACCAGCCGGTAGACGTCTCCATCTCCCGGCGGCATGGCTCCGGTGGGCGTACGCGCCGCGTCGTAGAAGATGCGCCAGGTGACGACCAGCGGCCCCCCTTCTCGCTCCGGCAGTAAGACATCGATGAACTCACCATCTGCGCTGAGCGTGCGATCTCCATTGACGTCCCGGAAACGAAAGTCGAACTGCCGCCCGGAGGCCGACACCACCTTGAAATGGGCCGGGGTGGCGGGCATGCCGATGGCCGCACGCGAAGTATCCAGCGGTTCATCGGCAAAGACGATCAGCAGGTCTTCCGGATAGCCGGGACGGCGCAGATTGGGCGACCGTGTGAACTGGTAGACCGGCCGCAGGCGCACACGGGTGGTGCTTCCGGAGACGAACCCGCTGGCCACCGTGTCCACCTCGGGCCAGGACAGGGTACGGATGACCGGGAGCAGGCCGGCGCCCACCGGACCGGTACCCTGACCCTCCAGATCGCGCCCATCGTCGAAGAGCTCTTCACCGGTGGTCACGTCCACCAGCCGATAAGAATGCGCACGGATACTGTCTTCCGGCGCCTCAAACTCCAGACGGAAGGTGTGCCCGTCCGGCACCAGATCGGGATGCAACACGCGGATCTCCACCTCGCCCACGCCACGGCCCGCAACGTGACGCACCGATCCTTCCTCCACCGAGGCCGGCACGTAGCCGGGAACCGGCGGGTTGGGGCGCACCTCCACCACATTGCGCGGCAGAATGATCCCCCCGCGCAACGTCCGGGATACAGAGATGGCATTTTCCGAGGGATAGAAGTTGAAAGGTGGTCCCACACCCCGGTCGTAAGCCGTTACCGCATAGTAGTAGGTCTGCCCGTTGACCACAGAGGAATCCGTCCAGGTGTGCACGATGCCATTGTCCTCGCCCAGCCAGTACTGAACACCCTGGACGGCCTGCTCCGAAAAGCCCCGGATACCGTTGATCAGGTCGAACTGCGCGATGGGTCTGCCGTTGCCGATGGGTCCCCCGCCCCGGGCGTCCCGAATGAGCTGGGCGTCCAGAAAATTGGGATCGGTGGCCCGGTAGATGCGATAGCCCTCAAAGTCGTTTTCGCCCGTGACGGGATCGATGGCTTTTTCGGCCCGGTTGTCCCACATAAGCGTGACATATCCATCACCCGCATAGGCCTGCACGGTGGGTGCAGGCGGTGGGATGGCGAACTGATAATTGGCGTTGTAGATAGACTGGACCACGCGGACGGTCGTCTCCAGATCGATCAGATCCTCGCCGTAGGCCAGAGCCAGGCTGAACCGCTCGCGCTGTCCCGCCTTCAACTCAAACGGCCCCGAAGCGAAGAGAAAGCCGATGTTGTAGTTCTGTACCAGCGGCTGGTCGAATCGCACGGCGGGATCGGGGTGCGTGAACTGCTGGTAGAGTCGCCGGGGCCATTCATTCTGATCCATGAAAAAGACGATGTTGTCCGTTTCGGTGGCCGGCGAGCCGGCGCCCGGGCGAATCCGGTTCATCTTGAAGCCGGTCAGCCCGATCATATCGCTTTCCGTGATATCCGTTCGGTCGAAATTGGGCTCTCCCTCCGTGGGGATGCAGTCTCCCTCGCCGGTATCGGGCTCAATACCTTCTTCAGGATTGGCGAAAACGCCGTCGGCTCCCGTGTCGTGTGCTTCACACACCCAGTCCAGGTCTTCGTCTCCCGTCCACCACACCCCGGCCCTGTAGGCGGGTCGGTTCTCCAGCGGGCCGTAAGCCAGTTCGAACTTTTCCAGGTCGTAATGGCTACTCACATAGGCACGGATAGCCTCCTGTCCGACGATTTTCTCCCCCGGACCACTGTCGCGACGCTCATCGATAATGCCGTCTTCGTCGTTGTCTATCCCGTCGAAGGGATTTCCCGGGGTCTCCAGATAAGCGTACCCCACGTAGCCAGTAGGCTCGCAGTTGGAGCGCAGACTGACGCCATGTCCGCCCTTATCCCAGGTGTAGACCAGGTTAAGGCCTAGATCCGTATTGTAGAAGGCATTGTCATCGTCGCTTTCGTAGACCCCGTCGCACGACAGCTGAGAGCCCCCGACCCCCGAGTCCATGTAGAGCCCGAAGATCATATTGGGATAGTCGGTGGTGCTTTCATTGACGATATCATAGTGCCAGAAGATGACGTTCTGAGCCTGCGGGTTGGACCACTGGAAGCCCCGAACCTCTACCCGCAGCCCAAGACCGCGACGCGTGGAGTCCCGGGCGTCCGGATAGAAGTCAAACGTGGCGTAGAAGTTGTCGTCCATCACGAAAAAGGATTCCTGATCGGCATTGGGGCGTTTGCCGAAGTAGCCGTTCCAGGAACCGCACCAGCCCGGATCGTCGGGGTCGTTGATCTTGTCGTACCAGCATTGCTCCGGCGAGACGCCCTCACGCGGGTTGCCGTTGGCGTCGACGGCGCCAGGCCACGTGCGCGGATCATTCGAGATGGCAATCGAGCGTGCCCGATTGATGTTAGGATCCGGTTCGAAGAATCCCGGCCGCGGCTCAAACCGCATCTGGCGGCCTGGATGAAACGGATCCACCGCCTGCCGCTCCCGATAGCCGGTAAGCATGACGTAAATGGAATCGTTGGGATTGGAGGCCCGGGGTACCCGTGTGAGCACAAAGGGCGTAATGCCATCAGAGTAGTTCAGTCCCGAACCTTTGGGGACCTCCACCGAGTGGAAAACACTCAGGTCCGGATTGACCTGGAAGTCCCCCACCATTCCAAAGTTGTAAAAAATGGTGCGGATACGATTGGCATCGTGAATGCCCATGCGCTCGGCGCTGATCTGACTACGCCATTGAGGGGGAGTCACCGGCTCCAGTTGCTGGGCGCGGGCGGCCAGCACCAGGCCCATCAGCAATACGCCAGTGCTGAAGCAGTACTTGAACATCTTCCTCTCAGGATTATCGTCTCGATGCCAACCAGTTACGTTGCAGTCTGACGCCCAATTCCACACGCCGCGGCGGATACAACCGTCCGGGATCCGGATTGCGCTGTGCAATGGGATTGAGCGTATAGAAGGGGCTGCCCGTGTCGGCGTACACGAAACCGTTGAAAAAGTGGGTATCCGTCAGGTTGAACACACGCAGGAAGGCGGCCAGCTGCAGGCCCCCCAGACGAAAGTATTTCTCCGCCTGCAGATCGATCTGCATGGCCGACGGTTTGCGTCCCGAGTTAGGCTCCAGCTCGGCCCCAAAGCCCGATCCGAGCGTGGGGGTATAGGGCTGGCCGGAGGCCAGGCGCAGGATTCCCGTCACCGCATAGTCGTCGGGCTGGCTCAGCAGCACGCTGACATTGAGCGTGTGACGCTGGTCCCAGTTGAGTGGCACCTGCCTGGGGCGAGGATCCTCTCCGGCGGCGGCCCGATTGGCCGTCTCGCGAGGGTCGCTGCTGTTCCCCAGTGCTTCCTGGTAGGTGTAGTCGATCGCCACGCTAAGCGGCCCCCAGTTGCGCTGGTCAAGCGAAAGTGTAAAGCCCCGAACGTTGCCAAAGTCCACATTGTCGAAGCGCGCATATTCGGCGGCCGTATAAGTGGACTGGAACACCACGCCGAGCAGATCGCGGATGTCCTTGTAAAACAGGTTGACGTCCAGCCCCAGATCTTCCGTCAGCGCCGCCTTGAAGCCGAACTCGTACAATGCGGTAAATTCGGGCTTAAGGTCCGGATTGCCCATGACCGAGTAGCTGACGCTACCGGCCTGCAGGTCCTTCAGGATGGAATAATCCGCGTTATCGAAAAGCAGGCCGAGACCAGGCATCTGATAGAAGTGACCATAGGAGAAGAAGACCGAAGCGTTGGCCAGAATCGGAAAGGAAACCCCCAGGCGAGGCGCCACGGCCCATTTGATCGAAGTGGGCACCAGACGAGAGGGTGGCGCTCCGGGAATGGCGTTGGCCGGATTTTCCCAGTCGCTGGGCACACGGCCGTTCGCGTCAAAGAATTCAAAACGAAGTCCCGCGCGAATCCGGAGGTTTCCCCACTCGATACGGTCCTGCACGAACGCGGCCCCCTGCACCGGTTTGTAGGTAAGCACGCGGGCCCCGATTGAATCCTCCCGCACCACCAGTCCCTGCCGGCCCCCCACGTCTCCCTGCGTGATCAGGCCGGGTACGCCAAACTTCAGAATGAACGGCTGCACCTCGATCCCCGCCTTGATCAGATGCACCTTTGTCACCTGGCTGGTGAACGCCAGCTTGGTCACCAGCGCATTGGTCTGCTGTACAAAGCGCCCCAGGTCCACCCCCTGAACGATGGCTCCATCTTCGTAAACCGGGCTTCCCTGAGGGGCGCCATATTCGAAATACCTCGGATCGCGCACGTCGTCGAAGCGCACGTTCCTGTGGTCAAAAAAGTTGTGGCGAAGGCTCAGCTCGTAGAAGCTGGTGCCGGAGAGGGTGTGCGTCAGATCCAGACCGTGCGAAATCGAGAACTCACGAATCGTACGGGTCCCGTCGGGATTGAATCGGAAGGCATGGTTGTACTGTTTGCGGCGCACCCAGCCCCCCACCGCCTGATAGTTGAGCTGGACGTTGGGGATCGACCGGTTGCTGATTTTTCCGAGAAAGGACCAGCGTTTCTCGAATTGCATGGGCACGATCTTATGATCACCGTTCTCCACGAAAATGCCCCGCTCGAAGTCCGTCGAATCGTGCGCCAGCGGTCGAAAACGACGCTCCCCCATCAGATAGCCGAGGTTCTCATAGCGCTGACCGTTGATCAGAAACGTGGTCTGTGGAATCAGCGGCAGCGGGCCGCTCAGATTGGCCTGCAGGTTACGAATGGTCAGCGGGTCAATTCGAGAGATGAAAGGATAAAGGGCAACCCGTTCGATCCCCTCACGCGTTCGCACCTCCATGGAGTCGTTACCCGGACTCACATAGTCCCCGGCATAGGCCTCCAGGGAAAACTCGTAGCGGTCAGGCGAACCGCTACGCAGCACCGCATTGACCACGCCGCTCAGCGCCTGGCCATATTCGGCGTCGAACGTGCCCTGGATGACCTGCACTTCCTGCAACACGGAGCGATCCAGCGTGAGAATGGACTGGTTGTTGAACGGGTTGTTTACCGTCACACCGTCCACCTGGAACTGCACTTCCCCGAGCCGTCCGCCCCGGAAGTGGCCGTCGACAACGCCCGCCTGTAAGTTCACCAGGTCCTCCAGGCGCTGCACGGGTAGCTGTTCGATCTCCTCGCGTGAAACCGTGGCCATCGTGCTGGTGAGCGTAACGTCAACGACGGGGCGTTCGGCGGTCACCACCACCTCCTGCCCTTCGATCACCTCTTCCTCCAGCGTCACATCCAGGCGCGTGGTCTGATTGGAGGCAATCTGGACCCCCTCGATAATCTTGGTCTGGTAGCCCACCATGCTGAAGCGCACGCGGTAGATGCCCGGAGGGATACGAAGCACCAGATAGTCACCCGCCGCGTCGGCCGCCGCTCCCAGCATCGTGCCCTCCACCAGCACCGTCGCTCCCGGCAGGGGCATCCCCTGACTGTCGGTAATGCGTCCGGCCAGTTTACCACTCTGGGCCCAGACACTCTGACCGAGGCAGCATGCCAGGATCCAGACGCCAAGGCGCAAACTACAAGGCATGGGTCACAAAGTTTTGTGGGTGTCGGGGTCGCAAGCGACCCCGACACCCGTCCTCAAAGCTTACCGCACTACGATCAGACGTCCCGTCGCCTGCGCGGCATGCTCCTCATTACGCCAGTGTATGCGGTAGAAATAGAGGCCCGGCGCCAGGTCGGTTGCCTGCAGGGTGATTTCCTGTCGCCCGGACTGCTGAACTCCGAGGGGCAACGTCTTTACAATCCGTCCCAGCACATCGAAGACCTGCACCGATACTTCGCCGGCCGCGGGCAGCTCGTAGGCGATCGTAGTGCTTCCACGGAAGGGATTGGGAGCATTCCCCAGTAGCCGCACGGTGGAAGGCAACGGCTCGGCCACGAACTCACTGGCGACGATCAGCAGCGGATCCACGTACGCCAGTGCCGTAGGGCCTCCCCAGATATCGGCATTGCCCTCGTTCATGTACCAGACAAAGGTGCTGTAGCTCTGCTCAGCCGGGTCCAGCCCGTCGCCATCGAAATAGGTGAAACCCAACCCGATCGTGTAGGCGACCTCTGCCTCGTCTTCATATCCCGGGATCTGGGTCAGATCGATAGCCATCTCGATCTGGTAGCCCTCGTCAACGTCCGAGGGATCGGCTACCGTAGAGCTTCCCTTCAGATAGACGGCCGCCTGAACCGGACTGTTGCCCGCGCTGTCCGGAGCGGCATCCTCCATCCGTACGGCCGAACCGCTGGAATCGATGGCTACCCGGAAACGCTTGACCACATAGGGCGCGCCTGGCCGGCTGTTCTGTTTGGCCCGAATGTTGACGCGTATTCCATCGCTGAGGTCGCCGTTGATGGCCTGGTCATCCGTATCCAACCCGACATAGAGCGTCTTCCCGACGGCAAACAGGTAGATGCGACCGACCGTCGGATCCACCACGGGCGGAGCGTTCTCCGCATCACCACCCGGACGGAACCAGTGCGTCTGGTAAGGACCAAACAGTCCGGGCAGGGCATCAAGCGCCTCCGGCGGCATCTGGTACTGCAGCGAGAGCGTCGGCTCAAGTGCCATCCATGCCGGTTCGTCGAGCCGGCCGTCGAGCGTGACGACGGCACCGGCCGGAGCGACCGGGATCCGGAAGTCGGGCTCGTTGACCTCCGGAACCGTTCCCGAGCTGACGGTCACATCAGGACGGCCGAACACGTAGCCAACGCCATGCGGCATGTCATTCCCCCAGGGATTCTGCCACCAGGCCCGCGAGAGATATTGCCGGGTGGGGTCGGCCGGCCAGGCATAGTCGTAATCATATAACCCGAACGAGATCGGCACGTAATCTCCCTCGGGCCGCGTCATATCGAAGCCCAGCTTCGACAGGTCGATCCACATCTCCAGCGTATAGCCGGTATCTTCCGTGGCGTCATCGTTCGAGGTGCCATCGACCGTGGCGGCTCCGTCCCAGACGGTGCGATCGTCCGTCAGGTCGCCCCCTCTTCCGCCCAGATTCAGCGTGGGCGGATCCCCGGGGTTACCACTACCGCGCCAGGTGAAGAAGAACTCGTCGACGTTGACATCTTTGGTGTAGTTGGGGCCGTCGTAGGCCGTCTGTCGACGATTCTTGTTCAGAATGGCAATGATCAGACCGTCGTTGCGAAAGAAGTCGCCACCCGGATCGCCTCCGATGGATTTATCCTGAGCAACCACCCCAATCCACAGCTTATTACCATCTCTGAGGAGATAAACAGTACCGTTGACAGGATCTGTAGGTGTAATGGTAAAGGAATCAAAAAAGTTATCCCAGCCTCCCCCGGGTTCATAAAAGGTGGGATTTTCCCATACCAGTGGAATCTTTTCGGCCTGTTGCCAGACCGGCTCATCCAGACGTCCATCGAGGGTCATAGTTTCCCCTTCGACATCGCGGGCCCACACCACGTCGTAAGTGCGGGCGGGCTGTCCCAGCGCCTGCAGGGCCACGAAAGGCACGAGCAGGGCCAGCATCGTAACGGTTCTCATAGAGCCCTCCATCGGGTTAGTGGTTGATGGTTGATCCTGGAGAGATAACGCGTCCTTCGGCAGCCCCACAGGACTCCCGCACCACCAGACGCGTCGGTAGTACAATATCTCTTGGCACGTGGCCAGAACCTTCCGCCAGCGCCTCCTCAAGCAGGCGTACCGCCCGCGATCCCAGCTCAGAGATGGGACTCTGCACCGTGGTGAGCGCCGGGCGTGTGTACCGCGCCATCGGGATGTCATCAAAGCCCACCAGCGCCAGCTGGTCCGGCACGTGCACGCCGGCCTCGTGCAGAAACCGAAGCAGGCCAATGGCCATGGCATCATTGGCCACAAACACGGCCGAAGGCGCCAGCGATAGGATTCGGCGACCGAGTTCGTATCCGGAGGCCTCCGTGAAGTCGCCTTCCACCTCCAGCTCTGGACGCACAGAGATCCCGGCCTCCTGGAGCGCCAGTCGGTATCCCTCCAGCCGTTCTCTGGCCTCCTGGTTACTCAGAGGTCCCGTAAGGACGGCAAGGCGCTGGTGTCCCTGCCGAATCAGATGGGTAACAGCCGCCCGGGCGCCCGCCACATTGTCGATGCGCACCGTGTCGCATGGGAACGGTGCGCGCGCACCGATCAGTACCACCGCCACATCTCGCGGGAGATGCTCTCTTAGCAGTTCCGGTGAGAGATGGGGCGCCATCAGGATCAGTCCGTCCACCCGCCCACGCATCGTGCCCACGATGGTGCGAATCTCCTTGGGATCGGCATGCATTCCCGAAACCAGCAGATAGTAGCCTCTCCGCCTGGCTTCCTGATCCATGCCACGCACCAGCTCCGAGTAGAACTCGCCGTAGAGATCCGGCAGCAGCACGCCCAGCGTCTGCGTGCGACGTGTGATCAGGCTCCGCGCCGCTCCGTGCGGCACATAACCCAGACGACGTGCGGCCTCCGCTACCCGCCTGCGGGTTTCCTCCTTGACGGGCCCACTGTTGTTAAGCACCCGCGAGACGGTGGCAACGCCAACGCCCGCCGCCCGCGCCACATCCCTGATCGTTACGGCCATGCTTCAGAGTAAAAACGTTTTCACCTGAAGGCCCAAAACGGGCTCATAAAGTGGAAACGTTTCCATTATAATCCATTTTCTTTTTCCTGTCAACCCCCGATCATTTCTCCTTTTTGTGACGGAGTAAAAAGCTCTGGATTTCTTCCCAGCTTCAAAAATGGTCAGTCAGACCTATCGCATCGCAGACGTGCAAGGCCGATAGCGCTGATACCACAACGTCGCAGGCCCGCTTCCGCAAAGCCCGATGGCACACTTGGTTCACCCCCACGTGCGTGGGGAATACTTACTTGCTGTTCATTTGGTAAGCCAGAGAAAACTTTATACGTTAGAGTAATTTCTTCCTGACAAAAAGATGTCGCCTTGTACGACACATACCCCCACATTCTCCTCTAGCTTCCACAAATTCATAGCCCTCCCAAGGCTCGGTACCGCCAACAAGTAACATTTCTGGAAAGGAATTGGCTCGTTGTGCAATCTTCTCAAGCAGACCACCACGACCAAATTTATCCCAATTTCCACCAAATCCATGATCTTGTACTACTACAGCAAATGGTGGAGATGGACTGTATCTCTGACAAAAAAGTGCATCATATGCCGCAAATCCATCTGCACCCATAAAAAGAACAGCAAATCGCCATGCCCCATGCGTATCGTCCAGATTTTCATCGCGTTCCAATACCTCTAACAGCGCAAAGGGTTGAGCAGGAGGCAATATAAAGCGTGCTCTTCTAAACTCGCCTGGCAGAATATGCGGTAGCCAACCATATGGAATCAACTCCTCGAGTTGTATATAGAGGCGGGACAGGGTATGGTATCCCCGGAAACCTCTCTGATCCAGCTCCTCCTCAATTTGCTCGCGCCCGACATGATAGTCTACATAAACAAAACAATGAGCACTATGAGTCGAAGCAAATAGTTTGACGGGTTGTCCGTCGTTTCCATATCCAGGATAGTAAACGACACGACTGGAGAAAAATGCTTCGCGCGGGAAAAGATCTCCGGGTTTAAATAACTGGAGCCACAGCGGAACCTCTTCCTGAAAATCGCGCAAATAATCATATATCGTCATAATTTCTTCGCGCTTTAGTTGTTGTTTATTAAACACTCATATACAGGAGATGTAAAGGAATCGTCAACATAAGATATCGGACTTGTTTTTGAAACCTTTAATTCTGGATAGTCTCCCCCGATCGTGTTTGTATAAGTATTCGTCTAGAATAATTTTGACAAATTCTCGGAGAGCGCTATCTTGTAAGCAACCTTGCGCTTACAGGAGGGCCTTGGAAGTGACCCTGACCGAGAAGGAATGCCAGGCCTTAAAAGCGCTGCTGAGGAAGGAGCGCAACGCCCGTATTGTGAAACGGGCGCAAGCCCTGCTGTGGTTGAGGGCAGGCGAGCAGCTCGGAGAGGTGGCCGAGCGTCTGGGGGTGACCCGTCAGACCATACGGAATTGGGTAAAGCGGTATCAGGAAAGAGAAGGCATGTCGGTAAAGGAACGGTTAGCGGACAGGCCGCATCCAGGGCGTCCGGCCAGAAAGCGGGCGGCGGTGCGGGCCTTACTGGAGCAGACCCTGGCGCAAGACCCGCATGAGCTGGGATACGCATCGTCGGTATGGACGACACGGCTTTTGCAGCACTACTGGGAGCGGCATCATCACCTGCAGCTTTCGCGGCGCACCATTCGGCGGGCCCTGCGGCAGGAAGAGTATCGGCACAAGCGGCCCCGCTATGTGCTGGCTCGGCGCTCGTCCACGTGGCGCCAGGCAAAAGGGGGCTCCAGCGGGGATTAAAGGGTCGGAAGCGGACGGTAATTCTCTTTTTGGATGAGCCCATTGTGAGGGAGACGCCGCCTTTGCGCGCCGTGTGGGCCCGAAAAGGGGCGCAGGCGGCCGTGCCGATCCTGGGCTTTCGGGGTAAGCGGGTGCTCTACGGGGTGTTGAACGTGCAGACGGGCACGGCGCTGGTGCGGCAGGCCCGGCATTGGAAGCAGGGGACGTTTCAGGAGGTGTTGCGAGCCATTCGTCGCACCTGGCGTGGCTGGCACATCGTGCTTTTTCTGGACCGCGGTTCTCCCCACAGGGCCCGAGCAAGCCAGGCCCTGGCCCGGGCCTTGGGCATTGCATTGCGCTGGCTGCCGGTGGCGTGCCCGGAGTTGAATCCCGTGGATCACTTGTGGCGCCACGTGAAGCAGGATGTGTTGGCCAATGAGCCTGTGCCAGCGCTCGACACCTCGGTAGCACGCGCCTGTGCGTATATCATGGCGCTATCCCCCCGAGAGCGTCTGCGCAAGGCGGGCGTGCTCAGCAGCAGGTTCTGGCTCCGAAAGGTGTTACTGGAGAATGGAAAATAATATATGTCCGAGCACTTAATTGCCAACCCGCCGCAGGGCATCGTAGACGCTTCTCCCCTTGCCGGAAGGCTTCAGGATACCTGACTCCACCAGGCGCTGAGATCAAGCCTTACAACTCTCTGCGCCGTTAGCATTCTCCCGGGGTCTGGAGCCGAAGTCTCAGTTTCCGGCTACTGGCTACTAACCAGCTAATGGTTTGTAGTTTATGGCCGCTGTCTTAGCATTGCGGCATCAGCAGCGCGCGAAATTTCCGAAGCGCTACGCTGGAAGGCTCCGCGATCCCAGACCAGTCCCTCTTCAGAAAGCGGCTCCCGAGGTTGAGTCTCCCTCCCTGTCCCTCAGCCCTAACAGCCGCCAAAGTTGCCTTGCAAAAAAATCCCCGAACGCGCATCTTTTTCAGAGCGGCCTGGACAAATCAACCCCCTGATGAGGCACGTTCGTTGCGGAGATCTCTCCGTCAGCGTCTTCGGCGGCTGGGCCGAAATCGGCGGCAACCAGATCCTCCTGGAAGCCGAAGGCGAGGCCCTGCTGCTGGACTTCGGCCGCTCCTTTAACCGCTGGAACCGACACTTCACGGAATTTCTCGGGCCGCGCTCCACACTCGGCTTGCGCGATCTGCTGGCCCTCGGGCTGCTGCCGCGCTTCCGCGGACTCTACCGTGACGCTGCCGACGACACGCTCTTTCCCTCGGAACTGGAACGCCGCTTTCTGGACGGCGCACCCGACGGCGCTCACATCCAGGCGCTGCTGCTCTCGCATGCCCATCTGGATCATAGCGGTTCGGTGGCCTACCTGCGCGCCGACCTGCCCGTCGTGGCCAGCGCCGCCACGGCCGCCATCCTCAAGGCCATGCAGGATACCTCGCAGATCGGCCTGGATGCCGAAGCCGCTTATTTAAGCCCCCGCCTTCCCAACGACGAGGGCATACTTAAAGCCGATGGCAAAACTTCCTACCTGCGCCGCCCCTATCGCCTGCTGCTGGGGCGCCTGGACAGTTTTCCGCTGCAGTCTCCGGCTAAAACCAGGACGCTCGACGGACATTCCTGGACTCCGGCCACCACCCCGCTTTCGGTTGGCTGCTTCCAGGTCGAAGCCTTCCCGGTGGACCATTCCGTGCCGGGCGCACTGGCGTTCTATATCGAAACACCCGCCGGTCCAGTCGTCTACACGGGCGATCTGCGGCGCCATGGCCGATGGGGCCAGCATACGGAAAGCTTCCTACAGCGGCTCGAAGGTCAAGACGTCTTCCTGCTCATCATCGAAGGGACTCGACTGGACAGCGAAGGCCCGGCCCGCACCGAAGCGGCCGTCCAGGCGGCGTTGCACGAGGCGATCCGCCGGCATGCCGGCGCACCCATCGCCGTGGACTTTGCTCCGCGCAATCTCGAAAGGCTCCAGGCCTGTCTGGAGGTAGCCCGCGATCTGGATCGCCACCTGGTCATCACCCCAAAGGACGCCTACCTGCTTCGGGCGCTTGCTGAAGCAGATCCCTCCTGGCAGGCAACACTCCAGGCAGCACGGATCCTCCAGGAGCCGCGTGCCCGTCGCCCGACCTGGGAGGCCTGGCTCTGGGAGCAGTCCGACATCCATCCGGTCAGCCTGGAAGAAATCGCACAGGATCCAGGCGCCTTTCTGCTGGCCTTCGGCTTTTATGAAATTAACCGCCTGCTGGACCTGCGGCTGCTTGAGCAGGCGATGGGTCGACCACGCCGACAGGGCCTCTATGTCTTCAGCAACAGCTACTGGGCCGACGAAGAACAGAGGCTCGACCTGGCGGTGCTGATGCACTGGCTGCGGGCGCTGGACTTCCGGCCGCTGCCCGAGTGGCTGGAAAATCCCCCCTCCAACCCTGCCAACGCAGAGAATCCCTACCACACCTCGGGCCATGCGCCGGCCGACGACCTTGTGGAAGTGGCGCGCCGCCTGCGCCCACGTCATCTACTGCCCGTGCACACGGAAGCTCCCGAGCGCTGGCGCAAGTTACTCGGGGGGACAAACACCCGGGTCCTTGTGTAAGGCTTGGGGCATGCCGCCGGATTTTCCTTACACAAGGTCCTCCGCTTCCGCCCTCCCCCACCAGATCACGAGAAAGCATTCAGAAAAGAACTTTTTCCGGTTGGGCCCCGATCTCCTCCGACGGAAACCGCCCCTTTTCGAGCGTGCTGACCGGCCCGGCAGTCGCCTCTCTGCCCGGACCGGACGCTCCAGCGTGCCACCTTGTGTAACATCCAGCTCGACAAGATCACTTTTTCCTTACCACAAGGTCGCGCGGCATGCTACGGCTGCTGACGCTGCAGGCCGAGCATCGTGCTCCACACCACATGCAACGCCTCCACATAGGCCCTCCCCTCCGGTCCCTGACGTCGGGCTGTGGCCGCCTTGAAATTGTCGTAGTCGATGTCTTCGACCAGGCAACGCACCACCTCCGCCCAGACCGACTTCGGCACAAAAATGCGCCAGGCGTAGTCGGCTCCCGGAAACTCCCGGATCTCACAGCTGCCCAGAAGCTCCGGAAACCGCGCCTGCAACGCTTCTAGATGGGCACGCACGCGCGCTCGAACCATCACGCACTTCTGATCGACGGGCCGACCGGGCCTTCCATCGCCCTGCCGCGCGCACACCACGCTGAAAAAGCCCTCTCTCGTAAAAAGCCACATCGCCGAATAACTTTACTGACTATTTTGAAGTACTCTCAAGTATAACTGCAACACCGACCGACGGTCCCGTACCGGACACGTTGACCGGTGCCGATCAGGCCCGAACCACCGGCAACTCGGACTACGCGGTCGTGTATCGTGGAGAGCGTCGCTGCTGCCGCATCTCCTACGGCCGCGCAAAGCCCGCACTGGCCAGGCGGATCGCCTCCCTGCCTCAGCGACGATTGAGCGCGTCCACCGCGTGCATCAATGCCCCGGAGCGCTCATACGGCTCGACAAACAGATGCCCCTGTAGCGCCCTGGCCGGCACCCGGCTCAGCAGCAGCAAGCGCAGCGGCTCGCCGATCCGAACCGGCGCCACTTCGACAACGCGTGTGCTCATGCGTCCTGTCGGAAAAAGTTCTTTTTTTGCCTGGTATCGGCGGGATTTGACAGAATGATAGCCCCTGGCCACTTCATTGTAAACAGGCACGCAGCACGGACGACCTTGACAGAACGAAGGCAAACCCTTAAAGTACAAAGAGCAACTTCAGCAGAGGTCTATGAGCAAAAAACGCGGCTTTTCCGTCCGGATCTTCATACCGGAAGGCGATCCCGAAGGCCTTCGCCTGATCGAAAAGTTCAACTGGAACGGTCAGGGAGTCGTCTTTCCCCGCACGCAGTTTCTCGAAGCTCGAAAGCGGCCAGAACTTCAGAGAGCGGGAGTGTACGTCCTGTGGGGGCCCGACGATTCCAGCCACCTTCCCCGCCTCTACATCGGTGAGGGCGATGTCGTGGCGCATCGCCTAGAGCAGCACTACCGACAGAAGGAGTTCTGGACACACGCGGCTGTTTTCACCAGCAAAGACGAAAACCTGAACAAGGCACACGTTCAATATCTCGAAGCGCGTCTTATCCAGATGGCCTCGCAGGCCAGACGAGCCCTGCTGGATAACGCAAACAATCCTCAACGCCCCAGCCTCTCCGAACCCGACCAGGCCGACGCAGAAGCTTTTCTGGCTGACATGTTGCTGTGCCTACCGCTGGTAGGAGCCAACTTCTTTGAAGCCGCAAAGAAAGAAGATGCCAAGTCTCCAGTGCTTTTTCTTCGCGCCAAGGGCATCGAGGCCCGCGGTTTTGAAAGCACTGAAGGCTTTGTCGTGTTGAAAGGATCGCAGGCAGTCAGGGAAGAAGTCCCCTCAATTGGCAGCTCCCTGAAAGAGCTACGCCGCACGCTGCTCGAGCAGAAAGTCTTACAGGAAGAAGCGGATGTACTGATCCTGACGCAAAACTATGCTTTTTCGTCCCCGTCCGCCGCAGCGGGTGTGCTCCTGGGACGCAGTGCCAATGGCCGCATTGAGTGGAAAGACGAACGCGGTCGCACATTGAAAGAGCTTCAGGAAAGTGCTATTAATGAAAAACAACCTTAGATGGAAAAGGGTGGCGCGAAGGAGCTGTAAACCCTCCGGTTTCAACTGGGGGATACACGGACCCGTTCGCTGCGGATTTATCCCCCCTGGCCCCAACAGCTCATAAGTTCTCCTTGCTACAGCTGCGGTCGTTATTCCATTGTTTTAGGCTGTCAGGTCTGGATCTCCTGATAAAGCGCCGCTAAATCCCAGGGAGTAATGATACCCAGAAGTTTCTCGTGCCGTTTTCCTGAATGAGTAATCAGCAGCGCGACCAGCCGTTTACCCTGCTGATGAGTCTCTTCAAACCGTTGCACCACCTCGAACAAAGAGGCATTTCGAGGAAGACTCGCCCAAACCTCGGCATCACGCTCGCAAAACTTGAGTACATCCCTGACCTTTGTTTCCTGAAGGCTGAATATATCCTCTTCCACCATTGCGCCAAGCCAGCGTGCAATAGTATTTGTGGTCAACAAATCGATTACCTGGTCCTGTTCATCCAACACGGGTACCTGCGAAAAGCTGTTTTGATACATCAGTTTAACAGCTTTGCCAATAGGATCATCTGAGGTTACTGTGACCACTTCTCTTTGGAAGCGTGGAATTACAGAGGGTGGCGATTCCAGAGCCGTAAGGATTCTATCAAGGCAAGTAATGGCATGCTCGGTTGGAATGGCCAGACGTTCCCCATCCTCTTCATGGCTCAAGAAATTGCGCATATCAGCAATAGCCCTCAGAGTATTTTCATATTGCCGAAAGATGGGGTTTTTCCGCTTTGCTACCTGCAACATCTCGCTAAAAGACGCCTTTTCTTTCTCTATTAAGCGCCGCATATGGCCCTCCAGGCGACGAAACCGCCTCAAGAACTCCTCGTGTCTGCTCATGCTAGCTTTGATACGTGAAATCAAGCCGCTGTCTCAGTAAAGTGCGAGATAATATAAGTTTCTTTATTGTACATGTGTGGTACCTTGACGCAAAAACGCCATGCCTCGCACTCCCCTTCCCCCCATCACCGAAACGCTCGAACAGCTCCGCCAACGCCTCCAGGCCGAACGCCACGCCGAACGCAAACGCCGCCTGCACATGCTGCTGCTCTTTAAAGAAGACCCCACCCGCACCCGAGAGGCCGTAGCCCAACATCTGGCCGTGCATCGAAACACGATTGGCCGCTGGCTGCGTCGCTATGCCCGAGGCGGTCTTGAGGCGCTGCTTTCGATTGAGCGGCGCGGGCCCAAGCCCGGTCAGCGTACCGTGCCCCGGCCCGTCTATGTGGCCATCCAGAAGCGGCTGCGCCAGCCGGAGGGCTTTGCCGGCTACAAGCAGCTCCAGCAATGGATCTATGAGGCCTTTGGGCTTGAGGTGCCCTACAAGAGCGTCTACAACCTGGTACGCTACCACCTGGGGGCCAAGCTGAAAGTCCCCCGGCCGGTGCACCCAAAAAAAAGCCTAGCCGAAGCGGCGGCGTTTGCGGCGCGCCTTGGACGTCGCCTGCAGAGCATAGCGGCTTTTGCGGCCGAGCATTGCCGGGTTCGCCTGTTTTTCGAGGATGAGGCGCGCATCGGGCTTCATTTGCCGCGCTATCGTCGGTTGACGGCTCGGGGTGTGGTGGTGCGCCAGCCCTGGGAGCCGCGCTCGTGTTTCTACTGGCTGTATGCGGCGGTAGAGCCCCGGAGTGGGGAGACGTTTTATCTGGAGATGCCCTCGTTGGATGCGGGGTGTTTTTCGGTGTTTTTACGGGAGTTTGGCCGTTGCTACCGCGACAGTCTCAACGTATTGGTGCTTGACAACGCGGCGGCGCACCGGGCGCGTTCGGTAGAGGTCCCGGAGAACGTGGTGTTGTTGTTTTTGCCGGCGTATAGTCCGGAGCCCAGTCCGGTGGAGCGGTTGTGGCGGGCGATTCGGGCGCGCCTTGATGTATTTGACGAGCGGGTTCGGAGTCAGTTGGAGGCGTTGCGGGCACACGTGGCGGAGATTGTGCGGGGATTGAGGGCGGTAGAGGTGTCTCGGCTGACGCGTTACGACTACATTCTGGCTGCTCTCAATGCACTATAAAATCAAAGAATTTATATGAGAAGGTAATCATGCCCAAGACCGACCTGCAGGAGAGCGAAACGCTGGAATTCAAGCGCCAGTGGACCGACCGGGCCCTGGAGGACCCGGCGGCCTTCGCCAACACACGGGGAGGGACACTTCTTGTGGGCATTCGCGAAGATGGCGAGATCGTGGGGGCGAAGGTGGACGACCGGGAAATCCAGCGGATCGCGAACCTCATCGCCGCCCACTTGGGCATCGCGCCGTCCATCCGGGTGGTGGAGCTTGAAGGGCGTCCCGTCCTCGAGATTCGGGTGGACTCTGTGCGCGACGTGGTCTCTTACGGCGGACGATATCTCCGGCGGGTAGGTACGACTAACCGCGATTTTGCGCCGGACGAACTGGCCCGGCATCTTCTGGAGCGCTCCGGCCGCACCTGGGACGGCCTCCCCAGCGGGTGGACCTTAGACGAAGTCGAGCCAGAGGCTCTTGAGAACTTCGCCCGCCTGGCCCGCGCCAAACTCCCCTATCTTGACGCTAAGAACCCGGAGCAGACGCTGCAGAACCTTGAATTACTGAGCGACGGGAGGCTCACGAACGCCGGGGTTTTGCTTTTCGGAAAGCGTCCGCAGCGGCTTTTCCCCAGACCCAGGTGCGCATTGGCATCTTCCGGGGCAACCAGATTCTGGATAGCCACGATTTCAAAGGCACGCTCTGGGAGCAGCTGGCGGGGGCTATGGAGCGCTTTCGCCAGGTGCTCAAGGTGCGCTTTGAAATCAAGGTGGAGGAAGCCACCCTCGAGGGCCTACAGCGCAAGGAGGTGTGGGAGTATCCGCTGGAGGCTCTGCGCGAGGCCCTCATCAACGCCCTGATCCATCGGGATTACACCATTCCGGCGGACATCCAGATCAAGATTCACGAGGATCGCCTGGAAATCTGGAATGCTGGCGAGCTGCCACTGCCTCTCAGACCCGATGACCTACGTGGGCCGCACCGCTCGGTGCTGCGCAATCCCCTGATTGCGCAAGCCTTTTACTTTGCCGGCCTGATTGAGCGCTGGGGCACAGGCACGACCCGGATTATCGAGCTTTGCCGCCAGCAGGGCCTGCCCGAGCCCGAATTTCAGCATCAGCAGGGCGGCTTTCTTGTTACATTCGCCAAGGACCCCTATACGCCGGAGCGCCTGCGTGCGATGGGCTTGAATGAGCGGCAGGTTCAAGCCGTGCTGTATGTGAAGGAACGGGGAAGCATCACCAACAAGGAGTACCAGCAGCTCACAGGGGTGAGCAAGCGAACCGCGTCGGACGAACTTTCGGAATTGGTGGAAAAGGGAGTTCTCATCAAGACCGGCGGTCAGCGGGGGCGCGGAACCACCTATTGGGCAAAAATTGGGAGAATTGGGCAATGATTGGGCAAGAATTGGGCAAAACGAGCAACATGACGCCAAACGACCTCCCCGACGGCTACCGCCTGACCGAACTCGGCCCCCTGCCCGAAGAGTGGCGGGTGGTGAGGTTTGAACAAGCAATTTTGCCGGAGCACGTGCGGGTCGGTAGTCTAAAGCAAAGCGAGTATGAGAAGGTCGGTAAATATCCTGTCATTGATCAGGGACAGAATATCTCCTGTGCCTTACAGTTTGCGTTCTTAAGAACCTTTTTCGGATGACTTCTAAAAAGCACTTTTTGAGAAGACCGCGGCGGCGGCGAACTACTTCTTTCGCTTCGACTGCACCGCCTTCAAAATCGCCTCTCGCTGATCTTCAACAATTCGGTCAAGCAAGCGCCCCCACTCGTCGATGATCTGCCTGTAATAACGCCTGTCCACCATAAATAGCTGCATCAGCAGCTCCCAGGTGTCCTCTCTGATGGCTACGTTGAGACGCTTTACGACGTACCGGGCCGAAGCGCCTGCTTCAGCCGACGCTTGTTTGACCGAAGTATGCTCGGCCGGTAACTGTTCGACCAGGGTCTCTTCAGAAGCCGGCGCGGCCTTTTGCGCAGTCTTCTGCGCTGCAAACCTCTGGTTGATCCCCTTTAACAGGTCCCCGTATTTTTCATCCATAAGCTCAAAACCCTGTGGCACTTTGCGCTTTGCGTGCGACATGGCGCTCACGTGTTGATCAGTTGGGCCAGCGACTCGACAACAGGCAGCATCGTCAGCTTGATCGCGTCGTGAAAACGACGGGCCTGCTCCACCTGATAGGGCGTCTCGGCCCCTTCCGTCGGATAAAGCCCTTCGTGATAGTAAATCTCAATGCCCGGCATGTAGGGAAGCGCCGGTAGCACTTCGGCTGGCGCCAGCTCGGTGTTTTTGAGCATTTCTTCGGCCTCTTGCTCCGCCCGCGAAATGACGGCTCCGGAGCTTTTGCCCATCGGCACTAAAAAGAGCTTTTTCCGAACGGAGGCAAGCTGATCCCTGTACCGTCTGACCAGCTCAAGCGTGTAGTTGAGCGCATCGGCCATGAATACCATCCTGTACCAGGTGGGCACCAGCACGATGTCGGCCATCTCCACCGCAAGCAGCGCCGTGGCACTCGGTCCCGGGGCTGTGTCCACCACAAGCAATTGATCCCCGCGCGATTTCACCAGCTCCGCAAATTGCCGACCAAGCTCGACCTCGTCAGACGTGTACGACGCGCTCAGCAAAAGCCCCGGCGACGCAAATCCATGCTTGCGCCGACGCTCAACGCGCTCGGTCAGCGACCCGGAAGCATAGTCGAGGTCCACCCAGCCCACATCGACTTCAAGCAGGGCATCCAGAAACCAGCCGGCGAAAAAGGCCAGCGGCGTCTTGCCGCTCCCCCCTTTGATACCAGCTACCGTGATAACCATTGCCGATCCGCGTTTGGTTTTCTCTGTTCAGAATGTAGATATATCCAGAATCAGAGTCAAGGCCTAAGTACTAAGGCCTAAGACCTAAGTACTAAGTATTAAGGCCTAAGTACTAAGTACTAAGGTCTAAGTACTAAGGCCTAAGGTCTAAGGCCTAAGTACTAAGAACTAAGGCCTAAGTACTAAGAACTTAGGTCTAAAGCCTAAGCACTTAGGCCTAAGTACTAAGGTCTAAGGTCTAAGTACCAGAGATCAAGGACCGGAGACGAATCCGCTACAGCAAAACACAAACAGAACGCAACGCAAAACGCAGTTCCGAACACCAGAAGCCGGCGGTCCCGAATCCTCCACCGACAAATGCCCGCAGGCGATGCGCCCCATAGACAGCCCCACGCTATATCGCCTCTCCCCCCTATATAGTCTTTATATCCGGATAGAAGGAATATACCAAGATAAGCGAAGAGCCGCTCGACTTTTTCGAGGTGGTGTGTCGATCAACAGCCGACGGGCTGCAGGAAGCCATGAGACGGCGCTCAGCAGTCTTATGGCGATGGATGAAGGAGATATTTCTCCCGGTGGAGATCGGCGCTCAGAGAGGATTACAGCGCTTGCAGCGCGGGCGCTTGCGTTGCAAGGCGAAAGCTCCGTCGGAGAAGCCATGAGATCGCCCACAATCGACGATCCCCTTCCGAGACGCATCTCCACCCTCCTGAAGCGAGATCGGCGCTTTAAAAGGATTTCAGGGCCTTGTTGTCGAGCCGGATGTTTGAGCATTGCACGTCGAAGTCTAAGCTCTCAGTACTAAGCACTAAGTACTTAGGCCTAAGGTCTAAGGCCTAAGGTCTAAGGCCTAAGTACTAAGTACTAAGACCTAAGGCTTAAGGACCAAGAGGATTTGCTTCCTTCGGTTGGGGAAAGGACAGGATTGGTTGGGCGGAAATGTGGAAAGAAACGTAAAAAGGCCGTCTTCTTTCCACGTTTTTTCGGCCTGAAGCGGACTTGCCTTGCTGAGACCAGAACAAAACTCACACACAGCGCTCGATTTCAGGTCAGCGCCGGTGATGAGAAGGAGACATCACCACGTCCTACCACGACTTTCGCGCACTAAGTACTAAGTACTAAGGTCTAAGTACTAAGGCCTAAGGTCTAAGTACTAAGTACTAAGGTCTAAGGTCTAAGTATTAAGGCCTAAGGTCTAAGACCTAAGGTCTAAGCACTAAGGACTGAATTGGATTGAGAAGCCCGGAGAACCGAAGTTGTCAATTCGCCAGAGACCGGAAGACGCAAGGGAGGGCGTACGTCAGAGTTCCATGCCGCCGTAGTCGCAGGCCAGTCCGAGATTGTCCCGGTGCGGCCAGTATCGACGCACAAGCTCGCCCGGACAGCCGGCATCAAATGGCATAGCTTTGAGCGCATTAAGAGCAGTGGAATGTAGGATTGAAGCATGCCTCGATTCGTACCAAGGTATTGCAGGCGTTGCTGCTGCCCCAGGTTCTTGTGGTTCTGGTAACCGTTTTGATCTGGCTGGGATTGCGTGAATTGCGTGCCGCGCAGGACTGGGTACTGCATTCACACGAGGTGATGCAGCAGGCCCGGGCGCTGGCTCTGGAGCGCTCCGAGATGGAGGGCTTTGCGCTGGCGTATCTGCTGAGTGGCGAGGAGCGGTTTCGCGAAGCTTATGCCAACCAGTGGCGGCGTTTTGAACAGGCGGTGGAGGCGTTGCAGCAGACCGTCTCGGACAACCCGGAGCAGCAGGCGCGCTTGAAGGAACTGACGGCGGCCATGCAGACCTGGAAGCAGGAGATGGACGCACTGCTGGCGCGTCGTCCGGAGGTGGAAACGGGCCGGCTTCGCATGAGTCAACTGGCCGCCGAGGTCGTGGCACAGCAGGAAAAGCAGGAGGCGCTCCAGAACCGCATCGCTTCGATCCAGCAGGCTTTTCTGGAGGCGGAGCAGGCGTTGAATGCGGAGCGGCTGGCCCGCATGAAGCGGCGAGAGCGTATGGTGTTTATTGAAGTGGCGGTGGCGTTGCTGGCCGTGGCGCTGGGGATCGGGCTGGCCTTCCAGGTGATCCGCCGATCGGTGGTCCGGCCCGTTCAGGAGCTGGAGGCGGCCGCGTACCGCATTTCGGAAGGCGATCTGGAGACGACGGTCGCTGTCCGCACAGAAGACGAAGTGGGCAAGCTGGCCCGCGCCTTTAATCAGATGGTGGCGTCCATGCGCGAGGCGCTCGATGCGTTGCAGGAGGAGAAGGCGGGCGCCGAACAGAAGGTGCGGGAGGCCGTGGCCGAAATCCAGGCGCAGCAGCGCTACCTGGCCGAGAGCGTCGAGCATATGCTGACCCAGATGGAGCGTTTCGCCGCGGGTGATCTGACCGTACATCTGGAAGTCCGGAAGAACGACGAGATCGGCCGCCTCTATGAAGGCTTCAACCGCGCCGTCGCCAACATGCGCCAGATGCTGGTGCGTGTGACCGAAGCGATTGCCTCGACGTCGAGCTCGGCCGCCCAGATCAGCGCTTCCAGCGAGGAGCTGGCGGCCTCGGCGCAGCAGCAGGCCGCGCAGGCCAACGAAGTAACGGCGGCCGTCGAAGAGATGGTGCGCACCATTGTTGAAAACGCCCGCAGCGCCAGCGAGACGGCCGACGTGGCCCGCGCCAACGGCGATCGGGCCCGCGAGGGCGCCCGCGTCGTGCAGGAGACGGTCGCGAAGATCCGCCAGATTGCGCAGGTGGTGGGCGAGTCGGCCCGAACCGTCGAGCGGCTCGGTGCCTCCAGCGAACGCATCGGTGAGATCGTGCAGGTCATCAACGAAATTGCCGAGCAGACGAACCTGCTGGCGCTCAACGCGGCCATCGAGGCGGCCCGGGCCGGCAAGCATGGCCGCGGCTTTGCCGTGGTGGCCGACGAGGTGCGCAAGCTGGCCGAGCGTACGGCCCAGGCCACGAAAGAAATTGCCGAAATGATCGAAGGCATTCGGAGCGAGACCCGCGAGGCGGTCAAAGCTATCCAGCGTGGCAGCCAGGAGGTGGAAGAAGGGATTGCGCTGGCAGACCAGACCGGGGCCGCCCTCACGCAGATCCTCGAGGGGGCGCAGCGTGTGCTGGACCGGGTGACGCAGATCGCCGCGGCCAGCGAGGAACAGTCCGCGACGAGCGATCAGATCAGCCGCAGTGTCGAGATGATCTCCAACCTGTCGCACGAGTCGGCCCGGGGCGTCGAGCAGATCGCCCGCGCGGCCGAAGGCCTCAGTCGTCTCACCGACGAATTGAATGAAATGGTGCGGCGATTTCGACTGGCGCAGCGCGAAGCGGTGCGTAGCCCCGATGAAGCCGTTTCCGTAGCCTGAGCCGCACCTCCTGGCAGGGCTCCCGGTTGTGCGCCGGGAGCCCTGTTTCTTTATCGGCCGGTGCTGCACTACCGGCGGCGGGGTCGTCCTCCGGCGGGGCGACGCCCTGCCGGGTGGCGTTCGCCTGGAAGGGGCGCTGGTGGCGAAGGCCGAGGCGATCGCGGCCGCTCGGAAGCGGTTGGGCACGTTCATCCTGGCGAAAAACGAACTGGATGAGCAAGCGCTGTCGGCGGAGTAGATGCTGTGGGCGTACAAAGGGCAAGGGGTGGGGCCGGAGCGAGGTTTCCGCTTTCTCAAAGACCCCTGGTTCGTTGCCGATCGCTTGTTTTTGAAGAAGCCGGAGCGGATTATGGCGCTGGTGCTGGTGATGGGATGGGCGTTGCTGGTCTATGCGCTGGCCGAACACAAATTGCGCAGCGCGTTGCGGGAAAGGGGAGAAAGCATCCCCAATCAGTTTGGGAAGCCCACCCAGCGTCCTACGATGCGGCGGATCTTCCAGATGTTTGAGGGGATTGATGTTTTGCTGCTCCCCACCCTGGATGGAGTTCAGCAACAGGTGCTCAATCTCAAGGCTGTCCATTGCCGGATCCTTCGTCTCCTCGGCCCCTATGTGGGAAAATGCTGTCAGGACACCAGTTAGGTGCGGAATGTAGGTTGCAATGAAAACGACGGCTTATTTCAGAAAAAGCGTTATGGTACGTCGGCCCTATCTCAAGATGGAATGGATTGCGCACGTTTTGAGGAATCCGATTCGTACCGAGGTGCAATCCAACGGGCGCATTCGTTACTGGGGATATATTGCCGAGGCGGGCAAGTATCTGCGGGTTGTGATGGAACCGGATGGTGAGACCGTTCATAATGCTTTCTTTGATCGCAGCTTTAAGCCTTGATCGAGAGCAAACGATGGTTTTTGAATACTACCCGGAGACCGACACGCTGTATATCAAACTGATCGACGGCGTGAGTGCTGAGTCAGAGGAGATTGCACCAGGGGTTGTGCTGGACTTTGATGAGCACAATCGTGTTATTGGAATTGAAATTGAGGATGCCAGCAAATTTGTTGATCTATCGAAAGTGGAGCTAAGAGCCCTTCCTGTTGTGAATCTGGTTCTGAGCGAGAGAGCCGCTATAAATCATTAACTTTTACCAGATGTCAGCTACCCACGACTTCCGTCTTGGATAGCTGATCGCCCGCAACCCGAACCGGCCCGAGGGCGAGAAGCTTCCCTCCCCGACCGAGATTGTGGCCGAGCTCCTCGAAAGAGAGCGGGAGATCTTGGCATCATGGAGGAGTTGAATGAACTTTTGGGAAACCATTGGGAAGCGCCCGATGGATGAGCGCATCCGCGCCATAGCTCACCGTGTCCGGCGGTTCCTGGAAGACCAATACGGTTCCGGGATCAAGGCGGTGATCCTCTATGGCTCCCATACGCGCGGGACGGCTACTGAGGATTCTGATGTGGACCTCCTGGTGGTGGTGGACGATGCCCTGAGACCCGATGAGGTGCGCCGCAGTTTGAGCAATCTCCTTTTGGATATCCTCCTCGAGGAAGGCGAGCTGGTTTCCGTGATTGTGCTCCCCGAGAGTTTTTACAAATCCTACAATTCGCCTTTCCTGCTTAACGTGAGAAGGGAAGGAGCGCCGGTATGAAGGAAGTTATGGATCTGGTTGCCAAAGCGGAGAAGTTCCTCAAGACGGCCGAGGTGGCTTTGACCGTGGGCGACTACGACTCCTGTGCCTCACGCTGCTATTATGCGATGTTTTTCCTGCGGAAGCGGCCCTTTTTACCAGGGGCCTCAGGGCTTCCTCCCACAAGGGGATCATCGGTTTGTTCGGCGAACATTTTGTGAAGCCGGGAATCTTTGGGCGGGGACTTGGGAAGGTGTTGAACGAGGCTTATGACAGGAGACTCCGAGGCGATTACGCAACGGGCTTTGATATTGAGGAGGAAGAAGCCTGAAGGACGCTGGAAGAGGCGCGGGAGTTCGTGAAAGCGGTGCGGAGGTATCTTGAGGAAACAGGAGCCCTTGGAACCCGAGGTGATCATGAAAATGCTTGACGGACCTTACAACCCACATTCCGCACTTTGGCAAGCAAGAAATGAGATTTTGTGGTATCCTCCAGAAGCAGGAGGATACCAATGACCAGGAGATACGCAACGCAACGTCTGGATCACCTGGGCATCGTAGCCGGTATCTGCCAGGAGATTGGCCTGGCCGAGTAAAAGGACCGCCTGCTCGGGCCCGGCCAACCAGCGTCGGGGAAGCGGTGCAGGCGATGGTCCTCAAAGCGCCGGGCTTCACCGGCCGTCCCCTTTACCTGACGCCGGAGTTCTTCGCCAACAAGCCCCTGGACCGCCTGTTGCGTCCGGGGCTGACGGCCGAGATACTCCATGACGACAGTCTGGGCCGGGCGCTGGACATGCTGCACGAGTAGGGACAGAGCGAAAGCTTTGCCCGGGTGGCTTCCCACGCCCTGCGGGTGTACGGCATCTCCCATCGCTTGGTGCACCTGGACACCACCGTTGTACTTACTCCAATCTCTCCTCATGGTCCATCCATTTCTTAGACAAAGCACCAGATTGTGGAGGCGTATCCGGCCCAGATGAGGGAAGGGGAGATGCCCTACCCGGTGGCCGACAGCGCCCTCGACAGCGCGGAGCACCTGCAGCGCCTGCGGGGGTGAAATGGCTGACCCGTGTGCCGGAACGGATTGGGCTGGCGCAAGCAGTGATCGAAGCAGTGAGCGCGGAGGCGATGCCGCCCGCCTTGCAGGAAGGGTATCGCTTCCTGGCGTTGGGCACGGTCTACGGGGCGTGCGTCAGCGGTGGCTGGTGGTCTGGTCGGCTCAGGCTGAACAACGGGAGCAGGCGGTGCTCCACAAGCGCGTGGAGAAGGAGCGGCAAGCGGCTGAGAACGCCTGGCGAAGGCGCTGTCGGCGGGCGTTCGCCTCGCAGGAGGAAGCCGAGGCGACCGTCGAGGCGCAAGCAAAGCACTATCGCTGTCATCGGGTGGAGGTGCATTATCGGCCGGTGCTGCACGATGAAGAGCGAGGCCGTCCTCCGGCGGGGGCGATGCCCTGCCGGGTGGGCGTTTGCCTGGAAGGGGCGCTGGTGGCGAAGGCCGAGGCGATCGCGGCCGCCCGGAAGCGGTTGGGCACGTTCATCCTGGCGACGAACGAACTGGATGAGCGAGCGCTGCCGACGGAGGAGATGCTGTGGGCGTACAAAGGGCAGGGATGGGACCGGAGCGAGGTTTCCGCTTTCTCAAAGACCCCTGGTTCGTTGCCGATCGCTTGTTTTTGAAGAAGCCGGAGCGGATTATGGCGCTGTTGATGGTGATGGGATGGGCGTTGCCGGTCTATGCGCTGGCCGAACACAGGCTGCGGAGCGTGTTGCGGAAAAGGGGAGAAAGCATCCCCAATCAGTTTGGGAAGCCCACCCAGCGTCCTACGATGCGGCGGATCTTCCAGATGTTTGAGGGGATTGATGTTTTGCTGCTCCCCACCCTGGATGGAGTTCAGCAACAGGTGCTCAATCTCGAGGCTGTCCATTGCCAGATCCTTCGTCTCCTCGGCCCCTGTGTGGGAAAATGCTGTCAGGACACCAGTTAGGTGCGCAATGTGGGATTCAACCAATCTGGCAATGGGAATCCCCCATACCCACTCCCTACGCCCCACAAGAAGCAACGGGGCCAGCACCCAGGGTACACCAGTGCGCTCAGCAGGACCAGCCCCTTAAACGATTCCAGGCCCCTCCGGGGCGTCAACAGGCCGTTCGGCCGGTAGCCATCCTGTTCCACCCTCCGATGGGGCGGGTCATCGCCTGCCTTTTGCCGTCATGACCCGAGCAGGCGAACCCAATCGAAACGGGCACCCACGGCTCGGACGAGCTTCCCGTCGGCCGTCCAGAACTCCGCCCGGAGTCGCTCGGCCAGCGCCAGATAATGTGCATCGTATGCGGCGGCCAGACCGAGCTCCGTGGCCATCTCCAGAGCCCTCTCGTGCAACGAAGCGTCTCCATGAAGTTCCACGGGGAGTGCCAGCGCGGCCTCAAGGGCGCTCCGAACCGTCCCCTCCTTCATCCAGCCATGCCGGTGGTACCGATGGAGGGCATTCGTCACCTCGTAGAAGAGCAAGGTCGGAGCCGCTAGGCGTCGGCCTTCCGCAAGCCAAGCATCCCACCGCTCCAGGACCACATGGTCGTCGGGACGCGCCACCAGGCGCACGACGATGCTGGCATCAATGCAGATCCAGGAACCCGGCATCGCGCTCCTCCCTCGAAGTACGGATGATCTCCTCCGGAGGCGGTATCGGGCGATCCCCTACGTCTTCCCGTACCCGCTCACGGGCCCTCAGGACGAGCGCTCTCCACACGCCACGATCGGGCTTCTTGCACAGGTGCTCGTATTCCTCCACGGAGAGCATCACGACGTAGGGTCGCCCTCCCCGCTCCACCACGACGTGCTCCCCCTTCTCGACGATCTCGCGCATGATCGCTCCCAGATGAACGCGGGCCTCCGTGGCGCTGACGATGCGTTTCATAGGCTTCGAATCGATCAATGTATCGATCGATAGTTCTTCAACACCGAAAGGTTCCTCTTCCATATGTATACAAGGGCGTCCTCCTGACCGGCTACCGGCTGGATGCCTGAGGTGCGGCCCTGGCCGTAGTCCGGGAACCCGGCCGTGTGATCCTCGACCTGGCCGCCCGGTCGCCCGGAACGCGAACGATCAGGTGGACATACCAGCGCCCGCGTCGGTCGCGAAGCAGCCTCCCACCCTGCACGCTGCGCGCCCGAGCAAGCCAGTAGCGATGATATGGGCTCAGCCGCATGGGAATGCGCAGCCGCCCGCGCGTGGTCGAAAGGCTGACGTGTTCGCCGCGCAGCGAGAGCGTGCGCTGGTCGTAGTCGCAGGAGGTGGGGCGGAAGTGCTTTGCGCGATGGCCTACGCGGGCGATGGCCCGAATGGCCAGGTTGGCCGACAGGCCCAGCGCGCGGAGCTGGCCGTAGACGAGCCGCTGGAGTTTGAACTTGCGGAAGGTGCGACAGGCACGGGCCACCTCCAGCGTCAGGTTGCACGCCTGCGCGAAGCGCTCGAGGGTTTCCTGGAGGGCGTCGACTTGCTCGGGCGTGGGATCGAGCCGTGTGCGGAGCGTCAGCGTCTGCATGGCGGGGAGCGTTTGTGGGAAGGATATGATGCGACGGTGTCAATGGTATGTCACGGGCATGGGGCAATTTATCCCGTGTTGCAGGTTTCCCAGCCTGAATCATTGCGATGATTTGATTCCAAAGGCGGCTCCTTTCACGGCTAAAGCCGTGGGCTTCCGCCGCTCTGAATTCAAAACACTACCATCATGCATTGGAGCTGCGTAGTACCTGTATCGTGTGGGTTGTTCGCTGAAGCTTGGTCTTTTCTATACCGTCTCTGCCGTAGAGCAGCAGTTTGACTTTTCTGAGGTTGGGAAGGTGAAGGGGTGGATAAAACCCAACACTATCAGATAGGGCATCCAGGAAACTCTTGGGTTTTTCAATCGGGGAAAGCTCATCCATCTTTAAGAATCACCGGTATCTCCAGAATCAACCTGGATACCTGTTCTCTTTGCTCGTACTGGCCTGCCAGACCGGGCAGACGTGGCGGTGGGAGCTGGTTCTTTATGCGATCGGGCAGTTCGGCGAAAATCGACAGCGTTTCGGCAGAGTCCTTGGGATAGCGGGCGAGGATGATGCGTTCCGGATTTTCTGTGATGAAGCCGATGCCGAGCTTCTTTGCGCGAAGCTCTTCCAGGGCGTTTTCAAGGCGGCGGGCAACGTGAGCGAAAACCCTGGTACTTCCCATTCCCATGCGGATCTCGGCAAAATGCTTCAGATCGGCCACGTAGGGTTTTCCGCCGGGTATAGTCAGAGCCTGAAGCAGTCTGAAGCACCGCCGACTGGTCGGTGTCGACAGGCTGAAGTAGTCGTTGACGTTGCTGTAGAGGTGGTCGCCTTCCTGAATCTGAGCCAGAAAGTCAGGGGCCCATTCCCAGCGGACGCGTTTCCGTCTTCCCTGCGTGTAGATTTCGTATCCGGCCAGTACGTGGGTTGAGAGGATTCGGAGTTCCCGGCGTTGCCGGTAGGTGTTGGTTGTTATTTTGACGCTCATGTAGTAGTCGAGGCTGTCTTTGAGCCGGCTGGAGTAGCGTCCTGTTGAAGGCCAGTGCATGATGTTAAAGAGATCGCTCTGGTTGACGGTGACGCATGAGGGGAGGTCATGACCTTTCTTTCTTTGCTGATAGGTGAAGTAAAGCAGGGCGATAAAGACCTGTTCGGCGTATTCTCCGGCAATACGGGGAGCTTCTATGATGAACTCATGCTTGAAGCCATTCGTGTCGGTCCATGTACGGACGATACGGGTTTCACCTACATCCTGAGGCTGGAGCGCCACGAATGGGTTCATGGCGATGTAGCGTTCGTCCTGATAGACGTCCGAGCGCTTCATGGCCGGTAGACGTTTGGGCTGGCGGTATAAGTAAAGTTAAGTAGAGATAAAGTAAAAGATAAGTGAGGGTCGATTTTTTGTTTGTTGATTTTTGTTTTTTAATGATTTGTAAAAAGCGTTCGCGGATCAAGTGTACGACGTTGGGGATCAAGTGTACGAAGTCCGCGGATCAAGTGTACGACGTTGGGGATCAAGTGTACGAAGTTGTGGATAATTGTAAAATTTTGAAAACATTGATTTTATCTCGAATCTGCTGTTATAACAAAAAAAGCCGCGGATCAAGTGTACGAAGTCAGGTCATAATTGTGCATATTTCGACAAAACAGAAGGATTTTACGGATCAACTGTACGAATTGACCGATCCGGAATCGGCGAAATTGGCCGATTTTCGCGGGTGGGGTGGAGATGCCTCCGGATCAAGTGTACGAAGTCAGGTCATAATTGTGCATTTCGAGTCAAAATAAAGCGGTTTTGCGGATCAACTGTACGAATAACAGGCTGAGCGGGGGTTGTTCTGAGGGCATCAGGCCCGTCCGAGATAGCGTGAGCGCAGGCGGCCGTTTTCCACCCAGTACATGTAGCGATAGGGACCGTGGCCGCGGCCGCCGTTGCAGCGACAGTCTTTACCGCATTTCCGATACTCGACGCGGATCGTCACGCGTTTCTTCTTCTGTCTGGAGGATGCTGAGCCGGCCGGGGATTTCGCTGCATCTGCATCGCTTTCAGGTTCTTCAGCTAAAGAGAACTTTTTCCGTGCGGTCAGCAATGCGATGATCAGTTGAGCCAGTATATCCAGCTCTTCCTCGCCCAGCGTGTTGAGAAGGGAGAGCATGTCTTTCCACAGGGAATCGGGGCGCTTGTTTTTAAGCATTAGTGTTCGCAGGGCGCGTAGATGGCGTTCCACCGGTCTGGAGGCCGCGCTTTTGTCTCTTCCAGGGAGAAGCAGGGCCAGAATATGCCGGATGTCGCTGTCTTGAGCGGTCATAACGACACCTTGTGTAAGAGAATTTCCTGTAGAGCTCTTCAGTCTTACGAGATAGGATGGAGAATGGAGACGATGAAAGCCCACGGCTTCAGTCGTGGGATGAAATCGCCGCACAAATCGCCGCCGTATGCGGTGACATACCGTTGACGCTGGCGCATAATACCCTGTGGTATGCGCACAACGTTCAAATATCGCCTCTATCGATCCAAGCGGGATAAGCACCTGATCGAGCAGATCGAGGTGGCCGCCTCCATCTGGAACCACTCCGTGGCGCTGACGCGACGCTACTACCGGATCTACGGGAAATACCCCGGGGCAAACCGGCTGATGAAGCACATCGCCAGACTCCGCCGGCGCAACCCCTACTGGCAAAAGCTCGGGTCACAGGCCGTGCAGGACGTGATCCAGCGACTCGACAGGGCCTACTGGCGGTTCTTCTCTGACCCGAAGGCCGGAAGGCCCCGCTTCAAGAAGCGCGAGCGGTATTCCTCGTTTACTCTGAAACAGGCCGGGTGGAAGTACCCTGGAGGTAATCGGATTCGCATTGGCAAGCACAACTACAAGTTCGTGCTCTCCCGCCCGATTCAAGGCGAAATCAAGACCGTCACGATCAAGCGGGACCGTGTAGGGCGACTCTGGATCTGTTTCAGTGTGGTCACAGAGGAACAGCCGAAGCCTCCAGCCCCACACGAGGCGGTAATGCGCCCGGTGGGGCTGGACTTCGGCCTGAAGTGCTTCCTCACACTGAGCGACGGCACTAAGATCCAGTCGCCCGAGTTCTTCCGTCGCGGTCTGCAGGAGGTGAGAAAGGCCCACCGCGCGCTCAGCCGCAAGCAGCGGGGATCGAACAACTACCGCAAAGCCCGTGTCCGTCTTGCGAAGGTCTATGACCGGATAAGCAACCAGCGTCGGGACTGGTTCTTCAAGACGGCCCATGCGCTCTGCGAGCGCTACGACTTCATTGCCCTTGAGGATCTGAACATTGAGGGCATGAAGCGGAGGTGGGGAAGGAAGGTCAGTGATCTCGGCTTTGGGGAGTTCGTGTCGATCCTTGAGCATGTTGCTCGGAAGCGGGGCGTTCGTGTTGCGAAGGTAGCCCGTTTCTTTCCGAGCAGCAGGAGGTGTTCCTGTTGTGGTTGGGTTAAGGAGAACCTCAGTCTTGCAGATCGCGAGTGGACGTGCGAGCGGTGCGGCACCGTGCACGACCGTGATGAGAATGCGGCGATAAACATTTGCAGGGAAGGGGCATCTTCCCTTGGGGTAGGCGACGTAAGACCGCCTGAGGCGGCTGTCGCTGTCTGATCCCAGAATCCCACGTGCTTTAGCCGTGGGAGTATGTCAAACAAGGTAGTACAAATCGGTGCCATTTCAAAAGTCTGCAGGAATAAAATTTGATAATGATATTGACAGTCTTCGCCAGTAGTAATCGTTTTGTGAAAGATGTTTATGAAAAGAAATACGCTACATTATGTAGCATTTGATATTGAAACCTGTCCTTTGCCACAAGAAAGTTATTCGAAACAACAACATGCGCGTCTGGCGAAAGAAATGCATTTGCGTCGCAAGCGTGAGCCAGATGTGGTGGAGGAGGCGATAATACAGCAAAAAGCAGCCAGCCTACATCCGCTGCTGGGCTGGATTGTATGCATTTCGGTGCAGCGGGCCGTGGACAATCCCTTCCAGCCCAACCCGCCACACTCCTATCTGGCGCCTACGCCCGACGACGAGCGCGACATGCTCGAACGCTTCTGGCACGACGTGCAGCAGTTTGTCGACCGCCGCGAAAGAATCTGCTGGATCACCTTCAACGGCAAACGGTTTGATGTGCCTTTTCTGCTGGCCCGTACGCTTCATCATGGGCTTGCGCCAGTACAATGTGATTTGCTGGACACCTATCCCTATAACCAGTATCCGCACTGCGATCTCTCCAAACTGTTTGAGGGAATTAACCTGGGATTGGCCGATCTTTGTGCGCTGCTGAATGTCTCCAATCCCAAGGAGTATGGCGATGGAAATCAGGTGCAACACATGCTGGAGACCGAAGGGATTGAGGCCGTGCGCCGCTATTGTGAGGCCGATGTCGAAGCAACGATGCAGTGCTTTGCCCGCCTGTTGCCCCTGCTTCCTCCGGCGTGTCAGCCCCGGGGGTAATCATTGCCCGGCCGGAACTGTTTCGGGCTACGCAACCGCCGGATCGTGGGCGGTCTGACTCCCGGCGACGATGTGGGGATTGAAGCGCCGAGCGGGGTTTTGCGGACACACGAATCTGACCGTTGCCCGGCGTGCAGGCTTTGAGCAGCCCCGTTGCCTGCGGTGCTCAGCCGCTCCTCTGATGCTGTTCCGGTGTATGCCCGGGGCGTCAGACCATCGACTGCAGACATGGGTGGTTGACGGTCACTATCGGAGCCGTATTGTTCAGCTGGTAGTAAGGGTGCCGGCTCTTGACATTCCGCTGAGAAACACTTATGCTCCTGAAAGCGAGCAGCTGAATGGAGGGGGGTGTGACACGGAATTGTCACAGGGGTTTGAAAGCAAATTTCGTTCCGTTTTTTGGCGTTCTGCGCGCGCAAAAATCGGCCCGTTTGGCCGCAAAAAGGCCGGTTTGGAGTGGCCCCGTAACAATGGGGTCCGAAGACTTGACCCGATGAAAAGGGGATTACGACAACGGCACAACGTCACCGCCGATACCAACAACAAACCTCCCGAGTCCGAAGACTTGACCCGATGAAAAGGGGATTACGACCTTCCTCGACGACACGCTCTGAGGTTGACGCGATACAGGTAATGTCCGAAGACTTGACCCGATGAAAAGGGGATTACGACTATCTTCGATAAGCTGACGAGCGTCGGCGTCGATCTCGAGTCCGAAGACTTGACCCGATGAAAAGGGGATTACGACGGCATGACGTAGTGCCAGCTCCCGGCGTCGTTGATCTGTCCGAAGACTTGACCCGATGAAAAGGGGATTACGACGCCACCCGGAATAGCTCCTGCTATAAGACCTCGGGGATTGAATGCTGGAGACAAATTTTGACCTGACCTTTCTGGCGTTTCTTTTTGCTAGCAGGGGCCCTGGCAGCTGGTGCTCGGTCGTGAGCTGTTGATTTTGCCTCCCGTTATTGTTTCTTTTCGGTTATAAAGGCTTTTTCCGCGGTCAACTGAAGGAGTTCTATTCTGAAATGGACCGCTACTGGTATTCGGCAGCGGCGCGTCTCGGGTTGTGGGACACTCTGCCCGAAGCGCAACAGGGGCTGGTCAATAACCTCTACAGACGACTTCGATTCTATGCCCACGCGGTCCTGGAGGGCTACGAAGCATTTGCTTTCGACAAGACGGAGTCCGAGTCTCTGAGTTCGCTTCTGGCCGTTATCGACAAACTGACGATTCGAGGGTGCCCGACGCTGGTTGATCTCGACCTGGAGACGGCCTTACTCGAAGGCCCCTGCCGCCAATTCGTCGATGCAGTCCCGATTGAAGATGGTCCGGTTGTGGGATGGAAATTCAGACGGTTCCTGTTGCCCGTGCAGTTTTCGGATCTGATCCGGGCCACGGTCGAATTGCTCGAATTACCGTTCAGCTCCAACGGTAAGGATGGAACGGACGACCTGGCATATCCGGTGATAACGCCAGAGCTGGAGGCATTGAGCAGTGAGGAGGAGCATCTGTTTATCGAGCAGTTTGCGAACGTTTTTGGGTCGCACCTGCTGCGTAAACTGCGCAGGCAGGTTCCGTTGCAGGATCTCGTGCCTTATGAGCTTGAGGAGCCCTTCGTTCGCCAGCGCGTCGATTTTGCCCTGCAGATCGGACGGTTGCGATACGTTTTCGAAATCGATGGCAGACAACATCTGGAGCCGGGGCAGCGCCGTCTGGATGATCAGCGAGATCAGTTGCTGAAAAACGCCGGCTGGCAGGTGATTCGTATTCCGGTCGAAGTCGTGCGTCAGGGGAGGGGTTCTCAACTGCAGACGCTACATGACAGGCTGCGCGAAGCGCAGCTCGAAGGGCTGGAGCAGATCGGCCGGACGAGTGTGCTGGACCTGGTGGCCAGCTCGGATCTTTACCGCGCCGCGCTCTACGGCTGGATTTATCCGCTGGCGGTGCATCGCTGCCTGCGCGGGCTTGCTTTCCTGTACCGGTTCGGTTATCTGGATGCAGGCAGGCCGCAACGTGTGCTGGTCATTGAAGAGGATATTCCGGTGGTGGCCAGTGCGTTTCGCATTCTGCATACCTACTGGGACCATCTCCGAGCGCTGGCTCCGGAGGTGCCGCCTCCACCGACGCTTGAAGTTGACGTGATCGGATGCGACGAGATTGAAATTCTGGCGCCCGTTGAAGGCACGCGGCGCGTTACGGCTCCTTCGGGCTCATACGACCTGGTGCTGGACCACAGTTTCTGGCTGTATGACGGGTCAGAGGGACCGCTGGAAAAAGAATTACAGCCGCTGCCTCCCGGGCGTTATGTGCGTCTGCGTCGGGCTTTCGGCCTGCGCGAAGAGCGGTCTCTGACCTGGTCGGCGGCCCTGCACTACGATCTGGGCGATCTTGAACGGGCCCTGATTGCCGAGGCCGAGGGGCGCCCTGCAGAAATGCCCGAACGTAAAGTGGCTGCCTTGCGGTTTTTCCTGCAGCAGATTTTCCGGAAGCGAGATTTCTGGGAGGGGCAGCTTCGCGTCATTGCCCGGCTTCTCCAGGGGCGTCCCACGGTGGTTCTGCTGCCGACAGGCGGCGGTAAATCGCTGACCTATCAGTACAGCGGGATGCTGCTGCCGGGCATGACCATCGTCGTCGATCCCCTCATTTCTCTGATGATCGACCAGGTCGATAATCTCAGAGGATTTGCCATAGATATGGTGGCCTCTATCTCTTCAATCATCGACACAGAAGCGCGTGAGCGCATTATTGCACAGATGGGGGCCGGTAAGCTCGCGTATGTTTTCATCTCGCCGGAGCGCCTTCAGAGCGACGATTTCCGGCAGAAGTTGCAGGATGTGGCCGCTCGACTTCCCATCTCGCTCGCGGTTGTCGATGAAGCACACTGCGTTTCCGAATGGGGCCACGACTTTCGTCCGTCTTATCTGCACATGACGCACAACCTTCAGAAATTCTGCGCTTCAGCTGCTTCCAGACCAACCCTTGTTGCCCTGACGGGTACCGCTTCGTTTGCCGTGCTGACCGATATTCAGGCCGAACTGGGAATCACCGACGAAAGTGCCATTGTGCTTCCCAGGTCGTTCGATCGTAAGGAAATCCGCTTTCACGTGGAGCGGGTGCCTCGCGAAGCAAAAATGCACGCTCTTAAGCGCTTTCGCAGTCAGCTTCCATATCTGCTCCGGGTCAATCCTCAACGCTTCTTTGAGCTCAGTGGCGCCGAGACGAATTGCGGTATTGTGTTCTGTCCTCACGTAAATGGAGAACTCGGTGTCTGGGAAGTGGCGCTTGAGCTTGGCCACGGAAAGTGCTACGCCGGCAAACAACCCAGAAGCTTTAACGAGCAACGGCACGGTAAATGGCCTGACTTCAAGTTGAAGGTTCAGAAGGATTTCAAGCACAACAGAATCCAGGAGATCGTCGCAACCAAGTCGTTCGGAATGGGCATTGACAAACCCAACATTCGCTACACCATACACATCTGCATTCCACATTCGGTCGAGGCCTTCTATCAGGAAGCAGGTCGTGCGGGCCGCAACGGAAAGCCGGGCTATGCAATTTCGGCCATTCTGTACAGCGACGAGAACTGGGTGGAGGCAATGGGGATCTTCAACGAAGCCGATCACCGGAAGGCCCAGAAAAAGATCGAAAACATTCCGTGGAATAGCCGTGGCGATTTGCTCATTCAGCTGTGGCTGCTGTATAACACCTACCGGGGGCGCGACGACGAGTATCAGCGAGCGCTTGACTTCTGGAAGAGGTATGTGCGCCCGGAGCTGAAGGAGCTACCCGTAGGCGCCACGCGGCTGTTGGAGATTCCATTTACCCAATCCCGAAGGGTTGACGACGAGGAGGAAGAGACTAACAGGGGGGCGCTTGAGAAGTCCATCTTCCGGATGGTTATTCTGAGGATCGTGGAAGACTACACGATTGACTGGAATCAGAGCATTTTCCAGTTGCGCGTGCGCAATGCCGCTCCGATAGAGATAAAGCAATCGCTTCGCAACTATCTGGGGCGCTATAAACTGCCGGCCACGGCCGATCAGATGGTTCAACCGATTCCGGAGGATGACCAGGAAAAGGCCCTGGAGGCAGCACTCGAAGTGTTGATCGATTTTGTCTATGGTGAAATAGCCGCCAAGCGGAAACAGGCTCTGCGCACGATGGCGGAGCTCTGTCGCAACTTCAGATCCGACAGGGATTTCAGAGAGGCCATTCTCGCCTACCTGCAGGAGTCGGAATTTTCCGCGGAGTTGCGCACCTGGATCGGGCGCGGTTTTGATGAGATCGGCCTTGAAAAGATTCGCGATTTGCTCGGAAAACTCTCTTCGCTGGACGAGATCAAAAGGCTTGTGGGTACGACTCGACGTATGCTGGATGAGGATCCGGGCAACGTGCCGCTTCGCTATCTTTCCGCAGTGGCCCGGGCGTTGAGTCGGGTGGAAAGCGAGGAAAGCGTGCTGGAGGAGGTCGTGTCGCTGACGCTTCAGATCCTTCGGCTGAAGGATCGACTGAGAGATCCAGACGAAATACTCGCGGCACTGCTGGGAGATCTTGCGACCGCTCGTCCCGAACTGCTGGCCAGGGCCGCCGACAGGGTGCTTCGGCTGTTCGGGACTCCTGCCCTGGCCCGCAGACTTCTGCAGGGACCTGCAGGGTCTGATGCGGTTGTGCGTAACCACGCGGCCGTATTGCTCATGGCAGAATCCCTGCGTACGATCAGAGAATCCGCGTTTTATCAGACCCTTGTTAATGCAGTATGAACGAAGGAGATCGGATTCTCGAAGCAGAACGACAGATTCGGCAGCTTGCCGAAGAGCTGGACCGGCTGTTCAGGGCCGCCAACCTGCTGAAAAGCGCGCAGGAACAACTCGATGAGGTGGCCCAGAGCAGCAGACGTCTGGTGGAAGAGACCGGGAAGTTCATCACCACGGCCGGAGACATCGTTGCGCGGCTCTCGGCAACAGACCTTCCCCGTCAGATTGAGGCCATCACGCAACAGGTACGTGAGGCTCATGAGCGGCTTCTCGAGACGCTCCAGGAGCATGTGGCAGCGTTGCAATCGCTGGAGGAAGCGGAGTCGGGGCGGCTGCGAGAGGGGCTGGAGAACCTGGAGCGGCTTCAGGAGGACCGGTTTGAGCAACTTCGAGATTTGCTGGCAGCAATACAGAAGGGCCAGCATGAGGGCGTAAGTGCGCTGCGCGAAGCAATCCAGCAGAATACCACGGCGATACGGTCGCTGATGGAAGAGGAGTCGGGGCGGCTTCGAGAGACACTCAAAGCGCTCCAGACAAGGGTCACGCTGGTACTGGCCACGCTGGGAGTGATCATTCTGTTGCTGCTGTTGCTGATCTTCAGAGCGGGCTGAAGACCGAAGCTGAGCCCGTGCCGATACGTCCCCCGAGCTTTGCCGCCACAGCATACCTCTGCCCGGGCACGCGGCTACCTTGTGTAAGAATTTGATATGGTCCGCATCGATCCTTACACAAGGCAGGCGGAGGTGCCTCCGACGATCAGGGCCAGAGCACGACGATCAGTGTCAGCAGCACAAGGCCCGCCACGGCCGCCAGCGTCCAGAGTGATCGCTGCTGACGCGTTTCGATGGCGGCGATCCGATCGGTCAGCTGGGAAGTGGCCAGCATCAGGGATTCGAACCCGGTCTGAAGCTGTTCGCCGGTAGCCTGCAGACGCAGCTGCAGGCTGTTGTAGCCGGCCGCAAGGCGAAGGATCGATTGATGGAGGTATTCGAGTGTTTTCCGCAGGGCGTCGAACTGGCGCAGGGCTTCCTGCTGGCGCTCCTGCAGCTTTTCAAGGTCGGTTTTCTGCTGATCGAGGCGTTCCTTCAATTCCGGAAAGCCGGCTTCCTGAAGTGCGTTGGCGGCTGCATGCAGGTGTTCGAAGAGGTCGGCTACACGATCGTTAAGGTGCTGGCAACCGCGCAGCACCTGATCGACGCCCTGCTGCGCTTCGGTCAGCAAAAGGGTTGCGTCGCGCAGTCGGCTCAACTCGGCGGCAATTTCCTGAATCTGCTGCTCAGCTTTCAGCAGGGCCGCGTGTCGGTTTTCCATGGTCGCTAAACGCTAACAGTTTCTGGTAGGGCGGACAGTTTCTGAGGGTTTCCAGCACGGAGGCCGCCAGGCAGAAAACGGCCGGTTCGCTGCATTCCGGGAGTTCTCCGATGGGAGAGGCCAGCAGGCGGCGGGCCATCGAGCGGGTGCCAAAGCGCTCAAAAAGCAGGCGGGTCGCTGCGCCACAGGCCCGGTGCCGCCGGCGCGACAGTTCTTCCAGAGCGCCGAGCATCATCAGCTCGGGATCTTCCAGCAGTTCTGCATGCGCATGCACCGCTTCGAGGTAGCCGAGGAATGGATGCAGTGGGCTCTGGTCGTCGCTTCCATGTTTCGTCTCCAGACAGAGTCGAATATACCAGAAGGCCAGCCGTTGCTGGGCACCGGAAAGCATGGAAATCAGCACAGGGATCTGCTCAGGATCCGAACATTGGTCGGCCAGACGACGAAAGCGCTGCAGGGTATGATTGCGAAAATGATAGAGCCGCTGACGGACGCGCTCGGCTTCAGTGTGTGCGCCGGCCTGCAGGTAGACTTCGATGGCCTCCTCGAGCGCGTCCCTTGCTTCCAGCAGACGTCCTTTGCGGAGTAGGTCAGGCGGATGGATGTGTTCAAGCAGTTGCTCTGCGGTGGCCAGATTGCCTGCCGCGAGCAGGGCGTCGAACGCAAGACCCCGCAGGCGTCGCACCGCTTCCTCAACATTACCACCGTAGTCCAGGAAGCGAAGCCAGCTTGCCACGTCTTCCAGAAAGACGGCGGCTGACTCCGGGCTACGGGCGCCGTGCTCCAGGGCCGCGTGCAGGCTGTAGGCGATGGCCGAAAGGGCCTGTCGCAGCCACTCGGCTTCGTCGGGGAGCTGACAGGCGGCCTGCAGCAGAGCGGCCGGAAAAGTGCGTCCGGACCGATGCCAGCGCACCAGTTCGTCGAGCGCCCTCAAATGCTCCAGCCCCAGTTCTCTGGCTGCTTCTCTGGCCTGCTGCAGCTCCGGGGCATCCACCTCGGTCGGGTGATCGTCGACCAGAAGGCGGGCGGTCGCGCTGAGAATGGCCCGGGATACTTCCCGGGCAATGCGTGCGGGGATATGTTCGCCCAGACTTTGAATTCTCAGCTGGAGTTCGCGGGCGCGCAGTGCCAGCTGAAGGGCCTGTGAGGGGTCTTCGTCGATTCGCGCCGTGAATTCCTCCAGACGTGCCTGAATGCGCTCCAGCAGAGAGAGCTCGGCCTGTTCCAGGCTGTTGAGCAGCTCATGAGGTGCCACCTCTACTGCATCGTCTCCCAGCAAACGCAGACTACAGGCGCGTTGCGCAGCGGTGGGCGCCACGTCCAGAAACACCAGCGTTTCACTGGAGCGGCTCAGGGCCACGCGCAGCCGATCGACTTCGGTGCGATAGTCTTCCCGATCGAACGCAAAATTCTCCTCTGAAACGAATCGATCAAGCCGTTCGAGCACTGCGCCCGGATTCAGCACGACCACGGTCTGACGCTCGAGCCCTTTGATCAGGGCCGGGGACCAGATGTGCTCGGGGACCTCATCTTCCAGCGAAACAACCACCAGCGCTTCTTCTTCACACAGTTCATGGATCAGAGACGCGGCCTGCTGCTGGTTTTCGGTGGCCACGTAGATCAGGTGGCCCCCGGGTGCCGCCGGGCTATCACGGCGCTGGCGGGCCGGGCGTTCTTCCCGCGGCAGTTTGCGGTAGTAGCGGGCGGCGCGGTCGAACGTGCGCACGATGTTGGCCGGGCAGCGCAGACTTTCGCCGAGTTCGTAGTCCCGAGGCGGCGCAATGCGCTCGCTCAGCCAGTCCTTATAGGGGCCCCAGCGAAAACCCGAAGGGCGGACCGTCTGTCCTTCGTCACCTGCCAGCAGCAGAAGCGGGGGCTCCGGGCGCCGCTGCGCCAGCCTGCGCCAGAGTTCCACCACGACCGACAGTTCCAGCAACGTCAGGTCCTGTACTTCATCGACCACAATACCTTCGATCGTGTCCAGAACGGCCGGTAGACGTCCGGCCTGGAGGGTTCGGATCGCCAGCGAGGCAAGCGCCAGTTCGGGAAAGATTTCCGCAAGCCGTTCGTCGCGGCCGAGCAGCTCGAAGACGTGCCAGGCCTTCTCTATGGCCTCGGGATGGCGATCGTTCTGACGCAGCCCGGCATAGGCTTCTGGCCGCAGGTGGAAAACTCTACCGTCGAAGACGGTAGAGGTATGGCCGGGGCGTGCCCGACCGATCAGGAAGGCGCGCAGTTCTGCATGCAGGGCCGTCAGGCGATGCTTCCAGGGGCCCAGTTGAGGGGCACTCAACAGCTAGAGCGCTTCGCGAAAACGCCGGCGGCTTTCCGACAGCGTAAGGCGAGGTTCGTCCTGTTGCGTAAGAGCGCGAAGGAGGCGGGTAAAATGCCAGCACCGAATGGTTCGGTCGGGTGTCAGGGCCGAGAAATTGAGATGCGCCTGCCAGGCCAGTTCCCGCGACCAGGTCAGATACAGGAGATGACGTGCCGGATGTCGCTCTACGGCGCGCCAGAGGCTGGCCGTTTTGCCAGAACCGGGCCGGCCCAGAATGATGCGAACGGCTTCACCGGCCTCAATAAAGGCGCGCTGCTCGGGCGTCCAGGGTGAGCAGTCGACGCCGTCAATGCGTTCTGTTTGCAGTTCCTGAAGCGAAAGGTGGATGTAGTCGTCGCGATGGCCGCAGTCCAGGGGGGTGTGCTCATCGTGATGGCGAATCGTGCGAAGAAAGACTTCGTTTTCGGTGGGAGCAAGTGGAGCTACGCGTTCGCTATCGCTCTGCGCCCACCACAGATAGAAATGCATGCCACTGCCGCCGCCTCCCATAGGGGTGCGCAGCCAGCCACGATTTTCAGGGTTGCGGCAGTTTTTAATACGATTGGGGCGTCCACGGGCCGCAATCTGGCGCAGGATGATGCCCAGCCGACGCACAGATGCGTCCCGGCCGTGTAGAAATTCGAGGATGTCCTGATGGAGCCAGATCCGGTGCGATGGGGATTGGGATAGACGATCGGGGGCAACAGACGCCGGGGAAAACACCTTCCACGTACTGCGCATTGCCATTCAGTCTAATAAAAAGACCCCGAGACGGGTCATTTGTTACCTCTTCGCTCGGAGAAAATTTACACCGGGTTTTTCGAAAGAGTACTTTCGGGATTTTCCTCAAAAAAGCAGGCGCTAACGCTTAACTTTCCGACTGAAAGCAGAACTTCTGGAAAAGCCGGAACAGACATGCGCGTGCGTTTTCTGCTGGTGCGGCTGCCGTTTCAACAGTCGATGGTGCTGGTGATGAAGGAGCTGGAAGGGGAGCAGCGTGTGGCCATAGTACCGGTCGTTGCGCCCGGTGAGACTTTCCACGAAGAGCAGGCCTACCGGATTTTTCAGGAGGTTGCGGCCGGACGCCTGCCCGCCGGTGCAGAGGAGCTTGGCGAATTTGAATTTCCAGACGAGGAAGCGGCACAGGAGGCCGCTCGTGATTTTGTAAAGAACCTGAAGGAGTCCCTCTGGGGAGAGGTGGAAGCTTTCGGGGAGAAGCAGCAGCCGTCTTCTGTCGATACGGTGCTGTTGCTTACGGTGGGGGGTTCCACTGAACCGCTCGTGCACGCTATCCGAAATCTGGATCTGGCACGGAGTCGCGTGCTGTTTATCTGCTCTCCCGATTCGCGGACGCTGGTAGAGGGCGGGGAAGGAATAATGCAGCGTTTGCCGGATATGGCGGGTCTGGAGCGTTCGCGCTATGATGTGATGGTCTGGAAGGATCCGGACGATCTGGCGGGATGCGTGGCGGCACTCTTTGAATTGTACCGGCAGATCCGCAGGGAGTACCCCGGCGCGCGTATCGCAGCCAACTACACCGGGGGCACCAAGACGATGTCGGCGGCACTGGTGATCGGTGCAGTGCTGCTTGGCTGGGAGTTGCAGCTCAACGTGGGCGTGCGGCAGGATCTGCGCCAGGTGCTGGCCGGTACGGACGTCCCTACGCGCGTTGCGGCCGACGATGTACTCCTGCGGCTCGAGTTGCGTCTGGTGCGTCAGGCACTAGATCGATATGACTATGGGGCGGCCGAGGGGCTCGTGCAGGAATGGCTGCGCACGCTGTCGCTGGGTGGTGAGCGCCGTACGCAGGTGTTGCTGCTGTACCAGATTGTTCGGGGGCTTGCGGCCTGGGACCTGGGGCAGTATCGCCAGGCGCTGGTAAGCTTTGGCCTGGCGGGTGAGCACGGGGCGAGCTGGCTGCCGCGGCTTCGCGTTCTGGCCGAGGGGCAGGAGGATACCTTCGAGTTGGTGGCCGATCTGTTGCTGGGCGCAGCACGTCGTGCCCATCAGCGCCGCTACGATGATGCGGTGGTGCGGTTGCTGAGAGCTCTTGAGCTTTTTGGCACGATCCGGTTGCGGCAGGCCCACGGCCTCGACGTCGGACAGCTGGAGCCTGCCCGCCTTCCGGAGAGGCTGCGCGAGACCCTGGCATCGACCGGGTATCGAGGGGCCGTCGAGGTCGAAACGGTCTATCGCCTATTGGAGGCGCTTGGAGACCCGGTGGGCCGTCTGTTTGCGAAACGCCGCACGTCATTGCTTGAAGCGCTGGAGCAGAGCCGTCATTCGCGTCTGATAGGGGGTAATTTTTCGATTGACGAACAGACTTATGGGGTTGTGCGCAGCCGACTTGAAGGGTTCCTCCATGAGGCGGCCCGGTTAACGGACCAGACGCTTCAGGCTCCACAACTACCACGTTCGGAAGTGCTGGACTGGGTGGGCCTCGAGTGAGTCGCTACGTCTTGACATTCCGGCACAGAACACTTATGATTCAGGAAAGAGGTATCTGAACGGCGGAGGTGTGACACGGAATTGTCACGGGGGTTTGAGAGCAAATTTCGTTCCGTTTTTTGGCGTTCTGCACGCGAAAAAATCGGCCCGTTTGGCCGCAAAAAGGCCGGTTCTGAGTGGCCCCGTAACAATGGGGTCCGAAAACTTGACCCGATGAAAAGGGGATTACGACGGCAGATTTCCATTACCGTCGACGGGCTCCCCGAAAGTCCGAAAACTTGACCCGATGAAAAGGGGATTACGACCCAATCTTGAGAGTGTGGGGATTCTTATCCGCCGGAAAACTGTCCGAAAACTTGACCCGATGAAAAGGGGATTACGACGCCAGGCGAAGGCTGACGAAACCTTTCTTGCGAAGCATCTCCGGTCCGAAAACTTGACCCGATGAAAAGGGGATTACGACACGCTTGCGTGCGCTGAGGGGCCAAAGCAGCTATAAGTCCGAAAACTTGACCCGATGAAAAGGGGATTACGACGCTTTTGCCGTCAACGAAGAGAGCGAGATCAAGTCGAGTCCGAAAACTTGACCCGATGAAAAGGGGATTACGACTACATGGCTTCTCTGCTGATCGCCGAGTTCGTGACTCGCAAGTCCGAAAACTTGACCCGATGAAAAGGGGATTACGACTGGCGCTTGCGCTCATGACCGTGCCGCAGGAGGCGCCGCTTTCCGTCCGAAAACTTGACCCGATGAAAAGGGGATTACGACCAACATCCGTATCGAAGCGGCTGGTGCCGTTCGACAGTCCGAAAACTTGACCCGATGAAAAGGGGATTACGACAGCTCCGGCGGGACGATGTACACGATGCCGTCCTGCTTTGGTCCGAAAACTTGACCCGATGAAAAGGGGATTACGACATTGATCCATTTCCTAAAATACTCTCGCGTCTGTCTGCCCGTCCGAAAACTTGACCCGATGAAAAGGGGATTACGACTAGATAACGAGGTGGTCTTCGGCTTCTTCGAACTGCCAGCCGTCCGAAAACTTGACCCGATGAAAAGGGGATTACGACCCGATATGCGGCCGGATCGATTAGAAGGGCGGAAGCTTCAGTCCGAAAACTTGACCCGATGAAAAGGGGATTACGACTTCGACGATCTCGCGGTTGGCACCGCGTCCCCGGAAAAGAAGGATGTCCGTCCGAAAACTTGACCCGATGAAAAGGGGATTACGACCATGTTCGCTGGCCCATTGCTCCAGCGAGGCCAACAGTCCGAAGACTTGACCCGATGAAAAGGGGATTACGACTCTGTATATGGGTTGTAGTAGAGCGTTCCGCTGACCAGGCGGTCCGAAGACTTGACCCGATGAAAAGGGGATTACGACCTACGATTATGCGCATGGCATGCAGCAGCACCTCCGCCACCTCAGTCCGAAGACTTGACCCGATGAAAAGGGGATTACGACCGATCTGGACGGCCGCTAGGTATAGTCTCCGGGCCCCTGTCCGAAGACTTGACCCGATGAAAAGGGGATTACGACAAACGGGTGGGATATAAGCGCAAGGGGTGGCCTGCTTTCTTCTTCGGAGCCAGCAGCTGTTCAGGAAAGGCTTCGCAGCATTCAATGGGCTAAACGACTCATGCGCCTGTTCTGATTGGGTCGGATCTTCAGACTTATGCGGCAATAAGGCTTTCAGAAAAGGCTTTCATGGAGCGTTTCTGGTTTTTGTTCGCGATCGGATCCCTTGCATTTCTGATCTACCGCTATAATCAAATATGCCGAAAAAATCCAGGACTAAACCGTCAAGTTTATGCTTTTACATTAGCTTTATTTTTAATAGTTTTTATTGTAGCAAATATTTATGAATATATATGCGCGGCTCCCCTTTTTGTTATCTACTTGATTTTTCTTCTGAAAACTTTTTTCGATCATGATAAAATCCTGGCTCTTTCTGCATTGATTACTGTCGTTGCTTCTTTCAATCTTATGTTAGAAAATATTTCTGTATTCAGTTCATTTTTTCTTCTTGCATGGCTTGCTTTCATTTTTACGGTGTTTCATCGAAAAGATTCTGCGAATAGCAAAGCTCTGGACGGAAGTGGTCGGAGAAATAGCTCAGACAGCGAGAACGACAGGAATGTCCGGTTGCCTGTAAAAGCCGAACGAAGGGAATTAGAACTTATCCGGAAAACAAGGGGAGATCTGGAAAACCGGCGCTTTCTCGCGCTGCGTGTCAGAAGCATGCGTTTGTAGTGCGCCACGAAGGCATCAGCCGGAGTGGCCTCACCCGAGACGGCACTTCGCTTCGCTCCGTGCCTGACTACGAGCGCGTTGGTTTTGCTTCAAACGGCAGGCTATAAAGCTCGGCGAAATGCTATGCAGGTCGAAATCGCGAACTCCCTGGAGATTATTTTTCGGATGACTTCTAACAGCGCTACAGAACTCCGCTGTTGAAAACAGAAAAAAGACGGTCTAACACAGGATCAACGGTCTGCAACAGGTTCGACTTTCAGGGCACTCCAGGAGAGCATCTTCTTCTTCGGGTCAATGGTGCGCTCGGCCAGTACCTCCACCATAGCGCCTGCTTCGAGGGCAAGCTGTCGATTGAGTCCGGGCGCAATGAAAATGCGCTCGTTGTCTTCGGTGAGCACAAAGGCGAAGGCGCGCCCTTCGGGCTGAAGCAGGCGGCCCCGGAAGCGGCGTACCAGATCGGGCAATGGGTGACCCGCCCGGGGCTCGAGTGCTACCACCCGCTTTTCTGCCAGGCACAGCCAGACCACCGTGCCCGGTTCGAGCCGGGATGCCTGAGGAAATCGTCTGTGCTTGACGCTGACCACCTCCGAAGGGGACAGGCGGATAAGCGTGCGATTTCTGTCAGGGTTGTGGTGGATGACCACGCCAAAAGCTTCCTGGAGGGGCTGATGCTCGTAGAGTATGACATCAGGCTGAATGGTGAGCGCGGGTTCCTGAGGCAGATCGGTGCGCTCGGCTCGTTGACGAAACCAGGGCTGCTGCAACATTTGCCGATAGCTCCGCCAGAGCGGGTTGCGCCTGTCCTGTTCGTTTCGGCCGAGTTCTTTTTCCAGCCGACGGGCGGCCTGAAGCTGAGCGGCGGCTTCGTCATAGCGCTGCTCGGCGGCCAGCAGCTCGGCCAGGTACAGGTGTAGCCTGAAGCGAACGACGGGATGCTCCTTCGTTGCAAGACGCAGGGCCTGGGTCAGTGCCGTGAGGCGGTGTGCCGGCCGGTCCTGGTTGGCCCGGGCAACCTTCTCCCAGATCCAGCTCTTCTGATGGTGTTGCAGAAGCACGGGGGCCAGCAGGGGACGTGCCTCGGAAATCCGTTGTTTTTTGATCAGATAACAGGCCAGATGATAGGGGATCCATGGCTCGTCGGGAAAGCGGCTAAGACGCTGCTGCACCTGCGTACTGGCCCAGTTCAGCACTTCCGGCCGCTGGTCCTCCAGGGGGAGCTTTGCGAGAGCGGCGGCCACCGTCCGGGTCAGCTGTTGCTCGAGTGAAGGATAGGTACGTTGCTGTAACGTGCGGGGACGCCTGTCTTCGGGGCGCAGCGTGTCGAAGGCGCGCACGTAGTACAGAAAGCCCAGGATACCCCGCCAGCGGGTCCCGATCCGGCAGACCGTGGCCAGCATGAGCGCATGCAGCAGGTCTGGACGGTGCAGGTTCGGAAGTCGGGCATATTCGACCAGGATTTCCCGGACCTGTTGGGCCAGGTGTTCGGGCAGGTTGTTCGCTGCCCTGCCGTCCTTTTGTTGCAATCGTTGCTGCAGGTTCTTCAGTTGCCTGTAGAGGACCCAGCCCCAGGTGTTGGCCAGCCGGCGATCCCGGATAAGCATCGGACGCAGATGCCGGGCCAGCGGTAAGGCGGATTTGAAGTCTTGCCGCTGGCACAGCGCATGGAACTGTTGAATCACTTCGGTCGGTACTTCGGAGGTCATCGAACGGTGGATTCGTTTCAGCTATCGGCCTGCAGCAGCGACTGAATGCGGGCGAAGAGCGCGCCGGAGCTCGATCGTCCCACTTCCTGTGCGTGCGTCCAGACGCCCCGTCGGTTGTAGTAGAAGTCGATGGTGACGTTTTCGCCGTCGGCGCTAAAGTAAAGGCGCAGGGCGTAGGGCATTTCTTTCCAGTGGACGATCCGGATGCCGGAGCCTTCCAGACGAAGGTGGGCTCGCTCGAGGAACTCCCGCAGCAGCGGGTTTTCCGGTAGCTCACCGGAGTCGGCGGGTGGTTCGGAAAGGATGCGCTCGAAGAGGGCGTAAGCCTGCTGCGTCAGCTCTGGATCGTCGGCACCGCCCAGAGTGACAATGCGGCTTATCTGACCGTCGCCGCGGTAGTAGTACTGAATCCGGGTCGTGCGATCAGCCCGGGCGAGATGATAGCGCACGGCATACTGCAGCAGTTCGACGCCGGTCGTCTCGATGCCCGCTGCGGTGAGTGCCTCGGAGAGGCGCTGGTGGTATGCTTCCAGGGCTTTCAGGGGAAAACGCGTCGCGTTTTCGGCGGCCTGCTCGGGGGCCGGGACGGAAGGGGCCGGCTGCCAGCGCATGTCCGAAAGCGCCTCAAAGGACGGCGCGCCGATGGTCAGCAGCTCCTCGCGGGCCCGCGTAATGGCTGTATAGGCCCACCGAAAGAATTCGGCATGGCGAAAGTGTCTCCAGTCGTTGAAGACCACCGTGGCCCGCTTCCATTCGCCACCCTGGGCCTTGTGGACGGTCATCGCGTAGCCGTAGCGTACGTGCAGGGCATTGAAGTACGCATCGTTTGCCAGCATCAGTCGAAACTCGGAGGATCCGTGTTTAAGCGACGGGTGGCGCCGGTAGAAGTCGATCAGGAGCGCCTGAATGATGTCCGGCGAAAGCTGGCCGTCCGGGCTTTCGAGCAGGTTTTCCAGCAACTTGCACCGGATGCGATTCCGTGGCTTTTCGTGTGGGTAGAGCAGTTCGACGTCGCGGAAGTAGAGGTCCACGGGCGGCCGTCCGCGGCGTCCCACGCGTCGATGCTCGAGGGGACCGACGGTTTCGACGAGGACCAGATCGCCGTTGAACAGACCGTAGAGCGGAGCATTGCGATTGACGAGGAGCAGGTCGCCGGGCTGCGGAGGAAGCCCCTCCCGGCCCCAGAGTCGCGCGCGAACGGCCGCATTGAGTTTGCGGGCAAGGGCGTTGGTCCGGCAAAGGAGCACGGACGGGTTCTGGCGGCGAAAGTCCGTCGCCGTGGTTTCGATCGCTTCCTCGAGTCCGACGGGGCGCAGATCGGGAGGCTGTTCCGGCAGTCGAAACGTATGGTAATGACCTTTTTCCAGCGCGTTGCGCAGCGCTGTGGCCGCCTCCAGAATGGGATGCCCTTTGCGCTGACGGTAAACCGACCGTAGATGAGCTGTTTCGGCCGAAAGGCCGAACGTGTCCCGAAGGTATTGCGCCGAGAGCGCGGGAGAGACCGACTGGCCCACCGGTGGGAGCTGCGCCGGATCACCGACAAACAGCAGTCGGGTGGTGGGCGGCCGATCGCGCTTCGGGATCAGCCGCGCAAAGGTCAGCAGGTCGTTCAGCAGCCGTCCCGAACCGAACCGGTACAGCTCCTCCTCACCGGCTGTGTCGCTCACCATGGAGGCTTCGTCCACAATGATGAGACGCGCATCGTGCTCGGCAGACCGCAGGGCGAAGTGCAGCTGCAGACTCAGCGGCTCGTCCGTCTGCCTGTCGGCTTCTTCCACGAGCTGGTAGCGGTCGAAGATGTAGATCAGGCTGTGTAGCGTGCGGGCGTGGTCTCCGGTGCGTTCCGACAGGATGCGGGCGGCGCGCCCGGTAGGCGCAGCCAGGGCGTAGTGAATGCGTCGATCTTGCAGCGCACGTACCAGATGTCGGATCAGCAGCGTTTTACCGGTGCCCGCGCTTCCCGTGAGTATGAAGATGGGGGGTGCGTCGTTGCGTTCCAGCCAGGCGAGAACATGGTCGAGAACGCGCTGCTGTTCGTTCGACAGTTCTTCCATCAATTACTGCAGGTCTGTCTGCGGAGATTTTCCGGGGGCTTTTACGCAAAAACTGCTCCGCCTGTCCTCCGGGGGAATTTCCCCGAAAATCCCTTTCTGAATCCGGATATTCTGAAAAAAAGCTCCCCGGCGAGAAATATCGTATCATGTGGCAAAAGATATGTTGCACTTTAAGCGCAGATGCATTATGAATGACTTCTGGTACGACGGAGACTTCGAATTCGAGGATGAGTTCGAAGGCGATTTCGAGTCCGACGACTACGAGGGCTTTCAGGATCTCCCTGATAACAGAGACTGGGAGGAAGACTGGGACGAGGAATGGGACGACTGGGATGACGAGCTGGACGACGGGCGGGCGACCTGTGATTTCTGCGGGGCTTCCGTAGGCCGTTATGGTTACGACGATGGATACCTGACGTTGTGCGAGGACTGTCGGGATCAAATGTACGGAGACTGAAGCCGCCATGGAACCGATGATGCCGGGGCGGACGGTCAACCAGGTCATTCTGCTGGGCCGGTTGGCCGAGCCGCCGACGCCGGTCCCGGACGTCGGCGAAGCCTGCCAGATGGTGCTGACCACCGAGGAGCGCGGACGCGATGCGGCCGGCGAGCCGATTACGCGTCTGGAACGCCACCTGCTGCTGATCGAGGAGCCCGGACTGACGGCATTCTGCCTGCAGCACCTGCAGGTCGGCATGACGCTTTACGTGGAAGGATCGCTGCGGCGCAACGAAAACCCGGCAACCGATCCGAGCCCGGTTGCGGTGTGGGTTCGACGGCTGATGGTGGCCAGCTGGGATCCCGGAGGCCTTCCGGATGATCCGCTGGCGTAAAGCGCGGGAACCCGCTGCAAAACCGCGCGTTGGGAAGGTGCTTTCTTTAACCAGCCGCTTCTGCTGCTCTATGCGATACGTCGGCTGCTGGTCCGCCCTGCGGACGCCTTTTCCCCTCTTCCAGCCCTCTTCGCCCTCCACCACCGACCTTCTACTGAGATCCGCTTTCCGCTAAGCCGTCGAACGAAAACAACCCCTTCGTGATAGATGTCTCGCGGACGCACACCGCGAGCGCTGGAGTGTTTTCTGACCACCTGCCACCAGACGATCCGCCCGTATGCGGACCTCGTATCGCTTCACGCTGCACTACCGGGGCAATAACCCCGAGTTTATACCGGCACTGATCCGATCGTTGAGCCAGCTGGGCTACGGACCGGTAACCGGTCCTGTGTTCACCTGGACGTTCGAGCAGTCCCGGCTGGATGAGGTGCTGAAGAAACTGCAGCACCGGATCTGTCGGGAGCTGGCCCGAGCCGGCGCGCCGGGAGAAGAGGCAACCGTCACTTATGGACCGGCGGCCATCGTCGCCGGATACGTCGAACTGTTCGGCGAAGAGCTCTCACCGGATGTGGAAAACTGGCCCGAGTTGAGCCGCTGAGGAGACACTCCTACCGCGTTCTAGCACCGTTTCCGTAAACCAACCCGGAAATCCTATGGCCTGTCCGGTACTGCTTGAATTCCGGATTTATATCGAGGGGGAAAGCGATCTTGAGAAAGACGTGGAAGGGCTTCGCCAGCGCCTTCCGGAGGCTGAGGTGAAAGCCTACCCCCGGGTGTTCGATCTGGAAGTGAGTTGTCTGATCGAGGTGGAAGCGGAGCGGATCTATGATGAGGTGGAACGCATCTGCGAGACGATCAAAAACTGGGCAAGTTCGCATCTGAACGGGCGCAGGCCCTGCGCCTCGATCAAATGGGACGTCCCTCGAATGTTAAAGGGGCGAATGCGTGTTCGTTATGAAGAGGCCCGGGAGTTCATGAGCCGGCGACGTGAGCACATCTGCGCCCAGGTTCAGCAACACTGCAACTGACGTCGGAGGGGTGGTCGAAGCCGGCCACCCCTCCCCTTGACATTTCGTGAGAAATCACTTATGATCCCAGAAGTGGGCCATTGGACGAGGGGGGTGTGACACGGAATTGTCACAGGGGTTTGAGAGCAAATTTCGTTCCGTTTTTTGGCGTTCTGTGCGCGCAAAAATCGGCCCGTTTGGCCGCAAAAAGGCCGGTTCGCATGGGCCCCGTAACAATGGGGTCCGAAGACTTGACCCGATGAAAAGGGGATTACGACCCGATCGTGTTCCCATTGGCCATCAGGGTGGCCGTCCCGTCCGGTCCGAAGACTTGACCCGATGAAAAGGGGATTACGACTCATCGCGCGTGACGCCCTTGGACGCAAGGGCCGAGAGGACGAGGTCCGAAGACTTGACCCGATGAAAAGGGGATTACGACTTTATTCGTCGATCCAATAATCATCGTCGTCTTCTTCCGTCCGAAGACTTGACCCGATGAAAAGGGGATTACGACCGCGCGGCGTGTTCGATGCTGGGGTTCTCGTCGGGGTGGAGTCCGAAGACTTGACCCGATGAAAAGGGGATTACGACCGAAGTAGCCGGTCGCGTCGACCGGCTCGACATCAAAGATGCGTCCGAAGACTTGACCCGATGAAAAGGGGATTACGACGGATGCTCCGGACAGTAATAGACGCCCTCGAAGCTGTCGTCCGAAGACTTGACCCGATGAAAAGGGGATTACGACCCGGCACCCTTGAAGTAAGAAATGTGCACCTTCATGGTCCGAAGACTTGACCCGATGAAAAGGGGATTACGACCCGTTGACCTTCTGGAGAAGGGCATACACGCCCTTCTCGTCCGAAGACTTGACCCGATGAAAAGGGGATTACGACCCCTTTGCCGGGCGGGACCACGCCCGGCAAAATAATAAACCTCGGTCCGAAGACTTGACCCGATGAAAAGGGGATTACGACGCACAGCGTGGCAGACAAGCTGCAGCACACACGGGGGTCCCGTCCGAAGACTTGACCCGATGAAAAGGGGATTACGACTCAAGCTTGAGTCGCTAGACCAGTCGAAGATCGATTTCAGTCCGAAGACTTGACCCGATGAAAAGGGGATTACGACTTCTCCGCCCGCAAATTCCCATCCTCTGAACCCCTCCAGTCCGAAGACTTGACCCGATGAAAAGGGGATTACGACTACGCCAGCACAGGTTGTAGACAAGGCTCGAATTGTAGAAGAAGTCCGACCCATGAAGTAGGGGTCGAAAAAAGCACTTCTTGTGGGAAATTTTTCTCTTCATCGATGGGATAAACCACTCATGCGTTGATGTGCGGCTGTTCGCATCTTTCTCGGACAGGACGATCCGGTCGTAGTGATTCACGAGATGGAAGCCGGGCAGATCTACGACGCCGAAGTGCCGGAAGGCCCCTGCTGGCCGGTGGCATGGGTGTACGAGTTTGCCTACTGCCTGCGGCGGGGCTACTACGCCTGGGTTGAAGGGCCCGGAGAGCCTGTTGCGCTGGATACCGGAGAAGGCGTGTGGCTGGCCTCGGACGCCTGGGGTGGGCCGGTGCGGTGGGTACAGGACGGTGCCGGTTGTCCCGTTCCCCTGCTACGGGTGCCCCGGGCATGCGCCGACGATTCCGACAGACGCCCCGAACATCTGATGCTGGCGGCCCTTGCCGATCTGGTGGAAGCGCATACAGGGCAACCGGTGCGTCGGGGTCTTGTACTCGACGCCACAACAGGGCGCCGGGAAGAGATAACGCTCGACGAAACGTTACGGGCGGCCTGGCAGTCGCTCGACAGGCGTATTCGGGCCGTCATTCATGAAGGGAGCGTGCCGCCGCCAAGGGCCGACGGGCGCTGCCATCACTGCCCACGTCTGGAGGTGTGCCGACCTTTTTTCGGTCATGCGGAAGAGGCTGCGGTGGCGATCATGCCGCCGGTTCGGCAGGCACGTACGCTCTACGTGGACGAGATCGGAGCGGTCGTACGCCGCAAGGGACGGCAGCTCGTCGTCACCGTCAGCCGCGACGGCAGGCGGCAGGAACTGCTGCGTGTGCCCGCCCTGCTGGTGGATCAGGTGGTGCTGGTCGGACCCGTCCAGATCACCTCGCAGGCGCTGCGGATGCTGCTACGTCGGAACGTGGATATCGTGTATCTATCAGGCGAGGGACGCTTCGAGGGAAGGCTGGCGGCCGAGTTCCATCCGCACGTGGCATTGCGGCTGGCACAGTACGAGGCCTTTCGCGATCCTGAGCGGACCCTTACGCTGGCCCGCCTGTTTGTGCGGGGCAAGTTGCAGAACATGGCCGGCCTGTTGCGCCGCTATGCCGACGAGTATGGCAGCGCTTCGTTGCGCGCCGCGGCTTCCGAAATCAACCGCGATCTGGAGCGCCTCGAGCAGGTTACCACGCTGGAGGCGTTGCGCGGTGTGGAGGGCACGGCAAGCCGACGCTACTTTTCGGTTTTTGGCGAAATGCTGCGTGCCGAGGCTCATGCCCCGACCGGCTGGCCCGCCTTTCCGGGACGCAACCGGCGACCGCCTACCGATCCCGTCAACGCCACGCTGGGATATCTCTACGCGCTGCTGCTGGGCAATGTGGTCGCAGCCTGCGCGTTGGCCGGACTGGATCCCTACGTGGGCTATCTACATGCGCCGGCTTACGGGCGCCCGTCGCTGGCACTCGACCTGATGGAAGAGTTTCGCGCGCCCGCGGCCGATCGGCTTGCGCTGCGGCTGTTCAACCGGGGACGACTGCGGCCCCAACACTTCGAGGAGCGCAACGGCGGGGTGTACCTGAACGAAGCGGGCCGAGCCGTCGTGCTGGAAGCCTGGCAGGCGCACCGCCAGCAAACCTCGGCGCATCCGGTGCTCGGCATGGAGCTGTCGCTGGCCCGGCATTTCGAGGCGCAGGCCCGACTGCTTGCCCGGGCGCTTCAGGAGCAGGGTATCGCCTACACGCCATTTGTCGCATAGATGGCTTTCTGGCTGGTTGGATACGACATCGCCGAGCCCCGGCGCCTCCAACGCGTGGCGCGGCTGCTTGAAGACTACGGGCAGCGGCTCCACTACAGCGTGTTTCTGTGCCGACTCGAGGCCGGTGAAATGCGCCGGCTACGACAGGGGCTGCTGCACATCGTGGACCTGGAAGAGGACCGACTCTTTTTTCTGCGCCTGTGCCGCGGCTGCATCGACGCACTCGAGCAGATGGGCCAGGGCAGGGGCATAGATCTCCGACAGGATCACTGGATCGTTTGAACCGGCAACATCCTGAAGTACTCATGAAGCAGTTTGATCAAGTTGTCACGCTGCTGGAGCGGGGAAATTACGAGGGGGCGTTCTTGCTACTGGGAGATTGTGTGGACCTGGCGCTGCGGGAAATTGAAGCCGATCGTCGGGCGCGCCGCAACGGAACCCTGTTTGGATTGGGCATTGCCCTGCTTACGGGCGGCCTGGGGCTGGAAGACCTGGTTCTGGGACCTCTGGCCTACAAAGCCACCCGTTTCTTCGGGGGCAGCTCCATGAAGCCCGAAGAGGCCGGGGTGCTGCTGCTCGAGGCGCTGAAGCTGCGTCTGGAGATGATCCAGCAGCTGCCCGAGATCGTCATTCCGGCGGAGTCGTCCGCCCGCATTCTGCGCGATCTGCTTGTTGTTTACCTTATTGAAAGAGGCTCGTTCGATCGTTTTGAAGAGTTGCTTCCGAGCCTGATCGCTCCGGCGGAGGAAAAGAACCTGTATCGGATCGTGCAACGGCTCGAACTGGAAGTCGGTTATGAAAAGACCATCGATCTCGACGTAATTCTTTTCGCATGTCTTTTTCTTTATGATCTTCGCCACTGGAAGCTTTACCAGAAGTTGAGGGCCGGGCGAGAATCGCTCGAGCGTGAGTTTGAGGAGATCCTCAGGGAAGAAGATTGCCGGGCCACAGCAGCCGGGGCTGATCTGGAAAACGCGCTGGAGCGCCACTATGCTGCCGTGCTGGAGCTCGAACCGCCCTATACGCCCGAAGCGGTCCGCCGCAACTACCGGCGGTTGATCAAGGGATGCCATCCGGACCGCATGCAGCAGGCCTCGGCCGCCGAGCAGAAACAGGCCGAAGAGCGGGCGCGCGAACTCAACGAGGCCTATGAGTACTTCCGGGCCCGTCTGAATTTCTGAAGCGGCGCTTGCGTGGTAAAAAAGCACCGCGTTACCTTTCTTCTGAAAGCCGTTATTTTCGGGTTCGGAATGTATGCGTCGATGCTGAACGAAACCGGCCTGGCGCGTCTGCGCTGGTCGGTGGTGCGCTTCGAGCTGGCGGTGAGCTCGCCCGTTGACCTGGGAGATCTCCCCGCTTCGACGGTTCGAGGAGCGCTGGGGGCTGCGTTGCGGCGCATGGTGTGCATTACGCGGCTTCCCGCCTGCACGGACTGTCCGTTTCGCTGGCCGTGCATCTACGGCTATCTGTTCGAGACGCCACCGTCTCCCGATGGCCGGTACCTGCGCGGCCTCCAGGATGTGCCCCGTCCCTATGTTGTCCGGCGGCCCGGACTGGAGGAGCGCCGGTTTGCGCCGGGCGAACGCCTGACGGTGGAGCTGCGCCTGGTGGGACGCGCCCGCATGTACCTGCCCTATCTGACGCTGGCGCTGGTGCGCCTCGAAGAAAACGGCCTGGGGCGTGGACGGCGTGAGGGGGGCGGACGCTTCCGGCTGGCGTCGGCGCACGCGCTGCGGACCGACGGCTCACTACAGCAGGTGTACGATGCCGCCACGCGACAGGTGCTGGCCGAGGTGCCCGAGTGGTCGGCGGCCGAGCTGCTGGCCGACGAGCAACCCGCCGAGGTGGCACGGCTGCGGGCGATCGCACCGCTCCGGCTCAAGGCACAGGGGCGGCTTGTGCGCCAGCTCACCTATCGCGTATTGCTGCGCTCGGTCCTCAGCCGGCTTTCGAGCCTGGCCGCCTTTCACGCCGAAACCGAATTGAAGCTCGACTACGCGGGCCTTTTACGTCGAGCCGAAGCGGTGCGCGTGCGCGAAGACCGCATGCAGTGGCGGGACGACCTGCAGCGTTACTCGGGCCGCCAGCGTACCACCATGCGGCAGGGCGGCCTGGTGGGCGAGATCATCTTCGAGGGCGTTCCCCCGGAAACCTGGCCCCTGCTTCGCCTGGGGGCCGAGCTGCACGTGGGCCACAGCACCGTTATGGGGCTGGGCGCCTACGAGCTACTGCCGCTCTAAGGGATACAGACGGGGCAGTTGCTCCAGAGCAGGATGACCGAGCTTCTCTTCCAGGGTGGTCAGCAGTGTCCGGATTTTGGTGAGACGATAACCGGGATCGGGGCCCTCGGCATCCGTTCTGAAGTGCGCCGTATTGTTACGGATTGTCTGCAGTTCATCTACGGCTTTAACCAGCTCTTTAAGTTCGGGCAACGCACGGCCGACTCTGGGATACTTCAACGTCAGGACCAGCTGACTGCCGTAGCGTTTACCCCGAGGATTTTTTGCGGCGGGGTTCACCCCGTAGACTTCACCCAGACGGTGAACGACTGCTTCGTGGGCGGCCAGAACGGCCAGCGCGGGTCGCCTGTACTTCAGATGACGCCTGGCAAGTCGGAGCAGCGCCTCCCAGTCGCTTTTTGCAGAGGCAAACGTCTCGCAGAAGTCCACCAGGAACGGCTCCACCAGCCGAAAGGGGGCCGGCAGGTTTTCCTGTCGCTGAGACAGTCCGCGTAGCTGGTGGCTCAGCTTTCGGGCACGTTCGCGGAAGTTGTTGAACAGGTTCAGGTTGATCTGGCGGGCAAACTGGCGCAGCTCATGACGCAGGCTTTCCTGGGCAGTGTTCCGCAGCAATTCAAGCAGTGGTTCCGGATCCTGATAGTGGACGAATGCCTGGGCCCCCAGGCTCCACTGCATCAGCTCCAGCATCGGACGCAGATCGAAAAGAGGAGCGCGGCCCGCATAATAATCGTGCAGTTCCAGCGCCCCGTAGAAGACCGAGCCGAGCCTGACGCCCGGCCTGGTGAGATGAAAGAACTGCAGCGCCAGCAGTAGAAAAAACGGTTGATAACGCAGCCCGTGCGTGATGTCGATCGAAAGGGTGGTGTTCGAGGGCTTCAGGCCCGTGAGGGTTTCGAAAATCTGCCAGAGTTCCTCCTGGGTGCGGCCAACCGGGATGAGTTTCAACTGAAGTCCCGGACGCCAGCGTTTTTCGAGGACCCGGGTCAGTCGAGGTAGCAGGTTCTCAACTTCGGCTTCTCTTTTGTGCTCGATAGCTTCGAACAGTTCCGTATAGAGCTCAATTTCCGCTTCCGTCTGGGTGTCGGATAAGAAGTGGATGAGCAGGGTATCCCACATCGAATCGACCGTGCCCAGAATCACGACCTGCGAGAAGCGATCGGGATGAAGCTCCAGAATGGCCTGGCCCACAAAAGGGGTTTCGATCTCTTTGTCGGGTGCATCGGGTAGAAAATAGCGGACCCTTTGGTATTCGCGGTCTTGCAGCTGGGCTTCGAGCTGGCGATTCCGGTCGCCGACGCCGAGGAACGTCAGCAGCTTTTCGGACATGGCACTTCAGTCGATGTAGGTTAACGGAACATGCTGAAACGGCCAGTTCTGAATGTAATCCAGTGCACGCGGAACGCAGACCCGGAGGGCGGGAGGTTCGGTGCCGAATGCATAAAAGGTTTCATCCCAGGTGCGGCGTGAGTGAATCCGGAGGTAACGATTGCAGAGCGGGTTGCCGGCCAGGAGCTGGTTCAGCTCGGAGATGCTGCGTGAGAGGGCGATCGTGTCGCCCCAGGGGCGAAGCTGGGCCAGATCCCGGCAGAAGGCGTAGGCCGCGTTGCGGAGCGCCTCGACCTGTTCGTTTTCGACCAGCTGCAGGTTGGAGATCTCCGGCGAGTCGGCACGGCGCAGCATTTCGTAGAGGGTGATCAACGTCACGAGAGGCAGCGGGGCCACGGGTTTCAGGGCGGCCATTTCGTTGCCTTCGGCGTCGAGCAGGCGCAGGCTGCGCTCGGTCCGGTCGCCCAGCACGACCTCGACGAGGGCGGGCCGGGCCGGTCGCAGTCCCAGCCCGGGCAGCGACTCCAGCTCCTGCAGCGTGCGCGGAAGCTGGCCTCCACGGTGCAGCCGGGCCAGTTCCTCGAGCTGGTTGCGAAAGCGCACCAGGTGCAGGTCCACCCGCTCGATGCGCACGTCCATCCCGGAACCGGGGCGTGGATAGAAAAACGTCGGGTCTTCGAGCACGGGGCGCTCCGGATGCACCAGCACGTGGATGCTTTCGTCTCGGGGACGGGCATACAGCGAAAAGGCCGTGAGCAGGTGGGCGCTCATGGTCTTGCGACCGCCGGCGATCGAGGCGACCACACGGGGCGCGTCGGGATCGGCGCACAGCTGCGCCACCACACGATAGCAGAGTTCGGCATAGCGGCGGTCGTCGTCCCACGTGCGAATGTCGTCGAGCTTGAGTCCGTTGCCGCGGAGCGGCACGTGAATGTGAAACCGGGGAGCCTCGGGGGCTTCGGGATCGAGTTGCAACACTTCGCGGCAGAAACGCGCCCAGACCGAGAGCCCCTCCTCATCGGGCGTGTCGAACAGACGGTTGCGAAGTGTACGCTCGCCCGTAAGGGTGGTCACCACGTGGATTTCTGCCGGGATGGCCGGCTGCGGATGTTCGACGGCCAGCGTCCAGATCGTCTCGGTCAGGACGGCCGGCGAAATTCCCAGGGCAATCAGCAGGTTGTATCGTTCCATGTCGTCTGTCGTGTGGGCTGAAAGATAAACGACGGGCTCCAATGCGACAATCATCAGTTGCGTTGCAGCCTCAGGAGGTGCTCGAGGGCCTGTTCTCGCGAGCAACCCCATCCTTCAAGGCTCCAGTTGTAGGCGAAGGCCGGACGCCAGGCGAGCGTTCCGCGGCAAGCCCCAAGGCGTAGGAGGCGCAGCTCCAGCGCCCGGAGAAACCGGGGAAGCCGCTGCTGAAGGCTCTCCAATCTGAACTCCCGAATAAAGACGGCCAGCATCGACCCGTCCGGGTTCGTCCAGAGACGGTCGGCCCGCTTCCGCAGGAAGTCCACCAGCTGAGGGGGGTGCTCGCCGCCCTCCAGCGTTACGGAGATCTCCAGGGTGCACGGGACTTCCCGGGCGAAGAAGTTCGTAAACCAGACGCGCATGGTTCAGCACAGGGGTGGTTCCGGGGGAAGAAGACGCGGATACTCCGGGGTGATCAACTGGCTGAGCAGTCGGTCGTAGGGGCTGCGCTCCAGTATCGTACCCAGCGGACGCGAGCCCGAGGCACCGGAGCTCGTAGAGACCGAAAAGATCAGCCGATACTCCTGCAGGAAGCGTCCGACCAGATGATAAACGCAATGAAGCATCTGGCGGAGCGCCGCACCCGAGGCCTCGGCGGGCTCCACGACCATCGCGGTATACAGGCTGAGCATGCGATGCTCGGGGTCGTATTCAAGCACGCAGCCGAGTTCCTCCTCGAACGCCTCGATCAGACGTTCGGCCGTCCGCAGGTCGTCCGGCTCCATGTCCGTGATGTAAAGGATCAGGTTGTGCGTGGTGCGCATCGGCGGCCCGTTTTGTTTGTTAGCGCGCCTGATACGCACCCATGACACGGCCTGATGCAAATCGGAATTTCGACGGCAGAAACGGCACTTCGGAAAACGACGGGGAATTTCGTCAAAAGGAGAGCGCCTGCAGACAGGGATAGGGGCGAAAGCGCTCAAAACGAAAATAGGCGATCTTCTTCCCCGAAGCAGGGTCCTCCTCGACCATGCGCTGCGAGGTGGACGCAAGGCAGAGAATGCCTCGCTGGTGCAGGAGCCGTACCAGTGTACAGGTAAAGGTCATCTCTCCCATCACGTGGACGGCATGGCAGCCCTTGCCGGCTTCGTTCAGGCGCCGAACGATACGTTCGGCGTAGGTCTTCGCCAGGTCGGCCACCTGACTTTCGTCCCACTCGGGTGGAATGAGTGGGAATTTCCAGTCCTCAATCTCTCCATAGATTCGGGCTGCCGCACGCTGCGCTTCTCCCCAGGTCGAGGCCGGGTGATTACTCAGGTTGATCAACATTGCGGGCGATCCAGTTTGCTGCCTTTTCTGCCAGCTCGGAGGCAAGGCGATGCAGATTGGCTGTCGTTTCCGGATGGCTGCGCATGCCGGCGTGGTTGATGTCGTTGCGCACGTTGGTCAGCGCGTTCCACAGCTCCGCCAGCCGGTGCGTTTCGGACGTATACCCGGCGCGCACAGCCTGATCCTGCAGGCCGCTGGCGAGGCGGTTCAGTTCGTGCTCGACCGCTTCGCGATCCTGCAGGGGATCACGCCCGAGGTCGAGCGCATAGCGCGTGACGACGGCTTCGCGGGCTACGGTGACGGCCTGCTGCACCAGACCGTAGGCGAGTAGCAGACGGATCAGTTCGGCCTGCAGATGGAGCCCATCGAGCGAGAGTGGATTGTCGTGATACAGCAGACGCACGCGCTCGGCCGTCTGGTCGAGCAAAAGCTCGAAGGGGCGGAGCCGGGCGATGCGGTTCACCTCCTGGCGCACCTGCTCGAGGGCTTCCGGCAGACGGCGGGCATGCTTTGTCATCACCTCGGTCACACGTGCCAGTGCCAGACCGCGGGCAAAACCCTGCAGCCAGGAAGCTGCCGGGGCGGCATGCCGGGCCCGCACCCCGGCACGTTCCACGTGCGTCCACCGATGGATTTCCCGGATCAGCCGGGCCAGATCTTCGGCCTGTCCGTAACGCATGAACTGGTGGGCCGCCACGCTCCAGTCGATAAGCGTGAGAAAGGGGGTCAGGTCAAAGACCGGCGCCTCGTTGGTTTCGGGGTTGCGGGCCTCGAAGGCACCGTAGACGATGCGCTCAATCTCGACGTTGCGGGCCACGCGCAGATAGTACAGGGCCGCCAGCGCCAGCATGGGTTGCGTGCGAAAGCCGTGCGTCACGTCCACGATCAGCGTGGCGTTTTGAGGAATGTGTTTCGTAAGTGTCGAGAAGATCTCCCAGAGCTCGTCTTCGGTGCGGCCGTCGGGAATGCGAATCGGCCGGTAGGCGATGAACTTGCGTAGGCGCTTGCGTATATGCTTGCGTAGGCGCTTGCGTATACGTAGGCGTAGGCGATTGCGTAGGGCCTTCCCGTGTTTGCGTTCGGCCTCTTCGGTCATGAGCACCAGGCAATCCTCCGGCTCGAAAAACTGAAAGGCCGCCTCCTGGAAATAGGGCGTTTCGCAGCGCTGGTCGTTCCAGACGTAAATGCAGGGCTGATACTTGCCGGTTCCGATAAACGAAAGCTGCACGCGCATGGCTTACTGGATGCTGATCTGTTCGTAGGGGACGCCGAAGGCTTCCAGCAGGGCGAACCAGTAGTAGCGTACGTAGCGGCTTTCCTCGCGGTTGGCGAAGTCGCCGGAGATCAGCACGTAATGGGCCTGGCGCAGCACCTCCGGACGGATGCGATAGCTGCGCTGAATGCGCTCGGCATCTTCGCGGGCCCAGGCTTCGGCCTGTGCTCTGCTGGTCGGCGGGCGACTTTCGAAGCAACGGCGCTCGGGACCCGGCATACACTCGAGCAGGTCGCTCAGCACCAGCACGGTGGCGGGGGGCATCTCGTTTGAAGCAGGGAGGGTTTCCGAGATCACCTCGAAGATGCCCCACAGGTCGGTAGCCTCCGTTACGCTGGTGGTTACCTGTTCGTCGAGCAAGCGGAGCAGCGAATCGCGGGCGGCCCGCATGCGGTATTGCACCTCCGAAACGTACTGACGGCAGGCCTGACGCTGCTCCGAATCGTAAGGCGATACACGTGGCAGGGGCGCATCCTGCACGAACGTGCGTGCATCGGCCTTGCCTGTCGTGCGACTGTGTACGAAAAAGACCTGGATCGTCCCGCCGCGGACGGGCAGGATCGCCTCAACCTGCTGACGCAGCGCCGCCTCGAAGGCGCGGCGCGTGTCGGGCGAGGCCGTTACGCTCGAGCTACGATCGATGAAAACCAGTGCGGTCCGAGGAATGCCCGTGAGCGACTCATGGGCAAGGTTTTCGTCTGCGCAGGCCGTCAGCGGATCGCGCTGCGCTTCGGAACTGCACCCGAGCGTAGCAATCAGGAAGAACAGGCAGAACCAGCGCATGTACTGCTATGCGGTCAGGTCCAGGATTTCATCGCGAATGTCGAGGAAGGGGCGGCGCAGGCCGTGCCGGACGCCCCGTTCGCGGCGACTGCGCCTCTCGGTCGATCTTTCGGCACCGTCGCCGCCCACAGCAGCCGATTCCCCTTCGACGTCCGAAGTTACGGAAGATCCGATTGGCATCGGGCTCGCAGCCCCATTGGATCCCGTCTGAAACGCTTCGGAGTCCTCAGGGGCAGCATCGGAATGCGCGACCGTCAGAGCTACCGGCTGCGCGGCTTCATGCTCGCCGGGAAGACTTTCCGGGGTTGCTTCCCGACTCTCGGAGCGTTCTCCGGGGAGCTCATCGGTAGCTGCTTCAGCCTCATGAAGGTCTTCCCGGTCGTTTTGCGCGACCGAGACCTCGGGGAGCGTGGAGGTTGCATCCTCCTGGTTGTCCTGAGCGGTCAGCATTTCGATCAGCGCGTCTGCTTCCTTCTCGGACATTTCTTGCGCGGCCGTAGCTTCGGGGAGCGCATCTGCCGCCTCCTCGTGCTCCTCTTGCTCGGAGGATGCGTCCGGTAGCTCGTCTGTTTCCTCCTTCGACGACTGACTGGCCAGCAGGCGCTGATAGTGCAATGCCCGCTCCCGGCCGCTCCGATAGCTGGCCTGTCGTTGTGCGACCAGCAGATCGGCCAGCTGGTCCTGAAGTTGGGCAATACGATCTTCCAGCTTCTGCAGATCCTGACGGAGAACTTCCGGCGTGCCCACCAGCGCCAGCGTGGCGGTGGCACGGGCAAGCTCCTCGCGTCCCCGGGTCAGATTTTCTTCGAGCGTTTCCAGACGCAGGGCGGCCTCCCGCTCCTGGTCAGAAAGCCGGGCGCACTTCTGGCGCAGGGGACGGTACCGATGGAAATATCCCCGTGCGTGCGTATGGGCCGTGCTGAAGCACACGGCGCCGGCGGTGGCAAACATAACCGCCGCCAGCATAAACGTCACGAGCAGCACGGTCACGTCGGGACCCGGAATCTCCTGCTGGATGGACGGCGCGTCTGCCTCGAGCGACCAGGTGGTCTGTTCGGTGCTGCGCAGCATGTGCTGCCGTTGAATCTCCTGGGTGCGCAGTGCGCCCATGAAGATGAGCGTGATCAACGCCAGTGTTGAGATACTCAGAATCACCACCTCGAATCGCTTCTGGACGCGCTGCCAGAAGGGTAGCTCCACCAGCCGGTCGTAGGCCACCTTCAGTACGAAGGTGATGCATGCCAGGCCCACGGCAAACAACCAGCGCTCGTATTCGAGGGGCAGGTAGAGCACCTGGGCCACGATTTCTTTTGAAACGATAATGTCGCCCAGCAGGAAGGCAAGGCCGGCCGTTCCGTACATGAGCATCTGGACCAGCGAGTAGGCCTCGTGCGACTGGTGCAGCGTTTCCAGTTCCTTCTCGCACGCCTCCCGTTGCTGGCGCAGCTGCTCGTGGCGCTGGCGCGCCTCCGGCAGGGCGCGTTCGAGTGCCTGCAGGCGCTCTGGAAGTGTCTGCGCACTGATGTGGGCAGCCTCCGCCTGCCGGAGCTGCTCCTGGATCTGATGGCGCTGCTCGAGGAGCGCGGTGATGCGCTCGGCAAGATGCTCCCGGCGTGAGGCGGCCTGCAGAAACTCCGCAAACACATCGTTTTCGACGGCCAGGCCGCCATCATACTGACCGTACAGATGCGGCCGGTTCGGGTCGGGCTCCTCGGCGCCGACCGGTAGCATCAGGAGATTGTCCGCCGGAGACGAAGCCTCGGGATGCGACTTTCTGCGGAAAATCTGAAGCATGGGCTGTAACCGGGATGGTTCTACAGGGAGATTTCCGGAGAATGCTGCTGGCCGTTAGACTCGTAGCGCGCCCGCAGCAGGTTGCGCTGGCGGGCCAGCTCCATCTCGGAGCGGAAGAGCGCTTCTTTGCGGCGACAACGGGCATCCAGGAATGCCAGCTTGCGCTCGAGCAGAGGGATCGTTTCGTCTTCGAGCTGCGCGCGCAGTCGGGTCAGCTTTTCCAGATCCCTGCGGAGGGCGGCGGCCGCCCTGCGGTGGTGCCGGCGCAGGCGCCACCGATGCGAGGCCATGCGCCACCAGCCGCTCAGCTCGGGAAGCGTCCGGGCCAGCAGGCTCATGAGCAGCCGGCCGGGGATCAGCAGCAACAGCAACAGCGCGAACCCGATCACCAGCGTGGGCAGCCAGCCTTCCTCGGAGCGATGGGTGAGCGCGGCCACCAGCAGTGCCACGGCCAGTGGCGGGAGCAATTCCATGGCGTAGAGCTTCCACCGCTCCGGTCGCATCGGCGCTCCGGACAGGCGGGCATCGGCCGCAACCAGCAACGAGCGCCCCTGAAACAGGGCGAACAGCCCGAAAAGGCTGAGCGCCATGGCTACCGCCAGCGGATGCTCGAAGCGTTCGGACGGGAGCAATTCGGCTACGACAAAAGGCGTAAGGGCGCACACCACCGTCAGAATGGCGGCAAGCAGCAGGTTGCGTCCCGTCAGCGGCAGGCGGGTTTCGACTTCCGCCAGGGCGGCCAGCGCCCGCTCGTGCCGGACCAGCTCCTCGCGCAGTTCGGCTTCGCGGTGCTGGAGCCGCGTCAGTTGCCGGCGGATCGCCTCCAGCTGCGCCTTCAGCGGTGCCCGGCGCTCGTCGTAGTAAGCCCGAATTGTTTCCAGTTTCCAGAAGTGGGGGCCATTATTTTCGGAAAGCGGGTCGGTGCCGAGGGCACGCCCCACGATGACCCCCTCGTCGCGCAACAGGCCGTCGTCGGCGATCCAGTCCGGCGCTTCCGTCAGGATCGACGAGGGCGCCTCGGTGGACGCTTCCGTTGCAGGGTGTCGGATCACTTCCATGATGGCGCTGTGGGATGACATCAGATCCATCCGGTAGTTGTGGGAACTACCTTGCTGCGCCGCATATCGGCGTACAGCGATCGGCTACAGATTAATGCGCCGATGGATGAAGCCTAAGGGCGTTCGGGCAGGCGCTTTTCCAGGCGCCAGCGGCCGCGTCCCAGCCGGATGTAGGGCCGTCCGGAGGGCGTGCGTCCGATGCGCAGACCGCGGGTGCCGATGCTCAGGCCGATTCCCCGATGGCTGATCGTCAGCCGTACGGGACCCAGTCGAAACGTGCGGTACAGGTGCAGTGGCATGGTGCGCATTAAGGTTTTTTTCAGGGATGCACCGGATCAACGTGCAGGGCGCGTCCGGGATGCTTTTCCGAATTTCCGAAAAAGGGAGAGAACTTCGGCGAATACGGGGCTTGACATTCCGCTGAAAATCACTTATGCTTCGACGTGTTCAGAACGGAAGGGGTGTGACACGGAATTGTCACAGGGTTTTCAGAGCAAATTCTATTCCGTTTTTTGACGTGTTGACGACGAAAAAATCGGCCTTTTTGAGGGCAAACAGGCCGGTTCCAACGGGCCCCGTAACAATGGGGTCTGAAAACCTGACCCGATGAAAAGGGGATTACGACAAGAGAAGCTGCGGTTCACATATGATCTTGACGAAGACAAAGTCTGAAAACCTGACCCGATGAAAAGGGGATTACGACGGTCATCAGGCACACGAGTACGTCAGCCTCCCTCAGGTCTGAAAACCTGACCCGATGAAAAGGGGATTACGACCCACCTGATGCGCGTCCCACTCCGGCGGAATGAGCGGAGTCTGAAAACCTGACCCGATGAAAAGGGGATTACGACACCGCGCGGGCCAGCGCCAGTAATTCTTCTGGTGCGTCGGTCTGAAAACCTGACCCGATGAAAAGGGGATTACGACTCCCCGCCAAGGCCGACTACGTAGCGGCCGAACTCTTCGGTCTGAAAACCTGACCCGATGAAAAGGGGATTACGACGGGGTGAGCCTTCTCGTCGTGGGCCGTGGCCGCCTGGCTTACGTCTGAAAACCTGACCCGATGAAAAGGGGATTACGACCTGCCGAATGGCCTCCAGGTCGGCGGCTACGACAATGGTCTGAAAACCTGACCCGATGAAAAGGGGATTACGACAACACCGGGATCCCCAGCATTTTGGCCACGCGAACTGTGTCTGAAAACCTGACCCGATGAAAAGGGGATTACGACTACTTCGCCGTTCCCGCAAACCGGAAGACCTGCACCGCCGAACCGTGTCTGAAAACCTGACCCGATGAAAAGGGGATTACAAAAAGACGGGCGCCTTTCGGCAGGGGAAGTCCGTTGATCGGGAGGCTTTCTTTGCACTCCAGAGGCCCGGGGTCTTGACAGCAAAAAGACCGCTTGCTTTTCTTTGCTATAAGGATTTGACGGAGTTTCTGGAGCTCAGTGCATGTCGGTTGCGCGTCGTCAGGGTCCGGTACTGATGGCCACGCTGGGCGAACAGCCCCAGGTGGTCACGCTGACGCTGGATCTGCTGGCGGCGCAACGAATGGAGGTGGAGGAGTTGGTCGTGTTTCACACGGCTGCTCACTATCCGGCACTTCGCCGCTCGCTCGAACTGCTCGATGCGGAGCTCAGGCAATGGCCGGCCTACAGATCGCTGACGGTCCGTCGTGTGCTTTTGCGGGATGAAGCCGGTCGGGAGTTGACCGACGTGCGTACCGAGCAGGAAGCGCGGCAGGTGTTTCGGATACTTTTTCGGGAGGTGCTGGAGGTCAAACGGCAGCGGCGCCCGTTGCATTTTCTGATCGCCGGAGGCCGTAAGGTCATGGCCGCGTACGGCATGGCCGTGGTCCAGCTCCTTGGCGAAGCCGGAGATCAGGTGTGGCATCTGATCTCGGAGGGGGAACTGCTCGCTTCCGGGCGCATGCATCCGGAGCCGGGCGACCGGGTGCACCTGGTGCCCGTACCTTTCGTGCGCTGGAGCGCCCTTCCACCGGCCGCCACGCGCCTGGCCGTCACCGGCGATCCCTTCGAGGCAATGCGCCTGCATGAGGCCTGGCTCGACGAAGAAAGCCGGCGGCAGCGCGCCTGGTTTCTGCTGCACGAGCTGACACCGGCCGAGCGCACGCTGCTCGTCGCGCTGGCACGCACCGGCGCTTCCAACAGCGAGCTGGCCCGCATGCTGAAGCGCAGCCCCAAAACCGTGGCCAATCAACTGGCCACGGTGGCCGACAAGTACCGGGCGTTTGCCGGACTTGCCGAAGGCGTGCCGCTGTCGCGGGCCGAACTGGTGGCCCACTTCGCGCCGGTGCTGGATCGAATTGGCGAGCCCTGTAGGGAGGAAAGCCTACAGACTTTCGGGTAAGGCATCCCTTGCGTATGAGCCGCCGGAATTCTGATATTCCCGAAACACGAATCGAGCCAGGCGGCCGTTCTCTTCGGTAGTTTCACGGTGTAGTACGAACCGATGGACCAGGGACAGATTGCCTATCTGAGCGGGCTGCTGCACGCAGTCGGCGTGCTCGAACAACTGGGCCCTCAGACGTTTCGGTCGCCTGCCGAGGCGAGCCTGCATTTCACCGATCAGGTGCTGGAGGCCTGTCCGGCTTTCGGACCGCATGCCGGAGCCATTCGCGAGGCGGTGCGTGCGGCGGCCGAGGCGTTACCTGCAGCGCGCCCTTCGTCCTGGCTGGAGTCGCTGCTGCAGCAGGTGCGGTTGCCCGGCCATCCGGAGCCAGCGGCCGGGCGCGTTTATCCCCCGCGCCCGCTTTCGGAGGGCACCGTGTACCCCGTTGCGCCCGAGGAGGTCGGCGACGGCCGGGAAGCCTGCCGTAATCTCTGGCAGGAATTGCAGGCCGAGACGACCCGCGCATTGCGGGGAATTCAGGATGTCGAGGCTGCTCTGGAGACGCTCTACACGCTGCTGGAGAAATATACCGCCTACGTCCCGGCGCCCGATGCCGGAGCGCGTGGCATTTCGCTGTTCGATTACAGCAGGGTAACGGCCGCGCTGCATCTGTGCCGGGCCCGTGCGGGAAGAGAACCCGCCGTGTTGCTGGTCAAGGGCGACGTCTCGGGCATTCAGTCGTTCATCTACCGCGAATTGCGGGGGGATGAAACCGAAAACCCCGCCCAGTTGCTGCGTGGCCGCTCGTTCTTTGTGGCGCTGCTGACGCGCACCGTGGTGCGTCATCTGCAGCGCCAGTTCCGGCTGCCTGATGGCTGCGTGCTCTACAGTAGCGGTGGGCATTTTCTGCTGCTGATCCCGAATACCGAGGCGGCGTCGCAACAGCTCGACGAAGCAGACCGCCAGATCAATCAGGCACTTTTCGAGGAGTTGCGCGGCGCCATTCAGCTGGTGCAGGCCTCGGTACCCGTCAGCATCGAGGAGGTCGAACGCCGCCCCCATGAGGCACTGCGGCAACTGGAAGAAGCACTGCAGATGGCCAAACTGCGCAAGGGGTGGAACGTGCTCGACACGCTTGTGGGGCAGCCCATCGAGGAGGCAAACCAGACCCCGAAGCTCCATCGCGTCGGGCAGGCGCTGCCCTATACGCACTACCTGGTGGAGGTGCCGGGGCTTGCCGCGAACCAGGCGCCGGATGGCGTGCGGTGCGCTCTGGAGCTGCGGGGCTTTGCGGTAACGTGGCTCTTTGTGGAAGAGGACAGGATCGAGGCGATAGTGGGGCAACTGGGCACGCGCCGGGGCACCGTTTTCAATATACGCACCCCACGAATCCCGAACTTACCGGGAGCGATGCAGGTCGGCCGGCGCTTTCTACCCGCCGGCGTGTATGTGCCGATGCTTGCGGACGATTCGCGACCGCTCATGTTCGAGGAGCTGGCCGCGATCGAAAGTGAAAACTACCCGCTCCTGGGCTTTCTGCGGATGGACGTGGACAACCTGGGAGCGCTTTTCGTGGTGGGATTGCATGCGGCTTTTGGTAACCAGCCCTTTGGTCTGCACCGTACGGCGGCGCTTTCCCGGGAGCTGGATCGATTCTTCGGGGGCCAGGTCAACGCCCTGGCCCGGGGCCATGACGTGTACCTGGTCTATGCCGGCGGGGACGATCTGTTTGCCGTTGGCTCCTGGATTCGCGTGCTGCGCTTTGCCCGGAGCATCCGTGAAAAGCTGCGTGAATACTGCGCAGGCAATCCGTCGGTGACGATCTCGGCCGGTCTGTCGATTCACAAGGAGCATTTTCCGATCACCGTGGCGGCCGAGACGGCCGGCGAGGAAGAAGATCGGGCCAAAGCGGCCGGCAAGAACAGGATTTCTGTTTTCGAGACCCCGGTGACCTGGGAACGCCTGAGCGTTCTCCTGGACGAACTGGGCGAGCCGCTGCTGCTGGCCGTGTCGGACGAAACCCTGCCCGACGAAGACCGCCTTCCTCGCACCTTTCTGCATACGCTGCTTCGCTACAGCCGCGAGGTGCTCGACGAAGAAGGGCGCATCGATCTGGCTGCGTTGGCCCGATTCAATCATCTGTTGCACTACACCTTTGCCCGCCGGGGAGTGCATGCCAGGGTGCTGGAGACGGACACGCAGGAGGGTGAGTCCCCGAAAATGCGGCTGGCCCGGGGCTTTTTGCTGGAGGGGCCCGATCGTAGCGAATGGTTTCGTACGTTCGTCATCCCGGCCGCCTACGTCCTGCTGAAAACCCGCAAACAGCGCAACTGATCTGTACATAAACCAGCCCTGATGCTGCCATGGACATCCCAAAGGATCTGGCCGAACTGGAGCCGGAAGCGATCGACAGACTGGCCCATGATATGGGTCGTAAGTACGCAGAAAAGGAGATCAAGACAGCCCAGGTGCGCAACGTCTTTGCCCACATCAACCGCATGCGCACGCGCCTGCGTCGCAATCGGAGTGTCAGTCCCGAAATAATAAAACGCGATCTGGTCATGCTCAAACCGCGCCTGGCCTATGCCGGAGGGCGACAGGAGAAGGTTCGTCCTATGAGCGAAGACCTCAGGCAGGTGGTGAATGCCGTGCTGAACTCGCAGAGCTTTGAGAAAGCGCTGCAGAATTTCTTTGATCTTGTGGAGGGCATTGTGGCCTATCACAAGTTCTACGGCGGAAAGGATAACTAAAACCGGGAGGTGCGTCATGGCCGGTTTTCTGGGCAATATCGTCCTCAAGGGCAAAATGGAATGTCTGACAGGGCTGCACATCGGCGGTTCGAAGGAAAAGTTTGAAATCGGCGGCGTCGATCAGCCCGTCATTCGCGACCCGGCGACGAACTATCCCTACGTGCCCGGCTCTTCACTCAAGGGCAAGATGCGGTCGTTGCTGGCGTTCGCGCTGGGTAAGGCCCACGAAGATCCCAATTTCAGGAGCTTTGATCCAGATTGCCCGCTGCAGCGCGTCTTTGGTACTTCGGCCGAAGCCCGTAACATTGGCCCTTCGCGTCTGATCGTGCGCGATGCGTTTCCGGATGAGGAAACAATCCAGATGTGGGAAAACCTGGATACTGAGCTGCTCTACACCGAAATCAAAGCAGAAAACGGCATCGACCGTCTCACCTCGGCCGCCAACCCGCGATTTCCCGAGCGGGTCGTGCGCGGTTCTCGTTTCAACGTCGAGTTTGTCTTCGGGGTCTATGAGGTCAGGGACGCCGATTACTTCAGGTACATCATCGATGGGCTGCGGCTGCTGGAGCATTCCTGGCTGGGACGCAGCGGCACGCGCGGCTATGGTCAGGTAAAATTCAAGCTGGCCGAGCCGATCATCGTTACGCTCAACGATTACCTGAATGGTGGGGAGGCATATCGCCGGGCCAATCTCCCCCATGAGGAGCTGACGTTCGATCTGGAGACGGCCAGCTTCGACGAGGGCCGGTTCGAATCAATCAAGCAGGCATTTCGCCAGGTTGCCGAAAAGCTTGCGACGAATCAGGCATGACGTTACAGGCGATTTATCTGTATCCGCAGGCCTCTTTTCGCACGCCGTTGCGCTCCGATACGCTCTGGGGCCTGCTCGTGGTGGCGCTGCGTGTGGTGGCGGGCGATCGAGAGGCCGATGATTTCATTGCCGCCTGCGAGGCGGGCCAGCCGCCGGTTCGGCTTTCTTCTGCTTTTCCCTTTGTTGAAGTTTCGCGCGGCGATGGAGCGCCCGTGATCCGGCATTTTTTCCCGAGGCCGGTGCTGCCACCGCCGCCTCTGCTGGAGCCGTCCCGGGCCGACGCCCGCACCGTTTTCGAGCAGATGAAGCAGGGAAAAAAACTTCGTCAGATTCGATGGCTCCCGCAGGAGCTTTTTGAACGGGTGCTGCAGGGCGAGCTCGACGAGGCCGGATTGCAACAGGCACTTCAGCAATCCGGTGAGCAAAAGCAATGGCCCGTGATCCTCACGCAGGACAACCTGCATACGTCGATCGACCGGCTTACGGGTACCACGCGCATGGAGAATGATGCCGGCCAGCTCTTTTACAGCCACGAATACTACCTGAAGCGGGGACACGGGCTGTTTTTCCTGTGCGAGGGAGACGTGGAACGCATCGCGCCGGCCCTGCGCTATCTGCACCATGTGGGGTGGGGTGGCGACAGTTCGGTAGGCAAAGGGCACTTCGACTGGGCATTGCGTCGGCTGGAGCTCCAGGTGCCCGCGAAGCCCACGCATCGTCTGCTGCTTTCGCTTTACAGTCCGAATCCTGAAGAGCTGGCGCACATTCGGCGGCATCGGGATCAAACGTTCTATCAACTGGAGCGGCGGCAGGGGTATGCCGGTGCCCATCGGCTACCCGGGAGTGCTTACCGGAAAAAGCCGCTTTATATGTTTGCCGAAGGGTCACTTATGCCTGATCCCGGCCATCCGTTGCGCGGCACCGTGCATACCGTGATGGAATCGGCAGGGATTCAGGTGCGCCACAGCGGACTTGCGCTGGATTTGCCCGCTTATCTTCGGTCATCATAACGGGAAGCGAACGGGCTATGCCGATTACGTTGAAGCTCATAACGCGGTCGCCGGTCCATATCGGCTCGGGCCATGAGCTTGAATCCTTCGAGTACATTATCCACGACGGGTTTTTCTGGCGACTGGACATTGATCGGGTGACGGCTTTTCTGCTGGACGAAATCGGCGAGGAGTCCATTGAGCAATTTGCGTCGTGGATTGAGCGTAATACCGAGCGTCTTGCCAACGCCCGGGACAACAGGACGCAGTCTGAAATACGTCGTAGCCTTACGCTGCGCACCTTCGTGCGCAATGAATTGGGCCGGCCCGACGTAGACGCCCGGCTGCTGCAGCAGCTTTCTGAGCTTTCGCGCTATGCGATGCGCACGCCCTTTTCCGAGTTCAGACAACTCGTGCGTGAACAGCTCAAAGATCCGGACGGGCGTCTTTACATTCCCGGGTCTTCGCTCAAAGGAGCGTTGCGCACCTGTCTGCTCTACCAGGTTCTTGTGGAGGCCGATGAGCGAAACCTGCAGCGCTGGCTTGAGCGTATGCGCGCAGCCCTGCCAGCGGCAGGGAAGAGACTGGGCGGCAGAGATCGCGTGTTTTTTGCCCGCTGGCTTGAGCAGGAGATTTTCTATTGTGGTCTGAAAAAGAAAGAAAAAGTTAGCTGGAAAGATGCCCAGTTCGATCTGCTCAAGTTTCTGAAGGTAAGCGATTCGGTGCCCGTGGCGGCCGATGAAGGTGGTGTCGTGACGGATGTGCAGATCTTACTACCGGGCTCAAATCCGCAGCCGCAGGCTCCGCCAGTGGAGGCTCTGGAGGCCGATGTGGAGTTATCGATGTCTGTAAGCTTCGATGTGTCCTTTTTCCGGGCAGCGACCGATTTGCTGAAGCAGGGAGCGCAGGGAATGGGGACAGAAATATGGATTGGCCTTCCGGAGAAATTCCAGCGGCTTTACGGTTTTTCTCTGGAGGAGGCGGCGGCCATGGCTCCCGAAGAGCTGGAGCGCCGCTTGCTGGAGCGGGTGCGTACTGCTGCGCGCAACTTTGCCCGTGCATTGAAGACATTTGAAAAAGAATGGTGTCGAAGGGCGGAACGAGGAAGCACGCTTCAGATCTCTCGTCGTCTGCAGCGTTTTTATGACGAAATGCCAGAGGATATGCTGCGGCTGGGATGGGGGAGTGGATTTGCCGCCGCTACGGTCTATCTGGCCCTGCGCGAAAAGCCGGCCTGGCAGGAAACGCTCGAAGATTTACTGTATCGTCTCTTTTCCCTGAAGGAGCGGGAGGATCTGCTGCAGACTTTCCCGACATCGCGGCGCATGGCTCTGGACGGAGAAGGTGCGATGATAGCGGAGCCAATGGGCTGGGTGGAGCTGGAATGGCCCTGGCCGGCATCTGAAGCGGAAGCCACCGCCGAAGAGGAAGAAGCCGCCGAGGATGACTCGGACCTGTGGTTGGATGAGATCGGGCCCAAGAGCCAGGACATCGTTGCCGAGGTGGTGGACAACAGTCGTTCACCGTTTACGATTCGTGTTTTTGTGCGCGGCCTGGAGAATGAAAGGTTTCCCTGTGGGGGCGCCAATCACAGGGTGCTTGAAGTGGGGCAGCGTATCCGGGTACAGGTGGCCCAGTGGAACAAGAAGGAGGGACGCCCGGCCATGTTCAGGGTGCAGAGCATTCGGGTTTGATTCCGCGAGAGGTTGACTTCTATGGCCTGACTGTTTATAATGCGATCAGGATGGAGGAGGGGGTGTGACACGGAATTGTCACAGGGTTTTCGGAGCAAATTCTATTCCGTTTTTTGACGTGTTGTTGGCGAAAAAATCGGCCTTTTTGAGGGCAAACAGGCCGGTTCCAACGAGCCCCGTAACAATGGGGTCTGAAGACCTGACCCGATGAAAAGGGGATTACGACGTGCGTCGCGGTGACCGCTCACCGCGACACGCAACGGCCCGTCTGAAGACCTGACCCGATGAAAAGGGGATTACGACCGTTCTCCGGGTCACGTGCAGATACACGTTACCCATCTGGGTCTGAAGACCTGACCCGATGAAAAGGGGATTACGACCTGGGAGGAGTACGCCGCCACGCTTCCCAAAGAGGTAGAAATTCGTCTGAAGACCTGACCCGATGAAAAGGGGATTACGACTAATGTAAGGCATCAACTCGTTCAAAAACGGCCGATAAATAATCGCGCGTCTGAAGACCTGACCCGATGAAAAGGGGATTACGACACTGGCTTCAAGGAGCAGTTCGCCAATCAGATCGTGTCTGAAGACCTGACCCGATGAAAAGGGGATTACGACCTGTCTCCCTCACAATGTTGTAGGGCAAGTTCTTATGTCTGAAGACCTGACCCGATGAAAAGGGGATTACGACTTGGATAGGATCGGAACCGCTCAAAACGAAAATGGACGATTTTGTCTGAAGACCTGACCCGATGAAAAGGGGATTACGACCGTCTGGATCGACGCTGTCGTGAACGATAAGACTATCCAGTCTGAAGACCTGACCCGATGAAAAGGGGATTACGACGGTTAAAGATATGTTCAACAGCCCGCCGCCGTTCAAAAAGAAGTCTGAAGACCTGACCCGATGAAAAGGGGATTACGACGAGGGACGTCGCCATTCATGAGTCGAGGGTTGACAACAGCTGAAGTTTGAGGTATCATTCATGAAACTTTATGATATTCTGTGGAATTATGAAGCTGTCCGATTGGGCCAGCAAGCACGGCGTCTCTTACAAGACGGCGTAGGACTTGTGACCGTATGGGCTGGCCCACCTGACGGGCCCTACCGCGAGTTCCGCGGGAAGTGACGCCTGTGGAGACTCCTCTGACGGCGGAACCCTCCGAGTCATGGGTCGAGGAAGCAGGAAGAAGTCCGGGAATAAAATTCCATGGATTTCGGAACGGCACGTGTCTCTGGATCCGAGTTGATAAAGCATGGCGGTTTGGGTCTGACGCGAGGCGCCTTTCAAGTGGTCGTTGGCCTTGTGTAAAGAGGTGGTGCTGCGCAAACGACTTCTTACACAAGGTTCTGGTCTCTATGCGGCTTTGAGCGTCAGACAGGCAAGATTGGCACTTCAGGAGGGACGGACACAACCCGGGCAGGGGAACGCTGCACGAGCTTGGCTCGAATGCGCCCGTCAGACGAAAAGCCGGCCCATCGGGTTGGATCAGGTGGGCGTTTGTCCGGCCCCATAGTGGTGGCGGCCCGGGCGCTGCCTGCTCGCCTAGTAGGCTGCGGGAATTGTCCCGGCCAGCAGGGGCACCGCATGGTAGATTGGGAAAGGCGAATTTCCTGGCGGCTCTGAAAGAGAACTTTTTTGCAATTTATCCCCTGGAAAAGTCGGGAAAATGATTCGTAGGTGGTGGTTTTCCCGATGGTGTGTATTGTCCGAGCAAGAAGCTGGGAAAGCCTGCGAAGAGCGCTGCGCATGTCCATTGCTGAGAAGTTTGCGCCCGCGTATCTGGTGCTTCCTGATAGGCGACTGCATCATGATGTGCTTCGAGGTGGAATGCGCACGCTTTGAAAGCGGCAAGCTTTCCCGCTGGTTGGAAAATCGGAAGCGCTGGCTGCAGCACCTTATGTCCGGAGAGGAACCCATGCGCTTGAATCTGGAATTTCTGGGATAGGCCCCGTTTGGCTTGAACGCGTGGCCCGGGAGCTGCGGAAATACCGAGGGGTGACCGAAGAGCAACTGGCCACGAATATCAGTCTGTGTTGGACGGCGGAGCGCGGCCTGCTGGCCGGGCTTGTGCTTGTGTTTCAAACCGCCGAACACATTTTAGCCCGAGCCTCTGGGTTGCTGGCTAAACTCTGTAATGGATACAGGGGCAAACTGAAGAGTATCGCCCTGGACACCTTGTGTAAGAAAGGTATACCAGTGCATTTCTGATCTTACACAAGGAGCCGTTGTGATCTTCTGGAGTCACGGGCTTTCCGTGTGCACGGGCAACAAACAGCGAGGGCAAAAGCGGTGAACTGCTTTCACAGGCTTGCCAGGTTAAGCTTGTGTGTTTTGTCAGCCGGCAGATCTGCTTGAGATGTGCCGTCCGGGAGACGGTGACGGTGTTGGTACACAGAGACACTCGAGTATTCGCACGAGATGTTTTTCAGCGAGACTGAGGTATGTGCGCATTCAGGTCAAAAAATCTAGCCTCCTGGATTGGGGTCAGGTTGGGGTGGGCTGGCGATTCCGTTATTGCTATGTTCACACACCCCAACAAAGCAAATGGCACCCGACGGGAGTGGCGGTGTCGCCGCAGCATTCTACTTCTGATAAGTGGATTTATCGCAACTCAAAATAGGGGCCGCGTTATGGGCTCTTGTGCCGGTTTTGTTGGGCTGTTTAGCATGGCAATAACGGAAAAGCCGTCGCTCTCCCCACATTCATCTCGAGACCCATCGTGTTCGTCAGAATGTCCGCATAGCAACCCGTCTAGGCAACATGGAACCGGAACAGGCCCGCCACCTCTCGCAATCATTCTCCAGCGTCCACCTTCCGCACGGCTTTGAAACGGCAAGACCTGAGCAATGCCCTACCTTGTGTAAAAATTGATCGATCGCTCACTTTCTGACCTTACACAAGGTCCGGTTGCACTCCTTCTCGGCTCCGAGAAATCGGACAACGTTTTAAAAAGAACGCCGGAGCCAGCCAGCCCCGCCAGACATTCTCCCCGATGCGCCTACTTCACGTGCACTACAGGCTCAACCTTCTCGTAGATCTGACCTGTGACTCCACGCGCCTGCACACGCAGGATGTACACCCCCGCCGGCAGATCGCTACCCTTAATGACAAGCTCCCGTCCAGCCCCCGCCGGTAGTATACCCTCTTCAAAGACCCGAATCTCACGGCCCAGAACGTCATATAGTACTACTTTTACCTCCATCGAGGCTGGCATATCCATCCGCAGTTTGAGCACTCCGGCAAACGGATTCGGATACAAACCACTGATAGCGAACTCCTTCGGAAGCTCCGTTTTCTCATTGGCCACCACACTGAGTATGTCCCCCAACTCTACAGCCAGCAGCTGATACTTCGCATCATACTGAACCAAAACGCCCGTAAACGCAAGCGGTGACTGCGGAATGCTCTGCCCCTCCCACTCCGTGTCGCTGGCACTCGGTATCCGAAGATCCACCAGACCAAAATCCTCCACCGAGGCATCTTTAATCGGGTAGTTCCGGCTCGCCGAAAATACCGTGTCCCCCTTCGTGTCCAACTCGAATCCGTAAAGGGTGATGAGCTCGGCCTCGTAGTTCTCTCCGTTGGCCGCAAGTTCGGCCACGGTTACTTGCTGGGCCTCCGGAAGCGGGTTGTTGCGGGAAACCACCAGGTATTTCGAAGGATAGATTTCCTTCAACTCGTGAAAGGACGCCACCTCCCCGTACACACGCAGACGGTCACCTTTCTTGATCATACCGCCCTCGATGGCATCCCGAAAGGCTCCGCTACCCTGGAAGAGCGTGATAGCCACGTCGCCCTCCTGGATGTAGGCAAACCGCCCCATGGCGCGCGTGACCACACCTTCCGTCGTCAGGAATTCGCCATCCGCAGTACCCCGTACCGTGGCTATGGCCGCCGGGGATAATACCCTGCCGGTAAGAACCGCCAGCGTGCTATCCAGACCATCGGTTACGCCAACGGTAATGCTGTAAAGCCCCGGCTCGGCGTCCATGGGCACTTCATAGACAACTTCCCCCGTCGCGGCATCAAACGAAAAACCTGGATCTAAGGGTGGATTCTCTACAAAGAACCATAGACTATCGCCATCGACATCGGTCACGTCAAAATCATGCTGGAGGGTGGCTCCCTGATAGACGGAGACCGTATCCGCAGGTGCGTTTGTGAACACCGGCGCACTGTTACCTACGCTTACATTCGCCCTTGTCGTCGTCGTATCGATGCCATCGGTCGCTCCAATGCTTACCGTGTAGGATCCCGGTGCCACACTGGCCACCCATAAAAGGGCACCCGTCGCCGCATCAAACGTCGCTCCAGCAGGCAGCTCCACGGCAAAGAGCGTCACCGCATCACCATCGGCATCGGTGGCCACATACCGGTAGTTCAGGGTGTCGTTGCGACCAATGGTGGTGTCTGCAAGAGCCTCTGTAAAATCAGGCCTCGTATTACCCAGAACCTGCGTATGCAAGGTGTGACTTTCTTCATTGATATTTCCGTTAACCTCCACGGTTAACACCACATCCAGTTTAACCGTGGTCGTCCCCTTCTTGAGAATTAAAAAGCCCATCTTGAGCAGTGCTTCCCTGGTCACATCCACCCCGGAAGCAGCTGCTACGGCATAACTTGAAACACCTGTCACTTCAATGCCCCCCGAGGCTTTAACATCGCCGGCTACCGTGCTATCGCTGTCGAATCCCACCAGTTTAGCCACAGTAGTATCGGTTACCGTGATATCTACCTGGATGCCAGCGATTTTAGCCGTCGTAATCACCTTGATGGCTGCCCGGACGGTGTCCCCGGGTTCTCCTTTGATATTATCCACCTCCACAGAGGTATAGCTCTGCGCATACAGAGAACCTGCAATAAGGGTTATCATACCAGATAGGACAGATATAATCCATTGCTTCATCGGCGCCTTCGTTTTTCTGGGGAAACATTACTTGACCAGCACGATCTTCTTCGTGGCCACGTACTCGGGCGTTTCCAGTCGCACAAAGTACACCCCCGCCGCCAACGGCCGCCCATCCTCTCCACGTCCATCCCAAACCACACGGTGCTCGCCCTCCTCCTGCATCCCCTCCACCAACCGACGTACCTCTCGCCCCACCGCATCGTATACCACCAGCCGTACCTCCGCCTCCTCTGCAAGCGCATACCGTATGGCCGCCTCCCCACGCACCGGATTCGGATACACACCCTCAAGGCCAAAAACCACCGGCACCTCGTCACCAAGTCGCTCCTCCTTCACACCGTTGAGGCTTACCACACCCCTCAACCCCGCCTCCGGCACCACCCCTCGAAGACTCAGTACCACAACCTCTCCCTGCGCCTCATTCAACCCCGCCGCGGCCAGATGCAACCAACCGCCCTCAACCCGATGCGCCTCCAACCACCCTTCGGGAACCTCCACGCCCTCAAACTCTACCCCTTCCGGTAACGCAACCTGCAATTCCAGTCCGTAAACATTCGAGGCCCCCTCTACCACCAGCGGCAAACGCTTTCGCCCGGCTGCCTCGATGACCCTACCCCATCGCACCTGTCCACGCACATCCTCCAGACGGGCAAACCGCTTGCCTCCAACTATCGAACGAAGAATAAGCACCGCATCGGTGATATTGACCTTACCGTCCTGATTAAAGTCTGCCGCTATTTTCTGGGTATCGCTCAGCGTGATAAGCCCCACAATGTACCGAAGCGTAAGCACCACGTCGGTCACCGTCACCTGCCCGTCGCCAGAGACATCACCCGGGAGGATCAACTCCTGATAGACGGCAAGACCATCACTTGTCCCGATCCACACCCTTCCCGCAGCATCTACGGCAAGCGCATAGACCATGTTAGATGGCAGGCCGGAATTCCACGGGGTATAGACCGTCCAGTTTGTGCCATCGAAAACCGTAAGACCCCATCTCCCGATCCACACTCTTCCCGCAGCATCTGCGGCAAGCGCATTGACCCCGTAAGATGGCAGGCCGGAATTCCACCGGTTGTAGACCGTCCAGTCTGTGCCATCGAAAACCACTAGACCATCACCATTTGTCCCGATCCACACGCTCCCCCCAGCATCGATGGCAAGGGCACTGATCCAGTCAGCTGGCAGAGTGGAATTTTCCGTGTTGTAGATCGTCCAGTCTGTGCCATCGAACACCGCAAGACCCCAATTTGCCCCGATCCAAGCCCTTCCCGCAGCATCGATGGCAAGCGCACTGATCCAGTCAACTGGCAGAGGGGAATTCCCTGTGTTGTAGACCGTCCAGTCTGTACCATCAAAAACCGCAAGACCACCACCCATTGTCCCGATCCAAGCCCTTCCCGCAGCATCGATGGCAAGCGCACTGATCCAGTCATTTGGCAGAGGGGAATTCCCTGTGTTGTAGACCGTCCAGTCTGTGCCATCAAAAACCGCAAGACCACCACCGCCTGTCCCGATCCACACCCTTCCCGCAGCATCGATGGCAAGCGCATTGACTATGTTAGATGGCAGGCCGGAATTCTAGGTACCATAGTGTGTGACTACACCTGTGGCCTTATCCACCTTTGCCAGACCATTGGTCATACCTGCCCATACCACACTACCTCCATCAGCCACGGTAGTGACGTGCTCCCCCGCCGTCCATGCATTCCACCGTACCTGCTGGGCTACGGCCAGAATGGGAATACAGACGAGTATCAGCGCACGTATCAGGTGCTTCATCATATCTTGCTATCCTGTTTACTTCAAAAAATTTACGTTATGTTTGCAAAGACTTTGATGTGGCTGTAACCGCCATGTATGCTGTTTGGCAAAATGCGTTATATTTTTTCAATATATAGCGAGCATGAACAAATATGTCAAGGCGGTATATGAAGCTCAGACATGAATTGGGACAGCAGGCATGACAAAGGAGGCAAAAGCCGCCACAGCCTGTCTGGCCACCCGTGCGTAGCTCGCCGACGAAAGCGACCACCGCCCCCTTAACCAGACAAAAGCACCACCATAGCATCGCCACTTGCCCTGAGGCGAAGGCAACAGCGCGGCATCGTCCCCCGAAACCGCTCCTTCCACCCTTCAAAACAACGCATCCCGCGGCCGCCCTCCAGCCCACAGCGCAATCACATAGGCCAACAGCACCAACGCCAGCACCTTCTCCATCAACTCCTGCCGCTTGTTCATCCCCCGCTCCACGGCTTTTCTCGATTTTCATCCGATGTCGATAATAGCCTGGGGCCTGCTCCGGCTCCAGATCAGTCATGAGCCACAGCGGCTTGACTTCGGTCCAGGGCCACACCCCCAGCAGATGCACCGGCAGCTGCCCCTTGTAGAAAAGCAGACAATAGACGTGGTGCTAACCCCGCTTAACGTGCAGCGCTACCCTCTTTGTTAGAGAACCCGGGCGGCTGCGCGCCCAGTTGCAGCCGAAGCACAAAATGAATCCCTTCTTGCCGAAAAAACGGCAACAGCTCCAGACCGCTGAATTCCCTATCCAGTACTAGCGAACGCTCCCCCGGTTAAAAGCTTGCGCGATGAGATGGGCGACGGGCAACCTGTTCACCAGCCCCGCTCTCCAGCAAAGGTTGCCGGCTTAAGGAGTCACATTTGGTAAAAGCTAAGAGCTAATGACTTACAGCGGCTCTCTCGCTCAGAACCAGATTCACAACAGGAAGGGCTCTTAGCTCCACTTTCGACATATCAACAAACTTGCTGGCATCCTCAATTTCAATTCCAATAACACGATTGTGCTCATCAAAGTCCAGCACAACCCCTAGTGCAATCTTCGGTACTCACGCCGTCGATCAGTTTGGTATACAGCGTGTCGGTCTCCGGGTAGTATTCAAAAACCATCGTTTGCTCCCATCAAGGCTTAAAACTACGATTTCTGAGATCATTACATCCGTCCTTCTTCGATGAGCGCTTTGATCGTCAACCCGCCCAGGCTGTGCTGGCGACCGAACTCCAGAATGTCTCGAATCACTTCTTCCACCTTCCGCTTTCGACGAGAAGGTACCGGCTTCAGGATCGCAACGGGCAGACCGTAGCGTGTGATCACGAAACACTCCCCCTTCTCTACGCGCCGGAGCAGCTCGGAGAAGCGGGTTTTTGCCTCATAGGCGCCGATTTCAGACATAGATATCACCCCTTTTAGACCGATCTGAGACTGGTCTAAAGGTGGCGTCAAAAAGACCTGCTTGTCAAGCACCAGAAAGCGACGTGGTCCGGTGGCCGGGTGCAGCTGGCGTGTGCAGCGCGTTGCGTGTGCATGGGGCCAGCGGTCGTCCAGAAAAGAACTTTTTTCAGAAGCTCATCGCCACCGAGTGAGAAATGACAACCGTAACGTGCTGGACGGATTCCCGGCCGCCCGACTGCCCGCGCAAAGCCTGACCGCCGGTCCGGGATTGCCAGCCCGAACACCTCAGGAGGCCGCCACGGCTTCAATCGCGCGTGGCTTAACCCTGCGCATACCGCCGCAACCTATCGCTCGCAGCCCTCTGGTGCCCTCCGCAGCGACTCTCCGGAAACGAATCGCTCAATATCCAGCAACCAGTTCGAGGCGCCCGCAATGCTACCAGTCAGTGAAACACTGATTTTGTCCGGTAAAAGATGAAGAAAAATCAGAAATTTCGGACTGTAGTACTCGCCGCCGACAACCTCTACCAGCAAACCGCCATGTCGCCGGAGGCCTGCACCATCCTGGAAAACCTCCACCAACCCGAGCGGCTCGAAGCGCTCTACCGCGAAAATCCCGTCGCCTTCCGACAGGCCCTCGAGGAAGCCCTCCAGCACCGACCCGACTCGGAAACCGTTCCATGGCGCATCGTCATCTGTTTCAGTCCGGAAGGCAATCCAGATGACCGGCCACTTCCTGCTTCCTCGACCCATGACTCGTAGACCGGCCTCCAGAGGCCGTTCCGCCGTCAGAGGAGTCTCCACAGGCGTCACTTCCCGGGGAACTCCCGGTAGGGCCCGTCAGGTGGGCCAGCCCGTAACGCCAGAGATTCAAGGCCGCGTTCAAGTCGCGGTCCAGCTCCAGACCGCACTGCTCACACCGGAACGTCCGCTCAGACAGCGGAAGCTTCCGTCCAGCAGTGCCACATTGAGCGCATGTCTGCGTCGAGGGGAAGAAACGGTCCACCACGATCAGCCTGCTCCCGTACCAGTGGCACTTGTACTCCAGCAGCCGCCGGAACTCGCTCCAGCTCACATCGGCCACCGACCGAGACAGACGACCACGAATCAGACCCTTCACGTTGAGGTCTTCAATCACCAGCACTGGCTTGGTCCTCGCCAGCTCAGTGGTGACCTTGTGCAAGAAGTCCCGGCGAATGTTCCGCACCCTGCGGTGGAGCCTCGCCAGTCGGAGCGTGGCCTTGCGGTAATTATTGGAACCGTTTTGCTTACGACTCAGCGCTTTGCTTCGCCGCCTCAGCAACCGAAGGGCTTTCCACAGAGGTCTGGGGGCTTCTATCCGGGTGCCGTCGGAGAGGACGGCGAAGGCGGAAAGGCCGAGGTCTATGCCCACGACATCGTGCTCGCTTCTCACCTCCTTGGGCTCGGGGTCGGGGCGCTCCACCTCACAGGTCAGGCTCACATACCAGCGGTCGGCCTCCCGAGAGATCGTGGCAGACAGAATGCGCGCCTTGCCCGCGGAAAGAAGAGTCAGAAGCCTGTCCGTCTTCTCTTTGCTCCGGACTTTCCCGATGCGGGGGAGCTGAATGTGACGGGCAAAGACCCGAATGGCCCCGGTAAAGCGGGCTTTGTTGTCGTCAAGGCTCTTCTTTCGCTTGAAGCGGGGAAAGCCGGCCCTCCCCTCCCGCCAGCTCCGGAAGGCCCGCTCGAGGTCTCGGAAGGCCTCTTGCGGCGCGCACTTGGAGACCTCCACCCACCAGGGGGCATGCGCCCGCTTCCAGCGGTTCCAGGCCCTGTGAAGCTCCACGGCTGAAGGAATCCGCTCCCCCGCTTCCAGAGCCTTCAGACACTGTTCCAGGCCCCAGTTGTAGGCAAAGCGGGCAGCGCCCACGTGCTGGGCCAGGGCTCTGCGTTGTTCCACGTTGGGAGCCAGTTCATAACGAAAGGCCTGGTGCACGTTCATTGCATCGCCTCCAGCGCTCTCCGAGCCCGGCGGCGCGCCGAACGCCGACCGTAGAGCCGCGCCGCCAGCGACGTCAATACCTCCAGCACGTCCCGCTCGAGGTCGTCCTCCACCTCTCGGTCGTCAACCACCAGGATCCTGCGTCCCTGCGCCGTGAGGGCCGCCTCCACAAGATCGAAACCCCAACGCATGAGTCGGTCCCGCGTCTCCACGATGATAACCGCTACCCGCGGGTCCGCAAGTAGCGCCCGCAGTCGCCTGCGCCGTCCGTTGAGACCAGAGGCCACCTCCGTCACCACCCGCGCCACACGCAAGTGTCTTTCGGTCGCCCACCCGACCAACCGCGCCACCTGTCGGTCCAGATCCCCTTTTTGCTCGGCCGACGACACCCGCGCGTAGATCACTACCTCCCCATGAGCTTCAGGCACCGCCTCTTCCTCTACCAGAATCGTACCCGTCGGCAGTTGCCGTGCCCGTACCGGCAAAATGCCCGCCTTCCACCACTTCCACGCCGTCTTGTAAGAGACGCCGTGCTTTCTGGCCCAATCGGACAGTTTCATAATTCCACAGAATACCATCAAATTCCATAAATGATACTTCAAACTTCAGCTGTTGTCAACCCTTTCCTTACACAAGGTCGCGTGGCATGCTACAACTGCTGACGCTGCAGGCCGAGCATCGTCCTCCACACTATCACACTACAAAACATGAATGATGCATTTGGTCTGTTTGCTCGGAACAACTTTGTTATATCGCTTATATGCTATCAGTCAATGCCCGAAACCCAACGGCTTCATCTGGCACGACAATAACACGAGATCCTCGTTTGCTTTAGGCACTTAAGATGAGCAGATTTGGAATGATTCTGTAAGTTTGTACGTGGCTTCAGGAAACCCGACGTATACAAGTGTACGAGATGGACTTCGCCATTGCCTGGTTCTTTTGCATGCTCATACACTTTGACGACCTAGAACGTCAGGAGCCGTTGGCCAGAAAGTTCGTGCAGATTTTGCGAGGGGTAGAGGGAAAGAACAATCGTCATACGCTTCGCTCGATATTACATTACATGGAACGCTCGTTGCTTTCGGTACTTGCGTCGCTGGAGGAGGTGCTTCGCGGGGAGATGGAGCTTGTTCAACAGAAACGGAGGTGGCCATGGTACGTATCGCTACGCTCATCGCCACGCTGCTGGTTCTGAGCTACGACGTCAGCGCGCAGTGTTTTCGTCCCGTGGACCCGACAAATCACAAATCGGCTGGCTGGTCGTGAGGTGGACGTAAAGGAGCTCTACAGCAAGCTGGAAGAGCTTGTTCGGGACATCGGGAAGTACGAGACTTCAAGTTCCTACGTCCGCTACCTGGACAGTCTTCTACTGCAGCACCCGTGGATGAAGGACACGCTGGTGGTGACTAAAAGTGCCAAGTATTTTAGCTACAACCCGGATCGTTCGGAACTATCACTTATAGCTCCGCTTCGAAGTTTAGACGTCGAGCTTGGGTCACTTACTTTCCCAGGAGCGTCGAGAAATCTCCCAGGCTACAATGTCTACATCAATAGGTGGAATCAGGCTGTGGTATACCTGATTTCCGACTTACAGGATTTGGGTACGTACACAGCATCTAACGCGCTGGGTGTCACGGTGGAAGTAAAGAGACGCCTAACGACTCATTACGGGTTTCTCTCTGTCAACTTAGAGGGTTCCGAGTGTACGCTCGGGTTCAGGCCGGTGCTTCGTATAGAGCCAGCAGAAGCTCAGCAGCTGGAGGGTGTGCTTCAGTATGCCTACGAGTTTGTGCTTGATTTCCCGTATTGGGTGCGGGTGTTTGAAAAAATTAATCCGACAGTAAGCCATCCGTTTGACATAGAGTCGTTCAGCTACTTTGTAGCGGGTCGTCTGCTTCGGTTGCACGTGGTGGCACCGGACGGACGTATTCTGGCCACCTTTGATCCGGTACGATGAGTCCCGTTATCAAAGAAGAACGTCCGTAATGGCGTAGTCGGCTCCCGGAAACTCCCGGATCGCACAACCGCCCAGAAGCTCCGGAAACCGCGCCTGCAACGCTTCCAGATGGGCACGTACGCGCGCCCGAACCATCACGAAATTATGGCAAGGAAGCCCACGGCTTCAGCCGTGAGAGGAATTGCCTCATACCCATGACATACCGTTGACACCGGCGCATAATACCTTACCACAAACGCTCGCACCATGCAGACGCTGACGCTGCGCACACGGCTCGATCCTACACCCGCGCAGGCGGCTGCTCTGGAGGAAACCCTCGAGCGCTTCGCGCAGGCGTGCAATCTGACGCTGGAGGTGGCCCGTGCATGCCGCACCTTCAACAAGTTCAAACTCCAGCGGCTCGTCTATGGACAACTCCGCGCGCTGGGCCTGTCGGCCAACCTGGCCATTCGGGCCATCGCCCGCGTGGGAAGGCGCAAAGGCCATCGCGCAAAGCACTACTGCCCCACCTCCTGCGACTACGACCAGCGCACGCTTTCGCTGCAAGGCGAAAGCGTCAGCCTTTCGACTACGCACGGGCGCCTGCGCATTCCCATGCGGCTGAGTCCATACCATCGCTACTGGCTTGCTCGGGCGCGCAGCGTGCAGGGTGGGAGGCTGCGTCGCGACCGACGCGGACGCTGGTATGTCCACCTGACCGTTCGCGTTGCGGTGCCGGATGCCCCACCGACCGGTCGGGTGGTGGGTGTCGATCTGGGGCAGCGCCTCTTGGCGGCGCTTTCGACGGGCGAGTGTCTCTCCGGGGGTGCGCTCAAGACGAAGCGGCTCCACTACCGCGCAAAACGCGCCGAGATCCGCTCGAAGCTGGATCGCCCTTCCGAACGCACCCGGTCGCTGAGGCGGCTGTGGGCACGGCTTTCGGGAAGGGAGCGGCGCTTTGTGCGGCAGGTGTTGCATGAGGCGAGCCGCCGCATTGTGGACGGCTTTGCGCCCGGTGACGTGCTGGCCATTGAAGACCTTCGCGGTCTTCGCAGACGCACGAAGCGAAAGGGCAAAGCGGCGCGCCACCTGCACCATCTGTGGCCGTACGGTTTGTTTCGGCACTTGCTGGAATACAAGGCGCGGCTCAAGGGGGTGCGGGTGGTGGTCGATCCGGCGCATACGAGCCAGACATGTCCGCGCTGTGGGCACGTTGATCGGCGCAATCGTCGGAGTGGGCGGCTGTTTCGATGCCGGGCGTGTGGATTTCAGCACAATGCGGACGTGGTGGCGGCGATGAACCTTGCCCGAAGAGCGGGCTCTGAGGGCATGGGCCGTTGTCAGCCGGCCCCTGGTGCTATCCCGGCCGGTGGTCGGGAGGGCAAGCCCACGACTTCAGTCGTGGGTAGCTGACGCGTTCTGGGTCGATGGGTCGGCCACGCTGCCCATCACCCTGCCGCGCACATACCACGCTGAAGAAGCCTTCCCTTACAAAAAGCCACATCGCTGAATAACCTCATTTTGATTTATACTCCAAAGTATTATACTTGAAAGTATAACCGTGATAGCGATCAGCACTTCCCTAGCGGACGCATTGAGTTGCATCGATCAGGCCCTCACGACCGGCAGCTCGGCCCACGATGTTGTATATCGCGGGGAGCGTCGCTGCTGTCGCATATCCCACGGTCGCGCAAAACCCGCACTGGCCAGGCGGATCGTCTCTCCGCCCCAGCGGCGGTTGAGCGCGTCCACCGCCCGCATCAAGGACCTGGATCGCTCATCCAGAGCGGCGAAGAGATCTCCCTGCACGCCCCCAGCTGGCACCAGATCCAGCAACAGCACGCCGGCCTTCCGGTATGCACAGTCTGCCCGGTAGACCCGCCGCAATCCGTCCCAGGCCGCCCGGGCAAGCATGCGCATGTCGTTGCTCGGCAGCGGTAATCCCACTAGCTGGCTCCCGCTGTAGTGCGGGCCCTGACCATAGGCGCCCGTCGAGACAAACACCACCAGCGCTCCGGCAGCCAACCCCAGCGCACGCAGTTTCTCTGCCGCCCGGCTCGCATGCATCGTCACCGCCTCCCGCAATTCCATCAGATCAGTTACCGCGCGTCCAAACGATCGACTCCGCACCAGCGTTCGTCGGGGCGGAGCCGCCAGCTCCAGCGGCAGACAGGAAATGCCTCGCAACTCCCACACTGTTCGGAGCCCCGTGACGCTCAGATGCCTTCGCACCCATCGATCCGGCAGATCCCGCAGCTGCCGCGCCGTACGAACACCAAGTGCTTCGAGACGGGCCGCATGTCGGCGCCCTATGCCCCACACCTCTTCCACCGGCGTTTCCTCCAGCACCGCTTCGATGTGCTCCGGACGCATCAACGCCAGCACCTGCTCCGGCACCGCCTTCGCCCGCTCGCTGGCCAGCTTCGCCAGTGTCTTCGTCGGGCCAACGCCAACCCGCACCGGAATCCCCGTCCAGCGCCCCACCCGCTCCCGGATCCGGAGCGCCTCGCTCCTCAGCTCCTCCTCCGACGCTCTCGGAAGCTCCAGGAACGCCTCGTCAATCGAATAAACCTCCACGTGCGGGCTGAACGAACGCAGTACGGCCATCACCCGGCGCGACATGTCCCCGTAGAGCGCATAGTTGCTCGAAAAAACCCGCACTCCCTCCCGCTCCAGCTTTTCTCGAAGCTGGAAATATGGCGCGCCCATCGCAATACCCAGCGCCTTCGCCTCCTCTGAGCGGGCAATCACGCAACCGTCGTTGTTGCTCAGCACTACGACCGGCACCCCTCGAAGCGAAGGATCGAAAACCCGCTCACAGGACACGTAGAACGACGCACAATCAACCAGAGCAATCGCACCGGGCATAGGCTGTTCAAACAAGTGGGTGGATAACACAGGTGACCACGCCCCAGATGACCACTTCCATCTCTTCGCGGATCGGCAGCGGCTCATGGGAGCCGTCTTCCGGCATCAGGCACAACCGCCCTTCGTGCAACTTCAGGCGCTTGACGGTCAGCTCGCCGCAGACCGCCGCCACCACCACATACCCCGGTCGCGGCTCGATCGCCCGATCGACGATCAGGAGATCTCCCGAATGGATGCCCGCCCCGACCATCGAGTCGCCCTCGACGCGCATGAAGAACGTGGCCGCGGGATGGCGGATGAGCAGTTCGTTCAGGTCGAGCGCCTCTTCGATGTAGTCATCAGCGGGCGAAGGAAAACCGGCCGGCACCCGGCTCAGCAGCAGCGGCAAGCGCAGCGGTTCCCCGATACGAACCGGCACCACTTCGACAACGCGTGTGCTCATGCGTCCTGTCGAAAAAAGTTCTTTTTTTGACTGGTATCGGCGGAATTTGACAGGATGATAGCCTCTGGCGCCGAGTTTGTAAAGAGGAGCGAAGCGTTATCTGGCAAGCCAGCTATTGTCGGATCTGCAATACGACTTGTTCAGCAAGACGTATGCTGTCTCTGACCATCTGATGCAATCGATTTACACTATCATCGTAATCACATTGATTACGCCATTGCCTCAATCTGTTTAAATTGGAAGCCACTCTTCCATGATTGTGCCTGCTCAGATGCTTTCTTAGCTGCGCATGTTCAGCTGCTAAACTGCTTCTCTGGAAGCCCAGATGTTGCTCGGCGTAATTTCGACAAAAGCAAAAAGCAGCATAGTAAGCTCTGCTCACCGCAGAACGATTTGCTGCCTCCCGTAAATGACTCGCGTTGCCCTGCCTGGCCAGCTCTCTGGCCAACTCCAGATACGAAAGCCAGTCAAAGGACATTGCTCCCGCCCGGCTCACGAAAATCCGTGGTCAGCTGAATCCATCCTTCTCTGTCAGCAAGGGCCTCCAAAAACGCGGCTTCTGCTTTCTGCAATCGTTCAAGCGTTGTCTCATCGTAGTGCGCAAGTCTGACATACAGAACAAGATACTGGTCTTCAATCTCAGGATCCCGGTAAATGTCAAGCGTCAGCTGCCCCTCGGGGAAATGCTTTCTTGTCGAATAAATCACAACGGGTACTATATCCAACAGGTCTGGAAACTGCAGTAGATATTCTCTCACCTGATCAATTCTTCCCAGGACAACTCCCTGTTCTCTGATCCCTCGCAACAGTGTCTCAATCTCTACTTGAAGCGAAACCTCCCCCGCTGCTCCAAACTGGCCAGGGAGCGACATCCAGGCAAGACCTGAATGGGAATAGGCCACCTCGGATCCTTCTGAGCTTAAAGTAACGGGCCTGTCCGGCTCTTCGAAGATAAAATCATTTACAGCAGACCCGCCCTGATATAACGGCTCCTTTGCCAATTCAGCAGTCAGTGTAAGCGAGTCGGCAAACATATCGGCCTTCAAGTATTAAGGATTCGTCTCAGTTCATCGGTAATACATCCCTCAAATATCTCTTCTACCCTGCTGTGGGCTTCCTCAACCCAATCGAGGGCCCTGTCAATTGCAACCGCATCTGAACGAGCCCAGTGGTAGTCGATGTCCAGAAGCACAGCCATTCGCTGTGCTTCGCTCTCAGCTGAAACCAACCTGACCAGGCAATGATCTCTTCCGCCGGCAAATGAAAACAAAGCCTGGGCAACGAACGAAGCGTATTCTTGAGGTAGCCGAGCGCCTGTGTACAGGTAAAAATCAAAATATGCCTTCAGGTCAACTCTGGAAGTCTCAAACTCGACCCGGTTAATATAACGCAATCCAATTCGGTCCAGCGTCTTTAGAGCCACCACCTGCCGCAATGCCTCCCAGGCTGTCTCAATAAGCGGCTTAAACCCCTTCCAAGAGGGATATGGTTTTAACACATTAACGACCAGCAATCGGGGTCCTATCTGTACCAGTGCCTTGCGATCGGGTGTAAAGAGCAAAACACGCTCTTCCGTCCGAATCTGCTGTTGAACGTTCTGTGGCTGAAACGCAAACTCAACCACCTGAACCGTACGATGCTCTCGAAGCGGAAATTGACTTTTGACCTTTTCGTAAAGTTGGCCTGGAATAGTCAGATCCCACTCTGTGTCCTTGCCAAGACGGAATTCACAGAGCGCCTCTACGATGGGCGGGTTTTTGTATTGGACAGCCATTAAGTCTGTTCTTTAAAGGTTCAGATTCTAATTGTTAATTCCAATTCAAAGAGGATATCTGTCAACATATCACTACTTGCCAGTTGTTGGGCGTAGCAGAATCAAATCCTGATCCAGACTGTGTCTTAGCACCTCGAGCCGCTCTGATCCTGAAGCCAGCTGGGCGGCCGAGATGGGGTCGATTCGGAAGGGAAAAAAAACCGGAGCGTTGAGAATTAGCTCCAGTGATCCGGAACCGTTAGGTTGAGCATGTAAGAATGCTTCCACCAGCCAGGCGATCAATCTGACATCGGTTATGCTTAAAGATCGTCCGTGCACATATGCACCTCGACTATGGGAGTCCCTGCGCTCATCTAAAACACCCCAGTCGATCATGGATCGGAGCACTCGCCGAACGGCGTCTTTGACCGTTGGACGCTGACCATACTGTTCCATAATACGGCGCCTCACCTGGGCATGCCTTACGGCTCCCTGGAGCCTGAGCAGCCGCCCCACTTGAGTCGCGACGGCTCCCCAGAACGGGTACGCTGCCATGGTCATGCCCCAGTGCGCCGCAAGATGTTCCTCTGCGGGCAATCGAGAAAGAAGGTTAAGCCCATCCCGATGCAAGGGTCGCAGGATGCGAGGCGGTCGCACCCATATCCGCATCAAGATAGAAATTGTCTTGGCACGGTTGCCCCATCTGGCATTGCTTCCAACAGAGAGCTTATCCTTCAGAAACTCCTGAAGGCTGCTGTAGACAACGCTTTCATCGTTTCCGGCAAGCACCAGGTTTGCCGTTAGTTCCAGCCAGTCCAGGCGAATACGCTGGCTAAATCCAATATGGTCGACACGCTGCGTCATGGTTGGCCTCTCCGATAACAAGCACACAAAGGTGTGTTCTATTGTCTTTCAACCTGAACAAAAGGCACAATCAGTTCTTCGAGGCTGATGCCTCCATGAGCCACCACGGTCTTGTCCGACTGCACAAACGCAGTTCGTCCCGAGGCAATGAGGGGAAGATAGTTTTCCGGAAGGCCAATTGGTGGCCATTCTAGGGCATCTGGAAATTGTCTCTTAATCTGCGCTCTGAGCATAGCGTCAGGGTATACTCGCACTCGTTCTCCCCGCACGTCTGCCACCGCACCCTCTCGTGGGCTGCCTATACCCCTTGCCTCAATGTTCCCGTGATCTGAGGTAAGGAAAACATTGAATCCACGCTCAAGCAAAAAAAGCAAAAGCTCCTTTAGAAATCCATTCCTGACCCACTGGCGTACCTGGTTGTGCATCCCTGCAGCCCCCAGTTCTATGCCATGCATAATTCGATCCACTTTGTCAACTACCAGCCCGACAACGCGCAGTTCGGGTTGTTTCAGTAATTCAGTAAAACGCTCTCTGCCTGTTTCATCCAATCCCTTTTCGTAAGCCACCTCTTCCTGTTTCAGGCCCTGCTCGGCCCAGAATTTAGTCCACAGATATAATTCCCTGGCCGTAGTCTGAATGCTTTCCGGAAAGAAAAGCGGAGCCTTTCCAGCAAATGCGGCCTGGCGACACACTGGGGTAATCGTTGGTATCCATGCAAACACTGATGCCTCTCGGAACCGGAGGCCTGCGTTCTGTTGTTCGAGCTCCTGGCGCAGCGCAACCCATTGGTCCAGAGCCAGCCCATCCACCAGCAGAAGCGCAATCTTTCCGGCTTGTTTTCCCTCAAGCTCCCGGGCAAGATAGCGTGGGATATGATGTAACATGACCGGAGGATTAGGCGGAAGGTTGATCAAACTGGCGTAGCGTTTCCACACCCATGTGTAAAAACTTTTGTCCACCCGAGAGCGCAACGCTTCCACTCGCTCGTGATATGCGTGATACGTGGATTCGTCGGTGTAGATAAGTGCCCAGAGTTCCGCCCATCTGCTGGCGAAATGCATCCAGGCCTCATGCCGCACATCCACCGTGGAAAGCACCGCATCGTTCTCCAGGGCCTCAAGCAATTTCTCTACGCGCCGCTGCCGAGTCTCTTCCGCAGACAGCCGAAGTCCGCATTCGACCCAGCGGCAGCTCTGAATAATCCGCTCAGCCTGCGGATGTGAGACGGGCTGCAGCATCCCGTCGAGAAACAGATTGTCTACATAAACGCGCACGCCTTCGTGATCAAAGGGCAAAAGCGCCGGTCCCGGCAATTTTAGCCCATAATGCACGCGCGGATCTTGTATAGCCCTAACATTTTCTGCCTCAGCAAGCCAATCGAGGAAGACCGGCCAGCGCTCCTGTAGAAATGCAAAAAAAGCCTGCGCATCTGTAACGATCGCCTCAAGAGGCCAGTCCTGGAAATGCGCATTCTGGCGCAGAAGATCATTCAGGCGCCTGGCGAGAATTTCCGGAATACGTTGCTGCCGATAGTGAAACCGCAGCAACACCCGGAGCAGATCTGCTGGCTCCCTGATAGTCTCCGGCACAATGCCGAACACATAATGCAGAATAAAATCCTTTGTAGCATTCTCTCCAAGTAATTCAGGCCGGTGTTCCTCCTGAGCTTCATATAGCCTGTCGAGATCGGCTCGATCCAGTGCCGCTACGACCGAATAGCTCAGATTGGGAAAAAGATCGGTTAGGCTGAACGATAGCTTCCGTCCGGCCTGTAACAAATCGTACGGCAAGCAATCAAGTTGGCTTGACGGCAAGCGTAACACAACAACCAACTCGGTTTCCTCATTGCGATCCCAATGAGCGCGAAACCTGGACTCGTAGATATAGCGAAAGGCCACGGGATCCTCGAAAGGAATTAGTTCAAATCCCCGCGCACGGATTTCCTGAAGCACGTCCTCGTCCAGCAGCAGATCATCCGGATCCGCCACCAGGGTAAGCCGGGCAGTCCCTGGCACAAACTCTTTCAAAATATGGTCACGCCAACTGCTCATGGCTCTCTGTTCCCACACGGATCAGAATGAGCGCCTTCATTTCTGGAACGATCTGTGCCGCCATTACAAGTTGCTCCCTGAAACAGGCCTCCTCTTTCTCAAGAAGTCGCAGCCGATGATTCCGCACCTGCGGCAGCCCTATACGCTCTATAACCCGACGCCGAGCCGCGAACGCATACGCCGCTTTCTGGCGCTCCCGCTCCAGTTGCTCCCGACGCACACGCACCAACTCTTCATACAGGGATTCTCCCTGTTCTTCTGCTACCCTGCGAAGGCGCTCAAACACAAGCCGGGAATCTTCGCTGTCCAGATGCCGAAGAACGATGAACGGTCTGGTCAACAGAAGATCCCAGATGTGTCGTGCTGTCGGCACGTACACACGCCCGCTGTCCGCCAGAAAAACCGGCAACATACGCCGCTGCCGTGCAAATGTCAAAACGGACATGCCGGGTATTGTTATCGTGTTCGATTGAACGGAGATTTCCCACAGCGACCAGAACCCCTGCACCTCCGGGCTCAGCTCAGGAATGGAAACTACCGGGACAGGCTGACCTGGCACAAAAGCGGGCAGGCGCATGGCCAGGCCGCGCACTCTGGGATGCTCAAGCGTCAGATGAATGCTCGCCGGATTCTCTTCTGCCTCTCGAGCAGAAAATACAACCCCCCTCATCTGCTCGCCATCCGGCCAGGTAAGTACCCAGTAGCCGCTCTGTTTTTCCGCGCGCCCTCCATGTGCTTGTAGATAGCTAACCGTCATGCGTTCCACCCAGTGCGGCAATGGATGAGCAATCATGCGCTGCGCTTCTCGCGCGTCCAGCTCCGTTGTCGATCCGAGCAGCGAGAGACTCTGGCGCACATCCCGGGCCAGCTCTCGAAAGCTTGCGAGCATCTCTTCAGCCTTTTCCTCAAGTCTCTCAGGATGAAGAATGGCTTCGAGATACAGCTCATCAAAGAGCTGCTCCGCTTGAGCGGAATCCAGTACATCTCCCGTTTTGTCCACCCCGAGTTCCTCTAGAATCACCGCAAGTTTTCGCTCCAACACCTGCAGCACGCGGTGCTCGACGGAGTCCTCCAGCACGAAATTTACGGCCCGCACCACCTTTGCCTGGCCAATGCGGTCAACCCGACCGATCCGCTGCTCCAGGCGCATCGGATTCCAGGGAATATCGTAGTTAATCACCACATGACAGAACTGAAGATTGAGACCTTCTCCGCCCGCATCCGTGGAAACAAGAATCCGCGCATCTCCGGCAAAATCCTGCTGAGCGCGTCGACGCTCTTCCAGATCCATAGACCCGTTGAGACATACCACCTTAAAGCCCCGTCCAGAAAGAAATTCGTAGAGCATCTCTTGAGTCGAAACAAATTCTGTAAAGATGAGCACCTTCAGATTGGGATCGTTCTCTTCAGCCTGAAGACGGTAAATCCAGTCCAGCAGAGCCTCCGCCTTGGCGTCCGGTCCCTGACGTTCGCAGCGCCTGGCCACTTCAAGAAGATGTTCAACCTCCTTCCGTTCCTGCGCCCACGCTTCAAATGAAAAGGAGTTCAGGAGCCATTCCACCTGTTCTTCCCCGTCCAGATCGGCCCATTCCTCCTCGTCGAAGAATTCTATTCGGGGAAGTCGCTTCGGCCGGGTCTTCAGCGTCTCCAGACGCCGCTCCAGTGTGGTACGGATGGCCCGGGTACTAGAGGCAACCAGCCGCTGCATCAGGACCATCAGAAACCCGATGTAGTGGCGCCGTTCAACAGCGGCCCGGTTGTATCCCTGGCGCACGTATTCGGTAACCGCCTCGTAGAGCAGTCGCTCATTCTGATGGCGATCGTCCCAAACGATCGGTGCAAGCTGTGTGAAGCGGGGCTTAAAAAGTGGCTTCCCTTCCGCATCAATGGCATGGCGTTTCTCCGTGCGAATCACATAAGGACGCACCCGCTCACGGGTGATACTCGTGTCTTCGGGAAAAGCTATCGGATCGAGCAGTGAAATGAGGCGACGAAACTGGTCCGTTTTCCCCTGATGCGGCGTGGCCGAGAGCAGAAGCAGATAGGGTGCCGCCTCGGCCAGAGCCTGTCCAAGCCTGTAGCGGGCCACCTGATCGGTACTACCACCCAGCCGGTGCGCCTCGTCCACGATAATCAGATCCCACCCGGCGGCAATCAGGTCTTCGAAACGTTCCCGAGCAGGATCATCTGGCTGTTTCAGTCTGGGGGGCTTGACCGAATCCATAGAGACGACTACCTGATCAAATGCCTGAAACGGATTAGGATGGAGCTCCAGACGCTTCAGGCTTCGATAATCCTCAGAAAGAACCAGATGAAAGGTCTCATTGAAATGGGTAGCCATCTCGGCGATCCATTGACGGACCAGTCCCTTAGGAGCCACAACCAGCGTGCGCTTCACCAGCCCCCGAAGCTTAAGCTCTCGCATGATGAGCCCGGCCTCAATGGTCTTGCCCAAGCCGACTTCGTCGGCCAGCAGATAGCGCACGCGGTCGCCCGAAATAGCCCGAGAAAGAGCGTAAATCTGGTGAGGAAGCGGAATGACGGAAGAGGCCACGGGCGCCAGCAACACGTCCCGGCTAAGCGCATCCGCCACACGCGCCGCAGCAACTGTATAGGCCAGGCTCTCTTCGGTCCTGGGCCCCGCCTCTTTTACCGGCTTCAGACGTGAAGCCGGTAGCTGCACAATGGCATTTCGACCCGGCAACCAGACGCGACAGACCGTCTCGCCCCAGAGCGAATGGGCCTCAATAAGCTGGCAAACTTCGCCGTACTCGGGGAGATAGTACCAGTTCGTCCCATGCACAACGGGCCCTGTCATCTTGACTCTAAAAATCGTTGCCTTACCAGATCTGACAGATCATCTCGAATTCTGTAAAAGTCTTTCTCTCGCAGCACAAGACCCTGAAGCTGTAATTGTTCAAGGTAATCCATTGCCTCATCCCTGGAAAAACCCGAATCAGCTATGAGTTCTTCTACGCGCTTGGGAGAAGCTACCAACAGCCCAAGTAGAGCTACTTCCTCCGTCCTGACCGAAACGCCCAGTTTTTCTTTGAAAAATGCGTCTATGTTTTCCTCAACAGGTCGCCAATCCAGTCGTACTGTAAAATTGTTAGCTTTGCGATCCGAAAACACCTCTGGAGGTCGGCGTTTCTCTCTGGCCCATGCCTCACGCAATGCTCGAATACCCGAACCCGCTAGTTCGGCAAACCCCAATAAACGAAAAGCCCGGGCAATCAGGGGGTTTCGAGACTGGCTTTTATTTCCTTCCTGCAGCCCTCTCTCATCAACCAGTGAAAATCCTGGATTAAACAATTCAGTATAGTTACGTTCAATTGTAATCTGACCCGGTGCACTGGCATCTTTGTAGTCCTGATGAATGAAAAGATTAACCAGCGCCTCGCGCACCGCAATATAATCCGGCGTTCCAGCGGTCGAAGAAAGGTTTTCTACAGCCAACTCTTCATTATTAAGATGCCTACACAGAAAGGCAACGGCTCTGCGGAGCGCCCCCAGCAGGTTATCATTTTCAACAAGCTCTCGCTCATCCCACCTGCTCGTTTCGCTTTTTCTGGCACGCAAATCTAAAATTGGTCTACGACAGAGCTTTTTAACCTCACCAGGTTTGCCCAGGAGTAATATTAATTGTATTGCTTCGTCCGCATCAATTCTTGTTCTACCATCCAAAAGCTTCTCCCGAATCACCTCTCTGGACGAAACCTGCGCCTCAGAATCAAGACGAGCAGCGAACCACTCGACTGTACTGTCATCTAGGGCTTGCCAAGGAATCTCCTCTCCCACTGACCTTACAGCTGCTAAGCGCTTATCCTGTTCGATTCGCCAGAATCTACCCAGGGTCTCCCCCTCTTCTAAGACCAACATTTCCGACTCCCTGTGTTCTCCGCACAAAAGAGCCTGCAGCGTCTCGCCAAGATCCCTGCTTGTTTCATAACGATCCCCACTCAAAGACTTATACACCACCCGATTTGGATCTACTACATCAATAAAGAAGAGACGGTAGTTCTGGCGACTCTCTACGAGATGCCATAAAAGGAAAGGCCACAGGTTAATCGCCTGGTCATTCAGGGCTAAATATACCTGCCATTTTTTCCTTATTCCCGATTGCAAAACAAGTGTGCGGGGAGGAGGATCAAAAGACTCTCCCATAAGAAGCAGGGTCGTCGCAAGTATTTTACCATCTTCCAGTTCCTGCGCTTCAATCAGAAACAGAGGAGACTCTATCAATGCTTTAACACCTCGAAGAGCCTGCTTGAGTAGGAGGAAAGGTCTCCTGGTGTCCAGAACGGATTGCGCGACCGCTCCGGTGATCGTATTCAGCTCATGCCCCAGCTGATTTCGTATCTCCAGAAGAGCAATGAGAGCCTCTTCCGTAGGTCCTTGTTTAGATCCCCTTCGGGGCCCGAATCCTGCATTCAGATAAGGCCCGGCGGGGTGCGTAACCTTTGCCCTACTAACTTCTTGAATGAGCTGAAGAAACCGGCCCCATGCAAGACTTCCATTTAAGGATGTAGTAAGCTCGCAAATCATCTCCTCTTGACGACAGGCAAAGGAACACAACGCGATACCGGCCAGATATCGCGTAAGTATTTCACCAGCACGCAAGGTGCTGTCGAGCAATTCCGGAGCTGTACGGGCACGACAAATGCGCCCACACGCTACGGCTACAGGATGGGCATAGATCGTTGACCCTTCTTCAAAGAATGCCTGCAAATCCGGGTCAATCCGGCAACCCATCTTCATCCGCCCATTCTTGTTACAGCCTGGTCATACCACATGATCAGCTTGGGATCTTCCTGAAGGACGGTTTCGGGAATTTTGCGGGCCACCTGGATAATGGTCTGATAGTCCCGCTCCTGCCAGGCCTTCTTGAAGCCAGCCCGCACGGCCTCAAGACGGAAAACCTTGAGTCGACGCCCGGTGAACTGCTTGTACTCTTCAAATTCCCGCAGCAGAGCCCGCTCACGCAGCTTCTCCAGGTCGGCCGCCCGGTTGGGATCCGGCACATACCAGCGGTCTTTCGCCCGCCGCAGCAGTTCCGCCCGGGTCGTATGCAATCCTTGATTGTCTTCAGTGGCCCGGCCGGCGTCCAGCTCTTCCTGGATAATCTTGCGCAGCTCCGCGCTCTGCCGCATCCACGAGACAATCTGCGGCGGGATCGGGCCCCTGCCATCGTAGCGCAGGAAGTTCTGCTCCAGGAGCTCCATGAGCTCAAGCGGCTTTTCGTGCTTCTGCCACCCGCCGATCTCTTTGAGAAACTGCGGGTGGAGCTCCTGATAGGTCTGTGGCTTTTTGCTGAGCTGTTGGCGCAGCCACTGAATGGCCGAGGCTTCGTCGGTCACAAAAATGGAGAGCTGCAGAATCTCCTTTGCTTTGAGACGCCTCCGGTCGTACTCCGCCACCTGTTCGGGCAGGAAGTACATCCCGTCGCGCTCCGGGAAGCGCTGGGCCAGGCCAGCATAGAATTCCGCCGCGGAGAGCGGCACCATCACGCCCCGCTGAACATGGAAGGCCACCATGCGGTCGAAAAGCAAATAGGCCTGCCGCTCGGCAATCACCTCCAGTTTACCATTATTTTCGACCACCACCGGCAATTGCCTCAGGTGTGCGCGCACGAAGTCCCAGACGCCTTCCTCGGTGCCAGCTTCTCGTTTGAAGCGCTCTTCCAGACCGCCATTGGGCTTGTAACATGAGATAACCAGGTCCTGCTTCACGGCATTGGCGCTGGTCACCTGCTTGAACGAGCCCTGCCTTTTGTCCAGCGTGCGCACATCGGCGATCACAAAACCGGCGGTCTGCAGCGCTTCCTGAATGGCGTTCCAGACGCTGTTCTTGGAGTTATGAAACACCACCGTCATCCACCGGCCCGGCTTGAGCACGCGGTAGTATTCCCTGAAGCACTCGGTCATCAGGCGCTGGTATTTCGGCAGTCCCTTACCCTGTACCTTGTTTTCGATGGCTTCTGGCTTGTTGTTGGTAAAAACCTTGAGCCAGGCTTCCCAGAGGAAGTTCAGCTCCGAATACATCAGGTTGCCGCCAAAGGGCGGGTCGGTGAAGATGTAATCGACTTGGACGCTTCTTGTGTTTACATCAGTTGCAGAATTCGTGCTCGTAGCGGTATTGATGTCATGAGAGATAGAGAACGTGAAATCGCCGACTTTTGAAGCCAGTAATTCGAATGGAGAATTCTCATCAGCCATGGACGGGACATAGAGAGTTCCTGAAACCGTTCCAGTACGGCGATCCGTGATTTGGCCGTTCCTAAGGACAGGCATGTACTTATACATTTTAGTTGTCCGCGTCATGGCTGACGTAACCCACACGCCTAACCGGAGATTTGCCGCAAGAGATCGAGATAGAGCAGCCCCCAACACCCACAAATTCCGCTTCGTGTAGAAATGGTGCACGTGGGTGAGGCCGATGTCGTCGTTGCGACGCGATTCCTCGCCCTCCGGCATTCGGTCGGTCGGGAACCAGTAGGGAATGTCCAGCTCCTCGATCTTCTCGATCAGCGCCAGGTCGAAGGCGTCGGGCGTCTTTTCGTGGCGTTTCTTTCCGACGCTGTAGTTGATGAGCACCGGTACCTGTTTGGCCTGGCGGATCGTCTGGCCGATGGCCCTGTCGTACTTCGTCACCCAGGCCCGATCCATGTTGCGCTTGGTGAGCATCGCGCCGCAGTGGGGACAGGGAAATTCCTTGTGGACCTTGCCCGCTTCCTTGTCCACCGCCGCCTCCCAGAAGATCACCTCCTGCGTGCACTCCGGGCAGACGAACACATCCGACCAGACGGTATAGTTGATCCTGCCCACGTTTCCCAAAGTCCCTATCAGCTGTCGTGCTTCGTCGGCTGTTTTGCAGGCGCGCAGCCTGTCGGCCAACACCTCCGGCACCCCCGCTTCCGGCGCATGCAGGGTGGCGTACATCCAGCCACACTCCTCCTCTACCTCCTCTAGAATGCGCTTCGCCTCCCGCTCGAACGCCTGCACGTCCACCGGTGTGTTGTAGTTGTAGGCGATGAAGGTGGCTGCCGGTGACAGGTCGTTGAGCACCGCACGCCGGGCGCCGAGCTTCGAGAACGGCACCCAGACCGTCTTGCCATGCTCGTCGGTTTCCTGCCGGTAGATGATGCCCTGGTCGTCCACCCTGTAGCCAAGCGACTCCACCGTCTTGCGGTCGCCGCAGAGCTGCGCCGCCACACCGGTCATCCCCGTCCCGCAGAAGCCGTCGAAGACGATATCCCCCGGCTCGGTATAGTGCAGGATGTACCGCATGATCGCCTTGTGCGGCACCTTGGTGTGGTAGGAGTGCGCGTTGTAGATGGGATCGTTCCTCCCCTCGCTCACGTCTGCCGCGAAGGGCTCCCGGTGGTAGTCGTCCGTCTCCGGATCGTAGGGCTTGCCGTAGTGACGGATGAACTCCTCAATAAATGGGTTGGGACAGGCCGTGTAATAGGGTGGATCAGAGAGGTTCAGAATGTCCTCAATCGTACCATGCGGAAAGCCAACCTGATCTTTCCAGAGCTGAAGCAGATCCTTCTGCGACTCCTGGCGGTGTGCCTCCCACATCCGCTGAGCCAGCTCCCACAGGCGAGTCTCATCGCCCATGGGCCATTTCTGGACCGACTTCATTCGCTCCACGGCATCCTCCACCGTGGTGAAGGGCACGCCGCCGAGTTTCGCATGGAGCTCCTCCAGCCCCTCACGCAGACGCTGCTGGAAGTAGGCGCGCCGCGCTTCATCGCTGGGAAACGTCAGTCCCAGACATTCGACGGAATGTTCTTCTTGCTGACCTTGCGTCTCTGCATGCACAAGTTCCAACTTCAACTGACCATGTGTGCCGCCCATTGCCGTTCCCTGTTTTTATTCCCTGGTTGTGTTTGTCACACGTATCGGTATAGTGGCAACGACCGCCCCTCTATCATTCCAGCACAATGCGCACCTTTCCCTGATCATGGCCCCGGGTGAGTTTTGCCAGATAAGCCTGGAAACGTCGCAAAAGCTCCTCCGGCGTAGCCGGCGACCCGTCTTCGAAAAGCGCGGCACTCAGGTCTTCGGTTTTTATCGCGACCCTGACCAGACCGGATAGCACCTCCTGGAGTGCCCGAACGAACTCGGGCGTCAGCGGATCGGGAAGCCGACCGGAGTTCCGAAACATCTCCACCTGCTCTCTGACATCGGTTTTGAGCAGTTCGAGATTGGCGCGAATGGTCGGGTCTTCCAGATTGTCCAGCAACGCGCGCGTCCAGGCCTCCAGCAGGCGATCAATCTCCTGGTCAAGATTCTCAAGTACGACTTCCGCTGCGGTCGTCACCGGCTCTGTAGCGGGATTAAAGTTGCAATGGGGACAGATCGGCGACGTCTCCAGCTCGTTTTCGATAAGCGCAAAGCAGCTTTTCAGGTTACCCAGACGATTTTGCAGCGAGGTGAGTTGTTGGCGTGGCAGGAGTTCGATCGTGGCCAGATGTTGCAGGATTTCCAGTCGCTCGTCATTCAGCAGTTCCGCCTTACGCCGGTCGTCATTGACGCCCAGCCGGGCCCGTGCGTGCAACTCAAGGTAGTGTGTTATGTAGTCCCGCTTGAGGGATTCAAGCCTCTGGCGAAGCGGCCCGACTGCACCAGCAGTTGGGCCCTGCCCCACAAGGTCTGCAACCTGGTTCAGTTCCTTCTCGAGCACCTCTCGCGCCTGTTCCCTCCACGGATGGCCTTCAGGCATCAGACGCATAGCTTCGAAGAGATACGAAACCAGCGGTCCGAGAGTCTGAGACAATTCCTGCAGGGATTTGATTTCTTCCAGGACTTTCAGGCCATCCTCGTGACGCCTGATCTCAGCAGCGTCATAACGAAGGTTCTTAAGCCGGCCTGGAGAATTGAAGGCCCGCAGCGACTCCAGAAAGGTTTTGGTTTCCTTGAGCTGTGCGAGCCACGTCCGTGCCTGCTCTTCTCCGATCAGGGGAAGGCTTCCCAGCTTAAGTCCTTCCTGCAGGCGCTGTTGAGCCCGGGCCAGTTCCTCTACCTTCGAAGCAACGGCCTTCTGAAGTTGCTGGACCGGCTCGTCTTTCCCCTGCGTAACAAACTGCGCCATGCCCGGCGCCAGGCCAAGCAACTCGAAAAGCGCCCGAAGCGCGGGCATATTCCAGTCCTTGGGTGGTTCGATATGCTTGAACCGGATCAGATCGGCAATGGGTGTGGCCGCAAGCTCAACAAGGCTCGTCGCATCGAATTTTTTCCCGGGAATGGCCAGCACCAGGTCTCCCGAGTAAACCAGAGCGGCAAGGATCACAATGGCCAGCTCTGGCTCCAGTCGGTATCCCTTTTCCGGCGCAAAATATTCCACACCATGAACATCCTGAATGAGCTCTGAACGCAGGGTCACCTGCCCCGGCCCTTTCTGTTTGAGTGTGTCCAGCACATATCGGGCATAGCGGGAGCGGTGCGGGTCAAGCCGTTCACCGTCGAGGAGCTCCAGAGCATCAAGTACGGCATTGGCCTGTTTGGTACGCCCCTGTCCGGCAATCGCGCGCAGCGCATCCTGCGCCGCCTGCGCTCTGTTCTGGCCGGTTATCAGCACCGAAAAGCGCGGATATTCCGGTGCCAGGTCTTGAAAGTGGGTTGCGAGAATGTGCGCGGCGATGGTGTTGATCAGATCTCGGAAGCCGATCCGCTCGTGGGGCGAAATGCCGGCCGCTTCACGAATGGTTTTCCCCTGAATCCATTCATGCAGGGACTTACTGCGCCCCTGATAGGTGATCCTGAATGCTTCAACATGCCCCTGCAGCCATTGTACCAGCTGCTGCAGGTATCCTGCGGCTTTGTCTTCATAGGCTTTCTTTGCGTGCCCGGTTGCGGTAGTGGCCAGATCCCGCGCGGCCGCATAGAAACTCAGGATTCGACGGAATTCCTCACCGGAGTCCTGATAGAAGAAAAAGACCTCATCGGCCTTTTTTTCATCTCTGAAAGGCGGCGGAGCAAACGGCTGGATGAAATAGAGGTAGAAATCCTGCGGCGGAACTGCCGTGGAGCGTTCATTGGGCGATCCGAAGAACAGGTATCCCTTCCGCCCGGCATTCCGATCCGGCCAGATCAGTTCGTGTTCCCAGATGCGGTACCCGGTCACATGGGTCGGTACGTCTTTCTTTTCCATCGCAGTCAGCAACGCCTCATAGTAGGCGCGATCCAGAGCCGTGTCGTCCAGGCTCTCGGTACGTCTTTCAATGAGGGCATCGAAGTCTTCTGTTTTTTTAAGATCCAGGTACCACTGACCATTATTCGGGTTGTAAGAGATGAACTGTCCACTGACGGTCTGCTGAATTAAATTCAGGACTGTCTCAATGAGAGTAAGCAGATCGTCGGCCGGATCTCCTCCCAACTCTTCAATCTCTGGTTGGTACAGGCAGAGGCTGTCTCGCAGCTCCTGGGCGGTTGGGCCAATGGGTGCGTAGATGTCTCCCGTGGTCAGCCGATGAACCGAAAGGGCATGAATGATTCGAAGAGCCAGCGGCTTGTACGCGGGACGAGGAAAAGCCTGTTGAATGCGCGCTTCCAGTACCTGACTGGCCTCAATGACCTCCTTCACTTTAGGAATTGTACGGAAAGCGGGATTGCTGCGCAGGATTTCCCAGTAGCTATCGTATGCAATCAGACCGGGACGGTCCTTCGGAACTTCCTCGTCGAGAAGCGCTCGCATCGCCATCGACAGGGTCTTGAGCACCTCGCGCTTCTCGACCACCGTAATGCGCTCAAAGGTATCGATATAGTCCGGGTGCACCGGAAAGAGCCGGACGAACTCGTCCATTCGCTCGTTCATGTGGCCGTAGAAATGGGCGAAGGGCGTAAGATAGTCTCGTATCCGGGCCTGTTGCTCCCCGGTTTTTTTGAGCAGCCGCTCGGAGACAACGAACTTCACGTCACGACGGGCAATAAGGATCTGTTCGAAGCGATCTCTGACCCGAAGAATGCTGTCGGCCACGAAGTTAAAGCGGGGGCTGTCGAAGATGGCTTCCTGCACCCCCGCCATAAAGCGAAAACGCAAGTATCTGCAGACCTCGCCTATCTCACGAAGGAAATTGAGATCGAGGATCAAATCCTGATCCTTTCTGCTACGCAGATAGTCCAGAAGTTCGTCCACTACCAGAAGCAACCCGTGGTCCGGGTACTTCTTATTGAATGCACTCATCATTTCCTCGAAGGCCTTCTTATTGTTCGCTATTTGATCGGCCCTCGGGAACGAGTACGACACGCCTATCGCTGCCAGGTGGTCCTCCAGCTCTTTCGTGAGAATATCTCGTAGTGGCATGGTGGTGCTTCCGATCTCGGTGCGAACCACCTTGAACCGGCCGGCGACAGCACGTGCAGCCTCTGCTACCTGAGAATGGCTGAGTTCGTCCAGCAACTCGGCATTCTCACAGATGGCAGAAATGACGGCCATCAGGTGCGACTTACCCGTACCGTAGTTTCCTACCACCAGCAATCCCTTGTTGTCGGCCGGCCTATCGAACTGCAGGTTGGGTAAAATAACGTTCATAATCCGCTCAGCCATCTCATCGGAGATGACGTAGGTGCGGACCAGCTGGCGGGCAACATCCAGCTCATCTGATTTCAGCAACTGCACAACGGTCTCAACCGGATCAAATTGAATCAGATCGCGATACTTCATCGTGGTACAGCCTGTTGTTTTCAGTTGTTTGCTTCGACAGATACTACAAGCACGTCCCGAATGGGATAGTTTCGGTATTCTGGATGGTCTGGGCTTGCGTAGGTTATGCGGTCGTTTTCCAATGATCCATTCCAGGCCGCCACAATGGCTTTATTCCGAGAAAGCCGCTGGAGCAAGCGTAGCGGATCCTGTTGCAACTGAACTTCAAATAACATTTCAAGATTGTCAAGTAACACCAGGTCTCCTTCGATTTTGTCAACGATATCCTGAAGGATTTTCTGCACCTCAAGCGGGCGTCTCTGTACGTCCACTTCCAGTAAGCAGCGCGCAAGTTCAAGATTGACGTTGATTAACGGTGCAGCAACACACTCTGATACTGCCTGCAGAGCTTTTGTCTTGCCACTTCCTGAAGGACCGACCAGGAGCACAAGCCGGTAGTACAGCAATGGCGCTTCGTGTATCCTGGCCAGTATGCGGTCCACTACGTCCATTTGATCATCATCATCTGATCATTGCTACAATAGCCTTTCCTTCGTCTATTTTGGAAGCGAGGGTTGTTGCCCCTGGAGTTACAACTGACTCTCTTACTTTTAGAACCCGGAATCCTTCCATTGCAACCTGGCTTTTATTGGGCAAAGGGACAGGCAGGTCCTTCGGGACCTACCTGCCCCCTGCCCCGCTCACCGCGTGTATTTCAAACCGCCCTTCGGCAGCTCATAAACCCACAGCCTGCCCTGCTCGCCCACCACCGAAAGCAGATTCCCGCTTACGCTTACCTGCTCGATCCGCGTGGGCATCGTCCGCATAAACAGCATCCCGCCTCGATCGTCGTACACCCGAAGCGTCCGCCCATTGCTGTCTACTCTGACCACGTACATGGCTCCCTTCCAGGTTTAAGTTCAACATACGCCCTTTCCTTCAGGAGAGCACCGGCTCGCCCTGCGCTACACCATCGCCACCGACCGACACCGTCGCCAGCCACCGCTCCAGCGCCGACGACGCCGCCGACACGGCCGGATGCTTTACGCGCAGCAACTCCGCCTGCGGCTGCACCTCCAGCACCGGGATCTGGCGCGAAAGCTTCCGCAGCGTCGACTTCATGTAGTCGCCCCCCTCTTCGAGCACCAGCACGCCTCCGTGCACCCGAAAGGCCCCTACCAGCAACTCCTCGGGCAAAGCATCCACGTCCAGTTCCTTCGGCGCGCGCCAGGCCATGCCGCCCGTCAGGCGCGCCAGCATCCCGGCCACCGTCTCAAGCTCCGATGCGCCGCAACTCACCAAAAGCCCCTGCGAAACGTCCAGCTCCAGACCCTCCGGCACCGACCCCTTCGGGCCGCTCAGCGGCTCCAGACCCAGCAGCACAAACACCGACTCGCCCAGCATCCCCACCAGCGCCTCCTCACTCAACTTCACCCGCGGATCGTCTCCCAACAGCGCCCCCTGCACCCTGACAATCCCGCTCTTGCGCAAACGGGACGTCGGCAGCAACGCACGCAGCACCTCGAACTGCTCGCCCGAAGAACGCTCCCGCACCAGCAGCGGCATCAACTGCGACAACCGACCGCAAAACGGCCGAAACGACGTCCGCTCCAAGAGCGCCTGCATCAGCAGCACCCGCACCAGACGCCGCTCCTGCTCCGTAAGCCCCTGCGCGGCCATGTAACGCTCCGGCGCCACCTCCTGCCAGCGCTCCGCCACAAAACCCTCGCCCCGCTTCCGGGTCGCCTCCTCCTCATCATCGAACGGAAACGGAAGCTCCTCGTCCAGATCGAACACCCAGCGCCGACGACGCGACCCGACCAACTCCTGATGCACCGCCGTCAGGTAGTCGAACAGCCGATTCAGCTGCTTCTCGTAACGCTTCGCCATAGTACCTCCACGGTTTGGTTTTGAAGGACAATTTCCACCTGTAATCTACGCGGCCCCTCTCCGAAAGCGGACATTTTCAGGTCCGCTTCTGGCTTCATCCACCGGCGCTCCCCCTATTGAAAACCACGGACCTCCGCCGATACTCTGCCTACCGGAAGCCCGTCCTGCCGAGACGATGTCGCTGCGAACCAGATTGCTCGCGTTGCTGCAGGAGCGTCCGCACACGCAGAAGGAACTGGCCGCTCTGCTTCGCTGCGACGTGCGCCATGTGCGTCGCCTGGCCGGCCAGCTCGAAGCCGAAGGCCTGCTACGCAAGTCCCGTCAGGGACGGCACGTCTACTATGAACTGGCCCTGCTGGTCGGAGAGACCACCAGCGTCCAGCTGG
>Ga0207870_100058_pt1 | contig 126490 bp, 109 predicted proteins | sample CeladaPassage60B_FD_187477 | JGI IMG/M metagenome (GOLD analysis project Ga0207870, IMG submission 187477) | Cellulose-adapted microbial communities from the Joint BioEnergy Institute, USA - Passage3 60B (SPAdes) (version 2) | ecosystem: Engineered > Bioreactor > Continuous culture >... | reverse complement strand
CGCGCAGCTTGTCCGCGGCCTTCCACAGGGTGTCGCGCAGGTCGGCCATGGTGGGCATGCCCGGCAGGGCCGCCTGTTCGGTGGCCTTTTTCCTCCTGGGTGGCATGGTGCTCCTTCTCACTGATCCGTGATCGGTGTCGATGCGATGGTCAGGGTTCCGTTGCTGAGGCCCGCGGCGGTGATGCGGCACACCTCGTCGAGCAGGTCGATTTCGCGGCGAGCGAGCCGGCGGCGCTCGTCCGCCACGGCGAGCAGTTCGTCGAGTCGCCGCACCTCGGCGGGCGGCAGCAGCGGGATGCAGAGCTCATCCAGCCGCGAGGCCGGGCGGACCGCTCCCGCCGCTCGGGTGCCTGCGTGGCCGGCGGCCAGGAGCGCGGCGAGGACCCGTGGGGTGAGCTGCTGGCGTTCCTGTTCCGGGATGCGCAGGATCCGGGCCGGGAACTCGACCACGGAGAACCCGTCGTGGTCCACGTGCACGCCGAAGCGCGGCGACATGGTCACGATCACGTCGCCGGGCTCGGTGAGCCGGGCCCGCGGGTACTTCTCGGCCAGCACGGCGCGGTCCACGGTACGGGCGCCCACCGGCGACGCGCCCGCGATCTCGGGCGCGCCGAGCACGGCGTGCTGCCCGCCCGAGACGACATCGCTGGCTGCCAGGCGGGTCCCCTTCACCATGATCAGCCGCCGCGCCTTGACCAAGGCGCCGATGGCGGCCGTCGGCACCGGCGGTCCCGGCTCCCGAACGGCCAGGCCACTGCGTACCGCGGGGCGGGGGGCGGCTTGCGGATCGGCGAGCCGGTGCAGTTCGGACTCCAGGTCGTACACCCGCGCGATCGTCTCCGGCACACTGGTGGTGACGTCGCGGATGCCCGGCGGGCGTCGAGCCGTCAGCCGTACCCGGGAGGACGTCAGGCTGGAGACCGCGACCTGCGTCGCAATGGCCCGGCTGTGGTCGCCCGGGTGGTAGCCGCCCCGCCGCCAGGTGACCACGTCCCAGATCAGGGTCTCCACCACGTCGTCGGTGAGCGCCCGGTCGGAGACGTCGGCGAGCAACACGCGCCCCTGCCAGGGAGAGGGCTCCTCCCGGCGTAGCACCCACAGCGCGGTCTGGTAGCCGGGCCGGAACGGCACCAGGCCACCGGGCAGGTGGATCACCGCCTCGACCCGGCCACTGGCCAGCAGTTCGTTGCGGGTCCGGGCGGCGGGCAAGTACGGTGGAAGGCCGTCGACCAGGACGTCGGCGGGGCCGAGCACCACGGCGGTCTGACCGGGGGCGAGACCGTCAGTCAACTCTTTCACCGTGGCCAGCGGGTTCTCCTTGGGGCGTTCCTCTAAAGGAACGTACGGCAGGCGTGTGACCAGCACGTCGGCTGGCAGCGGCGGATCGCCTGGGCAATGGATGTCGATGACGTGCGGCGGAATGCCGTGGACGACCAGCCGGCGGCGGGCGAGCCTGGCCAGGAAGGGGTCCGGCTCGGCCCCGGTGAACATGGGGAAGCTGTCTTCGCTGAGCTGCCCGAGTACCGCGACCAGCAGGTCACCGGCTCGCGCCGCGGGGTCGGCCACCCGTATCGTGCCGAACTCCTCAGCGTGCTCGCGGGCACCGGACAAGCCCGCGATAAGGCGGGCCAGTTCGGGGGCGACCGCGTCGACGTAGAGGTCCGCGACGTTTAGCCGCCCTCGTACGGCCAGCAACCGCTCCAACGCCTGGCAGCACCCCCACGCGGCCTCGATCAGTTCGTCAACCACGGAGGCGAGCCATGCGGCGTCGTCCGGGAGCGCGCGAATCTCTGACAGCAGAAGCGCATCCTGCGGGTCCGCTTCCGCCGCCCGCTGCTTGAGCTGGGCGATCGAGTACTCCTGGAGCAGTTCGTCGTCGAGGTGGCGCAGGCAGATGAGCGCTGTGGCCGCGGCCACTAGATCCTTGGGCGGCATCATCGTGCCGAGGCAACTCAGCAGGTAGAGCCGCAGGTCAGCCTCGATCTGGCTGCGCTCCGCACGGCCGGTTTCGACGAGCCAGTCGACGACTTGGCGTGCGTCGAACAACGGGCGGCTGGCGTTGCCGCCGATGGGCGCAGGGAAATCACGGTGGCGGCGACGCCACGTGGTTACGACCGGGCGGTGCACGCCGGCGAGTTCCGCGATCTCGGGCATGGAGATGGGCAGTATCCCGTCTACGTGCATGTCGGGCACCAGCCACCTCCTACCTGCGATCAAGAGAATCTTCCCGGAGTGGCTGCGTGCCCTCCGGCAAGGTGGTCGATCATGCTAGCGATAGCAGTCATTCGTGACAATCGAATCACTGATATCCGGGGTTATCAGTAATTCGTCACAAATACTCAGGATCAATGTGGGGACGTCACCGACTCCAGCTGAGGTACCCGGACGGGACGACCAAGACCGTTTGAAGCCGGGTGTGGTCGTTGCGGTTGTCCCAGGTGAGGATCACCGCCAGCGGACGACCGGTCCGTTGCAGGCCAGATGACTTTGGTGCTCAGCCCACCACGGAACTATCCGAGGCGTGGTCTCGGGTTCGTCATGGCCCGGGTCTCACTTTCCCGGTGCTCCGGCCGCGCTCTGGTGAGCGGTACGATCGTGGAGTCAATGGCTAGTCACTAGCCAGTCCCAACAGCCAGGCCGCATCCGCCCGAGCTTGGACCGGGGTGAGCAAGTAGGCGAGGGTGCCGTCGGCCACCCAACGGTGAAACGAACCGCACCGGCCTGGCGCCGGCCCGTAGCGGTCCGGCAGGTGCATCCAGACCACTCCGGTACGGATCTTGAAGGTGATTCCGTTTGAGCACCTGCGGGCATCCATCCACGGCCGGTTGGTAATCGGCCGCTGGCAACAACGGCTCGATCGACTCCCGCTCGAGGGGTCACTTTGCAGGTCTCTTGTCACGGCCTCCTTGTTTCCGAGTGCGGCCGACCGGTCCGGGCTTCGCGAGTTGAGTGAGCCAATACGCCGGATCTCGCACACCCTCGGTCTCATGGTCCAGCCATTCGCTGGTCGCGACTCTCGGACGGGGCGCCCATGACCGAGGAGGCGGCATGCGCATAGCCGCTTGGATCACGCGGACTATGCCTGGCGGCAAGCTTTCATACGTAAGGATGTTTAGCAGAAGCGGATAGCCGTCAGGGGTAACTGCTCTGTCCCAGGTCCGGCTGACTACCTGACAATAATCCCGCATCTCAAAAAGAGCGATCTTGCAGGATTGGCCGCCAGCCAATGGATGGAGCCAGAGCAGGCGATCACCGGGTACCAGGCGCTCTCGCCCATTGATGGCGCCATTCGGTACCTTACGCTCCCGGTCGAGGTAAGGAACGGGATCGATTACAGCCTCCGGATCGTTGTCGCTGAGCCCGGCGACTGCCTGCACATCTTTGGTACCCATCAGCTCAAGCAGGTCGCCGTCACTGTGTGCCTGCCAAAGGTCGATCGGCACGGTTCTCGGTGCCATAGGGTGCGGGAGCGCTAGGGCGACGAAGATATCGCCAGCCGACGCTGTCAGGGCGATCCGATCTCCGTTTCTAATGTAATAAGGATCGTCTGTGTCCCACGCGTTGATTCCAGCGACCTGCAACAGGGCGTTTCTAACCGCATCGATTGCCATATCTGGGGACACCCTAAAGAACTCCCGTTTCGGGTGTGTCCGGAAGGGTTTCAGCATTTTATGCGCGTGTTTTTCGACCTCGCGCGGGTGGGATGTTAGCGCACGGAACTCGACATCGAACGGGAGTGGGGCGCTAGTATCGAAGATCTGCCTCGCACGGTCCTCCGCGAGTTTGGTGGTCATCCCTACTTTAACGATCCCCGGCATCGCTTCGTTGCTAAGGACATAGACGAAACCCACTGTGTGCCTAGACAATCTGTCTCCTAGATCGCGGTTACAGGCTGGCCTTGATGATGCCAGAGAGGACCGACGATGTTGTGTAGTCGTCGCTCGACGTAAGGCTTGGCTCGGGAATCTAGTTCTGGCTTTCTGGTTTGCCTCCAGGATTTCGAAGCCAGGAGCGATCGCTCTCAGTGGTCGGAGCGCGCGGGCGGCGCGGGCCGGGACCGGCCGAAAAGCCGCATGCCCGGCCAGCTGGCCGACCGGCGCGCGAAGGCGGGCCGCCGTAGGCGGCTCGCCCTTGAGGACGTAGAGAAAGTCCTCATCCGATCGTGATCAGCGATGTCAACGGGAACACGGATGCCTGAGTGGCAGTGGGCTTCGCTGGGTGGTCCTAGCCCGTTGAGTGAGATGGGCTGCTGGGTGACTCGGTGAACCGGGGCCGAAGGCTCCGGGTCGTCGATCGCCCCGACCCCGTGTGATGATTAGCCAGGCAGAGCGATCGTTTTCGGCCTAGGGATGTACGGCCCTAGGTAAGCGGTGTGGCAGTGATCCAGATGCGCTCGAAGCTGCCCAGGTAGGTGGCGGCAATGCCGGTGTCGTTCATCTTGCAGAGGTGGAGGACCGGCGCGTCGGCGGCTGGGGTGCCGTAGGTGTGCAGGTTGACCAGCAGTTCGTCGTCTGAGCGGTAGATGGAGTTGTACAGCACGGTCCGGTGGAGCCGGATCTCGATGTTGTCCAGGCCGCACAGGGGGCGGTAGAGGGCGATGGCGTTTTGAGTGCGGGCGGCCATGACGTCGGCGCCGATACCCTCGTCCTCGCCGCGTTCGGCCAGGTTGGGGCAGTCGGGGTCGCCAAACAGGATGCGTACGGTGACGCCCTGGGCGGCCTTCTCGCGCAGGGTGCGGGTGATGGCCGTGTCCTCGACGAGGAAGAGGCCGCTGTAGACGAGGATGCCGATTTCGCGTTCGGCTTTGCGGAAGTGGCGGCGCCAGAGCTCTTGAGGGACGGCCCACCGATGGGGGTACAGCGCTTTGAACTCATCGCGCACACCTCGCGGGGCGGCCGCTGAGGACACCTCGGGCCATAGGTCCGCCTCCTCGACGCCCAGCAAGTCGGCGAGCGCGAGGCGATGGCGAGGGTAGGGGGTACGGCCGGCGAGCCACCGGCTGACCGTCTTGGGGTCGACGGCAAGACGTGCGGCGACATCGTTTGGGCTGAGACGTGCCGCGGCGAGTGCTTGGCGGAGATTGAGGTTCACGCTGGCACCTTCCTGGGGGCATCCCGATGCTAGCCAAAGACATCCCTAGACGTCCTTAACTGCGGTGTAGAAGTTCCCCTCACCTGACCAGGCTCTTCACTGCCGGCCACACCGCGTCGGCCTACGAACCGAAGTCGACAGGAGGGGAGAAGCGGTGAAGAGTGCCCCTGAGGCCGTTTCGAAGCAGACCGCGGATGTGTGCACGGGGTTACTGGAGGTGCTGCGGCGCGGTCTCGAAGGGCCGGGCGTATCCGTCCTGCTGGTCAGGTCGATCGGCCTCGTCCTGCGCTTCCCCGAGATCGGCACCCCTCAATATCGGCTGCCCCACCTGGAGGTGCGGGGTGCCGACGGACGAATCAGAGCGACGGTCACGGTAGTCGCCGTCGACGATGGCTTCGCCTACCTCGTGCGACCGGCGAGGGTCGCCTCGCCGCTGATGTTCAGCGTGAGCGACCCGGCTCCCGCGCTTTCCTACCTGGTCGCTGAGGCTCACGACTGGAGCCACCGCAAATGCGGGTGACCACCTGTTCCGAGGGCGCACAGGGCTATGGGCATGACGGCTCTGCGCGAGTCGGTCACTGTGCCGGCACCATCAGACGCAGTCCGGCACAGGAGGTCGCCAATCGGCTACGTAATGAGCTGGCCCGGTACGGCATCGCTGCTGGTGTGCATGTCGGCTATGGCATGGCCTCGGGAGTGGCGGTGCTGTCGGTTGGAACCGACCTGCTGGTGTGGGTACAGCCTGGCCCTGGCGGTTGCTGGACGTATGTCTGGTGGACTGGCCAGATCAACGCAGTAACAGGAAGGCGTATCTACACCCGGTGCCCTTGGAGCAGGGCGGCGTCCGCCGCATGCCGTATCGCCGTGCGGCATCGAGAGCTGATCGAGGAGCAGTCCAGCCGCAGCCGAACGGCTGGAGGTGGGCACCCTTCGAGGGTGCCTCCCCGACGCCCTGATGAATGCCCCGAGCGCGGCGAGGCCGGGGTGTTGGCTTCGCCTCCTTGCGCGCTATGAGCAGCGGCACCGTGCCGCCGCAGAGTCAGGATCGGCGCTTACGTGGCTGGCCGATCGTTCGTGCCTTCTCGACGTGACCGGCCAAGGTCTGCCATCCCATCGACGGTGAGTATCGCCGTCCATCTGGCGGGCTTGGTGCTGACGGATGGAGTGGTTTGGCTGTGAGTGCCTCGGCGCTATTCCTCCTGCGCAGTCAGTACGGCAGCGCGTGGGAGATTCTCGACTGGTACGGCGGCTGGATCGCCTATCGGCGACTTTCCTGGTCACCCGAAGCTGAGGCATGGGGCATCCTCAATGTGGTTGGCGCCGACAGCTTGGAGGAGCTCGAGGCCAAGCTCGCCGCGCAGGCTGCGGCCGAGGACCGGTTCCGCGGTCGGCCTGCGGCCTCGCAGCGGCGGCGGACGGCTGATTGCCGAGCGATCCGGGGGTCGGCTCGATGAGTCCAGCGGAGGGGGTCGATAGGCGGATCCACCCTCGGATCGCCGAGCGGATACGGAAGCGCATCGCCGAAGGGCTTTATCCGGCCGGGTCGTACCTCCCATCTGAGGTGGCGTTGAGTGCTGAGTTCCGCGTGGCACGGAACACGCTTCGCCAGGCGCTTGCCCTGCTGGAGAACGAGCGCCTGATCGCTCCCATCGCCGGCAAGGGGCGGATCGTGCTGGGGAGCGATGCGCTCGAGTCCGACCTGGATCGGAAGCTTGTGTATGTGTCGATCGCGGAGGATCTGCGCGGTCGGATCGCGCGAGGGGAACTGACCGGCGGCGAGCGATTACCGGGAGAGCTGGCGCTGGTCCGTCACTATGGGGCGTCGCGGAACACCGTACGCCAGGCGCTTGCCCTCCTCGCCAACGAAGGGCTGATCGAGGTCATACACGGCAAGGGCCGCTTCGTCCGCTCCGACGCCGGGCCTCGATCCGGCGGCTGACTCACTTTGGGACGAGTCGGGGCATCTGCGCATGCGGGCTGGATAGCAGCCCAGGCGCTATGCCTATTGTGAACGGCATGGGACAAGCAGCCTGGGCCCGTGATCTGGCCCAAAAACTCCTTGAGCGGTCGTTGCCACGGCGGTGGGCGCACTCTCAAGGAGTCGCGGCCCGAGCGGTGAAGCTGGCACCGATCCTGGGTGCCGATGCCGAGCTGGTGGAGGCGGCGGCGTGGCTGCATGACATCGGGTACGCGCCCGACCTGGTCGACACCGGCTTCCATCCGTTGGACGGTGCGCGCTACCTGCGCGATGTCGCCGGAGCGGATGAGCGGCTGTGCCGGCTGGTGGCGCATCACTCGTGCGCGGTGTTCGAGGCCGAGCAACGCGGCCTGCTGGAGGTGCTGCAGGCCGAGTTCCCCCAGGAAGCGGGCGAGCTTCGGCAGGCGCTCACCTACTGCGACATGACCACCGGTCCCGACGGCACACATCTGAACGTGGCCGATCGGCTGGCCGAGATTCACTCCCGCTACGGGCCGGATCATCTGGTGAGCCGGTCGATCGCCGACGCCACCCCCTGCATCACCGCGGCGGTCGAGGCGGTCGAAAGGCGGCTAGCCGATGTGCGGGCGGCCGGTATCGGCTAGGAAGTGCTCGATGCGCATCCGCATCGACCGATCCATCGGATGGTCGAGGACCTGGTCGCGCGGCACCCAGCGGACCTCGCGCGACTCATCGCTCGGCGTCGGGGTCCCGCCGATGGCGCGGGCGGTGAGCACGATGGAGAACTCCTGGCGCACCTCGCCGTTGGAGGTGTAGAGGATCACGTGACGCGGGTCGGTGTAGATGCCGACCAGCCCGGTGATCTCACACTCGACGCCGGTCTCCTCGCGGGTCTCGCGGACCGCCGCTTGGGGGAGGGACTCCCCAAGGTCGATGGCTCCGCCGGGCACGGCCCAGTTGTCGTTGTCGGACCGCCGGATGAGCAGGATGTCGCCGGCGTCGTTGGTGACCACGACGTTGACCGAGGGCACCAGGCTGTTGGCGGGCGGGGCAGCCGGGTCGTCGTAAAAGTCGATCCTCCGCGCCATGGCCAACCACCCTAGCCGGATGTCAGTCGACTGGCTGGGCGCCGTCCCAAACTCGTTCGAAGCTGGTGGTGTAGGTGGTCACCATGTCGCCCCCGGTGACCTTGCGCAGGTGCAGGACGGGGGCTTGGGCGGCGGGCGTGCCGTAGACGTGGGTGTTGACGAACAGCTGGTCGTCGGCCCGGTAGATGGAGTTGTACAGGATCGTGCGGTGAAGCCGGATCTCCACTGACTGCTGGCCGCGGATGGGCCGGTATAACACCAGCGCGTTTCTGATCCGGGCGGCCATCGCCTCGTTGATGCCCTCGTCGGCGCCGCGCTGGGCGACCTCGGGGCAGTCGGGGTCGCCGAGCAGGATACGCACCCGTACGCCGGCGGCGGCCTTGTCCTTGAACAGCCGGACCATGCCCGGGTCCTCGGCGAGGAAGAGCCCGGAGTAGACCAGCACGCCGATCTCCTGCTTGGCCTCCGCGAAGAGCCGTTCCCAGGTGTCGCGTGGTACGGCCCAGCGGTGGGGGTAGACGGTGATGATCTCGCTTTGGGAGGCTGAGGCGACCTGCTCGCGGCTGAGCGCGTCCGGCCACAGGTAGGACTCGTCCACGCCGAGGAACGCGGCGACGGCGTACCGGTGGCGGCGGTAGGGTGTGCGTCCCTTGGTGATCCAGCGTTCGACGGTCTTGGGGTCGACTTGAGCGACGGCGGCCAGGTCGGTGAGGGTCACTCCGCGTTCGAGGAGTACGGCGCGCAGTCTCTCGTTGGCCATCTCACCTGTCCGCTTCCGGATGTCAGGGGACGCGCAAACCCTAGCTGGGACGTCTTGAACAGGTCCAGTCATGTGCTGATCTCGTCCTACCTCATCGTCGCACTCTCGGTAGTGGCACGAACACATGCCTGACGAGAGGAGAAAAGCGACGTGCTGGACGGGAAATCCCTTTCGAGCGGTTCGTCCTGCGAGTGTGGTGCGCGCCTGGAGCGCGGCCAGAGAGCCTGCCGCAAGTGCATCGGCTGGCAGCGCTGGTTACGGCGTCACGCGCGACGGCGCAAGACGAACAAGCGGCGCGCCCAGACTCGGCGCTCCGCCGGTCGTCCCAGCAACACGGCCGAGATGGGGTGAGCTGGTCATGAGCTCGCTTCCACTGATCCTCGCCAGTCTGCTCGGCGTGGCCCTCCTGGTCGGCTACGCCGCGGTCCTGATCGGGATGCGCAGAGAGGACCGTAAGGGACAACTGCCGTACGTGCCTCCGGGCCCGCTGGAGGCCTTCGCGCGGTGGGTGACCGGCTGCCGCGTCCAGCAGAAGGCGGCTACCTTCGAGGAGAACGACCCTTGGTGGGTCGGCCGATAGCCGCCTCAACCCGTGCCAGGCGCTCGGCGAGGTCACGAACGGCGGTCCGCAGCTCGGCGAGTTCGCTTCGAAGATCGCTTTCCGGGGCCTGCTCGGCGTCGATGTTCTCGCGGACGAAGACGCCCTTGCCCTGCTGGCCGATCACCAGGCCCTCATTTCGCAGGATTCCTAGGGCCATCTTGACCACGCTCACCGAGACCTCGTAGTGCTCGGCGAGCCGGGCGGTCGACGGCAGCGGGCTCCCGGGCGCGAGCGATCCCCGACGAATCTGCTCGCGAAGATCGTCGGCAATCTGCAGATAGCCGGGCCGCCCGGTCTTCCTGATCATTCACCCTCTTCCATCGTCCTCCTCCTATCTCAGCACAGGTGGACGACCAGGCCAACCATGAAGTCATTGACAACATGGACGACTAAGTCAACTATGTTGTCCAAGTCTCACTCCACCGATGAACAGGAGGTTCACCATGCGCACCATCCCGATCCCGGTCGACACCAGCAAGCTCACCTTCACCTGCGTCAAGGCGCCCCGGCCGCGGCTGGCCAATCGCGACACCGGCGAGATCAAGACGGACAGGAACGGCCAGGCCATGTACGAGGTCACCCTCACCGTCGAGGACCAGGCGGGCCGTATCGAGCTGATGCGCTTGAGCATCGCGGGTGAGCCGCGCGTTTCGGCTGGCCAGGAGGTCACCCCGCTCGACCTGGTCGGCTATGTCTGGGAGGTGCCGCAGGGCGGCGGAACCCGCTGGGGCATCAGCTACCGGGCCGCCTCCCTCGTCCCCGCCGCGAAGAAGGCAGCGGCCACCGGGAGCGACCTTGGTTGATCCCTTTCTCTACACGCTCGTGCTCTTGGCCGCGTCGGTGGGTGGCCTTCTGGCCTGGCGGCGCTGCCATCCTCGGTCGTTCTGGCTGCTGGTCGGCTTCCCGCTGACCGCGATCAGGGTCCGGGCCACGTGGCGCAAGGTCGCGCTCGGGTGCGGGTTGACCAAGAAGCGGCATCGCTGGTGGTTCACCCTCGTGCCGAACGCCGTCGCCTCCAGCGGCCTGATCAGAGTCCGGAGGCGCTTCCAGCGGGTCGCCGTCGACACCAAGCCCTTCATGGGGCTGCCGCGGCCCACCCGGTACGGCTGGCGCGTCAACGTTCACCTGCTCGAGGGGCAGATCCCGGCCGACTACGCCGAAGTCGCCGAGCGGCTGGCCCACTCGTGGGGCGTATACGCCGTGCGGGTCTCATCCGACAGGCCCGGCCGGGTCACCTTGGCCGCGACCCTCCGTGATCCGCTGGTCCGCCTCGACCAGGTGCCGGCTGCAACCGAGCTGCTCAAGGTGACGGTGGGCCGACTGGAAACCGGTGGGCCGTGGGTCATCGACTTTCGGACGGTGCCGCACTGGATGAATGCCGGGGCCACGCAGTCGGGCAAGTCCAACCTGGCCAACGCCCTGATCGTCGGCCTGGCGCCGCAGCCGGTGGCCCTGGTCGGCTTCGACCTCAAAGGCGGGGTGGAGTTCACCCCGTACGCTCCCCGGCTGTCGGCGCTGGCCACCACCCGGTCCGAAAGCCTCGAGCTGCTGAATGACCTGGTCGCGCTGATGGTCGACCGGATGGGGCTGTGCCGTACGGCGGGAACACGTGACATCTGGCGTCTTCCGGCAGCGCTGCGGCCGGTGCCCGTGGTGGCGCTGATCGACGAGCTGGCCGAGCTCTACCTGATGGCCGACAAGTCCGAGAAAGAGGAGATCGCCAAGATCTCGACCGCGCTGCTGCGGGTGGCGCAGCTCGGCCGGGCGTTCGGGATCTACCTGTTCTGCTCCGGTCAGCGGATCGGCTCGGACCTCGGGCCGGGTGTCACCGCCTTGCGTGCCCAGTGCTCGGGACGGATCTGTCATCGGGTCAACGACCCGGAGACGGCGACCATGGCCCTCGGCGACCTGGACCCGGCGGCGTTGGTCTCGGCCCGCGCCATTCCGGCCGAGACACCCGGGGTCGCCGTCGTCGCCGCTCAGGACGGCCAGTGGTACCGGGCTCGCTCCTTTCACGTCACCGAGGAGATCACCGAGCGCACCGCCCGCACCTACGCCGATCGGGCGCCGTCCTGGTCGGAGATCACCGCGCACGCCCGAAGCGGCGGCGTGCCCGAGATCGAACTGATCGACACGGTCAAGCTATGAGCCCCTGGGAGAACCGCGATGCGTCGCCTCGCCCTCCGGCTGCTCGACTCCGGTCCCGTGGTGATCCTGGCGCTGATCGCCGGGGCTGGCTCGTTCACCCACATCCGAGACACCGCCATCGAGGCCGGTCAAACCGGGTGGATGGCCTGGGCCGTGGCGGTCTGCGTCGACCTGACCTGCGTTATGGCGGCCCGCGAGCGCCAGCGGGACAAGAAGATCGGCCGCAAGCGCAACGGGCCGATCTCCTGGCCCACGCTCGTCCTGATCGGCGGAATCGTCCTATCGCTCGCCGCAAATCTTCGCCAGGCTCAACCCACGGTGTGGGGTTGGGTGACCGCTGCCACCCCGGCGGTCGCGTTCCTGGTGGCGGTCTCGATGCTGGAACGCCGAGCGTCCGGTCCCCGACCTGCCCCCGCCGACAGGTACGCGCCCGCACCTGCCGCGGCAGCCGCGCCAGAACCGGTCCCGCTCTCTGCCACGGCCGCCGGCGGTCTCGACGAGCCACACGACGGACGGAACGAGGTGGCCGCCCTGCCGCCCGCACTGGTCGACTACGCCCGCCGAGTCGCCGACGAGCACGCGGCCAAGACCGGCAATCCGATCAGTCGCGACGCCCTGCGCGCCCGACTCGGCGTGTCCAATCAGCTCGCCGCTGACCTGCTCCGGCGGCTCCAGCCTGCCGCCGAAACCGGCTGACGAAGGGAGATCATCTGACCTGCTACGACTCTCGCACTCACGTGCGACACACCGCCTCTGGAGCGTGCGCCGAGCACTCGAGCCCAACCTCGTCGACTCGAGCGGCCTCGCCAGTGGTGATGCCCGCATCGGCTGAATCCTTCGACGCGGCCGCCGAGCCGATCGTCATCAGGTTCCGTTGCTGCACCTGCGCGGGGACCGGCGTGTCCGGCCTCGGCGACACCTGCGCCGACTGCGACGGGACCGGAATCGACAACCACGGGCCATAACAGGCCGACGCCCCCGGCGTGGCCGCACATCCGCCAAGACGTCCGCCACGTCGGGGGCCATCTCCTCGCAAGCCAACAACGAGCGAAAGGAGACCCTTCATTTTGCCTCGGACCATCGCGAACGCGCACACGATCGCCGGAGTGATCACCCGGCTCAACAGCCCGGATTACCACCGCTGGTCCGCACAGATTCACCGCCTCGGCGGATGCCGACAGCCCATCCACCTACGCGGCCGGGTACTCCACCTCGATCGGGCCACCGGCAAGCTCCTGCACTCCTACACCACCGCCACCGAACCCGGGGGCGTGCTCCGCCTGCCGTGCAAGACCCGCCGAGCCTCCCGCTGCCCTGCCTGCGCCGAGATCTACCGCGCCGACACCTACCACCTCATCCGCGCGGGCCTGACCGGTGGGAAAGGCGTCCCCGACACTGTCACCGCCCACCCCTGCCTGTTCGTCACCCTCACCGCCCCATCTTTCGGAGCCGTGCACACCCGTCGCGAGCGCGGCGGCAGAGTCCTGCCCTGCCGTGCCCGGCGTAACGCCCCGGCCTGCCCCCACGGGCGTCCCACCTCCTGCACCGCCCGGCACGCTCCCAATGAGTCCTGCCTGGGCGAACCGCTGTGCCCCGACTGCTACGACTACGCCGGATCGGTGCTGTTCAACGCCGTCGCCCCCGAGCTGTGGCGCCGCTTCACCATGGCGTTGCGCCGGCACCTGGCCAAGCTCGGCGGCCTGACGCTGCGCGGCCTGGGTGCGCAGCTCATCGTCTCCTTCGCCAAGGTCGCCGAATACCAGCGGCGCGGTGTGGTCCACCTGCACGCCGTCATCCGCCTCGACGGCCCCGATGGCCCTGCCTCGCCGCCGCCTTCCTGGGCGACCGCCGACGTGCTCGCCCGTGCCGTGCGGCATGCCGCCCACGCGGTGAGCGTGCCCCTACCTCAGGTGGGCGACGAGCCCGCGCGGGTTGTGCGCTGGGGCGCTCAGCTCGACATCCGCCCCATCAGCATGAACGGCGAGCTCACTGATCAGGCCGTCGCCGGCTACATCGCCAAATACGCCACCAAGGCCGCAGAAGCGGTCGGCACCGTTGACCGGCGCATCAGCCCGGTCGAAGACCTCGCCGCCCTGCCCATCCGCGACCACGCCCGGCGGCTGATCGCCGAGTGCATGCGTCTTGGTGCCCTCGACGAACTGGCCGACCTCCGGCTGATCCAGTGGGCCCACATGCTCGGTTTCCGCGGGCACTTCTCCACCAAGTCGCGGCGCTACTCCACAACCTTGAGCGCTCTTCGCGCCGCCCGTACCGATCACGCCCGCGAGCAGGAGATCACCACCGGATGCCTCCCGCTCTTCGATGAGGACACGGTCCTTGTGATCTCGCACTGGGAGTACGCCGGAAAGGGCCTCGCCCCTGGCGATGCTCTCGTGGCCGCAGCCATCACAAGAGCTCCCTTGCAGCTCTCGCCGTCGGCGCTGAGAGGTGACGACTGATGCGGGGCGACCGGCTCCTCACCGTACCGGAGGTGCTGGCTGAGCTCGGCGGCGTCTCCCGGAGAACCTTCTACCGCTGGCGCGAACTCGGCAACGCGCCCAGGTGCATCAAGCTCCCGAACGGCGAACTTCGGGTCTGGTGGAGCGACCTGGCGAATTGGCTTGAGTCGCTGCGGGAGGTGAGATGAGCACCTCCTACGACGTGAAATTCTGGGAAATCCGCCGCAACGCCACGAGCAAGAAGCCGTCATACGTGGCCCGCTGGGTGGTCGGCTCCAAAGAGAAAAGCAAGACCTTCCGCACCAAGGCCCTGGCCGAGAACTTCATGTCCGACCTACGGCAGGCGGCCAAGAGGGGCGAGGCCTTCGATCTGAACACAGGGCTTCCCGAATCGATGGCCAAGACCGCCGACGCTGGTCCGACTTTCTTCGACTTCGCCAGGTCGTACGTGGCCGGACGCTGGGCACACTCTGCCGCTCGTACGCGCGAAACGATTGCGTACGCCCTGCTGTCCCTCGTTCCCGCCCTCGTCAGAAACCTCCCAGGAAGACCCGATGACGAGGACCTTCGCGCAGTGCTGCGGGAGTACGCCCTCCTGCCCGATCAACGGCGCGGGGAACTACGGCCGGAACTCAAGACGGCGCTCGGCTGGCTGGAGGCGGCATCGCTGCCCCTGGCCGACCTGATGGAACCGGCCGTGATTCGCGCGGCGCTCGATGCGGTCGCAGTCCGCTTCGACGGCGAGCTGGCGGCGCCCAATACGGTGCGCCGTAAAAGAGCCGTACTTCACCACATGTTGGAGACCGCCGTAGAGCTTAAGAAGCTTCCGGCGAACCCACTGCATTCGGTGAAATGGAAACCGCCGAAGTCCGCCGGAACCGTCGATCCGCGCACGGTGGTCAATCCAGCTCAGGCGCGGGCGCTGCTTGAGGCGGTGACCCAGGTAGGCCGGACACGTGGCCGTCGAATGATGGCCATGTTCGCCTGCATGTATTACGCGGCTCTTCGTCCGGAGGAGGCTGCCGGACTACGTCGGCAGAACTGTGAGTTACCCGACGAGGGCTGGGGGCTGATCGTCCTCGAGCGGGCTCGGCCTCAGGCCGGCAAGCGGTGGACGAACTCCGGAGAGACTCACGACGAGCGCGGCCTCAAGCACCGGGCCAGAGGGGAGACCCGCGAGATTCCCATCCCTCCTGTCCTCGTCGCGATCCTCCGAGAGCACATCGCGACCTACGGCACGGCCAAGGACGGCAGGCTCTTCCGCACAAGCAAGGGCCGGCCGTACTCCTCCTCGGCGTACTCCGCCGTCTGGCAGGAGGGTCGCCGCCTGGCGCTGACCGCCGAGCAGGTCGCCTCGCCGTTGGCGGCTCGGCCGTACGACCTGCGGCACGCGGCGGTGTCGTTGTGGCTCAACGCGGGCGTCCCGCCCACCGAGGTCGCCCAACGGGCCGGGCACGGTGTCGACGTGCTCCTACGGGTGTACGCCAAGTGCCTCGACGGACAGCGTGCCAGCGCCAACGCGCGGATCGGCAAGGCTCTAGAGAGCTGATCAACACTCCCGCAAGGCCCCGGCATGGTCCGGGGCCTTTTGCTTGTCAGGGTGTGACCTGGGCAGATGCCCTCAAGATCATTCCGCGCATATTCCGCGAACAGCGATCCACGGCTGCTTCCGATGGCCTACGGCTGCACACGGCAGAAGAGCGGTGAAATGCAAATGCCCAGGTCACCGGGCATCTGTCGAGGTAGGAGGAGTGCCCCCGGCAGGATTCGAACCTGCGGCACCCGCTTTAGGAGAGCGGTGCTCTATCCCCTGAGCTACGGAGGCTTGTTGATGTAAGCCTACCGAACTGAGCGGGCTTGGTGTGCCTCATGGCGACGTGGGTCGCGGATGGGGGTGGTCATCAGGGGTGTGGTGAGTGGCAAAGGTCTGGTAAGCGGTGGGTTCGGTGGGGTGCGGGGTGATTACCGTCACCTGGCATGAGCGAAGGGAAGCGAGGGACGGAAGGGCGGGCGCCGGAGCCGGCGGGGTGTCTGCCGAGTGGGGTTGGGCGGCCCTGGGTGCTGGTGGTGGCGATGCTCGTGCCGGTGGTGCTGGGGGGTGCGCTGCTGGTCGTGTCCCTGACCGGGGTCGGGGTGCCGGAGCAGCAGGCGGGGGAGGTGCGGGCCGACGGCGGCGAGGTCGGGGTGGAGTCGCGGGGGCCGTTGTCGTTCGCGCGGCCGGAGGTGGTGTACGGCCGGGCGGTGGTGAAGGTCGCGAAGTCCGCGGAGCGGCGGAGGCAGGAGGTGGCCGCGCCGCGGCGAAGGTCGGCCAAGCCTGCGGAGGAGGCCAAGCCGACGGAGGAGGGTAAGCCGGCAGCCCGGGCCCGGCGGGGGCCGGGCGAGCGGGAACGAAGGCCGACGGCGGTGCGGCGGGCTGAGCGGCCGCGGGTGCGCGCGGTGGTGAGGCAGCGCGGCCGGGGCGTGGAGCGCGGCCGGGGGATCGAGCGTCGGCGCCTGGAGCGGGACAAGAAGGCGGAGGAGTGTCCGCCGGAGAAGCGCCGGGGCATGGCGGCCGCGGAGAAGCGCGCGCAGGGTGCCGAGATGCGTGCGGACGCGGGGGAGCGAGTGATCGAGCAGGAAAGGCCGACCCCGCTGCTGCAGCTGCGGATCCTTTCGGCGGTGACGGAATAACGGACATTTCGGAAAGCAGCTCACGTTTGGTGCGTGGGTGTGTTTCACTCGTTAGGCGGCCGGTGGCGCTAGTGGGCGAGGGCCCTGGCCGTCTTTTGCGGTGTGGACTGCGTGGCGCGGCTCTGGCCGGATGCGGCGGCGCCGAGGCTGGCCGGTATGGCCCCGGCGTCGTGTGCGGTCGTGGCATACCGCCGCGACTGAGACTCACGAATTGCTCCTTCTCGGGACATACCGGTCGTGGAGAGTTCCGGTCGAGGGCTGGTTTCCCTGTAGTAACGTGCCTTGCGGTTCGGATCGCGAGTGGCAAAACGGAGGAGTCGGACGTGGCATCTCCTCGCTCAGCGGGGCTGATCGCGGTCGTCATGGTGGCGACTTCGCTCGTTGCGGAGGCCTCCGCGGCGGAGGCCGGGGCCAAGGTCGCGGTCGGGGCCACGAACGAGACGGAGGCCCAGCGGTCGGAGCAGGATCCGAACACGCTGCTCGAACTTCGCAGGCAGGCGCAGAAGGCCACCGCTGACATCGAGGCGGCCACGCGGGCGCTGGTGAACCGGCAGAAGGCGCTCGAGGAGTCGCAGAAGAAGCTCGCGGCCAAGCTCAACCAGCTCCAGCAGGCGAACCGGGAGCTCGCCAGGATGCGGGAGCCGCTGTCGGAGCTGGTGCAGTCGCTCTACCAGGTGCCCACGATCGGCGGCCTGTCCTCCTTCATGTCGGGGAACGAGCAGGCGAGCCTGCGGGCGATGAGCGACGCCACGCATCTGGTCGCGGCCAGGAACCAGATGCTCGAGGAGAGCGGGAAGGCGTTCCAGGAGCGGGAGCGGCTCGCGGCCGAGGCACAGGAGCTGCGCGCGGCGAACCTGTTGCAGGAGGCGCAGCTCAATGCCGAGATCGACATGCTCCGCAAGCGGTCGCAGAAGCTGGTGGACAACCTCACCAAAGCGCTGCAGAAGGCCGGGGTGCGGCTCAACAGGCAGGCCCGGAAGACGGGGTGCAACCCCTCGCTGGTGTCGACCGCCGCCCAGTACCCGAACGGGCTGCTGCCGCAGGCCTACCTCTGCCCGCTGCCGAACACCAAGGGACACCAGCTGCGGGCGGACGCGGCGATCGCGTTCGCCGCGATGAACGAGGCGTACCGCAAGCGGTTCGGCAGGCCGCTGTGCGTCACCTCCAGCTACCGCAGCCTCGGCGCGCAGCAGGCCGTCTACTACCAGCGGCCCGGGCTCGCGGCGATCCCGGGGAAGAGCAACCACGGCTTCGGGCTCGCGGTCGATTTGTGCGGAGGCGTGGAGGTTTTCCGGTCGCCGCAGTTCAACTGGATGGAGGCCAACAGCAAGAAGTTCGGGTTCATCCACCCTGACTGGGCGTATCGGAGCCCGTTCGAGCCCTGGCACTGGGAGTACGACCCCAAGCTCGGGTCGAAGCTCTGAGCTCGGGCTTCTCCTCTTCCCTCGTCTTCTCCCCGTCCTCCCGCCGCCCTTCTCCTCTTCCCTCTCCTCTTTCTCCTCTCCTCTCCTCGGCTGCCGGCCTTCCGTCTCCTGGGGTGTCGCGTGCTCGGCCGCACGGCCCTTGCTCGGCCGCCAGGTCGGCGTCCGTTGGGGACCGGGCGCTTCCGGCACGTTCCGCTGAGCGGCTTTCGGGACGGTGGTCGGCGCCGCATGCCTGGGCCGGATCAGCGGCGGGGGCGGATCGCCACGGAGAGGCGGCCGCTCGCCTGGGCCAGGGCGAGGTGGGCGGCCTGGGCAGGGGTGGTGGCGAGAACGACCAGGGCACCGGTGTCGCTGTCGCCGGTCGGGGTGGTGATGACGCGGACGTTCTGGGCCACCGGGAGTGCGGCGGTGGGGCGGTCCGCGGCCAGGTCGGCCGGGGCGCTGAGGACGTCGATCACGTCACCGGGGGAGAGGAGCTTCGCCGCGTCCGCGTCGGCGATGCGGACGGGGGTGGCGAGCAGGTCGGAGCCGTAGCCGGCCAGCAGGCCGGGGCCGAGGAGGCGGGCGTCGGTGAGGGGCTCGCCCGCGCGCATGGGCGAGGCGAGGACGCGGCCGGTCACCTGGGCGCCGGGGCGGAGTACGCCCGCGGGGAGCACGTCGGGCGGGAAGCGCGCCGACGTGACATCGGAGGCGGTGAGCGGGCCGCCGGGGAGGTCGCGGGCCGCGACGAGGATCTCCACGCCCGGGGCGGGGCGGATCGAGACGAGGGCGCAGGCCATCCCGGCGGCGGCGAGCCCGGCGGCGATCGGGCGTCGCCGCCGGGCGAGGAGACGACGGAGAGCGTGCATAACCGGTTCCTGCTCCTGTGGTCGGGTCGGGTGTCGGGCATCGAAGTCGGTTATTCGGTACGGCTGCGCGGGGCCGACCGGCGGCCCGGTCGTGCGCACGAGGCGGACGGGTGGGCGGGCCGTCCGCTGGGGTGCGTTCGGCTGCCGCTGCCGTGTCGGCCGGGGTTGTGGCGCGGCGGAGGCAGCGCGGTCGCGGCGGTGTGGGTGAAGGAGACGGGTTCGCCGAGGCGGTGGCCGGCGGCTTTCGGGGAAGCACGGTGGACCGAGGTGCGGGATCTCGGCCGCGGGTCCGGTCGTGTGTGCGAGGCGGACTGGGTGGGCCGTCCGGTGGAGTGGGTTCGGATGCCGCCGCCGTGTCGGCCGGGGTGGTGGCGTGGCGGAGGCGGCGTGGTCGTGGTGGTGGGGTGGCCGGATGGCGTTGGCAAGGTGGTGGGTCGCCAATCCTGGGGGTGGCGTCGTGGGCCGGGTGTGCGGTTTTGCCGCGGGTCCGGTCGTGTGTGCGAGGTGGATTGGGTGGGTGAGCCGTTTGCTGGGGTGCGGCCGGCTGCTGCCGCCGCGCTGTTGGATGGCGCTGCCGAGGTGGCGGGTCGCCGGTTCCTGGGGGTGGCGTCGTGGGCCGGGTGTGCGGTTTTGCCGCGGGTCCGGTCGTGTGGGCGAGGCGGACTGGGGGGTGGGCCGTCCGCTGGCGTGCGTTCGGTCGCTGCCGTCGTGCCGGCCGTGGGGTGGGCGCGGCGGGGCGGTGTCCTCGTGTCGGTGTGGGTGACGGGGACGGGGCCGCCGGGGCGGCGGCCCTCGGTCCTCGGGGAGGCGCCGGTGCCCGGGCCCGGGGCCGGACGGGCCGATGCCGAGGCGGGTCGCGGCGTCCCTCCTCGGCCGCGCCGACGACGGTCGCCACACCTGTCCGGCGAGGGCACCGCCGTACCGGGCGCGGGGTGGTCACCCGCCGGCCCGGCGGCGTGCCGATCGGGCGGACGCCGTGGTCAGGGGAGTTCGAAGGGGAGCTTGATGCCGTCGAGGGCGTGGCCGCAGGGGCAGGTGCGCTCCTCGGGGAGGGTCTCGACGACCTTCGCCACCAGGGAGCGCATGCGCTCGATGTTGGCGGCGAAGAAGGCGAAGACCTCCTCCTGGCTCACGCCCTCGCCCACCTCCACCCCGGCGTCGTGGTCGGTGACGAGGGAGAGGGAGGTGTAGCAGAGGGCGAGCTCGCGGGCGAGCACCGCCTCGGGGTGGCCGGTCATGCCGACGATGGTCCAGCCGTTGCTCGCGAACCACTGGGACTCGGCGCGGGTCGAGAACCGGGGACCCTCGATGACGACGAGGGTGCCGCCGTCCACGGTGGGCCAGCCCTCGGCGCGGGCGACGGAGACCGCGGCGGCCCGGCCGGCCGGGCAGTAGGGGTCGGCGAAGGTGACGTGCACCGCTCCGCCCTCGTCGTAGTAGGTCTGCGGGCGGCCGGAGGTGCGGTCGACCAGCTGGTCGGGGATGACGAGGGTGCCGGGGCCGTACTCCTGGCGGAGGGAGCCGACGGCGCTGGGGGCGAGCACCTGGCGCACGCCGAGCGAGCGCAGCGCCCACATGTTGGCCCGGTAGGGGATGCGGTGCGGGGGATGGCGGTGGCCCCTGCCGTGGCGGGGCAGGAAGGCCACGGTCCGGGAGCCGATCCGGCCCACGGTGATGACGTCGCTGGGGGGACCGTAGGGGGTGTCCACCTGGAGCTCCTCGGCCTCGTCGAGGAGGGAGTAGAAGCCGGAGCCTCCGATGACGGCGATTTCCGCGCGAGTGACCATGGCGCCGACACTAACGAATGCGCCGGCGCGTGCGGAGCGGGGTGGTCCGGGCTGTGGATAACCGGATCCGGGCGGGCACGGCTGTGGACAACGAACTGCAGGCCTGTGGACGACGGCCGTGCCGGTGACGGCCGGAGCGCGAGGCGGCACGACGCCGGATCTCCCCGCCCGAGCGCGGAGCCGCACCGCCGCCGGTGGCATTCCCGGGGCCGATTCGCGAGACGTGGCGACGGTACGGCGAGCGGAGTCGATCGGCAAAAAAGAAAACGCGCCCAGCCGTATTTCGGCCTGCCGAAAACCGGCGAGCCGGGTCGCCGGGATCGCGGGCCCGTCACCGCCGTTTTATCCCGCCGCGAAAAACCGTGGACAACGCCCAAGGGAAAGGCGTGAGCGGGTACGGTACTCGTCGCCGCCGACGGAGTTTCCCGCAGGATTCGTAAAGGGATGTGTGAAGGCCCCTCGGGGCCGCAGGTGTCGCGCGGGATCCGGCCCGGACGCGCCGTCGCGTCGGTGCGGAGCGGGATCCCACCACCCGGCGGGCCGGCCGTCCCGCGGTGCGCCGTCGTGGCCGGACACGCCGCAGATCCGCGCCGGTGCGGCCGGTCGGCGCGGCCGGGGAGGGGCGCCGTGCGGCCCACCTGGTGCGGCACCGCACCGGTCGTGTCAAGGGCACGCCCTGGACACGATGAAATGGACACCGAGACACCACGATTCCGCGCCCCGCCGCGCCATGCGCCGGGGAGACCGCCCGGGAACCGGTGCGGTGGGCGGTGATGTCGGAGAAAGGCCCGCGGACGATTCCCGGGAACGACTCCCGACGACGACGTCCGGAACCGTCCGCGCAATGGCCACAGGCCCGGTCAACCCTCACAAAACCGGGCAAACCGGGCCAATATTCGGGAGTGCCGAGCGGCGACGCCCGGGCAACGCCTGTAACCGCTTGCGGGCGGAGGAGTGGCCGCGCTCAGCGGTGTGCGGTCGGCTCAGGCGGCCGAGGTCGACGCGGTGCTCTTGCTGTCGGACTTGCTGCTGCTGTCGGACGACGAGGAGCTCGAGTCGCTCTTGCTCCCGTTCGAGCTCGACGAGCTCGACGAGGAGGACGAGCCGTTCGACGAGCGGCTGTCCGTGCGGTAGAAGCCGGAGCCCTTGAAGACGATGCCGACCGGCGAGAAGACCTTGCGCAGCCGTCCCTTGCAGCTCGGGCACTCGGTCAGCGGGTCGTCGGTGAACTTCTGCACCACCTCGAGCTGCTCGGAGCAGGCGGTACAGGCGTACTGGTAGGTGGGCACGCACTCCTCCTCAATGGCTCACACCGGCTTGGCACTCTGACGGTGCGACTGCTAATGGTACGGCTCGGACTAGCATAAATGCCACTCAGGACCGGTCTAGCCCGGTTGACCAGCGCCTTCGCCCCGCCCGCGAGCGCCCCGCCGTACCGCCCGGGCGTGATCGCCGAGGCCGCTCGGCCCCATACCACACGGCATCCGCGGCCCCACCCCCGGTACGGCACAGCCGCCCCGGCGCCTGCCACCGCGTGACGCATGCCACACTACGGCCGCAGGCGCCGGCCTCAGTCCCCCCGCTCGCCGTGCCACCCGGCGAGCTTGCCGCCGCGGCTCACCGCGCGCAGCCGGCGTTCCACCGCCTCCCGGGACGATGCGGTGGTGACGACGAGCAGCCGGTCCCCGGCGAGCAGCCGGGTGCTCGGCCCGGGCACGAACGCGCGGCCGTCCCGCACGATCATGGTGACCGCCGCGTCGCCGGGCAGCCGCAGCTCGAAGACCTCCACGCCGTCGAGCCGCGACCCGGGCGGCACCCCGACCTGGAGCAGTTCGGACTTGAGCTCCTCCAGCGGCGCCGCCTCCACGTCGAGCTCGTGCGCCTCGGCCGGATCGGCCACCTTGAGCAGCCGGGCGGCGAGCGGCAGCGTGGGCCCCTGCAGCAGGGTGAACACGATCACGATGACGAAGACCTCGTTGAAGATCGTTTTCGCCCCGGGCACCCCGGCCGCCCACGGGATCGTGGCGAGCACGATCGGCACCGCGCCGCGCAGCCCGGCCCACGACAAAAAGGCCTGCTCCCGCCAGGAGAGCGCGCCGATCCGGGCCAGCCGGGCGACCAGCGCCGAGGCCACCACCGAGGCCGGCCGCGCCACCAGGATCAGCGCGAACCCGGCGACCAGCCCGGGGACCAGCGCCCGGGGCAGCTCGTCCGGCCGGGCGAGCAGGCCGAGCATGACGAACAGCCCGATCTGGGCGAGCCACGCCGCCCCCTCGGCGAACCCGCGGGTGGCGGCCCGGTGCGGCAGGCCCGCGTTGCCGAGCACCACCGCGGCGAGGTAGACGCCGAGGAACCCGCTGCCGTGCGCGAGCACCGCCCCGCTGTACGCGCCCAGCGCGACCGCGAACACCGCGATCGGGTACAGGCCGGACGCCGGCAGCGCAACCCGGCGCAGCGCGAACGCGGCGAGGACCCCCACCCCGAGCCCGATCGCGGCGCCGATCGCGAGCTCCAGGACCACGTCGAGCACGACGAACCCGGCCCGCGCCGCCGACGTGCCCCCGGTGCTCAGCGCGGCCACGACGATCACCGCGGGCGCGTCGTTGAACCCGGACTCGGCCTCCAGCACCCCGGCGAGCCGGGCCGGCAGCGGCAGCCGGCGCAGCACCGAGAACACCGCGGCCGCGTCGGTCGAGGCGAGCACCGCGCCGAGCAGCAGCGCCGACCGCCAGTCCAGGCCGAGCGGGCCCACCGTGCACGCGGCGAGCACCACCACGCTCACCCCGACCCCGACCGTGGCGAGCACGATCGCCGCCGGTACGGCCGGCCGTACCTGCCGCCAGTTCGTGGTCAGCCCGCCCTCGGCGAGGATCACCGCCAGCGCGACGAGCCCGATCTCCCGCGCCAGCTCGGCGTCGTCGAAGCCGATGCCGAGCCCGTCCTCGCCGAGCAGCAGCCCGAGGCCGAGGTAGATGAGCAGGCTCGGCAGCCCGGTGCCGTGCGCGATCCGCACCGCGACGATCGCGGCGATCACCACGCCCGCGCCGAGGAGCAGCCAGACGTCGAGACGCACCCGGCCCCTCCTTCCCGCCCGGGCCCACCGGCCGCGGGCTTCCGCCGTCGCCCGGCCACTCCGCCGCGGGCCACGTAATTTCCGTTACGTCGCCGCCTCGACCCGCCCGACCCTCACGATTCCCGAGGGGAGCGCGGCGTACCGGACCGGCTGGTCGTGGGGCTCGGCGGGGACGCCGTCGATCAGCTCGCCCTCGTGCAGCAGGGCCACCGTGGGCACGTTCGGGCCCACCCGCGCCAGCGCCCGGTCGTACGAGCCGCCGCCCCGGCCGAGCCGTACCCCGGTGGTCCGGTCGACCGCGAGCGCGGGCACGATCACGAGCGCGGCGGTGCGGATCGCGTCCACGCCGCGGCGCGTGTCGACCGGCTCGAGCAGGCCGTTTCGCCCCGGGGCGAGCGAGTCCGGGCCGTCGTAAACGGCCCAGTCAAGATCGTTGTCAGGGCGGAGAACGGGCAGCATCACCGTCGCGCCGTGCTTCCACAACGCGTACACAAGGCCGTGGGTCGACGGCTCGGTGCCGAAGGACCAATAGCACGCGACAAGCCCCGCCATCTGCACCCACGGCTGGTCGAGAAGCGACTCCCTGATCGCCGCCGCCGCGCGCTGCGGGTCCTGCACTGTGGCCCGTCTCTCAAGAATCCGGCGACGCAGCTCCCGCTTCTCCATAAGCCCCTCCATTAAAGTCAATGCATGGCTGACTTCGACACTGTGACGAAAGCCGTCATCCCCGCGGCGGGCCTCGGAACACGATTCCTCCCCGCCACGAAGGCCACGCCGAAAGAGATGCTGCCCATCGTCGACAAGCCGGCCATTCAGTATGTGGTCGAGGAGGCGGTGGACGCCGGGCTCCTCGACGTGTTGCTGGTCACGGGCCGGAACAAGCGTTCCATCGAGGACCATTTCGACCGAGCGTACGAGCTTGAGGAGGCGCTCGCCGCAAAGGGGGACGAGGTACGGCTGTCACAGGTGTTGGAGACGGCCGACCTCGCCACCGTGCACTACGTACGGCAGGGCGAGCCGAAGGGCCTGGGCCACGCCGTGCTGTGCGCCAAGCAGCACGTGGGCGACCACCCGTTCGCCTGCCTGCTCGGTGACGACCTCATCGACCCGCGTGACCCGCTGCTCAAGCGCATGATCGAGGTGCGCAAGCGGTACGGCGGCAGCGTGGTGGCGCTGATGGAGGTGCCCAAGGACCAGGTCTCGCTGTACGGCTGCGCCGCGATCGCCCCCACCGAGGAGGAGGACGTGGTGCGGGTCACCAACCTGGTGGAGAAGCCCGCGCCCGAGGACGCCCCGTCGAACTGGGCGGTGATCGGCCGCTACGTGCTCGACCCGGCGATCTTCGCGGTGCTGGAGGAGACCAAGCCGGGCCGCGGCGGCGAGATCCAGCTCACCGACGCCCTGCTCACGCTCGCGGGACGGGACCGTGACGAGGGCGGCCCCGTCCACGGCGTGCTGTTCCGCGGCCGCCGCTACGACACCGGCAACAAGGCCGAGTACCTGCGCACCGTGGTGACGTTCGCGGCGGAACGCGAGGACCTCGCGCCCGAGTTCCTGCCGTGGCTGCGCCGCTTCGTGGAGGAGCGGGTGCGGTAGGCCACAATAGGCACGTGCACGATCCCCGACGCCCCGGTGACGGCGTCCCGCTCAAGCCCGTCGACCGGCACCTGGAGGAGATCCTCGCCACCGTGCGAGCGGTCACCCCGCTCGAGCTCGATCTCGACCAGGCCCTCGGCACCGTGCTCGCCGAGAACGTCACCTCGCCGCTGCCGCTGCCGCCGTTCGACAACTCCGCGATGGACGGCTACGCGGTGCGGGCCGCGGACGTGGCCGGCGCGTCCGAGACGAGCCCGGTCGTGCTGCCGGTGATGGACGACGTGGCGGCCGGGGACGGACGCACGTACGCGGTGGGCCGCGGCATGGCCGCGCGGATCATGACCGGCGCCCCGGTTCCCGGCGGCGCCGACGCGGTCGTGCCGGTGGAGTGGACCGACGGCGGCACGGTGCGCGTGGCGATCCGCCGCGCGCCCGAGCCGGGCAACGCGATCCGCCGGGCCGGCGAGGACGTACGGCCCGGCCAGGTCGTGCTGCCCGCCGGGACGCTGATCGGCCCGGCCCAGCTCGGCATCCTCGCCGGGGTGGGGCGGCGCCGGGCGCGGGTGCTGCCGCGCCCGCGGGTGGTCGTGATGTCGACCGGCGCCGAGCTCGTGCCGCCGGGCGAGCCGCTCACCCCCGGCAAGATCTACGAGTCGAACAGCTACACCCTCTGCGGCGCGGTACGGCAGGCCGGGGCCGAGGCGTACCGCGCCGAGGCCGTCACCGACGACCCGGCCGAGTTCCTCGAGCGGCTGGAGGCCCAGCTCGTCCGCGCCGACGTGGTGATCACCAGCGGCGGGGTGTCGATGGGCGCCTACGAGCCGGTGAAGGAGGCGCTCGGCCCGCTCGGCACGGTGCGGTTCGACAAGGTCGCGATGCAGCCCGGCATGCCGCAGGGGTTCGGCGTGGTCGGCGAGGACCGGGTGCCGATCTTCTGCCTGCCCGGCAACCCGGTGTCGGCGTTCGTGTCGTTCGTGCTGTTCGTCCGGCCCGCGCTCGACAAGATGCGCGGCCTGCCCGCAGGCCCGCCGAGGACCGTGCCCGCGACCGTGGACGCGCCGCTGCGCTCGCCCAAGGGCAAGCGCTCGTTCCTGCGCGGCGTGCTCGACGGCGACGTGGTGTCGCCGGTGCGCGGCCAGGGCTCGCACCAGCTCGGCGCGCTCGCCGGGGCGAATGCGCTCATCGTCGTGCCCGAGGACGTCACCGAGGTGCCCAAGGGCGCCACGGTCCGGGTCATTCCCCTCTGAGCCCGCGCCCCGCGTACGATTTGGGGTACTCGTACGGCTGAGCGACTGCCGGCGGCGGCCGGTCAGGAGGGCGACATGCGTGGGCTGACCCATATCGACGAGACCGGCGCGGCCCGCATGGTCGACGTCTCGGCGAAGGACGTCACCGTGCGCACGGCGCGCGCCACCGGCCGCGTGCTGCTGTCGCCGGAGGCCGTGGCGCTGCTCCGCTCCGGCGAGGTGCCCAAGGGGGACGCGCTCGGCGTGGCCCGCATCGCGGGCATCCAGGGGGCCAAGCGCACCCCGGACCTCATCCCGCTGTGCCACCCGATCGCGCTGCACGGGGTGAACGTCGACCTGACCGTGGTGGACTCGGGCGTGGAGATCACCGCCCGGGTGAAGACCGCCGACCGCACCGGCGTGGAGATGGAGGCGCTCACCGCGGTGAGCGTGGCCGCGCTCGCGCTCATCGACATGGTCAAGGCCGTGGACCCGGCGGCGGTCATCACCGACGTGCGGGTGGAGGAGAAGACCGGCGGCAAGACCGGCGTGTGGACCCGGGAGGCCGCCGCCGAGCGGCCGGAGGCGTCCTCGTGAGAGCGCTCGCGATCACGGTCTCCAACCGGGCGGCCAAGGGCATCTATCCGGACAGGTCCGGCCCGCTGCTCGTGTCGCTGCTCAAGGAGGCCGGGTGCGAGCAGGTGGACGGCCCGCTCGTCATCCCCGACGGCGAGCCGGTGGAGGCCGCGCTGCGCGACGGCGTACGCGACGGCTACGACGTGATCGTCACCACCGGCGGCACCGGGCTCACCCCCACCGACCTCACCCCCGAGCTGACCCGGCGCGTGCTCGACCGGGAGATCCCCGGCATCGCCGAGGCGATCCGCCAGGTGAACCGGGAGAAGGTGCCCACTTCGATCCTGTCGCGCGGCCTCGCCGGCGTGGCGGGCCGCACGCTGATCGTGAACCTTCCGGGCTCCTCGGGCGGCGTCAAGGACGGCATGGCCGTGCTCGCGCCGATCCTGCGGCACGCGGTCGACCAGATCCACGGCGGCGACCACCCCAGAGGCTGAGCGGCCGGAGGCTGCGCGCCGCCGCCCCGAAACGGGGAGAATCCGAGCAAAGGAGGACGGCGTGGCGGATCGGCGGTCGCAGAGGGATGATTGACAGGTGGATCGACTTCGCGGTTGGCCGGTGACCCTGACGGAGGGGCCGGTCGGCCTACGGCCCATCCGGTTCCGTGACGTACGGGTCTGGCGGGAGACGCGGCTGCGCAACATCGAGTGGCTGCGCCCATGGGAGCCCACGAACCCGGAGACGCCGCTGTACCGCACCGGCCTCGGGCCGTACATCGCCATGGTCGGCACGCTGCGCCGGGAGGCGCGGCAGGGCCTCGCCATGCCCTGGGTGGTGACCTACGAGGGGCGCTTCGCCGGGCAGCTCACGATCGGCGGCATCACGTGGGGAGCCGCCCGCTCCGCCCAGGTCGGTTACTGGATCGACCGGGAGCTCGCCGGTCGCGGCATCATTCCGACCGCGCTCGCCATGGCCGTGGACCACTGTTTCTTTACCACGGGTCTACATCGTTTGGAGGCCAATATCCGTCCGGAAAACCACGCCAGCCGTAGGGTGGTGGAGAAGCTCGGTTTCCGGGAGGAGGGCCTACGCCGACGTCAACTGCACATCAACGGCGCCTGGCGAGACCACATCTGCTACGCGCTGACGCTGGAGGACGTTCCGAACGGCCTTTTGGCGCAGTGGCGGCGTACCCGGGAGGCGGCTGCGCGCGACGGCTCCTGAATGACCAGGGCGTTAACGGCTTTGCCGATCTCGCGACACACCGCACCGAATACTCGTCAAACAATCACACACGGTCTTACGGTGCGTGACGTGAGCACATCGGTGACGGCAAAAGACCCAGGATGTGTTCACGCTGCCCGGAGGCGGTGTCATGGGTAGCGTATTCCTTTATCTCGCCATCGTCCTGATGTGGCTGTGCGTCCTGGTGCCGATGTGGCTGCGCCGGGACCGCGGCCACGAGGACGAGTTCGTGCCCGCCTTCGGCGAGGACACCGCCGGCGACGCCGCGGGTGACACGGGCGGCTCCACCCGCGACGATATCAGTGATCGGTCCCGTGACGAGACCTCCGAGGAGATCCGTGACGACAGCGGCGGCGACACCCTCGTCGACGACGACGCCCCCGCCTCGGCCGCCCGGCCCTCCGCCGGGTCCGCGGCGCACGCGATGGGCGCCTCCGGGTCCGTCACCGCCCGGGCCGGGGACCGGGCCGACGCCGGCTCCGCCGTGAGCCCCGGCCTCGGCTCCGCCACCGGGTCCGCCGCCGACGTGGACACCGCATCCGACGCTGTATCCGACGCTGTGTCCGACGCTGTGTCCGACGCTGTGTCCGGCACTGTGTCCGACGCTGTGTCCGGCGCAGGGAGCGACACCGCATCGGAGGCCGGTTCGGACCCCACCGCATCCCAGGCCGCCTTCTCCCCCCAGTCCGGCGACAAGCCCTCGACCACGCCGCCCATGTCCTCCCGAGCCGCCCGCCGCCGCGCCGCCCAGCGCCGCCGCGCCCGCATCATCGCCCGCCGCCGCAGGCGCCTGTTCTACTCCGTGCTCCTCGTGATCGCGTCCACCGTGACCGCGGCCACCGGCGTGGTCTCCTGGTGGGGCGTGATCCCGTCCGTCGTCATCCTCCTCGGTTACCTCGTCATGCTCCGCGTCGCCGCCCGCATCGACGCGGAACGCCGCGCCCACGCCGCCCGGCTCCGCGCGGAGCGCGCCCGGCGCCGCCGCGAGGCCCTCGCGGCCCGGCAGACCACCGCTGACGTGCTCGAATTCCAGGGTCCCCGGCGGGCCGAGCTGTTCGACCAGTACGCGGATCCGCCGCGCCGCGCCGTCGGCGACTGAAAACCGTGGCGCAAGCACCCCGGAAAGTTTGCTACTCTGGTCGCGTCCTTGGGGCTATAGCGCAGTCCGGTAGCGCACCTCGTTCGCATCGAGGGGGTCAGGGGTTCAAATCCCCTTAGCTCCACAGGTCGAGGGCCACCTCCGAGCTCCGGAGGTGGCCCTTCCGCTTTCGGCACGGCGGAGCCGGTACGGCAGGCCGCGCGGGGGCCGCGAAGGCCGCCCGGCCGGCCCGTCGTCTCGCGCGTGTGGCGGCCGCTCAGGCGGGCCGTACGGGTTGAGCCGCGCGCGATCGTCGCCGAGGCTGGACGGCATGGTGCGAACGGCGACAGTGCACGACATCCCGAGCTCGTCCGCCTCCGGTCGCTGCTCTTCGACGACCTCGGTGGCGACTTTTTCAAGCCGCCGGGCGCGGGGGACGACTGGCGTGCGGCGCTCGCGCGGGCGCTGGAGCGGAAGCTCGCCGACCCGGACTGCCGGATCCTCGTGGTGGACGGCGACGACGGGCTGGCCGCGTGCGGGGTCGGCGTGATCGACGAGTGGCTGCCCGGTCCGCACCTGCGCAACGGGCGGGTGGGCCACGTGTTCGGCATGGTCACCGACCCGGCGCACCGGCGGCGCGGGCACGCCCGGGCGATCATGCTCGGCCTGCTCGACTGGTTCCGCGAGCGCGACGTGGCCCGGGTCGACCTCACCGCCTCCCGCGAGGCCGAGGTGCTGTACCGGGACCTCGGCTTCGCCGCGCATCCCGATCCGCTGCTGTGCTGGAGGCCGTGACGACGGCCGCGCCCGACCCGCGGCGGCCCGGGCGTACGGCACGGCCGCGGCGGCCCGCCCGCCGCGCCCACCGCCGGGCCGGCCACCGTAGGGCGGCGGCCCTGACCCGGGGGCCGGAAATTCGATGGAGGACGGCGGGCGGAACGGGGAGCATCCCTGCATGTCGCTCAGATTCCACGAGATCGCCGAGGGCGGTCACCGCATCCTTAACCCGTTCACCGACGCGAAGCTGGACCTGCTGGGCCGGGTGGCGCGGCTGCGGCCCGGCATGCGGCTGCTCGACCTGGGCTGCGGCAAGGGGGAGATGCTCTGCCGCTGGGCCGTGGCCCACGGGATCGAGGGGATCGGCATCGACATCAGCCGGGTGTTCCTGGACGCGGCACGCCGGCGGGCCGAGGAGCTCGGGGTCACCGATCGGGTGAGGTTCGAGCTGGGGAACGCCGCGGACCACCGGGCCGAGCCGGAGGCGTTCGACGTGGTGGCCTGCCTCGGGGCCACCTGGATCGGGGGCGACGTGCAGGGCACGATCGCGCTCATGCGCCCGCCGCTCAAGCGGGACGGCATCCTGCTGGTGGGCGAGCCGTACTGGGTGGACGAGCCGCCGCCGGGCGCGGCCGAGGCGCTCGGCTTCGCGCCGGGCGCCTACCTGTCGCTCGCCGGGACGTTCGACCGGTTCGCGGCGTGCGGGCTCGAGGTGCTGGAGATGGTGCTCGCCGACCCCGACGACTGGGATCGGTACGTGGCGAGCCAGTGGTGGACGCTGAGCGACTGGATCCGCGCCAACCCCGACGACCCCGACGTCGGGGCGGTGCGGCGGTTCCTCGAGCGCTGCCGCCGCAGCCACGTCGAGTACGGCAGGCGGTACCTCGGCTGGGGCGTCTTCGTGCTGCGGCCCCGCTGACCGGGAGGCCGCCCGGGGTCACCAGCGGGCGGCGCTCGCCGCAAGGTGGGCGCGGACCGCGTCGACGGCCGGATGGGGGACCGCCGAGGAGCGCCAGGCGAGGTAGAAGGTGTTGATCGGCGGGTCCTCGGGCTCGTGGAGGAGCACGAGCCGCCCGGTGTCGAGCAGGTCGCCGATCAGGTAGCGGGGGAGCGCGCTGTAGCCCGCGCCCGCGGCGCAGGCGGCGGCGACGGCGCGCAGGTCGGGCACGACGACCGCGGGCGGCACGCGCGGCACGGGGCGGCCGAACACGTGCCGCCAGTACCGGCGCACGATCGGCAGCTCCTCGCTGTAGGCGACGACCGGCAGGTTCCCCAGCACCTCCACCGGGTCGGCGGCGAGCCGGTCGCGGTCGAGGCCGGCGGCGAGCTGCGGGGCGGCGACGAGCACGAACTCCTCGTCGGCGATCGGCACCCCGGTGAGCGCCCGGCCGCGGGGCCGGATCGTCGAGACGACCAGGTCGAGGCCGCCGCCCGCGAGCTCGGCGAGCAGGTCGTCGGCGAGGCCGGTGGTGACCCGTACCCGCAGGCCGCGCGGGTAGAGCTCGGCGAGCGACGGCAGCACCCGCACCGCGGTGAGCTCGGGCGGCCCACCGAGCAGCACCGTCCGGGTGAACGGCGCGCCGGCCGTGGCCGCCAGCTCGGTGAGCGCCGCGGTCAGCGCGTCGAGGTGCGGCCCGATGCGGAGGGCGAGCTCGTCGCCCGCGGCGGTGGGGGTGAGGCCCCGGCCGCCCCGGTGGAACAGGGTGACGCCGAGCCGCCGCTCCAGCCGCCGGATCTGCGCGGTCACCCCAGGCTGCGACAGGCCCAGCTCGGCCGCGGCCCTCGTCATCGAGCCGGCGCGGTGCGCGGCGAGGAAGGTGCGCAGCAGCGTCAGGTCGAGGTCGTCCCCGGAAACGGGCGGTTGCGGCAGGTGACGGGCGTCCGGCACATCGCCGACCTATCACGTTCGTGATGACCGGTGCAAGCGAGCGTTGTTGGACGGTGATACCTCGCGTGCGCCATCCTCGCCCCCGGGCCGGATCTCATTCATGCCGGTCCGCCGGATTTGGAGGGGAGTGAGCCATGTCCAACGCCGTCTCGCGCGACCGCGCGCTGATCGTGCTCACCAGCCACGGCGAGCTGGGGGACACCGGGCGGAGCACCGGCTTCTACCTGCCGGAGGTCGCCCACCCGTGGAAGGTGTTCGTCGAGGCCGGGCTCACGGTGGACCTGGTCTCGGTGCAGGGTGGCGAGCCGCCGATGGACGGGCACGACCCGTCCGACCCGGTGCAGCAGCGGTTCCTCGCGGACCCGGAGATGTCGGCCAAGCTCAAGAACACGCCGAAGCCGGGCGAGGTCGACCCGTCGCGGTACGGCATCGTGCTGTACGCGGGCGGGCACGGCGTCATGTGGGACTTCCCGGGCAACGCCGAGCTCGCCGCGCTCGGCCGCCAGGTGTACGAGCAGGGCGGCGTGGTCGCCGCGGTCTGCCACGGCCCGGCCGGGCTCGTCGACCTGACGCTGAGCGACGGCAGCCACCTGGTCGCGGGCAAGCGGGTGGCCGCGTTCACCAACGACGAGGAGGCCGCGGTCGGCCTCACCGAGGTGGTGCCGTTCCTGCTCGCCGACCGGCTGACCGAGCGCGGTGCCACCCACGTGCCCGCCCCGAACTTCGCGGCGAACGTCGTCGTCGACGGCCGCCTGGTCACCGGTCAGAACCCCGCCTCCGCGACCGGCGTGGCCGAGGCCGCGGTCAAGGCCCTGCGGGAGCAGGCCGCGGCCTAGCCGTACGGCCACGGGCGCATCCGGTGGCCGGGTCCGCCGAGGGGGAGCGAGCCCGGCCTGCCGTACCCCGGTGCGTACGGCCCGGCGAGCCCGGCAGGAGGCCCCGGGCGCGTGTCTGTCACGGTTCTCCGCACCCGCACCCCTCGGCCGAGGGGTCACGGCCCGCCCCGCGTCGGTTCCGGCGCTCGGGCGGGCCTTCGTCGTCTCCGCGGCCGTGAGACCCGCTGCCGCGGCGCGGGACGGCGGGTCGCGGTGCCGATGCGACGGGCCGGGTCAGCCGCCTGCGGGCGGCTCGATCGGCGGGCAGCGGGTGTCGCGCGGCGGGGTGCGCAGGGTGAGCAGGTAGCGTTCGACCGCGGCGGCCACGCACGCGCTCCGCGTCGCGTACACCCCGTGGCCCCAGCCGTCGTAGGTGAGCAGGACGGCCCCGGTGCGGCGGGCCACGTTGCGCGCCCACTCGTGCGGGGTGACCGGGTCGTACCGGCTGTTGACCAGCAGCACCGGCGGCGCCCCGCGCCACCGTGGCGGCCGCTGCGGGCCGCGCTCCGCCGCCGGGTGGCCGACGCACACCAACATGGCGCCCCACGCCTGCGGGGACAGCTTCATGTCCGGCGCAACCCGGGCGAGTCGGCGCAGGTACGCGCGCACCTCGGCGGCGCCGCGCAGCCGCGGCCGCCAGTCCTGGCAGAAGATCGCGGTGGCCGGGTCCTCGACCGTCTCCTGCTGCGCCGCCCGCCGCGGCGGGGGGACGGGCGTCGGGGCGGAGCCGTTCGCCAGCAGCGCCGCGTGCCGCTCGGCCAGCGCCGCCCAGCCCGGCTCGTGGAACGCGGCCTCGGCCTCGGCGAGCAGGTCCATCGACGTCCACGGCTCCTGCGACCGCGGGTCGACGAGCCGCCCGCTCGCGGCCCGGGCGTACAGCTCGGCGAAGACCCGGCGGACGTCCCTGCCGTGCAGGGCGCAGCCGGGGGAGCGGCGGCACCACGCCACGTACTCGTCGAACGCGTCCTGCACGGCCTTCGCCTCGCTGCGCACGAACTCCCACGTCGTCGCCTGGCCGGGGTCCATGACGCTGTCGAGCACCATGGCGCGGACCCGGCGCGGGAACAGCTCGGCGTACCGCTGGCCGAACAGCGTGCCGTACGAGTGGCCGTAGTAGGTGAGCCGCTCCTCGCCGAGCGCGGCGCGGATCGCGTCCATGTCCCGGGCCACGCTGCCGGCGTCGAGGAAGTCGAACAGCGGCCCGCTCAGCCTCCGGCAGCTCTCCGCGTACCTGCGGTTGTACTCGCGGAGCCGGTGGAACCGCTCGGTCGTGGTGGGGAACAGGAACGCCTGCCGCACCGGCCGCAGCCGACACCGGATGCTCCCGCTGCCGCCCACGCCGCGCGGGTCGAACCCGACGACGTCGAACCGGCGCCGCACCTCCGCCGGGAGGGCGCTCGCGATACCGCCGCTCTTCACGTCGTCCACGCCCGACTGCCCCGGACCGCCCGGGTTGATCAGGATCGTGCCGATCCGCGCATCCGGGTCGGCGGCCCGCCGGCGGGCCAGGGCGATCTCGACCGTCCGCCCGCCCGGCCGGGACCAGTCGATCGGCACGGTCACGGTGCCGCACTCCACCTCGGGCGCCTCCGGGCACCGATGCCACGCAACGCGCGCGGCCGTGCCGTACGGCCGGTCCGCGGTGCCCGCGTGGGCCGGGGTGACGGCGAGCGCCGCCGCGGTGACGAGCGCGGCGGGCAGCGCGGCCGTCCTGATTCGACCCCTCACGGCGAGTCTCCTGTCCCTGGCGTCTCTGCGGCACGGATGGGGGGACGGCGCGTCGCGGAGGCCGACACACGCCCTCTATGCACGGTTTATCCGATGGATGGTGGTGTGAGCGCCGAGATCGGCCCAGGATCCTTTGACCCTCGGCCGCGAGCCGTACGGGCGCGGGGACGATCGGCGGCCTCCGTCCGGATGGCGGGGCCGGTGGCGCGGCGGGGACGTGGCGACCCCGGCCGATAGGATGGCGCACGCTTCACCACCGGCGGCATCGAGAGAAGGGCGGCCTGGCATGCGTCGGCGAGCGTTGCCAGTGATCTACCTCGCGGTCTTCGTCGACATGCTCGGGTTCGGCATCATCCTGCCGCTGCTGCCGTTCCACGCCGAGCAACTCGGCGGCACCGGGCTGTGGGTGGGCGGCGTGCTCACCGCGTACGCGGCCGCGCAGTTCGTCGCCGGGCCGGTGCTGGGGCTGCTGTCCGACCGGTTCGGGCGGCGGCCGGTGCTGCTCGCCGCCCTGCTCGGGTCGGCGGTCTCCCTCGCGCTCACCGGGCTGGCGAACTCCCTGCTCACCCTCTTCGCCGCCCGGCTGGTCGCCGGGCTGTGCGGCGGGGCGATCCCGGTCGGCCAGGCGTACGTCGTGGACCTCACCGAGCCGCGGGAGCGCACCAAGGCGCTCGGCATGGTCGGCGCCTCGATCGGCATGGGCTTCGTGTTCGGGCCGGGCCTCGGCGCGGCGCTGTCCGGCCTCGGGTTCGCCGGGGTGTGCTTCGTCGCGGGCGGCATCGCCCTCGCCAACTTCCTCGCCGGGCTGGTGCTGCTGCCCCGGCAGGCCCCGGCCCGTACGGCCGGGCGGGACGGCGAGTCCGCTCCCCGCAACGCCTCGCCCGCCGTGCTCGTGGCCGCGCTGCGCATCCCGTCCATGCGGCCCGTCCTCGTCGCGATCTTCGCCGGGACGTTCGCGTTCACCGGCATGGAGGCCACGTACGCGCTGCTCGGCGAGCGCCTGTACGACCTCGGCCCGGCCGGGCTCGGCGTGATCTTCACCGGCGTCGGCCTGGTGATGGCCGCGGTGCAGGGCGGGCTCGTGGGCCGGCTCTCCGCCCGGTACGGCGACCGCCGCGTCGCGGTCGGCGGCACCCTGCTCATGGCCGTCGGCCTGGTCGCCCTCCCGCTCGGCGTGACCTGGCTGAACTATGCCGGCCTCGCCGTGCTCGCCGCCGGGCAGGGCCTGATGACCACGGCCACGTCCGCGCTCATCGCCGAGGCGGCCGGCGCGGCCCTCGGCAGCGCCTTCGGGGTGGGCCAGTCCTCCTCGGCCGCGGCCCGCGCGATCGGCCCGGTCGCGGCCGGCGCGGCCTTCGACGCCCACTTCACCCTGCCGTTCTACCTCGGCGCCGTGCTGTGCGCCGCCGCCGCGCTGCTGCTGCGCCGCCGTACGGCCCCGGCCCCGGAGGCCACGGGCCCGCGCGCGGCCGAGGCCGTCCGGGACGATCGGCCGGTGTCCTGAGCCCGCGCGCTCAGCGCCGGGCGAGGTGGCGGTCGAGGAAGCCGGCGACGAGGCGGATGAGCGCGATGCGGTGGTCGGAGAACGCGTGGTCGGTGGGGAGCACGTGGTGCTCGAGCCGCGCCACCGGGTGGCGCTCGTAGGCCTCGACCACCGGGCGGAAGTGGAACGGCTCGGGCGAGACCGTGTCCCGGCCCGCGCCGACCAGCAGCACGGGCCGGTCGGCGAGCCGCGGCGCGAGGTCGGCGAGCCGCCACGCCTCCCCGGCGGTCTCCATCTCGGTGAGCAGCGCCTGCGGTGAGGTGCCGCGGAGCGGCAGCATGCACTCCTCGAACATCCGCAGGCACCGGTCCCGCTGCTCGGCGTCGGTACGGCAGGCCACGCCCATCGCGCCGAAGTCGAACGGGGCGATGGAGACGACCGCGGCGACCGCGGGATCGGCGGCCGCGGTGTGCAGCGCGGTGAAGCCGCCGAGGCTGTGCCCGGCGACCGCGACCCGCCCCGGGTCGAGCCGGTGCCGGGACGCGAAGCCGGGGTCGCGCACGGCCGCGACCACCGTGGCCGCGTCGGCGAGCACCTTCGCCCACGAGTAGGAGCCGCCCATGCCCCACGAGCCGCGGTAGTGGAACACCAGCGTCGCGTACCCGGCCCGGCGCAGCGCCTGCGCGATGTCGAAGTTGCGCTCGTAGCCGGGGAAGCCGTGCAGGATCACCACGATCGGGTGCGGGCCCGGCCCCGCCGGGATGTGCAGCACGCCGGCGAGCTCCTCGCCGCCGCTGCGGAACGCGACCGCGGGCGTCTCGGCCGGAGGCGCGAGGTCGCGCGGGGGATCCGTGAAGAGGGCGTCGGTCATGTCGTCCACGTTGGCCGCCAGGGGATCATTCGCCGCAGAGGTTAACACTGGCGGACGGACGCGCCGGCGGACGGGTGCGTTCCTCCGCAGGCGTCCGGGACCGCCCATCCGCGTACCCGCCGGTGCGCCCCGCGTGGCCTGGGCGAACACCGGCACGCGAGGGGCGCGGGCCCGTCGGCCCGCGCGGCATGACCGGACCGCCCGGGGAGCCGCCCTCTGGACGGCGTGCCCGTCATGCGTACTCTCCTATGCTGTGATGCCTTTTGCCGGAGTCTCATGCGTGAGCTGACGTCGGTCGACGAGGTCCGTTCCGCGTCCGCCGACGATGCGCTGATCATGTGGGGTGCCCAGGGCATGAAGCCCGGCATCCGCGCCTGGGCCGCGGCGGACGCCGTCGCCGTCGCCGCCCCCGGACTGTTCCGCCGCGACCGCATCATCGTGCTCGGCGACCCCGCCCCGGCCGCCGCGCTGGTCCGGCACGCCCTCGCCGAATGCGGCCCCACCTTCCGCGTGCTCGGCGACGAGCACCTGGTGCGCGCGCTCACCGAGCGGCTGCCGGAGCTCGACTCGTACGTCACCTTCGACTGGATGGACACCGGCGGCCCGATCCCGCCCGGGCCGGACGGCGCCGCCGCCGCGGACGGCCGCGTCACCGTGCGCTGGCTCGCCCCCGACGAGGATCCCAAGGTCGCGGACCTGTTGGAGGTGGCCTCCCCCACCTCGTGGGCGCAGCCGGGGCTGCCCGGGGTGCGCCGCTGGGCCGGGGCGTGGCGGGACGGCGAGCTCGTCGCGTGCGCCGCGGACGCCTGGTCGGCCCCGACCGTGGGCCTGATCGCCGGGGTGGCCACCGCGCCCGCCCACCGGGGCCGCAGGTACGCCGAGGCGGTGTGCCGGCACGTCGCCACCGCCCTGCTCGCCGCCCACGGGCGCGTGGCGCTCATGGTCGACGCCGACAACCACCCCGCGATCCGCGTCTACACCCGCCTCGGCCTCACCCGCCGCGGCATCGCCGCCGCGCGGCTCGCCGACCACGCGGTCTGATCGCCTCGCGCCGGAACTCGGGGCGGCGGCCGCGGTCACAGCAGCACGACGCAGCCCCGGGGCCGCAGGTCCGGCAGCCAGGCGGGCAGGCTCGGTTTCGTCCGGCGCAGATCGAGCCGCTCCATGGCGGGCCGCCCGAGCCCGCCGCCGTGGCCCGGGGAAGGGTCAGCGTGGGGTGAGGTACTGCCGGGGGCGCAGGGCGTGGGCGCGGAGGGCGGCGAGGGCGGCGGCCTGGCCGGCCGGGGTGAGCCGTTCGGCGCCCGGACTCGGGCGGGCGCGCAGGCCGAGGGCGTCGAGGCGGCGGCGCAGCCGGGCGACCAGCCGGGAGGCCCGCGGGGCGTGCGCACCGGGGTCCGGGCGGGGGTCGTCGACCGCGGCGATCGCGGCGACCCGCGCGGCGAGCTCGCCGCGGCGGAGCGGCCGGCCCTCGGCGAGGATCATCAGCGCGATCTCGTGCAGCACGGCGTCGGCGCCGCCGTGCCCGGGCGCGGCGAGCGTCGCGGTGGCCGCGTCCCACAGCGCGCCGGGGTCGTCGAGCAGCCGGCGGCCCTCGGCGGTGATCACGAGCTTGGCCCCGGTGCGGCGCAGCGCCCGCAGCTCGGCCCGGGCGATGCCGTGCAGGGTGACGAGCTCGGGCACCTCGGCCTCGGCGCGCGGGGTCCGGCCGCCCGGGCCGCGCCAGCCGAACCGGTCGGCGGCCTCGATCGCGACCGCGCGGGCGAGGTTGTGCCGCCGGGTGAGCGGCACCCCGGACACGCCGAGCTCGAGCAGCCAGCGCAGCGGCTCCAGGTGGCTGCCCTCCGGCGGGGGCACCGGCGCGTGCAGCCGCACCTCGTACGGCTGGGCGAGGGCGCGGCGGGCCGCGCCACGCCCGAGCACCCACCGGTTGAGCCGCTCGCCGTGCACCCGCTGCAGCCAGGTGTCGCCGCCGAGCTCGGGGCGCGGGGCGAGCAGCCAGCGGGTGGTGAGCCGCGCCCGGTCCCGGCCCGAGGCCGGGGTGAGCTCGCCGGAGACGATGGCGAGCTCGAGCGCGGCCGAGCAGGCGTTGTGCGCGGCGAGCTCCTCCGGGCCCATGATCGTGCTCCAGGTGAGCTCGGGCACGTCCGGCGGGAGCACGCCGGTGGCGTCGAGCGCCCGCTGGCAGGCGGCGAGGCCCGCCTCCTCGCCGTCGAGCCGGTAGGTGCGCAGGATGCGCGCGGTGGTGCCGGACAGGCACAGCGCCGCGTACCGGGGCATGCCGCCGAGCCGCAGCAGCCTCCCGAGCGCGTGGGCGATGCCGAGCCGCTCCGCGTCGCCGGCCTCGATCCGCAGCGGCAGCGTGTACCAGAGGAACTCGCACACGTCGATCTGCGCGATCGCCGCCAGCGGCCGGCCGCCGGTGAGCCAGTCGACGGCGAGCCGCGCCGCGTCCGCCGCCACGGGATCGGCGCGCTCCAGCTCGACGAGCAGGGCGGCGACGTCCGGCGCGGGCACGCTCCGCACCCGGCCGTACCCCACGTGCCCGTGCCGCGGCCCGAAGCCGCGCCCCCGATAGCGCATCACGTCGCACTCACCCAGATCCGCCGGTCAGATCCACGAGTTGAACAGCATGCGCCGGTGCCAGTCGGCGTGGGTGATCAGCTCGCCGGCGAGGACCGGGTAGAGCCAGCCGAAGTTGATCAGGGCGAGCAGGGTGAACGCGCCCACCACCACCGCGCCGCCGAGCCGCCGCCGCTGCGACGCGCCGCCGGTGCCGAGCAGCAGCCCGGCGACGAGCACGAGCGCCAAGATCATGAACGGGACCATGGGGAGCGCGTAGAACTGGAACATGGTCCGGTTGTCGGCGATGGCGTAGTAGAACCACGGCAGCCAGCCGACCGCGAGCGCGAGCAGCACGGCTCCGGCCCGCCAGTCGCGGGTCGCCACGTAGTAGGCGACGAGCGCGACGACCGCCACCAGCGCGCCGTACCAGATCACCGGGGTGCCGGTGCCGAGCACCGCCTGCGCGCAGTCCTTCGCGCCGCAGCCGGTCGGGTTGTCCGCCCAGAAGAACGCCACCGGGCGCAGCAGCAGCGGCCACTGCCACGGCTCGGACTGGTAGGGGTGCTTCGCCACGAGCCCGGTGTGGAAGCTCAGCACCTGGAAGTGGTACGCGAGCCAGGACCGCACCGAGTCGAAGACGAAGAACACCGGCCCGGCCGTGGTGGCCTGCTCCCAGTTGCGGCCGTAGCCGAGCGGCGAGGCGAACCAGCCGATCCAGCTCGCCACGTAGGTGATCGCGGGCGCCAGCCCGAGCGCGGCCGCGGCGCCCGGCAGGTCGAAGGCGAACGTGCCCCGGTACGGCCGGCGCAGCCCGACCGCCCGCCGCGCCCCGGCGTCCCACATGAGGCTGAGCACGGCGAAGCCGATGAGGAAGAAGATCCCGCTCCACTTGCTGGCGCACGCCGCGCCGAGGCAGACCCCGGCCGCGATCCGCCACGGCCGGATGCCGAGCCGCGGCCCGGTCTCGGTGAGCCCGGCACCGGTGGCGAGCGAGCGCTCGTACCAGTCGACGAGCCGTTCCCGCATCCGGTCCCGGTCGACGACGAGACAGGCGAAACCGGCGATCACCCAGAACGCGAGGAACCCGTCGAGCAGCGCGAACCGCCCGAGCACGAAGTGCAGACCCTCGATCGCGAGCAGGAACCCGGCGAGGCAGCCGAGCAGGGTCGAGCGGGTCATCCGGCGGGCCGTCCGCGCGAGGATGAGGATGCTCAGCGTGCTCACCACCGCGGCGGCGAACCGCCAGCCGAACGGCGTGGCGCCGAACAGCGCCTCGCCCAGCCCGATCATCCACTTCGCCAGCGGCGGGTGCACCACGTACGCGGCGCACTGGTCGGCCTGGTCGGCGGCGCACTGCTTCCAGATGTCGGCGTTGCCGGCGAGCAGCTGCTTGTCCGCGTCGTCCACGGGGGTGCGCTCCACGCCGAACTCGATCAGCGAGAGCGCGTCCTTGGCGTAGTAGGTCTCGTCGAAGACGACCGCGTGCGGCACGGCGAGGTTGTAGAAGCGCAGAAAGCCGCCGAACGCCGTGACGAGCAGCGCGCCGATCCAGCCCCAGCGCGGGTCGGCGGGCATCGCGGGCACCAGCCGGTCGCGGAGCGAACCGGCCTCGCGCAGCGGCGGAGTGGGCGGCTCGCCGCCCGAGGTCGATGGCTGCCCCGGATGCTCGTACGCCTGGTCCTGGAATTCGGTCACGGCCACTCGGCCATCGTACGGGGCGACGATTAACCCGGGCCTAAGAAACAGGGCTGCATGCCCCATATGGCGGGTTTCCGGGGTGGGCGGGCCAAGGCCGCGCCGGGAGCGGGAAGATGGGCGGGTGGGCAACGCGCGTGACGGCCGAACGGACGAACCCATGACCGGTGGCGGTACGGCAGGCGGCGCGGCGGACGCGCCGGAGCGGGGCCGCGGGCTGCTCGTGCTCGCGGGCGCCCCGATCGGCCAGGTGGGCGACGCCTCGCCGCGGCTGCGGGCCGCGCTCGCCGAGGCCGACGTGATCGCGGCCGAGGACACCCGGCGGCTGCGCCGGCTCGCCGCCGACCTCGGCGTGACCGTCACCGCCCGGGTGGTGTCGTACTACGACGTGATCGAGGCCGCCCGGGCCGCCGAGCTGCTCGACGAGCTGCGCGCCGGGCGGACCGTACTGGTGATCACCGACGCGGGCATGCCCGGGGTGTCCGACCCCGGCTACCGGCTCACCCGGCTCGCGGTCGAGCACGGGATCCGGGTGACCGCGCTGCCCGGCCCGTCCGCGGTGACCACCGCGCTCGCGGTGTCCGGCCTGCCCAGCGACCGGTTCTGCTTCGAGGGCTTCCTGCCGCGCAAGGCGGGGGAGCGGGCCCGCCGCCTCGCCGCGCTCGCCGCCGAGGAGCGCACGATGATCTTCTTCGAGGCGCCGCACCGCCTGCGCGCGACCCTCGCCGCGATGGCCGAGGCGTTCGGGCCGGACCGGCCCGCCGCGGTGTGCCGCGAGCTGTCCAAGACCTACGAGGAGGTACGGCGGGGCGGCCTCGGCGAGCTCGCCGAGTGGGCGGCCGGGGAGGTGCGCGGCGAGATCACGATCGTGGTCGGCGGCCACGTGCCGGAGCGGGGCGCCCCGGACATGGCCGAGCTCGTCGCCGAGGTGGCCCGCCGCGAGGAGCAGGGCGTGCCGCGCAAGCAGGCGATCGCCGAGGTCGCCAAGGCGGCCGGAGTGCCCAAGCGGGAGCTGTACGCGGCGGTGCACGCCCTCTGACGGCCGGCGGGCCCGCCGTTCGGGTGCGGACCGCCGTGCTCGCCGCCGCCCGGCCGCGGCGGTTCCCGGCGGCGGGGCCGGAGCGCGGGCCGTCGCGGGAACTGTGCGGGAATCGTGTGGACGCACGGTGCGGCGATGCGGCCGAGCGCGGCTCGGCCACGCCGAACGGGCGCATCGCCGGGCCGGCCCTCGGGCGCCCGTGATCGGCCCGCGGGACCGGCGGTGCGAGGGGATGGGAACTGGGACGCCGCGTCGGCCACCCGCAGGCGTCCGGGCGGCCGCGGGCTTCAGGGGCGGTCAGGCCGTGCGGTCGTCGCCGTTCGAGGTGCCGGGCTTGCCGGAGGAGTCCGCGGCGAGGTCCTCGGGGACCGGGGCGGACAGCGGCGCGGTGGTCGCGGTGCCCGCGAGCTCCCGGCCCCGCGCCGCGGCGGGCACGCTCCCGGCGGGCGCCCCGGCACGGCCCGCCCCGCCGCGGCGCGCGGCGAGCCGGGCCCGGGCGAACGCGGGCAGCGGCACCCCGTGGCGCAGGCTGATCGCGGCCGCGAGGCAGGCGAGCGGCACCGCGGGCAGCAGGTAGCGGTAGTCGAACTCGGCGGTCGCCGCCGGGGCGAGGATCAGGCCGACCGCCGCCAGCCAGGGCAGCGCGACCGGCCCGCCGAGGTTGCGCCAGCGCACGGCCACGCCGTACAGGCCGATGAGCAGGATGACGCCGAGCACGAGCCCGGGCAGCCGCACCACCCGCTGGTAGGCCTGCATGACGTTCGCCCACGGGGCGATGATCCGGGTGGCGGCCGGCCCCTGCTCGTAGGCCATCGCGTCGGTGTCGGCCCGGCCCTTGTAGAGGGGCCAGGTGGGCAGCGGCTTCTCCTCGTTGCGGAACTCGTACTGGTTGTAGGTGTTCGCGTCCGGGAACACCGGCCGGTCCCAGCGGAACGCCCGGAAGAAGTCACGGGCGACCACGGCGAGGTAGTCGAGCGGCTGGGCGAGGATCGCCTCCTTGGCGAACTTGCTCGCCCACTCGTTCACGTCGCCGTCGAACTTCGGCGTGCCGTACCGGTGCGGCGGGCCGCTCGGGTCCCACAGGTACCACTGCGAGTAGTCCTTGCGCTGGGTGGTGCACAGGACGATGAGCTGAACCTCCTTGGGCTTGATCTTGTTGCAGTCGGCGAACGCCATCGTCCGCATGTAGAGGATCAGCCCGTCGCTGTTGGTCATCGCGAACCGCCCGTGCGCGCTCTTGAACCACGCCATGTACGCGAGCACCGGGATCGCGCAGGCGGTGACCACCGCGACGATCGGCCGCCAGCCCACCCGCTTGACCAGCAGGTAGGCCACGACGAGCGCGAGGATCGGCAGCCCGATCGACCGGGTGAGCGCGGTCAGCGCGAGCAGCAGCCCGACCACCACCCCCATGCGGGCGCTCATCCTGCGGTGCCACAGAATGAGTGTGATCACCCCGACCACGAGCAGGGTGAACATGGTGTCGGACATGATGAGGTGCTCGAGCTGGATCTGGTACGCGTCGAAGATGACGGGGGTCACCGTGAGCGTGGCGCCCCAGCGTGGGAGGTCAAATTTGCGTATCAGAAGCGCGTAGATCAGGACGGCCGTGGCCAGCCCCATTACATGCTGGGTGAAGACCACAAGTGAGAAGCTGTGGAACGGCTTGAGCAGCAGTAGCCAGAAGCCGTATCCGTCCGGACGGATCGGGTGCGGCCGAGGGTGCAGTGCGACCGAGACGTACTCGTAGGAGTCGTTGAACCACATCGCCGGCCGGTAGCCGAGCATGGTGATCAGCCGCAGCACCGCACCCAGGCCGAGGGCGACGGCGAGGTGGCGATGGCGCAGCAGAAAGGTGCGCAACCGCGCGCCTCGGCTCGCCCCCGGAACGCGTACCCGAGTCCGTTCCGCAACGGTGACCATGGTTAACAGGATGCCAGCGGTTGCACCGAGTTGACTCGGCGATGACGAGGCTCGGGCATCATGGGGGAATTCACGCATGGCTAAGCGAGGGGTTGCGACGTGGAACTGACCGTTGTAATGCCGTGCCTCAACGAGGCCGAGACCGTTGCCACGTGCGTGCGCAAGGCCGTCGACTTCATGAAGCGGCACGGGATCGACGGCGAGGTCGTGGTCGCCGACAACGGCAGCACCGACGGATCGCAGCAGCTCGCCCGTGACGCGGGCGCCCGGGTGGTGCACGTCGCCGAGAAGGGGTACGGCAACGCCCTCATGGGCGGCATCCGCGCCGCCCGCGGCAAGTACGTGATCATGGGCGACGCCGACGACTCCTACGACTTCACGAACCTCATGCCGTTCGTGGAGCAGCTCCGGGACGGCGCCGACCTGGTGATGGGCAACCGGTTCCGCGGCGGGATCAAGCCGGGCGCGATGCCCCCGCTCCACCGCTACCTCGGCAACCCCGTGCTGTCGTTCATCGGCCGGCTGTTCTTCGGCAGCAAGGTCGGCGACTTCCACTGCGGCCTGCGTGGCTTCCGCCGGGACTCGATCCTGCGGATCGGGCTGCAGACCGGCGGCATGGAGTTCGCCAGCGAGATGGTGGTGAAGGCCACCCTCAACGGCCTCGACGTGCGCGAGGTGCCCACCACGCTCTCCCCCGACGGCCGGTCCCGCCCGCCGCACCTGCGCTCCTGGCGGGACGGCTGGCGCCACCTGCGCTTCCTGCTGCTGTACAGCCCGCGCTGGCTGTTCCTCATCCCCGGCCTGGTGATGATGGCGATCGGCCTGATCGCCGGGGTGCTGCTCACCAGGGGCCCGGTGGTCATCGGCGCGCTCGCGTTCGACGTCGACACCCTCGTCGGCGCGTCGGCGATGGTGGTGATCGGCTTCCAGGCGGTGCTGTTCGCGCTGTTCACCAAGGTGTACGCGGCCGAGGAGGGCTTTTTGCCCGAGGACCGGCGGGTCCGCCGGCTGATCGAGACGATCAGCCTGGAGAAGGGGCTCGTCATGGGCGGCCTGCTCGCGCTCGCCGGGCTCGGCGGCCTGGTCGCCTCGCTCGTGCACTGGAAGGTGAACAACTTCGGCGAGCTCGACCCGCGGGAGGCGCTGCGCATCGTCGTGCCGTCCGCCACCGCGCTGATCATGAGCTTCCAGACGATCTTCGCGGCGCTGTTCATCAGCATCCTCGGCATCCGCCGTACCAAGGAGAACCCGGAGGACGTGGCCGCGTCCGCGGTGGAGGAGGCCGCCGAGGCCGTGACCCGGGCGCCGGAGGACGCCTCCGCGATCGGCGGCGAGGAGGAGAAGGCGGAGACGTCGGCGAAGTCGTAGCCGCCGCCGCCCCGCGGGCCCCGCCGCCGCGCAACCGGGGTAACGGTTTCGAGACAGGTCTCCGCGCCGTCTAGGCTTGTAGCATGCCTCAGCACATCTTGACCGCCGTCGCGTGGCCGTACGCCAACGGGCCGCGCCACATCGGACACGTCTCCGGATTCGGCGTTCCGTCCGACATCTTCAGTCGCTACCAGCGAATGGCGGGCAACAAGGTGCTGATGGTGAGCGGCACCGACGAGCACGGCACGCCCATCCAGGTGCAGGCCGACCAGGAAGGGGTGAGCACCCGGGAGCTGGTCGACCGGTACAACCGGATCATCGCCGAGGACCTGACCGCGCTCGGCCTCTCCTACGACCTGTTCACCCGCACCACGACCCGCAACCACTACGAGGTCACCCAGGAGCTCTTCCTCGGCCTGTACAAGAACGGCTACGTGGTGCCGCGGACGACCCTGGGCGCGGTGTCGCCGTCCACCGGCCGAACCCTGCCCGACCGCTACATCGAGGGCACCTGCCCCATCTGCAAGTACGACGGGGCGCGCGGCGACCAGTGCGACAACTGCGGCAACCAGCTCGACCCGATCGACCTGATCAACCCGCGGTCGAAGATCAACGGGGAGACGCCGAAGTTCGTCGAGACCGAGCACTTCATGCTCGACCTGCCGGCGTTCGCCGAGGTGCTCGGCTCCTACCTGCAGCGCAAGCAGGGCGAGTGGCGGCCGAACGTGCTGAAGTTCTCCCTCAACCTGCTCAACGACCTGCAGCCGCGCGCCATCACCCGGGACCTCGACTGGGGCGTCCCGATCCCGCTGGACGGCTGGCGGGACCTGGAGAACAAGCGGCTGTACGTCTGGTTCGACGCGGTCATCGGGTACCTGAGCGCGTCGATCGAGTGGGCGAAGCGGTCCGGCGATCCCGACGCCTGGCGGGCGTGGTGGCAGTCGCCCGACGCCCGCAGCTACTACTTCATGGGCAAGGACAACATCGTCTTCCACTCCGTGATCTGGCCGGCGATGCTGCTCGGCTACAACGGGGAGGGGGCGAAGGGCGGCACGCCCGGCTCGCTCGGCCGGCTCAACCCGCCCACGGAGGTCGTGTCGAGCGAGTACCTGACGATGGAGGGGCGCAAGTTCTCCTCCTCCCGCCGGGTCGTCATCTACGTGCGGGACTTTCTGTCCCGGTACGACGCGGACGCGCTGCGGTACTACATCGCGGTCGCCGGGCCGGAGACCCAGGACACCGACTTCACCTGGGCGGAGTTCCTCAACCGGAACAACGGCGAGCTGGTCGCGGCCTGGGGCAACCTGGTCAACCGGTCGATCTCGATGGCGGCCAAGAACTTCGGCGAGATCCCGCAGCCGGGTGAGCTCACCGACGCCGACCGGGCGCTGCTCGAGCGGTCGAAGGCGGCCTTCCCGGTGGTGGGCGCCGAGCTGAGCCGGTCGCGGTTCAAGAACGCGATCACCGAGGCGTTCAACGTGGTGCGCGAGGCGAACAAGTACCTCGCCGAGCAGGCGCCGTGGAAGCTCAAGGACGACCCGGACCGCCAGCGGTCGATCCTCTACGTGGCGCTGCAGGTGGTCGACGACGCCAAGACCCTGCTCACGCCGTTCCTGCCGAACTCCTCGAACAAGGTCTACAAGATGCTCGGCGGCGAGGGCACCTGGTCCTCCATGCCGGAGATCAAGGAGGTGGACGAGGAGGGCGGCCGGCCGTACCCGGTGATCACCGGTACGTACGAGAACGACAAGGCCACCTGGGAGCCGCGGCCGATCCGGCCGGGCACCCCGCTGTCGGCCCCCACGCCGCTGTTCCGCAAGCTCGACCCGAAGATCGTGGACGAGGAGCTGGCCCGCCTTGAAGGGTGAGCGGCCGCCGGCCCCCGAGCCGCTGGCCGGGGAGGTGTTCGACAGCCACTGCCACCTCGACATCATGGTGGGCGCGCGCGCCGCGTCCTCCGGCGACCCGATCGCCCTCGCCGCCCAGGCGGCGGGGGCGGACGTGGCGCGGATCCTGGCGGAGTCGCGCGCGGTCGGCGTGACCCGGGTGGTGACGATCGGGTACGACCTGCGCTCGTCGGAGTGGGCGGCGGAGGCCGCGGCCCGGCACGCCGACGTGTACGCCGGGGTGGCGATCCACCCGAACGAGGCCGGGTCGGCGACGGACGAGGCGCTCACCCGCATCGAGGAGCTCGCCCGGCTGCCGCAGGTGCGGGCCGTGGGCGAGACCGGGCTCGACTACTACCGCGACTGGGCCTCCCGGGAGGACCAGCACGCGTCGTTCCGGGCGCACATCGAGATCGCCAAGCGCACCGGCAAGGCCCTCGTCATCCACGACCGGGAGGCGCACGACGACGTGCTGCGCGTGCTGGCGGAGGCCGGGGCGCCGGACGTGGTGGTGTTCCACAGCTTCTCCGGCGACGCGGAGCTCGCCAAGAAGTGCGCGGACGCGGGGTACTACATGTCGTTCTCGGGTCCGGTGACCTACAAGAACGCCGGCTACCTGCGGGAGGCGGCGAAGGTCGCTCCGAAGGAGCTGATCCTCGTCGAGACCGACGCCCCGTACCTGCCGCCCACCCCCCACCGCGGCAAGCCGAACTCCCCCTACCTGATCCCGCTCACGCTGCGCTGCCTCGCCGAGGTGAAGTCCATGCCGGAGGACGAGCTCTGCGCGGCCATCAGCGCGAACGGCGAGCGGGTCTTCGGCGCCTGGGGGTGAGCTTCGCGCGGCGGCGGCCTCAGCCGGTCCGCGCGGCCGTGCCGTACCCGCCGGGCCGGGCGGCCCGGGTTCGGCTGACCGTGTCTTTCCGCACAGGCGGCCAAGGTCAAGCGTGGCCAATGTCACGCTGTGCGTTATGGTGATCCGGTTGAGGCCTTCGCGATCTCACCGCTACCGTCAACGCGGCGACGCACCGTGGCGATAGTCCGGGTCGGCGCACTGAGGACGACGTACTGGTGACGATGTGCTTGGGGGCCGATCGAATGCCTGACCGTCACACCACGTTCCTCACCCCGCCCGCAGCGATGCCCGCCCCGCGCCCGACCGCCGACCGCGCCGCCGCCGTCCCGCCCGCCCGCGAGCCGATCTCCGACGCCTTTCCCGCGCCCGTCGCCGACGCGGATCCCGAGCCCGGGCAGCCGCAGGGGGGTACGCCGCCGCAGGGTGTGACGGCTCCGCCAGGTGCGTCTGAGGCCGGTCCGCGGCCCGCGCAGCATGATCCGGCCCCACCGGGGCGCCCCATCGGCCCCCCACCGCCCGCCGGCCAGCGTGACCGACGGCCGGGTGCGGGTGGTGGACCCGCACCCGTAGGTGTATCTGGGTCCGCGCTCGAGGACACGGCCCCGCTCGGGGGTCCCGCCGGTGCCGCGCCACCCGTCGGTGAGGGTGGCGGTCGGCCGGAGGCGGGTCGTCCGGTGCGTGTGGCCGGTGCGCCGCGGGGTGGTACGCCGCCGCAGGGCGTGCCGGCTCCCCCGCGTGGGGCTCAGGCAGGTCCGCGGCCTGTGCCGCGTGATTCGGCCCCGCCGGGGCGTCCTGCCGGTGCCGCGCCGCCTGCCGGTCAGCGTGAACGACGGCCGGGTGCGGGTGGTGGACCCGCACCCGTACGTGTATCTGGGTCCGCGCTCGAGGACACGGCCCCGCTGGGGCGTCCCGCCGGTACGGCGCCGCCCGCCGGTGAGGGTGGCGGTCGGCCGGAGGCGGGTCGTCCGGTGCGTGTGGCCGGTGCTCCGCAGGGTGGTACGCCGCCGCAGGGTGCGCCCGGCCCGTCGCGCGCCCCACAGGCGGGGTCGCAGCCCTCGCGGCGTGATGCCGCGCCTCACGCGCGTTCTGCCGGTGCCGGATCGTCTGCCGGTGAGGGTGGTGCTCGGTCGAAGGCGGGGGCCGCGCCCGCCGCCGCGCAGGCTTCCGGGCCGCGGGATGCCGCTCCGCAGAGGGGTACGCCGCCGCAGGGGATGGCGCTTGCACCCCATGCGCCCCGGGCGGGGTCACGGCCTTCGCAGCAGGATGCGGCGTCGCAGGGACGTCTGGTGGGTGCCGGGCCGTCAGCCGGTGAGGGTGGTGCTCGGTCGAAGGCGGGGGCCGCGCCCGCCGCCGCGCAGGCTTCCGGGCCGCGGGATGCCGCTCCGCAGAGGGGTACGCCGCCGCAGGGGATGGCGGTTTCGCCGCGCGCGCCTCAGGCCGGGGCGCGGCCTCAGCAGCGTGCCGCCGTACCGCCGGGGCGTCATGCCGGTGAAGGCGGTGGTCGGCCGGAGGCGCGTCGTCCAGTACGTGAATCCGGTGCGCCACAGGGTGGTACGCCGCCGCAGGGCGTTCCGGCTCCGCCTCGTGCGTCTCAAGCCGGGTCGCGCCCGGTGCAGCGTGGTACGGCTCCGCCGGGACGTCCAGCGGGTGCCGGGTCGGCTGCCGGTGGGAGTGGCCGTCGGCCGAACCCGGGTGCTGCGCCTGCCGCCGCACAGGCTTCCGGGCCGCGGGACGCCGCACCGCAGGGCGGTACGCCACCGCAGGGGGTGGCAGGTCCATCGCGCGCCCCACAGGTGAGGTCGCAGCCTGGGCAGCGAGGGACGGCTCCGCCCGGAGGTTTAGCGGGTGGCGGGCCGTCTGCCGGTGAGGGTGACGGTCGGCCGAAGGCGGGTGCCGCGCCCGCCGCCGCGCGGGTTTCCGGCCCGCGTGCGCCGCAGGGTGGTACGCCGCCACAGGGTGTGCCGGGTCCGTCGCGTGCCCCGCAGGCCGGGGCGCGGCCTCAGCGAGACGGCGTGCCTCAGGCGCGTTCTGCCGGTGCCAAGCCGTCTGCCGGTGAGGGTGACGGTCGGCCGAAGGCGGGTGCCGCGCCCGCCGCCGCGCGAGTTGCCGACGCGGGTGCGCCGCAGGGTGGTACGCCGCCGCAGGGTGTGGCGGGTCCGTCGCGTGCCCCGCAGGCCGGGGCGCGGCCCGTGCAGCGGGATGCCGTGCCGCAGGGGCGTTCTGCCGGTCACGGTGGTGGTCGGCCGGAGGCGGATCGTCCGATGCGTGAGGCCGGTGCGCCGCAGGGTGGTACGCCGCCGCAGGGTGTAGCGGTTTCGACGCGTGCGCCTCAGGCGGGGTCGCGGCCTGCGCAGCGGGATGCCGTGCCGCAGGGGCGTCCAGCGGGTGCCGCGTCGTCGGCCGGTGACGATGGGAAGCAGCCGAAGGCGGGTGCCGAAACTGCTGCCGCGCAGGTGCCCGGGCCGCGTGAGGGCGGTGCGCCGCAGGGGGGTACGCCGCCGCAGGGTGTGCCGGGTCCGTCGCGTGCCACCCAGGCAGGCCCACGGGCCGCGCAGCGAGAGGCCGCGGCGCCGCAGGGGCGTCCCGGTGCCGCTGCGCAGGCCGCGAGCGAGGGCGACAGGCGACCGGAGGATCCGGCGCCCGCGTCCGAGCAGGCGGCCACACCGGCGAAGGAGCCCGCGCCCGCGCGCACCCCTGAACCACCGCAGGCGAGCGGGGGCGCGTCTCCGGCCGAAGGCCGCGCCGACCGTGCTTCGGGGCGCCGGAAACAGCCTGCGCGTACGGTGAGCGGCGCCAAGCCGCGGACCCGCAAGGGGAAGAGCGGGCCGAGGCGGCCGCGCCGTATCTCGTCCATCCTTATCGGAGCCACCGGATCGCTCGTCGGCGGTGTCTCCCTCGGCCTGTTCGTCGTGTTCGGCGTCGCCAAGGAGGTCCACCTCATGGTGGACGGCGAGCCGATCGAGATCCACACCTTCGCCGGCACCGTGGCCGAGGCGCTGGAGCGGGCCGACGTGAAGATCGGTCCCGCCGACTACGTCTCGCCGAAGCCCACCGAGCCCCTCACCGACGAGGGGCGCATCGAGGTACGGCATGCCCGCAAGCTCACCCTGGTCAAGGACGGCCGCACCACGGTCCGCACGGTGACGGCGCTCAACGTCGGCGACGCCCTCAAGGAGCTCGACCTCGACCCCGCCCGCGTCAAGCTGTCGACGTCGGTGATGCGGCAGATCCCCGTCACCGGCCTCCGGCTCGACGTCACGACGATCCGCAAGATCCAGGTGATCAGGAACGGGCGGCGCATCCGCATGACCACCACCGCCCGCACGATCCGCGAGGCGCTGGAGCGCAACGGCATCACCGTCCGTAAGGGTGAGCGGGTCCGGCCCAAGCTGTCCGCCTTCCCCGAGGACGGGCAGGTCGTCCATATCCTCCCGCGGACCCCGCCGCGCACCGAGCGGATCCGGCCGGAGGTCGCGCGGCTCAACTGGAACGCTCTCGCGAAGTGCGAGACCGGCGGCGACCCGCGCGCGGTCGACCCGGCGGGCACCAACTTCGGCATGTACGCGATCAGCCTGGAGATGTGGCGCGCGGTCGGCGGCCGCAAGACCCCGGTGGACTGGCCCGCCGAGGAGCAGACCTACCGGGCCCAGCTCCTCTACCAGAAGGTGCAGGGCCGCTGGCAGCGGCAGTGGCCGAACTGCGGGGCCCGGCTCTTCGAGTGACCGCCGCGCCGCCGCCTCGCCCGTGATCGCGCCGTCGCCGCCGTGGCCGCCCGCCCGGTCCCGGGTACGGCCGGGCCCGCCGTACCGCGCGGACGGTCCGAGCGCCCCGCCGGGTGCGAGACACTTGGGGGGTGCTGTGCGGAGAGACGGGGGGCGAGAAGCGGTGAGCCTGCTCGGCCCGGCGGACATCCGGGGTCTGGCCGACAAGCTGGCTCTCCGGCCGACGAAACGGCTGGGCCAGAACTTCGTGATCGACGGCGGCACCGTGCGCCGCATCGTCCGTACCGCGGAGCTCGACCCCGGCGACGTGGTGATCGAGGTGGGGCCCGGCCTGGGCTCGCTCACCCTCGCCCTGCTGGAGCGGGTGCGCAAGGTGATCGCGGTGGAGATCGACCCGGTGCTCGCCCGGCAGCTGCCGCACACCGTGGCCGAACGCATGCCCAAGGCGGCCGACCGGCTGGCCGTCATCACCGCCGACGCGCTGCGGCTGCGCCCCGAGGACCTCGACGAGGCCCCGGACGTGCTCGTCGCCAACCTGCCGTACAACGTGGCCGTCCCGGTCGTGCTCCACCTGCTGGAGGTGCTGCCCACGCTGCGCGGCGGTCTCGTCATGGTGCAGGCCGAGGTCGCCGACCGCCTCGCCGCCCGCCCCGGCTCCAAGATCTACGGCGTGCCCTCGGTGAAGACCGCGTGGTACGCCGAGGTGCGCAAGGCCGGGCCGGTCGGCCGCACCGTGTTCTGGCCGGTGCCCAACGTCGACTCCGGGCTGGTCGCCCTCGCCCGCCGCGACCCGCCCACGACCGCGGCCACCCGCGAGGAGGTGTTCGCCGTCGTCGACGCCGCCTTCGCCCAGCGCCGTAAGACCCTCCGCGCCGCCCTCGCCGGCTGGGCGGGCGGCGCCGCCCGCGCCGAGGAGATCCTCAAGGCCGCCGGGATCGACCCGGCCGTCCGGGGCGAGCAGCTCGAGATCGCCGACTTCGCCCGGATCGCCGAGGCCGCCCGCACGGCCGGCCGGGGCCGGGCCTGACCGGGCGGGGCCGCTATGTTCGTGATGCGCCCGGCCCGGCCCGGTGACCGCGAGGCCTTCGCCGAGCTGCTCCTCGCCCGCTGCGAATGGATGGAACTGCGCGGCATACCGAGCTGGCGGCCCAGCGCGGACGACCTGGTCGCCATGTGCGACAACCCGTACGGGGACGTGTGGGTGATGGAGGACGAGGACGGCCGCATGGTCGGCCGGACCACGGTACAGCCCCAGGGCGCGCCGTGGTGGACCGCCGCGGAGCGAGCCGAACCCGCCTTCTACCTCTCCACCACGGTTACCCACCCCGGCTTCCGGCGGTGGAAACCGGGGACGCTGATCGCGTGGTGGGCGGTGAACCGGGCGGCCGAGCAGGGTGCCCGCTGGGTCCGGCGCGACTGCCTGGAGCCCGGGCTGCTCCGTTACTACCGCAGCCAGGGCTTCACCCTGGTCCGCGAGGTGGAGTGGAAGCGCCACCGGCGGTACCTGCTGCAGCGCCGCGCCGAACGCCTCGACCTGCCGCAGGTCAGGACGGAGCCGCGATAGCCGCGCCTAGGGGGTGCCGACGGGCCGGCCGAGCGCGTCCTGCGGGGCGAAGGTGATGGTGATCTTGCGGCCGTCGGCGTAGCTGACCACGGGGCGGCGCAGCATCTCGCCGACCCGGCGGGCGACCGCCTGGAACAGCTCCACCATGTCCGGGGTGTCGGCGCTCACCCGGAACCGCCCGCTCTCGACGAGGTGCTGGGCGACCAAGGGGACGAAGTTCGCCTCCGCCCGGATCCGCTCCTCCTGGTCGAGGGGGTGCGCCGGACCGCGGGCTGCGCGCTCGCAGCCGGGGTGTCCGGGAAACGGGACATCGCGTTCTCCTCCTGCCGGCTTTCGTCCCATCATGTCAGAACTGCCCCTCCGGCCGCGGGTTCCCGTCCGTTTCGCCCAACGGCCCGTCTCCGGCGGTGAGCGCAGGCAGAGGGCGTGCACGAGCCCGGGCGGGCCGGCCGCGGCGCCGGGGCGCGGGAGAGGGCGCGGCGCACCCGGTGGCCGAGCGGCCCGGGCAGGTGGCCGGGGCGGGGGCGGCGCGTCCGACGAGCAGGCCACGCGCTCGGCTCGCGGGTCGCCCCTCCCGAAGGGGTGGGTGCCGGCTCGCCGCGTACGCCACGAGGCAGCCTGGGCGAAGACGTCCGCCGCCCGGGGGGCCTCGCCGCCGGTCGCCGGTCACCCGGCCACGACGGCGCCGAAGTCCACGGATGCGCCGATCTCGCGCGGGCGGGGCAGCCCACCGGCGTGCGGGAGGTGGGGGATGCCCTTGTAGCCCGGCGCCAGCAGGTGCACGTCCCGGTGGACGCCGTCGCCCAGCAGCCGGATGAGCGCGACCGCGCCGCCGTGCGTGGCCTGCTCGTCGGGCACGCCGACCGCCATCCACTCCTCGCCGACGCCCGTCACCGACCAGCCGAAGTGGTCGTAGGCCTGGAGGCGCACCCGCCCCTCGGTGACGAACGAGCCGGGGCCGCCGTCGAGGGGCACGACCGTCACCGCGCCCGCCTCCGGCACCCCGCGCACGTCCTCGAACGGCGCGCCGACGAGCACGTTCCCGCCCGCGAACCCCAGCGCGTGGCCGAACTCGTCGCCCTCCTCGGGCGCGTCCGGGAGCCCGCCCGCCCCCTGGCGCAGCAGGCGCACCGCGCGCGGCCCGGCCTTCCCGCCGGCCTCGTAGAGCCGGACCGCGCCGGCGTCGGCGGCCCCGGCCACGTCCGCGCCCGGGGCGCTCACCGCGAGGTGGGCCAGGCCGCCCCACTCGCCGTAGGCGAGCGCGTAGCCGAACCGGTCGCCCGCGCGGTCGGTCAGCCCGTCGTCCGCCGCGGCGAGGTGGCGGCTCACGCCGCGCAGCCTGCCGCCGCCGCGGCGTGCGGTCACGTCGTAGACGATCGTGATCGCGCCCGCGTCGCGCCCGGCGCCCGCCTCGATGTCCTCGTACGGCGCGCCGATCACCAGGTCGAGCGCGTCGGGGTCGCCGCCGAGCCGCCCGAGCGCGAGCGACCAGCCGAACATGTCGCCCGGCTCGGCGACCCCCGGCACGCCCGGCGTCTCCTGGGTGATCCGCAGCCGCTCGGTCACCTTGCGGCCCGGCCCGACGGTGAACACGTGGACCGCGCCCGCGCGGCGCACCCCGGCCACGTCCTCGCCCGGGGCGCCGACCGCCACCACGCCCTCGGCCGCGGCCACCGACCAGCCGACGTTCGCGCCCGCGCCCGCGGCGACGGCGAGGGCTGTGGCGTCGACCTGGGCGAACGTCGGCCGGGCGCCGCGCGCGCCCCAGTAGATCACCGCACGGTTCCGCTCGGCGTGCGGGCTGCCCACCACCAGGTCCGCGCAGCCGTCCCCGTCCACGTCCGCCAGGCGCAGCGCCGCGGGCGCCCGCGCGCTGGTCAGCAGCGCGTCGGCCGCGTCGACCCGCGGGAGGCCCGCCTCGGTGCCGAGCAGCACGTGCACCGACCCGGCGCCGGGCCTGCGGACGTGCGCGTTCGGGTCGCCCACCGCGAGGTCCGGGTACCCGTCGCCGTTGTAGTCGGCCCCGGTCCGCCGCTCGCACCCCAGCCGCGCCGCGCTCTCCGCCCGGTCCGCCACCGGCACCGCCCCCGCCGGGGTGGCCGCCCGCGACGGCTGCGGCACGCCCGCGTCGGCACCGGTCGTGGCGGCGAGGAGGAGCGCGGCCGCCAGCGCGCCCACCGCCCTCACAGCCGCACCCGGATCGTCTCGCCGCCGGGCGTGAACCGGCCGACCAGCATGCGGGGGAACGCGGTGTTCGCCAGGCCGTAGCTCACGGTGAGCATCAGTCGCGCCCCCGGCTCGATCACGGTGGGCACCCGCCCCGGGTAGTGCGGCCGGTGCCGCTGCCCCAGGTCGTCGACGAGGACGGGGAGCTCCCCGGCGAGCGGCGCCTCCTCGGCCCCCATGTTCACCAGCGTCATGCGGATGCGGCAGGTCTGCCGGTCCGGGTTGAGCACGCCGCCGGTGAAGTTCCGGTAGCCGCACTCCGGCTTCTCCACGACGAGCTGCGGGCCGTGGTAGGTGGCCGCGAGCGGGATGCGGCGCCCGATGTCGGTGACCCGGGCGGGCTTGTCCAGCACGTCGAGCGAGTCCGGCCGCTCGCTGTGGTCGATCCGGGACGCGACCATCAGCGTGACGGTCACCGCGAGCGTCACGAGCAGCGCCGCCCGCGCGGCCCGCAGCCCGCGGCCGGGCCCGGAGCGCGCCGGCCTCCCGTCGCCCTCGCCCGCCGCCGCGTCCGCCTCGGCGGCGTCCCGCTCGGCCTCGGGCTCCGCGGCGACCGCGGGCGCGGCTTGGGGAGGCGGGGGCGTCGCTGGCGCCGGCCCGGCCATGTCACGCCCCGCGGCGGCCGGTACCCGCTCGGCGGGCACGGCCGAGGCGGCCATCGCCGCGGGCCGTCGCGCGCCGATGCCCCCGGTGGTGCCCGCCGTGCCGAGCCCGTCCACCTCGGCGGGGCCGGGCACGCCGTACGCGTCCGTGTCGGCGGTGCCCTCCGTCGCCGTCCCCCCGGCGTCCGGAAGGCCGGCGGCGGGGGTGTCCGCGTACCCGGCGGCGGTTCCCGGGCCGCGTAGCCAGTTCGGGCCGGGATCGGTGGCCGTGATGTCCGGCGGCGGCGGCGGTGGCCCGGCCGGTGCCGGCGCGGGGAAGGCGGGCTCCCCGGCCGCCCGATCGGCCGGCCCGGCCGCGGGCGCCGCGTCCCCGGGCTCGACGAGCCGCAGCAACAGGTCCCGCGCGGTGGGCCGCCGGTCCGGGTCGCGGTCGAGCGCCCGCCGTACCAGGTGGTCGAGCGGCGGCGGCAGCGGGCCGATCTCCGGGTCGTGGTGGCTGACCCGCTCGGCCATGGTCTCGGCGTCGCCCTCCCCGAACGGGTGGCGTCCGGTCCCCGCGTACGCGACCAGGCAGCCCCAGGCGAAGATGTCCGCCGCCGAGGTCACCTCGCCGCCCGCGACCTGCTCCGGGGCCCACCAGCCGGGCGTGCCGACGAGCACGAACTCCCCGGACGGGTCGTCGAGCGCCCGCGCCACCCCGAAGTCGATGATCCGCGGCCCGAGCGGGGAGAGGATCACGTTCGCCGGCTTCAGGTCGAGGTGCACCACCCCGGCCGCGTGGATCGCCGCGAGCGCCGCGGCCACCCCGAACGCGACCCCGTGCAGCGACACCGCGTCCAGCGGCCCCGACCGCTGGATCCGCTCGGCGAGGGAGATCCCCGGGATGTACTCGGTGACCAGGTACGGCCGGCCGTCCTCGGCCACCCCGTCGTCGAGCACCCGGGAGGTGCAGAACGACGACACCCGCCGGGCGCTCATCACCTCGGCGTGGAACCGCTCGGCGAACCCCTCCCGCCGGGTGTGCACCTCGCGGACGACCTTCACCGCGACCGGACGCCCGTTCTCGTCCCCCGCGAGATAGACCGTGCCCATTCCGCCTTCGCCGAGGCGGCCGCGCAGCCGGTACGGTCCCAGCCTTTCCGGGTCGCCCGGACGTAATGGTTGCGCCGTCGAGTCGTGGCCGTCGATGGAAGTCCCCTTCCCGTCCACCCGAGAACCCCCGACGGGTAACCGTACCGACAGCGAATCGACCCCTCCACCCGAAACGCATAGGGCTGTACGGAATAGCCATCACTAAAGACGACAAATAGCGATGGAATAGCAATTTCTAGGGCAAAACAGTCGTTCGCTCAGATCTCGCGGCCGGCCGTACGGCCCGCGTCCCGGCGAGGGCGGGTCGCGACGGGCTCTAGGATCGGATGCCGGCGTCGCGAGGGAGAGACAGTGTCGGATAGCACGTCGGATAGCACGTCGGAGAGCAGGTCGGAGAGCAGGTCGGACACGAGATACGTGACCGTCGAGGCACCCGCGAAGATCAACCTGCGGCTCGCCGTGGGCCCGGTGCGCGCGGACGGCTACCACGAGGTGCTCACCGTGTACTTCGCGGTCGCGATCTGTGACCGGCTGCGGGCGAGCGCCGCGGACGGGCTGACCGTCGAGGTCACCGGCCGCCAGGCGGAGCTCGTCCCGGTCGACGAGGGCAACCTCGCGGTCCGGGCGGCGCGGCTGCTCGCCGAACGCGCGGGCGTCCCGGCCGGCGCGCACCTGCGGATCGACAAGCGCATCCCGGTCGCCGGGGGCATGGCCGGCGGCAGCGCCGACGCCGCCGCCGCGCTCGTCGCCTGCGACCGCCTGTGGAACCTGAACCTCGGCCGCGACACCCTCGAGGAGCTCGGCGCCGAGCTCGGCAGCGACGTGCCGTTCGCGGTGCGCGGCGGCGTCGCGCTCGGCAGCGGGCGGGGCGAGCGGCTCGAGACCCTCTCCACCGGGCACACGTTCGACTGGGTGCTCGTCCCGGCCGAGGGCGGGCTGTCCACCCCCGCGGTGTACGCCGAGTGCGACCGCATCCGTGCGGAGACCGGGTGGCGGCCGGTCCCGCCGCGGGTGGAGGCGGAGCTCATCAGCGCGCTCGAGCGGGGCGACGCCCCCGCGCTGGGCCGGGCGCTCGCCAACGACCTGCAGCCCGCCGCGCTCCGGCTCGATCCCGCGCTCGAGGCGACGCTGCGCACCGGCCGTGAGCTCGGCGCGCTCGGCGCCCTCGTCTCCGGCTCCGGCCCCACCTGCGCCTTCCTCGCCGCGGACGGCGCGCACGCGGCCGCGCTGTGCAAGGCGCTCGCCGAGGCGGGCCACGTCGCGATCCACGCCACCGGCCCGGCCCCGGGGCCGCGGGTCGTCGACGACGGCCGCTACCCGGACGAGGCCGCCTGGTGCGCGGCCTTCCCCGCCGCCGATAGCCTTACCTGACGATGAATCTGGTCAATCTGGAGTCGGTCACCCTCGCCTACGGGCCCAAGCCGCTGCTCAACGAGGTGTCCCTCGGCGTCGCGGAGGGTGACCGCATCGGGGTGGTGGGCCGCAACGGCGGCGGCAAGACCACCCTCATCTCCGTCCTCGCCGGGGTGCTGGAGCCCGACTCCGGCCGGGTGACCCACGCCCGCGGGGCGCGCATCGGCTTCCTCGCCCAGCGCGACGAGCTCGACCCGGAGCGGACCGTGGGCGAGCTCGTCCTCGGCGGGCGGGCCGAGCACGAGTGGGCGGGCGACGCCCGGATCCGCGACATCCTCGCCAACCTGCTCCCCGACGTCGACCTGTCGGCGCAGGTGGGCCCGCTGTCCGGCGGGGAGCGGCGCCGCGTCGCGCTCGCCCGGCTGCTCGTCGGCGAACACGACCTGATCATCCTCGACGAGCCGACCAACCACCTCGACATCGAGGCGATCGACTGGCTCGCCCGGCACCTGGTGGCGCGCCGCTGCGCGGTGGTCGTGGTCACCCACGACCGGTGGTTCCTGGATGCGGTGTGCACCCGCACCTGGGAGGTCGTGGACGGCGACGTCCACCGGTACGAGGGCGGGTACGCCGCGTACGTGCTGGCGAAGGCGGAGCGGGCGCGGCTCGCGGCCGCCGCCGAGGAGCGCCGCCAGAACCTGCTCCGCAAGGAGATCGCCTGGCTGCGCCGCGGCCCGCCGGCCCGCACCTCCAAGCCGAAGTTCCGGGTCGAGGCGGCGCAGGCGCTCATCGCGAACGAGCCGCCGCCGCGCGACACCGTCGAGCTCATGGCGTTCGCGTCCGCCCGGCTCGGCAAGACCGTCTACGACCTGGAGCGGGTCACCCTGCACGCGGGCGGCCCCGGCGCCGGCCCGCTCGTGCTGCGCGACTGCACCTGGCAGCTCGGGCCCGGCGACCGCATCGGGCTGATCGGCGTGAACGGCTCGGGCAAGTCCACGGTGCTGCGGCTGCTCGCCGGGCAGGTGGCCCCCGACTCCGGCCGGGTGGTGCGCGGCAAGACGGTCCGCCTGGCGTACCTGTCTCAGGATCTCGCCGAGCTCGACCCGGACCAGCGGGTGCTCACCGCCGTGGAGGAGGTCCGCCGGTACGTGCGGATCGGCAAGCGCGAGTGGACCGCCTCCCAGCTGCTGGAGCGGCTCGGCTTCCGCGGCGAGGCCCAGTGGAAGCTCGTCCGCGACCTGTCCGGCGGCGAGCGGCGGCGGCTGCAGCTGCTGCGCCTGCTCATGGACGACCCGAACGTGCTGCTGCTCGACGAGCCCACCAACGACCTCGACATCGAGACGCTCAACGAGCTGGAGGACCTGCTCGACGGCTGGGCGGGCACGCTCGTCGTGGTGAGCCACGACCGCTACTTCCTCGAGCGGGTCACCGACCGCTGCGTCGCCCTGCTCGGGGACGGCCGGCTCTCCCTGCTGCCCGGCGGCGTCGACGACTACCTCGCCCGCCGCGCCTCCGGGACCGCGGTCACCGCCCGCGCCGCCGAGGCCGCCCGGTCGGCCGCGCAGGCCGGCAAGAGCGCGGACAAGGCGGCCGACAAGGGAGCCGGCAAGGCGAAGCCCGTGACGCGGTCCGGCCTGCCGGCGAAGGAGCTGCGCGAGGCGCAGAAGGAGCTCGCCCGGCTGGAGCGCCGCCTGGAACGGCTCGGCGAGCAGGAGTCCCGGCTGCACGAGGCGATGGCCGAGGCCGCGGGCGACTACACCCGGCTCGCCGAGCTCGACGCCGAGCTCAAGGAGATCCAGGCGCAGCGGGAGGCGATCGAGACCGAGTGGCTGGAGCTCGCCGAGCGCATCGGCGAGTGAGCCCGCGCGGGCGCCGCCCCGGGGCGATCGTGCCCGGCGGCGTCCGCCCGCGCCCCGGGCACGGTCTGAGCTACCGGTCGGAGTCGAACGGCGCGAGCAGCGTGCGCAGGTGGTCGGCGAGCGTGCGCTGGGCCTCCTGGTCGAGCCCGGCGAGCAGCTCGCGCTCGCGGCGCAGCAGGTCGGCGAGGGCCGCGTCGACGCGGGCCATGCCCTCCTCGGTGAGCGAGACGAGCACCCCGCGGCGGTCCTCCGGGTCCGGGCGGCGCCGTACCAGCCCGGCCGCGGCGAGCCGGTCGATGCGGTTCGTCATCGTGCCCGAGGTGACGAGCGTGGCCCGCAGCAGCTGGCCGGGGCTCAGCTCGTACGGCGCGCCCGACCGGCGCAGCGCGGTGAGCACGTCGAACTCCCACGGCTCCAGCCCGTGCTCGGCGAACGCGGCCCGGCGCGCCCGGTCGAGGTGCTTGGCGAGCCGGGACACCCGGCTGAGCACGTGCAGCGGGCTCACGTCGAGGTCCGGCCGCTCCTTGCGCCAGGCCCGGACCAGCCGGTCGACCTCGTCCTCGACGACCGGCCGCCCGGAGCCCGCGCCGCCGGTCCTGCCCGTGTCCTGCGCGCCCTGACCCGCCCCGCCGCTGCGTTCCACCACGTCACCAGTGTAACTCTCTTGACGTCGAGATATCTCACGCGCCTATCCTCGTCTCGATGTCGAGAGATATCTGGGACCCGGACGCCTACGGGCGGTACGCGGACGAGCGTGCCCGGCCGTTCTTCGAGCTGCTCGCCCGGGTGCGCGCCACCGACCCCGCCTACGTGGTCGACCTCGGCTGCGGCACCGGCGAGCTCACCGCCACGCTCGCCGCGCGCTGGCCGAACGCGACCGTGCACGGCCTCGACGCGTCCCGGGCGATGATCGCCCGGGCGCAGGAGACCGCCCGCGCCGCGGGCATCGGCACGCTCGTCTTCGAGGAGCTCGACCTGCGCGCCTGGCGCCCGTCCCGCCCGGTCGACGTGCTCGTCTCCAACGCGGTGCTGCACTGGGTCCCCGAGCACCGCCGCCTGCTGCCCACCTGGGTCGACGCGCTCGCCCCGGGCGGCTGGCTCGCCTTCCAGGTGCCCGGCAACTTCGACGCCCCGAGCCACGTGCTCGTCCGCGAGCTGTGCCGTACCACCTGGCGCGACGAGCTCGGCGACGTGGCCGCCGCGGTGCTCGCCGAGGCGCCGGTCGGCGACCCCGAGGAGTACCTCGGCATCCTCGCCGAGGCCGGGTGCGCCGTGGACGCCTGGGAGACCGCCTACATCCACGTGCTGCCCGGCGAGAACGCGGTGCTGAACTGGCTGACCGGCACCACCCTGCGCCCGCTGCTCGACCGGCTCGCCCCCGAGCGCCGCGGCGATTTCCTCGCCGACTGCGCCCGCGTGCTCGGCCGGGCCTATCCGCGCGAGCCGTACGGCACGCCTTTCCCGTTCCGGCGGATTTTCGTCGTCGCGCACAAGCGCTGAAAACGCGCGGCCAGCCCCGGGAACGTAGATTTGACGACATGTCCACCTGACCGCCGGTCGACCGAAAAGGGGATGCGCCGTGGCGACGGAGATCGAGGACAAGTTCGACGTCCCGGCCGAGTTCATGCTCCCGGATCTCGCGGACGTCCCCGGCTGCGCGGAGGTCGCCGGTCCCAAGAGTTACGAGCTCGTCGCCGTCTACTTCGACACCCCAGATCTCCGGCTCGCCGCCCGCGGCGTCACCCTGCGGCGGCGGCGCGGCGGCGCCGACCCCGGCTGGCACCTGAAGCTGCCCAAGGCCAAGGGCGTGCGCAGCGAGATCACCCACCCGCTCACCCGCAGCGCCAAGATCGTCCCGGCGGAGCTCGCCGGCCTGGTCCGCGCCTACACCCGGGGCGCCGAGCTCGTCCCCGTCGCCCGGCTCGAGACCAAGCGCAGCGTCACCCACCTGCTCGACGGGACCGGCGCCGTGCTGCTGGAGATCGCCGACGACCGGGTGAAGGGCACCGTGCTCGGCGAGCAGGAGACGGCCGTGCGGTGGCGCGAGGTCGAGGCCGAGCTCGTCACGGGCGGCCGGGACCTGCTCAAGCGGGTCGGCCGGCGGCTGCGCAAGGCCGGTGCGGCCCCCGCCCGCACGGGCAGCAAGCTCGCCCGGCTGCTCGACGGCCGACTGCCCGCGCCGCCCGGGGCCGCGGCCACCCGGCCGGGCACCGCGGGCGCGGTCGTGCTCGGCTACCTCGCGGCCCAGGTGTCCGCGCTGCTCGCCCAGGATCCCCGGGTACGGCGGGCCGAGGAGGACGCCGTTCACCGGATGCGGGTGGCCTGCCGCCGCCTGCGCAGCGCGCTCACGTCCTTCAAGAAGATCATCACGGGCACCGAGCACCTCCGGCAGGAGCTGCGGTGGCTCGGCCGGGCGCTCAGCGAGGCCCGCGACCTCGAGGTGACCCGGGCCCGGTTCGCCGCCCATCTCGACCGGCTCCCCGCCGAGATGATCGTCGGCCCGGTGCGCACCCGGCTCGGCGCCGACCTGGCGGCCCGGGAGCGCGCCGCCTACGACGGGATCCGCGAGGTGCTCGACGGGGAGCGGTACGCCGCCCTGCTCGATGCCCTCGACGCGCTGCTCGCCGACCCGCCGTTCACCCCGCTCGCCGCGAAGCGGCCGGACAAGCCGCTGCGCGCCGCCGCCGACCGCTGCCTGCGGCGACTCGGCCGGCTGTACGCGGCGGCGCAGGCGCTCGACGATCCGCGGGCCCGCGAGGCCGCCATGCACGACGTGCGCAAGGCGGCCAAGCGCGCCCGCTACACGGCCGAGGCGCTCGCCCCCGCCCTCGGCGCGGAGTTCGCCGACCTCGCCCGGCAGGCCGAGGCGATCCAGGAGGCGCTCGGCCGCTACCAGGACGCCGTCGCCGCCCAGGCGGTGCTCGCCGAGGCGGCCGAGGCCGCCCGCCGGGCCGGGGAGGACACCTTCACCTACGGGGTGCTCGCCGGCCTGGAGCGCGCCGCGGCCGAACGCGACCAGGCCGAGTTCCCCCGCGTCTGGCGCGAGGCCGCCCGCGGGCTCGCTCAGATCGGCGTGTAGCGCAGGATCGCGGCGAGGTCGCCGCCGCCCGGCACGTCCGGGCGGCGCAGCGCGTACACCCGGCCGCCGGTGAGCCACACCCGGCTCACGATCTCGTCCAGCACGCTGTAGGCCGGGCCCTCCATCGCGTCGGCGAACTTCACCGCGCCGGTCTGCTCGTCGACGTGCCCCGGCACCACCGCGTCCATGTCGAAGAAGATCGCTTCGATCGCGCCCATCGTGGCGAGCCGCGCCGCGTCCGCGATGTCGGTGACGGTACGGCCCCGCGCGTACCGCTCCTCGAACAGCTCGTGCAGCGCGCGCAGCTGGTCGGCGTGGTACCGGTCGAGCACCTCGCGGGCGTCCTTGAGCAGCACGTCGTCGCCGAGCGGCTCCGGGCTGAGCGGGATCGTGATCGGCACCAGGTCGGGGTAGCGGCAGACCGCCCGGAAGGCGCCGTCGAGCGGCTCGGCCGCGGCGAGGATCAGCGGCACGCCCCGCTCCGGCAGCACGTGCCGTACCGCGTCGTTGACCAGCCGGGCGAACTGCCGTACCCGCACCTTCTTGCCCTCGGCGCCCTTCAACCGGTGCACCGCCGCGTGGTCGGCGACCGTGCCGGTGCCGACCGAGCTCTCCAGGTCGGTCGGCATGCCCGGCACCGTGATGGTCTGCAGCGGCAGGTCGGGCAGGATCTGCAGCATCCGCACCGAGTTCTGCGACAGCGCGAGCACGAACGCGGTCTGCGGGAACGTGACCGCGCGCAGCAGCGGCTTGACGTAGAACCGGTCGGCCACGACCGCCTGCCGGGCCAGCCGGTTCGGCAGCCGGAACGTCACCAGCGACGACACCGTGGCGAACAGCGCGAGCGTCCGGGCCTGGTGGCGCCAGAAGAGGTCGTCGTCCGCGAGCGCGGCGATCTGCTCCTCCACGCCCGCGATCTCGTCCTTGTCCGCGCCGAGCGCGCGCATCCGGTCGAACGCCTCGCGGGTGAGGTTCCCCAGGTCGATGCGTTCGGCCTCGCCCAGCGACTCCGGTGAGGTGGGGAGGTAGAGCGACACGCACCAGGGCAACCGGGTCCGCATCAGCGCGTCGATGTCGGACCGGGTCGGAATGTCGGTATGCAGCTTCATGGCTTCCCTCTCCTGTTCGCCGTACCAGGCGGTTACCCGCCACGGGCGGAGGGAAGCGTGACGCCCCTCACCAGGGGGTACGGCGGGCTCAGCCGGCGATCGCCCGGGCGAGCGCGGTGTCGCCGTCCGGGCTGAGCGGCCGGGTGAGGAACACCGGCCCCTGGGCCATGAACCGCGGCTCGGTGCCCCGGTGCTCGTCGGCGGCGTGCACGGTGAGCGGGTGCACCAGGTACACGTCGCCCGGCGCGCCGGTGGCGTACGCGACCGGCCGGTGCGCGCTCGCCTCGTCGAGCAGCGGCCCGGCCTCGAACGCGTCCATCACCTCCTCGCCCAGCACCCGGAACGCGTCCCGGTGCGACCCCACCCGGATCCGGGTCGGCGCGTCGTCCGGGCCCACCTCGGACAGCAGGGTGAGCAGCAGCATCGTGTGCGAACGCGCGCCGCACCGGAAGGAGCCGTCCGGCATCGCGATGTTGAGATCGATGTGCCAGCCGCGGTCGTCGGCGGGCGGCACCCGCGGGAACCGGATCGGGATCGTGCCGAGCGCGCCGCGCGGCCGCCACCCGCCGACCCCGCAGATCTCGTCGAGCGCCTGCGCGAGCCGCGGGCTGCGGGCGATCTCGCCGAACGGCCCCTCGCCGGTCGTGTCCGACGCCCACACCACCGGCTGCGTCCAGCCGTCCGGGTCGTCCGGCGACAGCCCGATCCGCCGCCACAGCAGCTCCCGGGCCGCGTCCGCCACCTCGCGCGGCACGGACGCCTCCAGCTTGACGAACCCGTCGGCGACGAACCGCTCGACATCCACAACGCCCATGGACCCCACGCTATCGGGCGTGTCCACCGATTTTTCCCGGCCGAATCCGAGGGCCGCCGGTGCCCGGAAAGCGGGCCGGACCGCTCCAGGGCGGCCCTGGGGCGGTCCGGGCAGGGCGCCGCCGCGGGACGGGTCACCGCACGGTGACGGTGACCGGCTGGTGGACGGGGCGGCGGGGGAGGGTCACGGTGAGGGTGCGGCTCGCGGCGTCATAGCGGTACGAGCCGGGCCGCAGCGCGGCGTTGTCGACGGTCACGGCGGACGGCGGCGCGGCGTTGCGCAGCGACAGGGTCCACTCGCGGGTGGTCGGCTGCCCGCGGTAGGCGCCCTTGGCCGGGCCGATGCGCACCCGGTGCACCGCCCCGTCCCGGGTGTAGTCGATCCGGGTGGTGAGGCTCTTCAGCCGCCCGGCGGGCGCGCCGTCGTCCTCCTGCAGGGTGAACGAGCCGGGGGAGCCGAGGCCGACGGTGACCGTCGCCTCGGTCAGCGGGTGCTGCGCGTGGTTCGCGACGTCGCCGGTCCGGGTGACGAGGATGCCGCCCGACTTGAGGAAGACCGGCATCGTGTCGAGGCCGCTGGTCACGGTGTGCGTGGTGCCGCCCGGGTAGGTGCGGCCGGTGAAGATGTCGGTCCACTCGGCGCCCGGCGGGAACCAGACCGTGACCGAGGCCTGCTCGCCCGGCCGGGTCACCGGGGCGACGAGCAGGTCCGGGCCGTACAGGTACTGGGTGTCCGCGGTGGCGTAGGCCTGCTCCTGGTCCGGGTACTCCAGGTACATCGGCCGCACGATCGGCACGCCGGTGGCGTGCGCCTCCCGGGCGAGCGTGTAGGTGTACGGCACCAGCCGCTCGCGCAGGTTGAGGAACCTCTTGGCCGAGGCGTTCGCCGCCGGGCCGTACTGCCAGGGCAGCCGGTCGCCGTGGTTGCTGTGCAGCCGGTCGATCGGCTGGAAGGTGCCGAGCTGCACCCAGCGGGCGTACAGGTCGTCGGGGAGCTTGGTGGTGTACCGGATCTCGTCTCCGACCTTGTACCGCTCGGAGCCGCGCAGGTTCCCGGGGTCGTTGTGGCCGCCGATGTCGTGGCTGATCGCGGCCATGCCGGTGGCGGCGGACTCGGCCGGGGTGGCGCCGGCGGCGTACCGCAGGGTACCCCAGCTGCCGGTGCTGTCGCCGGTGAAGTGCACCGTGTTGCGCTTCTCCGCCCACGGGCCGGTGGGCAGGCCCGCCGGCCCGGCGTACGGCCCGGACTGCAGCGAGCCGTAGGCGCGGGAGAGCACGAAGCCGCGGCCGATGAGCCGGTCGGCCCGGCGGGCGTAGTGGTGGTTGATCCACGCGTCGGGGGTCACCCCGGCGAGCGAGGACCGCGAGGCGTCACAGCACCAGTCGAGCCACCAGAAGTCGGTGCCCTGCTTCTCCATCTCGGCGTGCAGGTCGAGGTACGCCTTGAGCTGGTCGGGGTCGCCCCAGTCGAAGACGTGGCAGTCCGGCCCGGCCGGGCAGCCGCCCCGCTGCAGCCTGCCCTTCGCGGTCTGCTGCGCCCGGGCGAACTTCGGGTCGTCGCCGAGGATGCTCGGGTGGATGTTGAGCACGGTGTGCAGGCCCTGCGACCTCGCCCAGGCGAAGAACGCCTTCGGGTCGGGGAACTTGGCCGTGTCGATCTGCCAGCCGCTCCACGTGTTCGGCGCCTTGAAGTCGGTGTCCACCACGAGCACGTCGAGCGGCACGCCCTCGGCGCGGAACCGGGCCACGAGCCTGCGGAAGTCCTCGTCGGTGCGGTCGAAGTACTGGGAGAACCACACCCCGTACGCCCACTGCGGCAGCAGCGCGGGCGGCCCGGTCAGCGTGGCGAGCTCGGACAGGCCGCGCTTGTAGTCGAGGCCGTAGCCGAACACGTACCCGTCCTGGTACGGCCGGCCGCCGTGGCCCGGCCGCGGCGTGACCGTGCCGCGGGACGGGTCGAACAGCGCGGAGTGGGTGTCGTCGAGCAGGTACCAGCCGTCCCGGTGGAGCAGGCCCGGGGTGGCGGGCGGGTCGCCCTGGTCGCCGTCCACGCCGTCGAGGCTGCGGCGGTAGCCGCCGAGCGCGAGGTGCGGCGGCGGCGCGGCCGCGCCCGCGGCGGTCACCGCGATCGTGTCCGGGTTGACGTGGCAGCTCGCCGCCTCCGGGCAGCCGAGGGTGATCTCGTTCGTGCCGGCCTTGAGCGGGACCGGGACGGAGACCGTGCGCCACGTGGACCAGTCGTCCGTCTTCGGGAAGGTGATCTCCCGGGTGTCGTCGCCTGCGGTGACCGTGGCGGTGCGGTCCTGGTGCCGCCCGTCGGCCCCGGTGCCGTTGGCGTACCGCACGTGCAGCAGGTAGGTGCCGTCGGCGGGCACGTCGGTCACGCGGGCGGTGAGGCTCGCCCCCTGGTGCAGCTCGGCGACGAACCCGGTGCCCGCGAAGCCCTTGTGGTCGGCGGCGATCTTCCCGGAGCCGGTCACCCGGCCGGACTCGGCCTCACAGCTCGTGCCGTACCGGCAGGACGCGATCGCGGTGGCGGAGACCGGCGGGTACTCGGCGCCCGGCGGGGTCAGCGCCACGCTGTCCACGTTGACGTGGCCGGAGTCGTCGGCCGTGCGGGTGAGGGCGATCAGGTGCCGCCCGGCGTCGAGCTCCAGGTCGGCCGTTGCCACGGCCCAGGTGTCCCAGTCCGGGGTGGTCGGCAGCGTGATCGTGCGGGCCGCGCCGCCGTCCACCGTGAGGCTGAGCGTGCGTGCGGTGTGCCGCCCGTCGCCGCCGACGGCGTTGGCGTACCGCACGACGAACCGGTACGTCCCGGCCGCATCGACGGTCACCTCGGCGGTGAGCGTGTCCCCGACCGCCTCGAACCCGGCGAGGAAGCCGGTGCCGGTGTACCCGGCGTGGTCGGTGGCGACCGCGAGCCCGGTGTGCGGCTGGCTCTCGGCCTCGCACAGCGCGCCCACGTCGCAGACGACCCGCCGCCACGGGGTGGCGGTCACCGGGGTGCGCCCGGCGGTGAGGCTCACGGTGAGGTTCTCCGGGCCGAACGGGCCCGAGCCGAGCCGGTAGCGCAGCGTGAGCGCGCTCGTCTTGATGGTGAGCCAGCCGTCCGCCTGCGTCGCAGTGAACTTCGGCCGCGGGAACGCGTCCCGGCCGACCACGTTGAACGTGGGCTTGTCGACGAACCGGCCGTCGTCGGCGTACTCGGTCCGGATCAGCGTGGGGGACAGCACCTGGAAGCGCGCGTTCCCGGCCGTCACCGTCCGGTCGCGGCCGGCGGTCTCCGCCGCCGCGCCACCGGCCGCGGTGGTCGCGGCGACGGTCGCGGCCGCCATCACGGCGGCGAGGCGGCGCACCGCGGTCCGCCACCGGGCGCCGCGCCGTGGCCTGGGTCCGGTCACGTTGCGTCTCATGGTCACCTCGAGCGATGCAGGCGAGTGCCGGGCCGACCTTGTCCGAACCGTTCATGTTCGATCGAATATCCGACCGATCATGAACGTTTAATCGCAACTATTGACCGATAAAGTGCGAAAGGCAAGACAAGATCGGTGACATCCGGTCGCGGAGGAGGTGCCGGGCAGGCCGTGCGGGCGGCCGCCGGTCACGGCGCGCGCGGTGCCGGAACCGCGGCGCGCGGGCGGGCCGCGGCGGCGGGGTCAGGGCGCGGGGAGATCAGATCACGTAGCGCTCGAGGGCGGTGAGCCGGCCGCCGGCGTGGTGGGCGACGGCGAACGCCCCCTTGTCGAGGTGGGTGTCGGTGAGGCGCCCGGCCTCGGGGAAGCGCTGCTCGGCCACGGCGGCGAGCAGCTCGGGCAGCACCTTGCCGTGGCTGCACACCGCGGCGGGCTCGTCCGCGTCGAGCAGCCCGAGGGCGGCCGCAAGGGTCTCGCGGGCGTCGTAGCCGGTCTCGGAGAACCGCTCGTCGCGCCGGATCTCCAGCCCGGCGCCGCGGGCGTACGGGGCGAGCGTCTGCACGCAGCGGCGGCTCGGGGAGCTCACCAGCACGGCCGGGCGGTAGGCGCGCAGCACCCGGGCGAGCGTCTCGGCCTGGGCCTCGCCCGCCTCGTCGAGCGGCCGCAGCTCGTCGTCGCCCGGCCAGTCGTCCCGGCTGCCCGCGGCGGCGTGCCGGACGAACACCAGGGGGGTGGCGAGCAGCGGGAGGCGGGCGAACTCCTCCAGCAGGGCGACGTCCGCGGGGTAACTGAGGCGTTCGCGGGCCTCGCGCACCGGCAGCCAGACCACCTCGTCGATCTCGTCGCCGTCGGCGGGCTCGCCGTACCCGATCACCCGGGCGGTCCAGTAGTCCACCCGCTTGAGCCGGCCGCGGACCAGGTAGTGGACGGGCGGCAGGGCCGGGCCGAGGACCACCTCAAGGCCGGTCTCCTCGGCGACCTCGCGCAGGCACGCCTCGATCACGTGCTCGCCGGGGTCGAGCTTGCCCTTGGGGAACGCCCAGTCGTCGTAGCGGGGCCGGTGCACCACCGCGACCTCGGGGTCGGCGGGGTCGCCCCGCCACACCACGGCCCCGGCCGCGAGGATCGGGTCGATCGGGCGGGCGTACGGTTCAGGCATCGACGGTCCTCCACCGGCGGGTCGCGATCAGATGGTGGTGCAGGTCGACGAGCGGCTCGCCGTTCTCGCCGCGGTGGTGCCGCACCCAGGTGCCGTCCGGGGTGAGCCACCAGCTCGCGGTCGTGTCCGACATCGCCAGGTCGAGCAGGTGGGACAGGTAGGCGCGGTGCTGCGGGCTCGACACCCGCACCAGCGCCTCGACCCGGCGGTCGATGTTGCGGCGCATGAGGTCGGCGCTGCCGATCCAGATCTCCGGCCGCCGCCCGCCGCCGAACTCGTAGATGCGGGAGTGCTCGAGAAACCGGCCGAGGATGCTGCGCACCCGGATCGTCTCGGACAGCCCGGGGATGCCCGGCCGCAGCGCGCAGATGCCGCGCACCCACAGGTCGATCGGCACGCCCGCCTGGGAGGCGCGGTAGAGCGCGTCGATGATCTGCTCGTCGACGATCGCGTTCACCTTGATCCGGATCCGGCCCGGCCGCCCGGCCTTGACGTGGGCGATCTCCCGCTCGATCCGGGCGAGCAGGCCCGAGCGCAGCGAGTGCGGGGCGACGAGCAGCCGCCGGTACGCCGAGTGGTTGGAGTACCCGGTCAGGTGGATGAACAGGTCGGTCACGTCCTCGCCGACGAGCGGGTCGGCGGTGAGCAGGCCGAGGTCCTCGTACTGCCGGGCGGTCTTGGGGTTGTAGTTGCCGGTGCCGATGTGGCAGTAGGTGCGCAGCTCGCCGGAGGCCTCCTGGCGCACCACGAGCGCGAGCTTGCAGTGGGTCTTCAGGCCGACCACGCCGTACACCACGTGGCAGCCCGCCTTCTCCAGCTTGCGCGCCCAGGAGATGTTCGCGTGCTCGTCGAACCGCGCCTTGATCTCCACCACCACGACGACCTGCTTGCCCGCCTCGGCCGCGTCGATCAGCGCGTCCACGATCGGCGAGTCCCCGCTGGTGCGGTAGAGCGTCTGCTTGATCGCGAGCACGTCCGGGTCGGCCGCGGCCTGCTCGATGAACCGCTGCACGCTCGTGGCGAACGAGTCGTACGGGTGGTGCAGCAGCACGTCCCGCTCGCGCAGCACCGCGAACAGGTCGTCCTCGGCGTGCACCGCCTCGGCCGGCACGAACGGCCGGTAGCTCAGCTCGCCCCGGTCGAGGTCGGCGATCGCGTGCAGGCCGGTGAGGTCGAGCGGCGCGGGCAGCCGGTAGATCTCGTGCTCGGCCACCCCGAGCTCGGCGACGAGCAGGTCGAGCACCTCGGGCCGGATCGTGTCCTCCACCTCGAGCCGCACCGGCGGCCCGAACCGGCGCTTGAGCAGCTCGCGCTCGAGCGCCTGCATGAGGTTCTCGGTGACGTCCTCGTCGACCTCGAGGTCCTCGTTCCGGGTGACCCGGAACACGTCGTGCGACACGATCTCCATGCCCTTGAACAGCTGCCCGAGGTGGGCCGCGATCACGTCCTCGAGCGGGACGAACCGGGTCGGCGACACCGACACGAAGCGCGGCAGCTGGGAGGGCACCTTCACCCGGGCGAACACGGTGTGGCCGCTGGCCGGGTTGCGCACGGTCACCGCGAGGTTGAGCGACAGGCCGGAGATGTACGGGAACGGGTGGGCCGGGTCGACCGCGAGCGGGGTGAGCACCGGCCGGATCCGGTCGCGGAACAGCCTGCGCATCGCCATGCGCTCGTCGCGGGTGAGGTCGTCCCACCGCACGATCTCGATGCCCTCGGCGGCGAGCGCGGGCAGGATGCGCTCGTGAAAGCAGGCCGCGTGCCGGCGGGCGAGCTCGTCGGCGACGGCGGCGATGCGGGCGAGCTCCTCGCGCGGCTTGCGGCCGCTCTTGGTGCGCAGCAGCAGGCCGGTCGCCATGCGGCGCTTCAGCCCGGCGACGCGCACCCGGAAGAACTCGTCGAGGTTGCTCGCGAAGATCGTCAAGAAGCGCACCCGTTCCAGCAGCGGGACCGACTCGTCCTCGGCCAGCTCGAGCACCCGCTGGTTGAACTTCAGCCAGCTCTCCTCGCGGTTGAGGAACCGGTCGGCCGGAAGCGGGGTCCGGTCCGCCTCTCCCTCGTCATCTGCACCAGAGTGCACGATTCCGGCGGACATGTGACAAAAAGTGCCCTATCAAGATGAACGATACGTGAATGCCGCCGCAACGGACACTTCACGTTAGTCGCTCGTTCGGACCTCTTCGACCCGCGTGGCCGCGGGATCACCGTCCGTCGCCGGCGGGGAGACGGGTACGGCCGTGCCGCCCCGGCCCGCGGCCTTCGCCTTCCGCGCGGCGAGCTTCGCCTGGGCGCGCGCCTGGCGGGCGCGGGCCTTCTCCTGCTCGCGGCGCAGCTTCTCCTGCTCCTTGAGCTGGCGTTCCCGGGCCTTCGCCTGCTCCTTGATCCGCCGCTCCCGCGCCTTCTCCTGCTCGCGCCGCTCCTTCTCGCTGAGCGGGGCCGTGGTGATCGTGGTGACCGGCGGCGTGATCACCAGGCCACGGGACTCCTCGCTGATCTTCGGGTTGGGGTCGAGGCGATTGAGGCCGTTCCAGGCGAGGTTCACCAGGTGGGCGGCGACCTCCTCGCGGGGCGGCTTGCGCACGTCGAGCCACCACTGCCCGGTGAGCGCGACCATGCCCACGAGCATCTGCGCGTACATCGGCGCGTAGTGCGGGTCGTAGCCGTGCGCGGCGGCCGCCTCGGCGAGCACGTCCTCGACCTGTCGGGCGATCTCGCTGATCAGGCTGGCGAACGTGCCGGTGCCGGAGGCCGCGTGCGAGTCCCGCACCAATATGCGAAAGCCCTCGCTGCTCTCCTCGATGTACTGGAGCATCGCGAGGGCGGCGCGTTCCAGTTTCAGCCGGGGAGGCGCGTCGACGAGTGACTGGGTCACCATGCTGAGGAGCCGCTGCATCTCCCGGTCGACCACGACCGCGTAGATGCCCTCCTTGGCTCCGAAGTGTTCGTAGACGACTGGCTTGGAGACCTTCGCCTTGGCGGCGATCTCCTCTATCGAGGTCCCGTCGAAGCCCTTTTCGGCGAAGAGAGCCCGGCTGACCCCGATCAACTGCTCCCGACGTTCCTTACCGGTCATGCGCCTGCGGGATCGGGGTTCCGTCATGGTCACATAATGGCCCGCGCGCCAGGGTGCGTAGCAAGTCGATCACCCGGCGCGCGCACCGATCGGCAGGTCAGGCGGCCTTGATGGGCCGCGCGGCCTTCTCGGCGTTGGCGATCCGCGCCGCGAGCCGTTCCGGATCCGGCCATTTGACGCTATGGACCCAGCCGAGTTGCTCGAACCATCTGATCACCCGGGCGCTGGGATCGATCTGGCCCTTGAGCGCGCCGTGCCGGGCGCAGGTCGGATCGGCGTGGTGCAGGTTGTGCCAGGACTCGCCGAACGACGGGATGGCGAGCCACCACACGTTGCGCGACTTGTCCCGCACCTGGAAGTCCTCGTCGCCGAAGACGTGGCAGATCGAGTTGACCGACCAGGTGACGTGGTGGAGCAGCGCGACCCGGACCAGGGTGCCCCAGAAGAACGCGGTGAGCGCGCCGGTCAGCGACCAGGTGACCAGGCCGCCGATGAGCGCGGGCAGCAGCAGCGAGGCCGCCGCGAGCACCGGGAACAGGTCGTCGATGCGCTTGATGTCGCGATCGGCGAGCAGGTCGCGGGCGTACTTCTCGCGGTTGGTGCGCTCCTTGGAGAACAACCAGCCGACGTGGGCGTAGAACAGCCCCTTGGTGAGTGCCTTCCAGTCGTTGCCGAAGCGCCACGGCGAGTGGGGATCGCCCTCGCGGTCGGAGTACTTGTGGTGGCGGCGGTGCGTGGCGACCCAGTCGATCACGCCCATTTCGAGGGCGAAGCTGCCGGCGACGCCCAGAATGATCTTGAGTGCCCGGCTGTCGGTCTTGAACGACCCGTGCGTGAAGTAGCGGTGGAATCCGACGGTGACGCCGAGGCCGGCGAACACGTAGAACACGGCCGCGATGATCACATCGGTCCAGCCGATGAACCGTCCCCACGCCATGGGGATCGCGGCGAAGAGCGAGAGGAAGGGGACGACGACGAAGACGACGAGCAGCACCCGCTCGAGGTTGCTCTTCGGCTCGGGTTCCAGGTCGGGTCTGGGCGGGGGAGGGACTCGATCGACCGTGACCGTCATGGGCTACCTCACGTGATAGGAGTTCGACTGGCTACGCCACCGTAACCTACGCCAGCGTAAGTAAGGAATCCAGGGCAGTTAAATGTGCCGAAGGTTACGGCTCGCTCCGCATCTCGTGGTGCTTTCATGACTTGCGCCGGCGGCCGGAATCTGCTACTGCCCGAATTGGGCACACGTAGGCCTGAGAAGGCCGGTATCCTGTGGATCGTGTTTCGGGCGTGCGCTGCGAATGGCGCGAATGCCCGGGCGCGACTGATCCCGGGTCGTCTAGGGGCAAGACTACAGATTTTGGTTCTGTCAACGGAGGTTCGAATCCTCCCCCGGGAGCCAATCCTCTTCTCCTCCCCTGCCGTCCACCGGGGCGCCGGCCCCTCGGCACCCCGGCGCGCCGGGGTGCCCGCACGGGGTGGGGCCCTGGTGGCCGTCGGGGGAGCGGCAGGTAAGCTCACCATGGCGGGCTGGTAGCCGTCTGGGTGCGTGAGTACCGTTTAGGTGCGTTGGGTAGCTGTCGGTTGTCCTGGTCCGTCATGTCGATTCGACGCCGAGGGAGCCGCAGTCCGTGAGTGTGCCGCGCCCGGCCGCAGTCATCGTCCTCGCCGCAGGCGAGGGCACCCGGATGAAGTCGAAGAAGCCGAAGGTCCTGCACGAGCTGTGCGGTCTCGCCATGCTCGATCACATGCTCGCCGCCGCGCGCGGCCTTGCGCCCGACCGGCTGATCCTGGTCGTCGGGCACGGGCGGGAGCAGGTCGAGGGGCACGTGACCGCCGCCGCCCCGGACGCCGAGATCGTCGTCCAGGAGGAGCGGCGGGGCACCGGCCACGCCGTGCGGACCGTGCTGGAGAAGGCCGGCCCGATCGAGGGCACGATCCTGGTGACGTACGGCGACACGCCGCTGCTGCGCACCGAGACGCTCGCCGCGCTGCTCGAGGACCACGCCCGGGAGGGCAACGCGGTCACCGTGCTCACCGCGGTGGTGCCCGACCCCGCCGGGTACGGCCGCATCGTCCGGGACGCGGCGGGCTCCGTGCTCGAGATCGTCGAGGACCGGGACGCCTCGCCCGAACAGCGGGCGATCCGCGAGATCAACTCGGGGGTCTACGCGTTCGACGGCGCCCTGCTCGCCGACGCGGTGAAGCGGGTCTCCTCCGCCAACGCCCAGGGTGAGGAGTACCTCACCGACGTGCTCGCCATCCTCCGGGAGGACGGGCACCGCGTGGGCGCCACCGTCGCCGCCGACCACGTCGAGGTCGAGGGCGTCAACGACCGGGTGCAGCTCGCCTTCGCGCGGCAGGTGCTCAACCGGCGCATCCTCGAGCGCCACATGCGCGCCGGGGTGACCGTGATCGACCCGGCCTCCACCTGGATCGACGCGAACGTCACCCTCGCGCCCGACGTCGTGATCCACCCCGGCACCCAGCTCCACGGCCGGACCACGGTGGGCGAGGGCGCCGAGATCGGCCCCGCCACCACGCTCACCGACACCGAGGTGGGCGAGTACGCGGTCGTGCGCAACGCGGTGAGCGTCGGCGCGGTGATCGGCCCGCACGCGCAGGTGGGGCCCTTCGCCTACCTGCGGCCCGGCACGGTCCTCGGCCGCAAGGCGAAGGCCGGCACGTTCGTGGAGATGAAGAACACCCAGGTCGGCGAGGGCACGAAGGTGCCGCATCTCACCTACGCCGGGGACGCCGTGATCGGCGCGGGCACGAACATCGGCGCCGCCACGGTCTTCGTCAACTACGACGGGGTGGCCAAGCACCGGACGGTCGTGGGCGATCATGTGTTCATCGGCTGCGACACCATGCTCGTCGCGCCGGTCACCGTCGCCGACGGCGCCTACACGGCGGCCGGATCGGTGATCACCGATGACGTTCCCCCCGGCGCGATCGGCGTGGCGCGGGCGCGGCAGCGCAACGTGCGCGAGTGGGTGCTGCGCAGGCGCGCGGGCACCCCGTCCGCGGCCGCGGCACAGCGGGCGATCGCCGCACAGACCGAGGCGACCGATCGGGTCGAACAGACCGAACGGGTCGACAAGGTCGGGACGGTGGACGGCGCCGGCCCGGCCGCGGAGCAACAGGAGAAGTAACGTGAGCGGTATGAAGAAACCCGGTGAGAACAATCTCATGTTCTTCTCCGGTCGGGCCTATCCGGAGCTGGCCGAGGAGGTGGCGAGGCATCTCGGGATCGAGATCACGCCGACGAAGCTCACCGATTTCGCCAACGGCGAGATTTACGCCCGCTACCTGGAGTCGGTGCGCGGCTGCGACGCCTTCGTGATCCAGTGCCACACGGCGCCGATCAACAAGTGGATCATGGAGCAGCTGATCATGGTGGACGCGCTCAAGCGGGCCTCCGCCAAGCGCATCACCGTGATCATGCCCTTCTTCGGCTACGCCCGGCAGGACAAGAAGGGCCGCGGCCGGGAGCCGATCACCGCGCGGCTGATCGCCGACCTGTTCAAGACCGCCGGCGCCGACCGGCTCATGGCGGTCGACCTGCACACCCCGCAGATCCAGGGTTTCTTCGACGGTCCGGTGGACCACCTGTTCGCCCTGCCCGTTCTCGCCGGGTACCTCGCCGACAAGCTCGACCCCGAGACCACCACGGTCGTCTCGCCCGACACCGGCCGGGTACGGCTCGCCGAGCGGTGGGCCGACCGGCTCGGCACCCCGGTGGCCTTCATCCACAAGCGCCGCGACCTCGACGTGGCGAACCAGGTGAAGGTCTTCGAGGTGGTCGGCCAGGTGAAGGGCCGCACCTGCGTGGTGATCGACGACATGATCGACACGGCGGGCACGATCTGCAAGGCCGCCGACGCGCTCTACGAGCAGGGCGCGGTGAACGTGATCGCCGCGGCCACCCACGCGGTGTTCTCCGGCCCCGCCGTGGACCGATTGAAGAACTCCCCGATCAGCGAGGTGGTGGTCACCAACACCCTGCCGATCCCGGAGGAGAAGCGGTTCGACAAGCTCACCGTGCTGTCGATCGCCCCGACGATCGCCCGGGCGATCCACGAGGTGTTCAGCAACGGCTCGGTCACCAGCCTGTTCGAGGGCGACACCTGAGCCGTCCGTGCGGAAAGCCCCGGTGGGCTAGACTGCTGGGGCTGCGCGCTCGTAACGCCTTCCGCTAGGGCGGGTGAGGGGGAGCGCGTTATCCGACCCAATCCAACCGATCTATCCCTAGGAGCTTTGCCGTGTCCGAAGTAGTCATCAAGGCCGAGAAGCGCACCCAGTTCGGCAAGGGTGCGGCACGCAAGATCCGCCGGAACCACAAGGTTCCCGCCGTCCTCTACGGGCACGGCAGCGAGACCCGGCACCTCACCCTGCCCGGCCACGACCTGATGATCGCGCTGCGCACGCCGAACGTGCTGATCCGGCTGCAGGGTGACGGCATCGACGAGCTCGCGCTGCCCAAGGGCGTGCAGCGCGACCCGATCAAGGGCTTCCTCGAGCACGTCGACCTGCTGCTGGTGAAGCGCGGCGAGAAGGTCAGCGTCGAGGTCCCGGTCGTGGTCGTCGGCGAGGCCGTCTCCGACGGCGTGGTCGACCAGCAGCTCACCGCGGTGAACGTGGAGGCCGAGGCCACCCACATCCCGGGGAAGATCGAGGTCAGCGTCGACGGCTTCGAGATCGGCGCCGAGGTCCACGCCCGCGACCTGAAGCTGCCCGAGGGCGTCTCCCTGGTCGACGACCCCGACGCGCTCGTGCTGCACGTCATCCCCGCCGAGGTGAGCGAGGAGCCCGCCGAGGGCGGCGAGGAGGAGGCGGCCGCCGAGTAGGCAGGACGGCGACGGCGCGGATCCGCGGGCCACGGGGCCGGGGCGCCGGCCCCGCCGGTCGCGGCGGTCCGCGCCGTGGTCCCACGCTGCCGACGCGAACGTCAGCGGGCCGGGCGGCCGTGCGCCGTCCGGCCGCCCGTGCGACAGGACCCCGTGCGACCGGGGTACGGCGGGGCGCGCGCCGCCGGGGCCGTCCGGTCCCCGTGCGGGCTCGCGCCCGGCCGATGACGAAGACGCAGCAGGTCGTCCGACGAGGAGGGGAGCCGGCGTGACGACGGAGGCGGAGACCCGGCGGTGGCTGATCGTCGGCCTGGGCAATCCGGGGCCGGAGTACGCCGGCAACCGGCACAACGCGGGCTTCATGGTGCTCGACGAGCTCGCCGCCCGCGTCGGCGGCCGGTTCAAGGCGCACCGGTCCCGGGCCGAGGTGGTGGAGGGGCGGCTCGCCGGGCACCCGGTGGTGCTCGCCAAGCCGCGCTCGTACATGAACCTTTCCGGCGGCCCGGTGAAGGCGCTCGCCGACTTCTACAAGGTGCCGCCCGCCGACCTGATCGTCGTGCACGACGAGCTGGACATCCCCTTCGGCGCGCTGCGCGCGAAATTCGGCGGCGGCGACAACGGCCACAACGGCCTGCGGTCGATCACGAATTCGCTCGGCACCCGGGACTATTTCCGGGTGCGGTTCGGCATCGGCCGTCCGCCCGGCCGCATGGACCCCGCGGTGTACGTGCTGCGCGATTTCGCCACCGCCGAGCGCAAGGACCTGCCGCTGCTCGTGGACCGAGCGGCGGACGTGGTGGAATCGCTGATCACCCGGGGCCTGGCGGAGACGCAGAACCGCTACCACGGCGCCGACCTCGACGTCGCGAGGCCGCCCCGCTGATTCCCGGGTGTCCCGGTCCGGAATCGCCGGCCGGGGACCGCCGGGAAAACCCGCCGCGGAAATACCGCGGGACACCCCAATAACTGGCAAATCGGGACGTCCGGAGATTTCCGAATTGTTGGTGTAACCACTCCGCGGGCGTCCCGTACGCTTTTCTGGAATCGGCGCGTGCGCCGGTGCGACGCGGTTACGCTGTCCCCACCGCCGGTGCGCAACGCGGCGGGCGCCGCGGAGCGGGGCGCGACCGCCCCCGGGAATCGCGGAATCGGGCGCGGTGGCCCGGCGTTATGTCAGCGACCGGCGTTGACTTTGGATCTACCGCCCGGTTACGGGCCCGCGGCCCGGGCCGCGACGCGGCGGAGACGGTCGGTGACGAGGAGCCGAAGGAGCCCGGAAGACACGTGAGCACCGCGAACGTACGCGACGACCACGAACTGGCGAGGGATCTGGCCACCGAGGCCGGCGAGCGGCTGCTGGAGCTGCGCGAGCGCCGGTTCGCCGCGGGCGACGACCCCAAGGCGATCCGCGACGCCGCCGACCTCGGCTCGCACCGGTTCCTCGCCGACTCCCTCGCCCGGCTCCGCCCGAGCGACCACCTGCTGTCGGAGGAGGCGACCCGCGAGGAGCGGCTCGACCCGCGCCGGCTCACCGCCGACCGGGTGTGGATCATCGACCCGCTCGACGGCACCCGCGAGTACGGCGAGCCGGGCCGCTCCGACTGGGCGGTGCACGTCGCCCTGTGGGAGCGGACGGCGGACGCGCCCGAGGGGCGGCTCGTCGCCGGGGCGGTGGCGCTGCCCGCGCAGGGCCGTACCCTCTCCACGGTGGAGCCGCCCAAGCTGCCGAGCCCGGCCGAGCGGGTGCGCATCGCGGTGAGCCGGAGCAGGCCGCCCGCGTTCGTGGCGCGGCTCGCCGAGCACGTGGGCGCGGAGCTGGTGCCGATCGGCTCGGCAGGGGCGAAGATCGCGGCCGTGCTCACCGGCGAGGTCGACGCGTACGTGCACGCGGGCGGCCAGTACGAGTGGGACTCGGCCGCGCCGGTGGCGGTGGCGCTCGCCGCCGGGGCGCACGCCAGCCGCATCGACGGCTCGGCCCTGACCTACAACCGGGCCGATCCGACCCTGCCGGATATCCTGGTATCCCTACCGGAACTGGCGCCCATGCTCCTTGCCGGCATCCGAGATCTGCACCGTTAGGGGAAGCGATGCCTCTGTGTGACTACACCACGTCGCAGCTCGACGTGCTCGAAGCCGAGTCGATCCACATCATGCGCGAGGTGGTCGCCGAATTCGAGCGCCCCTGTCTGCTCTTCTCCGGCGGCAAGGACTCCATCGTCATGCTCCGCATCGCGGAGAAGGCGTTCTGGCCCGCGCCGATCCCGTTTCCGCTGATGCACGTCGACACGGGGCACAACTTCCCCGAGGTGATCGAGTTCCGCGACCGCCGCGTCGCGGAGCTCGGCGCCCGGCTCATCGTCGCCAGCGTACAGGACTCGATCGACGCCGGGCGGGTGGTCGAGGAGACCGGGCGCCGGGCCTCCCGCAACCGGCTGCAGACCGTCACCCTGCTCGACGCGATCGAGGAGCACGAGTTCGACGCCGTGTTCGGCGGGGCGCGGCGCGACGAGGAGAAGTCCCGGGCCAAGGAGCGGGTGTTCTCCTTCCGGGACGAGTTCGGCCAGTGGGACCCGAAGAACCAGCGGCCCGAGCTGTGGAACCTCTACAACCCGCGGATCCGCAAGGGCGAGCACATCCGCGTCTTCCCGCTGTCCAACTGGACCGAGCTCGACGTGTGGGACTACATCCGCCGGGAGAACCTCGAGCTGCCGTCGATCTACTTCGCGCACACCCGCAAGGTGTTCGAGCGCGACGGCATGCTGCTCGCCGACTCCCCGTACGTCAACCGCGGTGACGACGAGCCGGTCTTCGAGGCCACCGTGCGGTTCCGCACCGTGGGCGACATGACCTGCACCGGCGCCGTGGAGTCCACCGCGCGCACGGTCGACGAGGTGATCGCCGAGATCGCCGCCACCCGCATCACCGAGCGGGGCGCGACCCGGGCCGACGACCGGTTCTCGGAGGCGGCGATGGAGGATCGCAAGAAGGAAGGGTATTTTTGATGGACATCTTGCGATTCGCCACCGCCGGGTCGGTGGACGATGGCAAGTCGACGCTGATCGGCCGCCTGCTGTACGACTCGAAGGCGATCTTCGAGGACCAGCTCCAGGCGGTGGAGCGCACCTCCCGCGCCCGCGGCACCGAGTACCTCGACCTGTCGCTGATCACCGACGGCCTGCGCGCCGAGCGGGAGCAGGGCATCACGATCGACGTCGCCTACCGGTACTTCGCCACGCCGCGGCGGAAGTTCATCATCGCCGACACCCCGGGGCACATCCAGTACACCCGGAACATGGTGACCGGCGCCTCCACCGCGGACCTCGCGATCATCCTGATCGACGCCCGCAAGGGCGTGCTCGAGCAGTCCCGGCGGCACGCGTTCATCGCCTCGCTGCTGCGGGTGCCGCACCTGGTGCTCGCGGTGAACAAGATGGACCTCGTCGGCTACTCGCAGGAGCGGTTCGAGGAGATCCGCGAGGAGTTCACCGCGTTCGCCAGCAAGCTCAACGTCACCGACCTCACGTTCATCCCGATCTCCGCGCTGCACGGCGACAACGTGGTCTCCCGGTCGGAGAACATGCCCTGGTACCAGGGCTCGTCGCTGCTGCACCACCTGGAGAACGTGCACATCGCCTCCGACCGCAACCTCGTCGACGTGCGGTTCCCGGTGCAGTACGTGATCCGGCCGCAGAAGGCCACCGACCCGCGGTTCCACGACTACCGCGGGTACGCCGGCCAGGTCGCGGGCGGCGTGCTCAAGCCCGGCGACGAGGTGCTGCACCTGCCGTCCGGGCTCACCACCCGGATCACCGCGATCGACACCTACGACGGGCCGGTGCAGGAGGCGTTCCCGCCCATGTCGGTCACCCTCCGGCTGGAGGACGACATCGACATCTCCCGGGGCGACATGATCTGCCGGCCGCACAACCAGCCGACCGTCACCCAGGAGCTCGACGCGATGGTCTGCTGGATGTCCGAGTCGGTGAAGCTCACGCCGCGGGCGAAGTTCGCGATCAAGCACACCACCCGCACCGCCCGGGTGCTCGTGCGCGACGTGCAGTACCGGCTCGACATCAACACGCTGCACCGCGAGGAGTCGGTCAAGACCCTCGCGCTCAACGAGATCGGCCGGGTCACCTTCCGGGTCACCCAGCCGCTGTTCGTCGACGAGTACGCCCGCAACCGGGCCACCGGCGGCTTCATCCTCATCGACGAGGCGAGCAATGCCACGGTCGGCGCCGGGATGATCGTCGACGCCCGCTGACCGCCGCGCCCGCCGGCTCCGTCCCGCCGGCGGGCGCGTACCCAGGAGACGGTGGGCGGTTCGGCAAGCGCGGGTAGATCTTTGACCTTTCTTAAAGTCTGCGGTTACCCTTAGCGATAGCTTCGGCACGGTCCGTAGCGATAAGTAGGAGACCGTGCCTGTGAGTCATCGCGTCATCTTTGTCGGCGGGCTGGGCCGGAGCGGCACCACCCTGCTGGAGCGCCTGCTGGGCGAGCTTCCGGGCGTCGTCGCGCTCGGCGAGGTCGTCCACCTCTGGGCACGCGGGGTCGGCCGGGACGAGCCGTGCGGCTGCGGCCTGCCGTTCTTACGCTGTCCGTTCTGGCGGCGGGTCGGGGAGCGCGCCTTCGGCGGGTGGAGCCCCGAGCTCGCCCGGCGGGTCCTCGACCTCCGCCATCGGGTCGACCGCACCCGGCGCATCCCCGTCCTCGCCCGGCGGACCGGACGGCGGGGCCGTACCGCCCGGCCGGCGGGCCGCCGCCCGGACCGGCTGCGCGCGTACGCCGAGGCCTACCGGCGGCTCTACCGCGCGGCCGGCGAGGTCACCGGCGCCGAGGTGATCGTCGATTCCAGCAAGCACGCCTCGCTCGCGTTCTGCCTCGCGGGCGCGGGCGAGCCGGTGAGCGTGGTGCACATGGTCCGCGACGCCCGGGCCGTGGCGCACTCGTGGAGCAGGTGGGTGCCGCGCCCCGAGGACGGCACCCCGATGACCCGGTGGCGCCCGGCGGCGACCGCGGTGCACTGGCTCGTCCAGAACCTCGCCTTCCACCTGCTCGCCCGCTGCGGCGTGCCGGTGACCCGGGTGCGGTACGAGGACCTCGTCGACGCGCCGCGCCGCACCCTCGCCCAGCTCACGCTGCGCCTCGGCCTGCCCGCGGCACGGCCGTCCTTCCTGGCCGACGGCGCGGCCGTGCTCTCGGTCGGGCACACCGTCTCCGGCAACCCCATGCGGTTCGCGGTCGGCACGGTCCCGCTGCGCCGCGACGACGCCTGGCGCACCGGCATGGCGCGGCGGGACCGCTGGCTGGTGACCGCGCTCACCTGGCCGCTGCTGCTGCGGTACGGCTACCGCCTCGCCGGGCAGGGGGCCGGACAGGGGGCGGCGTGAGCGGCCCGTCGGTCGGCGTGGTCATCCCCACCCGGGGGGATCGGCCCGCCCTGCTCCGCGCCGCGCTCGCCGCCGTGCTCGCCCAGCGCCACCCGGGCCGCCTCGAGGTCGTGGTCGTCGCCGACGGCTGCGACGCGGGCGCGGTGCGCCGCCAGGTCGCGGACCTCGCCGCGCACGGCCCGCGCCGGGTGCGGGTGCTCGGCAACCCCGGCGGCCCGCACCTCGCCCGGGCGCGCAACACCGGGATCGCGGCCCTCGGCACCGAGTGGGTCGCGTTCTGCGACGACGACGACGTGTGGCTGCCGGGCCGGCTCGCCGCCCAGTTCGCCGCGCTGCGCGCCGACCCGGGCGCGGACTTCGCGAGCTGCGCGATCGAGGTGGAGTACGACGGGCGGCGCGTTCCCCGGCTCGCCGGCACCGACCGGATCGGCCCGGAGCATCTGGTGCGCTCCCGCATGGTGATGGTGCACGCCTCGACCTTCCTGCTGCGCGGCTACCGGGTGGCCGACGACGCCCCCGGCGGCCAGAACGAGGACTGGGACCTCGCGCTGCGGGCGGCGAAGCGGCGGCCGATCGTGCACGTGGACCGGCCGCTGGTCCGGGTCCGCTGGGGCCGCTCGCACTACGCCACCCAGTGGGCGGGCCGCATCGCCGGGCTGGAGTGGATGCTCGCCCGGCACCCCGAGCTCGCCGCCGACCGCCGCGGCGCGGCCCGCGTGTACGGCCAGCTCGCCTTCCACCACGCGGCGCTCGGCAACCGCCGGGCCGCGGCGCGCTGGGCCGGGCGCGCGCTCGGCCGCCGGTGGACGGAGCCGCGGGCGCCGATCGCGCTCGCGGTCGCCGGCGGCCTGCTCTCCCCGCGGTTCGTTCTCGGCCTGCTGCACGCCCGGGGGCACGGCATCTGATGGCGGCGTGGGTGCGCAAGGTCAAGACCCGCACCCGGCGGGTCCGGGTCGGGCCGATCTCGGTGAACCCGATGACCGAGGTCGAGGTGGTCGACCACGTGGTGGCGGCGCTCAAGCGCGGCGAGGGCGGGCGGATCGTCACGCCCAACATCGACATCTGCCGGTCCGCCTCCCGGGACCCGGAGATCCGGGCGCTGGTGGAGAACGCCGACCTCGCGGTCGCCGACGGCATGCCGGTGGTGTGGGCGGCCCGGCTGCTCGGCGTCCGGCTGCCGGCCCGCATCACCGGGGCCGATTTGATCTGGTCGCTGTCGGAGGCCGCGGCGTTCTACCGGTTCCCGATCTACCTGCTCGGCGGGCCGCCGGGGGCGCCGGAGCGGGCCGCCTGCGCGCTCCTCGACCGCTACCCCGGGCTGATCGTCACCGGCGCGTGCAGCCCGCCGTACGGGTTCGAGGACGAGCCGGGGGAGATCGCGGCGATCCGGTCGGCGCTGGTCCGGGCGAACCCGCGGATCGTGTTCGTCGGGCTCGGCTTCCCCCGGCAGGAGCGGCTCATCGAGCGGCTGCGCGAGGAGCTGCCCGGCGCGTGGTTCGTCGGCTGCGGGGCCGCGATCGCGTTCGCCGCCGGGGCCGTGCCGCGCGCCCCGCGGTGGATGCGGCAGGCCGGGCTGGAGTGGCTGTTCCGGCTGGCGAGCGAGCCGGGACGGTTGGCGCGGCGCTACCTCGTCGAGGACCTGCCGTACGCGCTGGGGTTGTTGACGGTGTGCGCACTGAAGCGGTTGTTCTCGTGACCAGATCCCCGTTTGGTGAGACGTCAGGGACTACCATCGCGGATGGAATGGACGAATGCGATCGTCGGCAGTTGCCGCCGGAGCTGCGGCTGCTGTTCGCAGATGACGGCGTGGGCCGGGTGCTGCCCACCGACCTCCCCGAGGGGGCGGTGGTGTGGCCGGACCCGAGTTTCGCACGCTTTCCTTCGCGTTCGCCTTCGCGGCCCGCGTTCTGGCTCAGCGACGAGCCGGTGAGCGGGGAATTATGGGCGAAGCTGCGGGCCGCCCACCCCGAGTCCGGCCTGTGGCCGCTGCTGCTCGAGGACTCGGTGCAGCCGTGGTCGGCCGGCCAGATCGCCCCCGACAACCCGGAGCTGATCGACAACTTCGAGGCGGGGGCGTTCATGGCGGAGGTGTGGTCGGACTGGCTCGCCCAGGCCAGCCCCGAGCAGGTCGAGGACCTGTTCCCGTTCGGCCGGGAGTGCCCGGGCCTCGCCGAGCCCGGCGAGCTGCTCGCCGAGCCGGACGCGGTCGCCGACTGGTACGCCTGCGTGCTCGCCGAGCGCCGCCCGCTGCTCGGCCTCGCCGCCGCCGACCGGGGCGCGGACGCGCTCGTGGTGATGGGCTGGCAGGGCGCGGTCAACCACAACGAGTGGGCGGTGCCGATGGCGGCGGTGGTACGCAGCTGGGAGGAGCGCTTCGGGGCGCGGGTCGTCGGCGTGGGCTTCAACACCCTGGAGCTGAGTGTCGCCGCCCCGCCGGTCACTCCGGAGCACGCGCTCCGGGTCGCCGCGGAGCACTGGACCTTCTGCCCCGACAACATCCTGCAGGGCCCGGGCAACCTGGTGGACTACAGCGAGCAGATCATCGGCAAGTACTACTGGTCCTTCTGGTGGGACTGACCCGGGCTAACGCCGGCCGGGTCAGCCCGCGGCCCCGGTCCACCCGGTCAGCTCAGCGACCCGGGCGATCTCCTCGGGGGTGAGCCGCTCCCGGTAGGAGGTGAGGTTCGTCCTGGGGTCCATCGGCCGGAACGCGGTGCGGGACAGCCCGGTGATCCGGAACGGCCGGTCCGTGGCGGCGGGCCCGGAGCAGGCGCGGCGGATGCGCGCGGCGGCCCGCTCCGACCAGGTCAGGCCGCACCACGCGTACAGCTCCCGGTAGCGGGCGACCGGGTCGCGGGCGAGGTCCTCGTACCGCACCAGCCGGATGTCGGGCCGGGCGGCGGCGAGCGCGGCGGCGACGTCGCGGGCGACCGTCCACAGCGTGGCCGTGGCGGCGATCGGGTCCGCGCCGTGGCCGCGCAGCCGCTCCACCACCGGGTGGTCGCGCACCAGCAGCGGCTGGTCGAGCAGCTCGCGCACGTCGACCCGCCAGCCGAGCCGCCGCCAGCTCCCGACGAACGCCACCGGGTCGCGGATGAGCACCACCGCCCGGCAGCCGAGCCGCTCGCAGAACCACGCGGCCGAGAACAGCGCGAACGGGTCGTCGAGCAGCGCGCGGCGGCGAAGCAGCCGGCCGAGCGTGAACGCCGTGCCGTACTTGGCCATGCGCGCCAGGTCGTACGGCGAGCGGTTGCAGCGCAGCTCGGCGAGGAACCGGTAGCGCAGCGCGATCGTGTCGGCGAACGCGGCGAGCCACGGCTCCTCGTTGTCGGCGCAGATGTACTGGAACCGGTGGGTCACGGTGGCGTTGAGCACGCCCGGCGACCGGCCCGGCGGGTGCTGCGGGTTGAGCGGCTCGTTGACGTAGACGAGCCCGCCCCCGGCGGCGAGCATCTTCCCCGCCCAGCTCGTGCCGCTGCGCGGCAGCCCGGTCACGAGCAGCGGCGGCCGCCCGGGCGGGGCTACCGGCGCCATGACGGGTCACCGCCCAGCCACGGGCGCAGCCGCTCGTCCCACGGGGCGAAGTGCTCGCGCAGCGCGCGGCGCAGCCGGTCCGGCAGCGGCGCGGTCCGGGGGCGCGCGTTGTACCGGCCGAACACCGGCTCGCCCGCCGCGGGCAGGCCGAGGAACGCATACAGCCGCTCGAACGCGGGCCGCGGGTCGGCGAACAGGTCGCCGCTGTCGAGCACGAGCACCCGGTCCCGGCCGAGGTGCGCGGCGAGCCGGTCGAGCTGGTCGGCGTACCGGCCGCGGGCGAGGTAGGCGTGGTGCCGGTGGGCGTGGCTCGTCGCATGCGGCTCGCGCCGCAGCCGCTCCTCCTCCCCGGCGAGCCGTTCCTCCTCCAGGGCCACGGCCCGCTCGAACGACGGCTCGGTCTCGAACCCGCGGGCGAGCTCGTGGGCGTGCGCCGACCAGGCCCGCTCCACCGGGTCGCGGACCAGCACGATCACCTTCACCCCGGGCAGGTCGCGGGCGATGCGCTCGGCGGCGAGCGGGTGGAACAGGTAGTACGGCGAGGACTCGAAGGCGAGCGGCATGCGGCCCTCGCGCCGGGCCACCCGGCGGACGGTGGCGGCGAGCGGGAAGTGCGCCCGGTACCAGGCCGGGCCCCTGTGGTAGGCGACGTCGAAGTAGTGCACGCCCTTGCGCCACACCGCCTTGAGCACGAGCGGGTGGCGGGCGAGGGACCGGTAGAGCGAGGTGGTGCCGCACCGCTGCGCGCCCACGATGAGGAACGACGGCAGCACGCGGTTGGCCGCGGTGATCCGGCCCGCGGCGAAGGACAGGCCGTGCGCCGCCCGCTTGGCCGCGGTGCGCAGCAGGGCCGGGGCCGCGCCGCCGCGGGACGGCGCGGGCGCGGCCGGGAGGGAGTCGGGGATCACGATGGCACCTCCAGAAGCGGGGTGAGCCAGGCGGCGGGCGGACCGAACGGCTCGTGGCCGTCGCGGCGATGCCGGTCGGCGAGCGCCACGAGGTAGCGGGCGGCGGTACGGCGCGCCGCGTCGGCGTCGGCGACGCCGAACGGGGCGAGCAGGCGCGGGGCGCGCTCCAGGCACATGCGGGCCGCCCGGGCCGGGCCCGCCCGGCGCAGCGTCCGGTGGAGGAAGTGGTGGAGCGCGTCGAAGCCGGGCGGCACGCCGACGGCGAACCGCTCCCAGTCCCACACGAGCAGCCGCCCGCGCGGGCCGGGCGCGATGTTCCACGGCGAGAAGTCGCCGTGCCACGCCCAGCCGTCCCCGGCGGCGGCCGCGTCCGGGGGCGGGCCCGGCACGCCGTCCGCGGCGAGCGGCCCGCCGCCGGGCGCGCCGGGCCGTGTTCCCGGCGCCGGCCGCGGCAGTGTTCCCGCCGGTGTTCCGGTCAGCGTTCCCGCCGCCGTTCCCAGCACCGTGCCGGCCGCCGTTCCCAGCGCTGTGCCCGCCGTGGCCGCGACGGCCGGGGCGGGCGCGGCCCGCGACGCCGCCGGGTGGCCCGGCTCCGCGCCGCCGTACCACATCCGCCACCGGGCGTACGCGGCGAGCCCGCCGATCTCGCGGATCGCCGCGGTGCGCAGCGCCGCGGACGGGGCGCGGCGCAGCCGGGGCACCGGGAGCGCGGACAGCACGAGCACGTCCATGCCGCGCCACACGCCGTGGTGGAGCACCCGGGGCGCGACGACCACCTCGGTCGGCACGGTCTCGAGCATGCGCAGCACCGCGGCCTCGTGCCGGACCAGCCCGCGCACCCGATCGGTGTCCGCGACCTTGACGTACGCGATGCGGCGGCCCGCCTCCCGCACCTCGAGCACCGGCTTGCGGTTCGCCCGGCGGGCCGGCCGGACCAGCAGCGCGACCCGCACCTCGCGGCCGAGCACCCGCCGCAGGTGGGCCTCGATGCCGCCGTCGCCCGCGGGCACCGGCACCGCCCGGCCGAGCAGCCGGTGGTACGGCTCGCGCGGCACGAGGCGGCGCGGCACGAGCCGGTGGGGCAGCAGCGTGTACGGGCGGGGCGCGTCCCCGGGCGCGACGGGGAAGAGCGCGGCGAGGACCTCGTCGAGGTAGTCCAGCCGGATCCGGCGGTCGCTCATGCGTCCCCCCAGGTGAGCCCGGGGCACCCGGCGGCGCGGTCCCGCCCGCCGCGCCCGGAGGGCCGCCGTCCGGCGCCCGGGCACGGCCCGGCCGGGCGGCAGGCGCCCGCGGGCCGCAGCAGGCCGCCGAGCGGGCGGCGGTGGCGGGGCCGGTAGGGACCGCGGATCGGCGGGCTGTCCTGGTTGCGCCACAGCAGGGCGAAGGAGATCAGGTACATGATCAGGGCGGTCACCAGCCCGTCGTAGATGAGCATGTAGAACAGGGCGAGGATCATGACGAGCACCCCGGCCTGCCCGATCGGGGTGCGGTCCCGCCAGTGGCGGCGGATCGCCCCCAGGTAGAACGCGACGTAGAGGGCGGCGCCGGTGAAGCCCTGGCTGATGAGCAGCAGCCAGAGCTGCCCGTCGCTGCCGAGCGGCGGATGCGCGCACTCGCGGCACCACTCGGTCTTGCCGGTGGTGATCGACCGGTGGTTGCCGTGCGCGTTGCGGGTGTTGCCGTAGCCGATGATCGGCGAGTGGGCGGCGGCGGCCACGGTCGCGGACACGGTGAAGGCGCGGATGTCGTTGCTGTGCGGGCTGTCGATCCGCTGGGTCACGATCGTGCGGAGCGGGGAGAGCGCGAGCAGCGCGGCGACCGCGGCGACCGCGAGCAGCACGCCGGTGCGGCGGCGGCTGCGCAGGGCCGCGTAGAGCACGGAGACGCCGAGCCCGATCCACAGGCCGCGGTTGAGCGAGTAGACGATCGGCACCGCGGCGAGCGCGATCAGCACGCCGCAGGCGACGCGCCGCGCCGTGCCGCCGTACACCCACCAGCCGACGACGAACCAGATGATGAGGATCGAGATGTTGCTGCCCCACGCGTTCGCCCACTCGAACGGCGCCTCGGGCCGCGGCAGGGCGTGGCCGAGCACCCGCTGGGTCTGCGACGCGGTGGGGTGGATGAGGTTGTGGACGAACGGGTGCTCGCCGATCCACCGGGGCAGCAGCAGCTCCAGCGGCGCGGTGAACGAGAAGTCCGGGAGGAGCACGCCGAGCAGCCCGCCCGCGACCGTGGTGACGAACAGCACGCCGAGCATGCGCACCAGCGTGAGCTGGGGCAGCTCGCGGTGGCTGAGGTTGCCCAGGTAGAGCACGGTGATCAGCACGGACAGGTAGACGGCGAGCCGGACCAGGTAGCCGATGATCCGGCCGGGGGAGAGCTCACCGTACGTGCCGGGCGGGGTGGCGCCGAGCATGCACGCGGAGATCAGGTACCCGGCGATGAGCAGCAGCCACAGCCCGAACCCCTGCGGCATGCGGATGGGGCGGCGCCGCCACAGGATCACGGCCATCGGTACGGCGAGCACGATGACGGCGAGCCCGCCGAAGCCCAGGGCCCACCAGATCGGGTAGCCGACGAGCAGCGCCGCGATCGGCCAGGCTGCGGGGCTCACCACGCGTGGGCGTGGGCCATGCGCGCCGGCCTGCTCTCCCGGAACACGGCCGCGCCGCTGCCGGCGAGCAGGCCGAGGAAGAGGCCGCTGCCCAGGTAGAGCGGCATCCCCGGGCCGGTGGGCGCGTCCGGGGGCCGGGCCGGGCTGATCACGGTGCCGGGCGTCACCGCCACGGTGCGGAGCGCGTCGGCCTTCGCGGTGAGGGTGGCGACCTGGCGGCCCAGGATGGTCTGCCGCCTGCTCGCGTTGAGGTACTCGGCCGTGCCCTTGGCGAGGGTGGCGAGCGACGCGGTGACCTCGGTGAGCTCCTTGTCCGCCTCCCGGATCGCGGCGGCGACGAGCCGCTGCTGGGCGGCGAGCGTGCGGGTGGCGGCGGCCTCGCGGTTGGCGAGGTAGGCGGTGGCGACCGCCTGGGCGCCGGCGGCCGCGGCGTTCGGGGTCCCGGCGGTATAGGAGATCGCGAGTATCGCGGAATTCGGCGGCACGTTTACCGTGATATTTCGCCGCACTTCGTCGATATCCCGAACGCCCAGTTTCTCCGCGGCGAGCCCGGCGACCACGGCCGATTGCGCGATCTGTGCCTCGGTGTCGAGATTGAGATTTTCGCGCTGGCGCGGGCCGAGATTGTTCGGCTGATCCTGTACGCCCGTCGGCGTCACGAGCACCTGGGCGGTCGCGGTGTACGTCTCGGGCAGGGCCACGTAAAGCGCGGCGCCGCCGAGCGCGCCGACGAGCACGCACACGCCGGTGAGCAGCCGGTGCCGGCCGAGCAGCGAGAGGAAGGGCGACCTGCTCATGGGACTCGCGACCCTCTCCGGTGAGGTGGATCGGAAGAGACTACAGGCACTTTACTGGCCCGCCGACAATGGCGTCGGATGCTCGGGTGAAATGCCGCGAAATTCGGCTAGGGTGGGTTTGTCTTCCGCTGGAAAGCGTCGGAAACTGGTAAAGTCGCCCGCACTCCACCGGCGTATATGAAATGCTGGCACCGGCATTCACGGAGGGGGCGTGATGGGACGAATGGGGGAAATCCACGGGCGGTCGGGAATCGCGTCCGCGCCGGGCCGGGCGCCCCGCCCGCGCCGGAGGGCGGCGGTGCTCGCCGCCGGGGTGGCGGCGGGGGTCTCGCTGGCGGCGGGCGCGTGCCACGCCGGAGGCGCGCCGCGGGCGCAGGCGGACGTGCCGCCCGCCGCCGGCGTGTTCCGTCCCCAGCACTGCCGGGCGACCGAGAAGCTCATCCCGACCTGCGGCGCCTGGTGGGGGATCGCCCCCGAGGTGTTCACCAAGCGGAGGCCGGCGGTGGCCCTGGAGCGGGCCGAGCGGCGCATGGGCCGCAAGGCCGCGATCGTGCACGTCTACCACCGCAACGACGAGCTGTTCCCCACCCGCGAGGAGCGCAGGATCGCCAACGGCGGCCGCCTCCTGCTGATCAACTGGAAGGTCAGCCTCGACCGCCCCTGGTCCGAGATCGCCGCCGGCCGGTTCGACCGGCGCATCGACCGCCTCGCCCGGCACATCAAGCGGACCTTCCCCAAGCGCTTCTTCCTCACCATCCACCACGAGCCCGAGGACGACGTACGGCCGCAGCCCGGGTCCGGCCGTACCGCGCGCGACTACGCGGCGATGTTCCGCCACGTCGTCACCCGGCTGCGGGAGCGCGGCGTGACGAACGCGGTGACCGTGATGACCTACATGGGCGCGCCGAACTGGGCCTCGAAGCGGTGGTTCGGCGACCTGTACCCCGGCGACGACGTGGTCGACTGGGTGGCGATCGACCCGTACGCCGACCACCGGGTGCGCGACTTCGCCGGCCTGGTGAACAAGGTCCGGCCCGAGTATCCGAACTGGCCCGGCTTCTACAAGTGGATGCAGGCCCGCTTCCCCGGCAAGCCGTTCATGGTCGCCGAGTGGGGCGTGTTCGAGGACCCGCGCGACCCGCACCGCAAGGAGCGGCTGTTCCGCTCCGCCGCCCGGCAGATCCGCGACTTCCCGCAGATCAAGGCGCTCGTCTACTTCGACTCGCCGCGGGCGCCGCGCGGCGACACCCGGTTCGACACCACGCCGGGCGCGGCGCGCGCGTTCACCGAGCTCGCGCGCAGCCCGCACTTCACCGCGACGCCGCTGCCCTGAGACCCGCCTCCCGCCCGGCCGCGCCGCGCGGCGGCCGGGTCACGGCGACTGGGGCTGCCGGACGCGCGCCGCCCGCGTCCGGCCGACCCACCACGCGCAGCCGGCCGCCGCGATCGCGGCGAGCAGGATGCCCACGGTGGCGGTGGTGCCCACGCCGAGCAGCTTCAGCGACGAGGCGAACAGGACCACGACGAGCAGGGCGCGGATCACCCCGCCCGGGGCGCGGGACGATACCCGGGCGCCGAGGTAGACGCCGGGGATCGAGCCGAGCAGCAGCGAGGCGGTGAGGTCGAGCCGGAAGTCGCCGAACAGGATGTGGCCGGCCGCGGCGGACAGCACCAGCGGCACGGCCTGCACCAGGTCGGTGCCGACGAGCCGGTTGGCGCGCAGCGTCGGGTAGAGCAGCAGCAGCGCCACGATGATGAGCGACCCGGAGCCGACCGAGGTGATGCCGACCACGAGCCCTCCGACCATACCGACCAGTAACGTCGGAATGGGGCGAACCCTGACATCCGGGGCGGCGTCGCCCTCGGCCGCGGCCGCGTCCCGCCGTGCGCCGAGCCATGCCTTGGCGACGAGCCCGGCCGCGGCGAGCAGCAGCGCCACGCCGAGCGCGTACTTGATCACCTGCTGCACCCCGGCGCCGTCGCCGAGCAGCCGGGCGACGAGCACGCCGCAGAACGCCGCCGGCACCGAGCCCGCGCACAGCCAGCCCACCAGGCGCAGGTTCACCGTGCCCCGCCGCAGGTGGACGAGGCCGCCGACCGGCTTCATCACCGCCGAGGCGACCAGGTCGCTGGAGACCGCGGCGAGCGGCGGGACGTCGAAGAACAGCAGCATCATCGGCGTCATCAGCGCCCCGCCGCCCATGCCGGTGAGCCCGACCACCACCGCGACGAGGAACGACCCCGCGGCGAGGGCGGGGTCGAGCTCGAGCGCGCCCCACGGCGTGTCCCACCGCATCAGCGGATCCAGCCCCCGGAGGTGAGCAGGTTCAGCACCGCCTCGACGGCCTTCTCCACCGGCATGTTCGTCGTGTCGATCACCAGGTCGGCGTCGTCGGGCTCCTCGTACGGGTCGGAGATGCCGGTGAACGCGGGGATGAGCCCGGCGCGCGCCTTGGCGTACAGGCCCTTGCGGTCCCGCCGCTCGCACTCCTCCAGCGGCGTGGCCACGTACACGAGCAGGAAGTCTCCGCCGACCTCCTCCACCATCGCCCGCACCTCGGCGCGGGTCGCCGCGTACGGCGCGATCGGGGCGCAGATCGCGAGCCCGCCGTGCCGGGCCACCTCGGCGGCGACGAACCCGATGCGCCGGACGTTGAGGTCGCGGTCCTCCTTGGAGAAGGTCAGCCCCTTCGACAGCAGCCGCCGCACCACGTCGCCGTCGAGGTAGGTGATGGTGCGGCCGCCGCGCTCGAGCAGCGCGTCCCGCACCCCGCGGGCGATCGTGGACTTGCCCGACCCGGACAGGCCGGTGAAGAACAGCACGAGGCCGCGCCGGTGCGGCGGCCCCGGGATCTCGACCGGCTCGGGCGCGGCGAAGTGCTCGGCCGCGCCGTACGCGGCGGCGACGTGCTCGCGCAGCTCCAGGTCGATCGGGCTCTCCCGGGGCGCGAGCGGCACGGCGACCACGGTCACCCGGAACGGCGCGCCCTCCTGGCGCAGCCGGTCGGCGGCGCGCAGCGCGTCGCGCACCACGGCCGGGCCGCGCTCCCCGAAGATGAGCGGGAGCAGCAGCACGGTCGTCGCCGCCAGCTCCACGGCGGTGGCCTTGATCTCCTCGAGCACGGCACCGTCGAGCGGCCCGCGGGTCGTCACCGCGAGCACCGGCCCGTCCCCGAGCTCCGCGCGGACCTCGGCGGGGCCGCGCCGCAGCCGGGCGAACGGCCCGTGCTCGGGCGCGCCGAGCCCCTTCACCGGACCGGCGACCTCCCCGGTCTCGGCCTGCTCGGTGACGGTGAGCTCGGCGAGCGCCACGCCCTCCGGGTCGGTCAGCCGGACCGTGTCCCCGGGCGCGACCGAAAACGGCAGCCGCAGCGTGACCGGGGCGGGCCAGGGGGTGCCGTCGGTGAGCCGGCCCCGCGCGGTGACCTCGGCGACGTCGGCCGCGCCGAGGAACCCGGTGAGCGGGTGGAAGGCGCCGGAGAGCAGCAGCTCCAGGTCGGCGAGCTCACGGGCGTCGGGAGTCCACTCGACTGTGTCTGGCATCCACCTATTCCGATCGACTCGATAGGAATTGCTTCACCCTAACAGGCTGGCGACGAGCCTAACGAGGCGAGCGCGCGGCGGAAGGGGCGTCACGAAAGAGACGCGAAAGAGAGTCGTGGCGAAGGCGCACGCGGTACGGCGTGGCGGGGGAGACCGGCGGGATCAGGGAGCACGGGCGGCCGGGCGGACCGTGATCGGCGGGGGACGCGCACGAGGGGCGGGCGGCGGACGGCGACCGTGCGATGCGCCCGACCGGCGGGCACCGCGGGTACGGCGGGCCGCCGCGTGTGCCGCCGGCCGTACCGGCGGGCCGAGGCTCAGAGCAGCCGGGCGAAGTGGTTCTGCGGTTTGCGGATGACGAGGGTGATCTCGTCGCAGGTGGCGGAGAGCCGGCCGCGCGAAAGCCGCTCGGCGAGCCCGCACATCGCCCGCACCAGCCGGGCGTGCCGCCCGCGCAGCGCGGGCCCGGAGCAGCCGGGGTAGTCCTCGGCGATCATCAGCCCGCGCATGAGGCAGAAGGAGCGGATGCCCTCGCGCGAGGTGACCGGCTCGTACACCGCGGGCAGCGGGCCGGGCGTGCCCGGCGGCACGAACCGGTGCCATAGCCGCCGCCGCAGCCAGCCCGGCAGGATCCGGTCGTAGAACCCGTACGCCGAGGAGCGGTCGCGCATCTCCACCAGCAGCAGCCCGCCGGGGCGCAGCGCGGTGACCATGCGGTCGAGCACGAGCTCGGCGTGCCGGATGCGCTCCAGCAGGAAGGACACGTACACCACGTCGAACGACCGCGGCGGCATCGGGGTGGAGCGCAGGTCGCCGAGGCGCCAGGTGTCGAGATCGGTGCGGGCGGCGGTGGCCGAGCGGAGGATCGGCAGGTCCTCGTCGACGCCGGTGACCCGGGCGTCGACGCCGTCGAGCCGGAGCGGGGCGCCCCGGCCGCAGCCCGCGACCAGGACGTCGAGCCGCCGCCCGAGCTCGTTCCCGTGCTCGCGCACGCGTTGGGCGAAAACGTCGCTTTGGACCACGGGTGACCAGCGAACCTCAGACATGTTACCGATGGTAGCGAATCGACCGCGAAGCGCACTCGGCCCGCCCGGTCGGCACCTGCGCCGCGCCCGCCCCGGCACCAAGTAGCCTTGACGTACGTGAACGCATCGCCCCCGGCGGTGACGCGCCGCCCCGGGGCCGCTCTTTGCCAACGTGGGGCTGTGGGCAATCACCATGTCGCTTTCCGGTCTGCTCGATCTCGTCATCTCCGACCCCGGTCTCGCCGCCGCCGTTGAGCGGTCCGGCGACGACGTGAACCTGGTCGCGCCGCCCGCGCTGCGGCCGTTCGGGGTCGCCGCACTCGCCCGGCAGCGGCCCGTCCTCGCCGTGACCGCGACCGACCGGGAGGCCGAGGACCTCGCGGACGGGCTGAGCGGTCTGCTCGAGGAGACCGCCGTCGCCGTCTTCCCGGCGTGGGAGACGCTGCCCCACGAGCGCCTGTCGCCGCGCAGCGACACCGTGGGCCGCCGCATCGCCGTGCTGCGCCGGCTCGCCCACCCGGTCGAGGGCGACCCGGCCGCCGGGCCGCTGCGGGTGGTGGTCGCCCCGGTGCGCGCGGTGCTGCAGCCGATCGTCTCCGGCCTCGGCGACCTCGAGCCGGTACGGCTGCGCGCCGGCGACGAGGCCGACCTCGACGAGCTCGTCGAGCGCCTGGTGGCGAACGGCTACCACCGGGTGGACATGGTGGAGCGGCGCGGCGAGGTCGCGGTGCGCGGCGGCCTGCTGGACGTGTTCCCGCCCACCGAGGAGCACCCGCTGCGGCTGGAGTTCTGGGGCGACACGGTCGAGGAGATCCGCTGGTTCAAGGTCGCCGACCAGCGCTCGCTGCAGGAGGCGCCGGACGGCCTGTTCGCCCCGCCGTGCCGGGAGCTGCTGCTCACCCCGCAGGTGCGGGACCGGGCGCGGCGGCTCGCCGACGAGTACCCGCAGCTCAAGGACGTCCTCGACCAGCTCGCCGAGGGCACCCCGCTGGACGGCATGGAGGCCCTCGCGCCGGTGCTCGCCGACGGCATGGACCTGCTGCTCGACCACATGCCGCCGGGCACCGGGGTGTTCGTCTGCGACCCCGAGCGCATCCGCGGCCGGGCCGACGAGCTGGTGCGCACCAGCCAGGAGTTCCTCGAGGCGTCCTGGATCACCGCCGCGGCCGGCGGCGAGGCCCCGATCGACCTGCGCGAGTCGGCGTTCCGCACCCTCGACGAGGTGCGCGCCCGGGCCCGCGAGCTCGGCCAGCCGTGGTGGACGATCGCCCCGTTCGAGGGCACCGACGACGCCGGCGACGCGATCAAGCCCGAGGTCCGGGAGGCCGAGGCGTACCGCGGCGACACCCGGCGGGCGCTCGACGACATCAAGGGCTGGCTCGGCGAGGGCCGCGCCGTGGTGCTGGTGAGCGAGGGCCACGGCACCGCCGAGCGCATGGTCGAGCTGCTCAAGGGCGTGGACGTGCCCGCCCGCCTCGCGCCCGGGCTGCCCGGGCCGCCCGAGCCCGGCGTGGTGCACGTGACCACGGGCCGGCTCGAGCACGGGTTCGTCACGCCGCGGCTCGCGCTCGTCACCCACACCGACCTGGTGGGGCTGAAGGCGTCCACCCGGGACATGCGCAAGCTGCCGAGCCGGCGGCGCAACATGGTCGACCCGCTGCAGCTCCGCCCCGGCGACTACGTGGTGCACGAGCAGCACGGCGTGGGCCGGTACGTGGAGATGGTGCAGCGCGTGGTGCAGGGCGCCACCCGCGAGTACCTGGTGATCGAGTACGCCAAGGGCGACCGGCTGTACGTGCCCACCGACCAGCTCGACCAGGTCACCCGGTACGTCGGCGGCGAGGCGCCGACGCTGCACCGGATGGGCGGCGCCGACTGGGCGAAGGCGAAGAGCCGGGCGCGCAAGGCGGTGAAGGAGATCGCGGGCGAGCTGATCCGGCTGTACAGCGCCCGGATGGCCTCCCCGGGCCACGCGTTCGCCCCGGACACCCCGTGGCAGCGGGAGATGGAGGACGCGTTCCCGTACGCCGAGACCCCCGACCAGCTCGCCGCGATCGAGGAGGTCAAGCGGGACATGGAGCGGCCGGTCCCGATGGACCGGCTGATCTGCGGCGACGTCGGCTACGGCAAGACCGAGATCGCGGTGCGCGCGGCGTTCAAGGCGGTGCAGGACGACCGCCAGGTGGCGGTGCTCGTGCCGACCACGCTGCTGGTGCAGCAGCACCTGGCCACCTTCACCGAGCGGTTCGCCTCGTTCCCGGTGGTGGTGCGCCCGCTGTCCCGGTTCCAGAGCGACGCCGAGGTGGCCGAGACGCTGCGCGGCCTCGCCGACGGCACGGTCGACGTGGTGATCGGCACCCACCGGCTGCTCTCCCCGGAGGTGCGGTTCAAGAACCTCGGGCTGATCATCATCGACGAGGAGCAGCGCTTCGGCGTCGAGCACAAGGAGGCGATGAAGCGGCTGCGCACCCAGGTGGACGTGCTCGCGATGTCGGCGACCCCGATCCCGCGCACGCTGGAGATGGGCCTCACCGGCATCCGGGAGATGTCCACCATCCTCACCCCGCCGGAGGAGCGCCACCCGATCCTCACCTTCGTCGGGCCGTACGACGAGAAGCAGATCGCCGCCGCGATCCGGCGCGAGCTGATGCGCGACGGCCAGGTGTTCTACGTGCACAACCGGGTGCGCACGATCGACAAGGCCGCCGCCCGGATCCGCGAGCTGGTGCCGGAGGCGCGGGTCGCGGTCGCGCACGGCCAGATGAACGAGCACCAGCTCGAGAAGATCATGGTGGCGTTCTGGGAGCGCGAGTACGACGTGCTCGTGTGCACCACGATCGTCGAGTCCGGCCTCGACGTGCCGAACGCCAACACCCTCATCGTGGACCGGGCCGACAACTACGGCCTCGCCCAGCTGCACCAGCTGCGTGGCCGGGTCGGCCGGGGCCGGGAGCGCGGCTACGCCTACTTCCTCTATCCGCCGGAGACCCCGCTCACCGAGACCGCGCACGAGCGGCTCGCCACGATCGCCCAGCACACCGAGATGGGCGCGGGCATGTACGTGGCGATGAAGGACCTGGAAATCCGCGGCGCCGGCAACATCCTCGGCGTCGAGCAGTCCGGCCACATCGCCGGGGTCGGCTTCGACCTGTACGTGCGCATGATGGCCGAGGCGGTCCAGGAGCAGAAGGCGAAGCTCGCCGGCGGCGAGCCCGAGCCGGAGCGGCCCGAGGTCAAGGTCGAGCTGCCGGTGAACGCGCACATCCCGCACGACTACGTCACCTCCGAGCGGCTGCGGCTGGAGGCGTACAAGCGCATCGCGGGCGTCACCTCCGACGACGACGTCGCCGCGATCCGGGACGAGCTGCGCGACCGGTACGGCCCGCCGCCGCAGGAGGTGGACAACCTGCTCGAGGTGGCGCGGTTCCGGGTGCGGGCGGCGAAGGCCGGGCTCACCGACATCGCGCTGCAGGGCCAGCACATCCGGTTCTCGCCGGTGGAGCTGAAGGACTCCCAGCAGGTGCGGCTGCAGCGGCTCTACCCCAAGTCGCTGTACAAGGCGCCGACGAAGGTGCTGCTCGTGCCGGTGCCGCGCACCAAGCCGGTGGGGGGCACGCCGCTGCGCGATCTGGAGCTGCTGAAATGGTGCCGGGACCTGGTGGAGGCGATGTTCCCCGTCGCGCCCTCGCAGGCCGCCGCGGACCGGGCGGCGGATCGGGCCGCGGCGTCGGCGGCGCGCTGAGCCATGGCCGGCTCGCTTCGAACAGGTTTTCCACAGCAACCGCGAACGATGGATCGAGGGGCGGGCGCCGATGGTAACGTGCCTGCGTCCCGGGCATATCGGAAGGTCGATACGGTGAAGTCGAATCGTGTGCGTTTCCTGCTGGCGGTGGCCGCCACCGCCGCGGCGCTGACCGCCTGCACCCCCACCGGCACCGCCGCCGTGGTGGGCGGCGAGCGCATCTCCTCCGCCGAGCTGAACGAGAACATCGCGGCCGTGAAGCGGGAGGCGGCCGCGATCAACGCCGACATCGACGCGCCGGAGGCCCTGCCGGCGGCGCTGCCCCAGGTGGTGCTCAACCACCTCGTGCTGATCCGCCAGTCCGAGCAGCTCGCCCGGCGCGACGGCATCACGGTGACCGAGAGCGAGATCGACCAGCAGATCAAGCGGTACGAGGACGCCTACCAGATGCCGTTCGACCAGCTCGCGCCGCGGGTGGGCATCCCCAGGGCCCGGATCCGCGAGTGGATGCGCGCGCAGGTCGTCCAGAACAAGGTCGCGCCGCGGCTCGGCATCAACGAGCAGACCACCGAGAACGAGGCGATGCAGAAGCTGGACGAGGCGCTCAACGCCGCCGCGCCGGTGACCTGGAACCCGCGGTACGGCAAGCGCGTCGGGCTCGAGGGCCGGTTCGAGATGCCGGAGCGCTTCGGCGCCGCGGACACCGGCGGCGACGAGGAATGATCGCGGAGCACGGCCGGTGCTGATCATCGTCACCAGCTCGCCCCGGGTCGCCCCGGGGCTGCTCACCCACCGGGCGTGGGAGGTGCTGCGCGCCCACCCGGTGCTCGTCGGCTCGCCCGGCCACCCGCTGCTGCCGCACCTCGCCGAGGCCGGGATCACCGCCGAGACGGTGGCGCCCGACCCGGAGGCGGTCGCCCGCCGCGCCGCCGCGGAGACGGTGGTCTGGCTCGCCGCGCAGGACGGGGACGAGGAGTTCCGCGCGGCCGTCGCGGCGGCCGCCCGCGCGCTGCCCGAGCCGCCCGCGATCGAGACGGTCGCCGGCTCGCACGACCTGCCCGGCGCGCGGCTGCTCGACCTGGTCCGGGTGATGGACCGGCTGCGCTCGAACTGCCCGTGGGACGCCAAGCAGACCCACGAGTCGCTGCTGCCGTACCTGCTGGAGGAGGCCTACGAGGTCACCGAGACGATCGAGGAGGGCGACCACGGCGCGCTCCGCGAGGAGCTCGGCGACCTGCTGCTCCAGATCGCGTTCCACGCCCGCATCGCCGCCGAGCGCGACGCGGACGCGGGCGGCTTCGACATCGACGACGTGGCCGAGGCGATCGTGGCGAAGCTGGTGCGCCGCCACCCGCACGTGTTCGGCTCGGTCTCGGTCTCCGGCGCCGACGAGGTGAGCGACAACTGGGACGCGATCAAGGCGGCCGAACGCGCGGCGAAGGGCGGGGACGCCTCGGTGCTCGCCGGGGTGCCGATGGGCCAGCCCGCGCTCTCCCTCGCGGCACAGCTGCTCGGCCGCGCCACCCGGGCCGGCGCCCCGCCGGAGCTCGCCGAGGACGTCGGCTCGGGGCTCGGCGCCCGGCTGTTCGCGCTGGTACGGGAGGCGCAGCAGGCGGGCCTCGACCCGGAGGCGGAGCTGCGCGCCGCCGCCCGCGCCTACCGGGACCGGGTGCGGCAGTGGGAGGCGTCCCGAGGCTGAGCGCCGGCGCTCGCGGAGCCGGGATCGCGTGCTCCTGGGCGGGTCCGGCGGTGGCTCCGAGCCGCGCCCGGCCCCCCGTGACGGGGCCTGTGGCGCGGCGGCCGGGCCGCCGTCCGGGCCACCTTCCGGACCTCGTGCGCCGATGCGGATGTGGCGTGTGTGGCCGACGTGGCGGTACGGGCCGGGCCGGATAGGCTCTTGACGTAACTTGGGGACCCTACCTCTAGGAGTGCTTCGTGGCTTCCATCGAGGCCGTTACCGCGCGTCAGATCCTCGACTCCCGGGGCAACCCGACCGTGGAGGTCGAGGTCGTCCTGGACGACTACAGCACCGGCCGCGCCGCGGTACCGAGCGGCGCGTCCACGGGGCGGTTCGAGGCCGTCGAGCTCCGTGACGGCGAGGCCGCCTACGGCGGCAAGAGCGTGGAGAAGGCCGTGCTCGCGGTGACCGACGAGATCGCCGACGAGATCCACGGCATCGAGGCCGAGGAGCAGCGGATCATCGACCAGACGATGATCGACCTCGACGGCACGCCGAACAAGTCCCGCCTCGGCGCCAACGCGATCCTCGGTGTGTCCCTCGCCGTGGCGAAGGCCGCCGCGGAGAGCGCCGACCTGCCGCTGTTCCGCTACGTCGGCGGGCCGAACGCGCACGTGCTGCCGGTCCCGATGATGAACATCCTCAACGGCGGCGCGCACGCGGACACCAACGTCGACATCCAGGAGTTCATGATCGCGCCGATCGGCGCGGAGACCTTCTCCGACGCCCTGCGCTGGGGCGCGGAGACCTACCACGCGCTCAAGGCGGTGCTCAAGGAGCGCGGGTACGCCACCGGCCTCGGCGACGAGGGCGGCTTCGCCCCGAACCTGCCGTCGAACCGGGACGCGCTCGACCTCATCGTCGCCGCGATCGAGAAGGCCGGGTACACCCCCGGCGGCGACATCGCCCTCGCGCTCGACGTCGCCGCGTCCGAGTTCTACGAGAACGGCGTCTACACCATCGAGGGCAAGGGCCGCAGCGCCGACGAGATGATCTCCTACTACCAGGAGCTGGTCGACGCCTACCCGCTCGTCTCCATCGAGGACCCGCTCAACGAGGAGGACTGGGACGGCTGGAAGGCGATCACCCAGGCGCTCGGCAACCGCGTCCAGCTCGTCGGCGACGACCTGTTCGTCACCAACCCCGAGCGGCTCGCCCGCGGCATCGCCGAGGGCGTGGCGAACGCGCTGCTGGTCAAGGTGAATCAGATCGGCACGCTGACCGAGACCCTCGACGCGGTCGAGCTCGCCCACCGCGCCGGCTACAAGTGCATGATGAGCCACCGTTCCGGCGAGACCGAGGACGTCACCATCGCCGACCTCGCGGTCGCCGTGAACTGCGGCCAGATCAAGACCGGCGCCCCGGCCCGCTCCGACCGGGTGGCGAAGTACAACCAGCTCCTGCGCATCGAGGAGCTGCTCGACGACGCCGCCGAGTACGCCGGCCGCAAGGCCTTCCCGCGCTTCACCGGCTGAGGCGATGCGGCGTCCGCAGTTGACGGGGCGGGCGGCGATCCTCGCGGTCGTCGTCTGCGCGATCGTGATGAGCCTCGCCTACCCGGTGCGCGAGTACATCGCCCAGCGGCGGCAGATCGCCGAGCTGGAGGAGCAGCGGGCCCGGGGCCTTGAGGAGCTGCGCCGGCTCACCGAGCAGAACCGCAGGCTCTCCGATCCCGACTACATCCGGCAGCAGGCGCGCGCCCGCCTGCACTACTGCGGCGCCGGTGAGAAGTGCTTCGTCGTGGCGGACGACCCCGCCCGCGACGACCGATCCGACCGCAAGGCCGAGACCCGGCCCGGTCCCAAGGTTCCCTGGTACCAGGCGCTGTGGGAGTCGACGCAGGCCGCCGACGCGGGCACCGGACGCCGCGCCGGCGGCACCGGCCAGGCCGGCCGCGCCGGGGACGCGGACGGCGCCGATCCGGGCGGCGGCTCGCGGTGAGCGCGCGCCGGGGAACCGGCGGACCGGGCGGTCCGCGGCGTCGGGCAGGATGGGGGCAAAGCGACGCCGGTACGGAGACGGGAGCGGCATGATCGATCCAAGGGATGTGGCGGCGGTCGAGCTGCAGCTCGGACGCAAGCCGCGGGCGATGCGCCGGGTCGCCCATCGGTGCCCGTGCGGACTGCCGGACGTGGTGGAGACCGCGCCGCGGCTGCCCGACGGCACGCCGTTCCCCACGCTGTTCTACCTGACCTGCCCGAGGGCGGCCTCGGCGATCGGCGGCCTGGAGAGCTCGGGGCTGATGCGGAGGATGCGGGAACGGCTCGCCGAGGACCCCGAGCTCGCCGCCCGCTACCGGGCCGCGCACGAGGACTACCTCGCCCGGCGGGCCAAGGCCGGCGAGGAGGAGGGCCTGGAGCCGCTGCCGGAGGGCATGCAGAGCGCGGGCGGCATGCCGACCCGGGTGAAGTGCCTGCACGCGCTGGTCGCGCACGAGCTCGCCGTACCGGGGATCAACCCGTTCGGGCGGGAGGCGCTCGACATGCTCCCCGAGTGGTGGGCGAAGGGCCCCTGCGTGCAGGTGCCCGAGCCGGAGAAGGAGGGCGAATGAGGGTCGCGGCGGTCGACTGCGGCACGAACTCGGTCCGGCTGCTCATCGCCGACGTCGCCGGGGGCGGGCTCACCGACGTCGAGCGGCGCATGGAGATCGTCCGCCTCGGCGAGGGCGTCGACCGCACCGGGCGGCTCGCCCCGGAGGCGCTCGCCCGCACCTTCACCGCGATGCGCGGGTACGCCAAGCTGATCGCCGAGCACGCCGACGGCGGGCCGACGCCGGTGCGGGTGGTGGCGACGAGCGCCACCCGGGACGCCGTCAACCGGGACGAGTTCACCGCCGGGGTGCGGGAGATCTTCGGGGTGGACCCGGAGGTGGTGAGCGGCGACGAGGAGGCCCGGCTCTCCTTCGCCGGCGCCACCGGCGACCTGCCGCCGGGCCTCGCCGAGCCGTACCTCGTGGTGGACATCGGGGGCGGCTCGACCGAGTTCATCGTGGGGGCCGCGTCCGGTCAGGTCAGCGGGGCGATCTCGGTGGACATCGGGTGCGTCCGGCTCACCGAGCGGCACCTGAAGAACGCCGGCGATCCGCCCGCGGCCGAGGCGGTGCAGGCGGTCGTCGCCGACGTGGAGGCCGCGCTCGACCGGGTGGAGCGGGCGGTGCCGGTGCGGGAGGCGCGCACGCTGATCGGCCTCGCCGGTACGGTGACCACGGTCACCGGGATCGCGCTCGACCTGCCCGCCTACGACTCGGCGCGCATCCACCACTCCCGGGTACCCGCCGGGCGGGTGAGCGAGATCGTGTCCCGCCTGCTCGCCATGACCCACGACGAGCGCGCGGCGATCCCGGTGATGCACCCGGGCCGGGTCGACGTGATCTGCGCGGGCTCGCTCATCCTCGACCGCATCATGCGCCGGTTCGGCTTCACCGAGGTGGTGGCGAGCGAGCACGACATCCTCGACGGCATCGCGTTCGGCCTCGCCCGCCGGTAAGCGGCACCGGTTTGGCCGGGCCGGCGCAAGCTGGCACGATCGGGCGTGTGAGTCACGTACCCCCGGGCAGCGGCTGGCCCGGCGACCCCGCGCACCCCGGCACGCCGGTCGCCCGCGACGCGGACGAGGTGCGCGCGCTCGCCGCGGGCAGCCCCGATCTCGCCGAGCTCGTCGCCCGGCAGTCGGTGTGCCGGGCGTGCCCCCGGCTGGTGAAGTGGCGGGAGGAGGTCGCCGCGGTACGGCGCCGCGCGTTCGCGGACCAGACCTACTGGGGGCGGCCGGTGCCCGGCTGGGGCGACGAACGGCCGCGCATCCTCGTCGTGGGGCTCGCCCCCGCCGCGCACGGCGGCAACCGCACCGGCCGAATCTTCACCGGGGACCGCAGCGGGGACTGGCTGTTCGCCTCGCTGTACCGCACCGGGCTCGCCGTCCGGGAGACGAGCGTGCACGCCGGGGACGGCCAGCGGCTGCTGGGGGCGCGGCTGGTCGCGGCGGTGCGGTGCGCGCCGCCGGAGAACAAGCCGACGAGCGAGGAGCGGGACACCTGCCTGCCGTGGCTGGTGCGGGAGGCCGAGCTCGTCGCCCCGTATCTGCGGGTCGTGGTGGCGCTCGGCGGCTTCGCCTGGCAGGCGGTCTTCCCGGCGTTCCGGCGCGCCGGGTTCGAGGTGCCGGCGCGGCGGCCGCGGTTCGGGCACGGGGCGCGGGCCGGGCTGCGCGCCCCCGGCGGGCGGCCGGTGACATTGCTCGGCAGTTATCACCCGAGCCAGCAGAACACGTTCACCGGGCGGCTCACCGCGGACATGCTCGATGATATTTTCCGCCAGGCGACCGAGCTCGCGAAATAATCGCCCGGAGGGCATCCCAAACGCCTCGCCATACCCGGCTGAAACATTCGTAACACCGCCGCCGCCGTGCCGTACGGCCAGCTCAGCGGGGTGTGATCGACGCCACGCGGCGGTCCCGCGGCGCCGCCGCGGTCGCGCTGACCGGCCCGTTTCCGCGGCGGCACGGGCCAATTGATCGGCCTGCCGATCGTCGCCGCGTTCCGGCCGCGTTTATCGATTGGTGATCTCAGGGGGCGATGCCCTATCCTTGCTTGTGAATGTTTTCACAAGCAGCCCGGGGGCGCTAAGGTGAATCGCGAGTCGAAGCACATCCTCATCGTCGGCGGCGGCTACGTGGGCCTCTACACGGGCCTGCGGCTGCAGCGCAGGCTCCGGCGGGAGCTGCGCGACGGGCGCGTGCGCATCACCCTGATCGACCCGCAGTCCTACATGACCTACCAGCCGTTTCTCCCCGAGGCCGCGGCCGGAAACCTCTCGCCCCGGCACGTCGTGGTGCCGCTGCGGCGGGTGCTGCCGAAGATCCGCATCCTCAACGGCACGGTGACCAAGGTCCACCACGCGGCCCGGACCGTCACCTTCCAGCCGAACGCCGGCCCGGTGCGGGAGATCGGGTACGACATCCTCGTCATGGCCGCCGGGTCGATCTCCCGGACCCTGCCGATCCCCGGACTCGCCGACGTCGGCATCGGCTTCAAGACCATCGGCGAGGCGATCCAGCTCCGCAACCACGTGCTCGCCCAGCTCGACATCGCCGAGTCCACCGACGACCCCGACGTCCGCCGCAAGGCCCTCACCTTCGTCTTCGTCGGCGGCGGCTTCGCGGGCGTCGAGGCGCTCGCCGAGGTCGAGGACATGGCCCGCGACGCGATCGCGTACTACCCCGGGATCTCCCCGAAGGACCTGCGGTTCGTGCTCGTCGAGGCGGCCGACCGCATCCTGCCCGAGGTCGGCCCGGAGATGGGCCGGTGGACCGCGAACGAGCTGCGCTCGCGCGGCGTCGAGATCAAGATGAACACCCGCCTGGAGTCGGCGGAGAACCACATCATCAGGACCTCCGACGGCGACGAGTTCCCGGCCGGCACCCTCGTGTGGACCGCCGGCGTGAAGCCCAGCCCGGTGGTGAACTCCGGCGACCTGCCGCTCGACGAGCGCGGCCGGGTTAAGGCGACCCCCGAGCTGACCGTGGACGGCGTGCCGGACGCGTTCACCGCGGGCGACGTGGCCAGCGTGCCCGACCTCACCCGGCCCGGCGAGTTCTGCGCGCCCAACGCCCAGCACGCGGTGCGCCAGGCGAAGCTGCTCGGCGACAACATCGCCCGGTACCTGCGCGGGCAGCCGCTCGTGCCGTACCGCCACCGGTACGTCGGCTCGGTGGCCTCGCTCGGCCTGCACGACGGCGTCGCCCACGTCTACGGCATCAAGCTGCGCGGCTTCCCGGCGTGGTTCATGCACCGCACCTACCACCTGTCCCGGGTGCCGACGTTCAACCGCAAGGTCCGCGTCGTCGCGGACTGGACGCTCGCGCTCTTCTTCAAGCGGGAGACGCTCTCGCTCGGCCAGCTGCACCGGCCGCGTGAAGCGTTCAAGGCCGCGGCAGCGGCGGGGCGCAGGCGTTGACCCTTCCGGCGGGGGCCGTTCACCTGCGGACGGCCCCCGCCACGTCGTGCTCCCGCGGCCCCGCGACCCCCTCCGGCGCGGGGCCGCGGGCGCGGGGGCGATATCGTTCTGTGACCTTGTGGATCCGTGTCAACCTACGGGGCGGCTCGCGCGTGCCTGTTCTGACGGCTTCCGATCACAAAGGCCGCGGCGAGGGTCGGGATCACCCGTCCGGGTGAACTCACGCCGGGCTAACGGGAGGTGGAGAATGTCGTGGCCGCGAGCCCTGCTCCGGCAGAGCCGGTGCCGTTTACGGGCGTACCGGCGACGCGCTCTCGGCCTGCTTACGCGCACGCGCTTTATTTGTGTGGCTCGTCTGGATGGACTCCGCACATACTGTTATGAAGTAAGCGAAGCGTCGTAAGATTATCCGGCCGCCGTTGAACGGTCGTAACATACGTTTGCGCCGCCCCCGTAGCCCAACGGCAGAGGCAAACCCCTTAAAAGGGTTTTAGTGTCGGTTCGAATCCGACCGGGGGCACGTGGCGCCACGATGCGTAATCGTCCGGTCGCCTGCGGAAACGTGCCAACAAAAGGCGACGGCCGAGTAAATGGCCGACGCCGTCATCCGGGTTTCCCGAAGCCGGCCGGAATGGTGACGCCGAGGCGATTTATCAGTTGCCGTGGGTCGGGAATCCGCTTTCCGGGAACGCACGCCGAGACTCACGGCCGGGTTTTGTGTGCGGCGATCGTGCATTGATCGGTTCTCTCGCACGGCGTTGTTCGGATGAGGCGGCCGGCCCGGCCGGATACGGCGCGCCCGCCGCCTGCCCGGCCCGCCGCCCGCGACGCTTTCGCACGCGCTTCGCATACGGCACGTCCCGGCCGCCGCGGTACGGCCGGGCGGGAACCGGGCCCGCGGGAACCGCGTCAGGCGTTATCGGGAACCGCGGAACCGGGAACCACTGAACCGGGCCGCTCGTTCCCCAGTCGCCACGTACCTCCGCCCCGGTCGTACGTGGCCGCGGCCCCGCTCCGCCGTACCCGGCCCCTTCCCCGAGGGCCCGGCGCGGTGGATGCTGGGCACGTGGCGGGCGCACCGGCCACAATGCGGAACGTCGGCCGGCGCGATACGACCGTGATGTCGATCAAATAGACTGCGCAACGAAAGTCGCAGCGTGGAGGCAGCGATGCAGAGCAGGAACCCGGTATTCAGGAAGCAGCGGGTGACCGCCCACGGGGCGTGGAACGTCCCGCCGCCGTCCCCTGAACAGCTCCACTACATGTACAACGCGCCGTCGTACGCGCCGCCGACCGCCCCGCCGACCGCGCGCCCGATGACGATCGACGACGTGGTGGTGCGCGGGTTCATCACGCTCGGCACCCTCGTCGTCTCCGCGGCGGCCGCCTGGGCCCTCAACCTCGGCTGGGGCTTCGCGGCGCTCGGCGCGATCGCCGGCCTCGTGCTCGCGCTGATCATCTCGTTCCGGCAGAGCACCAACCCGGCGCTGATCCTCGGCTACTCGGTCGCCTACGGCGTCACCGTCGGTGTCGTCAGCCACGGGTTCAACAACCTCTACAACGGCATCGTCTTCCAGGCCGTCGTGGGCACCGCGCTCGCCTTCGGCGCCATGCTCGCCGTGCACTCGCTGCGGATCATCCGGGTGACGCCGAAGTTCACCCGGTTCGTGATCGCGGCCGGCATCGCCCTCATGGGCCTGATGGTGGTCAACTGGCTGGCGAGCTTCTTCATCGAGGACGGCATCGGCATCCGCTCCGGCGGCCCGCTCTCCTTCATCTTCAGCATCGCCGCGATCCTGGTCGGCTGCTTCTTCCTGCTGCTCGACTTCAACGACATCGAGCAGGGCGTGGCCGCGGGCATCCCGGACCGGTACGCCTGGCTGATGGCGTTCGGCCTCACGGTCACGCTGGTCTGGATCTACCTTGAGGTCCTCCGCTTCCTGAGCTACTTCTCCAACAGCGACTAGGGCTTTGCGTCGTGACGGGGGGCGTCCCGGACCCGGGGCGCCCCCTTCGTCATGCCCGGCGCGATCACGGTGCGTTGCCGGATGTGCGCGGTTCGCGCTTAAAGATCTACCGTTCGTAACGAAGCGGTGTCTATTTGGGCCTTGTCAGGACGGAACCCGTAAGGCAATGTCAACCCAAAGAGGCTTCACCCGTGGAGGTGCCCATGTCGCTCAACCACTCACCGGAGATGCACCGCAAGCTGATCGAGCGCGTCCCGGCGGTCACGGGGCGCCCCCTCCGAGAGTGGTTCCGAGCCATCGATAACGGCCCGGCCTTCCTACGGTGCGAGGAGCGGGCCAACTGGCTCGCGCAGGAGCACGGGCTGACCCACGGTTTCGCTCGGGCGATCGTGCACGAGCACGAGCGCAAGCGCATCAGCCGCTTCAGCTGACACCGGGGAACGATCACGACGCGGCCCACGCCACCTTGTGTGGCGCGGGCCGCTTTCCTGTGTTGTTCGGCCGCGGTCGTCAGCTGAGCCGCTCGATGATCATCGCCATGCCCTGGCCGCCGCCCACGCACATCGTCTCCAGCCCGATCTGCTTGTCGTGGAAGCGGAGGCTGTTGATGAGCGTGGAGGTGATGCGCGCCCCGGTCATGCCGAACGGGTGGCCCACCGCGATCGCGCCGCCGTTCACGTTGAGCTTGTCGATGTCGATGTTCAGGTCCCGGTACGACGGGATCACCTGGGCGGCGAACGCCTCGTTGATCTCCACCAGGTCGATGTCCTTGATCGACATGCCCGCCTTGGCGAGCGCCCGGCGGGTCGCCTCCACCGGGCCGAGGCCCATGATCTCCGGCGACAGCGCGCTCACCCCGGTGGCGACGATCCGGGCGAGCGGGGTGATCCCGAGCTGGGCCGCCTTCACGTCGCTCATGATCACCAGGGCCGCGGCGCCGTCGTTGAGCGGGCAGCAGTTGCCCGCGGTGACCGTGCCGTTCGGCCGGAACGCGGGCTCGAGCGCGGCCACCTTCTCGTAGGTGGTGCCGAGGCGCGGCCCGTCGTCCTTGCTCACCACGGTGCCGTCGGGCAGCGTCACCGGGGTGATGTCGGTCGCCCAGAACCCGTTCTTGATCGCCTGCTCGGCGAGGTTCTGCGAGCGCACGCCGAACTCGTCCTGCTCCCGGCGGGTGATGCCGCGCAGCCGGGCGACGTTCTCGGCGGTCTGCCCCATCTCGATGTAGATGTCGGGCAGCTCGCCGTCCTCGCGCGGGTCGTGCCAGTCGAGCCCGCCCTCGGCGATCTTCTGGGTGCGCGCCCGCGCCTCGGCGAACTTCGGGTTCTGGGTGTCCGGCAGTGAGTCGGAGCTGCCCTTGACGAAGCGGGAGACGCACTCGACGCCGGCCGAGATGAACACGTCACCCTCGCCCGCCTTGATCGCGTGGAAGGCCATGCGGGTGGTCTGCAGGGACGAGGCGCAGTACCGGGTGACGGTGGTGCCCGGCACGTTGTCGAGGCCGAGCAGCACCGCCACCACCCGGGCCATGTTGAACCCCTGCTCACCGCCGGGCAGCCCGCAGCCCAAGAGCAGGTCGTCGATCTCCGCGGGGTCGAGCTGGGGCACCTTGTCGAGCGCGGCGCGGACCATCTGCGCCGCCAGGTCGTCGGGACGCATGTCCTTCAGCGACCCCTTGAAGGCCCGGCCGATCGGCGAGCGGGCGGCGGCGACGATGACTGCCTCAGGCATGTGGCCCTCCTGGGTACGTAACGCTCCTCGAGCGGAGGCTACAACGCGGAAGGGCGGATTCCACGCAACACGGCGCAAAAAACAGAACTTTGTACGGTTGGTTAGCCGCCGCGGGGCGGTCAGGCGAGGCCGTACATGCCGGGCGTGGTGCCCGAGCCGTCCTTCACCGCGTGCAGCGCGCCCTTCTCGTCCCGCCACAGCCGCCAGCCGTCCTGGCTGCCGGTGAACCACAGCGGCGGCCGCGCCGAGCCGTCGGCCACCTTCTTGCCGGTGGCGAGGTCGAACTCGCACAGCGCCGCCACCGCGTAGAACCCGGTCGGGGTGACGTTCTTCAGCTTCAGCGGCTGCGGGTCGGTGACGCAGAACGACCAGCCGCGCAGCCCGTCCAGCTCGGCGGCCCGGCCGGTGGTGAGGTCGAACGCGGCGCCGGCCGAGTCCCGCTTGAGGAAGCCGAGCGTGCTCGGCCGCTCGGGGAAGGCGAGCCACCAGCCGCTGCCCGGGATCTGGTGCGTGCCGATCTGCCCGATCACCCGGCCGGACTCGGCGTCGAGCAGCGCGAACCCGCCGTACTGGCCCTGCCCGTCCACCGGCCGCACCACCGGGGCGAAGCCGGGGCTGCCGCTGGGGTAGACGCGCACCACCGACGGCCGGATCCAGTTCACCTGCCCGTCGTCGAGCCGCACCGAGAACATGCCGAACGTGGAGGTCGTCTTGGTCTCCGGGTTGGTGTACGGCGCGATGTAGCCGACGAGGTTCTTGCCGGACGGGCCGAACGCCCAGCCGCCGGAGAGGTCCACGCCCGGGCCGAGCGCCTGCTCGACCGGGGTGCGCCACACAACCTTGCCGGTCGCCACCTCGCGGGCCTCGAGCAGCGGGTGCTCGGCGAGCCGGAGCAGCACCACCCGCTCGCGGTCGGACCACTCCACCTCCGCGATGCCGGGGATGTGCCACTTCGGCTTGCCGTCGGCCGGGTCGAGCACCACCATCCGCGCCCGCGCCAGCTCGGTGTTCTCCGACACGCACAGGTACGGCCCGCAGCGCTGCGGCCCGAAGCTCGAGTGCACCGGACGGACCCACTTGCGCTCGCCGGTGCGCGCGTCCCGGGCCACCAGGGCCACGCCCTTGCCGCCGCCGGTGGTCGGCTCGATCGCGGCGACCACCCCCGCGCCGCCGGTCTCCACCACCGCGGGGGCCTGCACCCCCATGCCGGGCAGCCGCCCGCGCATCGTGGCCGGGTTGGCCCACAGCTTCCGTCCGTTCGCAAGGTCGACGGCCACGGTCTCCAGCCTGCCGTCCGGGGTCATCGAGGTGGTCGCCGCGACGCCGGCGCCCACGACCGTGCGGCTCACCACGGTCAGCTGCGTGTTCTGCCAGGTGGGGAGCTTTCGCTCACGCGAGGTGGCCGCGTCACCGCCGGAGCAGGCGGCGGTTCCCGTGAGTACGGCGACAAGGAGGCCGGCGAGGGCGGGTTTTGCCTTGATCACGGACATTTCACTCCAAACCGGTGACGGCGTGGCCGCGGAGCGTAACCATGGCAGGGCGTGCTCGACCGTCGGCCCGCCTCGCCGGAGCGGACCGCCCACAGCGCGTGGAACCGGCCGCCCGGCCGGCGATGCGGGCGCGGTCATCGCCGTGCCGGAGTCCTCCGCGGCGGTCGCCGCCGCGAGCTGTATCGGTTGTGACCCATCGCCGCGCGCGGGCTTCCCCGCCACACCAACGCGGCGCATACAGAAGGTAGCACCGCGTAAGCGTTCCGCAGGGGGTGTCTGGCAGATGGATGGTAACGATCGGGATTTATGCATCCGTCCGTAAAGCCGGACCCGTCCCCGGCGGCCCGCCGCCGGGCCCGGCGCGCCGTACCCGGTGACCACCGGTGTTCGGGCCGCGGCCACCGGTGGCGGTAGCGTGATGCTGGCCGGATCCGTTCCGACCGGCCGGAAACGTTCCAACGCGCCCGTCAGGGCTTCGGCGACAAGGTGGTTGTCGGTGCGTGTGTATGACTCGCTCATCGAGCTGATGGGCGACACCCCGCTCGTGCGGCTGCGCCGGGTGAGCCGCGGCGTGCCCGCGCAGGTGCTGGCCAAGGTGGAGTACTTCAACCCCGGCGGCTCGGTCAAGGACCGGATCGCGCTGCGGATGATCGAGGCGGCGGAACGGTCCGGGGAGCTGCGGCCCGGCGGCGTGATCGTCGAGCCGACGTCGGGCAACACCGGCGTGGGCCTGGCGATCGTCGCCCAGGAGAAGGGCTACCGGTGCGTCTTCGTGGTGCCGGACAAGGTCGCCCAGGACAAGATCGCGGTGCTCCGCGCGTACGGCGCCGAGGTGGTGGTCTGCCCCACGGCCGTGCCGCCGGACCACCCCGACTCGTACTACTCGGTCTCCGACCGGCTGGCCCGGGAGATCCCCGGCGCCTGGAAGCCCAACCAGTACGCCAACCCGGAGAACCCGGCGAGCCACTACCACACCACCGGGCCGGAGATCTGGGAGCAGACCGAGGGCCGGGTCACCCACTTCGTCGCCGGGATCGGCACCGGCGGCACGATCAGCGGGACCGGGCGCTACCTCAAGGAGGTCTCCGGCGGCAAGGTGAAGATCATCGGCGCCGACCCGGAGGGCTCGGTGTACTCCGGCGGCACCGGCCGGCCGTACCTGGTGGAGGGCGTCGGCGAGGACATCTGGCCGGAGACCTACGACCGCGACATCTGCGACGAGGTGATCGCGGTCTCCGACAAGGACTCGTTCCTCATGACCCGGCGGCTCGCCCGCGAGGAGGGCCTGCTCGTCGGCGGCTCCAGCGGCCTGGCGGTGGTGGCCGCGCTGCGGGTGGCCGAGCGGGCCGGGCCGGACGACGTGGTCGTGGTGCTGCTCCCGGACGGCGGCCGCGGCTACCTGTCGAAGATCTTCAACGACGAGTGGATGGCCGATTACGGCTTCCTCACCACCGGCGGCGAGGAGGGCCTGGTGCGGGACGTGCTCGGCCGCAAGCCGGGCGACCTGCCGCCGTTCGTGCACGCCCACCCGCACGAGACCGTGGGCACCGCGATCTCGATCATGCGCGAGTACGGCGTGTCGCAGCTGCCGGTGATGAAGGAGGAGCCGCCGGTGATGGCCGCCGAGGTGGTCGGCTCGATCGTGGAGCGGGACCTGCTCGACGGCCTCTACCGCGGCAAGGTCGGCCCGGACGACCCGGTCGGCGAGCACATGTCCGCCCCGCTGCCGATGATCGGCGCGGGCGAGCCGGTGTCGATCGCGGTCGACGCGCTGGAGAAGGCCGACGCCGCCGTGGTGCTCGACGACGGCAAGCCGATCGGCCTGGTCACCCGGCAGGACCTGCTCGGCTTCCTCGCGAACCGCTGAGCCCGCGGGCCACCCGCCGTCGTTGGGCCTGTTCGGCGGCGGGTGGCCGATCTATGCTGGCCGCATGGGCGAACGTGGGAGTGCAGCACCCCCTCCCACGTCGGTCACGCCCGGCTCGGCCACCCCGGAGCGGCGCACGGAGCTCGACGCGATCCGGGTTCTCGTCGTGGCCGGGCTGGTGTTCTTCCACTCCGCGCTGGTCTTCGACGCGCGCGACGACTACTACGTGAAGAACGCCGAGACCACCGAGGTCACGATGTACCTCGCCGGCGTCGCGGTGCTCTGGGCGATGCCGATGCTCTTCCTCGTCAGCGGCGTCGGCGCCCGGTACTCGCTGCGCCGCCGCGGCGCCGGGGGCTTCGCCGCCGAGCGGCTGCGCCGGCTCGGCGTGCCGCTGCTGTTCGCGACCTTCGTGCTGCTGCCGCTGCCGCAGTGGCTGCGGCGGCTCGGCGAGGGCGGCCGGGAGTCGTACCCGGAGTTCCTGCCGCTCTTCTTCGACGTGCACCTCGACCTCGCCGAGTTCCCGTTCGTGGTGCGGGGCGAGTACTTCGAGAGCGGTCACCTGTGGTTCGTGGTGCTACTGCTCGCGTTCTCGCTGCTGCTCGCGCCGCTGGTGCGGTGGTTCCCGCGCGGCGCCGCCCGCCGGGGCCGGGAGCTGCTCGCCGCGGCCGTGCGCGCGCCCGGCATGGTGCTGGTGCTGCCCGCGATCCCGCTCGCGCTGGTCAGCGCGCTGCACGGCATGGAGGAGGGGTTCGCCGCCTGGAGCCGGTGGGCGTACCTGCTGTTCTTCCTGTACGGCTACGCGCTCGCGGCCGATGCGCGGCTGCGCGAGGCGATGCGGCGGGACGCGGCCTGGGCGGTCGCCGCCACCCTCGTGCTGTTCGGGGCCGGCATGCCGATCTTCCTCGTCGTCGGCGAGACGACCGGGGCCGACCCGTTCACCGCGATGCTCCCGGCGGCGATCGGCGCCCGCGCGATGTACGGCGCGGCGGGCTGGTGCTGCCTCGTCGCGATCCTCGGCCTGCTCGACCGCCGCCGCGCCCGCAAGATCGCCGCGGCCGCGCCGCCCGCGTCCTCGCCGGATGCGCCGGGGCCGTCCGCCGCGTCACCGGCGGCGCCCGGGCGGGCAGGTGGCCGTGCCCGGCGCGCCTACGCCTATCTCGCCGCCGCCGCGCTGCCGGTGTACATCCTGCACCAGCCGGCCGTGGTCGCCGTCGCCTACCCGGTGGTGCGCTGGCCCGCCCCGATCCCGGTGAAGTACCTGGTGATCGTGGTGGTCGCGGGCGCGCTCACCCTCGCCGCGTACGACCTGCTGGTGCGGCGCACCCAACTGACCCGGTTCCTGTTCGGCATGCGGCCGCCGCGCTAGGTGTCGCACTTGAGCACGGCGCACACCTCCCAGGCGCCCTCGGGGGTGTGGCCGTAGGTGAGCGTGCCGCCGAGCGCCTCGACCCGCTCGGCCATGCCGACGAGGCCGAAGCCGCCGCCGAGTCGGCGCAGCTTGGAGTCGCCCCCGCCGCCGAGCGGGCCGCCGCCGTAGTTGCGCACGCGGAGCCGCACCCCCTCGGGCACGAGGGAGAGGTTCACCTCGACCCAGGCGCTGCCGGGGGCGTGCTTGCGGATGTTGGTGAGCGACTCCTGCAGCACCCGGTGCAGGGTGGTGAGCACCTCGGGCGGCAGGTTCGCCGAGCTCACCCCCTGCCCGATCTCGAACGCCACCTGGGGGCCGCCGTTCGCCATGAAGTTGTCGACGAGCGCGCGCAGGTCGCTCAGCTCCGCCCCGGGGCTGCGGGCGGCGTCGTCGTCCGAGCGCAGCACGGACACGAGCCGCCGCATCGAGGTGAGCGCCTCGGTGCCCGCGGCGGCGATCGCGTCGAGCGCGGGCGGCACCGCCTCCGGCTTCTGCTCGGCGATGGTGCGGGCGGCCTGGGCCTGCACGACGATCCCGGTGATGTGGTGGGCGACGAGGTCGTGCAGCTCCCGGGCGATGTCGAGCCGCTCGGCCCGCCGTACCGCCTTCACCGCCTCCTCGCGCCGTTCCTGCTGGTAGCGCAGGTACGCCCCGATCGCCGCCGCGGTCGACCAGAAGACGAAGAACATGAAGCCGAACGAGAGGCTGCCCGGGTAGGAGTACCGGCCCGCGGTCAGCTCCAGCACGATCATGTCGGCGATCGCGAGCGCCGCGGCGAGGTAGAACGGCCGGATCACGCGGAGCGCGGTGATGGGGAGCAGCAGCAGCGCCCCCATCTCGGTCATCCCGGGGTGGCTGTAGTAGCCGTACAGCTCGTTCAGCGCGGCGAGGAAGGACGTGGCGAGGAACGACACCGCGAGGAAGAGCGGCATCGTGATCCGCAGCCACCGGTGCCGCAGGAGCACCGCGGCGAACGCGAACACGCCGCTCACCGCGACCGGCAGCTCGGTCAGCTCCTCGCGGGCGTACAGCAGCACGAAGCCGTCGAACAGCAGGGCGAGCGAGAAGCAGCCGATCAGCGCGAGCTCGCTGAGCCGGCGGAGGATGGCCACGAAACGGTGTATGTCGCCCACGGCCTCCGAGCCTATGGCCCCGCCCGGCCCCGGCCATCAGCCTTTTGGCCGAGAGGGCCGGGCGCGGACCACCTGTTCGGCCGAAGCGCCGGGGGCGGGCCGCGGCGCATGCTGGGGACATCGACGACGAGGAAGGGTCCCCAAATGACGGTCATCGGAATCGTGCTCGGCGGCCTCGCCGTGGCGACGGTGGTCCTGCTCGTGCTCGCCGACCCGGTGCTGCTCTCCCGCATCAACGGCGAGCACGCCGAGGGGGACAGCGGCCGCCACCTGTCCACCCACCCCGCGGCGCGCCGCCGGACGGCGTCCCCTTTCCCGGCGCACGTCCCGGCGCCGCGCCCCCCGCACCCGAGCGAGACGCGCCGCACCGCCGGGGTGTGAGCGCCGACGTCCGGGGCGGATACCCTCGGACGCATGACTGAAGGCTTCGAGACCCTGGCCATCCACGCCGGGCAGGAGGCCGACCCGCGCACCGGCGCGGTGGTGCCTCCGATCTACGCCACCTCGACCTACAAGCAGGACGGGGTCGGCGGCCTGCGATCGGGATACGAGTACAGCCGGACGGCGAACCCGACCCGGACCGCACTGGAGGAGTGCCTGGCCGCGCTCGAGGGGGGCGTGCGCGGGCTGGCGTTCGCATCCGGCATGGCCGCCGAGGACACCGTGCTGCGCGCCCTGTGCCGGCCGGGGGATCACGTCATCATCCCGAACGACGCCTACGGCGGCACCTACCGGCTGTTCCACAAGGTCTACACGCGGTGGGGCCTCACCTTCGACCCGGTGCCGCTCGGCGACCTCGACGCGGTGCGCGCCGCGATCACCCCGGCGACCCGGCTGATCTGGGTGGAGACCCCGACCAACCCGCTGCTCGGCGTCGCCGACATCGCCGCGCTCGCCCAGCTCGCCCGCGAGGCGGGGGCGCGGCTCGTGGTGGACAACACCTTCGCCTCGCCGTACCTGCAGCAGCCGCTCTCCCTCGGGGCCGACATCGTGGTGCACTCCACCACCAAGTACATCGGCGGCCACTCCGACGTGGTCGGCGGCGCGATCGTCACCTCCGATGCCGAGCTCGGCGAGCTGTTCGCCTTCCACCAGAACGCCATGGGCGGCGTCGCCGGGCCGTTCGACGCCTGGCTCACGCTGCGCGGGGTCAAGACGCTCGCGGTGCGCATGGACCGGCACTGCGACAACGCCGAGCGCATCGTGGAGATGCTCTGCTCGCACCCGAAGGTGACCCAGGTGTACTACCCGGGCCTGCCCGGCCACCCGGGGCACGAGGTCGCGGCGAAGCAGATGCGCCGGTTCGGCGGCATGGTGTCGTTCCGCGTGGCCGGGGGCGAGGAGGCGGCGGTGCGGGTGTGCAACCGGGCCAGGCTGTTCACCCTCGGCGAGTCGCTCGGCGGCGTGGAGTCGCTGATCGAGCACCCCGGCCGGATGACCCACCAGTCGGTGGCGGGCTCCCCGCTCGAGGTGCCCGCCGACCTGGTGCGCCTCTCGGTCGGCATCGAGTCGGTCGACGACCTGCTCGCCGACCTCACCGAGGCCCTGCGCTAGGCCCTCGTCCAGGCGCCTTCGCGTCGGTCCGCCCGCCGCGCGGCTGGCCCGGTCGCGGGCCCGCCGCCCGCGGCCGGGACTAGACGCCCGGCGGGTTGCCGACGACCATGAGCACGAGGATCACCAGCCACAGCAGCGAGACGAGGCCGCCGAGCGCGGCGATCCGCCCGGTCTGCGCCTTCGCGTCGTCCTCGGACGACTCGTTCGACAGCACCCGTACCGCGGTGGCCTGGTCCCGGTCGATCACCACCAGGAGCACCAGGCTCACGATGAACAGCGTCATCGACACCGACATGTACGGCGCGCCGAGGAAGCCGCGCCCGAGCAGCGCGCCGAACAGGAAGACGCCGATGCTGAGCACGCCGAAGATGCGCGTGCCCCGGTGCAGGTAGCGCACCACCTCGACGTTCTTCTGCCGGATGTAGCGGGGCGTGGCCCCGGTGAAGGCCGCCACCGGGCCGAGCGCGAACATGGCGAACGCGATGTGCAGCCACAGCAGCACCTGGTCGAAGAGCGACATGTGCCTGAGCGTAGCGGCTGAATGATCGATCCGACAGCGTGCCTCCGGGCGGGCCCGGCGGCCCCGCCGCGCGCCGGTCAGCGGCGGCGGGTGCGGGCGCGGAGGAAGTCGCTCACCACGTACTCGCCGAGCCGGTCGGCGCTCGGCGAGAACACCCGGCCGCCGTTGCGCCGGGCCACCTCGTCGACGAACGCCTTGAGCCGCTCGTCGGCGGCGAGCATGAAGATGTTGAGCGTGGCGCGGCGCCGGGTCATCTTGTCCACCTCGGCGAGGGTGAGCTCGAGCGTCTCCTTCGACGGCGGCCACTCGAACCAGTACCGGCCGTTGCGCATGAGGTGGGCCGTGGGCTCGCCGTCGGTGACGATGAGCACGACCGGCTCGAAGTCGGGGTGGCGGTCGAGGTGCCGCCCGGCGAGCAGCAGGGCGTGGTGCAGGTTCGTGCCCTGCACCATGTCCCAGTCGAGCCCGGCGAGCTCGTCCGGCTGGAGCACCCGCGCGTAGTTGGAGAACCCGATGATCTGGACCGCGTCCTGCGGGAACCTCGTGTCGACGAGGGTGTGCAGGGCGAGCGCGGTCTGCTTGGCCGCGGCCCAGGTGCCGCGCAGCGCCATCGAGTACGACAGGTCGACGAGCAGGCAGACCGCGGCCGCGGTGCGCCGCTCGGTCTCGGCCACCTCGAAGTCCTCCACGGCGAGCCGTACGGCCCGGCCGGCCGCGCCTTTCCCGGGGCCGTTCCCCGTGCCGTTCCCCGGGCGCACCCCGCCGCGCCGTACCGCGTTGACCACGGTGCGGACCACGTCGATCGGCTGCTCGTCGCCGAACCGCCACGGCCGGCTCGCCCCGGTGAGCTCCCCGGCGGCGCCCGCGTCGTGCTGGTCGTGGTCGCCGCGCCGCCCGGAGTCGAGCGAGGAGAACACCCGGCGCAGCGCGGTCTCGCCGAGCCGGCGCACCGCCTTGGGGGTGAGCTCCAGCTTGCCGCGGCGGCGGCGCAGGTAGCCCTGCTCCTCCAGCTCGCGCTCGATGCGCTTGAGCATCTCCAGGTCGTCGACGGCCGACCGGCCGAGCGCGCGCCGTACCGCGGCCTCGTCGATGTCGTCGAGCCGGGCGCCCGGGTAGTCCTGCCGCAGCGCGGTCTCCAGCTCGGCGAGGTCGGCGAGCTCCTGCAGCGCGGTGGTGGCGTCGGCCATGCCGAGCGGCCGGTCGCCGGTCATCCGCTCCGGGGTGTCCCAGGCGAGGTCGGGGCGGCGGGCGTACAGCTGCTCGCCGAGGCGGCGCATCTGGTCGGCGATCCCGGCCTGCTCCAGGGTCTGCTCCATCAGCGCCTGCAGCTCGGCGCGCTGCTCGGGGGTGAGCGAGGCGAGCAGGCGGCCGGCCGCGGCGGCACGGCGGGCGAGCAGGTCGACGAGCTCCTCGAGGTTGCGCGGGCGCTCCGGGAACAGGTCGCCGTACTTCTCCATGAACCGGTCGAAGTCGGCCTGGGTGTGCTCGCCACGGGCGTCCCGCTCGAGCATCTCGTTGAGCTCCGACAGCATCCGCCGGACGCGCTCCATCGCCTGCGGGTCGGCGTTCGCGAGCGCGTCCCGCATGCCGCGGAACCGGGCGTCGAGCACCTCGCGGCGCAGCAGGTCGCGCAGCTCCTCGAAGGTCCGCCGGGCGGCCGCGGACCGCCAGTCGTAGTCGGACAGCCGCCGGATCGCCTGGGCGGTGTCGGACGGCAGCGCGTCGAGCTCGGCCTCCCGCATGCGGGCCTCGTCGCTCGGGTCGGGGAACAGCTCGGCCCGCTCCTGGCCGATCGCCTTGTCGAGCAGCGCCCGCGCCCGTTCCAGGATGCCGTCGAGCCGGCCGCGTTCCCGCAGCTCCCGGCGGCGTTCCCGGACCTGGCGGAGCAGCTCGTCGAGCCCGCGCCGGCCGGGCGCGCCGGGCAGGCCGCGGCGCAGCAGGTCGCGCAGCGCGTCCAGCGGGCCGGCCCCGGCCAGGATCGCGTCACCCATCTCGTCGAGGGCGGCACGCACGTCGTACGGCGGGGCCAGCGGGTCCGGCCCGTCGCGGTACTCGCCGTAACGGTAGCCGCTCATCGTCCCTCCTCGGGTCGGGCGCGCAGGGTGGCCTCAGGTGCGGTACCGGGCCCCGCCGCCCTCGATCTCGTCCTTGGACAGGCGCCGCAGCAGGTAGAGGCCCTCGAGCGCGAACTCCAGCGCGGCGGCCGCGTGGCCGGGGGACTCGTCGCCCTCGCCCATGCCGAGCGCCGACATGATCTTGGCCAGGCCGGCCACCTGGCCGATCTGGCGCAGCAGCTCGGCCGCCGGGACGAGGTCGCCGGACTCCACCTGGACGCCCTCGCTGAACTTGTCGAGCAGCGGCGTGAAGTCGAGCGCGCCGAGGCGCTGCCGGAAGGTCTCGGCGGTGGCCCGGCGGAGCAGGTGGGCGAGCACCTCGGTCTCCCGCCCCTCCTCGCTCACCTCGAACTCGACCTTGCCGCGCAGCGTGTGCACCACGGCGGGCAGGTCGCAGATCCGGGTGACCGGGCGCTCCTCGCCGGTGATCGCGGCCCGCCGTACCGCGGAGGCGGCGGCGGTCTCGGCGGCGGCGATGGAGAACCGGGCGGACACGCCGGAGCGGGCGTCCACCGCGGTGGACTCGCGCACCAGCCGGGTGAACCGCGCGATCACCTCGACGAGGTGGTCGGGCAGGTCCGCGCCGAGGGTCTCCCAGTCGAGCCGGGCCTCCTGCCGGATCAGCCGTAGCTCGGCGTCGAGGTCGAGCGGGTAGTGGGTGCGGATCTCCGCGCCGAACCGGTCCTTGAGCGGGGTGATGATGCGGCCGCGGTTGGTGTAGTCCTCGGGGTTGGCGCTCGCGATCAGCAGGATGTCGAGGGGCAGCCGCAGGTTGTAGCCGCGGATCTGGATGTCGCGCTCCTCGAGCACGTTGAGCAGCGCGACCTGGATGCGCTCGGCGAGGTCGGGGAGCTCGTTGACGGAGAAGATGCCGCGGTTGGTGCGGGGCACGAGGCCGTAGTGCACGGTCTCCGGGTCGCCGAGGGTACGGCCTTCGGCGATCTTGATCGGGTCGACGTCGCCGATGAGGTCGCCCACCGAGGTGTCGGGGGTGGCGAGCTTCTCGCCGTACCGCTCGTCCCGGTGCCGCCACGCCACCGGCAGGTCGTCGCCCATCTCCTCGGCGAGCCTGCGGCAGCGCACGCAGACCGGCGCGTACGGGTGGTCGTTGATCTCGCAGCCGGCGATGACCGGGGTCCACTCGTCGAGCAGCCCGGCGACGGTGCGGATGAGCCGGGTCTTGCCCTGGCCGCGTTCGCCGAGCAGGACGATGTCGTGGCCGGCGAGCAGGGCCCGCTCGAGGTGGGGGAGCACGGTGTCGTCGAAGCCGACGATGCCGGGGAAGCGGGGCTCGCCGGAACGCAGCCGGGCGAGCAGGTTCTCGCGGATCTCGGCCTTGACCGTGCGGTGGACGTGACCGGTCTCGCGGAGTTCACGCAGAGTGTGAACCTCTGGGATTGGATGCACGGGATCGAGACTATGTCGCGTCTCGCCGTAGCGCACCCCTCCGATGTCGCGGATCTCCCGCCAACGAGTGACGTGAAGAACGCGTTGTTACCTCTGTAGTGGGGAGAAACGGGCCAAGGGGACTAGCCGGACTAGTGGAAGGCGAGACTCATGGCAGTGTTGACGAGTCGCTTCGCCGACGGTCTCGCCGTGGGCGAGACGGATCTCGATCTGGTCGCGACCGCGGAACGGGCGGTGCGTCAGGCCCTGTCGGGCCTGTCCGGTTCCCCGGACCTGGTGTGCTTCTTCATCTGCGGCGACGACCCCGACGACGTGACCCGGGCGGGCGTCCGAGCCATGGAGATGGCCCGCCGGGCCGGTGCGGACACGCACGTGATCGGATGCAGTTCCACGGGTGTGATCGGTGGCGGCCGCGGGATCGAGGTGACGCCCGCGGTGAGCGCGTGGGCGGCCACCCTCGACAAGGCGAGGATCATCCCGTTCGCGCTGGAGACGTTGCAGGCCGAGGACCGGTTCGTGGTGATCGGCCTGCCGGAGCGGGACGGCGAGGACTGCGCCGCGATCCTCCTCGCCGACCCCTACAGTTTCCCGACCGACGCGTTCGTCGAGCGCTCCGGCCAGGTGCTCGGCGGCCTGCCGCTGATCGGCGGGCTCGCCAACGGCCTGCAGGGCCGCGGCTCGGTACGGCTGTTCGCCGACGGCGAGGTGCTCACCGAGGGCGCGATCGGCGTGCTGCTCGGCGGCCCGATCGAGGTGGACACCGTGGTGAGCCAGGGCTGCCGCCCCATCGGCCGGTCGATGGTGGTCACCGCGGCCGAGGACAACCTGCTGCTCGAGCTCGCCGGCCAGCCCGCGCTCGCCCGCCTGGAGGAGCTGGTCAGCTCCCTCGACGAGGACGAGCGGGAGCTCGTCGCCGCCGGGCTGCAGATCGGCATCGCCATGGACGAGTACGCCGAGCGGCACGAGCAGGGCGACTTCCTCATCCGGGGCGTGCTCGGCATCGACCCCGAGCGCGAGGCGGTCGCCATCGGCGACGTGGTCGAGGTGGGCCGCACGGTCCGCTTCCAGGTCCGCGACGCCGTCGCCGCCGACGAGGACCTCTACGAGACGCTCGACCGCTACGTGGCGCAGGGCCGCCGCGTCGCCGGCGCCCTGCTGTTCTCCTGCAACGGCCGCGGCGCCACCATGTTCGGCTCCGCCGACCACGACCCGGCCGCGGTCCGCGAGGCGCTCGGCCCGATCGGCGTCGCCGGCTTCTTCGCCGCCGGCGAGATCGGCCCCGTGGCCGGCCGCAACCACGTCCACGGCTTCACCGCCTCCATGCTCATCTTCCGCGGCTGACCGGCCGCACCGAGGGCACGCGGCGGGCCCACCCCCACCCGTCGCCACGCCCGCCATCACCCGCGTTCCTCATCCCCGGCCTCCATCCCCGCGGTACGGCGTGCCGTACGCCTGCGGACCGCCGGGGCGTCGTCGACCCGCACCCGCCCCGTGTCCCGGGTCGCGCCACGCGCGGGCGATCACCGGGCCGTACCGGTAGTCCGGGTGCGGCAGCGCGTTGAGATCCAGGTGCGCCGGGCGGATGCGGCCCGAGGCACCGTCCGGCATCGTGGTCAACGCCGCGAGCACGTGACGCTTCGCGGTCGTGAACGACTCGGTCACCCCGCACACGCCGCGCCCGTCGCCGCCCTCGACGTCGTAGACGTACAGCGGCGGCCACCACGGCCACGGGAACACCCCGGCCGGGTACGGTTCCGCCCGGTGGCCGTCTCCGCGCGACGCCGTCATCGATCACCTCGTTTTCCCCGTCGTTTGCCGTGACGTGGTGTCATAGTTGTGTTGACTCTCCGTGACGAACAAGGTGCGCTGTGTCGCCGGATCGGCGCTGCGACGCGGTGCGACGGATCGCGAGGGGACATGGCGGAGCGATCGGACGCGGCCGGCCCCGCGCCCTGGGCGGCGTTCGGGGCGGTGCTGCGGATGTGGCGCGAGCGGCGCGGGCTGAGCCTGCGCGGGCTGGCCGAGCAGGTCCGGTGGGATCACTCGGTGATCGGCAAGTGGGAGCAGGGCAGGAACGCGCCGTCCGCCGACGCGGTCACGGCGCTGGAGCGCGCCCTGGAGACCGGCGGTGAGCTGACCGAGGCCGCGCTGCGCGCGCAGGCCATGGAACTCGAACGGTTACGGAGAGAGATCCGGCGATTGCGCAACCGTACGCTGCCCGCGAGGGCCGAGAGCACAGAGGATGTGGATCACATGGAACGGCGCGCGGCCATGCAGTTCCTCGCCGCGCTCGGCAGCACCGCGGTCGTGCCGCCGAATGCGCTTCAGGCGATCCTGTCCGAGGTGAACCGCGCCATCGGGGATCGAGGCGGCTTCGATCTCGACGATTGGGAGCGGACGGTCTGGGAGTACGGCTTCCGCACCAACTCCGGCCCGCTCGGCGCGCTCATCGGCGAACTGGTGGCCGACATCGTCGAGGTCCAACGCCTCCTCGACGAGGACCCGCCGCCATCGGCGCGCGCGGGTCTGCTCCGCGTGATCGCCGGCCTCAACCAGATACTGGCCGGCGAGCTGACCCACGCGCAGGAACCGTCGGCCGCTCGTCAGGCGCACGCGACCGCCCGCCGCGCCGCCGACGCGTCCGGCGACCGTGACCTGCGCGTCGCCGTGCGCGCGGGCCATGCGTGGAACGCGTACGCGCTGGGTGAGCATCCCCGGATCGTTCTCCGGCGTCTCGACGACGCCATCCACATCGCGAACGGCACCCCCAGCGCCGGGCTCGCCAACGCGTACGCGACCCGCGCGTTCGTGCTCGCCGTACAGGCGGCCGCCGGGAACGGGGACGAGGCCGCCGCCGTCGACGCCCTGCACGACCTTCGCGACGTGTTCGAGCGCCTGCCCGCCCGCGCGACCGAGGACGAGCTGTCCATCTGGGGCTTCCACGAGCGTGCGCTCCGCTTCAGCGAGGCGCATACCTTCGCGCTCACCGGGCGTCGGCGAGAGGCGGAACAGGCGATCTCCCGGGCGTTCGCCCTCTACCCGCCGGAGCTGGTCCACGGCCTCGCCAACCTCCGGCTCATCCACGCCTACACCCTCGTCCGGCAGAACGACATCCCCCAGGGCCTCGACCACGCCATGGCCACCGTGCAGGACGTGCCGATCACCCCGGCCCGCCGCCGGCTAACCGGCCAGGTCATCAACGCCCTGCCGGAAAAGGCCCGCTCCCTTCCCGCCGCCCGGGAACTGCACGCCCTCGCGACGTCGGGCACGTCGCCGCAGGCCGTGTAATACGGGGAATGCCGCGTCGCCGGCGAGCATGGCGGCACGCGAGGGGACATGGCGGAGCAGACGGGAACGATCGGTCCCGACCCTTGGGCGGCGTTCGGGGCGGTGCTGCGGATGTGGCGCGAGCGGCGCGGGCTGAGCCTGCGCGGGCTGGCCGAGCAGGTCCGGTGGGACCACTCGGTGATCGGCAAGTGGGAGCAGGGCAGGAACGCGCCGTCCGCCGACGCGGTCACGGCGCTGGAGCGCGCCCTGGAGACCGGCGGTGAGCTGACCGAGGCCGCGCTGCGCGCGCAGGCCATGG
>Ga0207870_100057_pt1 | contig 129625 bp, 99 predicted proteins | sample CeladaPassage60B_FD_187477 | JGI IMG/M metagenome (GOLD analysis project Ga0207870, IMG submission 187477) | Cellulose-adapted microbial communities from the Joint BioEnergy Institute, USA - Passage3 60B (SPAdes) (version 2) | ecosystem: Engineered > Bioreactor > Continuous culture >... | reverse complement strand
AGCTATGATGCGTCCTTCTGCCATCGTAAAAAGCCAGTTCTTATGACCATCACAGAAAAAAAGACTAAAATTACCGGTTTCAGGAATCAGGTTCCAAAACTATCCGCGGACGATCACGGATTCAGGGTCTCCTTAATTTTATCATCGTTTTTACTATGGATCTATAGCTGGACAGTGACCAAAAAAAGCGCAGAGCGGTCGATCTTACAGGTCCCTTTGCGTCGACGATAGAACGACCCTCCGCGATCATTCGAAAATAAACAATTGGTCCACGGTTGTGCGCAGATGTTTGGCCAATTTAAACGCGAGCGGGAGCGAAGGATCATACTTGTCGTTTTCAATGGCATTGATCGTTTGTCTCGACACTCCGCACAATTTGGCCAATTCGTCCTGCGAGATTTTCAGCTCTTTTCTCAGTTCCCGGATGCGGTTCTTCACCCCAAATCACCATATTTTCTTTTGTACACGATCAAGGAAACAAGAAAAATGAAAGAAACCAAGACCAACAGCAAAAACGGGCTCGTTTCGGCGTTATCGCTCAGCTGCACGCGCACCGTTTCGATCACCAAAATCACGACGGTCCAAAGGAACGTGGTGGACATGGCCGTCATTTTGATGAACCGGCTCCTTTCGTCCCCCCGTTTGGCAAGGGAAACCAGCATGAACCCGATCAGCGAAAGCAATACAACGAAAATGGCAATGAATAACCAAGAAATCCAAGAAAGATCCATAGATGACCTCCCGAAAATGTAAAATTTATTTTACATCATTATATCGAGGGATATCGATGATGTCAAATATGTTTTACAATCTTGTCGTCCGGCCTCGGCCCTCTAAAACTCATCGTCTGTCATTCTCGCCGATCGGATCATCCGTACAAACCGATTCCGCTTGAAACTTTGGGGGATGCGAAAATGATGAAACCAGCGGAGAGGCCAAAAAGAAGGAAAGAGCGCAAAGAGGAGAAAACGTGAGAAAACCGGACATGCGCGGCTGACGAAGCGACTTGATTCGCAGTCGGGGAAAACACAACCGGCCGGAGAAACCGTGCGTTCCCCAGCCGGTCGCGATACAACGGCAGCCAATTCATTCGCGAGTTTTGTCCGGCTTTCGACCGGCGTTCACGCGCACCAGCTCGATGCGGTCATGCGGCTCCAGGTCGGTTTCCAGTTTCATCCCATGCGGCAGTTCGACGCGGATGTCGTGCCCCGCCCCCTTGTATTCCGAGCGAAAACGAATCGCCCCCGAGACGGTGTACATCGTAACGTCCAGCGACGGAAGGTCGGCGAGCCGCGGCCGCAGCCTGCATTCGCGGAACCCCGGCTGCGTCGGCGCAAGCCCGATCACATCCATCATCAGCACGTATAACGGAGCTACCGAAGCGTGGCTCCACTGCGAATCGCTGTCCGGGATCGCCTCCCAGTCTTCGGACATCGTATTGTTGAGGCGGACCGAAACCATCTCGGCCCATCGTTCCCGCCATTCCCGGACAATGACGTCCGTCCTGTCCATCTTGGCCAAAGCCCGGTGTCTCCATCCGGCATTGGGCGGATAAGCCCGGCCCAACGATGCCGGACAGTCCGCCAGCGCCTGCAGCGCCGGTTCCGTCCGGTTGCCGGGACACAAATCGTACAGGATGGACAAGGCCAGCGACCGTTCGCACAACCTCGGCTCCCGCTCCTCCCCGAGCCAGGGAAGGTTGACGACGAACAGCCCTTGGTCGTCATCCCAAAACCGCTCCACGGTCCGCTCGAGCAGCGCGTCGGCGAAGCGGCCGCACCGGTCGGCCTCCTCCTCGTCCCGCCTCAATCGCGCCAATGGAACCATGGCGTGGCGAAGCATGCCGACGACGTACAAATTGAACGCGCACTGCTTGTGCGCCTGCCGGTGATAGCCCAAATGATCGATCCACACGCTCGGAACGCCGATATTCTCGACCGGAAGCAGGCCGTCCTCTCCCCGGATGGATTCCAGGTAGCGCGCGAACTGTTTCAATCGGGGATACGTTTCGTCGAGGTAATCCGTTCGCCCCGTCTCCATGTAATGGTGCCAGTTGTCGAATACGAACTGGACGCCGTGGTCGAGAATCGGCCCCCAGACCGTCAGCCCGACCTGCCTTTGCGGAATGCGCACGATCCGGTCGTAGGCGGGCCAGCAATCGATGAAATACCCTTCCAACGTGAGCCCTTGACTCCACGTTCGCAGGAAGCGTTCCGGCAGTGCGATGTCTCCGCAAGCGTAGCGGATCGCATGCAGCTCATGTCCGATATCGCCGCTGTACTGCTGGCGTTCGCGGCCCATGCCGTCCACGACGGTCTCCATGGCGTTGTTGCGCATCGTGTTGAGACAAGCGCCGAAAAGCCGCTGCAGCGAAGCTTCGCCGCAGATCACCCGCGGAGAATTCGGCCAAGGATAGGATCTGCGCCTTGCGCCGACCCCGCTGACCCGCACCGGCCTTGTATGGTTCCGGATGTGCAGCTGCAGCCAGCGCAACGACTCGAAATCGAAGCATTCGAAATCGTTGACGCCTTCCTTGCAAATAAATCTCGACCACGTAAATTTGTGCGTATCCAGCCAGTCTGCGCGTTCCGGGTCGTGGGATTCCTGCGTAATGAGTTCGACAACCGTTCCTTCCGGCGCCTCGATGCTGAAAAACGGAAAACCGACCAGCTGCTCCTTCCATTCGAACGTGAGCAGATGGCCCGTTCCCTCCCGGCCTGCCGGGAGCCGCCACGTCCGATCGCCGACTTGCTCGGCCGGCCGGTCGGCCGGCTCGATCTCGAAGCTGTCCGGCACGCGAAAATCGAACCAATCTTCCGGCTTCCGTTTCCACGTCACACATGCCGCTTTCGCAAGCCGTTCCGCCGGCACGAGGTGTTCCTCGAGCAGCGGAATTTGCCGCGGATGGATGGCCGCCGAAGGCTCGCCGCCTCCCCAGCTGTCGTACATATAATCGGTGTAACTCGTGCACACCGCGGGCTTGCGGGCCGATCCTTCCAACTCCATCGCCCGGAGCCAGCCCCCGTCTTCGGCATCTTGAAACCGGTCCCAGCCGTAAGGATGCGCGCGGGCATCGAACTCCTCCTGCAGGCTGCGCAAATACCAACGCTTGTATTGGCCGGGACGATGCGCCCGGTCCACGCGGCACTGCCAGGAAGAGTCGGAGACGACGAGCTCTTCGCCGCCGTCCTCGTACACCAAATGCAGCTTGAACAGCAATCCCGGCTTGCCCGTCACCCATGTGCCGTCGCCATGCCCGTAATAGAGCACTTCCACGCCGATCGAATGCTCCCCTGCCTGCAGTTCCCGCGTCCAATCGAGCGGATCGGCGTCCGGCCACCGGGGGTCCGAAGGCGCCGGCCCCCACATCATCCGCTTGCCGTCAAGCCGGAGCAAATACCGGCTGTCCGCCAGGATCCATCCGGTTGCCTGTCTGAGCCCCGGTCTCACGTTGAATCTTCGCCTGAACAAAACGAAGGTATTGGCCAACGTCCGCTGCGACGGAAGCCATATCCAGCGGGCGGGCGACAAATCCAGCGCGTCGCGTCTTCGATACGGGCTAGAGACCGTCATGGGAGATGCCCTCCATTCGTCTCCAGTCGAACCCGATTGCCTGCAGGAAGGCGCGGGCAATCATCATGTGGCCGGCCAGCGACGGATGGACGCGGTCCGACGCCAATGCCGTCGGATGCATGAAATTCAGGGCGGGAGCAAAGGCGGCCTGCGTGTCGACGAAAATCGCCCCATACCGCTCGGCGACCCGCCTGACCGCCCGACCGTACTCGTCCATCCGCTTGCGCATCGCGTCCTCCGGATTCGGCTCGATATAGAACGGCGTCATCAACACGAGCCCCTGCAGGCCGGGCAGCGTCATGTCCACGAGTTCGCCCAACGTCTTCTCATACTCTTCGAGACTCACATGGGATTCCGGTATGGCCGGCTGGTCGAACTGGCGCCACACGTCGTTGATGCCGATCATGACGGACAGCCAATCGGGTTTCAAATCCAACACATCCCGGTTCCAACGCGCTTTGAGGTCCCGAACCGTATTGCCGCCGATGCCCATGTTCGTCACGCGGATGTTCCGCTCCGGGTAAGCGGTCTGCAGCAGGGCGTCCACCAAGGCGACGTAACCTTTGCCCACCCCTTGGAACAACCCTTCCCCGTAAGGGTGTTTCCGCTCGCAATCGGTAATGGAATCGCCGATCATCAGCAACCGTTGTCCATGTTTGACTTTCAACGCATTCACTTCCTTCCGGATGTAGACTGGCCAGGTACGTTTTGAATATAGACGAATCAGAATCGCTCTTAACGGAGGCTGGCCAGCAACGTTTCTTCATGTAGAAGTCTTTACTCCGCGCGGAGCTCGACGCGGATCGTCTTGACCTCGAACGGACGAAATGAAAGGCGGATCTCATTCCCGGCGTGCGGAAGCTCGCCCTTGACCTGCTCCAGCATATCGGTTTCCCATACTCGACCGACAGGCAAGCCCATCGCGAGCGTGCACGGGACCGAAGCCCCTTTGCTCTCGTACAGCCGGATCACCCAATGACCCGACCCGTCCTCCGCAAGCTTGACCGTTTCCGCCACAATGTTTTCCGCTTCCACCTGGATAAGCGACTGCCGGTCCCGCGAACCTCCCTTGGGCGCCACCGTCAGCGGCACATTCATTTCATAGGCTTCGCGCACGACCGGACTGTCGAAAAACGCGCCGTGCCAAACCGTGAAGCCGTAGGTGAAGGTGTGCGTCCCCTGATCGGACGTCTCGTCCGGAAAGGTCGGCGCGCGAAGCAGCGTGAGGCTCATCGTGCCGCCGCTGACGGAAATGCCGTACTTGCAGTCGTTGAGCAGCGCGAAGCCCCGGTTCGCCTCCGCCAGCGCCGACCATTTGTGATGGCACACTTCGAACCGGTCCGCATCGTGCGGACGCGAGGCGTGATTCGGACGCTTGACGTGTCCGAATTGAATTTCCTGCAGCGATTCGTTCGCATGGACGCGTACGGGAAAGTCCACCTTCAGCAGCTTGTTCGTTTCCCGCCAATCAATCGTCGTATGGAACTCCACGCGCCGGCTGCCTGCGCAAAGGCGGATATCCTGGATCATCGTCGACCGGTTCAACCGGCGTTCCACCCGAATCGCGGCGAAGAGCGGTCCGTTCGCCCGGACGGAAACGGTCGCATCCGCGTCCAGTTCCAGTTCCGCCGCGCGGTATCGCCGGTCGATTTCCCAGGCGTCGAAGTCGGACGGCTGGTCGCGGTACATCCGCATGACGTTGCAGTTGCCCGCCGCCCATTCTGTTCCGGTCTCCTTGTCGACGATGCTGATGAGCTCGCCCCGTTCGTTGACGGATATCGCGAGATATTCGTTCTCCAGGCGCGTTTCCGAGGCGCGAACGGCCGAAGCGGCGACGGGCGCCGCGCCGGCCGCCTCATCATCGGCCACATAAGTGCGCCAGCCGACGGAAGGCGCTTCAACCGCGGCATAACAAATCCCGTCCTCGCATTGGACCGGCAGGGAGTTGCCGCTCTCGTCGCGAAGACCTTTCACTCCTTCGGGCAGGGCGACCAGCCCCTTCCTTGTCCAGGATAGCGAGTTGAACACGGTGATGCGGCCCGCGTCACCGCCTGCGAGCGCATCCCTTGCCGCGCCGGCCGTTTCCTGCACCGACGCGTTCAACGCCGTCAGTTCGGCCCGCGCTTCCTCATGGACGCGATGAATGGACGAGCCGGGCAAAATATCGTGGAACTGATGCAGCAGCAGCGTTTTCCAAAACCGGTCGAGTTCCGCGTAGGGATAAGCCCGGCCTTGCAGCAGCTGCGCGGCCGCCCCCCACAGTTCCGCCTCGCGAAAGGCGATTTCCGTTTTCCGGTTCAGCTTCTTGATGATCGCCTGCGTCGTGTACGTACCGCGATGCGCCGAATAATACAGTTCGCCGACGTATTTGGCGTCCGGAACGCCCCTTTCGATCTGGTCTTCGAAAAACGCGATCGGCGACACGTTCCGGGCTCTCGGGGCGCCTTCCAAATCGTGCAGCCGGCGCAAAAACTCCATGTCGTCGCGATTGGCTCCGCCGCCTCCGTCGCCGTGGCCGAACTGCACGAGCCGCGTCGCGATGCCGTCCTTCTGCACACGGTTCTTCCATTGACGGATCAAATACGACGGCGTGATGCGGATCGGATAGTAATCCCCGTAATCCATCAGGTGCGCCAGCACCTGCGAACCGTCGATCCCTTCCCAGACGAACGTGTTGTACGGAAAAGGATCTCCCACGTTGTCGTAGGTGCCGAACATTTTCACGGAAGCGAAATACTTCAGCCCGCAGCCCCGCATGATTTGCGGCAAATTGCCGGAATAGCCGAAAACGTCGGGCAGCCACAGCATTTCGCTCTCGACGCCGAACTCTTCGCGGAAAAACCGCTTGCCGTGCATGATTTGGCGAATCAGGCTTTCGCCTCCGGGCAAATTCGTGTCGGGCTCCACCCACATGCCGCCTTCGGGAATCAGCCTACCTTCCCGCACCGCCTTCCGCAGACGGTCGTAAAGCTCGGGATAGTGCGTTTTGACGAGTTGGAACAAATAAGGCTGGCTCTGCACATAACGGTATTCCGGATATTCTTCCATCAGCGCGAGCTGATTGGACAGCGTTCGGGCGATTTTCCGCTTCGTCTCTTCGATCGGCCACAGCCACGCGATGTCCAGGTGCGACTGTCCCATGAGATACATCACGGGAGCCGTCGAACCGTTGACGCAAGCGAGCAGCGGTTCCATCAGACGCCGGCACGCGTTCGCGTTCGCCGCCAGCGCATCCTGCCGCAAGCCGATGTCAAAGGTCGACATGACCTGCGTCAGACAGCGGTCGATTTCCGCCACGCGCAGCGAATCGGCATCGAGATGATGGCGGAGATCGAACAAACATTCCAGATCGATGAAAAATTGGTATACTTCCTCTTCGACCACGCACAGATGCGACCGCCCGAACGTCGGCTGTTTGCCCGAATGGCCCGCGTACGCTTCCGCGGCAATCTCGAACCGCTCGCCGGGCCGGGCGCTGCGGGTCAACGTCACCTCGTGGTGATGGAGATCCATCGCCCCTCTGACGACGCCGTTGACGAAAACGGTCGCTTCGCAGCCGAAGTCCAGCTTGGCCACGAGCCGCTTGCCCGCGGCCTGTTCCGGCACGGTCACGGTCGACCGGAACCAGCCGTACGTCCAATCGCCGCCCCACCGGTCTCCCTCGGCGAACGGCTGAACCGGCTGCGCTTCCGCTTCGGCGAGCGTCAAATGCTCACGGGTCGTAAACCCGGCGAATTCGATCTCGGCGATTTTCGTGTACAGAAATTGATCTTTTTTCCTCAGCAGCTTCTCGACAAGGTACAAAATTTCTTTTTTCGTGTTCAATTCTTTGCTCCCATCTTATGACTTCGTCTGTGCCGCGCGAAATCCTTGGAGTCGAATCGTAACCAGGCCGTGCCGCGCCAGCGACAGCGCCGCCTCGCGGCTTCGGTCCGGCCGTTCGGCAGGCTGCAGGTCCTCTTTCCATCTGCCGTCCAGCTCGGTCAGACACATGCCGCCGACCTCCATTTCTCCGGACACGACGAGGGAGAACCGGCGCGCCTCCGGGCCGGAATTGTACAGCCGCACGAACAAATCGTCGCCGCTGCGCCATACGGCGGAAACTTCGATCGAAGGATCCGTCACGCGAAAAAGCGACGCGGAAGGCGGGCCGGACAAGCGGCCGTACATCGGAACGAGCGGCTGCATCCAGTTCGCGCATTCCTGCTGGATGCCCGCGCGCTCCCAGCGTTCGCCGTGCGGCAGCAGCGCATACCGCATCTCGGAGATTCCCGTCAAAGGACGGCTGCCCCACCAGAAACCGCCCTCGCCTCCCCAACCGAGCGTGAGCGCCGTCACGCCGTCCGGTCCATGCGAATAGTCGGTCGTATGGTCGGAAAACACGGCCAGCCCGTAGTTGCTGCGCTCATCGTAGACGTCGATCCAATTCAGGATGATATTGTGCTTGATTTCGTCCCACCGTTCGTAGTGCGTGTCTTCGTGGCGGCTGAGCGTCACGTCGAAAGCGGAGTTTTTATAGAGCCGCCGGCCGTCCGGTTTCATCGGAAAGCGGGCCTGCAGCTTGTACCGCGTATAATGGTGCGACTTTCTCCGCTCCGTACTGCGATGCTCGGGCGCCATCCGCCAGGGATGGCCGATCCACGTTTCTCTTCCGTAATGAAACCGGACGTGGAAGTCGACCCTTCTTCGGCCCCTGGCCGCCGACAACGTGGTCGCGAAATCGGCGTCCGCGAACTTGCCCTTGATTTCGACGACAACCCGCAGCGGGCCGTTTTCTTTGATCGTCACGTCGGCCGGCGTTTCCGTGCTGCTGGCCCAACGGTCGTGCTCCGCGAGAAATCCCGCGTATTCGTTAAACGGTTGGTCGGCGGACACGATCGCGCGGTTCAGCGCTTTGTCGTACCAGCTCGTGATGACCCCGCCGCGGGCGGTGTCCAGGCGGATGTCGTACAGGTCCGTCACGACGACGACATGATCGCCTTCCGTGAACGCGAATGCCCGACGATCGTCCGGACCGGGCCCGGTCCGCACATCGCCGGAAGAGACGCACTCGATCGCGTATGTCTGATATCCCATGGCGGGCGGCGCCGCTTCAAAGAGCAGACGGCCCGCCTGGATACGGCCGTCCTGGCGGTTCATCCGCGTCGGGACGAGCTGACACGGGATTTCGGCTCCCTCGGCATCCCTGATCCGCACACCGGACGCGTCTGCCGGCACCTCTGCCGACACATCACCCGGCAGCGGGATTTCGATCTCCGTCAGCTCCGTCCGTTCGACGCCCGACAGGTTGAACACCCGGATCCGGCTCGCCGTCTCTCCATCTCCTTCCTGACGGAACGCGTCCATCGCTTCGTCCAGCACTTCATCGCACAAAAGTTCCGCCATCCAGCTCTGCGCGCCGGCCTGCCAAGCCCACTGCTCGCGCCCCTCTCTCGTCGTCGCGCAAATCCAGGCGTCGTGGTGCTGGGACAACATCAGCTGGTCCCACGCCGCCTGCAGCTTCTCCGCCGGATAAGCGTAGCCGCGGAGGGCGCCGGCGATGGAGGCCAGCTTCTCCGCCGCGAGAATCTTGATTTCCGCCGCCCGCACCTCCCGCGCCATCCGCTGCAGCGTGCCCTCTCCCCACGGCAAGGTGCACCGGATATCCTCCTGCGTGAAATGCCACTCCTCCGTCGGCGCTTCGGCGATTTCTTCCATGTATTCGCGCCAGGTGACGTACCGGATCCCTTCCCGGTTCAGCCGCGGTGCGGCCGGCCAGCCCAAATCCTGCAAAAAACTGCCGACCGGATGCCCAATGCCCCGTTCCAGGCATTTTTCCACAAAATCCGGCTCCATGAGGCCTGCTTCGGTCTCCCAACAATTCACCAGCTCTTCGCAAGCGTATCTCGGCACGCAAGGAATCGCCGTGCCGTCCGGTCCGACCCACAGCACGGTTTCGCGGTCGATGCCGGAAGCGTAGCCGCCCCAGGCCGTCCCCGGATTTTTCAGCACGGCTCGCTTGTATCCGAGCGAACGGAGAATTTGCGGCAGGCAGCTGCTCCAGCAGGGCTCCTGTGTGGCATACGTGTCGACGACGGCGCCCGGAAAATGCTCGCGGATGATCGCTCTGCCGCGAATCAGGTGGCGAATGTTGCTCTCGCCGCCGATGACCCATCCGAAAGGCTGGGCGTAGCTCGCGGCGACGATCTCGACCCGGGACGGTTCATGCTCCAGCAGCCGCCGGATCGTTTCGTAAGATGCGGGATCGGTTCTGCGCAGGACATCCCAGGAAATCGGTTCGATATCCAGACACAGCTTCCACTCGGGATGTTCCTCGAGCCGCCGGAGCACGTCCGCCCAAGCGCCCAAGGGCATGTGGCCCTTGATGCCGCCGTGATAACCGTCCACGAAGTATGCTGTCTTCATCGGCTCCCCCCTTGGACTGCGCATCCGATCGCGCCGCCCCTTCACGAAACAGGCGAAGGGACGGCGCGGCCGGCTTAATTCGCGGAAGATCCCGCGCCTTCCCGGACGGGCTCAAGCCCCAGCCTCGGATCGGCCAGGTCCAGTTTATACATGATTTGATTGTAATTGTAGCGCGGTGTCGGGACGTGGTCGGTGTAAGTGTTCGTATACGTCGCTTCGAAATAAATGTATCGTCCGCCTTCCTTGAAGAAGTATTCGTGCAGCGCCGGGTTGTAGAACGTGTAGTTGTCGTGCGAGATGATGCGCTTCGCGGTCGTCCACGGCCCTTGCGGCGACGGCGCCTCCGCGTACCACATGTCTCCAAGGACGGACGTTTTGCCGAACAATTGCTGCGCAATCATGACGTAGCGTTGACGGTACTCGTTCCACTCCACCGCGTTTTGTGCGACGGAAACTTCTTCGCCCGTGTCCGCGTCCTTCAGCTGGAAATAATGCGGATCGTCTTCATGGATCACCCCCAGTTGGATCAACTGCTTCTCCTGGTCCTGCGTGAGCGGCGGCGTGTTCAATTTCCAACCCCACACCAAGCGGCCGTTCTCGTCCCGTTCCACTTGCGTGTCGGCGCCGTTAAACGTCGTTCCCGGCGCGAGGCAGGTAAAGGATTCGTACTGCGTATAATCCGCAATCGCGTCCATCGTGGCGCGCACCCGCAAATTCGGCATGCGGTGCTCGGTGAACAAATAGTAGCCGACACCGTTTTCCTCGTAATACATAGCCTGCCCTCCCGGGTGCCGCCAATCGTCCTTGTCCGGGAATCGCACGAGATGCTCGAATTCTTCTTTCTCGTCGTTGAAAATCAGGACGCCGAAACTGACCGTTTCCGGATTGTGCGTGCTGTAGCCGGCCAAAAGCCGCTCCCGGCCCGTTTCGTCCTTCACCGTCATGAGGCCGTGCACCCAGACGATCCCCGCCCCGTCGTCCAGCGGCGGCACCAGGCTTTTGACGAACCCTTCCTCATTGGTGAAGTATTCCAGATTGACGCCGACGTCCGGATCGAGCCCGCCCTTGCCGGGCAGCTTCGACGTCGCGCCCGATACGCGGAAATTGCCGAGCGGATAGGCGGGCCGGTTCGTATCGCCCCAAAACCAGTACAGGCGGTTGCGGTAGATGATCGTCTGCACCGTATCCTGTCCCATGACGCGCCCGTTCAACAGCGGCTCCTTGATCGGAGGCTTCAAGCCGAGCAGCACGCTGTCGCGGTAAATGCCCTCGCCGGTGACGCGGTACAGCCGCTCGGCCAAGTTCGTTCGCGTCATCGTGATCGTGGCGCTGCCGCCCGGCGTGACGTCGACCGCCGTACCGTTGTAGCCGAAGAAATCTTTCGGATATTCATAGCCGTCGCTGGAGATGTGGAAAAACACGCTCTGGTTCATGAGGCCCGGTTCATCGAACGCGACCACCCCGGCGCTGTCGGTATAGTAAACGATATTGTTCGTCGTCTCCAGCCTCACGAGCGGAATGCCTCTTCCCGTTTCGGCGTCGACGACTTTGATCATGAACGGCTTGTTCGCCTCCGGTTTCTTCGCCACCCCTTTCGACAATGCCGTTCCCGGAATCATGAACACGATCAGCAGCAGGCAAGCCAGCCGGCTCACCGTCGTCCATTTGCCGGACTTCATATCAATTCCCTCCTTAATAATGATGGGTTGAAATAATGATGGGTTGAAGCGCCCCTCCGCCGCGGGTTGCGGCGGAAGGACGCGGCGAAACGTTACTTGGACAGCGCCCGCTGCGCGGCATCGTTGTAAATTCTCAACACTTCGTCGATATCGCCCAGCTTCTTGAGTTTGGCGATAAACTCATCCCACTTGTCGAAGCTTTCCTTGCCGGCGACGAATCTCGCCTGCTGCTCCGCGACGAACGTGTAGATCGGGTTCATGATCTCGGAAACCCGCTGGTTCTCATCCTGCGTCAACTGAATTGGCGGTTCGTTGTACCAAGCCGGTACGTACGGATTGTTCGGCATCGGCAGCTCCCGCAAGAACGGCGATTTCTCGATCGGCACTTCCTCGTACTTGCCGTTGAACACCGTGTAGTCGGTCGCGGCGAAATCGACGAACGCCTTGGAGTCGGCGGCGATTTGCAGGCCGGGACGATAGTGCCGGCTCGCGCGCATGCCGTATTTGTCTCCTTCCAGCCACGGATCCTTGGCGGTTTTGAACGCTTCCACGAAGGTCGGATTGCCGTCTTCCCCGATTTCGTAGGTCACCCCTTCGATGCCCCACGTGATCAGCCGAATGACGTCTTCGGAATATTGCAAATCGACAAACTTGATGATGTCCTCCACATTTTTCGCTTTGGCGCTGATGCAGAACTGCGCCCAGCCGATGTCCGGGTCGTTGCCGTTCGACACTTGCTGCCAGGCCGTCCCGTACTTCGGATTGCTCGGGTACAGCGTGACGCCGAAGATTTTGCCGTCATTGGACAGCCGCGTGTATTCGCCCGGCAGCGTAAACCAATCGGCCAGCCAAATGAAGTTGTCGCCGTTCAGCGCCTTCCGTTTCAGCGTATCGTCGGTATCGATCGTGTACTCGGGATCGAGCAGTTTTTCCGTATACAGCTTGCTGGCGAACCGGATCGCGTCCTTGTAACCTTCCTCGAGGACGCCGAACACGTACTTTTCCCCGTTCCAGTAAATGCCGCTCTGTACATGGTTCGCCCAGAACAGCGAGCGCAAATCGTTCCATCTCGTGTTGACGGGATACTTGTCCGGATAAAGCTCTTTCAGCTTCTTGGCCGCATCGTAAAGTTCGTCCAAAGTTTCCGGCACCTTGATATTGTTGTCCCTCAGCACGTCGTAGCGGAAAGAGGTGACGTTCTGGATCAGCATGCCTTTGTCCGGCGGAAAGCGCGGAATGGACGTTTCGACGAATTTGTACAGTTTTCCCTCGGCGGTGGTCACCCGGGCCATCCCGTTCTTGACCGTGCTGAGATAGTTCATGTAATTCGGCATCAAATCCTTATATTGGCTGAGCTCCAAAATCTGTCCCTGCTTCGCCATCTCGGTAATATCGTAGAACAGCGGCGTCATGAAGAAATCGGGCAGATCGTTGCTCGCGATCAACAGCTTGACTTTCTCGTCATATTCGGATGACGGGACGTATTGGAATTTGATGTTGAGCTTCCGGCCCATTTTCTGCTCCATGAGCTTCAGCCACTCTTTGCCGATCATGCTGTTCTCGTTGTCGACGCCTTCGGCCGGAAGCATGACGGTGAAAGACAGCGGTTTTTCGTCGGAAACATTCGGATCGGAATCCGCATTTTCGCCGCTGTTGTTGTTGCCGGATTTCCCGGCGCTTGTGCACGCCGTCGTCATCACGACCAGCATTGCGACCAGCGCGATGAGACCCATCATTTTCGCCCATTTGCTCATTCGAATCCCCCATTACCAGATTTGTATAAAGACAGCATCCATGCAAAAGAGAGCCCGCTTTGGTTGTTCACCTCCTTCCCGCAACGCTTCCTTCGCATGCATGCGATTTCGAATCGCTTACCCTTTGATCGATCCGATCAATATCCCGCGGGTGAAGTGTTTCTGGAAGAACGGATAGATCAACATGATCGGGAACATCGTAATGACGATCACGCTCATGCGCACCGCCTTCGGATCCAGCGATTCTCCCGGCGCGTTGATGGCGACGTTGCCCGCGCCGACCCGCCCCTGGATCGCGTTGGTGTCCAGCGAGAACAAATAGTTTCGCAGCACCATTTGCAGCGGATATTTGTCCTGGCTCTGGAGATAGATCATCGCCTCGAACCAGCTGTTCCAGCTGCCGACCAGACCGAACAGCGCAAATGTCGCCAGCAGCGCCTTCGACAAAGGCAGGACGATGCGGAACAGAACGATCAAATCGTTGGCGCCGTCGATGCGCGCCGAATCCTTCAACTCCGACGGGATGTTCATGAAGAACGTCCGGAACAGGAACACGTTGTAGGCGCCGACCGCCCCGGGCAGGATCATGACCCAAACCGTGTCCAGAAGATGCAGGCTGCGAATCAGCAGATAGGTCGGAATCAATCCGCCGCTGAAAAACATCGTGATCGCGAGAAAGACGGTAATGAATTTCTTGCCCGCGAATTCCGGAATCGTCAGCGGATAAGCCATCAAGGACGTGAACAGCAGCATGATGCCGGTCGAACCGACGGCGTAAATGATCGAGTTCACGTAACCTTTGAAAATGTAAGGATCTTTAAACACGTCCGTATACGCCTGGAGCGTAAAGCCCTTCGGCCAAATCGTGACGCTGCCCGACGCGATGTAGCGGGCGCTGCTCAGGGAAGTCGCGATGATGTTCAGGATGGGATACAGCACCACGACGAGAATAAAGATCATGATCAAAATATTGAACACGTCGAACGCTCTGGATCCGAAGCTTTCTCTTCTTTTTCTCAACGCGATACCTCCTAGAACAAACTCGTTTCGGACACCTTGCGGCTGACCCAGTTCGCGATATACAGGATGATGAAAGAAACGACGGACATGAACAATCCGATTGCGGTCGTATACTCGTACTGCGCCCCGAGTATGCCTTGCCGGTATACGTACGAACCGATGACATCCGCCACGCTGTAGGTTTCAGGCGAGTACAGCAGGATGATTTTCTGGAAATCCGTCCCGAGAATGCCCCCGATGGAGAAAATGAGCAAAATGATCGTCGTCGGCCGGATGCAGGGCCACGTGATATGCACGACCTTCTTCCATCGCCCCGCTCCGTCCACTTCGGCCACATCGTACAACGTGGGATCGATGCCGCTCATCGCCGCCAGGTAGATGATCGTGCCGAACCCGACGCCCTGCCAGATGCCGGATGCAATAAAAATCGTCCGAAAGTACTCGGGCTCCAGCAGGAACATGATCGGTTCCTTGCCGAAAAACGCGAGAATTTGATTGAAGAGCCCGTCCCTCGCCGTGAATTCCTTCAGCATCCCGGCTACGATGACCACCGAGATGAAGTGGGGAAAATACGAAACCGTTTGCACAAACTTTTTAAAATACTTGTTTCGCAGCTCGTTGAACAACAAGGCCAGGATGATCGGAGCGGGAAACGACCAGATCAGGGAATATATGCCGAGCAGCAGCGTGTTCCGCAGCACCCGGTAGGCCATCGGATCATGGAAAAACGTGTTGAAATACTTGAATCCGACCCACGGACTGTTCCAAATGCCCTGGACCGCGCTGTAATCTTTGAACGCCACCAGGATTCCGTACATGGGAAAATAATGGAATACGAGCAGCGTCAAAAACCCCGGCAGCACCATTAGGTATAAGTACCGATGTTTTTTGATTCTCGAAATCGCCTTTCTCAGTTGCACGTTCAAACCAACCCCTCATAAAAATGTATACTTTTATCTTAAATAAACGTATGTGTATGTAGGTTTAACCGCATCATTTCGCGAAAAGTAAGCGTATTCAACCCGCAAAACCAAGCGTTTTTCCAAAGCGACCCAATTAAGTTCTAATACCTTTTTCAAAATTAACATATACGTTTTTGGCCGTCAATACATTTATAAACTTATAAATTTTATCGAAGTTAGTATACATTTTGTCGCAAATTGCGCTATAATAGAGTAAATGTCTGTTTTGAGGTGACTTCCATGCGCAAGGATGAAACGACTTTGCCAAAGTATCGTCTGGTGAAAGACTACGTGCTGTCGCAAATCGAAAACAACGAACTTGGCAAAGACGGCCGGATTCCGAGCGAAGCGGAATTTTCCAAACTGTTGGACGTGAGCTCGATCACCGTGCGCAAAGCGTTGGCCGAGCTGGTGAATGAAGGGGTCATTTATCGGGTGAGGGGAAAGGGCAGTTTCGTTGTCGATCGGGGCAATGCGGCGGACAAAGCGTCCAGCTACGTGACGTTCGTGATGTCCGGCAACGAAATGTACAACAGTTCGTATATGCAGATCATCAAAGGCATCCAAACTTGTCTCAGCCGGCAAAACTGCAAGCTGATCATCGAATTCGTCGAGAACGATTTCGAGCAGGAACGGGCGCTGATCCTGAAGCTGATCGAATCGGACAACCGCGGACTGTTGATTTATTCCGCCAATCCCGACGCGGCCAAAGGATATTTGGAGGAAATTCGGAAAAAATCGATTCCGTTCGTTTTGCTGGACCGGATTCCCTCGGGTTATCCCGTCGACTGCATCACCTGCAACAACTATGACGGCGCCTACGAAGCCGTTCAATATTTGATCGACCAAGGCCATCGGAAGATCGGGTTCGCCGCCTACGATTTTCACCTGAGCACCGAGATCGAGCGCTACAACGGCTACCGCCAAGCGCTGATCAACGCGTCGTTGACGCCAAACGACGATCTTCTGCATCTTCCGCGCGAGTTGAATTACGCCAAGCTGATCCGACAAATCGAGAAAGGCGAGCTGACCGCCCTGTTCTGCGCGAACGACCGGCGCGCGCTGGAAGTGATCGAAGAGCTGACGCAGCGCGGCGTCAGCATCCCCGACCAAGTCTCCATCATGGGGTTCGACGACGTCGAAAGCGCAAAGTTCGCCAAAGTGCCGCTCAGCACCGTGAAGCAAAATTTCGAAGCGCTCGGTTACGAAGGCGCCAAGCTGCTGCTGGACAAACGCGCCAATCATTCGCACGGCTACAAGAAGATCATGCTGTCCACCCAACTTGTCCTCCGCGATTCGGTCAAGACCTTGATCGAAGCAAAGCAGCCCCAATGAATCGCAAAAGCGCCGGCGACGGGCGGCGCCCCGCATCCCAGCCGCGCAAAGGAAACCCTCCGGCGAATTCGCCGGAGGGTGCGCTTTTCATTATTCATAAACAACCGTGACTTCAATGTCCTGGTCATAATTTCCGAACTTCCGGCCGAACAGGCTGATGCCGCCGGCGTGAACGGCCGATTCGCCGTTTTCGATGCGCAGCACGATGTCGCGGCCGACCACGATGCCGAGGTCCGCCGGCGTGACGTCCGAGATGCGCACGCCGTCCAAAAACGTGCCTTCGCGGCGGACGCTGATCGTCTTGAGCAGGCCGAACTGCGTGCCGAGATTCCACCAGGCCGGCGTGTACACGCCGCGTCTTCCGCCGAAATCGCCGGGACACGTCCACGTCCCGAGCGCAACGCCGTTCAGGAAAAAGGAGATGTCGGACGGCCAATGTTCATTGTACTCGGGCGCCTCGGAGCATATTTCCAGGGAAATGGTCAATTCCCGCACCTGCTGCCGCCCCACCAAATAATTGGGAATGCGGTACTGGACATAGCCGCCGGCGAACCAGATATGCTTCGCTTCCGTCCGTTCGGGGCTGGCAAAATAGCGCGGGTCGTCCACGATGCCGATGATCGCCGTCTCCGACGCGAGACCGCACGTCGGCTTGACCCGGTAATCGCTGTACTGCCCGATCGGGATGGACACGGAATACCGGTTGGAGCCGGGGATTTGCGGCGATTCCGGAACTTTCAGCTTCAGGGTGATCGTGTCGCAGTCCAGATGGCACACTTTCCGCCGGCCGCGCGTGCCGGAAACGCTCTCCGTGCGGACGATGCCGGCATCCTCCATCTTCTGCACGTGCTTGGTGACGATCGCGGAGGAAATGCCCAGCGCCTCGGCCAGTTCGCGGATATTCATCGGCCGGCGGCCGAGCAATTCGATGATTTTGACGCGGGTCTCCGACGCGAAACATTCCAGAACGTCCATGTTGGCCGTTTGGACGCGGATTTCCATGTTGTCACTTCCCCTTCTTTCCGTGCGATCGCCGGATTTCTCCATGAATGTTCGTTTCCGTGCGGCAGCGTTCCTTCCATTTTCATGAGAGCGCCGCTCCGGACGTCGCGTGTGCCGCCTGCGTGCGTTTTGCCAAGATGTGCTCCGATCCGGAGCACGCGCGAAGCGCAACGTATCCAACGCGAATTCATTATATAACCAATAAGTTAATTAATCAACTTGTATATTGACATATCGGCATGAAACCCTCCATAATAAAAGCGAATTGCATTATTAATTAATTAACTTATTAGGAAACTATTAAAACGACCGAGGGAGGGTTTTCTTCCATGACAGCGATCCCCCGCAGTGAGCATCCGCGTCCGCAGTTTGTGCGAAACGAGTGGCTGAATTTGAACGGCGAATGGGAATTCGCGTTCGACGACGACAACGCCGGCTTGTCCGAGGGATGGCAGCGCGGCGAGCGGCGGCTGCCGCAGACGATCATCGTGCCGTTCGCCTATCAAAGCAAGCTGAGCGGCATCGGAACGAACGATGTTCACGATATCGTCTGGTACCGGAGAACGTTCCGCGTTCCCGACTCCTTTCGCGGCAAGCGCGTGCTGCTTCATTTCGGCGCCGTCGATTACGAGGCGACCGTTTGGGTCAACGGCACGCAGGTGGCCTGCCACGAAGGCGGGCATACGCCGTTTTTCGCCGACATTACCGACGTCCTCGTTTCGGGCGCGGACAAAGATCAAGTGCTCGTCGTGCGGGCGCGCGACTACAGCCGGGACGTGACGCTGCCTCGCGGCAAGCAGTATTGGCTGCCGCAATCGGCCAGCATCTTCTACACGCGCACCACGGGAATTTGGCAGACGGTCTGGCTGGAAGCCGTTTCGCCCGTCCATTTGCGCAAAGTGAAAATGACGCCGGATATCGACCGGAATCAGGTGGAGATTCACGCGTTTTTCGCCGGAATCGACGGCGGATTGGGCATGGCGGAAACCGGCGGACGCAACCTGAAACTGCGCGTGCGCATCTCGTTTGAGGGCAGCGTCGTGACCGAGGACACCGTTTCCGTTCGCGGTCCCGAGACGGTTCGCGCCATCCATCTGAACGATTTCAACGATCACGGGCTTGGCCGCTGGTGGTCGCCGGAGAAACCGAACTTGTACGACATCTCCTTTACGGTCGTGGAAGACGATACGCGCGTGCTCGATGAAGTCGAAAGCTATTTCGGCATGCGCAAAATTTCCATTGAAAACGGCAAGTTCTGTTTGAACAACCGCCCCTATTTCCAACGGCTGGTGCTCGATCAGGGCTACTTCCCGGACGGCAACCTGACGCCGCCCAGCGACGAAGCGATCCGGCGCGACGTCGAACTGACCAAGGCGATGGGTTTCAACGGCGCGCGCAAACACCAGAAGCTGGAAGATCCGCGCTATCTGTACTGGTGCGACAAGCTCGGCCTGCTCGTATGGAGCGAAGCGGCCAATGCTTACGCTTATTCCGAGGAGTACGTGCGCCGGTTCACGGCGGAATGGCAGGCTTCCATCGAGCGCGACTACAACCATCCGTGCATTGCGGTCTGGGTGCCGCTGAACGAAAGCTGGGGCGTGCCGAACATCCAGATCGACAAACGGCAGCAGCATCACGCGATGACTATGTATCATCTCACCAAATCGCTCGATTCGACGCGGCCGGTCGTCTCCAACGACGGTTGGGAAATGGTGGATACGGACCTGTTCAACATCCATGATTACGAATGGCGGGAAGACGTGCTCGCCGAGCGGTACAGCACGGTGGAAAGCGCGACGAGCGCCATGCCGGCGAATCGCGTGCTGGCCGTGAAGGGATACCCCTATGCGGGACAGCCGATCATTGTCTCCGAGTTCGGCGGCATCGCCTACAAGAAAAGCGAATGGGAAGGTTGGGGCTACTCCGGCGCGGAGAACGACGAAGATTTCGAAAAGCGGCTCGCCGCCGTCTTGCGGCCGATGCATCAGTCCGGCGCCGTTCAGGGCTTCTGCTACACGCAGCTGACCGACGTGGAACAGGAAATCAACGGCCTGCTGACGTACGACCGGCAGCCGAAATTGCCGCTGGAGAAAATCCGGGCGATCATCCAGGGCCGTTAACCGGTCGGCGCGATCGATGCGGAGCGCCGGTTGGCCGGCACGCCGACGCGCAACTGTTCAACTTGATCGAAAACGCGGACGGTATCAACCTGCGCTAGCCGTGAAAGGCCGATTGGCCTTTCGCGGCTTTTCTTTTATTGTATAGTTGTGGAAATTCCATGCGTATGAAATCATCAGGCACTTGCAGCAAAGTGACGCATCCCCCCGCGACAAGCAGTTCCCGCAGCCGGATGGATCGTCCAATCGCGCAAAAAGATCGCGGCGAAAACATTGCGAAAACATCCGCACCATATTCCGTTAACACTGCCGTGCTAAATTCAAGAATGAAAACGTTCAAATTTGATGGAAAAGAAGGAGGCAACCCCGAACATGAACAAGGTGGCCGCGTTTCTCCTGGCTTTCCTGATCGCCATTCCTTTGGCCTTCCCCGCTGCCGCGTCCGCTGCGGAAACGGCCGCGGAGGGCGGCATCACGGTGGACTATGGCGATTCCGCCGCGATTCGCGTGCAGCTGATCGCAAGGTACGAAAGCGGCGCGGACTTGGCGTCGGGCGGGACGGAAATCGTCGCGTACGACGCAGGCAGCCGCACGATGTTTTCCGTAAACGGCGCGGAGAAGGCGCTGGATTTCATCGATTTGTCCTCCCTGCGAAGCGGCGGCGAGGTGCAAAATCTGCCGCTCGCAAAGCGCATCCCGCTCGAGGAACTGCATCCCGAACTGACGAACCTCGGCGACATTACCAGCGTCGCCAAACACCCGCACGAAGACTATATCGCCGTCGCGGTCGTAGCCGAACCGAAGACGGATCCAGGCTATGTCATTTTCCTGGATACGAACGGGCGTTACCTCCATCACGTGCAAGCCGGTCCGCTGCCGGACATGGTGACGTTCACGCCCGACGGCACGAAGGCGCTCGCGGCCAATGAAGGCGAGCCGAATGGCGCGGTGACGGTCAACCCGGAGGGCAGCGTCACGGTAATCGACGTCTCCTCCGGTCCGGCGTCCGCCCGGGCGGAGCAAGTCGGTTTCACCGGCGTTCCGGTCGTCGGCGACGTGCGCAAAACGATTCCGGAGCATACGTGGGAGCAAAATGTCGAGCCGGAATATATCGTCGTCTCGAGCGACAGCGCGAAAGCGTACGTCGCGCTCCAGGAAAACAACGCCATCGCGGTGCTCGATTTGGCGGAAAACCGATTTCTCTCCGTGCACGGCCTCGGATACAAAGACATGTCATCCCCCGATGTCGCGATGGACGCCTCGGACAAGGACGGCGGGATCGACCTGCGGCGCTGGCCGGTGCTCTCGGCGTACATGCCCGACGGCATGGCGCTCGTTGACATCGGCGGCAAGGAATACCTAATCACGCCGAACGAAGGGGATGCCGCCGATTACGACGGCTTCTCGGAAGAAGTCCGCGTGAAGGATGTCGCGGACGATTACGCGCTCGACGCGGAACGGTTCTCAGGCTATACGCAGGAGGAACTGGACGCGCTTGTTGCGGGCGGCTTGTTCGAGGACGATCAACTCGGCCGCCTGAAAACGACGACGTCCGCGCCGAAAAACGCCGACGGGAAATACGAGGCGGTATACGGGCTCGGCGGAAGATCGTTTTCGATATGGGACGCGGAGACGTTGAGCCTCGTGTACGACAGCGGAAGCGAGTTCGAAGCGGTCCTCGCGCGGGCGATGCCCGATTACTTCAATATGGACAACGAAGAAAATGATTTCGACAGCCGCAGCGACGACAAGGGGCCGGAACCGGAAACGGCCGCAATCGGCATCGTCGGCGGCGTCCCCTACGCTTTCATCGGTCTGGAACGGAGCAGCGGCATCATGGTCTACGATTTGTCCGATCCCGCAAAACCGCAATTCGTGAAATACTTTTCCAGCCGCGACCTGACGGGAGATGAAGTCGGCGGAGACGTCGCGCCGGAAGGGTTGACGTTCGTGCCCGCTGTCGACAGTCCGACGGGCAAGGCGCTGCTGCTCGCCGCCCATGAGGTCAGCGGCACGATCGCCGTGTACGAAATTACGCCGGCCGCGACGGTCATTCAACTCGTTCATGTCAACGACGTGCACGCCCGGGTCTTTGAAGACGCGAACGCCGGCATGGGCTACGCGAAGATGGCGGCGCTCGTGGACCGACTGCGCTCCGCCAACCCGAACACGCTGCTGCTCGACGCGGGCGACACGTTCCACGGCCAGACGTTCGCGACGCTCGTCCGCGGCGAAAGCATCGTGCGCATCATGAACGAAATGGGATTCGACGCGCATACGGCCGGCAATCACGATTTCAATTACGGCGCGGACCGTCTGCTGGAACTTGCCGGGCTGGCGCAATTCCCGATTCTCGGCGCCAATGTCGACCGAGACGGAGCGGACGTGCTGCCGGGGCACGCGATATTTGAAATCGACGGCGTGCGCATCGGCATCTTCGGCCTGGCGACGCCGGAGACGGCCTACAAGACGCATCCGAACAACGTGAAAGGCATCGTCTTCGCCGATCCGGTCGCGGAAGCGCGCAAGCAGGTCGAGCGGTTGAAGGCGCAGCAAGTCGATGCGATCGTCGCGCTCGTCCATATCGGAATGGACGCCTCCAGCGAGCATACGAGCGATCAAATTGCGGCGCAGGTCGACGGCATCGACGTCATCGTGGACGGCCACAGCCATCAGGTCGTTTCGCAGACGATCAACGGAACGCTGATCGTGCAGACCGGCGAATATTTGAAAAACGTCGGCGTCGTGACCCTGGCGTTCGAAAACGGCCGATTGACGGGCAAGTCGTCCCGATTGATATCGAAGGACGAAATGGCGGAAGCGGCCCCGCACGCGCGCATTGCGGCGTTGATCGAATCACTCTCCACGGAGCAAAGCGCCGTGCTGGACACCGTCGTCGGCCGAACGGATGTGAGACTGGACGGCGAACGCGAAACGGTGCGCACGGGCGAATCCAATCTCGGCAACTTGATCGCGGACGCCATGATCGCGGCGACGGGCGCCGACGCGGCGCTGACGAACGGCGGCGGCATCCGTGCTTCGATTGAAGCGGGCGACATCACCAAAGGCGACATTATCACGGTACTGCCGTTCGGCAACTACATCGTCACGATCGAAGCGACGGGCGCGGAAATTCTCGCGGCGCTGCAACTCGGCGCCGGCGACTACCCGGAACCGAAAGGCGCCTTCCCCCATGTCGCGGGCATCCGTTTTTCGATCGATCCGGCCAAGCCGAAGGGCGAGAAAGTGCACTCCGTCCTCATCGGCGGTGAGCCGCTGATTCTCGACAAAACGTACGTGCTGGCCACGAACGATTTTATCGCCGCCGGCGGCGACGAATACGTCATGTTCGCCGACAATCCGATCACGGGCCACTTCTCCTCGCTCGACGAGGCGGTCATCGAATATCTGGCGAAGGGCGGCGCTGCGGTCGCGGTGGAAGGCCGCGTATCGGTGCAAACGGCCGGCGGCGCGGCAGACGAAACGGCAAAGGGTACGGCGGATGACAGGGCGGACAAGGAGGCGGCCGGCACGGAGAACGGCGGTGTCACGACGTCCCCGCCGCGAGACACTGCATCCCCGCAAATCGTGTATGTCGTGAAGCCCGGCGACAACTTGTACCGCATCGGTCTCGCTCACGGCGTGAGCTGGCAGTCCATCGCCGAACTCAACCGGCTGGCGAACCCGCATCTCATCTTCCCGGGCCAGCGGCTGATCATTCCGTCGCGGTAATCCTCTTATGAAATCGGGCGTCGTATCCGGCCGATACGACGCCCGTTTGCTTTGTACCATATTTCGTCCGTCCGGTCGGTCAGCCGATCTCCCGCCCGGCTCCTCACTCGGATGCGAGCCTGCCGAATTCCCGGCCGATGGCCTTTAACAGCCGGCGGGTGCGGTCGCCGCCGAACTCCCAGAACATGATGCCCGCAAGCCCTTGTTCCTTCACATAGCCGCATTTGTGGCGGATCGATTCCTCGTCGTCATAAGTAATGAACGTGTCCCCGTTGAACAAATAAGGAGCCTTGGCTTCGTCGTCCCAATAGCGGGTGAACCCGTTTTTCCCGATATACTCCGCGTCGAGCGTCGTAAAATCGGGACCGTATTCGCCCGCCGCGCCGGCCAACTGATGCAGCCCGTTGTTGCGGTTCGGCACCTGCCGCCACTTGCGGGAATAAAACGCGGCGCCGATCACCATTTTTTCCTTGGGCACCCCGGCACGTTCGAAAATTTGCACCGACCGGTCCACGCTGATGCGGAACAAGTCGCCGGAGGACGTATACAAATTGGTGTGGTGGCCGGTCAGCGTCTGAAACGCGCCGCGCATGTCGTAAGTCATCAGCTGCACGAAATCGAGGCTGGACTGCGCCGCGTCCATTTGCGTGCCGTCGACATAAAACTGGTCGGCCCCCGCGGCGATCGTCAGCAAATAGTGCCGGCCGTCCCGTTCCCCCTGGCGGTCCAGCGCTTCCCGCATCGTCCGCAGCAGCAGGGTGAAACGGAATTTGTCCTCGGGACTCGAAGCGATGCCCGCCTGACTGTAACCGGGATATTCCCAGTCCAGATCGATGCCGTCGAACGGATACCGCTGCAATATGCGCACCGCGGATTGGGCCATCCGCACCCTTCCGGCCTCCGTGGCGGCCGCTTCGGAAAAACCGCCGGCGCCCCATCCGCCGACGGACAACAACAGGCAAACATGCGGAAACTTGCGTTTGATTTCCGCCAGCATATGCAGATTTTGCAGATGATCGACGTCGATTTCATCGTTGCGCACTTGTCCGAAAGCGACGTTGACGTGCGTCAACAAGGCCAAATCCTCGTCGGACAAGAGCGGCAAATTTCGATCGACAACGTAGCCGGCCGCAACATAAGCCGTTTCTCCCATGGTGAATTCCCTGCCTCCTAAATCTTTGATCTGTTGAACGCCGGGATGAGGACGGCGCCCGCGCGTTACGGGCCGTCACCCGCGGCGCTTCCCTGACCGGGCCCGGCTTGTAGCCGATGCCGGTAACGGATTTCACCCGCCCTGACCGTAAAATACGAAAACCCCACCTTCACGGTTCCGTCTTCAGACGAACCCATGTATTGCGGGTGATGTTCATACGGATCCAGCCGCGCCGCGATGCCCCAACGGCGGCAAACGCCACAAACAGGATGTCGAGGGAAACGGCTTCGTCGCCGGGCAGGCGTCCATCATTCCGTCGTGATCCGGAACAGGCGCGCAATCGGCGCTTGCTTTCCCATCTCCTCGGGCGCAAGCTTAACCGTCAATCCCCGATCGGATCGGTTGAACGAAAGCGGCCGGTTCGTTTCGGCCGCCTCCACCCGCGCGGCCTTCCCGGTATACGGAATCAACACGTCCAAGCGCTGCTCCGCGTGCGGATCTTGATAGAGCCTATACGCATAAACCGTCTTCTTCTTGCGCGTAAACGCCCACTCCCCGGTAAAATACGGCTCGCAGATGCGGGTGCCGTACACGCCTTCGCCGTACACGTTCAGCCATTCGCCGAGCGCTTTCATGCGCTCGACCGCGCCCCTCGGCAGGCGGCCGTCCGGTTGGGGACCGACGTTGAGCGCCAGATTGCCGCCTTTCGCCACCACTTCGAGCAAGAGGTGCACGAGCTGCCGCACCGATTTGTACCGGTCTTCGTAAGCGAACGAGAACGACGTTCCCATCGTGATGCAGCTTTCCCACGGAATGCGCATCGGCTTCTCGGGAACCGTCTGTTCCGGCGTCACGATATTTTCGTATGGTCCGCCGACGGTGCGGTCGGCGGCGAGCAGCCACGGTTGAACGCGCCGCGCTTTCTCGATCACTTCGCCGATCCGGATGTCCTGGCCTTTTTCCGCACGAACCCAGCCCGCATCGAGCCACAAGATGTCGATTCTCCCGTACCGCGTGCAGAGCTCCATGATCTGCTCATGGGTGAATTGCACGAATCGCTCCCACAGCCATGGATATTGCGCCGGATCATAGGAAGGTCCCCGCCACATGCGGCGGCCGCGGGCCATGCCCGGCGCCCAGTAGTAAGGCGTATGCCAATCGGCTTTGGAAAAATAAGCGGCGACGGCCAACCCCTTGCGGCGGAACGCCTCAAACAGGTGCCGGCAAATGTCCGCGTACCGGTGCGTATGAAACGGACAATCCCGTCCGGTAATGCGGTAATCGGTCGTGCGCGTGTCCCACATGCAAAATCCGTCGTGGTGCTTGGTCGTAAACAGCAAATATTTGAATCCGCCGGCCGCCGCCGCATCCGCCCACACCTCGGGCTGAAAACGGATCGGATGAAACGTTCTGTGCAAATCGAAATATTGGCGTTTGAACTCCTCGCCATCGCCGGTCCAGTCAATGCCGGTGCGCGACCAGTGAGCATCCTCGTCGCTGAGCGCCCATGACTCGACGACGCCGAGCTGGGAATACGGCCCCCAATGAATCATCAACCCGAGCTTTAGATCTTGAAACCATTCGAGCCGTTCCAGCAAGAGCGGATCTTGCGGCCGCACCCAATCTTCTTCCCTCGTAAAATCATGCGCGCCGGCTTGCGCGTCTTCCTTTTCTTCCATCGGATCAAGCATGTTCCTCATCCCTTCCTTGTGAGAGCTGCCGCACCGTGAACGGCATGAACGCACCCGCCGTCCGGCGGTTCGCCGGGCATTTTGCCGTATGGCTGTCTTTCTCAAACGTAAAAAACCGCCTTTCCCCGCGATTCCAATATTGTGAAAAATGAACAGTCATGTATGATGGAAATAAACGCATTTTTCGGCACGCGAGGAGGAGGTCGGATGAAACGCAGCTATTTCAAATCCAGACTATTCTGGAAATATTTCGGGTCCTATTTGTTCATACTCCTCATTCCGCTCATCCTCATGACCGTAGTCATATACGAGAGCGCGGTGAAAAATCTTCGCGCCCAGATCGAACGTTCCCACCTCGACCAGCTGACCCAAACGAAAGAAATGGTCGACGGGCGCATGAAAGAGCTCCACGATATCGCCTCCCGCATTTCGTACGACAACAGGCTGACGCCCTATTGGGTACACCACCCCTACTTCAGCAGCGAAGCGATCAAGGCGCTGGATCAATATAAAGCCGCCAGTTCGATCATAGACGAAATTTTCCTGTATTTTCATCAAGACGACAAAATCTACTCCTCCTCCGGCATGTACAGCTTTGACGTTTTCGCCAACTTGTTCCGGTACGAAAACCGGAAAAAAGAAGCGATCTACCGCGATCTGAACCATATCGAAAAACCGACGATCTACCCTTCCGACCAGATCAACCGCAAATATGCCAAACATTCGATGTTGACCTACCTCGTTCCGATCACGCCGGGGAGCACGCATCCGCACGGCACGATCATGTATCTCATCAAAGAATCCGCCGTCACCGGGCTGATCAATTCGATTTTGGGGAATTACCAAGGGCTGACCTTGATTTTTGACAACAATCGCAACATTTTGACGAGCAATTTCCAAGGGGAAGCGATCGACGAAAGCGACCTTCGTCTCCTTTATGAGCTTCCGCCCGGCATCCACAGCCGCGTCATCGCCGATACGCGTCACTCGGTCGTCTCCGTGAGGTCGGAAAACAACGGCTGGACGTATATGACGATCATGCCGAGCGCCCAGTTTTTCAGCACCGTTTTCCATATTCAAAGCCTCGTCGCGATTTTGTTCGCCGTCGCGGTCGCCGTCGGCGCCGCGATCTCGGTGCTGATGGCCCGAATGCAATATGAGCCGGTTTCGACGTTGACGGCATTGGCGACACATACGATCCGCGGCAGCGAGAAAGAAGCGTCCGGCGATTCCGGCAGCGAATGGGACCGCATCCGGGCCGCGCTGCAGAAATACAGCTCGAGGGTAGACCTTCAGGAACCGTACGCCCGCAATCATTTGTTGTCCCTGTTGCTGAAATACGGCAGCATTCGCCATTTGCCGGGCGAACTGCTGACGGCCTTCGATCTGCGGTTCGACCACCCCCTCCACTTCGTCATGGTGATCGGCTGGGGCGAACACCGGCCGTCCCACGTCAACATGCCGGAACGCCACGAAATGATGCAAATGATGACGCGCATCGAGTTTCCCGAACTGGCGGCGGCCGGCTACGGGGTCGAGCTTACGCAAATCGATCAAGTCGCCTTCATTATCGGCTTTCACCCGGATCCGTCACAGGACGAACGCGTCCGCATGCGGAACATCGTCGAAGCGGTCCGCGAAAATTTGCTGGAGTTCGTCGATACCGCTCCGCGCATCGGCGTCGGCACCTGCTATCCGAGCCCCGATCAATGGAACCAATCGTATATCGAGGCGTATACGGCGTTTGAAATGAGCGTCCCGGGAAATCCGGCCGCCGTCACCTATTTCGATCAGCTGCCGCATCCGGCGGAACACGTGTACTGGATCCCCAACCAACTGCTGATGAAGCTGTCCCAAAGCCTGAAGCAGGGAAGTTTCGAAGTCGCCTCCGAAATGATTCGCTCCGCCGTCCGCTTTTTGCACGCGCCCGACTATTCACCGATGCTGAAACGCTGCATCAGCTTCGATATTTTGAATACGCTGCTGAAAACCGCCGCGGAACTCGGCAGCCAGCATTCGCTGCACGATCAGGCGCCGGGCGTCGTGTTCAGCCCGTCGCTGGAAGAGCTGGAACGGAACTTGCTGAAACTCGCCTCCGACATTTGCGATCAAGTCGTCGCGAAACAGCGGCAGCAGGAACAATCGTTGATGGATCGCATTGTGGACTATGTGGACCGCCATTTTACGGACCACATGCTGAGTCTGGAATCGGTCGCCTTCGCCTTTTCCGTGTCGCCTTCCCATGTCAGCCGGTCGTTCAAGGAAAAAACCGGCGTCAATTTTTCCCAATACGTCTGGCAAAAACGCCTGGACGAAGTGAAGCGCCGCTTGATCGCGACGGACGATCCGCTGAAGGACATCATCGCCCAGGTCGGTTATTTGGACGCGCCGAACTTTATCCGCAAATTCAAGAAGGCGATCGGCTGCACCCCCGGCCAGTACCGGAAAATGCACACGTGACCGTCACGCGTGCGGCATGCAAACCAAACGCCTCCTGTCGAACCGGCATCGCCGGCCTGCCCGCCCGCGTTCCCGGCCAACAAGCGTGACCTGCCAAGACGAATGCATCCGGAGTGCAACCCAGCCAATAATCATGATCAGCCAAGACGAATGTCCACCCAAGTGCATCCCCGGCCAACAAGCGTGCTCAGCCAAGACGAATGCCATCCATGCGCGTCCCGCCAAAACGCGTGCCCGGCCGATTCGGCCGGGCATCTTTTCCCTATTGATTGGCCGCCCAGCGGTCGTAAGCCGCCTGATACAGTTCCACGATCCGGTCGCTGCCCATCTTTTTCAGCTGCGCGACATAGCCGTCCCAGTTCGACAACGGCTCCTGGCCGGTCACAAACTTCGCTTCCATTTGCTCGACATACGTGTTTAAATCGGACAACAGCGTCGACGCCTCTTTCTGCTCCTCATCCGACAAATAGACGTTCGGAAACGGCACTCTGGCGAACGGCACCAGTTTTTCGTTCGTTTCTTTTTCGATCCAGTCGTCGAATTCGGAGCGAAGCCCTTTCACGACTTCAGGATCGTTGATGCCGGGCGTCAAAATGCCGAAGTTGGGCGTAATCGTGCCCCGGTATTCCTCGCGGTCGATGCCGCCGGGAACCGGAAGCCATTCTTTGATGCGGTTTTCTTTGTCCTTGTATTTCCACAAAATGCCCTCCGGACCTTGATTGAACAACGTGGCCCCTTCGTAGCTGTACAAATAATCGACCCAGCGCATCGTCGCTTCCGGCGAAGGATTCGCCTTCGTAATCGCAAACGTGCCGTTGGCGGACATGCCGGGATGTTTGCCGTACACGGGCGTCCCTTCGATTTCACTGGCCACCGGCAGCATCAGCGGATCGTCGGTGCCCGGTTCTCCGCCCAGCGTAAAGTAAGGATGAAAATCGCTGAACAGCGCCAGTTGATTGTTTTTGCCCTTCGCTTTCTTTTGCTCTTCCGTTTGCGAGAATGTCTCGTGGTCCAGCAGTTCTTCGTTCCACAACCGGTTCAGGAACGTCAAATAGCCTCTGAATCCTTCTTCCTGCGGCGAGTAGTGCACTTTGCCTTCCGGATCGACGTAGATCCTTTCGCCGTTCACTCCCCAAAATCCGAGGAAAAACATGCGCAAATCGTTCAACTTGACGGAAGACAGCGGAATTTCATCCGGCAGGCCGTTGCCGTTCGGGTCTTCCTCTTTCACGCGTTTCAAATACCGGTACAGCTCTTCGGTCGTTTTCGGCAGTTCGGTCACGCCGAGCGCCTTCAGGAAATCGCCGTTGTACCACATCGGTCCGCGATACCAGACGGCGCCCTGTCGATAAACGGCAGCGCGTAAATGTGGCCGTCCGGCGTCGTGATGTTCCGGCGAATGTCCGGATGTTCATCGAGAATTTTTTTGAGATTCGGCGCGTACCCTCCGTCAATGTATGGCTCCAGAGGAATCAGCGCCCCCTGCGAACCGTATGTCACCTGCTCCGCCGGCGTCAAGTCCGCCGCATAAAGGAAATCCGGCAAATCCCCGCCGGCAAACACGAGGTTTTTCTTCGTGGCGAAAGAGTCCATCGGCACGAGCTCATATTTCAGCTTGATGTTGGTCAGCTTCTCCATTTCCTGCAGCGTGGGCATATCTTTCCAGTCCGCCATACCGACATCCTGCGACATGACCGTCAGCGTAATCGGCGTATCGACGATCGGGAATCCTTCTTTCCTGACGACGGGCTGTCCGGAGGACCCGCCGTCTCCGCCGTTGCCGCCGGAGCCGGAATCACCGGCGTTTTTATTGGAGGACATACATCCGCCGAGCAATACGGCAACGGCCAGGCCGAAGGCCAACAGCGTCCGTCGTGTCCTTGTCCATTTCCCCATTTTATGCATCTCCCCTCATTTGAAATGGTTATGAGAAGATCAGCCCTTCAAGGAGCCGATCAACACCCCTTGCACAAAATAGCGCTGCAAAAACGGATACACCGCAATGACCGGCAGCGTGGACACGATGATGACGGCATATTTGACGAGCGCCGCGATTTCCGCTTTCGTGTTCGCGGCGGTGGCGGTGGCGGCATCGACCATCGTGCCGCCTTGCGCCGACATTTCCTGCAGCACGAGGATTTGACGGAGAACGAGCTGAAGCGGATATTTGCCCGAATCGTTCAAATAGATCAGCGCGGAAAAGTAACTGTTCCAATGGCCGACCCCGTAAAACAGCGCCATCACGGCGATAATCGGCAAAGACAGCGGCAGCACGATGCGGATGAACAAGCGCAAATTGGTGCAGCCGTCCATCTGCGCCGCCTCCTGCAATTCCGTCGGAATGGCCGATTGGAAAAAGGTGCGGGTCACCACGATATTCCAGATCGAAGCGGCCGAAGGAATGATCAGCGCCCACATCGTGTTGATCATGCCGAGTTCTTTGACGAGCAAATATGTGGGAACGAGGCCGCCGCCGAAAAACATCGTCACCATGAACATGCCCGTGAAAAAGTTGCGGAACACGAAATCTTTTCTGCTGAGCGCGTAAGCGGCCGGAAGCGTGACCAACAAATTGACGGCGGTGCCCGCCAGCGTATAAAGGATGGTGTTCGCATAACCGTTCCAAATTTGCCGGCTGTTGAACACCCGCTTGTAGCCTTCGAAGGTGATGTCTTTGGGCCACAACCACATTTCGCCGGAAGCGACCAGCTTCGGATTGCTGATCGACGCGCTGACGATATACAGAAGCGGATAAGTCACGACCAGCAGCGCAACCGTGACGAAAGCGTAATTGCACAGCAGAAACAGCCGGTCCGCTCGCGTTTCTTTGATGGCGGTCCCCATGGTTTCCCCCCCCCTTGCCTACCACAAGCTGTTTTCGCTGGTGCGGCGCACGAACTGGTTGACGGCCACGAGCAGCGCCGCGTTGATGACGGAATTGAACAGGCCGACCGCGGTGGAGAAACTGTACTGCGCGTCCAAAAGCCCGACTCGGTATACGAAAGTGGAAATGACGTCCGATGATTCCATGTTGAGCGCGTTTTGCAGCAGCAGGATTTTTTCAAATCCGACACTGAGCAGGCTGCCGATGTTCAAAATGAGCAAAATCGTCATCATCGGAACGAGGGTCGGGATATTGATGTGGCGAATGCGCTGCAGCCGGGACGCTCCGTCGATTACGGCCGCTTTATGCAGTTCCGGGTCTACGCCCGACAGCGCGGCCAAATAAATGATCGTTCCCCATCCGGTGTTTTGCCATACGCCCGACAGCACATACACCGTCTTGAACCATCGCGGATCGGTCAAAAAATTCGGGGGATCGATTCCCAACCAGCGGAGGAAATGCATGAAGATACCGGTGGAAGGCGACAAAAACAAAATGATCATGCCGCACAGCACGACGACGGAAATGAAATGCGGCGCATACGTGACGGTCTGCACCAGGCGCTTGTACCAACCGTTTCGGATTTCGTTGAAGGCCAGCGCCAAAATGATCGGCAGCGGAAATCCGACCGCCAGTTCGTACAAACTGATGCCGAGCGTATTCCACAGCAGCCGCCAAAAATAATACGATTGAAAAAAGCGCTCGAAATGCGCAAATCCCGCCCACGGGCTGCCGAAGATGCCTTCCGTCGGAATAAAGTTTTTGAACGCGATCTGAATGCCGTACATCGGACCGTAATGGAAAATCAGAAAGTAAAAAAAGGCGGGAGCGATAAACAGATACAATTCCCAATTTTTCACGATCCGCTTCCACAGCTTGATGCCGCTTTTCTCCCCGCGGCCGTCCCGACTCGGTTCCGGAACCGCAGCATGTGGAAGCGCGCCGTCAGCCGTTTTCGCATTCAAATAATCCAATCGTCCACCTCCTTTTTTCCGCACATTCCGCGCCAAGCCGCGCATTCCGCATCAAGAGAGCGATTTCAAATTTTACAATACCGATTTCCGCGAAGGGCCGTAAATATGTCGTTTTGTCAATGCCGCAAACGCGATGCCGACAAGGGTTTCCGGCAGCCGGGAAGCCGGGGTGACAATTGTCGATATGGCATTTTTGATCTGCGGAAGGGAAAAAAGCGGGTGCGGAGCAAATTTGACCAGTTGCGATGCCCGGGAGGACAAGGGAAGCCGTCGGTGACGACGATGGTGCGGATTCGTCCGCGTACAAGTTTTCGCGGGAATTCCATCTTCGTTGCTGCTCTCATGGGTTGGATCGTATCGAACAAAAGCAAACAAAGAGGAGGGCGAACAGCCCCCCCTTTTTCGAAATCGCCGCAGCCGCTTATCCCTGGGCGGAAACAGGCATAGGCACAGTGAGTTTTCGATTCGAACCGGTTTACGGATTCACGGGAAACGCTTCAAGCGGTTCGCCGGCCAAAATTTCTTCCACTTCCTCGTACCCGGCCGGAAACGCAAAGTTGTATCTGGCCGGAAGAGCCAGCACATATTCGTTGTTGCGGCCGAGTTCCGTCGGTCCGATAGGAGCCGCGCCGATGTGGAATTTTTCCGCCTCCATGGCTTTCCACTGCTCGATCGTTAGGACCATAATCGGAATGTCTTGCCGCGGCTCCTCCTCCGTCCAGGCCGGGTGACGAACGATGACGATCGGGCCGGACTCGACCGTTTCGCCGGCTTGCGCGCCATCGACGGCGCGGCCTTCCCAGCGGTCGGTCACAATCGTGTAGCCTTCCCAACTTTCGGGGAGCGACAGCGTAAAACCGTAATCGGTATTGGTATATGCCACCTCGTCCGATTCATAGTCGCCCAGCGTCACGTCCTCGATCGCCCAGCGATCGTCCTGTTTGCCTACCCGCAGCGCGATCCGACGCTTTGCCGCGATTTCGTCCTTGACGCCCGTAATCTCGACGATTTCGCCGATGACCTCATAGGCGCCCTCGGATACGGCCGCGATTTCGCCAATCTCGATACGATCCGGCCACGGGCTGGACACCAGCCTGCCCGGCGCCTTCGACGGATCGGCGAGCCATGCCTCCAACAGCTTCGGAGCCACCCATTCGCCGTAATGTTCTTGAATGCTCTGCCTGACGATGTCTTCCGAAGCCAGCAGAGACACGAGCTGAAGCTGCCGGCCAAAATGCTCGACGACCGATGCGACGGCTTCCCGTTCCGCTTCTTCGTCGACTTCGGGCGCCGCGGTATCCGTTTCCGCTGCGGGCAGCGAGTTTCCGCCGGATGACGTTTCCCGGGGCTGGTCATGAGCGACGGCGGTGCAGCCGGCCAACAAAACTTGCAGCAGCAGAACGGCCGAGATGACGATTCCGGATGATTTACGCATGTTTCTCCCTCCAAGTCGTGTTTTGTCATCCGGACATTAGACGAGCGGGAACACCGAGAGGTTGCATAACGGAGGCCCGATTCGTTTGTTCACGACGGGGCGGACGCATGCGTGATACATACCCGACTAAAGCCCTGGCATATTCGACTCATTTAACTCGTGTATGTTGTGAAATCCACGTTACGGATCTATAAGCAAATAGTCGCGATTTACAGACTAACATCCTAGTCTATTAGTCGCTTTTTCTTATTTTCTATGAATTACCAGCTGTGATAAAATGGATTCGCGATTGGCAGAACGATATCCACCCCTTGGTTTGGCTACGCGTTCGTTCCATAGCCGGTTTTTCGCATGAATATGACAAAAATTGGAAAGAGGTGTCGCGATTGTCGAGAAAGATCATCCATTGGTTCACCGCGCTAGTGCTGTTCGCCGCGCTGGCGCAGCCGATTGGTGTTCATGCGGTCGATTTGACCGCAGAAGAAAAATACCAACGGTTGGTTGAACAGGGCATATTCGAAGGGTTCCCGGACGGTCAAGCTCATCTCGACCAAAATACGACGCGAGCCCAAGCCGCCAAGATCGTGACCTTGATATTGGGACTGGACCCGAATGCCCTGGCTTCCGGCAAATATACGGATCTGGCGGCAGCGGAGTGGGCGGCGGGATACATTGGCGCACTTACCGCGGCGGGAATCATGCAAGGGAAAGGCGACGGCATTTTCGACCCTTCCGCCAACGTCACCAAGGAGCAACTTGCAACGATTATGGTGCGGGCGTTGAATCTCGAAGTATCCGAAGCAGGGGACGATTTCACCGGCAATGTCTCCGATTGGGCCAAAAATTACGTCAACACCGCCTTGAAGGCAGGGCTGATTTCGCCATCGGACGATTATACTCAGCCTGTAACACGGGAATTGTTGGTCGAAGCCTCATATTATGGGTACAATATGGTTCAGGAGCAGCAGGCACAGCCGGGGATCCAATCCGCGGAACAATCCGGCGTGCGTCTGGTGACCATCCGGCTCAAGGGCCAGATCGATCCTGACGCGGCGTCAATCGTCATCGAGCGGATCGGCGAAGACGGCGAACGGGTATCCGTCGGCATCGACGCGCTGGAATGGAGCGGCGACGGCGACTCGGTCACGGCGGTCTTGAACGAGGACGCCGAAGCGGGCACGTATGAAGTCACCCTCACCGTCGACCAATCCGGCGAAAAAGCCGCGTTTTCCGAGCGTTACGAGGTCATGCCCGAAACGTTGACCAAGGTCGAGCTGGGCGGAGCGGACCGACTGCCCCGCGCCGACGATGTCGAAGTGCCGTTTTACCTGTATAACCAGTACGGCGAACCGATGTCAGCCCGGCCTTCGAATATCGTCGTCACGGATTCGTTGTCACCGCAAGCCACCGAACTGCATCCCGATCGGAACGTCTTGCTGGTCGATTTGGCCGGTCGGAAAGCGGGCGAGAAGATCACCATCTCTTTGCTCCTGGATTACCGGCTCCCCGCCATACGCACCTATGAGATCGGCGAAGAACCGGTCATCCGGTCCATCGAAACGGACGGATTTGTCGACGAATCGGGGACGCCTGTCGAAAGCTTGAACAAAGGGGAATCCGCTTACCTTTTGCTGCGCGCGTACGATCAATTCGGCAACGTCATTACGAATTTGCGCTGGCTGCAAGAGAATTTGAGAGCGGAAGAATCCGCGGAATACCGGCTGAACTTGCCGAAGCAGCTGACGCAAAGACCCGACGGCACGATCGCCGTCCGCGTGACGGCGGGTTCGTACTGGCGGGATACGTCGATCACCGTCATCGTCCGTTCCGTGTCGGGCGGCGCCAGCGTGCAGGCATCGATTGCGGTGAAAAGCGATCCTTCGTACTTCGCGCCGATTTCGCCGCCCGCGCCGTCTGCGACCGTGGCCGTCGATCCGGAATCGGTCGTCACGGTGACCGGCGCCACCTATTTGACCGTCACGTCGACCAATGTGGTCAATCTGTATTATGCGCTGCTGTACGAGCACGATACGAACGTTCCGACCGCGGAAGATTTGCTGAAGGTGGAAACAAGCCGTCCTATCGGAGCAATTGATTACGGGAAGGTAACGACCAGCGGCCAGTTGAGGCTGGGATTGAACACGTCTCTTGACCAAAAATACAAACTTTACCTCGTCGGATCCAACGCCGGCGGTTCGCTCGTTTCCAATCTGCTCGTCGTCGACATCGACACCGACTCGGACAACGTGTTCAATCTGGTTCAGCTTGTTGATAATTCCGATGAAATGTATTTGATCATCTCCCTAATTCATACGCCGACGGACGCCCAGGGAACAGTGTATGCGATCGTCAGCGAGCAGCCGATCACCGATATCTCCTCGCCGGACGATGTCGTTCAGTACGTATATTCCGGGAATGTGCCAAACGACATCGTTTTCAGAAGTATAGAGACCTGGACCGGTCCCTCCGATCAAATATTCGCCGGGGTCAATGACGGGAAGCTCTATCATGCCTATGTGGTGCTCGAGTATCGGGGCATTCGTCAAATGGTGCAGGGCACGCTTAACGACTTCTGACGGCTCCAATCGTCGAACATCAGGGAAATGCCGTTGAGCGCAAAAAACGGGGCTGTCCCTTGCGCAGATCGTTTCTGCGGGGGACAGCCCTTTTTGCGGTTCAGCCATTTGTGTTGGTTTCCGCCATCCGCAAACGTCACCGAACACGGGACCATCCGAAACGGGTCGATTTTCGCTTTGTCCGGCGCAAAGTCGACATTCGTGCGGCAGACGTTCCGATCGCGTCTCAAAACTCCTCGTACACCGCGGGATCCTGGTTGTTGAGCCTGCCGTCGGCGCGGGACAGCCCCGAAATCAGGTTCATTTCCGCTTCGTCCAAGGAAAAGTCGAAAATGGACAAGTTTTCCCGCTGCCGGTCAAAAGACGCGGATTTGGGAATGGAGATCGCTCCAAGCTGGTAATGCCAGCGCAAAATGATCTGCGATACCGTCTTGTTGCGGCGTTCGGCAATGGAGCGAAGCGTGGGGTGATCCAGCACGTCGCGGGCGCGGGCGAGCGGGCTCCACGACTGCGTGGCGATGCCGTTTTCTTCGTGCCAAGCCCGCTGTGCGGCCTGGTTGAAAAACGGATGCAGTTCGATCTGGTTGACGCTGGGCTTCACGCCGGTTTCTTTCACCAGCCGCTCGATGTGCTCCGGCAAAAAATTGCTGACGCCGATGGAACGGACCAGTCCCCATTTTTTGGCATCGATGAGCGCCTGCCACGCTTCTACGTAGAGGTCCTGTTTCGGGTTCGGCCAATGAATCAAATACAAATCGTAATAATCGAGGCGGGCCCGGTACAGCGATTCCTGGATGGCCGTGACCGCTTTGTCGTACGCGTGATAGCGGCCCGGCAGTTTCGATGTGATGAACAGCTGTTCTCTCGGAACGGAGCTGCGTCTGACGGCCTCGCCGACCGCCCCTTCGTTTTCATAATTGTAGGCGGAGTCGAGCAGGCGGTATCCGAGGTGGATGGCGTTCAGCATCGCGCCGACCCCTGCGCCTCCCCGGAGATTGTAAGTGCCCAGCCCGACGACCGGGATGCTCACTCCGTCGTTGAGCGTCATGTACGGCACCGATGGACACACGGGAAATCCCTCCTTTCTATGGTACGTCTTCATCATCAGGTTACCATATTGCGGCCGTTGTTGTCGCGCGTATGTCCAACGCAAAAACGGCCGGGCGCCCTGATCGGCGTCATCCCGGCCGTCCCGTGTCTGACGACTGTCCATACGCTGCGGCGAATCATCACGGGGGCTGTCGGGTGAAAGCCGCCTTTTCGCCCCGATATCAAGCGTGAACGCCGACGCCGAGCATCCGCAAAATGTAAACCATGCTCAGGGGAATGACCGACATGTTTTTCAGGAAGAAAAGCGCGGAAGTAAAAAATTGATCGTAATCGAACGCCTCGACGCCGATGACCGACATGAGCCCGTTGACGAAAGCGGGGTTCAGCAGCCATTCCAGCGTGCTGTTCAAGAGCCAGTACAAACCGACCACAAAAACCGCGATTTGGGCAAAAAAAGTCAGCGGCCAGTTGCGTTCCAGCTCGATCTTGAGGCTGCGGTTCCAGCGCGTCCAGAGATTTTTCCCGAAAACTCGGCGCAACCCCGCTCTGGACATCAGCGCGAAAATGAGAAAGAACAGGACGACCCTGGTGGACTCCACGACGATTTCCATCCAAAAAGGGGTACGAAGATCGTTCCACATCTGGATGAAACGAAACGTCGACGGGATGAGAGAAAGGAGGACGAGGCTCGGATGCGTGTAAAAAAACCGGATGCTCCAGAAAAACAAACGAATACCCGATTCCAAAGCCTGCTGCACATTTCCCGACATGGTCAGATCACGCCTCTTTCCGGTAAGTGTTGTCCTTTCGGCGGTTTGACGGATCGAGTATAATTTTCATAGATCCATCAAATGCCCGAAAACCATTTTGCTCTTATTTAAAGATTCTCTAATTTAGAGCTAAATAGATTATACTGGGAGGCACCGCCATTGTCAACCGAAGAATTCCAAACCAACGGGCGCAATGAGACCGCAATGGGACAAGAATTCAGTTTGGCGCTGATCATGTTCCATCAAAGCGCCGCCGAAAAAGTCGGCTTAAATTTGACGGATTATAAAGTGTTGGGCATCATCCCTCCCGAGGGGACTCCTGCCGGAAAGATCGCCGCAATGACGGGGCTGTCGACGGGAATGGTGACCACGGTGGTCGACCGGTTGGAACAGAAAGGATACGTTTACCGGGAAAACGACCCGAAAGACAGGAGAAAGGTGATCATCAAACCGAATTTTCAAAAAGTGGGGGCCTCGCTGGGACCCATTTTCCAATCGTTCGGACAGGCGATGGGCAAGGTGATGTCCGGATATACCCCGGACGAAATTCGCGTGATTCAAGACTATATCGCGAAAAGCACGGAAGTGTTCAAACAGGAAACCCAGAAATTGAAACAACGGAAGTCCACGCGCGATGCGGACACGCAGCTTTAGGTGATGCAAGCCCCAAACAACAAGAGATCGCCTTCCATCTTCGCGCTAGGGTTGGCAAAGATGGAAGGCGATCGTCAAAACTCGTTGTTGAATGGATCGTCTCCAATTCGAGTTCGTAAAAAACCCGATTTTCATCCTATTCCTCCGCACCGACACTCCATGAATCGCCCCGAAGTCCGGCTCCTCACGGTCGCTGCGGTACCGCCTCGTCCAGTCCTTCCCGCTCCAGCTTGGCGACGGCATCGGCGCTGACGTCGACCCGCTTCAGGAACAAGGTGAGGATCAAAGCGACGATGGTCACGCCCGTCGCCACCAGGAAGGAAAACTGTATGCCCGCAAGCAGCGACTGCTGCGCAATTTCCGCCTGCTTTTCCGGCCCGACGGCCGTCGGATCCAGCGTCATCAGCAGCTCCTGCGCTTTGGATTTGGCGTGGCTGTTCATGATCGTCACGAAAATGGCGGTGCCGATGGAGCCGGCCACCTGCTGAATCGTGTTGTTGAGCGCGGTGCCGTGCGGATTAAGCCGCGTCGGCAGCTGGTTGAGACCGTTCGTCATGATCGGCATCATCACCATCGACATGCCGAACATGCGCAGCGCATAGATGGACATGATATGAAAATAACCGGAATCGATCTCCAGCAAACTCAGCAAGTACGTCGATAAAGCGGTGAGCGACAGGCCGATGAACGCCAGCACGCGAGGACCGTAACGGTCGAACAGACGGCCGGTGATCGGCGACATGACGCCCATGATCAATGCGCCCGGCAGCATCAGCAAACCGGAATCCAAAGGCGAAATGCCGCGCACGTTTTGGACATACGCCGGTGTCAAGATCATCCCCGAAAACATCGACGCCGCAATGACGACGGAAATGACCGAACTCAACGCAAACATCGGGTAACGGTATACCCGCAGATCGAGAATCGGCACCTTCAGCTTCAGCTGCCGGATGACAAAAAACACGAGCGCGACGGCGCCGACCGCGATCGTCACGATGACCAGCGGATTTTCCCAGCCTTCCGTGCTCGCCGAACTGCACCCGTACAGCAAACCGCCGAACCCGATCACCGACAGAATGATCGACAGGATATCGATTTGCGCCGGCTTGGTGGGCATCACATTTTTCAGTTTCCAGATCGCCAGCACGAGGTTGAGGACGGCAAACGGCAAAATCATTTCAAACAAAAAACGCCAGTCGTAATACTGCACAATATACCCGGACAGCGTCGGCCCGATCGCCGGAGCGGTGATCATGACGAGACCGAACACGCCCATGACGCTGCCGCGTTTTTCGCGCGGAAAACTGATGAGCATGATATTCATCAATAACGGCGCCATCACGGCGGAACCGGCGGCCTGGATCATTCTTCCCGCCAGCAGCATGCCGAAATTCGGCGCGAACGCGGCGATGGCGGTGCCGAGCGTAAACAGCGACATCGAGGTGATGTACAGCGACCGGTTGGTGAACTTGATCAGAAGAAAGCCGGAAACCGGAATCAGCACCCCGCTGACGAGCATGTACCCGGTGACGAGCCACTGCACCGTGCTGTAGTTTTGGATGCCGAGATCGGCCATGATGGTCGGCAGCGCGACGTTCAGCAGCGAGTTGTTCAAAAACGACACAAAAGCTCCAAAAAACAGTATGGCGATCATGAGATACGCCGGTTTTTTCTCCGCTGCGGCATTCACGGGCACTCCATCTCCTTGGTGTCTGTCTTTTGATTGGACGTCTGTCTTTTTTCGTCCTGTACGATTTTATACCTCCGGTATAATTTTTTCAATATTTTTTTAAGGTGTGTTCAATTCCATTGATGAATGCGGCGTTTTATGCTAATACTTAGGTTGGACTATTCCCCCGGAGGAAACCATGAACAAACGAAAAAAAAAGATCGCCGAACACTCGCTGGCCTTGTTTTTGGAAAAAGGCATCCTCAGCACGTCCGTGCAGGATATCATTGACCGCGCGGGCATTTCGAAGGGCACGTTTTACAACTATTTTTCTTCAAAAGCCGAATGCGTAAGCGCGATCTTGGAACAAATCCGATATGAAATCAATTTGCGGCGCAGCGAACTCCTGGTGGGCAAAGACGCCAAGGACCCCGAACTGCTGATCGAGCAAATCTCGATTTTTTCCGCGTTGGGGGAAAAGCGGGGTATCCAAGCGCTTTTTGAGGAAATTTTGCACTCCGGGGACAAGGAATTAAAAGAGCTCGTACTGCAGTATCGCGTGCTGGAACTGGAGTGGTTGGCGGGACGGTTCATCGAGGTGTACGGGGAAAGCGTGCGGCCGCACGCGTTTGAATGCGCGGTTCTCTTTTACGGCATGCTGCATCATCTGTTGTTTTACCGGAAAATGACGGGCGAACAACCTCAAGATGTCCGCATGGTCGCGTCGAGCGTGATGCAGTACATGGAGCCGATTGTGGAAACGCTGGCCCGCCGGAAAACGGCGGTGCTCGACCCGCAGCGAATCGCCGCGCTGCGCGAACACTTGAACCATCCGCCCATCCAAAAAAAGGACGCGATTCGCAAGCTGCGCGAACTGCTGGAAGATTCGGAGCTGACCGAACCTCAGACCGATTTGACGCAGGCGCTGCTTACGGAACTGGAGCGGGACGACGTGCGGGTCGCGGTGGTCAACGCCCTGCTGAGGCCGTTCGCCGAAGCCTTCGAAGATTCTCCCAACCAGCCGGCGGCGAAAACGATCTCCTCGCAAATCTGGTATTACCTGAAACAAAATCATTAGCGTGCAAGGAACAGGCCGCCCTTTTTTTTGAAATCGGGCGGCCTTTCATCGGCTATCGGCGCCGGTTCATGTCCCGGGAAATAAAACCCCTCACCATTGCCCTCACAAGGTCTCGCTTGATCTTTTCGACGAAGTTGTCCGACGGGCTGATGATCGCCTCGTCCGCTTCGTCCTTTAATTGAAACGCTTCATCTTGTAACGGTCACGGATGACCGTTAAAGCCCGATTTTACGATGTTGGGGATTATAACGGTCATGGGTGTCCATTAGCCGCGTTTTTTCAACGAAAACGAGTTTTTGGGTCTTTTGTGGACATGGATGTCCGTTACGGCCAACGTCCCTCGATCCGGACGCCTACAACGACTCCGACCGAATCCCGCCCCATGCCATCCGCCGATTATTTGGCCGACGACATCTCTCCGTGCCCCGAGGCGGCGTACTGCCGCAGCTGCTCGTACAGCTGTTCGGTGCGCTGCGGATCGCGTTCGTTGTAAAAAATGTAGCCGTCGGAAAGTTTGATTTGGATATAGGGCGGCTGATTTTTGAACACATACAGTCTCGATGTTCCCAGTTCTTTCAAGCGAAAATGCCCGCGAGCCACCCGCTCCGTCGCTTCCCCGTTCACCTTCGCGCCGGAAGGAATGTCGTCGACGAGCGCCAGCTGTTCGATATCGGCCACATCGAACTGTACATTGTACATCGGGTATCGGATGTCCACCCGTTCCGGCGTTACGATCATCTCCGGGTCCGTCAGTTCGGAGCGAACGAGCAAAAACAACACAAAAGCCAAAATTCCGACCGTCACTCCGATAATCCCGCCCACGATGATTTTCCCCGCGAGGGTGCCGGTGTTGATCGTCATGCCGATGCCGACGCGTTTTTCGACAAACAGGCTGCGGTCCTTCGGATTATGGTAAGTGAAGCCGTTTCCCCAATATTCGTCGTCATCCGAATAAATGACTTGGCTGTCGGCGGCCAGCATTTCCCGCTCCGTCCGGCGGACGTTTCGGTGCGCGTAGAAGAACACGCCGATCGGCAGCAGGGTAAACAAGGCGAAGGAGGCCAGCCAGAAACCGTACATGTCCTCACCGTAGGTTAACGCCAGCCGGATGGCGAGCCATGCATGCACGTTTTCGGCGACGGCCACCCACCACAGCGCATACGTCCACATGCGGCGGAAATGCTGATTTAACGCGACATTCACCTCGCTGTTTCGGCTGTACACCTTCGTTTTCGAAGCGCGTACGGCCAAAGACAAGGCGGCCAGCACCGCGGTCAGGAACGCCGCCGCGATTCCTGCAACGACAATCCCTTGTTCGTAACCCAGCCAGATCAAGCCGGCCGACAACGCCGCGGGAACGGCGAACAGCGCCATGGGGGCCGCGCGTTCGTTTTTCAACTGCGCCACCCGAAGGTCGCTCCAGACCGTATTTCTGGGGCCGACATACCAGTTGTGGAGCCGCTTGGCGGCGAGGGTGTCCCGAAACGCCCGCCGAAACGGCATCACCATCCCGATCGTGCCGGCAATCATCCAGACAACGTAACCGATCATCTGATACGCGACCCACTTGTGCAGCAGAACGAGAAGAACGGCCAACAGCAGTGCCATGCCGATCGCAACATAGGCCATCTGTTTGTTGAAACGCTGCCGAACGCGCCGAATTTCCGCGGATTCCAGCGCTTCTTCGGGCAGCCTCACGGCAAACAGCAGTCCCTGCCGGTATTTGGACTGGGGCAAATAAACGCCGAGAAACGTTACATATAAAGGCAAAGCCGTAATCAACAAAATCGCGGTGATAATCGCCATCGACTCTCCCATGCAAGAATTTGGTAAAATCTTGGATTGCAAGCTGCTTCGTCAATTGCGGGCGGGGCGTCAATTTTGAATCGCCATCTGCGAATAGATCTCCGAGCAAAGCTGTTGAAATTGCGCCCGTCCGATCCCTTTCACGGAAGCTTGCGCGATCAGCAGCCGCAGCTGCCGTTTCAGCTTTGCCGCATGCTGTTCAACCTCGCCGCTGTCCGCGCGGGGACTGATCATGGCGCCGTGACGCCGGTCGATGACGATGTAGCCTTCCTGTCGCAACCTTGCGTACGCTTTATTCACCGTCATCACATTGATGCCCAGTTCCTTCGCCAGCTGCCGGACGGTCGGCAGCTTTTCTCCTTCCGCCAACTGTCCCGTCGCGATGCCGATGATGATTTGGTCGCAAAGCTGTTCATACATCGGCACCTCGCTGTCGTATTCCAGGGAAATGACCACGTTGCGCCCCCCTTCCCCATTTGGGAAAAATTAAGTATTATTTGTAATAATACAATACATACATAAAATGTGCAAGACTTCGCCGCGACAACCGTGATCTACGGAATTGCTAACTTTGCGATGGAGAAAAAAGTTGAAAAGCGTAGGAACGAATGTTCCGACGATCCGATGAGGAAACGATAACTTGGCGATGGAGAAAAAAATCGAGGAACGGATCGATGAAACGAAGCGGATGATTGGATCGACTTCAATAATGGCGTCGCGGCGATCGAACATGGATTGCCTGACGCAGGATCCGTGCTGACTCTGCACGCTGAACGGGGATTGGTATGAAATTTCGTCCAAATAGTCGGGGGAAAGCGGCCTGAAAAAGATTTTGTTTGATATTGAGCACAAAAGGACGCAAAGAAGCGGTTTGGGAACAGGTTTTGTGTGAAATTGCGCACAAATGGACCGATAGATACCGGAGGGGGTATGAAAATGGTACGAAATTCAGCACAAAAGACTCCCATTCGGGCGGTCTGCAGAGACAATTTAAACTAAAAATCGCACAAAATCCTCAAGAGCGGTTTGCGCGCCATGCAAACCGCTACGGCAGGAACATCCGTGGGGGAGGGTTGCTTCGTGCGCCACCGACAAGCACCCCAGCATCCGGCAGCCGAGCCGAAACCGCACAGACGCGTCTCCGGCGGCTTCATCACACCGATGGCCCCGTTTCGCCCGACTCCCGCTTCGACGGATCACTGTCCTCCGACCGCTCCCGCTCGCCGCTTTGTCCCGAATCGCCGCCCGCCGGCTCTTCCCGCTCCGGCGATTCCGCACCGCCCTGCGCACCCGGCTTCGCATCGGCCGTTTCGGAACGATCCTGCTCGCTTTGCTTCGCCATCCGTTCCAGATCGTCCTTCAACATGTCCTGCACGCTGATGTCCGCCAACGGCACACCCGAGCGGTGAGCGGAACGAATCACCATATGCCCGGCGACCGGGGCGGTAAGAAATACGAACACGATGCCCAATAACAGCCGTACGCTGACGATTTCGTGAAAATACGCGAAATGGACGAACGTCCCGAGCAATATGCACAAGATGCCGAGCGTGGCGGATTTCGTCGTGGCGTGCGCGCGCGTGTACACGTCGGGCAGCCGGATGACGCCCAGCGAACTGATCAGCGTGATGCCCGTGCCGAGCAGCACGAGGATCAGCACCACCCCTTCAACGATCCGTTCTTCGTTCAATGACGACACCTCTTTCGATGAAGCGGGACAGAGCAATCGTGCTCATAAACGCGAGAATGCCGATCAGCAAAATGACTTCCAGAAACGCGACCGTATCCAAATAGATGGACACAATCGCGACCATTCCGATGATGATGAAACTGAGCGAATCAAGCAGCAGCACCCGGTCGGAAATCGTGGAAGAACGGTGAAAAATCCGGTACAGGGCGATGCCCACCGAAATCGTCAGGCCAAACAACGACAAAAGCAGCAGCGCGTCAAACATCAGCCGGTCACCTCCAGGATCGCCTCTTCGAATTTTTGTTTGGTTTTCAAAATGCTTCGGTTAAACTCATTCGCGTCCATCGCATGGATATACATCACGCCTTCCCCGGCAACCACTTCCATGACGACGGAACCGGGCGTGAGGGTGATCAGCAGGGACAAAAGCGTAATTTGCCAGTCGCTCTGCAGCTTCGTTTCCATCCGGAAAATGCCGGGTTGAATGTTGAGCCGCGGACTCGTCACCTGACGAATGACGACCAGCGTGGACATGATCAGTTCCCGGATAAACAAATACATCAGCTTGACAACCGCCCACAACCGCTTTCCGTAAAAAGGTTCCGGAAAAAACCTGCGCAGCCCGTAGATCATGCCGAGACCGAGCACATAGCCGGTCACGAACGTGTCGATTTTCCAACGGTCATGCAGCAGCATCCACACCATACCGATCACGAGATTCAATAGCAGCTGCCGGGTCAATGGCGTCAGCCCCCCTCCGTACGTTCATTCCACGGTCAGGACCGCGTTGATATAAAGTTCCGGGTTCATCATCGTTTCCACCGCCTGCCCGACATAGGCGAGCACCCACTCCGCCCCGAAACCGAGAGCGATCGCCAGCGCCGCGAGCAGCACGCCCGGCGCCAGGGCGCCGATGCCCGTATCGTGCTGCTCGCCGGGAGAAAGCAGCGTCTCGCCCCAGAAACTTTGGACGAACACTTTCAACAGCGAATACAGGGCGAGAAAACTCGTCGCGAGCCCGATAACCGACAGCGCGTAATATTCCTCCCGGACTCCGCCCAGCAAAATCAGCGCTTTGCCGACAAATCCGCTCAGCGGAGGCACGCCCGCGACCGCCAAGACGGACAGCAAAAACAGCCATCCGAGCCAGGGCCGGTAGCGGATCAACCCTTTGATGTCCCGCAGCCGGTCCGTTCCGGCGATGCCGATGATCGCCCCGCCCAGAATGAAAATCCACGCCTTGGCGATCATGTCGTGAAGAAGATAATACAGCGCGCCCGAAAGCGACGTTTCGCTCGCCACCCCGATGCCGAACACCATGAATCCGGAGGAGATGATCACGTTGTACGCCAAAATTTTGCGGATGCCCCAATGCGCCACCGCGCCGACGGCGCCCAGGATCATGCTGAGGGCGCCCATGACCATCATCGCCGTATGCGTCACCTCCGGCTGATGGTAGAAAATGAGCGTGAACGACCGCAAAATGGCGTAAATGCCGACTTTGGTCAAAAGCGCCGCAAATATCGCCGAAATCGCCGTCGGGGGCACACTGTAGGGACCGGGCAGCCAGAAAAACAGAAACAGCGCCGCCTTCGTCCCGAACACGACCAAAAACAGCAGGCTGACGGTCGTCAGCAGCCCGTCCTGCCCCGCCGCGGCGACCCGTTCGGAAAGATGGGCCATGTTCAGCGTGCCGGCAATCGAATACAGATAGGCGACCGCCAGCACGAACATCGTCGACGACACCATGTTGACCAGCACGTATTTGATCGACTGGCGCAGCTGGGCTTTGGTGCTGCCCAGCGTCAGCAGCACGTACGACGCGATCAGCATCACTTCAAAAAACACGAACAGGTTGAAGATGTCCCCGGTCAAAAACGAGCCGTTCACGCCGCAAATCAGCACGAACATCAGCGGATAAACGTAAAACCGCTCGTGTTCCTTCCCGATGGAATGCCACGTATAAAGCAGACAGGCGAGCGCCACGACCAGCGTCGTGCAAACGAGCAGCGCGGACAGCATGTCGGCCACGAGCGTGATGCCGTACGGAGCCGCCCATCCCCCCACATACAGCGTTTGGATGCCTTCCGTCGCCACCGTATGCACGAGCGCTCCCGCAACGCACAGCGCGGCGATCACGCTGACCAGGCCGATGCCCCGCTGCCAGCGCGGGTATTCGCGCAAAAAGATCAGGATCATCGCCGTCACCAGCGGAATAACCAAGGGCAGTACCACGAGATTATTCATGATCGTATCCTTTCAGTTGTTTCATATCCTCAAATCCGGTTTCCACATAGGTTCGGTAGCCGAGAACGAGAATAAACGCGGTCAGCGCGAAATTGATGACGATGGACGTCAGGATCAGCGCCTGCGGAACCGGATCGGTATAACGGGCCGCTTCTTCCCCGAGCAGCGGCGCGGCGCCGGTTTTCAACCCGCTGACCGCCATCAGCATCAGATGGGAAGCGTGCGTGAACAGACCGGTGCCGAAAATGATCCGCAGCAAATTTTTGCTGAGCAAAAAATACGTTCCGATGGCGGCCAAAATCCCCGCGATGATAATCATGTACGTCTCCATGGTCACTCATCCTCGCTGATGCCGATCATGATCGTCATCGTCGTGCCGATCACCGCCAGAAATACGCCGATGTCGAACAGGACGGCCGTGGCCAGATGAATTTCGCCGATCAAGGGCAAACGGGCGTCGATGTAAGAATGCGACAAAAACGGCTCGCCCTTGACGAGCGGCGCGCACCCGGTGCATACGGCGAGGAGCACTCCCGCCGCGCCGACCCATTTGAAATCGGCCTTGATGATCTGCCGCACGGTTCGCGTATCGAACGCCAGATACAGAAGCACGATCGCCGAAGCGGTGACCAATCCGCCGACAAACCCGCCCCCCGGGTTGTGATGGCCGGCGAACAGCACGTAGACCGCGTAAATGAGAATGATGAACGCGAGCACCTTCGTAGCCGTCTGCAATATGACGTCCGTAAATTTCATCGGTCACCCCTCCTCGACGAGCGAAATTTGATCAGCGTGTACACACCGATGCCGGCGGAGAACAGCACGACGATTTCCAGCATCGTATCGAAACCGCGAAAATCGACCAAAATGGCGTTGACGATATTTTTCGCTCCCGCCAGCTCGTACGATCGTTCGTAGAAAGACGAGATCGGTTCAAACAGACGATGGTTCAGCGCGGACAGCCCGATCAGCGTGAACGTGACGCCGACGCCGATCGAGACGATCAGGTTGGTGATTTTGAAAGGAATGCTCCCGATATCTTTTTTCAGTTTGGGCAAAAAGTAAAAACATAACAGGAACAGCGTTGTCGAGATCGTTTCCACCACGAGCTGCGTCAGCGCGAGATCCGGCGCCCGGAACACGACGTAGAACAGCGAAATCAAAAAACCGATGACGCTGAGCGCAATGATGGCGGTCAGCCTGGATTTGCTGAAAATCATCAGCACGGCGGAAACGACGATCGCGACGCCGATCGCGTATTCGTACAGCTCCACGTCCGCATTGCGGGAAACGTCGAACACGAACGCGTTCTGCAAGAGCAGCGATCCGCCGGTCAGCACGATCATGAAGCCCAAAATGTACACGAAATAATGCCGCAAAATGCCCGTCATGTATGTACCGGTAATCTTTGCCGAGACGCGTTCCATGCCGGACAAGACGAGATCAAAAAGACGGTTCAAGGTCCACTTGCCGGGCAGATAATCATAAAGGCCGATCCATTTCGACAATTGCACAAACAGAAACGTCCCGACCACAACAATCGCCAAGGTCATCATCAGTTCGGTCGTCGGTCCGTGCCAGTGGGAAATGTGGACGTCGAACGTTTCCCCGGGCGGCAGAAGACCGGGCAGCGTCGTATGCATCAAAGGCTCGAACAGCGTGCGGGACACCGCATTCGGAACGAAAAACAGCGCGACGACGACGCTCGCCAAAATCACCGGCGGAATCAGCATGCCCGCGCTCGCTTCGTGGGACGGTTTGTCCAGCAGCTCCGGCTTGTGCTTGCCGGTAAACGTATGAAAGACGAGCATCATGCTGTAGATGAACGTCAGCACGCTGGCGATCCAGGCGAGCGCCGGAATCCACGCCGCCCACCAGTCCAGATTTCGGAACGCGGTCAGCGTGCCGGTAAAAAACAGCTCCTTGCTGAGAAAACCGCTGAACGGCGGAAGTCCGGCCATCGAAAAGGCGCCGATGATCGTCAAGGTGAAGGAAATCGGCATAAAGCTCATCAATCCGCCCAGTTTGCGGATGTCGCGCGTCCCGAGCTCGTGGTCGAGAATGCCGACGACCATGAACAGCGTGCCTTTGAATGCGGAATGATTGACCAGATGAAACACCGCCGCCAAAATCGCGCCGGAAAACAGCATCGCGGTTTCGTGCGAAAGGCGCGGATCAAGCGCCATGGAGCCGATGCCGAGCAGCGTCATGATCAGGCCGAGCTGGCTGACCGTCGAATAGGCGAGCATCGCTTTCAGGTCGACCTGCCGAATGGCGAGGAACGATCCCCAAAAAAGAGTTATCATTCCCGCGATCACGATGATCCAAAACCATTCCATATGGCCGCCGAAAACCGGGATGAATCTGGCGACGACGTATACCCCGGCTTTCACCATGGTCGCCGAATGCAAATACGCGCTGATCGGCGTCGGCGCCTCCATGGCGTCCGGAAGCCAGATGTGAAAAGGAAAATGGGCGGATTTGGTCAAGGCGCCGAGCAAAATCAGGCACATCGACGGCAAAAACAAGGAATGGTCGGCAAACCGGTCGGCGGCGGCGACAATGCCGCGAATGCTGAAGGTTCCCGTCGCGGCATACATCATCATGAATCCGAGCAGCATCGCAAATCCGCCGAAAACGGTGATCAGCAGCGCCTTCACCGCTCCGTAACGCGACCTTTTCCGCTGGAACCAGTAGGCGATCAGAAGGAAGGAAGAGATGCTGGTCAATTCCCAGAACATGTACAGCACCAGCAAGTTGTCCGAAAGCACGACGCCGAGCATCGCGCCCATGAAACCCAGGAGATAGATATAGAAGTTGTGCAGCGATTCCCGTTCCTTGGACATGTAAAACACGGAATAAAGGACGACCAAAACGCCGATCCCGGTAATCAAGAGCGCAAACAAAAGCGACAAACTGTCCAGGTGCACGGTAAAGTGAACATCCATGGACGGAATCCACGGAACCGAGCGTACGACGGGCTCCATGGAAGAACGCAAGGGATAGTGCCGGGCAAATACGAGGAACAATAGGAAAGGAACGACCAGCACAAACCAGCCGAGATGAATTCGTCGCACATATTTGTAAAGAAAAGGCATGGCAACGGCAGACAAGAAAGGTGCAGTGACAGCCCAGTGCAGCGAAGACAACATGCTACCTCCTGTTTGGAAAGTCTGTCGGCGCGAATTGCGGTTGATTTGCGGCCGATGGACCAACGGCGTTCAGAGAGTGCCGCGTTTTGATACGGTTTCGGAAAGGTTTCGGCATTGACAGTGCTATGAAGTAATTGTACCTTATACATGATGCTGCATCAATGTTGCCGCAAGTATGATTACCTTATTGAGGTGAAACGTAACATTGAAGACGACCAATATGGATGAAACCATCCTCGTCTGTGTCTATTACGGACCGAACGGGGAACGGCTCATCAAACGCGGTTGCAAAATCGCCAAAATGATGAACTGCCCCCTCTATATATTGACCGTGGATTCGCAGTCCGAAGACGAGTGGGACATCGAAAAAGCCCGTTATATCGCCAGGTGGAAGGAACTGGCGGCCGAAGCCGGCGCGGAGTTCATCATCAAATACAACGAAAAGCGTCCGGTAGCCAAGGTCATCGGCGAAGTCGCCAAAGAGAAAAACGTCACCCAGGTTATTATCGGCCAAACCGCCCACAGCCGTTGGGAAGAAATCACCAAACGGTCGTTTATCAACGTGCTGCTGAGCGAAATTCCGTTTGTCGATCTGCACATCATCTCCGTCACCCGCGAGTTGAAAAACAAAGAAGGGTTTTTCGAAAAGGGAATTCGCGCTTATTTGGTCGAGGAGGGAGAAGGGTACAAACTTTGCTTCGACCATACGAGCGACCAGCACGTTTACGAAGGCATTTTCTACAAAGAAGTCGGCACGGATTTCAACAACGGCGTATTCAAGTTTATGAAGGGCGGACAAGTAGTAGAAGTGCAGGTGGTGGACGATTACGTGAAAAGCTTGAAGGAAGACGACGACCATAAAGGCTGAGGGTAACCGTGGCCGCGTCGCCTTTTTGCCAAAACACAACGCGCGGGCTGTCTCATCCGACGACAGTCCCGCGCGTTGTTTGTTGTTCAAGCCGTATATTCCTTCGCCAACTGCTGCGACAGGCGGCGCAGCTGTTCCACTTCCAGCCGGTGCGTCAAGGTCAGTTCCCCGTGGTCGCGGGATCGGGTGTGGAAGCTGCGGTAAACCCCCTCCAGCATCAAATAAAACTTGGCGTTCACCGGATACAGATGATGTTCAATGAACGACGCCATCGTCAGCACGTTCATCAGCCGATCCGCCCTCTCCGGCTGCGATTTCCAGTTGCGGTACAGCCAGACGTACAGTTCCGGGTGAAAATTCGCCATCACCCCGCTGTAGCCCGCGGCGCCCAGCTTCAGCGATTCCAGCAGCGTGGCGGTGTTGGCGTTGAAAATTTTCAGCGCGCTGCCGTCGACCGCCGCGAGTTTGGCGCGAAGCTGCTCCAAGTCGCAACACGTGTCTTTCAGGAACGAAAACCGCCCCGTCTCCGCGCAAAAGCGCAGCAGTTCCGGAGAAATCAGCCGTTTGTACGGATACGGGCACTCGTAAAAGCCGAGCTTGATCTGCTCGGGCAGCCTCGTCAACAGCCGCTCCAAATTGCGCTTGAATACGTCGTCCGATTCGTTCTCCGCCGCCAGACGGTTCGTGATCAGCACCAGCGCGTCGATGCCGGTTTCGGCCATCCGGTTCAATTCGGTCACCTGATCCTCGAATCGGTCCGACACGTGCCCCGAAGCGATGACCGGCACCCGTCCGGCGGCATGCCTGACGACGGATTTGGCGAGTTCAATCCGCTCTTCCAACGACAAATAGAACATCTCGCTCGACTGGCATACCGCAAAAAGTCCGTCCACTCCGTGTCCGATATACCACTCCACCGCCCGTTCCAGCGAAGCCTCGTCCATTTTGCCGTCTTCCGTAAAAGGTGTAATCATGGTCGGCCATACGCCGTCCTGGATCGGTTGCTTCAAGTTGGTTTCTCCTTCCTTGGGCGGCTGCCGCCATCCGCCCGAACGCACGACGTTTTGTCAACACCGGTAACGGGGCGCGGTTTTGCGCCCGCCTCGTTCCGGTTGCTCTGGTCCCGACGACCCGCACCTTTTTCGCAAGCCGTTTTCCGACACCGGACCGCCGCACGTTCAAGGCGAATACCGGAACCGCCGAAACGCGATATTCTCTCTTTTCCAAGTATAGGTCAAATACACATCATGGCCGTCGGCTATGATGGCCGGGTATGAAAATTCCCCTTCTCCGTCTTCCAAAATCCGGGGAGCGGACCACGTTTGCCCGTTGTCGCGCGAAAACGACAGCGCCAACGGGGTGCGGGGCCCCCAGTTTTGGCCGACCGGATTATAGCACAGAATCAGCGTGCCGTCATGCATGCGGACGACATCGATGCCGCTGTTGTTGTTCGGCAGCGAGGTCGGATAGGCGTGCGTCCACGTCCGGCCGCCGTCCTCCGAATCGCTGCGGTGAATCCACCCTTCCGAACTGCGAAGCAGCATGTGCACCTTGCCGGGCGCGGATTCCCACAACGTCGGCTGAATGACGCCGCGGCCGTAAAATGACTGTTCCGACACCGGAATGTCGCTATCCACCTTCCGAATGTCCCATTGCTCGCTGCCCGGCACGCAAACCTCCGCGCTTTTTTCCCAATGTCTCCCCCCGTCTTCGGAGCGGTCGGCAAAAGCTCTCCAGACGCCGTCTTCCAGCGAAGCGGGCGCGAGCCACGCCCCTTCGGACAGTACGATCACCTTGTTGCGCACCGGCCCGCGGCCGCCGCGGTCGCCGGGCACAAGCTCTTCCGCCTCCGTCCACGTTCTGCCGTCGTCCGAAGAGCGTTTCACCATCGTGCGCCATTCCTTGATGGAACGGCCGACTTTGTAGAACAGGAACACCTCTCCGTTTCCTTTGCTCAGCAGCACCGGGTTCCAGTGCGGTTCCGAGCCGTCGCCCGCCAGTCTGTGGACGGCGCCCCAGCGGCCGTTCGTACGGCGCGCGCACCAGATCGCCGTGTCGTCTTCCCCCTCCCGGCTGCCGCCGAACCAGACGGCGAGCACATCGCCGTTCGCCAGCAGCGCGAGATGGGAACCGTGACAAGAAGCGAACGGCGGCTGCCCCTGAACGATTCGCTCGTTGACGATTTCCGTCAGCATTCTCTTCCCCTCCATGCGGCGGCCCATTCATCCGGAAGCCGCTTCTCCACATACGGCGGTCTGCCGATCCGGCAGCCCGGTTCTCGGCACGCCGATTTCCATGCGGTTCTTCGCCTGCGTGTCCCGTCGAACCGGCCGTCCGTGTCTCGGCGCGCCGCTCTTTGCGGCCGCCCGCTGTTGCGTTTATCCCTTGATGCCCGAATTGGTGATGCCTTCCACAAAATAGCGCTGCAGCAGCAAAAACACGATGACCGACGGAATGATCGCCATGCAGGCGGCCGCCAGCGACGTCCCGTATTGAAACTGCGCCGTGGAATTCGCGCCGCCGAGAAACTGCGCGATCCCGACGGTCAGCGGCTTCAGCGCGTTGTCGCGAATGGCGACCATCGGCCACAGGAAGTTGTTCCAGTTGGCGATAAAGGTCAAGATCGTCACCGTGGACAGCGCCGGTTTGATCAGCGGCAGCATGATCTGGCCGAAAATGCGGTAATCCGAGCAGCCGTCGATACGCGCGGCTTCTTCCAGCTCCTTCGGAATGCCGCGGAAGAAGCTGGTCAAAATAAACACGCTGGTCACGTTCGCGCCCGCCACCAAAATCAGCGCGGCGAACGTATTGTAAATGCCGAGCTCCGAAACGAGCAAAAACAGCGGCACGATATAAGCCTGGATCGGCACCAGCAGCATGGAGACGATCGCGGAGAAAATCACTTTCTTTCCGCGAAACTGCAGCCTGCCGAACGCGTAGGCGGCCGGAGCGGCCAGCACAAGCACAACGATCGTCGACAACACCGTGATGATGATGCTGTTGCCCATCCACCCGAGATACGGGTATTTGTCCAGCACGGTTTCATAGTTGATCAGCGTGAAACGATCGATCCACTTCGGCGGATACGACATGATCTTCGCTTCAGGTTTCAGGGACGATACGAGCGACCACAAGAGCGGGAAGAGGAAAATGACGGCGATCAACGCCATGACGATGTAAGCGACGGTTTTTTTCACGTTCATCACTCCTCCCTAGTCGTCCAACCTGAACAATCTGGACTGAATGCGCACGAAGACAATGAGGATCAGGACGGTCGCCAGACCGAGCACGGAACCGTAACCCAGGTCGTAGTTCTGGAACGCGACGCCGTACAAATACTGGACCAGCGTCAGCGTCGCCGTACCCGGACCGCCGTTGGTCATCACGAAGATTTGGTCGAAAATTTGAATCGTGTTGATCAGCGTCAGCGTCACGATCATCGACGTGATCGGTTTCAAGAGCGGCAGCGTAATGTGCAGGAACGCCTGTACGCCGGTGGCGCCGTCGATGCGGGCCGCCTCGTACAAATCGCCGGGGATGTCCTGCAAACCGGCCAAGTACAAAATCATGTTATATCCAAGGTAGGACCACACCGTGACGATCGCGATCGAAATGAGCGCCCATTTCTCGCTCGTCAGCCATTCGACCGGTCCCAGCCCGATCGCTTTCAAATAATAGTTGATAATGCCGAAGTTGTTCTCATACAGCCAGTTCCAGATAATCCCGACCACCGCGGGGATCAGCACGTACGGAATGATCGAGACGGTTCTTACCGCGTTGCGCAGCCGGAGCCTCTGGTTCAGCAATACGGCGATCAGCAGACTGAACACCACCAGCGGAGGCAGGGTAAAAAGCAGGAACAGCAGCGTGTTTTTCAGGGAAACGGTGAAATACGGATCGACAAACAGCTTCCTGAAATTGTCCAGTCCCGCAAAAGACGCCTCGCCGACGATGTTCCAGTCCAGAACGCCGATGAACAGGCCCGCGATCGTCGGACCAAACCGGAACACCAGAAACACGAGCAAATAGGGCAGCAAGAACACCGCCGCGACTTTCCACTGCGACTTGGCCAAATGAGACACCTCCCTTTCATCATGGGTGTAGGTCGCAAATGCCCGCCCGCAGCGTTGCTGCGGTGAAAAAACCCGGGATGCAGCCGGCCGGCCGCATCCCGGTTGCGCAAGGTGTGGGGAATCCGACAACCACTACTGTTCAAAGTCAGCGTGCGTCAGTCCGCCAAAATGGCCTCCATGTCTTTCTTCAGCTGCGCGGCGATGGCGGACGCGTCCTTGTTGTTCAAAACGGCATCTTGGGCGGCCGTCAAAATCGGGCTCGGCGCCGTGCTGGAGAACAGCTGCGTCGACTTCGGATGCGCCGGAAGCATGACGGAATAATCCAAGCTTTGGATAAACGCGTCGCGGCCTTCCAGACCTTTGGCGACTTCCATGCCGGCTTTGCTGGACGGAAGCTGACCGGACTGCGCCCATCCGCCCGAGTTTTGATCCAGCCAGGTGACGAACTTGACGACGGCTTGTTTCTTCTTGTCGTCCAAGTCTTTTTTCGGGAACGTGAGAATTTCGGCCGCCCCCCACACGGCAGGCTGCTCAAACACCTGCGGGTACGGCGCGCTGCCCCATTCGATGTCGGAACCGGCCAGTTTCGGAATTTGCCACGGACCGTCGACGAACATGGCCACGTTGCCGCCGACGAAGCTGTCTACGGCGGATTTTTCGCCCTTCGGTACGACGTTGTACTTGAATACGAGATCCTGCAGGAATTTCACCGCATTGACGAATTTCTGCTCGTCCATCTCGATGGCGGTCATGTCTTCCGTGAACGGACGTTCGTTTTGCTGCGCCAAGAGTCCGAGAATTTGGTAGAAAATATGGTGGTTCATGTTGAACGACAAACCGTATTGCTTGATGTTGTTCGGATCGAAACCGTCTTCATCCGCGCGCTTGCCGTTGGTGTCGATCGTCAGTTTGCGCGCCATGGCGATCAGCTCTTCGCCGGTTTTGGGAGGTGCGCTGAATCCCGCTTCTTCCAGCATCGCTTTGTTGTAAAACAGTCCGTGCGTATGCACGTCGAGAGGAACGCCGTATTGCGTGCCGCCGTAGAACGTGCCTTCCCAAGCGAAATCGGAATAGTCGTCTTTGTTCAAGTTCAATTCATTCACCATGCTCGCATCAAGCACGTTCATTTCCGCAAACTGGCCGAGTTCAAACGGATGCATCGCCAAAATTTCCGGCGGATTGCCGCCGCGGACTTCGGTCAGGAATTTGGTGAACAACGGGGTCCACTGCATCGAGGTGAACTCGACATGAACTTCATTTTGCTCGCGGTTGAACTGGTTGACCAACTCCTGCATCGTGTTGAGGTCGGCTCCAGTCCAACCGCCCCAATAATCGATCCGGACTTTCTCGCCCGTACCGGCTCCGCCGGCGTTGTTATCCGAGGCTCCGTTTCCGCCTCCGCTGTTTTTCGGATCGGAAGCGCATCCGACCGCGATCATGGAGATGATGACGGCCAAGGCGACCGTTTGAAGCCATCCGAATTTTTTTCTCATGTTCTTCCTCCTCCTGTTCAATCAAAGTATGTTATGAGCCGACGAAAAACATACGGGTGTTCTTTACGATGTTCTCTATCTCGGACAGGGACCCCCTTCACCTCCTTGCGTTAATGTTCTCGTGAATGCGCTTGCGCTCAGGTTCCGATGATGCGCATGCGATTATCCGCACGTTTCACGCACGACGATAGAAGTCTCGAACAGCTTGTCGACTTTGTGGCCGGATTTGTGTTGCATCATGTCGGCGAGCAGCTTCACGCATTCCTTGGCCATTTCCTCTACCGGCAAATGAACGGTCGACAGGCTCGGCACCGTAAAACGGGTTACGCTTTCATTGTCGTGCCCGATCAGTTCCACTTGTTCCGGCACGCGTATCCCCAATTCGTGCAGCGCGTGCAAAATGCCGACCGCCATCTGATCGCTGGTGGCGAAAATCGCCGTGGGCAGATCGCCGCCTGTCGCAAACAGCTGCTTGGCGGCCGTGTATCCGCCCAGTTCGGAGTAGTCCTCGTAAACGATGTGATGTTCCAAAAGCTCCATCCCCAGCTCGCGCGCTTTGGCGACAAAGCCGTCCTTTCTGAGCCGGATCGCTTGCGAGGATACGTCGGGCATGACGAGTCCGAGGCGACGATGGCCCCGTTCGGCAAACTTCTCCGCCACCATCTGGCCGGTTTTGAAGCTGTCGACCGAAACGGTGTTATATTTGGAAGATCGGCGCTGATACAGCACGATCGGCACGTTCAGGTCCGATTGTTCCAAAAACAGCTCATCCTGCTCCGTCGTATTGGCAATAATGGCGCCGTTGAACCGGGTGCCGGTCAACAGGCTGCGCACTTCGCTCAGCATGTTGTCGACGAACGGCACAATCAACAATTCATACTCGTCCTCGAGCTCCGACAATCCTTGCTGAATGCCTTTGAGAAACCTGCCGACAAGATGGGCGCGGGTATCCAGCGTCCACATCAACGCGATGATCGGCAGCACCTTCTCCCCCCCGCTGCGCAGCCGGCGGGCGGAGATGTTGGGTTGATAGCCCAACTGCCGGGCGGCCTCAAGAATGCGCTGCTGGGTTGCCGGAGAGATGCGGTAATAGTCTCCTTTGCTGTTCAGCACCATGGAGGCCGTGCTTTGCGAAACGCCCGCCAGTTTGGCAATTTCTTTGATGCTTACCAACCGAAGTTCCTCCCTGCCACAAAGTGATTCGAGAACCCCGACGTCGGGTATTACGGTGTTGCCATGGACTAAATCGTTTTGCTAATACGTTCTGCTAAATCGTTTTGCTAATACGTATTAACAATATATAATATAACCGCTTTCAAGTCAATACCGTTTTGGCCCAAAACGACAAAAACGCCGGCGGTGTCGGTTTTTCTCCCGATACCGCCGGCGTGCACGCGGCAACCGATCGGCTATTCATGTTCGACAAATTCAAACTCGAAATCGGCAATTCGCACCGTTTGGCCGTCCTTGGCCCCGCGTTCGCGCAGGGCGCGGTCGACGCCGATGCGCCGCAAATAGCGGGCGAAACGCAGCACCGCGTCATGGGAATGCAGCTGCGTGCGCTTGAGCACTTTTTCAATCGCCGGGCTCTCGACGATAAAGACGTCATTTTCCCGGCGAATCGTAAACTGCTCGGCATCTTCCGCACCCTCAAAGCGATAAACCATGCGTTCGCCCGTGGGCGCGGCGAGATCTTCCGCGAGCGACGCGGCGGGAATCGCGTCCAGCAGATCGGCCGTCTTGTACAGCAACTCCTGCACGCCTTGGCGGGACACGGCGGAAATCGGATACACGCCGGCGACCTCCGGCCTGACCGATTCCCTCCCGTTTTGCCATTCCCGCAGCTTGTCGTGAAACTCGCGCAAATTCGCTTCCGCTTCGGGCAAATCCATCTTGTTCGCCACGATCAATTGCGGACGATCAAGCAGCTTCGGATTGTACAGTTCCAGTTCGCGGTTGATCTGGAGCCAGTCTTCAAACGGATCGCGCCCCTCCATGCCCGACATGTCCACCACGTGCAGGATCAGGCGCGTGCGCTCCACATGGCGCAAAAACTCATGGCCGAGTCCGGTGCCCGCATGCGCTCCTTCGATCAATCCGGGCAAATCGGCCATGACAAAGCTGCGCTCATCCCCCAGATCGACGACGCCGAGGTTGGGCGACAGCGTCGTAAAATGGTACGCTCCGATTTTCGGCTTGGCTGCGGAAACGACGCTGAGCAGCGTCGACTTGCCGACGCTCGGGAAGCCGACGAGCCCGACATCCGCCATCACCTTCAGTTCCAGCACGACCCAGCGCTGTTCGCCTTCTTCTCCGTTCTCGGCAATGTACGGCGCGGGATTGCTCGGCGTGGCAAAGCGGATGTTTCCGCGGCCGCCGCGGCCGCCGCGGGCGACCACAAACTCCTGGCCGTGACGGGTCAGATCGGCCAGAACCGTGCCGGACGCCTCGTCGATGACGACGGTTCCCGGCGGAACGCGCACGATCAAATTGCGGGCGCCGGCGCCGTTCTGGCTCTTCGGCTTGCCCTTTTCCCCGTCGTCCGCCTTGAAATGCCGCTGATACCGGAAATCCATCAGCGTGCGCAAACCTTCGTCGACGCGAAAGATGACGTCGCCGCCTTTGCCGCCGTCACCGCCCGCAGGCCCGCCGTCGGGCACGTATTTCTCGCGCCGGAAAGCGATCAGTCCGTCGCCTCCGTCGCCGCCTTTCACGAAAATTTTCGCTTTGTCGACAAACATCCCCTCACCTCCCGTCCATGTCTTCCCGCACCGGTATGCGCAGGTCGACTTGCACCGACGCGCTCCCGAAGTCGGCCGTCCACATCCGCCAACCGGCCGCCGCCTGGCGTTCCACTTCCTGTTCCAGACGGCTGCGGTCGTATTCTCCCGCGTATTCGAAACGAACGTGCAGCGCGCCGTCTTCCACCTTCATGCCGAGGCGCAGTTCGCGTTCCCCGTCGCCGCGCGCCGCAGCGAAAAAATGCTCCACCAAGCGCTTCACCTGCTCGGCGGCCCACTGCGGATCATCCAGCAGCCGGTCGAGCTGCAAATCCGGTGTCATGCTGCAGCGAAGGCGCACCGGGTACTCTCCGGTTTGGCACAAATACAAAAACAGCGCCAGCCTGGGATGCCCGAGCTTGAACAGCGCGCTTTCGCTCGCGGCTTTTTCCTTTATCATTTCCATATGTTTCATCAGTTTATCATACTTCTTCAGCCGCGCGTATCCGATCAGCAGCTGGATGTCGTTCATCCACTCATGCCGGAACAGACTGAACGCCCGTATGTAAAAATCATGAATCCTCGCTTCCATTTGCGCCAGCATTTGCCTGCACTCTTCCTCGCTGAAAACGCCTTCTTCGGAACGGGAAGACCTTCCCGCAGCCGACGATAGCAGGTCAGAAAACCAATCCGTATCCCACAACCCATCCATATCCAAAAAACGATCCATAAACGTACCGGCTCCCCGTCTCGCCATAAACAGAAACGGCGACGCATGGCGTCGCCGATTTCCCTCATTATTCAGCGGCAGCGGCCACCGTCGACCGATCCACCGGGTACACGCTGACTCTCTTGCGATCGCGTCCCCAACGCTCGAACTTGACGATGCCTTCCGCTTTGGCAAACAGCGTGTCATCCGATCCGATGCCGACATTGACACCCGGATGAATTTTCGTTCCGCGCTGACGAACGAGAATGTTGCCGGCTTTCACATACTGACCGTCGCCACGCTTGACGCCAAGGCGTTTGGCGATGCTGTCGCGTCCGTTCTTGGTCGAGCCGACCCCTTTTTTCGAAGCGAAAAACTGCAGGTTCATCTTCAACATGGCAGTTCCCTCCTTTATCGAAATTTGGTCGTGATTTTCATATATTTGCCGTAAGATCGCCCGATATCGTTCAACATGACGACCATCGATTCCAACAGCAACTGCAGCCGTTCTTCCCGGGCGGCGTCCGCCAATTTCGGCACTTGCGCCTCAAGGCGTCCTTCCCGCTCGTCGGTCGTGCAATCCAGCGTGACGCCAAGCAGCGCCTCCACCGAATTGACCGTACCGAAAGCGACCGCCGACACGCCGGCACAGACAATATCTTTGCCGGGTTCGGCGTATTGGGCGTGACCAACCAGCGTAAAACCGGCGATGCGCCCGCTCTGACGCTCCCGTACTACGGTGACGCGGATCATCGTGTTCGCTCCGGCGGCGTATTAAGCCTGGATCTTTTCGATGACGACTTTGGTGAACGGCTGGCGGTGACCCTGCTTGCGCCGATAGTTTTTCTTCGGCTTGTATTTGAAAACGATCAGCTTGCGGCCTTTGCCTTGTTCCTTCACCTTCGCGGAAACGGATGCGCCGGCCACAAACGGCGTTCCGGCCACCAGTCCGTCTTCCTTGGACACGGCGAGCACCTTGTCGAACGTGACCTGCTCTCCTTCGGCGGCGTCGAGCTTCTCCACGACGATGACGTCGCCTTCCTGCACCTTGTACTGCTTGCCTCCGGTTTCAATAATCGCGTACATCTTAGCACCTCCTCATGTCCGAGACTCGCCGAATCCTAGGCGGGACGCATGTCCGCTTCGCATGCCCGATTCGCGCGGTTGCAGCATGACGATGCCGCACACTCGAATAATAATATCACAAAAGCGCGAAAAAAACAATGCGCCGCTCCCTGCCGGCGCCGCTTCGCACATGCACCGCGATGCAAGCGTAACTTCCGCTCGTACGCCGCTTTATACATCGCTGCCACCCATTCTGCGCTTCAACCGTTTCGCGCGTGCACCCAATGCGACGATGCCGTCTTTGCGGCCGCAGCCTGTTCAGCCGCGATCCGGCACTTTGCCGGTGCCCATGCAGTGCGGACAAATGCCGGCGGCGCTCGTATCGATCGGTTCGCGCACTTTTTTGCGCGTCATTTCCAAAAGACCGAGCTTCGTCCAGCCGACCGCGACGCATTTCGTCCGGTCCTGCCGGACCAACTCCTCCATTCGCCGCAAAATTTGCTCCCGGTGCCGCTCCTCATCCATGTCGATGAAATCGACGATGATGATGCCGCCCATATCGCGCAGCCTCATGAGCCGCGCAATCATTTCCGCCGCTTCCAGGTTGGCGGCGAACACCGTCTCCTCGAGATCGACCGATCCCGTAAATTTGCCCGTATTGACATCGATGACCGTCAGCGCCTCCGTGCGTTCGATCACGAGATACGCTCCGCTGTCCAGCCAAACCTTGGGCCGAAACAGCTGGTCGAGCTGTTCCTTGACGTTGAACCGGTCGAACACCCGCTCCGACGCCGGCACGTAGCGAACGCGATCCGCCAGTTCCGGGGAAATGCGCCCGAGATACGCGGACGCCTCCTTGGCGAAGCGTTCGCTGTCGATGACGATGTCGCTCACTTCGTCGGTGAACATGTCGCGAATGACGCGCGGAATCAGATCCAGTTCGCGGTACAGCTCGGCCGGCGCCGCCGCCGATTGGACCGCGCCGCGAATGCTGTCCCACAATTCGCGCAAAAATTCCAAGTCCGAGCGGATCGCTTCCTGCGTCGCGCCGTCGGCCACCGTCCGCACGATGATCCCCTCGCCGGGACGCCGCAGCGATTCGGCGATGCGCTTCAGCCGGGCGCGTTCGTCGTCGGCTTCAATTTTGCGGGAAATGGCCACATAATCCGCTTCCGGCATGTAAACGATCCAGCGGCCGGGAATGGAATAGTGCGTCGTGACCCGCGCTCCCTTGGAACCGACGGCCTCCTTGGCCACCTGAACGACGATTTCCTGTCCGCTTCGCACCAGTTCGGTGATCGAAGGCTTCGGATTCGGCTGTTTCTCCAGATGCGCCGGCAGCAGATCGTTAATATACAAAAACGCGTTCTTTTCCTGGCCGATGTCGACAAACGCCGCCTGCATGCCGGGAAGCACGTTGACGACCCTGCCTTTGTAGATGTTGCCGACCGTCTGCGCCGCATCCGTCGCCTGGACAAAATAGTCGGTCAGTTTGCCGCCGTCCAAAAGCGCCACTTTCGTGACCCGTTCTTCACAATGCATCACAATCCGTTTCACGACGACACCCCCGCTTCTTTTTATTTTACATGAAAACGGGGCCTTGTCCACGAGGAGAAATTTCCCGCCGGCGGCGGAAACTTCCGCGGCGACAAATACGTTTTCAACAGCACGGTGTCCGGCACGACCGCCCGCGGGACGCCGGATCCGTTGACGACATAAAACAGGTGCCGCCGTTCCCTTTTCATCAGTTTCAGCATGTCCGAAATCGGCGTGGACTGGCCGACGACAATCGGCTCGGCCGCGTCCGCGCGGCCGGCGAATTCGCCGGAGGAGAGCGACCGGTGCACGAGAAAGCGCATGAACTGAAACGGGACGTGCTTTCGCGCATACCAGTTTGTCCACCATAAAAACAGACCGATCATGAGCAGATTCAGGTGAATGCCGGAAGACGGCGCGCGCCACAAGGAAAAGCCGATAATGAACAAACTGATGGCGAGGCTGATCCAGACGCCGAGCGTCAAACAGCGGTAATAGGGCATCATAAGGCTCATGAGCGACTGCATCACCTTGCCGCCGTCCAGCGGCAGCGCCGGCAGCAAATTGAACAGGCCGATCATGAGATTGGCCTGGACAAAGTAAGCCGTCCACGGACCGGACCATACGCCCGCCCATTCCAGCGCATAGGCGACGGCAATCATGAAGGCGTTCTGGACCGGGCCGGCCAACGCCACCGCGATTTCCTGCCACGCCGGCACGATGCCGGACTGCTCGACTTCGAGCACGCCGCCAAAAGGCAGAAGCTGCAGGCGCACGACGCGCCAACCGAACCCCGACGCCGCGCTGAGATGGCCGAGTTCGTGGATCAGCACGATGCCGAACAGCACGAGCAGTTCCGCGACATAACCGGTCAGGACGGACAACAGCGCGACGATGGCGAACAGGGGATGAAGACGGATGCGGAGCCGCCCGATCGTCATGGATGCCCCATCAATTCCGCCGGATCGAGAAACCGGTCGTCCTTCTGCACGGAAAAGTACACGAGACCGCTTTTTCCGTCCGGCGCCTTCGCCGCCGTGCCGATCACCGCGCCGCCTTCGACCCAGTCGTTTTCCCGCAAGTCCGTGGAAGCGAGATATCCGTAAATCGTCCGGATGCCGCCGGCGTGCTGCACGATCACCGTCCTTCCGGTCTGCCTCGTTTCACCGGAAAACGTCACCCGTCCCGTTTCCACACTGTAGACGCGCGCCGCGGCCGGCGTTTTCAGCACGACGCCGGGATGCGTCGCGCTGAACGGGGCGATCACTTCCGCTTCCTCGACCGGCGAGTGAAAAGAGCGCAGCAAATCCGCGGCGGACGCTTCCTTCGCCCGTTCGCCGCCGGACTTGAAAGCGGGTATCAGCGACGGAAATCCGTCAAAATGCGCCTCGTACCAGCTCTGCCAGCGGCGGAAATCCAGCTGTTCCGTCAGGCTTCGTCTGACGGCTTCCTGCGCTTTCTCCGCCCAGGGGCGATCGGACTGGAACAGCCCCCAAACCGCCGCGAACAGCAAAGCGGCGCCGATCAGCCGGAACAGCATGTGCCGCGGCGACAAAAAACCGTTCCAACCGCCTTCGTCATACGCTCCCCGATACTGCGCCGCCAACTGTTTTTGCTGCTGTTTCCAAACGTATTCCGGATCGTCCATCCTGCCGCCGGCGTCCCCGGCGAACAATCCGTCGAACGCCGCCGGCGCGACAGACCCGCTCATTTCCGCCGTGCGGCGGCTTCGTTCCGGCCGCTGATTCGGATTCCCGGGATGAGCCGAAGCCGCATCTCCCGCGCGTTCCAGCAGTGACTTGATGCGCTCCTGCCGCCGCCGTCTCACATTGTGCTTCGTTTCCATGGGAATCATCCCTTCACCGCTTATCCTACCAGCATCTTATGCTTGTCCCGGACAGGCTATGACTGAAAGCGCGGCCGTGTTGTTCTTCTGCGATCATGCCTTGGGGTCACGGTTCCGAAGAATCACGCCTCTTGGCGCACATCATGGGGATGACGAATGGAAAAATGCTTTTGATTTGGCGGGTATGGGGAGAGAAGTTGGCCATAAAAAATAAAACCCGCTCCGCGAATCGACGCGACATCGGGTTCCTGTTGTCGGAAGGGTTCTTTCTGTCAAACGCGAGGCCAAAAGCCGGCTTTTCGGCTACAGGGCGGAAGGTTTTTCCTTGTACAACCTCGTGCTCATCACGAGTCCGACCGAAGCCATGTTGATCAAAAGCGACGAGCCTCCATAGCTGATGAACGGCAGCGTAATGCCGGTCAGCGGCATGATGCCGAGCAGCATGCCGATATTTTGAAACGCCTGGAACACGAACATCGACACGATACCGACGACCAAAAAAGCGCCGCTCAAATGATCGCACTGAATCGCGATCCAGATCATGCGGTAGATCAGCAAAAAATAGAGCAACAGCAGCACGGAACAGCCGATAAACCCGAACTCCTCGGCGACGACCACGAAAATCGAGTCGGAATACGTCAGCGGCACAAACCGCTTGTGCACGTATTCTCCCTGCAAATACCCTTCGCCGGTCAATCCGCCCGAACCGATGGCGATCAGCGAATTTTGGATTTGATGCCGGTCGTCGGAAGACACCTGGTCCGGATTGAGAAACGTGTCGATGCGGCGAACCCAGTGCGCGCTGTCCCGTTCGTCCAGAAAGGCGTAAATTTCGTCGTGGTATGTCTGATACAGATAATAAGCGCCGACCACCGAAGCGACGATCAGCGCGATGCCGATCAGCGCGTGCAAATATTTGATATTGCCGATCCACAGCATGCCGACCACGATGATGAGGTAAATGATCGCATTGCCGAGGTCCGGCTGCCGCATCACGAGCGCAAACGGAACAAACACGACGGCGAGCAGCGGAAGCACGTCCTTGATCAGCCGAAGCGGCTCTCCCTGGCGCTTGGACAACAACCAGGCGATCGTCAGGATCAGCACCAGCTTCATGACCTCGGCCGGCTGCACGTAAAAATCGGTTCCGGGCACTTTGAACCATCCCGTCGCTCCGTTGATTTTTGAACCGTATCGGAGCACGAGCACGAGCGAGGCGATGCCCGCGACGTAGAAAAAGACGGCCCCCCTGACGAGCAGCCGGTAATTCACAAAAGCAGTCGCAAACAGCGCCACGAACCCGATCGCGTAGATCAGCACGTTCCGTTTCGTATACCCGGCATAACCCGGGCCCTGGGACTGGATCGCGCTGTGCACCAGCAACGTGCTGAATACCATCAGGCAGATCAGGATCAGAACGACGGACCAGTCGATGCTTTTCCATTTAAGCCAAAATTGTCGCAGCACGTCTGCTCATCCCAATCTGAAAAATTTCCTCACCTTCGCCATCATGCCGGGTTTGCTGTCGAATCGCATGAGCGGCACCGCGTCGCCCAAAATGCGGCGGGCGATGTTGCGGTAGGCGATCGAAGCTTTCGAATCCGGGTTCATCACCGTCGGTTCGCCGCTGTTGGCCGCCTTGATGACGTGCTCGTCGTCGGGCACGAGTCCGAGAAGGTCGATGGCCAGCACCTGGCAAACGTCGTCCACGTCCAGCATGTCGCCTTTTTTCACGAGATGGGGACGAATGCGGTTGATGATCAGCTTCGGGCTTTCGATCCGCTCTTTTTCCAAAAGTCCGATGATGCGGTCCGCGTCGCGGACGGCGGCGTTTTCCGGCGTCGTGACCACGATCGCCTTGTCCGCGCCCGCCACGGCGTTTTTGAACCCCTGTTCGATGCCGGCGGGGCAGTCGATCACCACATAGTCGAAATCGTTTTTCAACTCGTTGATGAGATTGCGCATCTGTTCCGGCTCCACCGCGTGCTTGTCTTTCGTCTGCGCGGCGGGGAGCAGGTACAACTCTTCAAAGCGCTTGTCCTTGATCAGCGCCTGCTGCAGTTTGCACCGTCCCTCCACGGCGTCGACCAGATCGTAGATGATCCGGTTTTCCAGGCCCATCACCACGTCGAGATTGCGGAGCCCGATATCGGTGTCGACCAGGCAAACCTTCTTTCCCAAGAGCGCCAGCGCCGTTCCGATATTGGCGGACGTCGTCGTCTTCCCCACACCGCCCTTGCCGGACGTGATGACTATCGCCTCTCCCATGCTTCTCACTCTCCTTGGATGAATTTGGCCGCACCGGGACGGATGCGGTGCAGATGGATCAGTTTGTCGATCGACATCTGTCCGTCCTGCAAATACGCAAATTCCATCAACATGTCGCCCTGCAGTTCCCATTCGTCGGGGGGCCGGCTGATGACGCCGGCAATGCGCAGCTGCGTCGGGCGCAGATGCGACGCGGCGATCACCGCCTGCTCGTCGCCGCCTATTCCTGCGTGGGCCATCCCCTTCAAGGCGCCGAGGATGTAAATGTTGCCGGTGGCTTCGACCGTCCCTCCGGGATTCACATCGCCCACGAGCAGCAGGTCGCCGTCGACATACAGCGTCTGCCCGGAACGGACGATGCCCTTTTCCACATGGAGCGCGCCCCGGACCGGCTTGTTCCCGTCGTCCGGCGCCTCGCTTTCCACTTTTTGCACGATCAGGTTGCCGCAGCTGCGGATAATGGAAAGCAGTTCTTCCGACTGTTCCTCCGTCACCGACCGTTTTCCCAGTTTGACCACGACATGGACAATCGGTCCCCGCAGCAAGTTGTGGTGCGTATTTTCCAGCTTGTGCCGCAAATCCCGCACCAGATCCGCATATTCGCACTGGTCGTCCAGAAGGAACACCAGGCCGTCCTTGTTCCCCTTGATCAACACATGGTTTTTGGCTGCGGACACGATTCCCAACCCCCTGGTGCGGTTTCTCCTGCAGTCAATACATTCGGCTTCTTTCGCTTCGAATCCTGCCGCGGCCCCGTTTCGCGCTCATCCGTTGGCCTCTTCCTCGGCGTTTTCCTTTTCGGCGCCTTTTTCCATCCACTGCCGCACGGGAACATAGACGAGCACGAACAAAAACAAATTGAACATCAGACTGGGAAGGATATGATGGATCAAAGACCATTCCAACGGAGCGCTTACGACCCGGAACAAGCGATAGATCAGCTCGACGATCGTATCCGCCGCCAACAGGGACAGCGCGCAAACCATCAGCAGATAGGAAAAGCTGACGAACCTTCGCTGAAAAAACAATCCCGCCCCGTATCCGACGAGCCCCATGGCAAACGTATGCACACCCAGCATATGGCCGTAATACATGACATCGTGCAGAAATCCGAAAACGATCCCGAGGGCGAGCGCGGCGTAACGATTCATAAATACCGCCGTGAACACGAGTCCGATCATCACGAGCCGGGGCGATACGCGCAACGTCCAGTCGGCGGGAAGAAACCAGTAAAAGAGCGTGCCTTCGAGCACGAACGCGACAAAAAAACCAGCCAACAGCCCGATCCACCGCCACTGCACCGTCATCGTTCCGGCACTTCCACCACAAAAACTTCACGCAGACGCAAGGGGTCGAAATCGGCCGCGGGGCGGATCCTCGCCGCGTGCGTGATCGTGCCGAGCCCTCCCGCTTCGCGGGATACGACGGTGCCGATGACGATGCCCGGCGGGTAAACGCCGCCCGTGCCCGACGTGATGACCACATCGCCTTCCGCCAGCGGATCGTCTTGCTTGATTTTGGTCATCGTCAACAAATTTTGCTCGCGGTCGTAGCTTTGCACGATGCCGAAAGACAAGCTTTCCTTGCCGCGCACGGTGGCGGCGATCGCCTTCGTGTCGCTGTTGTCCTCCGCCAAATTCAGGATCAGCTCGACCGTGGACGTAAACGAGGTGACCCGGACCACACGGCCGATCAGGCCGTCCGGCGTGACGACGGCCATGTTTTCCTTGATGCCGTCCACCTCGCCCAGGTCGATGCGCATCGTATTGTTCAGCACGTCCGGACTCATCGAAATCACATGGGCGATCCGGTATACGTAATCATCCAGGCTTTTCTGGCGTTCGGTGAACGCGAGCGCCTCTTTCAGCCTTTCGTTTTCCCGCTCCAGCGCGTTCAGCCTGGCCACGTCGCGCGCATAGTACGCCAGCGTTCGCTTGAGCGCCTTGTTTTCTTCATACACGGTTCGGAGCGAGCGAATATCCGCCGCCAAGGCCGCAAGAAACGCGGACGGGCGGCTGACGGCGCCCTGAAGCCAGGTCACCGTGTCCGCCACGAAATGTTCCGCCCAGGTGGGTTTCTCGCGGCCGCCTTTCGTTATGCCCATGACGGCGATAAAAACGATCAGCGCCAGCATCAAGATGAACAACCGCTTGTTCCCCAACAGCTTGAACAATGTGACAACACCCTCTGTTCAGGTTATGGCAGTCCGTCGTCTCCGCGGCCGGCGCGCGGAGAAAGAGGGCGTTTAGCGCCTTGCCTTGGAAGCGGGACCGGACTTGGTCCGGAACAAGTGAAGATTTTCCAACGCCCTTCCCGTACCGATCGCCACGCAGTCGAGAGGATGATCCGCGACGATGACCGGCATGCCGGTTTCCTTGCTGATTTGCTTGTCGAGATTGCGCAGCAGCGCGCCTCCTCCGGTCAACACGATGCCGCGGTCCATGACGTCGGAGGCCAATTCGGGCGGACACCGTTCCAGCGTCACCTTGACCGCTTCGACAATGCTGCCCACCGTATCGGCGAGCGCTTCCGTCACCTCATCGGACGATACGGAAATCGTCTTGGGCAGCCCGCTCACGAGGTCGCGGCCGCGAATTTCCATCGACTGCGGCTTCTCGAGCGGCAGCGCCGAGCCGATGTCCATCTTCAGCTGCTCCGCCGTCCGTTCGCCGATCATGAGATTGTAGTTTTTCTTCACGTACTGGATGATCGCCTCGTCCATTTCATCGCCGGCTACGCGCACCGAGCGGCACGTCACGATGCCGCCGAGGGAAATGACGGCCACCTCCGTCGTGCCGCCGCCGATGTCGACGACCATGCTGCCCGTCGGTTCCCACACCGGCAAATCCGCGCCGATCGCCGCGGCAAACGGCTCCTCGATCGTGTAGGCTTCCTTGGCGCCGGCCTGGCGCGTCGCGTCTTCCACCGCGCGCTTCTCCACGGCCGTGATGCCGGAAGGAACACAGATCATCACATTCGGATGGGGGGAAAACCAACGCTGCTTCAGCGCCTGACGAATGAAATATTTGATCATCGTCGCCGTCGTCTCGAAATCGGCGATGACCCCGTCCTTCATGGGTCGCATCGCCACAATGTTTCCGGGGGTGCGGCCGATCATCCGTTTGGCCTGCTCGCCCACCGCCTCAATCGTTTTCGTATCCGTTCGCAGGGCGACGACCGACGGTTCGCGCACGACGACGCCTTTTCCCTTCACATAGACAAGCGTGTTGGCGGTTCCGAGGTCGATGCCCAGTTCCTTGCTCCCGACTCCAAACATTGGGTTGTCTTCTCCTTCCTGTGTCAGGCGTCCATCCTATTTTCCCCAATGGAACGTGTAATGTTTCCCAAAAAAACGGATTGTCACATCAATCCTCGTTCTTTCAGACTCACAAAGGTCCGATCGCCGATAATCAAATGGTCCAGAACGTCGATGCCGATAATCTTCCCGGCTTGGACGAGCCGCTCGGTAATTTCGAGATCTTGCGGACTCGGCGCCGGGTCGCCGCTCGGATGGTTGTGGGCGCACAAGATGGACGCGCATCCTTTCTGGATCGCCGCGCGAAACACTTCGCGCGGATGGACGATGGACGCGTTCAGGCTGCCGATCGACAACGTTTCCTGGCCGATCACCTGATTTTTCGTATTCAAAAACAAGCACACAAAATGTTCTTTTTTCAAATAGCGCAGCTCTTCCATCAACAAATTCGCCGCATCCTGCGGATTGCGGATCACCGGCGCCTCCTCCATCGCCGAACGCGACAGCCGGCGTCCGAGTTCGATGCCCGCCTTGATCTGCATCGCTTTGGCGATGCCGATGCCTTTGATGGAAACGAGCTGTTCGATGGTCATGTCGGTCAAGTTTCGCAGCGAACCGCATTCCTTGAGCAGCCTTTGCGCGAGCGAAACCGCCGATTCCGCCACGGTGCCGGTTCGCAGCAAAATGGCCAGCAATTCCGCGTGGCTGAGCGCCTGCGCGCCGTATCGCTTCATCCGCTCGCGAGGACGTTCCTCCCGCGGAACGTCGCGCAGAGTCAACGTGTAAGTTCCCATCAATGTCCCCTCTTTCCCTGCAAATATCGTGTCCCCGAAATCCTCCGGATCACAGCCGACGCCGGATCGCATCCGACGATCGTCCGCAGCCGTTGAACGCCCGCATTCGACGATCGTCCGCACCGGTGAAAGCTGCACGTCGAGCGGGGGGCTCCCCGGGGTTCCTCCCTCGTCATGCCGATGCGATGCCGCGTTCGAAAATCAAAGTACGCCCTTTCAAGAATGCTCCAACGTACACGCCAACACTCCAATGAACGCGCTGAATTCGCCTTTCCAGACGTTCGAACCATATTCCTCGCTCAAGGACGTCTTCCAAAGAACATCCTTAAAGAACGCTTCTTGCAAGAGAGGCTCTTTAAGAGCGCTCTGCAGAACACTCTTTAAGAACGATTTTTTTACGATCTTTGGAACAATCTTTGGAACAATCTTTGGAACAATCTTTGGAACAATCTTTGGAACAATTCTTAGAACGATTTTTAGACGATCCTTAGAACACTCTTTAGAACCGCTGCTTAGGAAAGCTCCTTAAGATCAAGATCGCTCTTTAAGATCGACCCGTTTAGAACGCTTTTCAGAAAGCTTCTGAAGACGCTCTTTACGATTGCCCCTTTAAGAACGCTCATTAAACGCTCTTTACGATCGTCTTGATGATCGCTCTTAAAGAACTCCTTTTAGGGACGCCCTCTAAAGAATATGTACGCCGAACTCCTCCAGCATGTCGCTGAGCAGCGAAAGAGGCAGGCCGACCACGTTGAAATAGTCGCCTTCGATTCTGTCGATCAGCGTAGCGCCAATGCCTTGAATCGCATATGAACCCGCCTTGTCCATCGGTTCGCCGGTGGCGATGTAACTGTCGATCTGCCGGGCGCTCATCGGTTTCATGTGCACCTTGGTCACGCGATGACGCACCAAATGTTTTTCGCCGGGCAGCTCTACGCACGCGACGCCCGTATAGACGAGATGTTCGCGGCCTTGCAGCGATTTCAGCATGCGGAACGCATCCATCCGGTCCGTCGGCTTGCCCAGCGGCCGGCCGTCGAGCACGACGATGGTGTCCGAGCCGACCACAATGCCTTCCGTTTGCGTGTGGAGCAGTTGTTTCGCCACCGACATCGCCTTGCGCAGCGCCAGCGTTTCCACGATGTGGTCGGGGGACAGGCGGGCGTCGTAGTGTTCATCGGTTTCACTCGGATGAACGGACACCTGCAACGGGAGCGAGGACATCAGTTCGCGCCTTCGGGGCGACGATGAGGCGAGAAAGATCGTTTTTGCAGGGATGGAAGTCATGGGAATCACCGTTTACTCCAAATCGGAAGCATCGTCGGCTACAATTTGCGGTATGCCCAGATGGCGGCAACCAGACCGAGAATGCTGATCAGGTTCAGTTTAACCTGAAAGGACAAATCGTATTTCAGTACGACCAGATCGGCCTTCGGTTCCCAGGTGATTTGCGCGGAAGTGGTCAAAAAGGACAGCGCGGGAACGGAAGAGAGCAGTTGTCCGACGATCGCTCCCGCCAGCAGTCCGGCCAGCAAAAAGATGGCCAGCGTCCAGTTGTTTTTTTTCATTCCGCGCCTCCCCAATCGGAAATCGAGCTACGAAACTATTATAGCCGGAAATAGATTTTCGCACAATGAAGCGAAGGTCGGGATTGGCGCGGCGGCCGCCTCCTTATATTTCCAACGACATCGCGGTCCGGTACCTAGTAATATAGGAAATGGGAGGGAACAGCATACATATGGGAAACTGGATCAGGAAGACAGCCTCCGCCGTTTTGGCGCTTGCCCTGCTGCACGGTTCCGCCGCGTACGGGGCCACCGTCGTGATCGATCCGGGACATGGAGGATCGGATCCCGGCGCGATCGGCGTCAACGGACTCTACGAAAAAACGCCCAACCGCGCCATCTCCCTGAAGCTGCGGGAAGAGCTCGTCCGCAGAGGGTATGAGGTGGCGCTGACCTCGGAGACGGATCAGACTTTAAGCCTGCAGGAACGCGTCATGATCAAAGAACGGCTTCAAGCGGACGTTTTTGTATCGATTCATGCCAACTGGTACCATTCCCCCGACGTCAGCGGCACGCTTGTGCTGTACTACGACAACCGCTATCCCCAGGCCCAATATCCCGCCAGTCCGGAAATGGCGGCGCTGACACCGAAAAACCGCGAACTGGCGCAGCTGGTCGTCGACGAAGTGTCGCGCGTGGCGGGAACCGTCAACCGCGGCATCGTCCCCAGCGCGGTGTATGTCGTCCGCAACGGCACGATGCCGAGCATTTTGGTGGAAACGGCGTTTTTGAGCAATCCCGCCGACGCCGAAAGATTGAAAAACGAAGATTTTCAGCGCAAGGTGGCGATCGGCATCGCGAACGGCATCGAGCGATTTATGCCGGTCGCGTTTCCCGACATCGCCGGCCACTGGGCCAGGGACGCGATCATACGGCTTTACGAGTTCGGGATCGTGCAAGGGTTCGATTCTCGCTATGCCCCCGAACGGGCGCTGACCCGGGCGGAATTTCTGGCGATGGCGGACCGGGTGTTTCATTTTACGGAATGGGGGCGGGAGGAAACACCGCCTTCGGACACGACGGAGTCGGCACAGGAGGACACTCCGGAAACAAAGGATCCTGCGCAAGATGAAGCCCCGCCTGCGGACTCGACGGAGCCGGCGCAAGATGAAACCCCGCGGACGGAAACGACCGATGAGCTTGCGAACGGCGGTACGGAGATGAGCGAAGGTCAGGAGGCGCCGGGCGGTGCGGACAATGGGCAAGCGGATTCGGCATCGCCGACGGTGCCGAACGAATCAGGCGGGGAATCGGCAGATTCGGCTCCATCGCCTGCGCCGGACGGCGAGGAAAGTGGACATGCCAATTCGGCTTCACCGCCCGTGCGGGACGAATCAGGCGGAGAATCCGGCGATGACGCGCAGCAGCCGCGGCCCCCCGCGGACGAGCCCGTTCAGGAACCGTTTTTTGCCGACCTGCCCGAAAGCCATTGGGGCTATTCCATCGTGCAAAAGGCTGCCCAGCTGGGCATCATTCAAGGGTACGCCGACGGCACGGTACGGCCGGACCGGCCGGTAACGCGGGCGGAAATGGCCGTTTTGTTCGACCGTCTTTGGCGGTTGGACACGAATGGCGCGGAAATCGACGCGCCCTTCACCGATGTCGATCCGGAAAGCTGGTACGCCGATGCGGTCTATCGTTTGGTTTGGGCCGGCCTGCTGAAAGGAGTCGGAGGCGGCCGCTTTTTGCCCGACGCTCCCATGACCCGTGCGCAAGCGGCCGTGATGTTGGATCGGTTTTTGTTCACGTCCGGTGAGAAAGCGCAAAGCGGCGGAGGGGAGTAATATCACGACGCCAACTCCGCCAGCAATCCGCGCAGCAGGAGCACATATTGGGCAGCGGCCGCTTCCGCCTGCCACAGGTGGGAGTCCGACGCATTTTTTTGGTAGGCGTCCAGCGATACGACCGCCATGTTCAGCGCATTGTTCATTTTTTCCGTTTGCGCCGCCAATTCGCCGGGCAGTCCGGCTTTCGCCTTGCCGTAAGCGGTCGACCATTCGCGGTGCAGGTCGTACAACTCGGCCAGATCGGCGTTCGCCAGCTTCGTTCCGCCGCCGTTTTTCAGATGATCGGAGCAGAGCGAACTGATCCGGCCGACCAGTTCTTCGCCTTTGCGAAAATACTCGGCCGCCGCCCCGGCATTGCCGTTCCATGGAATCGAAGCGGCGGGCAGCGGATATTCTTTCAAATACGTTTCCAGCCCGGCTTCATCAAGACGGTGTTTTAACGGGATGGCCTGATCGCGGTTCGAAGCGATGCCGGCAAACACGAAGTAATTGTCCCGCTGCTCGCTGACGCCCGCAAATCCCCGGTCAAAGAGCTGCTGCTGCGCCTGCTTGGTGCCGTCCAGCGTGCTGAACACGCCAAATTGCAGCATGATCCACGTTTGTGCGGGCAGTTCGAGCACCGATGCCGCCGAATTGGCCGATTCGTCCGCGTTGGCGCCCGTTCCCGCCGGGGACGGCGATCCGGCATCGGCCTGGTCGGCCGAAGGCGGCAAATCCGCGTCCCTGCCCGTCGCGCCGTTCACATCGCCTCCGGCAGTCGGCGTATTGGACGCCGTCACGCCGCCTACGCCGCCGTCGCCCGTACGGTCATTCACGATCCCGTTTTCGCCGCGGTATACCTGGGTGTCATCATGGCCGGAAAACATCGACAGCACAAACCATCCGAACAAAACGCCGGTCACCACCGCACTGGAAACCGAAAACACGATTTTGGTCCAGGGGGTTTTCGACTTCCTGATGTAGCTGGAGGAGTAAACGTCTTCGCTGATGATGGGGCCCAAGCGGCGTTCTCCGTCGTCGTCAAACGGCGCATGCTGCGGCGGATACGCTTCCTGCTGCGAATCGGCCGCCTCATCCCGCACCGCTGGATGGACACGTTCACGGTCCGCCTCCCGAATCAACCGCTCAATGCGTTGAATTTCCGCTTCATACGGGCTGTTCCATTCCCCGTAATCCATCGTATACTCAAACGGTATATCCTCCGACCCGCGCCGTCCGTGCGACGGCGTCCGTTCCCGAAGCGGCCGGTTCCGTTTGGCGGAAGGAGCGAATCGGTCGTTATCGTTGTGCACACCGCGCTGTCCGGTATTTTCGACGACGGCATATTCATTTTTGCGCAGCGAAATGATCCGGGGAGCCGATCTTCCTTTTTCCGACGGCGTTCCCGGCCGGCCGCGGACATCCTCCGTTTTATCGCCGGTCCCAACCGTTCCCCAACTTCCTCCGAACGCCGTGTCGCCGCCAAATTCTTCCTTTTCGTCGGCAAACGCCGTACGATCAACGGCAAACCGCGGTTCGCCGCCGCCCGACCGCTCTTGATCGTCCGCAAAATCGCCCGGAAAAATCGATGCATATTCGCCGAACTTTTCCGCCTCGACGCCGCTTTCCGCCGGTATGTCTTCCCCGGGCCCTTTTCCCGCCACCGCTTGTCCATTGCGGTCGAAACGGATGGTGATGCGCGCTTTGTTCATTGCCATTCCACCTCTCGTATCGATTGTGGATCGCTGTCCATGTTTCCCAGGCTTCTCGGCCGATTCCCATGCCCATCTTGTCAGCCGAATCCAAGAAGGGTTTTGTCGGCAATTTGGGAGCCTTTTGCCGAGTCTTTTCGCTCCTGTTGCCAAGTGCTTTTCACATCGTTTTTTGGATAAGAGTCTTTTACCAAGAGTCTTGACGAGAGCTTCTGCCGAGAGTCTTTCACAAGTCTCTTTCACAAGGGACTTTTCACAAGAGTCTTTCACCAGTGTCTCTCACAAAGTGCCTTTCACAAGCTTTCACAAGAGCCCTTCACAAGCCTTCACAAGGTTTTTTTTCCAGATTCTTTGCCAAAAGACCTTTGCCGCACTCTTTTCCGAAGGCCTTTGCCGATTTGCTCGCCGAATGCTTTTTGCCGAGGGCCTTTGCCGAAGTTTCTACCGGGAACCTAGTGTGAGGGACGTATTACCGAATGTCTTTTGCCGAATGTCCAGTCTTTTTTCGGGAGCCTGATCCGATTCCGTTGTGAAGACTGCCCTTGTCCACCATTTCTTTAAACTAATCTATGAACACGAACGGAAAAATATGATGGAGAGCGGCAGCCGTTCTCGTCCCCGCCCCTACTCGACACCCACTACAGAATTCTAACGGACATGCATGACCGTTAACGGCCATTTTTCGCTGTGTTGCGATTCTAACGGACACTGGTGTCCGTTACAGCGTGCATGAGCGCTCATTTTGGGTTTTTGGGTCTTTTGTGGACATGGATGACCGTTACACGATGCAAAATGGCAAAATCCCGTTCTATTGGACATCGGTGTCCGTTACACGAAACAAATGACCGAGACTCGCATAATGAACCTCAGCGTCCATGACATGAAGCAAGCGGCCAAAACTCTCTCAAATGGCCCCAGGCATCGTAACACGAAGCAAAGAGTCATAACTCGCACAAATGGACGCCTACGCCCATTACACGACACAAATATCCGAAACACGCTCAAATGGACGTCGAATGGTCAAAACTCACCCATTTGGAAGCCGAAGCTCGTGACACGAAGCAAATGGTCAAAACTCACCCATTTGGACGCCGGCGTTTGGGACACGAAGCAACCGGCCAAGAACCCGCCAATGGACCCGCCGAGATATCGCGAGTCGGCGAAACGGGGTCGAGCAGGTTTAATACACAAAGAAAACCTCCGCCATTTGATGGGGAGGTTCCGATGCAGAACATATTCATTTTCACGCTTCACCGCCACGATACGGTGACCTTTTCCACTGCGTTGCGCGATTCGAGATTACACGACGGCGGCACCGCTGGACTCCGGTTCCACTCCGGTGCGATTCAAAATTGCGCGACGGCTCCGCCGTACTCCGGTTCGCGTTACGTTTCCACTCCGGTGCGCGATTCCAGGTGGCGGGCCAACGCGTGGGCGGTTTTCCAGATGTCGCCGGCGCCCATCGTCAGCACGAGATCGCCGGGGCGCACGGTGTTGATCAGATGCTGCAGCGTTTCCTGCTGGTCGGGAATGTACGTCACCCGCTCGTTGCTGTTTTCCCGGATCATTTCGGCCAGCTTGCGGGAACTGACGCCTTCGATGCGCTTTTCGCCGGTCGGGGAATAGATGTCGGTCAAAATCACCTCATCGGCGTCATGAAACGCTTTGCTGAACGCCTCCAGCAAAAAAAACGTTCGCGTATACCGCTGCGGCTGAAACACGGCGATAATGCGCTTGCCCGTCGCTTTCGCCGCCTGGATCGTCGCCTGGATCTCGGTCGGATGGTGCGCGTAATCGTCGATGACGAGAATGTTGTCGGTTTCGCACAGCACCTGAAAACGCCGCTTGGCCCCGCGAAACTCCTTGATCGCGGCAGCCACCTGGTCGAAGGTCAGCCCCGCTTCCAACGATACGATCAGCGTGGCCAGCGCGTTCAGCACATTGTGCCGGCCCGGAATGGAAAGCTGCAGCCGCCCGAGCGTTTCCCCGCGGCGGGTCACCGTAAAGGAACTTTTGCGGTCGCCCAGGACGATGTCTTCCGCCCGAAAATCGGCGTCGGGCGAATCGATGCCGTAGGTGATCTTGTCGACCTCGACGCCCGGCAGCAATTCGCGCACATACGCATCGTCCAGACAGACGACTGCTTTGCCGCCCGGTTTGATCTGACGGAGAAAGGCGGAGTAGGCGTTCTTCAGTTTCCCGAAATCGCCGTCGTAATTTTCCAGATGATCCGCCTCGATGTTGGTGACGACCGCAAGGGCCGGATGATACTGCAAAAAGGAACCGTCGCTCTCGTCCGCCTCGGCCACCACATAATCTCCCTTGCCCGCCTTCGCGTTGCTGCCGATGTTCATAATTTCCCCCCCGATAATATAGGTCGGGTCGGCGCCGCTTTGTTCCATGACGAGAGCGATCATCGACGAGGTGGTTGTTTTGCCGTGGGCGCCCGCCACCGCAATGCCTTTTTTCGCGTTCATCAACCGCGCCAGCATTTGCGCGCGGTGAATGACCGGGATGTTCAGCTCAGCGGCGGCGACCATCTCCACATTATCCTTGGGCAAGGCGCCGGAGTAGACCACAAGGTCGGCGCCGTTCACATTTTTGGCATCGTGCCCGATGAACACTTTGGCTCCCTTGGCTTCGAGCTTTTCGGTCAGTTCCTGGCGAGCCACATCGGAACCGGTGACGCGAAACCCCATCTCCAAAAGGACGCGGGCGATCGCGCTCATTCCGTAACCGCCGATTCCGATAAAATGCACATGCTGCGTATTCAAGAAACGCTCACCAACCTTTTTCAGAATTCGAACGATGCAAAAGCCAGGAACGAACATCCGAAACGAGGTACAGCGTTCCTGTAACGACGGCCAGATCCTCCGGCCCTGTCAAGGATTGCAGTTTTTCCAGCGCGGCTTTCCAGTCCGGTTCGACGACCAATTCCACGCGCTTCCCGTGTTGTTCCATCACGCGGGAAGCGATGTCAGCCAAACGGTCGGCGGCCATCTTACGGGAAATGTCGGGTTCGGTCACGATCAGCGTATCCGCTATAGGTAATATATGTTCCAGATAACCTTGATGATGCTTTGATTCGATCATGGCGAGCAGGAAATGCAGCCGTCGGTGCCGGAACGCGGGATAGGAGGCGAGCGCCTTCGCCAGCGCCGCCGCGCCGTCCGGATTGTGCGCTCCGTCCAGCACGATGCGCGGCGACTCCATCACCAGTTCGAGCCGCCCCGGCCACCGCGTTTCCCGAAACGCTTCATACAGCGGTTCGTCTTCCACGATCAGCGCGTAATACTGCCGCAGCACCTCAATCGCCATCAGCGCGCAAGCGGCGTTGCGCTGCTGATGTTCTCCGGCCAGCGAAACCGCCAAGTCCGTGATCTCCCGGAACGGGCCGCGAAACCGCACCGTTTGCGGATGATCCGTTCGCAGCGCTTCCACCGTGAATTCGCGACCGAGCACATACAGCGTCGATTTCGTCTCCTTCGCCCTGGCGCCGATCACCTCCAGCGCTTCCGGCTGCTCGACGGCGGTCACGACCGGAACGCCGGGCTTGATGATCCCCGCCTTCTCCTCGGCGATACGCGAAAGCGTATCCCCCAGCACCTCCGTGTGATCCAGGCCGATGTTCGTAATGATCGATACGACGGGATGAACGACGTTGGTGCAGTCGAGACGGCCGCCCATGCCGGTTTCCCACACGACGTAATCCGGATACGCTTCCGTAGCAAAATACAGTATCGCCAACAACGTGGACACTTCAAACATCGTCGGCGGCCCCGCTTCCGTCTCCGCCAGCTCATCGGCGAGCGGCTTGATCCGGTTGACCAGCGCAAGCAGCGATTCCGCGGGAATCGGCTCGCCGTTCAACCGGATGCGGCTGCGGTAAGTGTCCATATAGGGGGAAATGAACATCCCGACGTCGTATCCAAAGCGCCGCAGCGCCTCTTCCAGAAACGCGCAGACAGATCCCTTACCGTTCGTTCCGGCCACGTGGATGAACTTCAGCTTGCGATGGGGATGGTCCAGTCTGTCCAACAGCCACTGCATGCGCTCCAGACCCGGACGCATCCCGAACCGTGCCAGCCCTTCGATCCAACGCACCGCTTCCTCGCATGTTCCGAACATGGCATCCATCCTTCTTTACAGTATGATCCAATCCGCGCCGCATAAACGGGAAATCCGGCCATATTTCGCCTAACTCTGCAGTTCCGCAAGCCGCGCCATCACTTTTTCGCGTTTGGCGGAATAATCGGCGAGTTTGGCTTTTTCTTCCTCCACGACCTTCGCCGGCGCTTTGCTGATGAACCCTTCGTTGGCGAGCTTTTTCTCGACGCGCTCCACTTCTTTGTTCAGCGTCTCCAGCTCTTTGTTCAACCGCGCGATTTCCTGGTCGAGATCGATCAGCCCCGCCAGCGGCAAATACAGTTCCGCCCCGGTCACGACGGCGGTCATCGCTTTGTCCGGCGCCTCGAGATCGGTCGCGATCACAAGCTGCGACGTGCCGCAAAAACGCTGCAAATACACTTCGTTCGCCGACAGGAGCCGTGCGGTTTCCGCATTGGACGGCCGAATGCGCAGTTCGATCTTTTTGCTCATCGGCACATTCACTTCCGCGCGAATGTTGCGGACCGCCCGGATCGTGTCCATCAGCAGGCTCATTTCCTTGACGGCGTCGGGCGCGTCGAACGCCTCCGCCGCTTTCGGCCACGGCGCCAGCACGAGCGTTTCTCCTTCATGGGGCAGGTGCTGCCAAATTTCCTCGCTGATGAACGGCATGAACGGATGAATGAGCCGCATCGTTTGATCCAGCACATGGGACAGCACCGCCTGCGTCCTGCGCTTCGCCTCGGGATCGTCCCCGTACAGCGTCATTTTGGAAAATTCGATGTACCAATCGCACAGATCGTCCCAGATAAAATCGTACAGCACGCGCCCGGTTTCCCCGAACTCATACTGGTCGAGCAGACGCGTCACGTCGCGGATCGCGTCGTTGAGGCGGTGCAAGATCCAGCGGTCGGCGGTCGTGAGCTGCTCCCGCACCTCATCAAGCCGCACCGAGCCGGCTTCGAATCCGTCGAGATTCATGATCGCAAACCTGGACGCGTTCCAGATCTTGTTGGCAAAATTGCGCGCCTGTTCCACGCGCTCCCACCGGAAGCGCAAATCCTGTCCCGGCGTGCTGCTGGTGGAAATCATGAACCGCATCGCGTCGGCGCCGTAACGCTCAATGACGTCGAGCGGATCGACGCCGTTGCCGAGCGACTTCGACATTTTCCGGCCTTCCGCGTCGCGCACGAGACCGTGGATGAGCACGTCGCGGAACGGGATTTCGCCGGTGAATTCGAGCGCGCTGAAAATCATGCGGGCCACCCAGAAATAAATGATGTCGTATCCGGTGACGAGCACGCTCGTCGGGTAATACCGCCCGAGATCCTCGGTCTTGTCCGGCCATCCCATCGTGGAAAACGGCCACAGCGCGGAGCTGAACCACGTGTCCAGCACGTCCTCGTCCTGTTTCAGCCGGGTGCCGGAGCACGATTCACAGCGCGTCACGTCATCGACGGACACGTTGATATGGCCGCAATCCTCGCAGTACCACGCGGGAATGCGGTGCCCCCACCACAGCTGGCGGGAAATGCACCAGTCGCGCACGTTTTCGATCCAATGCAAATAAATTTTCTCAAACCGCTCCGGCACGAACCGGACGCCTTTGCCGCTCCGCTGGGCGGCGATGGCCTGCTCGGCGAGCGGCTTCATGCGCACAAACCACTGGGTGGACAAATACGGTTCGATCACCGCGCCGGTGCGCTCGCTGTGGCCGACCTGATGCACGTGCTCCTCGATCTTGACGAGCACGCCCTGTTCGCGCAAGTCTTCCACGAGCCGCCGGCGGCATTCGAAACGGTCAAGCCCTTGGTATTTGCCCGCGTTTTCGTTCATGCGGCCGCTTTCGTCCATGACGAGCACCTGCGGCAGCTGATGGCGCAGCCCGACTTCGAAGTCGTTCGGGTCGTGGGCGGGCGTAATCTTCACGGCGCCGCTGCCGAACTCTTTCTCCACGTATTCGTCCGCAATGACGGGAATTTCGCGGCCGACGACGGGCAGCACGAGCGTTTTGCCGATCATGTGGCGGTAGCGGTCGTCATCCGGATGAACGGCGACCGCGGTGTCGCCGAGCATCGTTTCCGGCCGCGTCGTCGCGACGACGATGTGGCCGCTGCCGTCCTTCAACGGATAGCGCAAATGATACAGTTTGCCCTGCACTTCTTTGTATTCCACTTCGATGTCGGACAGCGCGGTGCGGGATACGGGGTCCCAGTTGATGATGTATTTTCCGCGGTAGATCAACCCTTTTTTGTACAGCCGGACAAACACTTCGCGAACGGCGCGCGACAGCCCTTCGTCCAGCGTGAACCGCTCGCGGGAATAGTCCAGGGAAAAGCCCATTTTGTCCCACTGTTCGCGGATCGTCGAAGCGTAGCGTTCCTTCCACGCCCACACGCGCTCCAAAAACGCCTCGCGGCCAAGGTCATAGCGGGTCAGGTTTTCCTGTTCGCGCAAAATTTGCTCCACTTTCGTTTGCGTGGCGATGCCGGCATGGTCGGTTCCGGGAAGCCACAGCGTATCGAAACCCTGCATGCGTTTGGCGCGGACCAAAATGTCCTGCAGCGTAAAATCCAGGGCGTGTCCGATATGCAGCATCCCCGTGACGTTTGGGGGCGGAATGACGACGGAAAACACGGGAGCGCCCTTCGCCCTCCCGGCTTGATAGTACCCTTTCTCCACCCACGTTTTGGACCATTTCTCCTCCACTTCGCGGGGCTGGTACGTCGTGGGCAGTTCGCGGACTGCGGACGGTTTTTCGGACATGATGCATCCTCCTTGCTTGGACCGGAACGATCGGCTCCGGCCGACTTCTTGAAAAATCAGGAAAACTTCGCGATCGACGTACGATCGCCGTACACGCAAGTTGCGCGACCGCGGTTTGGCGGTAGGATGGAATGGATTCGTCCCGGCCGGCGGCGCCAAATCCGTACCCATTCCGTGACCATCAAAAAACCCCTTCGCCGCAAAGGACGAAAGGGCTGCTTCCGTGGTACCACCTTTATTTCGCATCCGCCGGTGCGGAAGCGACACTTGACGGGATAACGGCGGTTGGCCGGCCTGCGCTGCTGACCGTTCGCGCAAGCAACTCCAGGGCGACTTCGGCGGCTACATCCTGCAGGTCTCACAGCGCTAGGACCCGCTCTCTGAAGGCTTCGCGGCCTACTACTCCCTTTCACGGTTTTTGTCGGTTTTTACTTACAACCTAATAATAACCATGATAACCAGGACCGTCAACCTTTTATACCTCTTATACCTGGAGTACGCGGTTGCTCATAAAATGGTGCGGGCACGACCGTAGTTCCGCTCCTCCCATTACCCCACCGTCCGCGTTCCCGCTTTTTCCCGCCGCTCATGTACTGACGGAACGTTTTTCGCATATGGTTTAATAGACGGTTTTGAAACAGGCTCCCGCCGCGGAGACGCCCGATGTTGCGCGGCCAGCAGTTCTCAAGGTGGTGAATCGTATGCAAAAATGGTGGTACAAAATCCGCTTTACAGTCAAAAGCGTCACGTTTCCGATCATTTGTCTGCAATTCGTGCGCACCCTGATCTTGCCGAATCCGCTCGATGTGTTCATCCTGTTTGCCCTGTTTTTGTTCTATCTCGGGTTCTTGTTCGACGTTTATTGAAATCCTCCGGAGAAGGATGAACCGGTCATGCGGTCCCGCAAAACCTGTCAAACTTCTTTGAAATTTCACCGCATGACTCTTTAGAATGCCGTGGGGCGCCGCGCGTTTTGTTGCTCGTTGCCGGAAACGCGAAAGTGATAACCTTCCTTGATGTGCACCGGCTTCATGAAGCCGTCAAGGGGAAGTCGGATCCTTCTCCCGCATCGGACAACCGCGACACAGCTGCATTTTGTGCAACAGGAGACTTAAAATAAAAACCGCCGAGAGCATTTCCTCCCGGCGCGTTTCCTCCTGGCAGCCGTAACCGTCGCGGCCGTTTGCGCATGCCTGCGGCCGTTATTTCCCGCCGTTATTTGGGGATGTACAGCACTTGTCCTTCCTGCAGTTCCTGGCTGCCCAACCCGTTGTAGAGCGCAATTTCGCGCGGATTGAGCCGGTACCGTTCGGCGATGCTTTCGATCGTTTCCTCCTTCTGGACGATGCAGAGGCGGACGGATGCGAACTGCCGTTCCTCCTCGCCGCGGGAAAGGAAAAGCTTTTTCCACTCCAGTTTGTCCGCCGCGGCATCGGTGTCCCGGTTGGAAGCATGAGCGGCCTTCGCATCCTGCGCGTTTGCGGAAAGTTTTTCGGTGTCGGCCTCGCCGCGCGCTCCCTTGACCTGGGTCGACTTTTGCAGCAGAGACGTCAACTCGGATGCCGAAATGACCTGTTCTCCGTCCGGCTTGCGCCCGGACAACGCCACTTTCGGTTCCGGCTTCGGCTGGACGGCGTCCTCCTCTACAATCTGCGGCCGCTCAGACGATGGGGGCGCAGCCGGATCGTCCGTCACTTCCGCCGCCGCGGCGAAAGCGGAACTTTCATCGGCGTCGAAAACGCCAAACGTGTTTTCATAGACCTGCGCAGGCTCGTTCGACGCGAAGGCGCCGACAGATTCGGAAACGGGAGTCCTTCCGCCCGATTCCGGAAATTCGAAGCCGATGGCGGGTACGGCGTTTTCCTCCGTCGTCTGGTTTTGTTGCGGCCAACCGCCGGAAAGCGGGGAGGATAACGATTCCTTCGCTTGCGGCGCGTGCTGCTGCGGGTGGAATTGCGGCTGGGGAAGCGTGTCGTTCGCTTGGGGTTCCGCGCCCGCCTCCTTTTCGACGGCCTCGGCTCGCGTCGGCTCTTTTCCGTCTTCCTGGACGGAACTCAAGTTTTCCCTCACGTCTTCCCGCTTCGCGCTCCTGTCCTGCGCACTGGACTGCGCCGCCGCGCTCCGGACCGCCGCCGACACATCGCCCCGGTCCAGCGACGCGTCGTTCGCTCCGGCCGCGGACGCGCCCGACAGCCGTTCGTGCACGAACACCGTTTCCTCCGCCTCTTCCTGCCGGTCTTTCACATACGGGTCCGTCACAATTCCGCGCAGCGACAGCACGCCGATCACATTCAGCGTTCCGGGGGCGATCACATCGACGTCGAAATGTTCGATTTCCATCTGTACCCGGTTCAAATCGGGCACCCGATACAACGGCAGCGTAATTTCCACCGGAATCGCATGCTCCAGTTTACCCGCGGAACGGGCGTCCCCGCCGTACTGGCCGGTCAGCTTCAAATGCCCGGTCAGCACCGCCTGATCTCCCTGCGTCTGCACCTGAATATTTGGAAGCAGCTCGATCTGATCCAGCTGTTCGATCCCTTTCACTTGCTCCGGCAAATGTACGCGTTCGTAAATGTCAAAACGCAAGCCCTGTGTGTCCGTCAACGCCGAATCCTCCCTTCGGATCGTTCTATTCCTTACCATGTATATGGCCAAAGGGAGGTGTCCATGCCAACAAATTCACCGGTCGTCCGGGGCCGGACCGATCAACGTTCGGACGTACCCGGTACGATCAGCGGGCTTCCCATCCGGGCGCGGCCGGATCGGTTCCATCCGATTGCGGCGGGTCCGTCCTCGGGAATGATTCCGCGAGCCGAATCATGTCCGACGGCCACGGGGCGGTGACCGAAACGGGTTCCCGGTCGAACGGATGCAAAAATTCCAGCCGCTCGCCGTGCAGCGCCTGTCTGTCGATCAGCGGATGGGAATCTCCGCCGTATAGGAGGTCGCCGATCAGCGGATGTCCGATATGCTGCAGGTGAACCCGGATCTGATGGGTCCGGCCCGTATCCAGCCGCAGCCGGACCAAGGACGCCGGCACCGTTTCCCTTTTTTCGGCGGTTTCGTAATGCGTCACCGCCCGCTTTCCGCTCGGGCTCACCCGCCGGCGGCCGCCGTGATGCCGGTCGCGGCCGATCGGCGCGTCGATCGTGCCGGACTCCGGTTCCGGAACGCCGCGCACGATGGCCGCGTACTGTCTGCGAACGGTCTTGCTCCGCATCTGCTCGTCGAGGCTCAGCTGGGCCCACTCGTTTTTTGCATAGAGCACCGCGCCCGTCGTCTCCGCGTCGAGGCGATGGATATGGCGAACGCGCACCCGCTGGCCCGTCGCCTCATAATATCCGGCCACCAGATTGGCCAGGCTGCCCCCTTCCCCTTCGCGCGGCGGATGCACGGGCACGAAGGCGGGTTTGTTCACGACCAGGCAAAAATCGTCCTCGTACAGCACCTCGAGATCCGCCCATTCCGGCTCGAATCCGTACGGCTCCGCCGGAAACACCCGCAGGCGCGCCGCGCCGCCCCGCTCGATCCACTCCCCGTTCCGGCGAAGCCGTTCCGCCAATTTGCCGGGAATGAAAGAAAGCCCGAAACTTGGTCTCGTTTCGAGCCATTCTCCGCGGCGCACGTAACCGGTCATCGCAGCCATGCCCCCGCTTCGGCCGCCGCCTCTTTGCCTTGTCGGATGCAGTCCGGCAAACCGACGCCGTAAAACGCGGATCCCGCGGCCAGCACACCGGGATACGCGCGGGCGAGCTGTTCGCGAGCCGCTGCCGCCGACTGCAGATGCCCGACCACATATTGCGGCATCGCCCGGTAATGGCGGTTGATATCGACCAGCACCGGTTCGGCGGAAATGCCGGTCGTCTCGCGCACATCCTGCAGGACGCCTTCCACGAGCTGATCTTCGGACAAGCGCGTCCAGCTCTCCTCTCCCGCCCTTCCGACGTAACAACGCAGCAGCACGCGGTCTTTCGGCGCGGTGTGGCCCCACTTGGCCGAAGTCCACGTGCAGGCCGTGATCATCCGCCGTTCGCCGCGCGTCACCACGAACCCGGATCCTTCCGGTTGTTCAACGTCCGTGCTGCGAAAAGCCAGCACCACATTGGCCACCGACGCGTACGGCATCTGCCCGAAAGCGCGGACCGCGTCGAGTTCGGGAAACAGGTCCGCCAGCGCGAACGCCGGAACGGCCAGCACGACGGCGTCCGCTTCAAGCCGCCGCCCTCCCGATGTGCGCAGCTCGTACCGGTGTCCGCCGGACGATTCGGCGGGCCGAATGCTTTCCACCCGGTCGCCCAGCAGGAACTCGGCATCCCGCAGCTGTTCGACGAGCGCTTCAATCAGCGTGAACAATCCGTTCCGAAACGACAAAAACACGCTGCCGCGAACGCGCTCGGGCAGCGCCGCCGGCGGCGCGTTCGTTCCGTTCCTTGCGGCGGCGCGCCCGGCCGCGGCGGTAGCCATCATGCCGCGAATCAAACTGCCGTACCGCCGCTCCAGCTCGCGAAACTGCGGAAACGTCGCCAACACGCTCAGCCGGCGCACATCGCCGGCATGAATGCCGGCGAGCAGCGGCTCCGCCATGCGCTCCAGCACTTCCGTGCCGAGACGGCGCTCAAGAAAATGCCCCAACGACTCGTCCTCTTCCGTTTTCCGCGCCGGCAAAAACCAGTCCATCGCCGCCCGCAGTTTGCCCGCCGGGGAAAGCAGTCCGGTTTTCAGAAACGGCGCCCACTGCGTCGGAATGCCGAGCGACAACCCTTCCGGCATGCGATGGAGCCGGCCGCGGTGGAGAATGAACGTTTTTTTGGCGGCCGGATTGGTCGGAACGAGCTCCTCTTCAAGCCCCAGCTCCCGGGCGAGCTCGATAATCGGCCATTTTCGCGCCAAAAACGAGTCGGGTCCGCGCTCGATGACAAAGCCGTCGCGGCGCAGGGTGGCCACTTTGCCCCCGAAGGCCGCTTCCTTTTCCACAATCGCGATCCGGATCTGCCGTCCTTCTTCTCTTGCCGTTTTTTGCAGATAGTATGCCGCGGTGAGCCCCGTAATCCCTCCGCCGACTACGACCGCCGTCTTTTGCGCCATGGCGACTCAAATCCGCCTTTCTTCCCGGACCGGCGCCGCGAGCCGGATGCATTCCGCAAGCAGCGCCATATATTTCGGATCGGTGTTCAGCATCGGAGTCCGTTCCAGCCTCATGCCGAGACGTTCGGCGAGCTGGCGGCATTCGATGTCGATATCGTACAGCACTTCAAGATGGTCGGACACAAATCCGAGCGGACAGATCAGCACCTTGTCGACGCCTTCTTCCCGGCGAATCGTTTCCAGCACGTCCAGAATGTCGGGACCGAGCCACGGCACCGCCGTCTGGCCCGCGCTCTGCCAGGCGAACTGCCAGTCCGTCACCCCGGCGCGTTCCGCCACGAGGCGCGACGTTTCCATCAGCTGATCCGGATACGGATCGTTCATCTCCAAAATGCCGGCCGGCAAACTGTGCGCGCTGAAAATGACGCGGACGCCCGCCGCATCGGGACCGAAGCGTGCCAACGTATCCCGCACGCGCTCCGACAGCGCCTCGATCAGCAGCGGATGGTCGTGATAGCTCTTGACGAAGCGCATGTCGATCCCGAGTTCCTCCGCCTTCGCGCGGGCGCGGGAAATATATCCGCCGACGCTCATCGCCGAGTAGTGGGGCGCAAGCACGATGCCGACCGCCTTCGTAAACCCCGCTTCGGCCATCGCCGCCACACCGTCCTCGATAAACGGCCGCGCGTGTTTCAAGCCTTGGAAACAGCGGTACTCCACGCCGCCGCCGTGCCGGTCCAGTTCTTCCTGCAGCGCCTGCACCTGCCGGTCGGTGTTTTGGCGCAGCGGAAACACGCCGCCGACGATGGCTTCATACCGCCTTGTCAGCTGCCGCAGCTGTTCTTCCGAAGGAGGATTCCCCCTGCGGATATGCGTGTAATATTCCTTGATGCCTTCCATGCTTTCCGGCGTCCCGTAGGACATGACCAGCACGCCGACTCGTTCCGGCCGCAACGTCATGCTTTCTCCTCCTTGCGTCTTCGGATCGCTTCCGCCGAATAGGCGTGCACGAACCGGGTCAGTTCCCTCAACTTGTCCAGCGAAGCTTCCGGGAAAATGCCGTGGCCGAGATTGAATATGAAACCCGGCCTTTCGATGCCCTGATCGATCACCGCTTTGGCGCGCCGTTCGATTTCCGGCATCGGCGCCGTCAGCACCGCCGGATCGAGATTGCCCTGCACGGCGAACCGGTCCCCGGTGCGGCGGCGCGCCTCCCGAATCGACACGCGCCAGTCGATGCCGATCACGTCGGCTTCCAGCCGTCCAAGTTCCGGCAGCAGTTCGCCGGAATTCACCCCGGGAAAATAAATTTTGGGCACGGGCAAATCCGCAATGCTGCGAAAAATGCGCTCGACGACCGGCAGCACGTGCAGCCGGAAATCCTCGGGCGAAAGCGCCCCCACCCAGCTGTCAAACAGCTGCAGCGCTTTGGCGCCGGCCGCCACCTGCGCCCTGAAATAGGCGATCACCATGTCGCCGAGCTTGTTCATGAGCGCCTGCCACACTTCCGGCGCGCTGAAGATCATATTTTTGGTATGCAAATACTGCTTGGAAGGCCGACCTTCGATCAAATAGCTGGCGATCGTAAACGGCGCCCCGGCGAAGGTGATCAGCGGCACGGTCAGCTCCCTGTCCAGGATGCGAATCGTTTCCAGCACGGGCGCGAGATCCTTCTCCACATCGACCGGACGCAGAAGCTCGACGTCGCGGGCGGTGCGGATCGGCCGTTCAATCACCGGCCCGACGTTCGGAACGATATCGAATTCGACGCCGAGCGAAGCGACGGGGTTCATGATATCGGAATACAAAATCGCCGCGTCCACCCCGAGTTTTCGCACCGGCATCATCGTCACTTCCGCCGCCAGTTCGGGAATCGCGCAAATGTCCAACAGGCTGTACTTCTCTTTGATTTTCCGGTATTCGGGATCGTATCTTCCCGCCTGCCGCATGTACCATACCGGCACTCGGTCCGTCCGCTCCTTGCGGCAGGCTTTCAAGAATACGTCGTCCTTGATCATGTCGATCCTCTTTCCCATCAGAAAATGCGAGGCTGTTTTCGAAAAAATGCAAAGCTGTTTTCCAAAATGCAGGGCTGTTTTCGCGCCGTGCCGGGCGCGCCGGACGTCCTCCGGCCCAACTTCTAGCACCATTATGCCCTTTTTGACCGGCACGAACAATCGGCGCCGATTGACGGAATCTGACAAATGTTTGACAATGTCAAAGACGGTGGCATTTTGGCCCCAATGAGCTATAACTATTTTGTCCCCATTTCGCTATATTGGAAACAGCGCCGCCTATTGCACCAGAGACTACTGCGCTAGAAACGGACCCAAACGACGGAACGCCCTCTTCCGAAAGAGACTGCCGCACTCGGGACGGACCCAAACGACGGACAGCCCGCTTCCGGAATGGAGCTTTGTCACGCTCCCGCGGACGGAATTCCGGCCTTGCCTGCACAAGCTGCGGCGGAAAAAGCGGTGAAACCGACGTCAAAAAAACGCGCAGGAGCCAATCTCGCCAACAGGGGGAATCGTGATGAAATACCGACTGCCGGCGCTTGTCCTCGCCGTGATCATCGTGTTCTGGACAAGCCCCGTCCCCGCGGACGCCCACGCCGTGCTCGTCGATTCGTATCCCGCATCCAACAGCACGCTGGATACGGCACCGGAGGAAATCCGGCTTACTTTCAACGAACGGGTGGAGCGCGCGCTCGCCGAACTGCGCATCACGGACCGAAACGGAAAAGAGATCCGGCTTCAGGCGGCGTCCGAAAATCAGGGACGCACGCTGACGGCGCCGCTGCCCGCGCTGAAAGACGGCTGGTACATGGTCAGTTACCGCGTCCTTTCGGCGGACGGACACCCGATCGCTTCCGCCTTCGTATTCCGTATCGGCGATCCGCCGGCGGACGGCGTTCCCCTGCGCGATGACGCGGAACACCACGGCGGTCATCTCCACGGAAGCGGCATCGATGCGCAAACCGTCATTTTTTATGCGGCGAGAGTGTGGTTTTTTGCCGCCATGCTGATCCTCGGCGGATTGAATTTGTGGAAGCTGCTGCACGCCTGGACGCCGGAAGCGGGACGGCGCCTCCGCCGCCTCACGGTGACCGCGCAGCGAAACTTGCTGCTGGCCGTGCTTGTGTACGCCGGGTTGGAACTGCCGCAGCTGCTGCCGTCGTTCCGTGCCGAAGACTGGCTCGCGCTGGCCGAAACCGGCATCGGACAAGCCCGTCTCGCCGAACTGCTGCTCGCGGTCATCTCGTTCGCGCTGCTCGGCAAAAACCGTTTCGCCGATGCGGCATGGACGATCGCCTTTTTGGCGGCGGAAAGCGCGGCGGGCCACGCCTCCTCCGCGGCGCGCGCCTGGGCGGCCATGGCGGCGGATTTTGCGCACCTGACCGCCGCGGCGTTGTGGACCGCGGGGCTTCTCCTGCTGATCGCGCAGTGGCGGCGGCACAAACAGGACGCGCTGGCGTTCATGCCGGCGTTTTCCGGCGCCGCGCTCGCATCCGTGGCCGCATTGGCGGTCACCGGCGCCATCATCGCCTTGCAGTTGTTGCCCTCGCCGGAATACGTAACGTTTACGATTTGGGGGCGGCTGCTGGTCGCCAAAATCGCGGCCGTTTTGCTCGTCGTATTGACCGCGGCGCTGATCCGGATGCGGCTTCGGAAAAATACGCAAGGCGGCCGGGTGCGCGCCCTCCTCTGGACGGATCTCGGTCTGGCCGCGCTCATCACCGGCATCGCCGCCGTGTTCACCACGCTGCAGCCGGTGCCGTCCAACGAGCCGTTATACTGGCACGAAATGGGCGAGGAAGCGCATATGACGCTGGAAATCGCGCCGAATGAACCGGGGATGAACGACATCTCCCTCAGCGTCTGGCTGCCGGACGATCAGGCGGAGCCCGGACAAGTGACGCTGCGGCTGCTGCCGGCGGACAGCATTCTCGACGCGCCCATCTCAGTGCCGCTCGTCCCTCGCGCTCCGACGGACGACACCGATTGGTTCCCAGGGTTTCTCCGACACGACTATTCCGCCAGCGGACCTTTTCTGCCGCACGCCGGCGAATGGCAGGCGGAAGTTCGCGTCGTGGACGGCAAGGGCACGGAGTTCGTCTACCGGAAATCGTTCCGATTGTATTGAAACCAGTTCGATGGGGAGGCTCGCCTGGTCCCCGCAATCGACATCGCCGTGGCGTTCCGGCGGCAGGAAAAACACGAGGTTCGATTGGCGATGAATAGGCCTTTACAGGGCGAAAACCAATTCCGGTACATGGAAAGGATTGTGAACACACCATGAGCATGCGAAAGCTTCGCTTGTTGACCGCATGGATATCCGTATGTTTGGCGTCCGCCGCACTGGCGGCGTCGGTGCACGCGCACGTCACCGTGTATCCGAAAGAAGCCGCCGCGGGCAGCTTCGAAAAATTTACGGTGAGAGTGCCTTCGGAATCGCAGGAGGCGCCGACCGTTGAAGTGAAGCTGGAAATTCCCGACGGAGTGAGCGTTTCCCGGACGAAACCGGTGCCGGGTTGGGTGAGCGAGCCGGAAGCGGACGACGAGGGGCGCATCGTCTCCATTGTGTGGAAGGCGGAAAACGGGGGGTTGTCTCCGTCCGAATTCATGGAGTTCGATCTGCTCGGCAGGGTTGCCGACGATGCGGACCGGCTCGTCTGGAAAGCGTATCAGACCTACGGCGACGGCAGCGTGGTGGCATGGACCGGCGGAGAACAATCCGATACGCCCGCGTCGGTCACGCTCGTCCGTTCGGGGGGAGCCGGAGAAGGATCGGCGGAAGCCGAATTTTCCGCACAAACCGCCATTCTTGCGGCGCTTGCTCTGGCGGCGCTCCTGCTCAGCCTGGTTTCGCTCGCGTTGGCGTGGAGAACGCGGCGGAGATAACCGCATCGGGTAAGACAGGAAAAGCCGCATTCGGATGCGGCGGCGAATCATGAGCGAGTCAAGCGCAAACGGGCCGAACCGCGCGAGACCTCCGTCCCGTGCGGCTCGGCCCGTTTCGCGGCCATCCGCTTCGCGCGCCGCAGCAGCCCGCATATCCTGCCGCGGCGGCAAGCATCCCCCGGCGTCAAATGCGCCGCAGCGCTTCCCGGTGCGCTTCAATCGTCTTCTCGATATCCTCGTCGCTGTGCGCAAGCGACACGAACATGCCTTCAAACTGCGAGGGCGCAAGCAGCACGCCCAAATCCAGCATCTCCTTGAAACAGGCGGCGAATTTCGCCACGTCGGACGTTTTGGCCGACTCGTAATCGACCACCGGCCGGTCCGTGAAAAACGGACACACCATCGAGCCGACGCGGTTGATGACGGCGGCCATTCCCTTTTCCGCGAAATTGTCCCTGAGCCCCTGCTCCAGCCGGGCGGATTTGCGCTCCAGTTCCTCATACACGCCCGGTCGGCCGAGCAGCTTCAGCGTCGTATATCCCGCGGCCATCGCCAGCGGATTGCCGGACAGCGTGCCGGCCTGATACACCGGACCTTCCGGCGCCATCATGTTCATGATCTCGCGTTTTCCCCCAAAGGCGCCGACCGGCAGTCCGCCGCCGATAATTTTTCCGAGGCAGGTCAAGTCCGGATCGATGCCGTACAACCCTTGCGCGCAGTTCAGATGCACGCGGAATCCGGTCATCACTTCGTCGAAGATGAGCAGGCTGCCGTACTCGCGGGTAATCCGCCGCAATTCCTCCAGAAATCCCGGCCGCGGCGGCACAACGCCCATGTTGCCCGCCACCGGTTCGACGATGACGGCGGCGATGTCTTCGCCATACGCCCGAAACGCGGCGCGCACCGATTCCGGATCGTTGTAGGGCACCGTCACGGTTCCCGAGGCGATCCCGTCCGGCACCCCCGGGCTGTCCGGCAGGCCGAGCGTCGCCACGCCCGATCCCGCCTTGATCAGCAGCGAATCGGCATGGCCGTGATAGCATCCGGTAAACTTGACGATCTTGGCCCGTCCCGTAAAGGCGCGCGCCAGCCGCAGCGCGGACATCGTCGCCTCCGTGCCGGAGTTGACCATGCGCACGACTTCGACCGACGGCACGCGTTCACAGACGAGTTCCGCCATTTGCGTTTCCAGCTCGGTGGGCGCTCCGAAGCTCGTCCCCTTTTCCGCCGCGTCGCGAATGGCGGCCAGCACCTCCGGATGGGCATGACCGAGAATCAGCGGTCCCCAGGAGCCGATGTAGTCGATGTATTCGTTGCCGTCGATGTCCCGCACTTTCGAACCTTTTCCGCTTTCGATAAACACGGGCGTCATCCCGACGGAACGAAACGCCCTCACCGGGCTGTTGACACCTCCCGGAATGACTTTTTTCGCACGTTCGAACGCAGCCTGCGACCGATTTCCGTTTCTCACGCGCATTACCTCGCTTTTTTGGCAGTATTCTGCAATTTTCCCCGCTTTTTTTCTGACAAATTATGCTACAATAGTGGGCGGGAGGCGGTTGATTTGAAAGAAATGATACGTACCGTGTCGCTGTTTCAAAATTTGAACGATGAACAGCTCGACAAAGTTTGGGCGATATGCAAAAAAGTGAAGTACGGACCGAATACCGTTCTGTTCCGCGAAAAAGAAGCGGGAGGAGCGTTTTATATTGTCGTGTCCGGCTCCGTCAAAATCTATACGAGCCATGGCGGAAGCCAGAAAATCCTCGCCACGTTCCAACCCGGCGACAGCTTCGGGGAAATGTCGCTGATCGACGGCAAGCCGCGCTCCGCCACCGCGGAAACGCTGGAAGAAAGCACGCTGTTGTCCATTGAAGCCCGCGATTTCCTCCATCTGCTGCAGGAACAATTCGACATCACTCTCGAAATCATGCGCGACCTCGTCCAACGGCTGCGCGACACGAACGAACACGTGCAGGACCTCACCTTTTTGGACGCCCGCACCCGCGTCGTCAAGCGGCTCTTGATGCTGGCCAACCGGAACGGCCGCAGGGAAGGCTCCGTCATTCATGTGCGCAACGCGCTGAACTACGACGAACTTTCCCGCCTCGCCGGCGTGCAGCATCAGGTGCTGATCGAAACGGTGCGCGATCTCGAAACCAAAGGACTTCTCCGCTTCGTGCCGGACGGTTACCGGATCGACCTTACCAAACTGAAACGCTGATTACGACGATTGCCCCAGCCACGCCGCCACATCTTTGGCATGATACGTGATGATGAAATCCGCTCCAGCCCGTTTGAAACCGACCATCGTTTCCATCACGACCGCTTTCTCATCAATCCATCCGTTGGCCGCGGCGGCTTTCAGCATGGAGTATTCGGCGCTGACATTGTAGACGGCGAGCGGCAAATCGAACCGGTCGCGCAGCATGCGAACAATGTCGAGATAGGCGAGCCCCGGCTTGACCATCAGCATGTCCGCTCCTTCCGTCACGTCGGAAGCGGCTTCGCGCAGCGCTTCCCGCGCGTTGGCCGGGTCCATCTGGTACGACCTGCGGTCGCCGAACTGCGGCGCCGACTGCGCGGCTTCGCGAAACGGCCCGTAATAGGCGGAAGCGTATTTGACCGCGTAGGACAAAATCGGAATCCCGGTATGTCCCGCTTCGTCCAATCCCGCGCGAATGGCGCTCACGAACCCGTCCATCATGTTCGAAGGCGCGATGATGTCGGCGCCGGCGTCCGCCTGCGACACGGCGGTGCGCACGAGCAGCCGCAGCGACTCGTCGTTGTCCACGTCCGCGTTCGTGCCGCCGTGCGCGCGGACGACGCCGCAATGGCCGTGGCTCGTGTACTCGCACAAACACGTATCGGCGATGACCAAGAGGTCGGGCGCCAGCGTCTTGATGCGGCGGATCGCCTGCTGCACGATGCCCTCGTCGTCCCAGGCCGAAGTCCCCGTCTCGTCTTTCGTTTCCGGCACGCCGAACAGGAGCACCGCCGGAATGCCGAGCCGCTTCACTTCTTCGATTTCTTCGTCCAGCCGGTCGACCGACCAATGGAACACTCCCGGCATCGAGGGGATTTCCTCTTTCACGTTGCTCCCGTAACGGACAAAAATCGGATATACGAGATCGTTCACCGTCACCGTATGTTCCCGGACGAGGTTCCGCAGCGCGGGGGAACGGCGCAGCCTGCGATGACGGACCGTCGGGAAGGACGTCGGAAAAGCCATCTCTCTTCCACCTCATTCACAGCATAATGAAAAATCAATGATACCTGCGGCCCGGCGCGTCATACTTTGAAGGCCGCGGCCCGAGCCGTTCCGCCAGCGCTTGCGCCAGCGCGTCGATCGTCGCCTGTTCGGGCACAATGTCCGCCCTCATACCGCATTCTTCGGCGGTTTTCGCCGTCAGCGGGCCGATGCAGGCGATGCGCACCGGCGCCATCAGTTCGGCGAACCGGTCGGTGCGGCGGCGGATGATGTCCGCGAAGTTTCGCGCCGTCGAAGAACTGGTGAACGTCACGGCGTCGACGGCGCCTTCGCTCAGCAGCTCGACGATCCGGTCCGCTCCGTCCTCGCACGGGACGTTTTCATAGACGTCCACTTCCGTCACCGCGCAGCCGAGACGGCGCAGCTCCTCCGGCAGCGTTTTGCGCGCGATGTCCGCCCGCGGCAGCAGCACCGTCTGCCCGGGCCGCACTTTCGGCCTGATCGCCTCCAGCAGACCTTCCGCCTGGTACAGCTGCGGCAGTTCCTCCACGACCAGACCGTACTTCATCAGCGCCTCCCGCGTCGCCGGGCCGACGGCGGCGATGGTTGCGCGATGCATGGCGCGAATGTCGACGCCGCGGCGCCTCATCCTGCGGAAAAAAAACTCCACGCCGTTGACGCTGGTGAACAAGATCCAGTCAAACCGGTCCAATCGGTCCAACGCCGCGTCCAGCGCGGCGCATTTTTCCGGATCGTCGGGCTCCTTGAGCGCGATGACGGGAAATTCCACCGGTTCGCCGCCCAGCGCTTCGATGCGGTCCGCCAGTTCGCCGGCCTGCGCGCGCGCGCGGGTGATCAGCACCCTGCGGCCGAACAGCGGAAGCCGTTCGTACCAAGAGAGCCGCTCGCGCAGGCGCACCACCTCGCCGACGACGATGACCGCGGGCGGTTGAAAATCGGCCTCGCGCACCTGTTCGGCGATCGTGGCCAACGTGCCGACGAGCGTCTCCTGCTCGGCGCGGGTTCCCCACCGCACGAGCGCCACCGGCGTATCCGGCGGCCGTCCGTGGCTCATCAACTGCTCGGCGATGTGACCGATTCTCGACACCCCCATGAGAAAAACGATCGTTTTCCCCGCATCGGAAAGATGGCGCCAGTCGATCATCGTATCGAGCTTTTCCGGCTTCTCGTGGCCGGTCGCCACCGTAAACGACGAACTGTATTCGCGGTGGGTGACGGGAATGCCGGCATATGCGGGCACCGCCACCGCCGAAGTGACGCCCGGCACGATTTCAAACGGGATGCCGTGCGCAAGCAGCGCCTCCGCCTCTTCCCCCGCGCGCCCGAACACGCACGGGTCGCCGCCTTTCAGCCGGGTGACCGTTTTCCCTTCCTTCGCCAGCCGCACGAGCAGGCCGTTGATCTCCTCCTGCGTCATCGAATGCCGTTCCGGCAGCTTGCCGACGTAATACTGTTCCGCGCCGGGCCGCGCTTCTTCCAGCAGACGCGGGCTCGCCAGCCGGTCATACACGACGGCGTCCGATTTCCGGAGCACTTCCAGCCCCTTTACCGTAATCAGCTTCGGATCGCCGGGACCGGCCCCCACCAAATACACTTTGCCCGCCATCCGTTCATTCCCCCGCCTCCTGCAAAATGCGGTCCGCTCCGAGGTCGAGCAGCGTTTCCGCCAGTTCCCGGCCGACCGTTTCCGGATGTTCTCCCCTTTGCCGTTCTTTCAGGAGCACCGATCCGTCCGGACTGCCGACAAAGCCGACCAACTCGACGGATCGGCGGTCCCCTTCGCCGACGAGAACGGCGTGCGCGCCGATCGGAACCTGGCACCCGCCGTTCAGGCGGGCGAGAAACGCCCGCTCCGCGCGCACGGCCGTTTCGGTTTCCGGATCGCGAAGATACGACAAAAGCTCCAGCACGGCGTCGTCATTCTTGCGGCATTCCACCCCAAGCGCGCCCTGCGCGGCGGCGGGCACCATCGCCTCGACCGACAGCTTCTCCGTGATACGGTCCTCCCAACCGACGCGCGCCAGCCCGGCCGCGGCCAGCACGATCGCGTCGAATCCTTCCGTCTCCAGTTTGCGGAGCCGGGTGTCGATATTGCCCCGCACCGATTCGACGACCAGATCCGGGCGAAGGGCGCGAAGTTGCGCCGTTCTGCGCAGGCTGCTCGTACCGATGCGCGCCCCTTTCGGCAGCTCGTCCAACGTTCTGCCGTCGCGGCTGACGAGGCAGTCGCGCGGATCGGCCCGCCGGGGCACCGCGCCGATCGTGAGCGCATCCGGCAGCTCGGAAGGCACGTCTTTCATGCTGTGCACGGCGAGATCGATGCCGCCGTCCAAAAGCGCCTGCTCGATTTCCTTGACGAACAGCCCCTTGCCGCCGACTTTGGATAAGGTGACGTCCAAGATTTGATCGCCGCGGGTGACGATCGTGCGGATTTCAAACCGCATGCCGAGCCCGTGATCGCGGCTGATTTCCTCAAGCCGCCGCACCACGTGTTCCGTCTGCGTCACGGCCAGCCTGCTCTGTCTTGTCCCTACTACGATTGTGCGTGTCACTTCCATCGCTCCATCCGATGCGGTCCCTCGCGAGTCAGTCCGTCTCCCGCCGGTCCGCGTTGTCGTAACGATCGATCCGCCATTGTTGGACGAGCTCGTCCCGCATGTTTTCCAGATTGCCGGCGCGGGCCGAAGCCAAAAGCTGCGGCTTCAGCCGCAGCAGTTCGCGCAGCAGCTTCTCCCGAAGGTCGGGATCCAGCCGGCGTTCGCGCAGCATGTCCCTCATTTCCCCGAGAAATTGGACGTACGCCGCGTATTCTTCCCCGTAGGCGCTCTCCAGTTCCGATTTGACGGCGGCGGCGAGAAGCGGGCTGTTTCCCGAGGCGGACACCGCGAACACCAGCGGCCCGCGGCGAACGACGGCGGGTACGAGAAAATCCCCCCGCTGGCCTTCGTCGGCGGTGTTGACCCACAAGCCCCGGCGGCGTGCGTCTTCCGCGATGCGCCGGTTCACTTCCGGCCGGTTGGTGGCGACGAACACGAGCGCGATCGAAGGGTCGTCCAAATCGTTCGCGGCATATTCCCTCGCGACATACTCGACATCGCCGTTTTCCGCCCAGCCGCGAATGGTGGAAGTCGCCTCGGGACTGATAATGCGAACGAGCGCTCCCGCGTCCAGCAGGGCGCCGGCTCTGCGCTCGGCGACCCGGCCGCCGCCGGCGATGACACACCGCTTGCCTTCCAGATTCAGCATCACCGGAAACACGCCTTTTCCCGGCTCCCGCCCGCTCATGCGCATCCCCCGCCACAGCCTTCTTTATGTATCCCATTATGCCACAACGGCCGCCGTTCCTCCAAATAACCGAAACAGCCCCGCACCCGTCCCATGCGCCGCAGCGTCTCCGTAGGAAACGCCGCCCGCGGCATGCAAACAGGAGCAGGGCTGGTGATAAAAGCGCATCGTTTTGGGGCACTTCAGCGGTCTTCCAACCATCCGTCAGAGGCGAGCCAGGAGGCGTTCCGGCTCGGCGCCGCCGGCGCGCAATGCGCCGGCCGGCCATTCGGCGCGGGTTTCCCGCCTGTCCTCCTCCGGCTCCCGTTGTCCGGAGACCAAACCCTCCAGCGCAAACAGGGTAACGGCGGTGTCCAGCACTTCGTCTCCGTTTTCTTCCGCCGCCATTTCCTTGATGCGCAAAATCGGATCGTGCAGCAGCTGATGAACGATGCTTTTGGTCAGCTTGCGGATGATTTTTCGTTCGCGTTCTTCGAGATTCGGCAGCTTGTGAAACAAACTTTCCATCGTTTCTTCGTGAATGCGCGCGGCCTTCTCCTGCAGGGCGCGAATGACCGGGCGTACGCTCAGCGTTTTGTACCACCGTTCGAACTCCCGCAGTTCCTCCCGGATCATGCGCTCGATTTTCAGCGCTTCCCGTTGGCGCTGCGCCATGTTGTTTTCGACGACGTGCTCCAGATCGTCGATATCGTACAAGTACACGCCGGGCACGTTCGCCGCATCCGGATCGATATCGCGGGGAACGGCGATATCGATCAGAAACAAGGGCCTCGATCGCCGCCCCTCCAGGGCTTGTTCCACCTGTTCGCGGGTCAAAACGAACGCTCTCGATCCCGTGGAACTGATGACGATGTCCGCCTCGCGCAGCAGTTCCGGCAGTTCGTCAAAGCCGTGAGCAGTGCCGCAGAACAGATCCGCCAGTTCCTTCGCCTTTTCCGGCGTGCGATTGACGACCATCATGCGGGATGCGCCTCCCGCATGCAAATGCTTCGCCGTCAGCTCGCCCATTTTGCCGGCGCCGACGATAACCACCCGTTTGTCCGCAAATTGGCCGAAAGCCCGCCTGACCAGTTCCACCGCCGCATAGCTGACCGATACGGCGCTTTCCCCGACGGCGGTTTCGGAGTGCGCCCGTTTGGCGAGCGTGACCGCCTGACGGAACAGCGTGTTGAACAAAATGCCGGTCGTCTTCTCCTGCTGCGCCCGCAAAAAGGCGTCGCGAACCTGGCCCAAAATTTGCGTTTCCCCGATCACCATCGAATCGAGGCCGCAGGCGACCCGGAACAGATGCCGCACGGCTTGGTCGTCTTCGTATATATACAAATACGGCGCGAAATCCCGGGACGGTACGCCGAACCATTCCGACATGTACGCGCGCAAGATATGTCCGCATACGTGCAAGCGATCTACCACCGCGTAAATTTCCGTACGATTGCAGGTGGACACGATCACGCATTCCAGAATGCTGGTGGTTTGCTTGAGTTGTTGCAGCGCCGCGGGAAGCTGGTCCGCGCCGACCGCGAACTTTTCCCGAATTTCCACCGGAGCGGTGCGATGATTCAAACCGACAGCCAGAATGTGCACTGTTCTCACCGGCTTTCCTAACCAATCTGGATGCATCATTTTGCATTATATCATATTTCGGCCGCAGCTTATCCCGCCCAATTTTGAAGAAACCGTGTCTTTTGGCGGCGTGCGCGTCTTATCTCTTGCGCGCTCCGGCCGACGCCCGCCCCTCGCGCCGCAAACAGCAAGCCGGTTATATTATGCGCAGATTCCGGCTATTCTAACAGTTTTTGATGAAACAGTTCGTACAATTCCCGGTCGTGCCGCTCCAGTTCCCGATTTTGCGAAGCGATCACCCTTCCCTTGGAACCGATCAGCGTTTGGTACGCTTCATACAATGACCGAAACCGGCCGGAAGCTTCCGCGAACACGCCGGTCTCCCCGGCGTTCAACTCACGGCTGCCTCCGACCTGCAGCCGCAAAATATACTGCAGCATCTCCTCCACCGAAGCGAGCGGCACCAGTTCCCCTCTCGGAGACGCCGCCAGCCGCAGGCGTTCGTGCGTATAATGAACGGAATACGCGGTCATCCGCAGGAGATCCAACCCTTCCGTGCGGCCGGCATGAGCGGCCTGTTCCAGCTGGTTGTGCAGCAGTTCGAGCTGAAACAGCGACACCTGATACAGCAAATACACCGGCTCATACGGATCGTTCCTGTCCTGGACCGCCGACACCCACTGCGCGAGCGGCCAACCGACGGCGAACACGGCGAGCGCCGCCATCAGCCACGGCCTGATCCGGATTCTGCGCATGATCTGCACCCTCCCGTCCTTGTCTGTTTTCATGTCTATGGGACGGAAGGCAAACAAATAACCATGGATCTTCGATCCATGGTCGAGGGTGACGCGCTTTTTACTTCGCGGACACGGCATTCGTGCCGTCCGCCGCTTCCACCGCAATTTCGCCGACGCCGCGGATCAGCTTCTTCGCATACGTGCGCGCCGGCTTCAACACCGATATGAGATAATCCACCGCCAACTGCGGATCCACGGTCGTTCCGCAGGTGTAACAGTCGACGGCGGCGAATCCTTTCTCCGGATACGTGTGAATGGAGATATGACTCTCGGACAGCAGTACGAGAACCGTTGCTCCTTGCGGTTCGAATTGTTTCGACTGCACCGACAGCACGGTGGCACCGCAACTTTCCGCCGCTTCAACCAGTTGGGATTGCAGCCAGTCTGCGTTGTTCAGGAGTTCGTAATCGACTCCCCAGGCATCAACCGCAACGTGTCTTCCGAAAGTAGAGTATTCCACCTTCCGGTTCCCCCTTCCTAGGAACAAAATGTTGGATAATTTTATCCGCTAGGACCTACGTCATTCACTGCTCGAGGGAAACTTCCCGCAACATGCGATGTCCTGAGTGAATCCTGGTTCCTAATGTATGATATTTTCAACGAATTTAAAAATAACATCTTTGTACCGCGAATGCAACCACATTTTTTAATCGCCTCGTTGTTTTGTATTCATCATCCGGCGCAACGGTTCCGAAATCATGCCGCTATGGAACGCAAAACAACGTGTATTTGACCGAAACGGCATGGAAAAAGGTACTTGTGCCGCAGCGGATTTTTGCGGCGGAATTCACGGGTGATGGACGTAAGGCGACGGCGGCGAAAACGGGCGATGTGTCAAACAAGAACAAAACGCCGCGGCAAACGAAAATATCGCTTGCCCCGGCTTTCCCCCGCCAAAACAAAAGACGGGCGGAGCGTCACTTCCCGCCCGTAAACGTGATGCCCTTGACGAAAAAACGATTGAAAAACGCGAACAGCACGAGCACCGGCAGCGTGAACACCATCGAAGCGGCCATGATCAGATTCCAGAAACTGATGTATTGGCCCTTGAACGTATTCAACCCGAGCGGCAGCGTAAACATTTCTTTCTCCGACATGATGACGAGCGGTTTCAGGAAATCGTTCCAGGCGCCCATGAAAATGAAAATGGCCTGCGCCGCGAGCGGCGGTCCCGCCAGCGGCAGCGCGATGCGCAAAAACGTGCCGAGCCGGGTCAGGCCGTCGATGGCCGCCGCTTCCTCCAACTCTTTCGGGAAGCTCAGAAAAAATTGCCGCATCATAAAGATGAACGTCGCATTCGCCGCGCCCGGAACGATGAGCCCTTGATAACTGTTGAGCCATCCGAATTCGTTCAGGATCAAGTAGCTGGGAATGAGCGTCAACTGGCCGGGGATCATCAGCACCGCCAACACGATGTAAAACAGCGCTTTGTTGCCGGGGAACGGAATGCGGGCGAGCGCGTATCCCGCCATGGAATTGAACAGCAAATTCAGGCCCATGATCAGCACGCTGACGAACGTGCTGTTGCCAAGCCATCGCAGAAACAGCGGCTCGTTGAGAAAAATTTGCCGGTAGTTGTCCAGCGTGAACTGCTTCGGAATAAAGTTCGGCAGACCGGTCGAGATTTCCGCGAGCGTCTTGAACGAGGCGGACAGCGCCCATAAAAACGGAATGAACGTGATGACGGCGTATGCGATCAGCACGGCATATTGGAGCGTACGCAGCGCGACGGCAACGTTTCGTTTGAACAATGGCTTCGCCCTCCTCGCTCAATACAGTTTTTCTTCGCCGAACAGGCGGCGCTGGATGACGGTGATGGTCATGATGACGGCGGCCAGCATGACGGCCAGCGCGGAAGCGTAGCCCATATCCAGATTTTTGAACGCATACTGGTACACGAGCAGGACGACGGTCAGCGTCGAGTTGTTCGGGCCGCCGGAACCGTTGGAGAAAATGTACGCCTGGTCGAACAGCTGGAAGGTGCCGATGATGCCCATCGTTACGACGAAAAACGTGACCGGCTTCAGCATCGGCAGCGTAATGTGCCAAAACTTTCGAAGCGTCTTGGCGCCGTCGATCTCCGCCGCCTCGTAGAGCGAATCCGGAATGTCCTGCAGCGCCGCGAGATAGATGACCATATAGTACGGCGCGGTCGACCAGATGTTCATCATCATGATGCCTTTCAAGGCGACTTTCGGGTCGCCGAGCCAGTTGTATCCCTTGAAGCCGAACAGGGCGAGAAAGTCGTTCAGCAAGCCGTCGGTCTTGAAGATCCACATGAAAATGAGCGTGAGCACCGCGGAAGACGTCACCGTCGGGATAAAATAAAGCACGCGAAACGCGTAACGGCCGCGAATTTTCGAATTCAGCACGGAAGCGAGCACGATCGCCAGCATCGTCTGCAGCGGCACGACGATCAGCGCGTACTCGAACGTGTTGTAAAGGGCGATCCACATGCGGCTGTCCGCCGCCATCCGCGTATAGTTGGCGATGTCGACAAACCGGTACGAGATGCCGCCGAGTAGCTGGACTTTATGGAACGACAAATAAAGCGCATACAAGATGGGCGCTAAAAGGAAAACGCCGATAACAAGCAGCGTCGGCGCCATAAACAGGTAACCCGCTGCCGCATCTCTCCACTTGCGCCTGTTCATTCGCGACTCCCCCTTGCTTCGCGTATGCCCGTCCGGCAGGCGCGAGCGCACCGCCACGGTCATCCGAAGCGGAATTCGGACGATGGCGCCCATGCAGGCCGGAAACGGGAGGACGACATGCGTCCTCCCGTCCGCCAGGCAGCGGTTATTGCGCGGCTTTGATTTCGCTGTTCGCCGTATCCTGCGCCAGCTTCATCGCGTCCGCGAGCGACTGTTCCCCAAGGAATGCGCTGATGAATTGGTTGTTGAAGTTGGTCATAATGGTCGGGCCGGTCGTGCCGATTTGCCACGGAGTGGCGTACGAAGCGCCCGCGACGAGCGCGCCGCGGTATTCATCCTGGTCATACCCCAGCTCGGCGGCCACCGATTTCCGCGTCGGCAGCGCGAACCCCTTGCTCGTCCAGATTTTCATCCCTTCCTTGCCGGTAAGGAATTCGATCAGCTTCCAAGCTTCCTCTTTGTGCTTGGAATTTTTGTTCATGACATAAGCGACCGTAAACGCCATCGTTCCCTTCTTGCCGTTGACGGTCGGCACCTCCGCGGTACCGTATTCGAGGTCCGGGAACGTGTTGTCCAAATACGGAATCGCCCAGTTGCCCTCGAGCACCATCGAAACCTTGCCTTGCCCGAACATTTCTCCGCCCCAGCCGGCGCCGACTTCGGTCGGCTGAGCCGACGTTTTGTCGATCAGATGCTGGTCGATGACGAGCTGCAAGCCCTCCAGCGCTTCCGGCGAGGCGAACGTCGCCATACCGTTGCTGTCGGCGACTTCGCCGCCGAACGCCTTGATCATGAACATCTGACGCGCCAGTTCGGGAGCGACGCCAAGACCGTAGCGTCCGTCTTTCGTCAGCTTTTTGGAAATGTCCATCAGTTCGTCCCACGTCTTCGGCGGCTCCGCGATGCCGGCTTCCTCGAAATGTTTCTTGTTGTAGAACAACGCGAGCGTCGAAAAGTCTTTCGGGAAGCCGTAATACTTGCCGTCCTGACCTTTGAACGCGTCCAGCAGCGGCTTTTCGAAATCGTCGATATCGAACTCAGCCGTGACATAGTCGTCCAGCGGCTCCAGCACGTCGTGCGCGAACAGTGCCGGCGCTTCGATCGAATCGAGGTAGAAAACGTCCCCGGCCTGCCCGCCGATGAGCCGCGTCTTGATGACATCCATATACTGTTCGGCGATGACTTCGTACTTGACTTTAATGTTCGGGTATTTCTTCATAAATTCGTCCAGCGTCTGCTGCAGCAGCTCTTGCTCCTCGGGAGAAGCTCCCCATCCGTTCAGCGTAATTTCCACCTGTTTCTCCGCCGGCTCCTGTTTCTTGTCGTTCGTCGCGCCCGCGTTGCCCGGACCGCCGGACGTCGCGCTGTTGTTATTCTTCGTCCCGGCGTCGTTTCCGCCGTTTCCTTTGCTTCCTCCGCAAGCGGAAAGCGTTAACATCAGCGCAAGCACGACGACGAAGATGGCGTACAATCGGTGTTTCACTGAAAAAAACCTCCCTTTGAATTTATGATGTATGAATTGCATGAAGCACGGTCAGCTCGCATCCGGTCGAATTGTGTTCCACTTCGACGGCAGGCGCCGCACCGTCTCCCTGACGGGTGATCGTCAAGGAAAGAGTGCCGCCGCCCACACGGAGCTGACGTACGCTCAGCCGGTTCATCCCGCTCGGCAAAAACGGCCGCACATGAATCCTGCGGTCGGACAGGTGCGGGCGGATGCCGAGCATCACCTGCAGAAAAACTATTGGCGTTCCGGCCGCCCACGCCTGGGGCGAACACGCGACCGGGTACGGCACCGGCTTGCCCATCGTATCGGGAAATCCGCAAAACAGTTCCGGCAGCCGTGCATATTCAAAATGTTCCGCCGAGCGGAGCAGCCCTTCGACGACAAGCGCCGCTTCTTCCGTCAACCCCAGCCGGCCCATGCCGATGAGGCACATGGCGTTGTCGTGAGGCCAGACGCTCCCGTTATGGTAGCTCATCGGGTTGTACCCCGCGGAACGTTCACTCATCGTTCGGATGCCGTATCCGCTGAACATGTCGCCCGCCACGAGCCGCCGCGCGACTTGTTTGGCGCGCGCGTCGTCCGGCAGCCCGGTCATCAGCAGATGACCCGGATTCGAGGTGACCGAGCGCACCTGCCGCTTCTCCCGATCGAGCGCGATCGCGTAGTAACCTTCGTCGTCCATCCAGAACGTGGCTTCGAACCGCCGCTTGAGATCCGCCGCGGCCTTCTCCTGCGCCTCCGCCAACTCGTGCCGTCCGAGCTTGCGGTAAATGTCGGCCATCCCGATCCGCGCGCGGTACACGTAACCTTGCACCTCGACCAGCGCGATCGGCGATTTCGCATAATCCCCGGAATCGTGCACGATGGAATCTTCCGAATCTTTCCACCCCTGATTGCCGATGCCGCCGGAGGAAGCCGCATGGTACTCGACGAATCCGTCGCCGTCCAGATCGCCGTACCGGTCGATCCACGCCACGGCCCGCTCCAGCGCGGGCAGAAGCCGGAGAATGGACTCCTCGTCGCCGGTCCACTCAAAATACTCCGCCGCCAGCATCACGAACAGCGGGGTCGCATCGACGGAACCGTAATACGGCGTAAACGGAATCTGGTTCGTATTCGCCAGTTCCCCGTAGCGGATTTCATGCATGATTTTGCCGGGCGTCTCGTCGCGCCAGTCGTCGACTTTGGCGCCTTGGTACGCCGCCATCGTCTGCAGCGTGCCCAGGGCGACGCCGGGATTGGCCGGCAGCATCTGCAGCGCGGTGATCAGGCTGTCGCGCCCGAACGGCACCGCGAACCAGGGCAGCCCGGCTACCGGAAACGGACCGTAACCGACGTCGGTCAAGAGCGCCCGCAAATCTTTCAGCCCGCGGTTGTACAGCCTGTCGAAAATCGGCAGATCGCTTTCCACCGCGGTCGTCTCCCGCTGCCAATCGCGGTAGGAAGCTTCCAGCAATTGAAGCGCTTCCGCGCGCGGCGCAACTTCCGGCGCCTCGTCCGCAACGACGGGCGTGATGACAAATCCGATCGTCCTCGTTTCGCGCGGCTTAAGCGCGACGGCAAAAGTGACCGTGCCGTCCGGGGACGTCCGCGCCGGCCGATGATCCCATTCGATGCGCGTTTCCCGCCGGATATGGTCGGCTCCGGCATATCGGATCGCGATCCGATCCTCCGTTACGTCGACGCCCGTCTTTTGCCCCAAACCGCCGGCGCGAAAACCGCGGACGACAAACATGTCGGCAAAATCGGCGTCGAAGGCGATCGACGTTTCAAACGCAATCGGCTTCGGATAATAGTTCGTGTAAGCGACCGACTCGTACAGGACGCCGCCGCGAATAAAGCGATGCCGCAAGATTTCGACGGATTCCCGCCACAGGACAAGCTTTTCGCCTTCCACCATATGCGGATTCGTCATCCGGAAGGTTGCCTGGTAATTGTCTTCCGAGGAAGAAGACAACAGCACGGGCTTCACACCGTTGATCAACAGTTCCCATCGGCTGAGAAATCGGGTGTCTTTTGTGTACAGACCGCATCCGCCGGAATTTTCGGGCACGATGTCGCCATTCTCGTCCGTCAGCAGGAACAGATCGTTTTCTTTGATGATGCGATGTTTCATGCGGGTTCACCTACTTTCTCGATGCTTGCGAAATCGGATGTCGGACGAGTGACCGGCGGAGAATAACCAAAACGTTTTGGATTTCAAAGACATTATAACTGCTGACTAAAACGTTTTCAATATATTGATAAAAATATTTTTATTGTGCCAATTTTTGCTTGAAATCCACGCTGTAATTGCTTGCCAAACCGAACCAAAACGTTCACGACGAAAACGGCCAATCATCGGCAGCCGTCGACATGTCTCCCGTCATCCCGCATCATATATCCGAAACGTTTCAGACCAAAACAGCGCTCAGGCCAGCATCGCCAGCCGCCGCTCATTTGCGTCTGGCAGTGCTTTCCCTGACGATCAACTGGTTGTTCAAGACGATTTTATGCGCCACCTTCCGGCCTTCCAGCATATCGATGACGAGCTGTGCCGCCTGATAACCGAGTTCGTATTTCTCCTGCCTGATCGTGGTCAGCCTCGGCGTGCAGTAGCTGGCGATCTCGATGTCGTCGTAACCGACGATCGAAATGTCCTCGGGCAGCTTTATCCCTTTCTTTTCCAGGGTTCTCATCGCGCCGAGCACCATCAGGTCGCTGGCCGAAAATACGGCCGTCACCTCGGGATGATCCTGCAGGATGCGCTCCATCGCCTCGGCCCCGCCTTCTTCGGAAAACTTTCCGTCATAAACCAGCGTCGGGTCGAAAGGAATGCCCGCTTCCTGCAGGCCGAGAACATAGCCCGAAAATCGTTCCTTGCTGACAGCGGCTTCCTCATGGCCGTTGATCATCGCAATGCGGCGATGGCCCAGCTCGACCAGATGGCGAACGGCCTGTTTGGCGCCGTCGATATTGTCGCTGGTGACATGGCCTACCCATTCTCCGGCGAGCGGGATATCGATGAGAACGCAGGGAAACAAGGATTGATTCAACACCTCATCCAAGTAGGGGTCGGTCACCCTCAGACCTTGCAGGATGGCCCCGTCCACATTGCGTTCACGGCAAAGATCGGAGTACGATTTTTTTCGCTGTTTGTTCGGATTCGTGCTGAACAGCAAAATCTCGTAATCTAGCTCGCTGGCGCGATCGTTGATGCCGCACAGCAATTCATAGGCGAAGGCGTCCTTCGACCCCGCGCGGTTCATTTCGGACATAATGACGCCGATTGTCCGCGTCTTGCGGGATACCAAGCTGCGGGCGACGGCATTCGGGCGATACATCATCTCATCCGCCAGCTTCTTGATCCGCGCTTTCGTTTTTTCGCTGACGTCGTCGTATCCGTTCAACGCCCTTGAAACCGTTGTCACCGAGACGCCGGCCGCTTTTGCAATGTCCTTGATCGTTACCATCGGGATCTACCATCACCTGATTCAAAACGTTAAAGTTATTCAAAACGTTTAAGTAAGGCTGGGTCCATTATAAACAAGTTGAGAAGCGTTTTCAAGACGGGGATAGCACAAGCGAAAACGGAAAAGGAAACCGCTCCGAACGCATGCGCCTGGCTTCACGTCGACCGGCGGGACCCGCCCGACGCCTCCGAACCAACGCTCCTATCAAGACATTCTAACCTTCCATCAGAGACTCCTAATATTGACTCTAACATAAGCTCCTAATAGACGCTTCCAACCAACGTCCCCATCTGACGTCTCCACCCAGCCGCTCCCATCAGACCCAACCGACGTCTCCTCCGGGCGCCTCTACCTGATGCTCTCAACAAACGCCCCAACCGGCGTGTCAACCAGAGGCTCCTAACAGAAGCTCCTAATAGACGCTTCCACCTAGCGTCCCACCCGACTTCTCTCCCTCATGTCCCGACCGATATTCTTACGGACATCCGTGACCGTTAGCGGTCATTTTCCGTTGTGTTGCCATTGTAACGGTCACCGGTGTCCGTTAGCGGCCTCATGAAGGCCCATTTTCGCGTTTTTGGGTCTTTGGTGGACATAGATGTCCGTTACAGAAAGCAAATGGCCGAAAACTCGCTCTAATGGACACCGATGACCGTTAAACCGCGACCGTTAGACAATCTGGCCGGTTCGTTAAACCCATGACCGTTCGTTAGACCGATGACCGATTGACTACCGACCGTTAGACCGCCGCTCCAAAATTTGTCAAGCAAAAAGCCCGCGACCGCGGGCAAAGCGAACTGCCGAATCATGCCTCCATGACGAACAGCAGACGGGACATGCGCGACAGTTCGGCATCGATGCCGCGCCGTTCGCCGGCGTCGAACGAAGCGAGCCGGCTGTCCAGCAGCCGGTCGATCTTGTCGCGAATTCGGCGGATTTCTTCTTCCACGTCCTGCCGGGAATACAGTTCCTGAAGCGAATGTGTGGTGATTTTGCGTTCGTAAATCAGGCGGGAACCGTGTTCCGTCCTTTCGACGATTTTGTCCACAGCGCCCTTTGCGTAGTGGTATTCCATCGTAAAGGAAGAATAAATGCGGTGCATTTCCGCGTCGCCGCGATAGCGGACGATCGCCTTGCGGAGAAGTTCTGCGAGGATGGCGTTTTCGATCCGGAAACCGCCGGTCATCACATAGCGGTCGGATGTTCGTTCGAAGGTGATGACAACATCCTTTCCGGTGCATTCGTCCATGAACGCAAACTCCTGACTGCCGTTGTCCAGCACTTTGATGCGGGGAACAATTTGATGCTGTCCGAACATCTCGAGCCATTGAACCATTTCCGTTTCCGTCAGTTGCAAGCAGGTTTTGACATATTCCGTCGCTAACCGCTTTGCCATAAATACCCCTCGATTCTGTCAGCTGGGAAAAAAATATCCTCACATTAACTATTATACAACAGAACCCCCGGGCATTCCTGCCTGACGAACGGCAAATTCTCCGGAAAATCATAAAAATGGCGATCCATCGCGAGCGGCGGAAAATAATCATCAGCCTCGCTCAAGATTTCGGGGATGGATTGCGCTCATTTCAGGGATAGATTCCGATCAAATTCAGAAACGGTTCCCATTTTCAAGAATGAATTCTGATCAAGTGCAAGGACGGTTCCCATTCATTACAAGAATGGTTTTTGATCAAAATTCGGGGACAGTTCCCATTCAGGAGTGGATTCCCGATGATTTCCGTTCGGCGGCCTGGCCGATCCGTTCCCACAGCTCGTCCGTTCCCGTCCCCGTTTCGGAAGAAAACAAAATGACGCGGTCGTCCGCCTCCATCGCGAGCGTCTTTCTGACGGCCGCAACATGGCTTGGCCAGCGGGTTTTGCCGACTTTGTCCGCCTTCGTCGCCACGACGAGGCGGGGAATGCGGTGATGCGCCAACCATTCGTACATCGCGCAGTCGTCCTTGGTCGGCGGATGGCGCACGTCCACAATGAGCAGCACGAGGTTGAGCGTGGAGCGCTCCAGCATAAAACGCTCCATCAGTTTCCCCCACTTGCGCCGGGTCTCCCGGGATACTTTCGCGTAACCGTAGCCCGGGCAGTCGACCAGATACATCGATCCGTTGATGCGATAATAGTTCAGCGTCTGCGTTCGGCCCGGCACAGAGCTCGTGCGCGCCAGCTTCTTGCGCCCGGTCAACCGGTTGATCAGCGACGACTTGCCGACATTGGAACGGCCCGCCAACGCGATTTCAGGCAGGCCGTCGGACGGCAGCGCGGACAAGTCGGTCGCGCTGAGCACGAATTCCGCTTCATTCACCCTCATGACGTAGCCACGCTCCCCGCGTTCCGGATCGGCGACGCGGTCAGCGCGTGACCGAGCACTTCATCCATGTGACGGACGGCAATGAACCGCATCGACTCGCGCACGCTTTCCGGAATATCCTGCAGGTCTTTTTCGTTGTCCGCGGGATACAGCACCGTGCGGATGCCGGCGCGGTGCGCCGCCAACGACTTCTCCTTCAGGCCGCCGATCGGCAGCACGCGGCCGCGCAAGGTGATTTCCCCGGTCATCGCGACCATGCGCGACACCGGAATTTTCGTCAGCGCGGAAATGAGCGCGGTGGCGATCGTGATGCCGGCGGACGGTCCGTCTTTCGGAATCGCGCCTTCCGGGACGTGCACGTGAATATCGTTTTTTTCGTGAAAATCGGCCGGAATGCCGAACTGTTCCGCGCGCGAACGCGTATAGCTGAACGCCGCCTGCGCCGATTCCTTCATGACGTCGCCCAGTTTGCCGGTCAACAGCAGCTTGCCGCTCCCCGGAAGAATCGACACTTCGACGATCAGCGTGTCCCCGCCGACTTCCGTCCACGCCAGCCCGGTGGCCGCGCCGATCTGGTCTTCCTGTTCGGCCAAACCGTAACGGAATTTCTCCGGACCGAGATAGTCCGCGAGCCGGTCCGCCGTAATCGTCACCGTGACCGGTTCATCGGAAGACACGATTGTTTTCGCCGCCTTGCGCGCCAGCGCCGCGATTTGCTGCTCAAGATTGCGAACGCCCGCTTCGCGCGTATATTCGCGGATCAGCTTCAGCAGGGCGGCGTCGTCTATCGTCAGCTGGTGTTCCTCAAGCCCGTGGTCGCGCCGCTGTTTGACCAGCAAGTATTGCTTGGCGATACTCAGCTTCTCCAACTCCGTATAGCCGGAAATGGGCAGCACTTCCATGCGGTCGAGCAGCGGCCGCGGGATGTTGTGCACGGTGTTGGCGGTCGTAATGAACATGACGTTGGACAGATCGAACGGCAGTTCGATGTAATGGTCGCTGAACGCGTTGTTCTGCTCGGGGTCGAGCACTTCGAGCAGCGCCGAGGCGGGATCGCCGCGGAAATCCATCGACATTTTGTCGATTTCGTCGAGCAGAAACACCGGATTGTTGGTGCCGGCCGTTTTCATGCCCTGGATGATGCGACCGGGCATTGCGCCGACATACGTTCTCCGGTGGCCGCGAATCTCCGCTTCGTCGCGGACGCCGCCGAGCGAAATGCGAACGAACTCCCGGCCGAGCGAGCGGGCGATCGACCGAGCGAGCGACGTCTTGCCGACGCCCGGCGGTCCCACCAGGCACAAAATCGGGCCCTTCAGCTTGTTGGCGAGCTTTTGCACGGCCAAATATTCCAGCACCCGCTCCTTGGGTTTTTCCAGGCCGTAGTGGTCTTCCTCCAACACCCGCTCCGCCTTGCGGATATCCAGATCGTCTTCGGTACGCTTCAACCAGGGGAGGGCCAACAACCAATCGATATAAGTGCGGATGACGCCGCCTTCGGCGGAGGCGGCCGGCATTTTTTCCAGACGGTCGATTTCTTTTTCCACTTTTTCGCGGACTTTATCGGGCAATTCCGCCTGGCTGAGCTGCTCGCGCAGTTCCTCGACTTCCGCCGCGCGCCCTTCCTTGTCGCCGAGCTCCTTCTGGATCGCCTTCATCTGCTCGCGCAAATAGTATTCCTTCTGCGTCTTTTCCATCTGTTTCTTGACGCGCTGGCTGATTTTCCGTTCGAGTTCCAGCACTTCCCGCTCGTTGTTCAAAATGTCGAGCAGTTTGTCCAGACGCTCGCGCACGTTCACCGTTTCCAAAATTTCCTGCTTGTCTTTGATTTTCAGCGACAGATGGCTCGTAATCACATCGGCCAGACGGCCCGGTTCCTGGATGTCGGCGACGGCCGCCATCGTCTCGGGCGTCACTTTTCTGGACAACTGGATGTAGTGCTCGAATTGATTCAACACGGTGCGCATGAGCGCGTCGAGTTCGGCGTCGGCGACCTGCGCTTCCGGCAAATCTTTCGCCACTACTTCCAGATAGGGTTCGGCCTGCGTATATTCCACAATTTCCGCGCGGACCAGTCCTTCCGCCAGCACGCGAATGGTGCCGTTCGGCAGCTTGAGCATTTGCCGGATTTTCGATACCGTGCCCACTCGGAAAATGTCTTCCGGTTTCGGATCTTCGATGTTGACCTCGGACTGGGAGCAGAGCAAAATGATGTGGTCTTCCACCATCGCCTTCTCCAGCGCCCGCACCGATTTTTCCCGGCCCACATCCAAATGCAGCACCATGCTCGGAAAAACGAGCAGGCCTCTCAGCGGCAAGAGAGGCAGTTTTCGCCCGTTGGCAAAGTTGGGCACCATGCCCGCACCTCCATCGACATTGTGCTTACGCTGTCCTTCCATTGTAGCAAACTCGTTCGAAATCTCCAACCGCGGACGGAGCCGGCCCCCGTTCGGCCGTGCGGGACCGGCACCGCGCCTCCGTATCGCTTCCATTTCCGCGGGATTTCCGCCACGCAATTAATCGGTGATGTACCGGCGCGGGCAGCCTGCCCGTACGGCGGTTCACGTTTCCAGCGTCTGGTTTGCGCTAAACATCGCTGGCGGACGCGGTTCACGTTTCCAGCGCCTGATTGGCGCTGAACAGGCTGACGGATTGCTGACCCGTGCGCAGCTGCGCTTGTTTCCATGCCGCGGACGGAATCGCGTCCGCGCCGAGCACGAGACGCAGCGCCTCCTCGACGGTGTCCACCGGCACGATCTCGATGCCTTCCCACCGGCTGAACATTTGCTGCCAGTTTTCCCGGGGAATGATCACGCGGGCCGCCCCCGCGTGCAGGGCGGCTTCCACTTTGGCCACGATGCCGCCCACCGGCTTGACCTTGCCCTGAATGCTGACCTCGCCGGTCATGGCGGTCAAGTTGTCGGCCGGTATGTCCAGCATCGCGGAGACGACGGCGGAAGCGATGGCAATGCCCGCCGACGGGCCGTCCATCGGTACGCCGCCGGGAAAATTGATGTGGATGTCGTAATCGCGGACGGGAAATCCCAGTTTGCGGAGCACGGTCAGCACATTTTCCGCCGACGATCTCGCCATGCTTTTGCGGCGCAACGTCTTGGAACCGCCGCCCATTTCCTCTTCATCGACCGCCCCGGTCACATTCAGCGTGCCTTCTCCCGCACGCGAAGCTTTGATCGCGGTCACCTCGATTTCCATCAACGCGCCCATGTTCGGACCGTATACGGCCAGCCCGTTCACCTGCCCGACGCGCGGCTCATCCGGAACTTTGCGCTCCGGCCGCGGTGACAGCTGGCTGCTGTGGACGACCCATTCCACGTCTTCCGCCGTCAGCTGGCTGCGGTTTTCCGACATGGCCAGGCCGGCGGCGAGCTGCACCATGTTGACCGCCTCGCGCCCGTTGGTGGCGTATTTGCGGACGACGTCCACCGCGGCTTCGTCTTTTTGCATGCCGATTTTTTCCATCGCGTTGCCCGCGATGATCCCGATTTCGTCCGTCGTAAGCGGCCGGAAAAAAATTTCCATGCAGCGTGATCGCAGGGCCGGGGGGATTTCCTGCGGCGTGCGCGTGGTCGCTCCGACGAGACGGAAATCGGCGGGCAGCCCGTTTTGGAAAATGTCGTGAATGTACCGGGGAATGTTTTTGTCTTCCGACGAATAGTATGAGCTTTCCAGGAACACCTTGCGGTCTTCCAGCACTTTCAGCAGTTTATTCATCTGTACGGGATGAAGTTCCCCGATTTCGTCTATAAACAGGATGCCCCCGTGCGCCTTGGTCACGGCGCCCGGCTTCGGCTGCGGAATGCCGGCAATGCCCATGGCGCCGGCCCCCTGGTAGATCGGATCGTGCACCGAGCCGATCAGCGGATCGGCGATGCCGCGCTCGTCAAAACGCGCGGTCGTCGCATCCATCTCCACGAATTTCGCGTCCTTCAGAAACGGCGACGCCGGGTTTTTCTTCGCTTCTTCCAGCACCACGCGCGCGGCGGCCGTTTTTCCGACGCCGGGCGGTCCGTAAATGATGACGTGCTGCGGATTGGCGCCGCACAGCGCGGCCTTGAGCGCGCGCAAGCCTTCCTTTTGGCCGATGATGTCCGAGATTTGAGCCGGCCGCGTTTTTTCGGCCAGCGGCTGCGTCAGCTTGATCGCCCGCAGCTTGCGCAAATTTTCCATTTCCTTTCGGGATTCCCGATCGACCGCCGCGCGGCTCGACCGCTGGCTTCTGAGTTGGGTCCAAAAATACAATCCGATGACGACGCCGAAAAACAGCTGCACCAACACGAGAATGAGCGTCAAATCCATGACGGAACCTCCTTTGCCGCAACGTTCGTAATACTTGGTATTATTACCCTCACCAAGCGGTCTAAACCGGTTCCGGCACAAATTTCCCCATAAAAAAACGCCGTGCAAACGACGGCGCGAACGATCGCCCCCTTCGGCGGATGCCGCGGCGGTGCGAACGAGTTCTTCTCCCATATATTTCTTTGTCTAAACCCAGCCCCGGAGACGGCTCGCTTCGGCATATTTGCGGATGCCGATCATGTATGCGGCCAGGCGCGGCGTGATTTTGCGGCTGCGGGCCAACTCCAGCACCTCGCGAACCGCCGCCACCATTTTTTGCTCCAGCTTCTCGTTCACTTCTTCTTCGCTCCAGTAGTACCCCTGGTTGTTCTGCACCCATTCGAAATACGAAACCGTCACTCCTCCGGCGTTCGCCACCACATCGGGAATGACTAGCAGGCCGCGTTCGTGCAGGCGGTTGGACGCCTCCATCGTGGTGGGCCCGTTGGCCGCTTCGACGATCATCTTCGCCTGGATTCGGTCCGCGTTGTCCATCGTGATTTGATTTTCGAGCGCCGCAGGCACGAGCACATCGCACGGTTTCAGCAAAAACTCTTCGTTCGGAATGCGGTTGCTGAACAAATTGGTGACGCTTCCGAAAGAGTCCCTGCGGTCCAACAAAGTCGGAATATCCAGACCGTCCTCGTTGTATATGCCGCCGTGCACATCACTGATGCCGACGATTTTCGCCCCCCATTGATGCAAAATTTCCGCCAGGTTGCTGCCGACGTTTCCGAAGCCCTGGATGCACACTTTGAGCCCTTCGACTTTCATTCCGAGGGTGGCGGCCGCTTCGCGCAGGGCGATGGCGACGCCGAGCGATGTCGCTTTCTCCCGTCCGCGCGATCCGCCGAGCACCAGCGGTTTGCCGGAAATGAACCCCGGCGAGTCGTATTCGCGGATGATGTTGTATTCATCCAGCATCCAGGCCATGATCTGCGAGTTGGTGTACACATCCGGCGCCGGAATGTCCTTGGTGGGACCGACGATCTGACTGACGGCGCGCACATAGCCGCGCGCCAGACGCTCGACTTCCGTCAACGACATCGTGCGCGGATCGCAGACGACGCCCCCTTTGCCTCCGCCGTAAGGCAAATTGAAGATGCCGCATTTCAGCGTCATCCAAAGCGACAGGGCGGACACTTCCTCGGCGGTCACATTGGGATGGAACCGGATGCCGCCCTTGGTCGGGCCGACCACATCCGTATGCTGCGCCCGGTAACCGGTGAACACCCGCACTCTTCCGTCATCCATGCGAATCGGAATGCGCACGGTCAGCAAGCGGATCGGCTCCTTCAGCAGTTCGTAATACGTCTCGTCGTAACCGAGTTTTTGCAGCGCTTCGCGGATCACCTCCTGCGTGGAGGCGAGAATGTCATCGCTGTGCGCAGGACGGCTCGCCCCGATGATGATCCGTTTGTCCACGCTCATATTGGCCACCTTCCCAGATGTAGAAATAGTGTGTCCACCCTCAGTCAACACCACTTTTCCGACGATGTCAAGTGAAATGTATCCACTTTCACCGCATTCCATCCGTCCCGCCTTCTCCCGTCGCTTTTCCATCCCGCCATCAAAATGCAAACGCCGGCATCATGCCGGCGTCGGTAACGTTCAATGCTTTCTTCCCGGAATGACTCCGGTCGCTTCGTATTCCCGAACGATATTGTCGATTTCTTTCTTCAGTTCGCTCACGAGTTCGGCTTCGGGCACTTTGCGGATCATTTCTCCGTGGCGGAACAACAGCCCCTCCCCGCGCCCTCCCGCGATGCCGATATCGGCTTCGCGCGCTTCGCCCGGTCCGTTGACGGCGCAGCCGAGGACGGACACCTTGATCGGCACTTTCAAGGTGGACAAATACTGCTCCACCTCGTTGGCGATGGAGAACAAATCGATGTCCAGTCGGCCGCAGGTCGGGCAGGAGATGAGCGTCGGCGCGTCGGAAATCAAGCCGAACGTTTTCAAGAGTTCGCGCGCGACTTTGACCTCTTCCACCGGATCGGCGCTCAGCGAGACGCGCACCGTATTGCCGATGCCCTGCGCCAGCAGCGCGCCGATGCCGGCGGCGCTTTTGACCGTACCGGAAAACAGCGTCCCCGCTTCGGTGATGCCGAGATGCAGCGGGTACCGGATCTTCTCCGCCGCCATCATGTACGCGGCGATCGCCATCGGGACGTCCGACGCTTTCAGCGACACGATGATGTCGTGGAAATCGAGCTCCTCCAGGATGCCGATATGGAACAACGCGCTTTCCACCATCGCCTCGGGCGTCGGATACCCGTATTTCTCCAGCAGATGGTGTTCCAGCGAACCGGCGTTGACGCCGATGCGGATCGGCACGCCGCGTTCCTTGCAGGCCTTGACGACGGCTTCAACTTTTTCGCGGCGGCCGATGTTGCCCGGATTGATCCGCACTTTGTCGACGCCGTTCTCCACCGCGGCCAAGGCCAGCCGGTAATCAAAATGGATGTCGGCGACGAGCGGGATGTGGATTTGCTTTTTGATTTCCTTGATCGCCTCGGCCGCTTCCTTGTTGTTGACGGTGACGCGGACGACCTGGCATCCCGCTTCCTCCAAACGCAAAATTTCAGCGACCGTCGCTTTCACATCCGCCGTTTTAGTCGTGCACATGCTCTGAATGACGACGTGATCGTTGCCGCCGATTTGCACGTTGCCAACCCGGACGGGCACCGTTTCCGTACGCTTGTACATGATCCTTCTCTCCCATGGCGGTAAGCGGAAAAACTCCGCCTCAGGCGCTTTCTTCTTTCTTTTTGCCGCCTTTGGACTCCCGCAGCGTCAAATGCGGAGGCATCTTGTCCCGCACGACCTGTTCGGTGATGACACACGTATCGACATCGGTGCGCGAAGGCACCTCATACATAACGTCCAGCATGATGCTTTCAATGATCGCGCGCAGGCCGCGCGCTCCCGTATTGCGCTTGATCGCTTCCTTGGCGATCAGCTGCAGGGCGGCCGGCTCGAATTCCAGCTTGACGTTGTCCATTTCCAGCAGCTTCTGGTACTGCTTGACCAACGCGTTCTTCGGCTCCGTCAAAATGCGCACAAGCGCCTCCTCGTCCAACGGCTCCAGCGTGGAGATGACCGGCAGACGGCCGACAAATTCGGGAATCAGGCCGAACTTGAGCAGGTCTTCCGGCAGCACCATGGACAAGTACTCGCCGGGCTTCAGGTCGCTCTTGCTGCCCTCGCTGTTGAAGCCGATCACTTTCTTGCCGATTCTGCGCTTGATAATTTGCTCGAGTCCGTCGAAGGCGCCGCCGCAGATGAACAGGATGTTCGTCGTGTCGATCTGGATGAATTCCTGGTGCGGATGCTTGCGTCCCCCTTGCGGCGGAACGGAAGCGACCGTGCCTTCGAGAATTTTCAGAAGCGCCTGCTGCACGCCCTCGCCGGAAACGTCGCGGGTGATCGACGGATTTTCCGACTTGCGCGCCACTTTGTCGATTTCGTCGATATAGATGATGCCGCGCTCCGCTTTTTCCACATCGTAGTCGGCGGCCTGGATGAGCTTGAGCAAAATGTTCTCCACGTCTTCGCCCACGTACCCGGCCTCGGTCAGCGACGTCGCGTCGGCGATGGCGAACGGTACGTTGAGAATTTTGGCCAGCGTTTGGGCGAGCAGCGTTTTTCCGCTGCCGGTCGGACCGAGCAGCAGGATGTTGCTTTTCTGCAGCTCGACGTCTTCCATCTTGCTCTGGCGGTTAATGCGCTTGAAATGGTTATATACGGCGACGGACAGCGATTTTTTCGCATGGTCCTGGCCGATGACGTACTGGTCGAGAATTTCCCGGATGGCCTGGGGCTTCGGAATGTCCTTCAGCTCCATTTCCTCTTCATTGCCGAGTTCCTCTTCCACGATTTCCGTGCACAGTTCGATGCACTCGTCGCAAATATAGACGCCGGGACCGGCAACGAGCTTCCGGACCTGCTCCTGTGACTTGCCGCAAAAAGAGCATTTCAGCTGCCCTTTCTCATCGTTAAACTTGAACATGGTACCCCTCCTTTATCTGGCATCCGTGGTCGTGATCACCTTGTCGATCAAGCCGTATTCGAGCGCTTCCTCGGCGCTCATGAAATTATCGCGGTCGGTGTCGCGCTCGATTTTCTCCAGCGGCTGCCCCGTCCGTTCGGACAAAATTTCGTTGAGCTTCTGCCGGGTGCGGATAATCCAGTCCGCGTGAATTTTGATGTCCGCGGCCTGTCCTCTGACGCCGCCCAAGGGCTGGTGAATCATCACTTCGCTGTTGGGCAGGGCGAATCTTTTGCCCTTGGCGCCCGCCGCGAGCAAAAACGCGCCCATGCTCGCCGCCAGGCCGACGCAGATCGTCGACACATCCGGCTTGATGTATTGCATGGTATCGTAAATGCCCATCCCCGCCGTGACAGACCCGCCGGGGGAGTTGATGTACAGATGGATGTCTTTGTCCGGATCTTCCGCCGCCAGGAACAGCAGCTGGGCGATGACCGAGTTTGCCACTTCATCGTCAATCGCCGTGCCGAGAAAAATAATGCGATCCTTCAAAAGGCGGGAGTAAATGTCGTACGACCGTTCTCCGCGCCCGGTTTGTTCCACGACTATGGGTACGAGAGCCATCGGGTGCGCCTCCTTCTCTGTCTGCGATATTGCCTGATCCACCGGCTGTGCGCATCGTTTCGCAACAGCGATTTATTACCATTCTAACATGTTTATGCGCCGGATTCATCCCCGCAAAATACAGTAAATAAAAGGCACGTTGTCTTGACACGTGCCCTGACTGACGTTATGCCACTATTTTATTCGGACGTTCCGGTTTTATGTGCCGTGCGCGGCGCTTGGGACCGCACTGACGGACGCGGTCGTCATGCGACCTCGTTTACCGGTTTGCGGTTTTCGACGAGCAGTTTGACCGTCTTCCGGATAATCAAATCCTTCTTCAACGTTTCCAGCGCGCCGCTCGCTTCAAAGGTCCGCTTCAGTTCCTCGGCGGTACGGTTGTACAGTCCGCTGAGACGCTCGAGTTCCTCGTCGATTTCCGCTTCCTCGACCTGGACGTTTTCCGCCTGCGCGATCTTCTCCAGAACGAGACTTTGCAGCACGCGCTTGCGCGCGTCCCCGCGCAGGTCCTCCTTCAGCTTCTCCTCCGTCAGGCCGGTGAACTGGAAGTACATGTCCAAACTCATGCCCTGCAAGCGCAGCCGGCTGGCAAAGTCGCGCACCATGTTTTCGACTTCGTTGTCGACCATGACCTCCGGAATGTCGACGACGGCCGCTTCCGCCGCCTTTTCCACGACGGTGTTTTCCAGATACTGCTCCCGTTCTTTTTGCTTGCGTTCGCTCAGCTGTTTTTCGAGGTCCTGGCGATATTCTTCCAGCGTTTCGAACTCGCTGACGTCCTTGGCAAACTCGTCGTCCAGCGGGGGCAGCTTTTTGCGTTTGATTTCATGCAGCTTGATTTTGAACACCGCGTTTTTCCCCTTGAGTTCGTCGACGCGGTAGTCTTCGGGGAAGGTCACCTCGATGTCCTTCTCCTCGCCCTTGGTCATGCCGACCAGCTGCTCCTCGAAGCCGGGGATGAAGGTGCCGGAACCGATTTCCAGCGTCGCCTTCTCCGCTTTGCCGCCCTCAAACGCTTCCCCGTCGATAAAGCCTTCGTAGTCGATGACGACACGGTCGCCGTTTTCGACGGCGCCTTCCTCGACGACGACCAGCTCGGCATGCCGTTCCTGCATCCGCTTCAGTTCCTCGTCGATTTCTTCGGGCTTCACGGAGAAGTCTTTTTCCGGCACTTCGATGCCTTTATACTGCCCGAGTTCCACTTCCGGCTTCACCTGGACTTTGGCGTTGAAGCGGAAAGGTTTGCCCTTGGCGAATTCCTCGATATCGATTTCGGGCTTGTCGATCGGTTCGATGCCCGTTTCCTTGACCGCGTTGAAGTACGCTTCCGGCAGCAGGATGTCGATCGCGTCCTGGTACAGACTCTCCACGCCGAATCTCGCTTCAAAGATGTTGCGCGGCACTTTTCCCTTGCGGAATCCGGGAACGCTGACTTTGGCGACCACTTTCTTGAAAGCTTTGTCCAAAGCCTGCGCGACCTGTTCCGGCTCCACTTCCACGGTCAGCGTGCCGGTGTTCTTCTCTATCATTTCCCAATTTGCTTTCATCGTATTCGTTCCCCTCCAACATCATCGGCCTGTTGCTTGGATGAAGCGCCGTTCTTAACCATCATTATAACCATTCCATTATATTGAAAACGCCATTCAGCGTCAATTTCCTTTCGGGTTCGGGAACATTTCCCACGGTCCGCGGCGGGCGTTGAACATCACAAAGCGCGCCCATCCGGTGCGCCCCAGTGTATGTGTTGTTCATTTCGGTCCTTCTCGTCCGCCCGGACATTGCACCGCCGCCGTGTCGACGCGGCGCAGACCGGTCCGGTTTTACCGCCAGTCTATCCTATTCTAACATACTGAGTTTCATTTGCAAGAGATTCCGCAGTCTCGTCGCGCAGTTTCGCGAGCTTGACCGCGCTTCGGTCGCGCGGGCTTCTAATCCGGTCCCCTGCCAAAAACGGCCCGGATCGCCTTGCAGCACCGGCGCCAGGCGGGCTTGTCGCTCTCATCCAGAAAATAATGGGGAAACAACGACTCCGCGGTCTCGGAGCCCGCGGTCAAATCCGCCGCGACGTAATGCAGTGCGGCGGCCCACAGCGGAACGTCTTCCTCCTCCAGCGACACCAGCCGGTCATACGCCGCCGTGCCGTACACGCTCACCAGATATTCAAACCATATGCGCTCCACGAAATCGGCCATCCCCGGGGCGTGCGCCTCGCACGCGTCCTGGACAAGCCGCAGCACCGACTGCACCTGGCGCGGAAAATCTTGCATCGATTCCGGCACGTCCTGTACGTCGACAGTCACTTTTTCCCTGCCGGCGCGAAACGAGACCGCGCCTTCATACCCGCGCCGTTTCAGCACCTGCAGCGCCTTGAATCGAATCAGCGGGTGCCGATCGCCCCGGATCCAGTCGGCGATCCTCCTGTCGATGCCGTCATCGTCCGGTCCCGCTTGCAGCACCGCGAGCTGTTCAAGCGCCAGCCACTGCCGTTCGGGGTCGCGGTCGTCGGCCAGCAAAGCGAGCAGCTTGTCGGTCAGACGCCGGTCGTGTTGCGCGCGCTGTTCGACGCGCTCTTTCAACAGGTCGGTTTCCGTCGGTCCGCCCTCTTCGTGCGCCGCGTCATCGGCTGCCGTGTCGGCGTCTCCTGCGGGAACGCCGTCCGGACCGGCGGATGTGTCCAGCCGCTGCGATTCCATCCACTCCAACAGCATGCGCCATTCTTCCGCGGTCCGTTCGTCATCGGTCCGGCATTGCAGCAAAAACCGCAGCAAATCGGCCGCTTCCGCAAACCGGTCCGTCTCCAGCAGGCGGGTCAGCCGCAGCTGATAATAATCGATGGTGCGCGGCAGCAGGATAACGTTGCCCTTTTCACCCGCCTTCACCGCAGATCGCCTCCCTTTTCCTGCCTATCATAATCCATGTTTCCGCCGGAATGCAAATGCGCTTCGTGCCCACCTGTCCGGCCTTCATCGACGGCGCCTTCCCGCGGGAACCCGTCATGAGCGCCGCATCCCGCGGTCCTGTTTTTCGTATTTTCAAGATCGCCGGACGATATTCGGAAAAAGGGCGTGATGCGCGTCGACAGCCCATCCCCTGCCTCAAGGTCCAGACATAAATTAATGTTAATGGGTAAACGGAGGTGGGATCCATGTCGGAAAGGAGAAGGGCTTGTCCATGCGTGCGCCTCAAGTTTTCCGTCAAATATGCGGGAGTTCGTCATACTTTCATGTGCAGATGCCGGTGCAATTGCCGCAAACATGCCGCCAAACGCAAATGTCGCCCCCGCACGAGGCGCGGCAAAAGCAAAAACCGAAAGAGAGCTGTCAAACGCATTCTCTACACCGTAAAACGCATCAACATGGTTCGTCCGGATCGTTCTCCGATCAGCATTCGTCCTGTCGTGAAAAGATATTTCTTTGAGGCTCCCCATGATATCCACTTGACCGGAGAAAATTTGGTCTTGTATCCTCATCAGTTTGCGGACGACACGGGGGAGCAGGCCGACCGGTTTATGGATTTTGGACAAGAAGGCTACTTCAATCTGTACGTGAACGGCGTACTGCAGGAGGGGAAGCTGTTTCACGCGAATACCGACGCGCTGTCCATCGTCGCCACAGGGCAAAGCATTATTAAAGGTACCCCCATCATTCTGGAATCCGTCGGATTTCACGTTGCACGAAATAGCGCGAAATAAATAGGTGCGCTCATCAGAAGAATTGTCCACTCCTTTGGAACGGCGGCGGAATATGATTGTACTGCATCGATTGATTTCGAAAGGAGGTATGAATTATGCCTCTGCAGCTCATGAAGATCCAGGTTGCAGCCACATCGACGGTGGAAACGGGACCCCAGCCGCAAAAATTTTTCCATGTCACCACCTCGGAAACCGCGCCTGGCACAACGCTGACCATTGATGTCGAAGATTTTTTCGATGACACGGGAGCGCAAGCCACCGAACTGCCCGCGCTGGCAACCGGCAACAGCATGTACAATGTTTACATTAACGGTGTGCTGCAAATGCAGGACCTCACCACCTATACGCCCGGAACCACCGGCACCGGTTCGCTGGCGATCGATGTCCCCGCCGGCGGGGACCCCATCATCGCCAATTCTCCGATTGTCCTGGAAGTCATCAATTTTGCTCCGTCTTCCACGATTACGGTCAGCACGTAATACGGCCAGCACGTAATTATTCGGAAAAATTTTTGCAAAAGGGTGCCGTTGGCACCCTTTGATTGTTCGTAAATGTATCGTTTTGCAAGGGAAGGGAGTCCGACTTTTGCCGTTGCTGCACGATGCGCACGATGCGGAAGATTGGTGATGCTGGGGGGAATGGACGACATGCAGATACCCGCTCGTAACCTGCACGGCAACCTGCCCTGTATGGGTTGATTTTGCACAGACCGTATGCTATGATATTCGTTGTTTCTGCCAAGTGAAATTCATGGCGTACCGCACCCTGTCCCAGTAGCTCAGTTGGATAGAGCATGCGCCTTCTAAGCGTACGGTCGGGGGTTCGAATCCCTCCTGGGACGTTTTCACATGTTGTTGCGCCGGTTCGGGCAAAATTCCCGAATTCCTTCCTACCAAGGGATTCGGGAATTTTTCATTTGATCCAAGAGTCCGAATCCATAAAAAAAGGTTATTTTGTTCATGCCTCTTGCCGGCATGAACAAAATAACCTTCTCCTGGGTGGCGAGTATTAAATCAGGTCGGACTTTTTGAGCAGCCGCTCGACCATTGCCGCAACCTCGGCCCGGGTGATGTTATCTTTCGGAGCAATCCCCGTGCTTCTTCCCGTTACGATGCCGGCTTGCAAACAGTCGGCAATGCTGCTGATCGCCCAACCGGATGCCTCCGCTGCGTCTTGATACGGGTGAAGGACCTCGTCTAGCGGTTGGACGGGAATCTTGGCCTTCAAGTTCGTAATCACCATCGCTTTGGAAAGGATGACCATCGCCTGTTCGCGCGTGATCTTGTCATTCGGCCGGAAAGTGCCGTCTTCAAAACCGGTCACCAAACGGTACGAATAAGCGGTGCGTATTGCGCCGTTGTACCAATCCGTTTCTTTCACGTCCGAGAAGCAGCTCGCTCCGTTCTCCGGTTTGAGTCCCAATGCCCGGACGATGATCGCCGCAAATTCCGCGCGGGTAATGTCCCGATCGGGAGCGAACAGGCCGTTTCCGATGCCTTCGATGACCATGCGCGATCCCATGTCGTTGACGGCGTCTTTCGCCCAATGGTCGGCCACATCGTCAAATTCGAGCGGATGCCATACGACCGCGTACGAACTGTTCGTCAGGCTGTTGATTTTGGCGTAATACTTGCCGTCGATTTGGATCACCTTGGTCGGTACGTGCCGCGTCGAACCATCCGGTTCGATCACCACTCCTGTCGTGATTCGCTGCGGATCGACACCTTCCGGAATCGCCAACGTGCGCTCAACATAGGCGTTGAATCTCGCCACTTCTTCCGTTTGATCGCCATAGACGGCGGTCACTTTGAATTCCAGCGGCGGCACGACAAGCGAAAATCCTTCACGATCGGCCGCATCCTCGACGACGCGAACCATATCTTCGCGCGGCTGTACAATTTCGATCTTCACCTTGATGTCCTGCAGGGCGAGATTTTCGCCGAATCGCTCGGCAACCGCATCGATATTGATTCGCTCCGCAGGCAATGTGTAGGCTGCCTTCTCGGTGCGAAGTTCCACAACCGCCTGCAGGTTCTCCATATTTTTAATCATCCGGCCGTTTAATTCGCCCACGACAACTTCGGTGTCCAGCGTAACAGGAAGCGTGACGACCGCACCCGCTCCTTCGGCTTCAAGACGTTGCTGCAGTTTTTCTTCATCCACCGCAATGATGGCCACGCGTTGACCATCCACTTCATCGATCGTTAAAGTTCCCGTGTTTTCGGTCTTGCCGTTCACAAGAACATCAACACCCGTCTGCACACGTTGTGGTGCGGATGGTGCAGGTTGAGCCGGCAAGCCGACGTCATCATCGTCATTGTTCGACGGTGCTTGCGGTGTGACTGCGTTTGAAGGCAGCGATGGAATGCTGGAGCCTACCGCATTTTTGGCGATCACCGTGAAGGTGTATGTGATGCCGTTGGTGAGTCCGGTGATCGTAATCGAAGTGGCGTCCGCACTTCCTGTTGCGACTCTGTTTCCATCAGAATCAAACACTTCATACCCGGTGATCGCGCTTCCGCCGTTGTCGGTTGGAGCGGTGAAGGTAACCGTCGCGCTTCCGTCTCCCGCTGCAGCCACCACATTGGTTGGAGCTGCGGGTACGGTGGCAGGCGTTGCGCTCACTTCATTGGATGCCGCACTCAACCCTCCCGCGTTTCCTGCTTTTACCACAAAATAATAGGTCACGCCGTTCGTAAGATGTTGCACCTGGAAGGTCGTTCCGGTTACGGTCGCAAGCGCGGTTTCGCCGTATTCATTCGTTTTTTCAGACATATACACGTTGTAGTAAGTTGCGCCCGTCACCGTACTCCAGTTCAAGTTCACCAAACGATTGCCTGCAGTCGCCGTAAGGTTCTGCGGGTTGGCAGGCCGATCCGGCAGGTTCACGTTCTGCGTCACGACGGCATCCGCATAACCGGTTGCCACGACCGTGATGATGTGGGAACCGGCGCCGAGTACGCCCGCGTAAATGGTGATTTTGCCTGCTGTTATGCTATAGTCCGTTGCATTCAGCGTCTTGCCGCCGTCTTTCACTGCCGTAATTGCGTTGCGCCATGCCGCATCGTCGATGAAAGTGATCTCGATGGCAGACGTCGTATAATTGTCGGTGCTGTCCGCGGTCAAGGTCGGCGGCTCGGCCACGACCACCGCCGTCGTTTGCCCGAACCGCACGACCTTGCCGTCCGCGTCCACTTCCGCGACGGCGATCTTGTCGTCGTTCGCCGCCGCGATGATGCCGTCCTCGGGCAGATCGTCATAGCCGCTCAGCGTGTCGCCGACGTTCGGCACGGTCACTGTGGTTTCCCCAAAGTTTTTATAGACGAATTTATTGCCGGACCCCAACGTCTCCGTGACGCTGATTTTCGTCTTGCCGTCCGTTCCCGGTCCCGTCACGTCGCTGGATGTGACCGTCAGCCCACCGGCGGGCACCGGCTCGGCCACGACCACCGCCGTCGTTTGCCCGAACCGCACGACCTTGCCGTCCGCGTCCACTTCCGCGACGGCGATATTGTCGTCGTTCGCCGCCGCGATGATGCCGTCCTCGGGCAGATCGTCATAGCCGCTCAAGGTGTCGCCGACGTTCGGCACGGTCACGGCCGCTCCTTCAAAGTTTTTATAAACGAATTTATTTCCTGACCCCACCGTCTCCGTGACGCTGATTTTCGTCTTGCCGTCCGATTCAGCTCCCGGCACGTCGCTGGACGTGACTGTCAGTCCACTGGCAGGCACCGGCGTACTATTAATGATCGTCACGGTCAGCGTCGGATCGGTTCCCGCACTCATATCGAAGGTGAACACGTGTGCTCCCGTTGCCAGTGTCTCCAAATAATTTTTCTTGATCGTCACCTGATGCGTCGCGCTGTTGTAAATGTAGTTCGTCGCTCCGATGCTCGCGCCGTTCAGCGTGATGTCGTCCAGTGTATTCCCGTTCAGCGTGATCGTCGTGGTGACATCCTTGTACTCCGCCGCCTGATCATATTTATCAAATGTCGCTGCCGTCGGGTTCAACGTGCTATCCTGCGCATCAAATCCGTCTGAATCTTTGTTGGGAGCAAGCTGAACGGAACCCGGTCCAGTGATTTCGAATCTTAAATCACCTGTTACACCGTCGTAAAAGCTGGTCAACACCAATGTATACGTTATCCCTTGGGTCAACTCTACATCTCTTAAAATAGATTTAAAATCATTTTCGGGATCAACTTGCTCTTTATACGCAATATCGTCATTGGCTACTATCAAGTTCTCCAATGGTTTAGTCTTATCAAATGAAGAGTAAAGAAACATTGCCGTATCGTCTTTGGGTAGAATTATATTACCATCAGGATCACGTCCATAACCATAGTCCAGGTCCTCAGGAATCGGATACAAATCAGCCTCTTTAACTTGAAATGTGTAATTTCCATCTTCGGTTGGCGTAATGTCTATGGCAAAATAATTATAAAGTTCTTGAGTTTCATATATAAAGGCACCCCCTGGTATTTGATCGAAAGATTCGTATTGATTACTCTCGTATATGGGCCAAAAATCAGGAGATTTAAAACTCTGACTGCCAGTCAATTCTGCATAAAACGGGGTCGTTGTTGTTGCATAAGCCGTATCGTAAACCGGACCATACATTAGGCACTTAAATTCAAAAATCTTTGCAAAATGGAAAGAAACGCTGGGAAGCCTTGAAAAGGCAACAAGAAAGCAAGACTGCCAAGGACAGTCTTTCGAAAAGGCGTGATGAATCAGTTTGCAGCA